>Ga0207902_1000004_pt1 | contig 591883 bp, 524 predicted proteins | sample LinPmetageLP45_FD_184056 | JGI IMG/M metagenome (GOLD analysis project Ga0207902, IMG submission 184056) | Marine viral communities from the Pacific Ocean - LP-45 (SPAdes) | ecosystem: Environmental > Aquatic > Marine > Oceanic | place: Pacific Ocean | collected 2011-06-12
CATAAAGGATAGCTCCAAGATGAAATAAGTGAAACAGTTAAGATCTGTAGTTACAGATTTTAGCAAAGGATACTTATGTCTCAAATTTAATATAGAAAAGAGTTGTTTTTTACCTCAGTTCTTTGTTGTGGTGCGTTATTTCTTGGGTTTCAGTTCAGTCAGTCCGTATGGATTTCCATATTCAAAACACTTTATTAAGTTAACTTCGCCACTTGATTTAATTCCTATGATGTAAAATTTTTCATCATTTACAACATAGCTTTGAACAAAATATCCGTGAGGTTTAGAGATTAATTCATTCGGTTTTCTATCATTAAAAAGTCCGTCAAGTCTTACTATATTAATTTCTTGTTCCTCAACTTTTTCAATAGAAGTGATATTTTCGACACTTGCTAAATATTGAATTGCTAATAAACTTGCTCCATCTTTGTCTACTGATACCAAACGTTCAGTTTTCCAAAGTCCTTTGATTTTTTTTCCGATTTCAATCCATCCATCAATTCCTTTTACTAATCGGTCGCCAATTAAAAACACGTTTACAATGGCGTTTATTGATGCGAGAATAACAAATAAATCTGCTCCAGGTCCAATATTTACTTCTTTAACTTTTTCAATTGAACCAAGTTCCAGTAATTCCTCAATTTCTTTTCGGTTTTTTTCAGACAATCCTCCGTCACTATGAATAACGTCATCAAATTTTTCGTCTACAAATAGTATTTCCATAGGTTTGTTTTAATGCACCACAACGTGTTATATCAAAACTAAATATACTCATAACACAGCAAATTTTACGGGATAACAGTAATTTAAGCTTGATTGTATAAATATATACTTTTGTGATATTAATAGTTTACAGAAACCTGTAAACCCACTATAAATGTATAGCCATTTTAAAATACTAACTTTCTGTTGTAATTGTATACTAGGATATATTAATTAATCTGTATGGCTATATTAGGACGGGTCAATAAAATTCGTAGTAAATCATCCCCTAGGCAACCCCCACTCAAAGCCTAGGATAAAGTATGAAGAGTGTATGAAAACTTGTTTTAATAATTTATTTAAATTTCTTAATATTAATATTTTAATAATTAATCAATGATTATAATTCAAACTATATCCTGTATCTTAATTTTTTTAAGTGTTGGCACTACTTTTAGTCAAAATTTCACTACATCAGAAAAAAATATTACTGGTATAGTAAAAATTATTAAGGATGATCAAATTGTAGCTAAATCCTTTAAACAAGGAACTGTTTATACAATCGAATACTTAAATCAATTAGATCCACATTTAAAGAGTTATGCCAGTTTTTCGTTTAATGAACAAGGGGACACGACGGTAAAAATTTATAGATTGGTAAGTCGAAAATTCAAAGAAAGATCTCTACAACCTGTCTCATTTACTACACCTAGTGGAATAATTAGGTTTGAGTATGGTCTAACAGAAGCAGATTCTATCGTGGTTAGATTAGCACAGTATAATTTGCAAGAAATTCTTCAAGCACATTCCCTGTATTTTAACCGATCTGATTTGAATTCATTATTTGATCAGTAAATGATTATTTTTCAAAAAGGGAATCATCAAAAAATTCCTTCAATGTGATGCCAATAGCTTCACAAAATGTTTCAATAGTATATAAGCTTACACCTCGCCCTCTTCTTTGACCAGATAAAGAATCTATCTTAATTGGACTTTCCCAACGACTTATAAGTTGCTTCTCGATATTATATTTTTTAACAAAATCCATTTGCACGGGACCGCAATTTTTTACTCTCAAATCTTTTATTCTTTGAGCTACCTTATTGGCTAATATAATTTGACTTTGAGTTAGTTCCGCCATAATACAATATTGCCAATAACTTAAAAAAAAGTAGTAAGCCACTTGGATGACTGTTTTTTTTTATTTACATTTATCTCATAATTATATATTTGCGAAACTTCTTTAAGTAAAATATTAGAAGCGTTCGCTTTGAATCTTGGATTGAAAACTGGTAATTTTTAGACAACAAGAGGATAAGCTAGGATGCTCACGACCCGGGCGTGACATCTCAATTATCGTTGTCAGGTATACCAGTACCCCAATCCGATAAGTTGAGACACGCCCTTTTTTGTATTTAGGGTTTTACAAATCTTCAACTTACTTTTTCAAAGTCGTATTCTTCTCGCATAAAGCTTCGCACTCCTTTTATCCCCTACATTTTAAAGGCCAGAATGGCCGCCATTCCCTGTGGAATGTTGTTTAACTTTTAAAAGACCAACGCTTATGAATACAACAACGGGTTTACGGGTACCCGTACTATCGTGCTAATCACCCGTGGGTTATGGGTTGTTTCCCTACGAAATAGCCTGTAGTTGGGAGGGGGTTGTCCTTGTTGTACAAGTGGCACGGGCTTTTACCATGTTCGGTTTAAGCACACCGGTGAATTAGCCACAATAAAAAAGAGCTGCAGGCCGCAAGGTCTGTGAAAAAGAAACAGGCTTTTAAAAAGTCGCATTAAGCAAAAAAGCCTTCCCCTCAGAGTGGAATCAGCGGGGGAAGGCGTGAGCTTAAATAAAACGATTGTTTCATCTAATAACACGACGAAGTTATGAAAAATAAAGCTACGCGCCTTACGGGGGCTGCGTGGATACTTGTGGGCTTATTTTGGGCTACAGGAAATCTACTTTGGGCAGCATTGCCCCAACAAGTCGTATCCGGTAGGGTTACCGATACGAATGACAACCCCATTCCCGGGGTTAGTATCAGCATTACGAACAGCAATAGGGGTACACAAACCGACTTGCAAGGGGCTTTTAGCCTGAATGCACAAGCGACGGATACCTTACGTATTGCCTACCTCGGATTTAAATCACTACGTATTCCGGTGGGAACGCAGGTGAATTTTAATATTGTATTGGAGCAGAACATTACCGATCTGGGTGAAGTGACTATTAATGCGGGGTATTACAACACTACCCGCCGCGAGCAAACGGGCAGCATCGCCCGGGTAACGGCAGAAGAACTGGAGCGCCAGCCGGTGACCAATGTGCTAACGGCTTTGCAGGGGCGGATGCCAGGAGTCTCTGTGGTGCAGCGCAGTGGGGTGCCGGGGAATGCGCCTACGATACAAATACGGGGGCAAAATAGTTTGCGCAGTGGTTTTGCCAACTCGGGTAACCTGCCCCTGTATATCATAGACGGGGTGCCTATAGACAGTGCACCGCTTAACAGCTTTAGCGGACTTACCAGTCCGACTCTTGCCGGGATTGACCCTTTAAATTCCCTGAACCCAGCAAACATAGCCAGTATTGAAATCTTAAAAGATGCTGATGCTACCGCTATATACGGTTCCCGTGGGGCAAACGGCGTAATCCTGATCACCACAAAAAAGGGATCCACAGGCAAACAGGAAACTCAGTTTGAGGTACACGTCTATCGAGGAGCCGGGAGTGTACCCCGCAAGCTCAACCTGATAAACACGCAGGATTATATCAATCTGAGGGAAGAGGCTTTTGCTAATGACGGGGCGACCCCAACGCAGACCATTGCTCCTGATTTGGTACTATGGGACTCGCAGCGGTATACCGACTGGCAGGAAAAACTTTTTGGAGGTACTGCACAAACTATCGGGGTTAATCTTGGGGTTAGTGGGGGTAGTGAGACCACGCGATTTAATCTAGGGCTGGGTTATCAACGAGAGACCGCTGTATTTCCCGGAGATTTTTTATACAACAAGTTTACGGCAAATTTGAACCTGAGTCATAACAGCCGTGATGATCGCTTTAGCGTGCAGTTTAATACCAGCTTTGGCAGTGACCGCAACCGTCAGTTTGACGGCAGCAGTTTTGTAAGCACAGGACTATCCCTAGCTCCCACTGCACCTGAAGTATATGGGGAAGACGGGGCACTCAACTGGGAAGACTCAAGCTGGACCAATCCTTTCTCAACCCTATACCGCGAGAGTGAAGCCCGGGTGCAGCAACTTATAAGCAGCTTGAGTCTCTCGTATGCGATAACTCCTAATCTGGAAGCGCGCCTCAATAGCGGCTATACGTTACTGCACAGTGATGAACTGGTGAAGCAGCCCTTAACGTTTTACAATCCTACACTTTGGAGTTTTATAAACTCCCGTTCGTTACACGTAGGGGGCCAGCGGGAGTCGTGGATTGCCGAGCCGCAGCTTAACTACCGCAACAGCTGGGGGAAATTTAATCTGGATGCGCTGCTAGGATCAACCTTTCAACATCGTAAAAATACAGGGCTGAATATGGTGGGGATAGGCTATGCTAATGACCAGCTACTGGGGAATCTTGCAGCTGCCGAACAATTGTTCGTTACCGATAATACCACTCAGGAATATGCCTATGCTGCAGGCTTTGGACGTGTGGGGATCAATTACGCCCGTACATACTACCTCAATCTTACCGGAAGACGGGATGGGAGCAGCCGTTTTGGACCCTCGCGCCGCTTTGCCAGTTTTGGGGCAGTGGGTGCAGCCTGGATTGTTAGTGAAGAGAGCTGGATGCAAGGTCTAAAGACCTTTTTATCGTTTACTAAATTACGAGGGAGTTATGGCGCTACCGGGAGTGATCAGGTAGGGGATTATGGGTATTTAGATACCTATTCTGCCACTGCGGGTGGGGGAGGGCTGTATCCTACCCAACTTACTAATCCAATCTACTCATGGGAGCGTAACCGCAAGCTGGAATTAGCGCTCGATCTCGGGTTTTTTAATGACCAGTTACGGTTGAGTAGCAGTTGGTACCGCAACCGCTCGTCTAATCAACTGGTAGGCTACAACCTGCCTGCTATTACCGGGTTTACCAGTGTACAGGCCAACCTGGATGCTACGGTGGAGAACACCGGCTGGGAGTTTGAAGCTTCTACAAATTTGCGTGCCGGTCGCTTTAGCTGGCAGGCCTCACTTAACGCGAGTATACATCAAAATCGCCTGATTGCCTTTCCCGGGATTGAAGAGAGTTCGTATGCCAACATCTACAAAGTGGGAGAATCACTTAACATTCAGTTTCTCTATGACTATACCGGGGTAGATCCGCAGACGGGGTTGTACACGTTTAAAGATATAAACGAAGACGGGGTGTACAACTTTGACGACCGCGTACGGGTAAAAGATCTTACCCGTAGCCTTTTTGGCGGTTTGCGCAATGAGCTTAGTTACGGGCGGGTGCGTCTTGATTTTTTATGGGAGTTTGTACTGCAAGAGGGGCAGCAATACTACCCCAGCATTGCTCCAGGCAGACTGGGTGCTATACTGGAGGAAGATTATGAGCGCCGCTGGCAGAACCCCGGGGACGTGGCTGTAGTTCAAAAAGCTTCACAAACTATAGATGCCTCCCGTGCGTATAACCGATTGCTTACCAGTGCTGGGGTGTATACCAATACCTCTTTTTTAAGACTAAAAACCCTTGGTCTTAGCTATGAGCTACCTGTAGAAAACTGGGGACTTAATTCGTGCGTCCTGTTTTTACAGGGGCAAAACCTACTCACGTTTACCAGATACCGGGGGCTAGATGCGCAATCTCCCGGCACTAACCTACCTGCTCTGCAAATGCTTACCGCAGGTCTCAAACTTAATTTTTAAGCTTATGAAAGTCATTATAAAATACCCAAGAGCAGTAGCCACTTTGCTGGTGGCATTTTTGCTGTGTGGATGTGAATCCTTTGTAGATCTAGAGGTGCCGAATGACCGTATCACCAGTACTACAGTATATGGCGATGACGCCACCGCCCGGGCAGCTCTGGATGGGGTGTATATACAATTATTCAATACCGCCTTTGCAGCAGGGGGTAATGCCAGTGTAAGTTTTTTAGGTGGGCTTAGTGCAGGTACCTATAGTCTCACGAGTGCTGTGCCTGATATGGAAGCATTTGCCGGGTATCAGCTGGAAGCTTCTAATGGCCTGAACCTGAATTTATGGTCTGGAGCATACAACATGATTTATATGTGTAATGCCCTTATAGAAGGAGTTGCAGAAAACAATGCACTAAGCGCTGATACCCGTGAAGCACTGGAAGGCCAGGCACGTTTTATACGGGCATTTACCTACTTTGAGTTGACCAATTTGTATGGGGATGTACCCTTAATCACCCAAACGAATTATACGGTAAATGCCTCAAAATCCCGAAGCCCCCAGACTGAAGTTTATGATCTGATTTTGGAAGACTTAACCCGGGCGGTTGCATTGCTGGATAGTGACTATCCCGATAACGAGCGTACCCGGGCGAACCGTTTTACAGCACTGGGCTTACTGGCGCGGGTGCATCTGTATATGGAAAATTGGGAACTAGCCGAAGCTTACAGTAGTGAAGTACTGGATGCTGATGATCTTTATGAATTGCCTGAAGATCTAAACAGCGTGTTTTTGGCCAATAGTCGGGAGGCCCTGTGGCAGGTATCTCCTGAGGGCTGGGGGAACAGCTTTATCCATACACTAGACGGTAATCTGCTCAAACGGATTACTCCTACCGGAAGCCCGATCGAACTTAGTGCGGATTTGCTGCAAAGCTGGGAATCTGGAGACCAACGGCGTGAGGATTGGGTAGGTAGTTTTATGACGCCCGCACAAACCTATTACTACCCCAATAAATACAAAATACAATACGATGCCAGTGGTGGGGATTATACCGAATACTCTATGATTATGCGATTGGCAGAGCAGTATCTCATACGTGCAGAAGCCCGTACCCGTCAGGGTAAACTGGAGCTGGCAGTAGGTGACCTTAATGCAATTCGGGAGCGTGCCGGGCTGGAGCCTTTGGTTTATACCCCGGCACTTACTCAGGAACTGCTGTTAGAAGCGGTGCTGGACGAGCGTTATCACGAACTCTTTGGTGAATGGGGACATCGCTGGCTGGATTTAAAGCGTATGGGACGAACACTGGATGTACTGGAAGGTATCGAGGAAACCGATTTGCTGTACCCCATCCCCGAGGATGAAATCTTAAAAAACCCAAATCTTACTCAAAATGCAGGATATTAACTTATTGCGAATTACCCAGTGGTTTTTGACACTGGGTATGGTACTGGGCTTTATGCTTTGTGGTTTATATAGCTATGGGCAGGAGGATGCTGGCCGTAATCGAGCAACCGGTATGCGCAGTGGAACACTGGATAATGGGATGCGTTATGTGATTCTATCTAATGCAGCGTGGGAAGGACAACCTATTTTGATGAATATGTATATAGGTACGGGGCATAGCATGGAAGCTGAAGGTCAACGCGATCTTTCTCATTATGTAGAGCATTTACCTTTTAGCATCTTGCGAGAGGAAGCCGCAGCAAAGTCGGGAGCTGTACAGGAGGCTATACGCACACAGCGATTGCCTTTACAAGCAGGCACCTATCTGGAACACACGGTTTATAATTATGAATTTGATCGTATAGGCTCTGAAGTGTATACTGCCGGGATGGATTTGTTTAGCCGCCTGATCGGAGGTGAATTGCAGCCCTCTGCAGCCCTTTTGAACTCGGAGCAGGAAAGCTTTTATCAGGAATACCTGTATCGTAAGGGATACAGTACTTATGACGAGTCGCGTGTGCTTGCATTACTATCTAAGGCCTATCCTGCTCCGGTAAACCCCGATGCGTATTATAAGCACATCAAAGACTTTAAAGGAAAGCAGGTTTCTGATTTTTTTAAAGACTGGTATCAACCCCAACGCACGACCTTACTCCTTGCAGGGGCTGTGGAAGATCTGGATGTCGTAACAGACGATATCAAAAGGTATTTTGGAAGCTTAAAAGCCGGTGATGCTCGTGGATATGTAAGTTATAAAAACGATTATTTAGGGCGTCCTAAGCAGTTTGTAAAACTGGAACAGTGGGAGCAGCGTGGAGCTATACCCGGGCAAACGACAATCTATTTATACTGGAGAAACCCTATGCCGGCTGTAGATAACGAGCAGGCATTGCGACAGCACTGGATGAACGAACTGGTCTATACCTTACTGGAAAAAAGCCTACGCCAGACGCGCACTGATTATACAACGCACTATGAATTGGGGATAGATAAAGAGGGTGAGTTACCGGCTCTGGGTATACGAATTAGCTGTTTTACCGGAAGAGAGCAACCCAGTATTCAGGAAGTTATGGGCGAAGTGAATTGGCTTAAACAGAATGGAATCTCGGAATCGGATTATGAGCAGTACAAAGAGCAGCTGGAGACCCATTTTGAGAAACGGGATACCTTGTCATTACAAGCTGTTTTTAAAGCTTATGGACAGCGGATCCTGGATCATAAACCTTTAGAAATTAATCTGGATTCTTTAAAAAAGCAGTGGCTGGCAACATTGAATTATGAAAGGGTGAATACGGCATTGAAAGCTTTTTTACAAGCCGGCCCAAAGGATATAGCCGTAGTAGCTCCGAAGGGAGCTGCCGTGCTCCAAATGCGTGAGCAAGACCTGCGGAGTTGGTTTGAAACTGCGCAAAGCAACATAGGGTCATATACTACTACTCGGGTTAACAAACTCCTTACAGAAGATGAAGCCGCTGCGCTTTCTGAAGTAGGTCATAGACTTGTCGGTTTTGATGCATTGGGGGGAATGGAGTTGCGGCTTGACAACGGGGTTCGTGTAATACTGTATCAACAGAAAGGAGCTCCCGTAGCTCTACACGGATTCCGCAAGGTGGGTGCCGGAAACCTGGATACCGAACTAACTAGGAAGGGTTATCTGGTGCCAGTCTGGGTACATCAAAGTGGAGTAGGCGGGTTTACCTCTTTTGAATTACAAGACTTGCTACAGAAGAAGGGTATGATCTATGGCCGGGCTTTGTATATAGATGACCACGAATGTGGGATACGTTTAAAGGCATCATCGGCAGGGCTGGAAGAACTGTTGCAATTAACCTATTTGTATCTCACTGCTGTAACTAAACATCCCAAAGCTTTTACCTATTGGCAGGAGGAAGAAGTACTTTTATACAACAATCCGCCATATGGAAAGGAGGATTATGATTTCAATGTATTGAGTAAGCGGGATAAGGGGGATCCCGATTCTGGGATTACAGCTCTGGAGCGTTATAAGGCGGTACAAAACACGAATAAGGCTGAACTGGACCGTGTATATAAAAGTCTGTTTCAAAAGCCTCAGGAGTTTACCTTTTTAATAAGCGGAGATTTTAAGGAAGCCACTATTATTCCGCTATTGAAGAAGTACTTTGGGAATTTACCAGAAGAAAATCTGCGCGTAAATACGAACTATCAAATGGAGGATAACTTAGCCAGGGCGCCAGTGTGTAAACGGTATAGGATGCCCCATATGCAACCCGCAACATTAAAACTAAAAATAGAATATAACCTGCCAATAGCCCGGAAGGACTGGAAAGAGCAGGTCGCTTTACAGCTGATGCATCAGGTTTTGAAAAGTAAGATACCCGAATTGCGATTTCTAAAAAAGCGGGGGCTTTATGTAAACAGTGTGGCGAGTTATGTAAACTACGATTTGCAACAGGGAAATTTGTCCATAAGCCTTCCCACAGTAGGTGAAATGGAAACTGTTTTAACACACGATGTGGAAGAGCTTTTGAAAGAGTTTAAGAACCGACCTCTAGCTGAGCAGGAATTGAAGCAACTTAAGAAGCGGGTATATCTGCGAGGTATTGTGGGAAAGTCTGTACTCGACAAAGCTTACCGGTTTTACAAATGGGATATGCGATTGCCCGAGTTGGAAGAAGTACAAAACTACTTGAATCAAATTTCACCGCAGGATGTGCAACAGCTGTTTCAACAAAAACTGGTGCCTAAACATCGTTCCGTATTCATCGCAGGTGCAGATGAATCTTAAAACAACATCCCCATAGTCTGAGCTATGGGGATGTTTTTACTACCTGTTTTTAAATTAAGGTAATGCAGGTAATTGATACGGAACTGTCGTATTACTATCCTTAAGGATAGTTAGTGACATATCTGTATATACCGGAAATTCCCGCTCCTGTGGATCGTTGTCAAATTTCACATGGCAAATTTCACCTGTACCCTGGCAGGGCTCTGAGTCTAATTGCGTAGGGATGCCATCAAGGTCTATCCAACCACTTACTACTGTTGTTGTATTGGCAAATGCCAAACCTACTGCAAGCCCCAGTGTCATTACCGGGATCATTATTTTAGATTTTTTCATAATAAAAAGTATTAAAAAGTTTTGCCTACTCTGTTTTACAGGTTTTCGGCTGCTCCTGCATCATCGTGCGCACGACTAATTTTATAAGGCGTTATTTTTAGTAAAACGGTAAAACAGATAGCTGCCATAAATAGCCAGAGCCGTAAAAACCAGGTTGAATAGCAAATGCTGACTCCAGGTTAAATCATTAATGATTCCGCCACAGGAGCAGGGTAGTTCTGGACTGAATAGTATCATTCCGGCTATATACATTGTAAATACGCTCATCAATACTGCAGAACTTAACAACCCAAGCCGGCGTGTTTTAGGTATTAGAAGTAATACACTTAGCACATATTCACTTACAGGCACTGCCCAGGTTAATACTCCAGCAACAGGTTTGAGAACGGGCACCTGTTTCATTTGAACGGTAAATTGCTCGAATTCGATAAGTTTTCCCGTTGCAGCGTATATCCAGAGAAATACCAAAGCGGTACAGATAACTAAAAGTAAATTTGAATTATAAGCTGACTTGAGATACATATCAAATATTTGTATGCAAGGTCAGCAACAATAATTTGCAAATAATAAAGTGATTTGTACCTCAGGGATTTATCCTATTTTCTAAGGTGACTCGGACTATAACCGTATCTTTTCTTAAACGATCTTGAAAAATGAGCAACATCACTAAAGCCAATAAGTTTTGAAATGACTTTGATTTGAATTCTAGTAGACTCAAGTAGAAGTACTGCTTTTTTTAAACGTTCTTCCATTTGAAATTTATAGACGGTGATCCCATACAACTCTTTAAAACCCTTTTTCAATTTGTATTCGTTAGTTCCAAACGTATGGGCTAAATCCCTAAGAGATATTAAGGATTGATCAAGGTGAGATTGAATGTAATTATGTATTTCTTTCATAATACGCACATCAACCTCCCGTTTCAAAACAGATTTAGCTTGCTTGGGTGTTACTTCTCCGTTTTTGATTCGTGCAATGGAATTTAGATTCCTTTCATTCTGTTTCAGAATATTGACCGTTCGCACTCCTGTAAGCATTAAATAGACATTAGATTTGGTTAATTCCAACTGATGGGGAAAAAAACTGACCGGTAAGCTTAGTTTCTGCGCTACTTTCAGTTGAAGATTAATTTTTGAAGGATAGTTAACAGGTTCAATCATTTGTGAATTCCACAATGTTCTTGATTTTTTATCGAGGCATTTTACAAAATCAGTACCAATGATTGTTTTTGAGTTTAATAAAGGAAATTCATTAGTTGAAGATGAAAAATGTTTAATCTTTAAATCAGAATCTAGCACAAATACGACATCTGCAACGTGTTCTTGGCTTTGACGCGTATGGATTAGATACAGACTCTTGTAGGATTCCTGGAGTTCCTCGGCCATCATATTTAATAGCATCGTGATCGTTTCCAGTTCATCATTGTGCGATGAGCTCGGAATTCTAAAATTAAAATTCCCACTGGCCATTTCAATAATCATGCGATTGATACGCATTACGCGTTTAATATCTTCACCTTCTAATTGTCGATCCATAGTTACAGATTATTAAATTTAAGTAGGGGAAGAGATTAGAAAAACTATTTATAAGGCATCAAAAACGCTATAGCTTTTGTTTGATTTGTAAAAATTCCGGTTGGTACCAAAGGTTTATTATTTTGAATAAAAAATTCTGCCTGTGCCTGGCTTTTTAAGGGCTGTACTAAAAAACTAATCGCTTTAGCAAAAGTGGATCCTTCGCGTGCTAAAAAGTCTCTGGCAATTTTATCGGAGTCTACAATTCTTCTAACATCGCATAAAATAGGATAGGGGCGTTCATTTTGAAACGATAGCCGATCGGCTACGATACGTTTTGCCATATCGTAACCTTTAACTACAATCGCTTTGTATGAACAAAAAAGGATTGAGTCTTCAATCCAGAAAATGGCATAATCTGTTTCTAGTACTTCGTGCATAATAAAGAATACTACTACAAATTAAAAAAAATAATTTTTATCAATTTTTAAGTCAGTTGCATTTAAGGGATTTTGTAATCAATTGTAGTCTTTTCATAGAGATTTTTGTCTCTCAGGGATAAAAAGTTGTCTATAAGGGATAGAGAGATCCAGGAACAAATCGTCTAATAGGTTAGTATATAAATATTTACATAGTTTAATGTCTGAATTTAAAATCAAGACTTCATGGCAAAGATTAAGCACAATAATTTTTTGGATTCAGTTGATGATGTGATGGTACGCGCCAAAGAAGAAGGGGTACTTCATTTGTATGCCAGCGGTAGTAAGCTTAGTGGCAGATATCTTGAAATTAAGGGTAACAAACACTATCACTTTGGTACTACGGGATATCTAGGCCTTGAGCAGGATCGCCGCCTAAAAGAAGCAGCCATTCAGGCTATTCGGGATTGCGGGACTCAATTTCCGCTTTCCAAATCCTACATCTCGCATCCACTCTATGAAGAACTGGAGCAGCAAATGGCTACTATTTATAATACTCCGGTAATTATTACCAAAAACAGCACCCTTGGGCATCTTGCCGTACTACCGGCAGCGGTTAGAGATGAAGATGCAGTAATTCTGGATCATCAGGTGCATTGGAGTGTACATCATGCTACTGAAATTCTTAAAACACGTTCCATTCCTGTTGAAATGATCAGGCACAACAATTTAGATATGCTTGAAGATAAAGTGAAGCAATTAGGTAGAACTGCTAAAAAAGTTTGGTACCTGGCAGATGGAGTGTATTCGATGTTTGGGGATTTTGCTCCGATTGAGGAATTGATGAATCTCGCTAGAAAATACCCGCAATTGCATCTGTATTTTGACGACGTGCACGGAATGAGCTGGAAAGGAAAACATGGTAGTGGTTACGTGATGAGTGTATTAAAGGAAGTACCTAAACAAGTTTTGCTTATAGGAACTTTGAGTAAAACTTTTGGAGCCAGTGGAGCGACGGTCATAACTTCTGATAAAAAGCTCTATGCCCAAATTAAGAATTTTGGAGGTCCCCTTACGTTTTCAGCCCAACTCGAACCGGCATCGGTGGCTGCAGCAATAGCCTCGTCCCGAATTCATTTATCGGATGAAATTTATGAACGACAGCAGGATTTACAAAATCGGATAACCCATTTCAACACGCTTCTTTCTCAGACTGATTTACCAGTAATAGACCACAATGAGTCTCCGGTACACTTTATAGGCACAGGAACCCCTGCGACAGGATATGAGTTAGTGAAATTGATGATGAAGGATGGATTTTACACTAATTTAGGAATTTTTCCTGCAGTACCCGTAAAAAATACTGGAGTACGCATCACCATTTCCACCCATAATGAATTGGAAGATATAACCGACCTGGTGGACGCATTCTCCATAAACTACAAGCTGGCGCTCGAGCATACGCATACCTCTCTGCAACGGGTACGCAGGGCCTTTAAACTACCGGAAGCTAAGGCATCAAATAATTTTGATCCTTCAAAATATTTTGGCAGGTTCCAGGTCAGCCTGAAATCAACCATTATAAGCATCGATAAGAATCTTTGGAATACCCATATGGGAGGGAATAGCATTTATGATTGGGATGGTCTTAAATTATTGGAAGAATCGTTTGGCGGCAATGAAGAGCAGGAAAACAATTGGAATTTTAGATATTTAATTATTTCAGACAACACAAAACCTGTTTTAATAACCTTCCTAACCAGCTCCATTTGGAAAGATGATTTATTTTCTAAAAATGAAGTCTCAGCTTATTTAGAATTAGAGCGTAAAATCAATCCGTACTATTTCACTTCAAAAGTTTTAAGTATAGGTTCGTTAATTACAGAAGGAGATCATCTGTACATAGATTTTGATTCCAAGAATTGGCAAGAAGTATTAGACCTGCTTTTCCGGATTCTTGAAGATTTAGAACGCGAATTTCAAACAGAGATGATCGTTTTGCGGGACTTCAGAAATAATACCAGACTACATAAAGCATTCAATTTACAAGGTTATGTACGGATTGATATGCCAGAATCTGCCCAATACAAAAATTTTGAATGGGAGAATGAAGCAGATTATATCAGTAGCCTTAGTAAAAAATCAAGAGTTCATTTTAGAAAGGATATCGCGCCCTATCGGGAAAAAGTTCGAATTGAGATATGTTCGTCATTAAATGAAGCAGATTTAGAACGTTGCTATCAGCTTTATAAGAATGTCAAGCAGGCAAACCTCGGACTAAACACGTTTACGTATCCCATCCAGCTATTCCAGAATATGAATACAAATAGTAATTATGAATTTATCGTGCTTTATAGTAATGAGATTGACAAAGACAGGTTAATTCTTGGAGTGATGTTTTGCTATAAATCAGCCAAAACCTTTGTTCCAAACCTCGTAGGGCTTGATTATGAATATGTAAACGAGTATCAAACATATCGGCAATTATTGTATCAGACGATTATAAGAGCTAAGGAATTGAGATTTAATCGTATAGACTTTGGGATGACTGCTGGTTTTGAGAAACGGAAATTAGGAGCTGAGATCATTCAAAATGTAAGTTACATTCAGGTGAAAGACAACTTCAAATTAGAATCCTTGGGCATCTTGCAGGGAGCCACTAAAAAGTTACTCTAAATTGAAAGCGTATGTTAGTGCTCAGTTTATGGATATTGGTTTCTATTTCAGGGGTTCCACAGCAGCAAACTCCTGATAAACTGCTGTCATCCCAAGTTGACATTCACGATCTTTATTACCGAAAACACCTCGATGCGTTGAGTATAAATCAGCTAAGGGCTGCATATGATGAGCGAGAGGTAGAATTGCATCAGCAACGGCTGATCACTGAAGCTTACCTAAATAAGACTAAGAAAGCTAAAGACAGTTTTGAAATCGCCAGAGCTTTTGACTTTGCAGCCCGTCTGTATGATACGCAAACCAATTTAAAATACAGCGACAGTATTATACTGTATTCTCAAAATTGTTACGACTATACTTATCCGGCATTGGGCTATATGCTGAAAGGCTATTATCACTACGAACTTGGAGCTTATGAAGAATCCCTGAAAGCTTATTATAATGCTTACGATTTGGCACGGCTGAATCAGAATAAGGAACAGGAAATCGAGATAAGCCAGGTCTTGGGAGCTTTTCAAAATAGATGGGGAGATTACACCAAGGCTATTGAAATTTACGAGAATTACATAGACTACTTGAAAACATTACCTGATTTTGAAGCAGTCTATCTCGAGGATTATTTAATCACGCTTCACAATCTGCAACTGGCATATCAGCGAGCGGGTAATTACGAGCAGGCAGCCCAACTTATTGAAATCGGACTGGAAGAAACATTAAAGACTTCCGACCGATTGTTCTTTTACGATTTCTTACACTCAAAAGGAGTTAATGCTTATTGGTTGGATGCGTATCAAACAGCCGAAAAGCTATTAAACGAGGCGCTACCAGAAATCTCTGAAGATCTATCTGTAGTTTCAGTATCGTATTACTATCTGGGACAAATTGCTAAAAAAATGGGTGACGTATCTCTGGCCAATGACTATTTTAAAAAAATTGATTCGATTTACACGCTAAATCAGGAGGTCTACCCAGAATTAAAAGAAGTGTACGATAATTTGATTACATTCAGTAAAAACCTGCCAGATTCTGAAGAAGAGCTCTATTATACACGTAGGGCAATAGCGGTTGATTCCATCATTAATTCAAACAAACTCTATTTAAATGCCAGTTATCTCAATCAGGTAGAAAAGCCGAGACTTTTGGAGGAGTTGGATTCTGAAAAGCAAGCTCTAAAATGGCGGTATATGAAGCAATTTTTGCAATTCAGCTTAGTAGCCTTGGCCCTTGTATTTTCCGGTATTTATTTAAAATCCAAATACAAAAGAGTTAAGAAATTCTCATGTAACGCTTCAGAACCTTTAAAGGTCAGGGAAATTGATGATGATGATGATGATCCTGCTGAGCCAGTTCTTACCGAGGAAATAAAAATTGTCCTGCTACGAAGGCTCCAGAACTTTGAAGACCGAAAGCAGTATTTAGATGCCGAGCTAAGTCTTTTTAGTCTCGCTAAGGATTTAAATACCAATTCAGCATATCTCTCAAGGGTCATTAATGAAACTAAAAAAATGAATTTCTCGAGTTATATCAATGAGTTGCGCATTGAATACTTGATAAAAAAATTAGCAGGTGACACCCAACTTCAGTACTATAAAATCCAGGCTTTGGGAGAAGAAGTAGGTTTTAAAAGGGCTTATTCATTTTCTAAAGCTTTTGAACGAAAAGTGGGGGAGAAACCTTCCCAGTATTTGAAACAACTGAGATCGGTTGACAACTAGCAAGCTATTGGTTTATAGGAATACTAATTTAATACTTTACATATGAAAACACCCAACTTAAAAGCGTTCGAAAAGTTCAGATTGAAAAACCCCCGGGTAATCACTGGGGGGTATGACAAAGGTCCCATTAGAAGGGATAAAATTAAAGCACCCAAGCACGGTCTTTAAATTTAATTTTTATAAGGCCCCGTGCAAATGGGGCTTCTAAATTTGGAACTTATGAAGTATATATGGATGATTAATATACTGTATTTCCCGCTCTGTTTGAGTGCTCAAAATTTGGGACAACCCGATCTGCAGTACCCTAAATTAACAAAGCATGAAATTATAGAAACCCATTTTGGAATCGAAGTATCGGATCCATACCGCAATTTGGAAGATTTGAATAAGGAAGATATCAACGTCTGGTATGATAAACAGGCAAAGCTTGCTGATAAAGTACTAAATCAAATTTCTGGACGTAAGCTGTTGATGGACAAGTTTACAGAATATGGAAACCGGGTTGCAGACCAGATGTCAGATGCTAAAATTGTTGAGAGTGAAAGGTATTTTTATTTAAAGCGTAAGGCAGGTGAGCAATATGCTAAGTTATACTACCGGGATTCCTATGAGGCTGAAGAGATAGCGTTGTTTGACCCAGGGACTTATGATACTAAAGAAACGTATACGGTTAGCTATTTTAAACCCAGTTGGAAGGGGGATAAAGTAGCTGTGGCTTTAACCTATTCGGGTTATGAAATATCAGATATCATTGTTCTTGATCTCGAAACAAATTACCGCCATCCCGAAGTTTTAAAAAACGCGTGGCCAGATTCGTTTTTAGGAATCAGTTGGCTGCCAGATGATACCGGCTTTCTTTTTCTTCAATTTTCTTATGATGAGGAAGGGGCTGAGCATACCGAGACGGTAATGCATAGATTAGGGAAACCTGCAGATTCTCTGATTTCCATTTTTGGAAGTAAACTAATTAATGACTTAAGTATTACGGAGGATGTGTATCCCATTGCTACAATAGATTCTCAGGATGCTGAATATGCTGTAGGTTATTTGGCGACCGTAGATAATTTTTGGGATGCTTACATAACGCCTATAGCCGATCTTCAAAAGGGTAAATCCAATTGGAAACCTTTATATAGGAAAGAAGATCAGGTGTACACTTCAGAAGGTCAGTTTTATAAAGATCACTATTATTATCGAACCAATAGACTAAAAAATACAAATACGATTAATAGCGTACCGATCTTAAACCCGGATTTCAATAATTCGAAGCTGTACGCAGATTCAAAAGCTGATGAAATCATAGATTCGTTTGTAGTTACCGAAATCGGGGTGTGTTTTACAACCTCAAAATTTGGCACTCAGGCTCGTTTATACGAATCAGACGGAACAAATGCTGATCTTATACCAATGCATTACGAACCAGGCGCAATAGCGCTGTATCAATCAAATATCGGAAGCTCAAAAGTTTATTTAACGCTTTCCGGTTGGACGAGGGAAAGTGATCGCTATCGTTTGGATTTAAAAACTCAAGCCTTAATTTATGAGCCACTTACCACACCGGTTTATTTTAAAGAGTTTGAGAATATTGTTAGTGAAGAATTACTGGTAAAAGCAGAAGATGGTGAGCAGATACCGGTATCTCTTATTTATAATAAAGGAGTGAGTCTTGACGGAAGCAATCCTGCATTGCTTTACACCTATGGTGCTTATGGAACCACAATAGCTCCATTCTTTTCACCGATCTTTCTTACCTGGGTTGAACTCGGTGGTATACTATGTGTTCCACACATACGAGGTGGTGGCGAAAAGGGGGAGTACTGGCACCAGCAAGGAATGAAACTTAATAAAACGAACAGTTGGAAGGATCTGATTGATGTTACCGATTATCTAATCGATAAGAGATTTACAGCTACAGGTAAAACAGTAATTTACAGCTCGAGTGCGGGAGGGATTACTATTGGAGGTGCCTTAAATGAAAAACCCAATTTGTTTGCGGCAGCAATTGCTGAGGTTCCTGTGATGAATCCTTTTAGAAGTGAGAACAGGGATGATGGTGGAGGCTCTAATCAGGATGAATACGGAAGTATAAGCGATTCTTTAGGTGTTGTTGGTTTAAAGCGGATGGATCCGTACCTAAACATACGTAATACAAGTTATCCTGCAGTATTGATTACCGCAGGAGACAACGATGCACGAGTGCCGTTGTGGATGCCTGGGAAGTATGTAGCCCGACTTCATAATAGTACCACTTCAAATGATCCGGTACTTTTTCGCATTCATAAGGAATCTGGCCATCAGGGAAGCTCAGAAATATCACAGATGTATCTGGAATATGTAGATGTTTTTTCCTTTGGATTTTGGCAAATCGGCCATCCCTTATTTCAGTATCAGGAATAGCTTAACGATCGAGTAATTGTTTAAATTGAATAAATAATCGTTCTAATAACCTTAAATCTTCCGTGATGATTTCTGCGGAGCCAGGCATTTCCGGTTTGTAATTAATAGTTTTACCATAGGTGGTGACTAAGGAATCCGGGAGACTCACATCAATGATGTAGTTCTGTTTTTCATCTGGCAAAGCCGAGACACTACTTATGGTACCTTTGAGTACTCCAAATTCATTTTGGGGGTAATTAGCCAGATTGATATTTACAGTTTGACCTGTTTTGATTTTACCTGAATTCTGAGCAGGAGCGGTGAGCTTAGCTAGATAGCCCTGCCTGTTATTGGGAATTACCGTAAAAATAACATCTCCCTGATTTGCGGTTTGATTGGTATTCCAATAATTCATTAGTGTAACGGTTCCTGGCTGTTCCGCTTCTAATAGATATACATATTTCCAATCTTTAATGCTTTTTTTTAGCTGATTTAAGGACTGAATCAAAGCTTTATAAAGCGATACCGATTCCCGAGTGCGGTTGATGTCTGTCGACCGTGAATCTGAACTCGTAGCATTGATTGCGTCTCTAAGCTGAGAGCGTAGGTTGATTAGGTTTTCGAAATTACGCTGAGCCTGAAGAAATTCAATTTGCTTGGTTTCGTATTCCTGTTCTGCAATCACACCTTTATCAAAAAGCATATTCATACGTTCCAAATCATTCTCTTTAAACTCCAGTTCCTTCTCGTTGATTCGTATTTGAGATTCCAAATTAGAAACCTGATGCTTCAATTCGGATAGCTTCAGTTGCTGAGCATTGGCTTCATTAAAATAAGGGCGCAGGTTTTTGTTGATGGAATAGGCAATATAGCTATTCTCAAAATTGGCATAGGGCTGTTCAACCTCACCCAGAAAGAGCAGCGGTATATCATCTATTGGAAAGAAGAATTCATTTTCAGAAACCTTTAGTGTATCTAATAGAGAGTCCAAGAATATAATGTCGGAATAATTAGCAGTGTTTTCCAATAAGGTTAAAGGTTGTCCTGAAAATACCTGTTGATTCGCTTCTACAAAAATACTATCAATCCGGGCCGTTGTTCTCGCATAGATTTTCTCAGCGGGGTTTTCAGTAGTCAAATAAGCTGTGGTTTGAATAATGTCCGGATATTTGATAAACCATGCCATTACCAAAATTAATACGATAAGACTCAAAAATAAAGTGTTACCCCATCTGATCATCCAGTTAGGAACACGAGTAAGGATTTCCTGCACCTCTTCACTACGCAATTCAATATGTTCCAGTTTTTCCGGCATCTTATTTTCCGAGTTCAAGTTGATTTTTAACCAAATAATAATAGGACCCTTTTTGCTTAATGAGTTCGCGGTGATTTCCTATCTCAATGATTTTTCCCTGATCCAATACTACAATTTGATCCGCGTGCCTTACCGTACTTAAACGGTGTGCAACCACCACCACAGTGCGGTCTTCAAAGAAAGAATTCAATTTCTCAATAATCGTTTTTTCATTATTGGCATCCAAAGCAGAAGTAGCCTCATCAAAGAACAAATATTTAGGATCTTTATAAACGGCACGGGCGATCAATAAGCGTTGTTTCTGACCAGTGCTTAAGCCAACACCTTCCATTCCGATCTTAGTGTTGTAGGATAATGGTAAAGATTCTATAAAGTCTTTAATATTTGCAATGTCAACGGCTTTTGACAATTTATCTTTATCAATATAATCTTCACCTATTGCTATATTGTGCGCTATGGTATCATTAAAAATATAACCTTCCTGCATCACCACCCCACAAATCGATCTCCATGTTTTTTGGGAAATATTTTCGAGATTATGGGTGCCTAGAAATACATTTCCCTCAATCGGAGAATAATATTTCATGAGTAATTTAGTAAGAGTTGATTTGCCACTCCCACTTACCCCAACGATTGCTGTGACTTTATTTGCAGAAATTACAAGGTCTAAATTTTCAAGTACAAATTTATCAGTGCCAGTATATCTAAACGAAACATGCTCCAATCTAAGATCAGCATTTTGCTGGATATCACTGATCTTTTGAGAGGAATCTTCTTCATTTTTTTTATTATGAATTTCACCTAAACGATCTAGTGATATTTTTGCATCTTGGTATTCCCTAACAAAATTGATGAGTTGAGAAATAGGAGAATTCAATTGACCTACAATATAGGAGATGGCCAGCATCATACCCAAAGTGATTTCGCCCTTAATTACCAAAGTTGCAGATAATACTGTGATAAGAATGTTTTTGAGCTCATTGATAAAATTTGACCCAACTTGTTGATACTGTTCTAAAGCAAGACCTTCGACTGAAATTTTAAAAAGTCTGGCTTGTAGAAATTCCCATCCCCAGCGTTTTTGTTTTTGGGCATTATGCAGTTTGATCTCCTGCATCCCATTGATCAGTTCAATGGTTTTGCTTTGCTCCTGGCTTACCTGAGAGAATCGTTTGTAATCCAGATCAGCACGCTTTTTTAAAAATAGTTTGATCCATAAAAAGTATAGCAAACTACCGGTAAGAAAAACGACAAAAATCCAAAGGTTATAATAGGCCAATACCAAACCAAAAATTATAAGGTTTACAAGGGAAAATAAGACGTTTAAGGAGGAGGAGGTTAGAATACGCTCTATGCGCTTATGATCATTAATGCGTTGCAAAATATCTCCGGTCATTTTGGTATCAAAGTAAGCTATAGGCAAATTCATCAACTTAATAAAAAAGTCAGATATCAAGGAAATGTTAAGACGTGTACTTAAATGAAGTAAAATCCATCCTCGTATAACTTCTATTGCCGTCCTCCCTAGGAATAAAAAGATTTGGGCAATTAGAATTAAATATATGAATTGGATATCCTGGTTTCGAATTCCTACATCAACAATACTTTGTGTTAAAAAGGGAAAAATTAATTGGAGTAAACTTGCTGCAATTAAGCCAATCATGATTTGAACTAAGAACTTTCTATATTGAAAAAGATATTTGGAAATAAATCCAAATCCAAACTTTGAGTCCTCTTCAAAATCAGAATCATACAATTTAGGAGTGGGTTCTAAAAGTAGAGCAATTCCTTCTTCGGTATGATCATCTGCATTATTACCGATCCAGGATTTAATAAAATCAGTTTTAGAATATTTCAATAATCCGTGGGCAGGATCAGAGATGTAGAAAGTATCGTTCTTTATTTTGTAGAGAACTATGTAGTGATTTTTATTCCAATGTAAAATGCAGGGTAGGGGAGCTTCTTTAAGTTTATTTAAATTAATACGGACACCAATGGAACGAAAACCAATTTGCTCTGCTGCTTCACTAAGCGATAAAAGGTTGCTTCCAAAACGTGTAGTTTCACTTATAGTCCTTAAAGATTGAATTGATAAACCTTGACCATAATGCTTAGCAATGATTTTAAGACATGTAGGGCCGCAGTCTTTTAAATCGGGTTGCCGGTATGTTGGAAAACGTTTCAAACCTTAATTATTACTATTAAATATAGGGTTTAAAATTCTGATTATCAGTAAGAATTAATTTCTAATCTAATAAGTTTTTTTTAGTTTTGGAAATTGTGACACAGATCGAATGCAATTTGAATTCCAAATTTAAATACTATTTTAAGCTTTAAATGAGTTATTATATTGTTTCAATCTCTTTGGGACCATTTGATCTACTTTAATCTTAGAGTTTAGTGAACCTGATTAATAGTAAGAATTACCTTTTTAATTTTTTTGTACAGTAAGATTAAATTTATTTTGAATTTTCACTTTATGTTTTTAATGCAATCTCACACAAAAATCTTCATTTAATATAAGGCATTAATCTTTTTTAAATTAAGCAGCAATAAATCTAGATCATCTATTATTCTAGCCATAAACTAATTATTGATAGGCCATATTCCTCTTTTAATTCTTTTTTGTTCAATCCAGGCCCAAGCGAAAATTGAATGCTTTCAATTCTGTTGATATCAAAATTTTCAGGATTGTCATGTTCAAAATAGTAAGGTAAAAAGCTGGGATAAGGCCTGGGCAAGGTCACCGATTTTACTGGTTTAAGACTAGATAGTTCAAGTGCGTAGGTATCGGTTTTAGGCGTAAGGGTCACTATGCCACCGTAGGCCGAGCCATCATCAAGTACAAATGCAATTTGTAGGGGTGTGTCTCTGTCTCTTAAAGCCCTACCCTTGAAAACGATAGATTTTTTTGCATCTAAATCTGATTTTCTATCTTTGATGGCGTCTAGAATATAGTGTTTGAAGGTATAGTCGTATATGGGTTCGGCATTTAGATTTTCGTTATCAGGAACAAAAAGGGGACCTATATCCATCAGGTATTCTGCTTCATTGACATGTTCTGTAGGCTTTAGAATAAAACCCCTACGCCACTGGCGTACCATTAAGTCTACATCCTCATTCGCGTTGAAAAGATAAATGGGGTTTTCCTTAGGGACCACTCTGATTTTATAACCGTCACTATCATAAAAATCCCATTCAAAGGGCCTTCCCTCTCTATTCGCAGGATAGGTTATATAAGATTCATCAGCGAGCTGTGCAATGATGTTATAGTTTAGGTAGCCTACGTTAATTTTATCAGCAGGAATTGTCGCCACGTACTCAAAAGTACCCGCAAGCCTTTCCATATTCACGACTTCGCGATTAAATCCTGTTGCAGCCACAAGTTGCAGATTTAGAGGGGCTTTTGGAGCGATGAACTGCGCGCTTATGACTAGTGGCTCCTCCGCAGAAGCTTCTTCCACGGGCTTATGCTTGAGCCAAGGCTTTTCCACATTTCCCTCGGGGGCGTAATAATCGTTCAGCTTTCCATTTTCAAATGTATCATCAGCGGAATGATCTCCATAATTACCTGTGGTACTGAGCAGGTAGGTTCCTGGCATGATGCTAAAGCTGTTTTCATTGATTTTGGGCACAAAGTTGTTGCCCTTGTTGAGAGCTTTCAGAGATAGGTTTTTTATCCCTTCCCACGTTAATTGCATTCTGCGCTCGTTCCATTGCACTACACCTACGGTTTTTTTTGGACTATTTGTCCCAAAGGGATTATCTACCCATACTGCATCTGGTTGCACTTCAAGCCTCCATGTATTCTTATCTAGCTTATCTAAAAAATACGCACCTGTTCCGTCATATTTTATAAGGGAAGAATTACCAACCCCCGCAACTTTAATGAGTTTTTTGAGGTTTTTTGGAGTTTTATTAGTGCTATTGGTATAAATGAAAGTGTTTTCGCTATTATAAACGGCCAGGTCCTCTTCGTAGCTAATGGTCACATTATCGAAAGTATTGTTTTCGGGGTATGTGCCATAATCGGTGTACATGGGTGATTCATGAAATACCTTGCCTGCAATCATTAGGGCGAGTGCCTTTGAAGGAGTAAAGTTAAGGTTCATATAATGTGTGTTGTACTCGGTGTTGTAGGGAGCGAGGTAGGTAGGATCGTAGGCAAAATGGGTTCCTATCTGTATACCGGCTTCCCTAAAACTTCTTGCTATGGCTGGGTAGATGTAAGAGCGTCCCACATTTGCTGCATCAAATTCGTAGACTAATTTTGCTCCCTTGTTCGCCTTAAATTCGTCATCGAAGGGAATGTCATAGTCATTTACATTAGGCAGCAGGTTGCCCGGTATTTCCTTGCCATAACCTAATCCTGTAGGATACCACTGAAAGGTACCTCCCTGAATGCCACCGTCAAAGTAGGCTTGAGCATAATGAACGCCGTGACTGGTGTTATAAAAGATGGGTTTTTCGGTGCCGGTTGTTCGCATAGCATCTACCATTTTCTTTACATACGCCGTGACTTTGTCAGCTTCACCACTATGGTGAGGTTCATTACTAATTTCAAAGGCTATAATATTAGGTTCATTTTTATAGGCAACTCCGGTGTAAGGGTTTATGTGGTTTAAAAACTGTTCTAAATAGTTTTCTGCAGCCTTTATGGCTCCAACATTATCGAGGCTATTGCCCTTTCCGTATTTGGAAGAAAATCCAGGAGAATCGGTATCTGGTTCAGGCCAGCCGTTGCCCCAAAAAGCGATGGGTGTGATCACATAATTGATGTTATTTTCTTTTAGTTTTTTTAATAAATAGTCAAAGGCATCAAGGTGTTCATTTTCGATAAGGTTACCCAGTGTGTCACTAATTTCAGTATCCCAAACATGAAGGCGGTATAAATCAAATCCTAATCTTGAAAAGTGGTACACATCATTATCAATGGCTCTTTTCGGGTCAATTCCCATTCGCTCAGCCGAGCGGTAGGCATGGGCAAAGGGAACTGAGTAGTTTACCCCAAATCCTTTTACTTCCTCCTTGGTTTTGCCCCATCTCATTACACCTTCATTGTCAACATATACATTTCCCCTATCTTGAGCTACACTATTGAGGTGTAAAAGCATCAAAAAGGTTAGTGCAATAAAATAATTAATGTTTTGATTGTTTTTTTGATTTTTAGATGAGTTCATTCGGTTGAATTTGTATTAAAATCTTTAGTAGAACAATAGTACTGAGTAGTGGTTTTTATAGTAAGGTTAATAAAGGTATTTGTTACGCTTATTATTTTACTATATTTATCCCAACAATTTTAAGAATTTGCTAATGAAACTAAGGGGGACATATTCATCAATTGCAGTATGCATAATCTGTTTATCTGTCGTCCTGTCTTGCTTTTCACAATCCCGTCCTATCTTTGAAAATATCGACCAGAGCAGTGGTCTTTCAAACACCCGGGTGACAAGTATCGTTCATGAAAACGGTGGGTTTGTGTGGATGGGAACCAAAAATGGCCTCAATCGCTATGATGGTAAGGATATTAAAATATTTAATAAGCAGAATAGCGCCCTTAGTGCTAATAACATTGCAGATCTATATCTGGATCAGGATGGAAACCTATGGATTGCAACGCTGGGTGGTGGCCTCAACCGCTATGATGCGCTTCAAAATTCTTTTGAGGTCTTTCGGCATAATCCTAACGTTGAAAACAGTATTCCTTCCAATCAGGTCAATGCCATACTGGAAGATAAAAAGGGCAATCTTTGGCTGGCTACTGAAAACGGTTTGGCTCTTTTCGATAAAGAAAATAAAGCTTTTCAACGCTTTAATTTAGTACCAGGGAAAAAAGGTGCGGGTAGCCTTAGCAGTTTGTTTTTGGCTAACGATAATATCTTGTGGATAGGAAGTTTTGGCAACGGCTTGTTTCGTATGGACATCGCTACAGGTAAGGTAGAACGGTTTGTTTCAAAGCAGCCCTACTTTTCAAATTTTATACACGACCTGTTACAACTTCCCGATGGTAATCTGCTTATAGGCACCAGCGGGGGAGGCCTTTTGCACTTTGATCCTCAAACAGGGCTGTATTCCAACTTCTTGGCCTATCTGGGCTATGATCAGGAAATAGCCATTGTCCGCAAACTGATTTTAGATGCTGCGGGAAGCCTCTGGTTAGGTACAGATGGCAATGGTGTGCTCCGTGTGATGCACTTGGATCAACCCAATCAACACGTCTTTCAATATACATACAATGCCAGTCAGGAATCTTCTCTTGCCGGTAATGCCATCTATGAGATATATCAGGATCATGATCATATTGTATGGGTAGGCACGGCGTGGAATGGAGTAAGTGTTCTGGTACCAGACCGTGACTTCACCTACCTATATGGTGATATTTTGGGCAATAATCCATCTCCAGTGCTTTCCGTTTTCAAGGACGGTGAAACACTTTTTCTGGGACTTGACGGGCAGGGCCTCACTGTTTATGATCAGAATATCGATGAGGTTACTTATTATAAAAAAGAGACGGGGACCTCTCTGGGGGGTAATTACATTCAATATCTGATAAAGGCCCAGAACGGGATTTATTGGATAGGTACTTTTGCCAATGGTCTTTTAAAGTTTGACCCCAGGACCGGAATTAGCAAACAATATAAGCACCGGCCTGGTGATTCGCTTTCGCTGAGTTATAACGATGTGCGTTATATCATTGAAGATGAATCTGGTAATCTTTGGATTGCTACCTGGGGCGGTGGGCTCAATTATTTTGACCCACAGAAGGAAACATTCTTGAGTTATAGAGCAGATGCTTCGGCTCCTGGTGATACTTTGGTTAAAGGAATAAGCAGCGATAATGTCATCGCCATGGTGAAAGATGGTCCTGTATTATGGCTAACTACATTTGGCGGGGGGTTAAACCGTTTTGATATCCAAAATGGAACTTTTGAACATTTTGTTTACGGGGAAATACCAAAATCAATTGCGAGTAACAACCTCTACACCATTTTTAAGGATTCAAGAAACAATTTGTGGATAGGTACTTCTGGGGAGGGTGTGAACCGCATGAATCTTGAAACGCAAATAATAGAACGCTTTGAAGATCAAAATTACTTAAGGTATGCTACGGTTACCGGTATGGTGGAAGATGAGGAAGGGGCCATCTGGATCAGTACCAAGCAAGGCCTTTTTAAATACGAGTATGATTCTAATGTCTTCTTTTCATTTCCAGATCAATATGGAGAATTTCATATCAATGCAGTATTTAAGAGTGATAGCGGGCGGCTATATTTTGGTGGTATAAATGGCCTGCTCACATTTGAACCTTCTCAAATGAAGTTAGATACAACCCAGCCGCGCGTGACATTTACAAATTTTAAATTGTTCAATAAGGAAATTTCGGTTAGTGATCGGGATATTTTAGATAAAAGCATCAACCTTGCTCGAGAGGTAAGGCTGGAGCACGATATGGATGTCATCACATTTGAATTTGCTGCATTGAATTTTCCTTTTAGCGATAATACCGAGTATGCGATAAAGATGGAGGGATTTGATGAGCAATGGCGAGAAATAGGCAAGGATCGCACGGCTACTTATACCAATTTATCCCCTGGATCTTATGAATTTAGGGTTAAGGCCAGGGAAGAAGGTAGTTCCTGGGGTGAGGCATTTACTTCGGTAAAGGTGACCATATTAAAACCGTTCTGGTTGACCTGGTGGGCCTTTGTGATTTATAGCCTGCTGGTCTTGGGGCTCTTTTACATTTTTAGAAAATACATCGTTGCCTGGGAGCAGATGAAATCGAACCTGAGGCTGGAGCGAGTTACTCACGAGAAGGATACGGAACTTTACAACCTTAAGCAGCGGTTTTTTACTAATATATCACACGAGATTCGCACCCCGGTTACCTTAATCCTAAGCGCTATAAATAGATTAGGGGAGCGCAGGGAACTTATGGATGAAGCGATCAGCCCCGCTGTTGCTTCTGCAAAAAAACACGGAAATCACTTGTTGCATCTGGTCAATGAACTTCTTGATTTTAGAAACTTGGAAGATCAGTCCAAAAAGTTGAAATTAGCTCATACCGATTTCATAGATTTTGGCAAGGAAATCTATCTTTCCTTTACCGAAAGTGCCTTGAAAAATGATATAACATTTCATTTTGAAGCAAAACCCAGCCAGCTTATGCTCTGGTTTGACAAGAACCAGATGGAAAAGGTATTTTACAATCTCTTAAGCAATGCTTTTAAGTTTACACCCGGTGGTGGCCATATTAAGCTAAGTGTGGAAGACGCTCATAATAAGGTGTTTCTCAAGGTACAGGATAGCGGTATAGGTATTTCCAAAGGGCAAATAGGTAAAATATTCAACAGGTTTTACCAGTCGCCCAATTCTGCAGAAATACAAGAAAACGGTTTTGGTTTGGGACTTTCCATCACACAGGAAATCGTTGAGCTGCACGGAGGCAAGATCACCGTTGAAAGCATCAAGGGCGGTGGTACCACTTTTAGCGTAAGCCTTCTTAAGGGTAGAGATCATTTTGACACAAACGCCATCGAGGACGATCTTGCTGACTCTGAAAATGTGGAACATTACCTATATGAAGGTATGCAACTTGAAGATACCGTTAGCGTACAGCCAGAGTGGGACGAGCTCAGGGACCTTACCCTCCTCGTGGTAGAAGATAACATTGAGATACGCGCTTACCTTAAAGCTTTACTTAGCGCACAGTGCGACTTACTTGAGGCAGAAAATGGGGAAGAGGCCTTTGAGTTAGCCATTAGCAAACAACCAGATCTCATCATCAGCGATATTATGATGCCGGTGATGGATGGGATTACGCTTACCCGGAAGCTAAAAGAAAATGTTGACACCAGCCACATCCCTGTTATCCTGCTCACTGCACGGGCCTCGTTCATTCATAAGATGCAAGGCTACGGAACGGGTGCCGATGATTATGTGACCAAACCCTTTAACGAGGCATTATTGCGTGCCAGAATAAAAAGTCTTATTCTTAACCGTCAGCGGCTTCAGGAACACTTTGGCGGGGAAGCCCTGCTCACTCTTGATGAACTTCCCGTAAACACGGTGGACCAAAAATTTTTGGAAGAACTCATCAAGATTATTCAGGGAAATATTGACAGCGAAAACCTTAGTGCAGATTACCTTAGCCGGGAAATGGGAATGAGCCATAGCGTAATCTATAAAAAGGTAAAAGCACTCACGGGAATGACTCTGGTAGAATTTGTTAGGGATTATAAACTTAAAATAGCAAAAGCACTGATATTTGAACAAGGCTTTTCGGTAAGTGAAGCCTGCTACAAGGTGGGCTATTCTGATCGCAAATACTTTAGTAAGCTTTTCAAGAAAAAATTTGGGAAAAACCCTTCTGAATTTAGTAGAAAATAATAGTTTATAAACAACCTTTTTAAGGTTAATAACCGTTTACTTGACTCTTTCTCCCTTCAATTAATTACTCTTGATAAATTTTTCTTGAAAAAACGAAATCTTCACCCTATTAAAATCAATTTTCACCCCCTTTAGGTTTACGCAAACGTTTTAATTGCACTTAGTTTTGCGAATATAATAGATACAACGATATCGATTTAGTTATTTAATAATGTTCGCAGCAGATGATTGCCAATTTAATAATTAAAATAAATGTCAAAACCTATGCTAAATAAGTTTTTTAAACCCAATTTTTATTGGACACTCCTTTTATTTATATCACCTTTGGGAATATTTGGACAGAGTGTTACCGTCTCAGGTACAATTACTGATGCTGATTCTGGAACACTGCTTCCGGGGGTAAATATAGTAGTGAAAAATACCTCAAATGGAGTTACTTCAGATTTTGATGGTAAGTATCAAATAGATGTAGAGCAGGGTGATATTTTAGTGTTTTCTTACGTAGGTTTTACTACTCAGGAAGTTCCGGTGACTGGAACAACTTTAGATGTCGCTCTTAAAACCGATGCTGCAGAGTTAGATCAGGTAGTGGTCATTGGCTATGGTACCACTACGATCAAAGATGCTACTGGTTCGTTAACCTCAGTAACTTCTGAAGACTTTAACAAAGGAAACATCGTCACCCCAGAAAACCTCCTGAGCGGAAGGGTAGCCGGACTAACCATTAATACAGGTGGTGAACCAGGAGCTGGTTCTACCATAAGAATTAGGGGTGGTGCTTCATTGGGTGCTTCAAATGACCCGCTTATTGTTATTAATGGTTTGCCCGTAGATGACAATGCAGTAGGTGGTTCACGTTCTGTATTGAGTACAATAAACCCAAACGATATTGAGTCGTTCACCGTATTGAAAGATGCATCGGCAACTGCCATCTATGGTTCAAGGGCATCAAACGGTGTAATTATAATAACAACAAAAAAAGGCTCGCGCAATCTTAGGGTGAACCTTGACACTCAAATGGGTACTAATACGCTACCAAATAAAATTGATGTTTTTTCTGGAAATGAACTTCGCGAAATCGTTGCTTCTGAAAGACCGGGACTCTTGAATAGATTGGGTAATGCAAATACAGATTGGCAGGACGAAATTTATAGAAATGGAATGACTTCCAGCCAAAACCTATCCGTTTCAGGGGCGATTGCAGATGTTCCCGTGCGGGTTAGTATAGGTCGTACCTACCAAGAAGGGCTTAGGTTGACGTCAAAATTTGAACGAAACAACTTTAGTGCAAACCTTAACCCCAGCTTTTTTGAAGATCACCTCAAAATCAATGTCAACGCAAATGCCTCTTTTGAAAAGAACAGGTTTGCCGGGGGAGAAGAGGGCAACGCGATTACATTTGATCCCACACAGCCGGTTTATGATTCTGATTCTCCGTTTGGTGGCTTTTTTCAATATACCAACATTGTGGATGATGGCGTGCTCAATGCTGATGATCTACTTTCAAATTCACCGTTCAACCCTGTTGCAAATTTGCTTCAAAATGAAAGCATTAGCAACGTACGGCGCATCTATGGAAATGCCAAATTTGATTACAAACTGCATTTTTTTCCAGACATCACGGCAACTGTTAATCTTGGTTTTGATGAGCAGACCGCAGACGGTTATGTTAACGTCTCACAATTCAATCCCTTAAGTCAGGCTGATGGACGCATCATAGGTTCGTTTTCGCAATATGATAATTATCAAAAAAATACCCTTTTCGACGGTTATCTGGCCTACAACAAGGATTTAGGTGATTTTGGAATAGAAGCTACCGCGGGTTATTCTTACCAGAAATTTACCAGTGAGCAGTACAATACAGGTGAACTCTTGGATGATGGTCCCGATACCGAACCTACCCTAAATGTAGATACAGACCTTGTACTTATAGGATTTTTTGGCCGTTCAAATTTTAGCTTTAAAGATAGATACATACTCACACTTAGTTACCGTCGCGATGGTACTTCCCGTTTTAGCCCAGATAACCGCTGGGGGAATTTTCCTGCGGCTGCATTTGCATGGCAGATCAATGAAGATTTCTTTCCAGAATCCCAGGCATTTTCTACCCTTAAACTGCGTTTGGGTTATGGAATCACAGGACAGCAAAACATAGGTCGCGGCAACAGAGACCTGTTTTTAGCCCGTTACGTGCGTGGACTGCCTGCCTCTCAATATGAATTTGGTGGTGAGGTACTTACCGTGGGTATCCCTCAATTTAGAAATGAAAACATAAAATGGGAAGAGACCACTACCTACAATGTGGGCTTTGATTATGGTTTTATGAATGATCGGTTTACAGGCTCAATCGAAGGGTTTTATAAAGAGTCAAGTGATCTGCTTGCCAATGCCGCCATTTCTGACGGCTCAAACTTTAGTAATGCCGGGTTTCAAAACGTAGGTAATTTTACTACACAAGGACTTGAGTTTGCTATAAATGCTGACATTATACAACCCCTAAACCCAAACGGTTTTAGATGGAGTCTTAATTATAATGCCACCTATATCGAACGCGAAATTAAAGAACTTGCTCTTAACCAAGATCAAGAAGTAGGCGGTATCGCTGGTGGAACTGGGAATACAGCTCAAATCAATCGTGTGGGTTATGCACCATTTACCTATTATGTTTACAAACAGATATATAATGCTGATGGGTTACCCATAGAAGGGGGTTACGCTGATCTTAATGGTGATAACATTATAAACGGAAATGACCGGTACCTCTATAAAAATGGGAATGCAGATGTTACAATGGGCTTGCTTTCCAATATGAGTTATAAGAATTTCGACTTTTCATTCAATCTGAGGGCAAGCTTGGGCAATTATGTATATAACAACGTAAATTCTGCCAGAGCACAGTTTAACCTGCTCGAGAACAATGCCGTGGCTTCAAATCTTCCCAGAGCCGTACTGCAAACAGGTTTCAATGTGACTGAAGATGTTATTCTATCTGATTTTTATATCGAAAATGCTTCCTTCTTAAAGATGGATAATATCACCCTGGGCTACACCATAAATAGTTTGTTTGATGGAAGCGCTTCCCTTAGGTTGAGTGCCGGGGTGCAAAATGTCTTTATAATCACAGACTATTCTGGGTTGGATCCTGAAGTATTTAACAACGGAATAGATAACACGATATACCCCAGGCCAAGAACGTTCTTGGTTGGGGCTAATTTTAGCTTATAAAAATTATGAAAATGAACACGTTATTAATTAAAAGGATTTGGGTACTGGCCGGAGTATTATTGTTTCTCGTAGGCTGTACAGACGATCTTGATGTAGAACCGGGAGATCCAGAGGCATTTTTGGACACTGACTTTTATGCAGACCCTGCCTCTTACCGAAGCGGTCTCGCCGGTGTTTATGGAAACCTAAGTCTTACGGGTACCGATGGTGCCGGAAGCTCCAACATTCAGGGACTTGATGCCGGGACCAGTCAATATGGTCGCGGCTGGTGGAATCTTCAAGAGCTTACCAGTGATGAGGCCATCTGGTCTTGGGAAAATGACCCGGGCCTAAGGGAATTGAACCGTAATACCTGGAATGCCGATAATGTAGTCCTTCGGGGAATGTTTGGCAGGGTTATGACATCGGTCTCTTTTGCCAACGAGTACCTGAGACAAACTTCTGATGCTGCCCTTGATGGCAGGGGAGTAGATGCAAGCCTGCGTGCCGATATTGCAGAGTACAGAGCTGAGGCACGCTTTTTAAGGGCATTGGCCTATTATCACATGGTAGACCTCTTTGGCAAAGCACCTTTTGTAACCGAAAATGACCCTGTGGGAGCTTTTCAGGCTCCCGAGTATGACCGGGAGCAGTTGTTTCAATTTATTGAAAGCGAGCTTCTCGAGATCATTCCACAAATGGTTGATCCGCTTCAGAACGAATATGCCCGTGCAGATAAGGCCGCTGCTTGGATGCTTTTAGCAAAACTATACCTTAATGCTGAAGTATATGTGAATCAAGACCGCTATGCAGATTGTTTGCAATACTGTCAGCAAATTATTAATTCGGGTTATGAGCTTACGCCAAATTACCTAAACAACTTTAAAGCCGATAATAATGATCAACCTGCAAGAAACGAAATTATATTCCCAATCATTTCTGACGGGGTTACCACTCAAAATTTTGGCCCCACAACAGTGATGATCAACGGTCAGGTAGGATCTCAAGAGGCCAATGGCGGTAATTTTGGGGTAAATGCCGGTGGCTGGAGCGGAGCACTGCGAGTGCCTGCAGAGTTTTCTGAGACTTTCCAGAATGGCAACTATAATATTGACGTGCGAAACACATTAATCACTGAGGGTAGAATTATCAATATTCCTGATGTCTCTCAAAGGGATACAGGCTTTATCATCGCAAAATGGTCTAACCTTACTTCAGACGGGCAACCCGGTTCTGCCATTGAAATAGTAGATACTGATTTCCCTATGTTTCGCCTGGCAGATGCTTATCTTATGTTCGCTGAAGCACATTTACGTGGTGGTGGTGGTGATCTTGGCACTGCGGTAGGCTATGTTAATGATCTTAGGGCACGTGCAGGCAACCCCAATGCAGTTGCAGCCAACAGGCTGACCTTAGATCTAATCCTCAATGAGCGGTCAGTAGAACTTTATTGGGAAGCCCACAGGAGGCAGGATCTTATCCGTTTTGGCCGATACACCGGTGGTACCTATAATTGGTCTTGGAAGGGTGGATCGGCAAACGGCATCGCCATAGATGCCATCAGAGATGTTTTTCCAATTCCCGCTGCAAGCCTCGCGGCCAATCCAAATTTAACTCAGAATCCAGGTTACTAATTCAAAAAAAATTAATATGAAAAAAACATTTTTAATTTACGGTGCTTTCCTAGCCTTATTTGGCTTGATCTCGTGTGACGAAGAAGATTACTTAGTATTCACAGCGCAGCCAGATCCAGAAGGGGTAAACTTTGAAAACTCCTTTTCTTCCCAGTACTTGCTCAGCGAGGATACCGGTACCAACATCGCCGAGCGCTTTTTTTGGAACCCGGTAGATTTTGATGCCCCTGTAAATATCACGTATGACCTAGAAGCTTCACTTGATTCTGAATTTACCACACCCGTAATCTTAGGTTCTACCTCAGCTACCAATCAAGCGGTTACAGTTGATCAAATGCTTGAATTTGCAGAAGACCTGGGCCTGGATGACGATCCTGCAACTACGGGAAAAGATGGTCTGCCCAATAATACAGGTCAGGTTTATTTCAGAATCCATGCTTATTCAGGTACTGGAGCTGCAAATTCCGTCGAGGTATATTCAGATGCTGCACCTTTGACCCTGCGCATAATCGAGCAGGCACCTGATACAGGGGGCGGTTGCGCCTCGATTTACGTGGTAGGTGCTGGAGCGGTAGATGCTGGCTGGGAGTGGAGTTCGCCCATAGAATTTTTCTGTGACGGCGATGTTTATACCGCCAGGGTTGAGCTTACCAATGATACATTCCGGTTTTTTGAGATTGAAGGGGACTGGGCATCTGGCCTTAACTATACTTATTTTGAAGAGGAAGGCTATACCATTGATGAAAACTTCGTAAATGCTGCCGATGGCGACAGCAATTTCAGTTTTGTGGGAACTCCAGGTATTTATGAGTTTGTGGTAGACAGCAATGAAAAAACGATAACCCTCACGCCTTCCACGCCTTATTATCTTGTAGGAGACGGTGTGCCCACTGGCTGGAACTGGGACGAACCCGTGGTAAACGTGGTCGAGACCAGTGCCTACATCAGGACGGCAACCCTAGAGTTTAGCGGTACCGGAGTCTTTAGGGTATTTACTTCCTTCAACGACTGGAACAGCGGGATTAATTATCCCTCATTTGAAGAAATGGGTTATACCATAGATGAGAATTTTGAAAATACCGGAGACGGTGATAGTAATTTTACGTTTGTGGGTACGCCTGGAACGTATACGATGACTATCAACACGCTTGAGAGAACCATCAGTTTAGAATAGTTATCCAGTTTAGAAAAGACAAGGAACGCACTGCTTGCGGTTTAGCGTTCTTTGTTGCATTAACCAAAAATAAAATGATATGCTACGAATATTCTTAATCTTTTTTTCACTTTTTGTGGCGACTTCCTGTTCTCCCGGTGATGGGAATGAAAACCCACCGGAAGACCCCACTGCTGGTGAAAACCCCGATGAAGGCGAAGAGCCAGGACCTGAAACCAATGAACCACCAGAAGAGCCTGATTTTTATTACGGTGCAGATTTATCTTATGTCAATGAGATGGAAGACTGTGGTGCTGTTTACAAAAATCTAGATGGAAATAATGCTGATCCCTATAAAATCTTCGCAGAAGCGGGCTCAAACCTGGTACGTGTAAGGCTCTGGCACGATGCCGCCTGGACCGATTATTCTGATCTGACAGACGTGAAAAAGACCATAAGCCGCGCAAAGGCCGAAGGTATGAGGGTAATGCTAGACTTTCATTATTCTGATGACTGGGCTGATCCTGCCAGGCAGGAAATACCTGCGGCTTGGGAAGCGCAGATTGATGATACCGAAGCCTTGGGGCAATTGTTATACGACTACACTTATGACACCCTTGAGGAGCTGGAAGCCGAAAACCTTACGCCAGACATCGTGCAGGTGGGGAATGAGATCAATCCTATGATCCTTCAAAAAGGGGAACTGCAATGGCCCATTAACTGGACCCGAAATTCTTCGTTGATCAATCAGGGTATTAAAGCTGTACGTGACCTTTCGGTAGAAAAAAATGCGGGAATCGAGGTCATGCTCCACATTGCCCAACCAGAAAACGGATTGTGGTGGTTTGAACAGGCCACAAACGCAGGGGTAACTGATTATGACTGGATAGGATTATCGTACTATCCCATCTGGTCTGATTACGATCTTGACGAGGTTTCCACTCCGCTTTCGACCTTGATAAACACGTATAACAAAAAACTCATGATTGTGGTAACCGCCTATCCCTTTACAATGCAAAATGCAGATAGTGCAAACAATATCTTGGGTAATGATGCTTTGGTTCCCGGTTTTGAGGCAAGCCCCGAAGGGCAGCTGGGTTATTTAAACGCCCTTAGGGATGTTTTGGTAGAGGTAGGCGCCGGTGGACTAATTTATTGGGAGCCTGCTTGGGTTTCAACTAGCTGCAGCACACAATGGGCGAAAGGTTCTCACTGGGATAACGCAACCTTATTTGATCATGATTATAAGGCTACCCTAGGCCTTAATTTTTATAACGGAGCGCTAAACGATTAGCTTTAAAGGAAACTGAGATATGAAAACAATATACAGAAGAAAGTCGGCACGGCTGGCTTTCTTTTTTTTTATGCTTTTAAGCTTAACTTCGATTGCCCAGAGAAAATACAAAACCCTTCAACAGGGCTGGAAATTCATTAAAGGAAATCCAGAAAATGCAGAGCGCCCCGGTTTTAACGATGCCTCTTGGGAAAGCGTAATCGTGCCCCACGATTGGGCCATCAGCGGGCCCTTTGACCCCAAAGGCGATGGCAATACAGGTAAGTTACCTTGGAAAGGTGAGGGCTGGTACCGCACTGGAATGGATTTGGCGCAAGCCGATGAGAACAAGAGGATATACCTAATTTTTGATGGGGTCATGGCATTTCCCAAGGTTTATGTAAATGGTAAACTTGCAGGAAGCTGGGATTATGGTTACAACTCCTTCTATCTGGATGTGACCGATCTTGTTATTTTTGGCCAAAAAAACACGTTGGCCGTTTATACAAATACCATGGAGCACGACAGCCGCTGGTATCCTGGCGCAGGCATCTATAGAAAGGTGCAACTGCTTAAGGTAGAACCGGTTCACTTGGGCATTTGGGGCAACCACATTACCACACCTATAGTGAAGCCCCACTACGCAGATGTACGTATCAGCAGCACGGTGTTGAACATGAGTAGCCGGGCAGATTCGGTAAAGGTGGTGCAGACCATCTTGGATCCTAATGGCAACGAATTGCAGAGCAAAGAAATAACCAAATACCTCATGCCCAAGGAGGAGAAAGACCTCGAAGTTACTCTTAAGGTACTCGATCCCCAGCGATGGGACGTAGAAAATCCTAACCTATACGCTACAAAAACACAGGTGTATTTTGGAGATAAACCTGTTGACGAGAAGGTTTCCACTTTTGGTATTCGTACCACCCGGTTTACGGCCAATGATGGATTTTATTTAAATGACAAAAGGGTACAGCTCAAAGGGGTAAACCTTCATCACGGGCACGGCCCGCTGGGTGCAGCTTTTCACCCCCGGGCGATGGAGCGCCAACTGGAAATTATGAAGTCTATGGGCGTTAACGCCATACGTAATAGCCATAATGTTGCCGCACCAGAACTTCTGGAACTCTGCGATCGTATGGGATTGCTGTTTTTCAATGAGATTTTTGATAAGTACGATGCAAAAGCTGATATAACAGATACGACCAATTTTGAAGAATTCGCCCACAGGAACATCAAGAATTTTGTGCTTAGGGATCGCAATCACCCGTCGGTGTTTCTGTGGAGTGTGGGGAACGAGATAGGCGATGTACAGTGGAACATTGATAATGGCTTTCAAAAACTGCACACTATGGTGAATTATGTGAAAAAGTATGACCACACCCGCCCGGTGACCCTGGTTAATGACAATATGCAGAGCGCATCGATGAGGCATTTTGATTATTACGACATCCATGCTTGGAATTATGGCCGAAGGTACCGCCTGGCCCGGCAAATGGAGCCTGACAAGGCCGTCGTTATCAGCGAATCAGCCTCTACTTTAAGCACTCGTGGTTTCTATGAATTTCCTCTGCCGGAAGATAAGACTAAGGTCACGGGATCACTTCAGGTAAGCTCTTATGACTTTAATGCCCCTTCCTGGGCTGAGATCGCTGATGATGATTTTATGTGGCAGCAGGACGAATCCTATATCGCAGGTGAATTTGTCTGGACAGGTTTTGATTATCTAGGTGAACCCACACCTTACACAGGTATGACGGCTAAAGAGATGAATTTAGGTGAGGAAGCTGCAGCACGCAGCTCGTATTTTGGCATTGTTGATTTGGTAGGTATTCCCAAGGACCGATACTATCTGTACAAAAGTTACTGGCAACCCGAAGAAAAAACCATCCACATCCTCCCGCATTGGAATTGGGAAGGAAGGGAAGGCGAAGTCACCCCGGTCTTTGTTTATACCAATGGCGACTGTGCAGAATTGTTTATTAACGGAAAACCCCAGGGAAAACAATGTAAAAATCCAGTTTCTATGAATTCGACCGAGCGTTTTAGGTTGATGTGGAAGGACGTCACCTATGAGCCCGGTGAAGTAAAAGCCGTGGTCTATAAGGATGGTGCTGTTATTGGCGAAAAAACAATAAAAACGGCGGGGGAAGTAAGTATGATCAAACTAAGTCCTGACAGGAAGACTATAACGGCTAACGGGATGGATCTAAGTTACATACTTGTGGAAGCCTTTGACAAAGATGGTAATCCTGCGCCACTTGCAGATAATACCTTGCAAATTGAAGTAAATGGTGCCGGTTATTTAGCTGGTGTTGGTAATGGTAACCCACAGAGTTTAACTCCTTTTAAAGGCAATACGGTCAATTTGTTTTATGGAAAGGCTATGATAATTGTAGGTGGTGGGTTTAAAAAAGGAATTACTAATGTAAGTGTAAGGGGACAGGGTTTAAACGAGGTAAGAACCCAGTTAGAAACTCAATAAAGTTATCCTATTAAACACTGCCTTTCCTGATATGGATTATTGAAACAAAATAACTAAAAATCAAGATTAACTCAAAGCACAGAAGTAAGCCGCTATTTAAAATATTCTATAAGTTTTTGAGAAAATAGTTTCGTTTTACTTTATTAGAGATGATTAATTTTCAGCATAAAATTTTAATCATGGATTTGTGTAAACGTTTTGGTTTTTTATTCATTTTAATCTTAATAGTTGGTTGTAAAAAAGTAGAGCGTAACTTTAGAGCATCCAGCCCATTAATTCAGTATGAAGGGCGCTACGAAAGTCTCAATGACACATCGGTTGCCCTTATTGGTTCAGGTTCAGTTGTTGAAATGAATATTGTGGGAGATACCTGTACGCTATTTTTATCTAATGGTGTACAAGATCATTCCTACGTAGCTCTCGAGGTAAATCAAGAATATAAAGGCAGATATCTTGTGGACGGAAGTCCCATTAGGATAAAATTACACTCTTCAGACACCTCAAATGTAAAGATTTATAAAGCTACAGAAGCCAGTACAGGAGATGTTATTTTTAATAAAGTAAGTGCGAAGAATTTAATTAAAGTAACCCATGTAAATAAGCCCTTAATAGAATTCATTGGGAATAGCATCACTTGTGGAATGGGTGCACAAACCGAAGAAATACCGTGTGATACAGGTGAATGGTACGATCAGCACAATGCGTATCTCGCTTACGGGCCTAGAGCAGCACGTGCTTTAAATACAGATTTTCGCTTAAGTTGTGTTTCTGGCATGGGAATGTACCGAAACTGGAATGACGAAGATCAAGCCGTTATGCTAGACGTTTATGAGAACCTTAGACTCAATACAGATTCTTCAAAAAAAGTAACTATAGATCGAATGCCAGATCTGGTTTCTATCGCGCTGGGAACCAATGACCTTTCTGTAGGCGACGGTCAAAAGGAAAGAAGCGAATTCAATCAGGAAAAATTTGTAGCTAATTATATAGGTTTTGTAGAAAAGGTATTCCAGAAATTCCCCGAAACAAAAATAACGTTACTCACCAGTCCAATGATAGGAGAAAAGGAACAAGTTATCTTACTAGAAAGTCTCCAGAAAGTTAAAAATCATTTTTCAGAGAAACCGCTTTTTATCTTTGAATTTGATAAAATGAAACCAAATGGTTGCGGCGGTCATCCTGATATTGAAGATCATAAAAAAATGACTGAGCATCTTATTCCTTTCCTTGAAAAAATTCTAAACTCGAATTAATTTTATTCTAACGTTATATTATGTCCACCAAAATTGCTGCTTTACTTTTTGCTATCATTTTAACCCCGGGTTTTACCTATTCAAATGTAAGTTTACCTGCTTTATTTGCCGATAATATGGTGCTTCAGAGAAATGCTGATGTGATTTTTTGGGGCTGGGCTAAACCGGGAGAGGAAATTGAAATAAGCGTTAGTTGGAGTGATGAGAAGTTTAAGGTTAAGCCTACTAATAACGGTTTCTGGCAATCTGTAATTCCTACTAATGAAAAGTCTGGAAGCCAGACAATACGCATAAAAGGCTATAATGAAGTTGTTCTTAAAAATGTTTTGTTAGGCGAAGTCTGGTTAATATCAGGCCAATCAAATATGGAATGGAGCGCAGGTGCAGGTATTGAGGGTGGAGAAGAGGCGATTGAAAATTCAAGAAACAACAACATTCGATTTTTTACGGTGAATCACCGAACAGCAGAGTTCCCACAAAATGATTTAAGAGGTAATTGGGAAGAGAGTACGCCCGAGACGATGAAGAATTTTAGTGCCGTGGCTTATTTTTTCGCACAAAAACTCAGTAAAGAACTTGACGTACCTGTAGGTCTAGTAAATGCCACTTGGGGCGGAACGCCTGCAGAACCTTGGATTCCTGCACAAATTATTCAAAATGATAGTGTTTTAAGTAAGGCAGCAGATCTTCTACCAGAAACCGAGTGGGGGCCCAGCAAGCCCGGTTTGATCTATAACGCGATGGTTAATCCTTTAAAACCGTTTAAATTTTCTGGAATTTTATGGTATCAGGGAGAATCAAATACGCCGAATGCAGATTCTTATGAAGCTATTTTTAGTGCGCTTATCACAAGTTGGAGAGCTGAATTTAAAGAAGAATTACCGTTTTATTTTGCTCAAATAGCTCCCTTTAGTTACGAAACTGAATTTTCTGGAGTAAAGGTGCGAGACGCTCAACGAAAAACCTTAAAGCTGCCGCATACTGCAATGGTGGTAACAGGTGACATTGGGAATATAAACAACATACATCCTAAAAATAAGAAAGAAGTAGGGATTCGATTTGCAAACCTCGTGCTGGCTGATAAATTCAAAAAAGAAATAAAGGCATACGCACCGCTTATTCAAAAAGCTACAGTCGATAAAAATAAAATTATTCTAAACTTTAGTAATGCGGAACGTTTACAAATTGACAAGAATAATAAAGCTAGTCAGTTTGAAATTGCAGGAGCAAATAAAGCCTTTCAACCTGTAGATTTTAAAATAAAAGACAACCAGATTTTTCTTAAAAAAGGAAAGCTGGAACACCCGCTTTTTGTCCGCTATTCTTGGACAAATTCATGTGTTCCAAATATCTTTAATACAGCAGGCTTACCTACTTCCAGTTTTACTATAAAAATAGAGTAGTTATTCCTTTAGGATAAAATGGGTTTTAAGACTAGCGTTTGAATCAGTACCTACAAAGATTTCGAATTCTCCCGGCTCTACTGTAAAGTTTCCGTCTTGATCATAATAACCCAACTCTTTGCTGGTAAGACTAAACTTTATAGTTTTAGATTCGCCTTTTTTTAGCTCTACTAATTGGAAACCTTTAAGTTCCCTTACCGGCCTTACTATTTTTGCAAAAAGATCACGAATGTATAATTGTACAACCTCTTTACCGTCATAATCCCCGGTATTGCTAAGTTCTACACTAACTTGTACTTCTTCGTTTAAAGCATAGCTATCTTTTTCTACGTTGAGATTGGAGTAGTTAAAAGAAGTGTAGCTTAACCCATAACCAAAAGGGAAGAGTGGAGAGCTTTCTACGTCGCTGTAATGCGACCAGAAAACCATGTTTGCACCCGGCTGCGGATCTACAGGTCTTCCTGTATTTTTATGACTGTAGTAGATGGGAATTTGCCCAACATTTCTAGGGAAAGTCATAGGTAACTTGCCGCTGGGGTTGTAATCCCCATACAAAACCTGAGCAACTGCGTTCCCTGTCTGCGTTCCTAGATGCCAAGCTTCTACGATTGCCGGTATATGGTTTGCAGCCCAGTTTAACACTAAAGGTCTTCCGTTATTGAGTACCAAGACTACATTTTTATTGGCTTCATAAATTTTCTCCATCAATTCCTGCTGTACTCCAGGAAGATCTAAATTTGTTCTACTGCGACCTTCTCCACTCTGAAAGCCGTGTTCCCCTAAAACAAGGATAACCACATCTGAATTTTTAGCGACGTTAATTGCCTTTTCAAATCCGCTTGTGTCGGTTGTATTAAATGCAAGTTCATTAATAAAAGTAGGCTCATTGGTAAGAAGGTCTGCTCCTTTTTCAAACATAAGGTCATTGCCGGTATACTGTTTTAAACCGTCTAAAACAGAGATGCCACTGCTATCTTTAGATGCAATGCGCCAGCTTCCTAAAACACTGTTATTGTCATCTGCCAGAGGGCCTATAACGGCTATTTTCTGACCTTTCTTTTTTAAAGGCAACAACTTGTTATTATTCTTTAAAAGAACGATAGATTTTTTTGCCATATCTAAGACAGCTTCCTGATTCTCCTTGCTGCCTATTACATTTTTTTCCCTTTCCGGATCGCAATACTTATAAGGATCATCAAACAAACCTAATTCAAATTTCACACGTAAAATTCTTCTAACGGCATCATCGATGAGTGCTACATCTACTTTGCCTGTTTCTACCAAATTCACCAACTCATCAATATAAGAATAAGACTCCATATCCATATCAACACCGGCTTTTACACCCATCTCTGCGGCATGAGCCAGATCTTTAGCATAGCCATGTGTTACCATTTCTCCAATAGACGCCCAGTCTGAAATCACAAAACCTTTAAAACCCCATTTATTTTTTAAAAGATCCCGAAGTAAATAATCGCTACCAGTAACCGGGATACCATTAAGCTCATTAAAGCCATTCATAAAGGTTTTAACCCCGGCTTCTTCTGCCGCTTTAAAAGGGGGTAATACTATATTGTGTAATGTGACGCTCCCTATATCTGCTTTATTATATTCTCTGCCTGCTTCGACAAAGCCGTAACCGGCAAAATGTTTTGCGGTTGCAGCGATTGTATTTACAGCAGCAAGATCTTCTCCCTGAAAACCATGAACTCGTGCGACAGCAATTTTACTACCCAGATAGGGGTCTTCTCCTGCACCTTCCATAACACGTCCCCATCTAGGGTCCCGAGAGATATCTACCATAGGAGCAAAGGTCCAGTTGATGCCTGAAGCAGAGGCTTCTGAAGCTGCGACGGAAGCAGATTTTTGTATCGCTTCTAGATCCCAGCTTGCGGCTTCTGCTAAGGGGATAGGGCTTAACGTTTTATAACCATGAATTACATCAAAACCTATAATAAGAGGTATACCCAGACGGCTTTCTTCGACTACTATTTTTTGTACTGCTCTTACTTGTTCTGTTCCCCGTACGGTTAGCATAGACCCTACCCGCCCTTTTCTGAGGTCTTCGTATTTTTTCTCTGCATTTCCTCCTTCTGGTGAAGGACCGGTGACGTCCCAGAAACCGTTATATTGATTCATCTGACCCACTTTTTCCTCAAGAGTCATAATTTTTAAAATGGAATCTACTTTCACATCAATAGAATCTGCTTGCGGCTTCTGCATTGCTGATAAATTTGAAGGATTTTTAAAACGGAAACTATTCAAAACAATAAAGGCACTTAATCCTAGAGTAATTGTTAAACTCCATTTTATAAAATTAGTTTTGTATAGCATCGTTGGATTTTTTAATAAGGTTTAATGTGGAGGTGTCAGAAGCAAAAACAGAATTTAGTCCTTGTGGTTCCTGAGGGGGATCTGCACTAAAGTCATCTCCTTTTTCCCACTTTCCGCTTTTTTCATTGGTTTCAGCGAAACCAGCAAACCCCCAAAAATTTAATCCTGCAAGAGATCCTTTTTCGTCTGCACTTTTTTCGATCATTTCAAACAAAACAGAGTAAAAGGTATTTCTATTGGCTACAGAGGCATTTTTAGACAAACTTTCTTTTCCTCTTGGAAAGCCAAATTCTGAAATTACTACAGGCTTCTCCAGTTCTTGTGCAACCTGTATATGTTCCTGAATATAATCTTTAGCTTTGATTACAGAATTTTTTAAAGTTTCTTCTTCATTTTCTGAGGAGTACCATTGCCAGTTTTTAGGCCACATGTGCATTGTTAAATAATCTATATCAGGGTTTTCATGCAACATTTTATAGGTCTCAATTTCTTGTAAATAACTTGCCTTACCTTCTGCTCCCGTAGATATTAGGGTGTTAGGATCTAATTCTTCAAGTAAGCCTACAACTTCATTTAACCACTCTTTAAAAGGACCTCTATCTTCCTCTGTAAATATTCTGGGTTCATTAGCAACTTGCCATGACATTACGGTATTATCTTCGGTATATTTTTTCCCGTTATAAGAATTGGTTCTACCCAGTATAAAACGTATGTGATTTTGAAAAGCTTCCCGGCAAGGGGTACAGGTGTGAAATTGTTGGGTATAATTAAAATAATCTGGCCAGCTGTATTTTTCTAAAAAGGGATTGGCAACTTCTCCATATCCATTCCAATTTAGGTAGGCAGACATCCCTCCAGACCAGATCCAGTTGTTGTTGAGATATAAAACGGCATACATTTTCCGCTTAGCCATTTCTGCTAGGAGAAAATCAAGACCGTCTAAAAGATCTTCGTTATACTCGCCTTGTTTTGGCTGTAAAGCGGGTTTGACCTGAAAGTCTTCATTACCCCCCTCAGCACCTACTAAAATCCGTAGATTATCTATTCCCAGACTATCCATCAGGTCTAGTTCCCGAAGTAAACGTTCGCGGTCACCTATATTCCTCGCGGCGATTAAAGGGCCATACCAATAATTGGCACCCACAAAATAATAAGGTTTTTTCCCTTTATAAAATTTGCCTTCCTTTACGGTTATCCTGTCTAGACTTGCGCACGAAAAAAGGAAGAAGGATAAAAAGATAAAAACGAGATTAATCTTTTTTAGTTTAGGTATTGTCCTGAGGAAGGTCATAAACATCTGGCATATCATTTAATAAAATTGTTTTTTCTTTCTTGGTGAAAAGCATAAAATCATCAGCTCCTTTAGCGCCAGGAACCGGAACCGTATAGGAGTCCGAATAATTTTGCCAGAACATCATAAAACCAAGGTTTATATCTTGATCTGTAAGAACTTTATACAAATTATTAGAGTAAAAATCTGATGCGAGTTCGGTACCCGATGCAGAAACAAAATAGCCTGTTTCTGTAAACGCGGCTATTTTATTACGTTCTTCAGCTAGATCTGACACTACTTTAAGTTTTTGATTGGCACGAGCGATTAACGAACCGTTTTGGGCTGCCACATCACCGTAGTTATCCATCCCCACAATATCCACATAGGCGTCGCCCGGGTATCGTTCTAGATAAGCGGTTTTTGTCGTATAACTGTTGTCTGGGGAAAAGGCATAAAGCATATTGGTTACGCTGAGATCATCTCTTAAGTATTCAACGGTGAAGCGCCACAATTCTTTAAATTCCTCCGGAGTGCTGTATGCAGCTCCCCACCAGAAAAAGTCCATATCAAACTCATGAAACGGTCTGAAAACGATAGGAATCGCGTTACCGTCTGAGCCTGTAAGGCTTTTTGCAAAAGAAGCTACTTTTTGAAGTTTTTGTTTATAATACTCATGATTTTCACCGCCCGGTAAAATACTCTTAAATGCATTTTGTTTTTGTGTTGCGGTCATTTCTGAAGTATAAAAGACCTCTCCTTCAAAAGGTTCTCTCAGGTGCCAACAAAAAATATTGACCATACCTTTATCGTAAGCTTCTATAGTTTTAGACTTTATAAGTTGCTCTTGTTGATAAAACCAGTTGTTAGGTTGCTCGTTATTTTCATCATCTGTAATGAACATAAAATCAGAGCCTAGTAATCCCGGGTCGCTTCCAGTTAATTTTTTCATATCAGACATACCACTGTTATTCTGATAAAATGAACTTAATGCATCTTGCTGACCAACGATGTAGTTGTTATAAGAAAGCGCTTTCAGATTGTAAAACAAGGCTACTGTTTCTGGAGTAGCAGAAGGATCTACCATATTGGAATTGGCTTCTGAGGGTAAAAAACGCACATCAGGCTGTTCTGCTACAGGAGGCTCAGAGTTTGTTTCTGGATCCTCAAGAAAATCTTCGTCTTTTGAACAGCTTACAAGAATAAAATTCACTAGTAATACAGATAATAGAAATTTTTTCATAATTTTTTTAGTTTAAAACAAGCATACAGGCTCTGGAGTTATGGTATGGAGCTTTCCACATACTGAGTTTATCTTCTGATGTATAAGGCTCATTATTTTTATTTACGCGGAAATGCCATTCTCCATTTTTGTGATCTATGATGTGATTCTTCGTGTATTGCCAAATATCGAGCTGAGCAGTTCTAAAATGTTCCTCTCCTGAAATTTCAAATGCGTACTGCAATCCTACAATGGCTTCCATTTGTGGCCACCAGTGTCTATCTGTATCTATCTCACCGGTATCCATGTCTTGTTCATTCACCACCCCTTTTTGGGGTATATAGGCTTCTTTAAGAAAGGTTGAAGCAACCTCAAGCGTAACTTGCTCTGCTTGTTGTAGCAGGTCTTTATTGGCTATGGCTTTGCAAGCGTCTACAATAAGCCAAACCGCTTCAATGTCGTGGCCAAAGGAAACCACATTATTGGCTCTTTTCCATTGGGTATCAAAAAACAATTGAAAATGATTTGTTCTTGTATCTAGAAATTTTTCCAGAAAGAGCTTTGTCAAATTTTTGAGTGCTTCTTTTACAGCGCTACTTCCTGTTACTTGCAACAAATTGGTATAGGCTTCTAAAATGTGAAGGTGGGTATTCATCGTTTTAGCAGAATTGTCATCTTTCTCGCTCAAACGCATATCTTCTATAGGAGACCAGTTCTCTTGAAAAGCTTCTAAATAGCCATTGAGTTTGTTGTCTCTGGCGTATTTTTCTATTATATTAAATAAGGATATTGCCCAATTTAAAGCATCTTCGTTTGAGGTGTACCGGTAAAATTCAGAAAGCGCATAGATGCTAAAAGCTTGAGCATAAATTTGTTTTCTTTTATTTACCGGGTTTCCTTCATGATCCAATTCCCAGTAAAGACCCTCAAATTCCTGATCTTGAAAATAAGTTTTCAGATACGCATAAGCCCTATCAGCATAGGTTTTATAGGTGTCATTTTTATAAAAATTGCCTGCTGCTGAGAATGACCAAAGCAGGCGCGTATTTAAAATAACACCTTTATTAGCGTCTGCGATTAGATTATTATTAAAATCACGTCTGCCGTAAAAGCCACCGTTGACCGTATCTACGCTATTGGTTTTCCAATAGGCTAGAATACTATCAAGCTCACTTCTGATCTCGTTTTTAAATTGTAAAAACTCTTCATTCTTCATCATTGATGATCTTATTCTGTGCTACTTGTGAAATTATATTTTGAACGGAAGCAGCAGAAGTAAAGGCATCTTGGGGTGTATTCACAACATAGTCAAGAATTCTGTCTATGGAAGAGACCGCTACATGGGAGCGCGTGTCAGATGAGGCATAATAGATAAAGACTGTCCCGTCATCATCCTGAATCCAGCCATTACCGAAAAGTACATTAGGTACATCACCTACTGTTTCTATATAATTAGGAGCCATAAAATAACCGGAAGGCTGGTAGATTACTTTAGAAATATCATCAAGAGCAGTCATAAAAAGGTACAGGGTATATCGTAGGCCTCCGGCTGTATTTCTTACGCCATGAGCCAAGTGTAGCCAGCCCTCTTTAGTTTTGATAGGGGCAGGACCCAGACCGTTTTTCAATTCATAAATCGTATGGTAAACTTTACGGTTAATGATTTTTTCATCTTCTAAAACCGGGTTAGTCATATCTGTGATATATCCCAGTCCTATTCCTCCGCCATTACCTACTTCGATAAAACCGTCTTGGGGACGGGTATATAAGGCATACTTACCATCTACAAACTCGGGATGCATAACCACATTACGCTGCTGTCCTGAAGTTGATATTAGATCGGGTAAACGTTCCCAGTTGGTCAAATCTTTAGTACGGGCTATACCGGCATTAGCGATTGCCGCAGAGGTATCTCCCGGTCTTTCTTTGTCTTTGCGCTCTGTACAAAAAATACCATAAATCCAACCGTCTTCGTGCCTTGTAAGGCGCATGTCATACACATTAGTATCTGGCTCTTGGGTTTGGGGTAATATTAAAGGTTTATCCCAGAATTTAAAATTATCAACCCCGTTAGGACTTTCTGCAATGGCAAAAAAAGATTTACGGTCATTGCCTTCTACGCGAACTGCCAGTATATAATTATCTTTCCATTTCATGGCGCCCGGGTTAAATGTTGCGTTGATTCCGATGCGCTCCATTCCAAACGGATTCGTTTCAGCATTAAAATCATACCGCCATTCTAAAGGCGCGTGTGTAGCAGTAAGCACCGGGTTTATATATCTTTTAAAAATACCGTTTGAGTGTTTTTCAGGTTGATTCGGTATTGCTAAAAATTCTGCGTGATTGTTAACCAGTTCTTGGTAATTGGAGATTTTTTTGTGTAAAGCTTTGTTATTTTCTGTTAGGTCCATATTCAATTGTTACTAATATTATTTTCAGTTTTAATTTTATCCCACCACGTGCGTTTTAAGATTACCACACATACTACCAGTATTAAAACCGATACGATTAGAGATGTGTTTTTATGTAAAATGAGATAGAGTGGGATTATTACGAGTAAGGTTTGTGCTACAGTACCTAAAACCACGTTAAACATATCTCTCGTAAAACCTTTATTTCTGGAAAATTGAGGATCTTCTTTTTTAATCTGCTTGTAAATGGGTTTCCAGAATCCCCACGGTTTTGTTTTTTTATAGAAATCCATAAGTATCCGCTCGTTTGTAGGAGGCGCTGAATAGGTTCCTAAAATACTTCCCGCTATAGAAATCAGGAGTATTATAGGGAAGTAATAGAGGTCAAGGGTGTCTGTAAAAATTGGAAAAATCATTGCCGGAATCATTCCTGAAAGCATTCCCCAGAAATAGCCTTCGCCATTAAATCTCCACCAATGCCATTTTAAAACGTTAGACACTACATAACTACCGTAAAGTGCAGAAACAATCCACTGTAGAATAGAATTCACATCCTGAATAAAAAAACCGAGTATAATACTGATGATCACCACAACAATGCCGCTACCGTAATTCATTTGTTTTACCTTATCATGGCTAGCTTCCGGATTGTAATGCTTTAAATAAATATCATTTACCAGATAAGCCTGAGCGGCATTTAACGTACCGGCAAACGTAGACATGAAAGCGGCAAGCAAGCCTGCCAGTAATAAACCTAATAAGCCTACAGGAATAAATTGCTCGATTGCAGCCGGAAGTATTTTTTCAAAATCAAGAATTCCAGCTGTATAAAGATCAAGGTCGTCATAAAATAAAATAGCCAGTACAGAGAAGCCACCTACCATTAGGTAACGGGTAGGAATTAGTGCCGCTAACGAAAAGGCGCTCATTTTAGCAGCTTCTAGGGGAGATTTTGTAGAGAGAATTTTTTGCATGTCATAGTTGGGCGCAGGTCCGGCAATACTTGCCAAAATACCTTTAAACAGCATGAGCATAAAGAAAATGGTAAATAAAGAGTACCCGTCTGAAGCGATTTTAGTATTTACTTCATCTATTATTCCGGTCCAATCCATATTCAAGTTCCAGTCAAAGAAGGGGTTCATCCAGCCATCTGGAACATTTAAATCGTTTGAACCCATGGCTTGCCAGGCGATTACAGCAATGGCTACAGATGATATGGTCATCACCGTATATTGCAGTACGTCTGTCCACACGATACCAGACATTCCTCCTAAAACGGAATAAAATACCGCAAATAATGTAAAAATAATACCATAGAAGTGAGGAATATAGTTAGGCGGAACGTTAAAAGGGACGTAATTAGAAACGATTTCCCAAGGGATAAAGATTTCAACAAATTTTCCCAATCCAATAAAGCCATATGCTAGAAAGCCGAGGCAACTTAATATGGCAAAAATAACTATGATGGTATGGGATCTTCTTCCACCTTTACCACTATCAAATCGAAACAAAATCCATTCTGCCCCGGTAGTAACATTAGACCGTCTCAGCCAAACGGAGAGATAAACCATTAGAAAAACCTGATTAAAAACCGGCCATAACCAAGGGATCCAGATACTTTTAAAGCCGTAGACAAAGGTTAGTGTTACCAACCACATCGTACCAGATATGTCAAACATACCCGAAGCATTAGAAAGGCCTAACATATACCAGGGCAAGCTTTTGCCGCCCATTAAGTAGTCATCTTTACTCTTTTGCGCACGCTTACGCAGGGCCAGGCCAATTACTATGGTACCCGTAAGATAAATTAAGATTATAACGATATCCCAACCTTGTAACATTTAGTGCTTTGTTTTAGTAGTTAATTTTTTTTATTTTTTTCAAAAATAGGAGCTCATCAAGCCTTGCAAATTCTTTAAAATCTGGTACTGAAATATCTTCGGGATACACAGAAAAATAATGATCTAATCTTGCATTTCTCCACAGAAGAACCCAAGCTGCACCACTGTTCTCTATGCCCGGGTATAAACTTTTCGTCCACCAGTTAGGTTCAGATCCTGAATTAACATTTCCGGTTTCTGTTAAAGCAAAAGGCTTATTTTTTTGAATAGCTTTTTCTTTGAGGATAGCAAGGTTTTTTTGAATGTTATTTATAAAAGCTTCCCTACCACCATAGTTATAGATATCAACACCCAGAATGTCAACAAAATCATCGCCGGGATAGTACAAATCAAACTCTTCGGAAGATTGCATAATATTAGGGGCATAAGCATACAGTAGATTTGTCACTCCGTTTTGCTTTAATAAATAAAACGTTTCGCGCCATAATTCTTTATATTCTTCTGGAGTACAGTTACCTTCTCCCCACCAAAACCAATTACCATTCATTTCATGAAAAGGTCTAAATACAACTGGAATAGGAGTTCCTTTAGATGTCTTTAGCGATTTAAAAAAAGTGGAGAGTCTGGCTACCCAACTTTCATATTTTGAGCGTTCTGAGCAGCCTTTGAGTATTGTTTTAACTACCGAAGTAGTGTCCCAAGATGAACCCATTGATTTAGGGTTGTCTGCGTGCCAGCTAAACGTTATAATCGCGCCTTTTTTATTTAATTTTCTAACGTGATTTTTTATAAGATCAAAAGATACTGTATCTAGGTTTGAAGAGGCACCTAATTCTATATGTCCCAAATCAAATCCATGAATTGCAGGCATTTTGCCACTAACCTCTTTAATATCACTTTTTAGCTTAGAAGTTGCTGTTTTCGGTTTCCAGTTTATACCGTACATAGTTGCGTCTTGCTGACCAAATGCGATCCCTTTATTGGGTATCTCGCGAATTCTTTCAAAAAGGATTTTAGTTTGTAACTCTGCATTCTTATCAGCTAATTGCAACTGGTTAAAGTTTGTATTAGAAAGACTTGAACATGAAGTTAGGTGTAAAATACTTAAAATTAATACTGTTATTTTGTAAAAATATTGCATTTAAGAAGTGATATAAGGTTAAAAAAAGACAATATATTATAGAGTTGTTTCAGCTCTTAAAATATTTTTCTTAAAATTGTTGCTGATTATATTTTAATTATATTTTCTTTAAAAAGTTAAGAAAAACCAAAATTAAACTCAATTCTATTAGGGAATTAATAGGATATTGTCATTTCTTAATAAAATAAATTCTAAAAATTTCACAGAATGCAAAAAGATGTACATAGAGAGATTACACCATTGTCCCCTGAGGATAGTTTCCTTGTATTCGACAGAATAAAAGACGATTTTGATTTTCCAATTCATTTTCATCCTGAGTTTGAACTCAATTTTATTTTAAACGGCAAAGGAGTGCGGCGTATCGTTGGAGACAATTTGAATGAAATTGAGAATGTTGAGTTGGTTTTGGTGGGTCCCAACTTACAACACGGTTGGGAGATTCATAACTGTACAAATGATAAGATACACGAGATAACCATACAATTTCATAATGATCTTTTTGATGAGAGACTTTTAGGGAGAAGAATTATGAAACCGATTAAAGATATGTTTGAACGTTCAGCCCATGGAATTTTGTTCTCACAAAAAATAGCAGACGAAATAAAGCCAAAAATTTTACGCTTATCCAAAATTGACAGTATTGATTACTTTTTAGAACTTATTTCTATTCTTCATGATCTTGCAAATTCGAGAAATCAACAAATACTTTCGACCTATACTAGCGAAAACAAAAATTTTGAGAATAGTGATAAAATTAAAAAGATTTATGAATACGTGCAGGCAAACTACCAGAATAAGATAAGTTTAAAAGAGATATCAGAATTAGTAAATATGAGCGCGGTTTCGTTCAATCGATTTATTAAAAAGAGAACAGGCAAAACATTTATTGACTACGTTAATGATACACGAATAGGCTTCGCTTCTAGGTGGTTAATTGAAAAAGAGCTTAGTATTGCAGAGATTGCCTTTAAATGTGGGTTTAATAATATTGCAAATTTTAATAGGGTTTTTAAAAAAACAAAAAACTGTACTCCCAGTCAATATAGAAGTGAGTTTAGTGGGATTAAAAGAGTTTTATAGCCTTAGATTCTTTAAAATAAATAATAAAAAAATGAGGTTTTATCTTTTAATTACGTTTTTCATCATAGGTTCTTATTCGTACTCTAAAAATATTTCAGACCCGGTTCAAAAACATGGGAAGTTAGCCTTTGAAGGTCACCTACTTAAAGATGAGCATAGTAAAGTAGTTCGTTTAAAAGGGATGTCCCTATTTTGGAGTCAATGGCAACCTCAGTTTTATACTGCACAGTCTGTAAAACTTTTAAAGGAATCCTGGGGCGTTACGGTAGTAAGAGCCGCAATGGGCATTGAGAACGGTGGTTACTTGAAAAATCCTGAAATAGAAAAAGCAAAAGTTTACCGAGTTATAGATGCTGCTATTGCAAACGGAATTTACGTGATTGTAGATTGGCATGATCATCATGCTGAAGATCATTTAAGTGAATCTCGTGGTTTTTTTGAAGAGGTAAGCCGCAAATATGGAAGTTACCCAAATATTATTTATGAAATTTATAATGAGCCATTAGCGGTTTCTTGGAAAAATGTCTTAAAACCTTATCACGAGAGTGTTATTGCTCAAATAAGAATGAATGATCCAGATAATATTATTGTCTGTGGTACGCCCCAATGGTCTCAAAATGTTTTAGAAGCTTCTCAAAACCCTATTAAGGAGTTTAATATCGCCTACACCTTGCATTTTTATGCAGGCACACACAAAGAGGAGCTGAGAAATGAAGCCAAATTAGCTATAGAAAAGGGTCTTCCCATTTTTGTAACAGAGTTTGGTACTACCAATGCAGATGGAGATGGAAAGGTTTTTTATAAGGAGACAAAAAAGTGGCTACGCTTTATGAAAAAAAATGATCTTTCCTGGTGCAACTGGTCTTTAGCTGATAAAAGGGAGGCTTCGGCGGCTTTAAAGCAGGGTATTGAGCCTGATCATATTGATTCATCCGAGAATCTCTCAGACTCAGGTAAGTTTCTTTTGAGAATTCTCCATAAAGGTTAGCTAATTCACAGGAAACTCACTTGGATTTAAAAAATTTCCTTTAGATGTTTCAAATTCTCAATAATAAGAGATATTTATTGATTAATTGTCGAAATTACATTTAATATACTTGAAGTTTAGCATTTTATCGAAAAAATAACATTATTAAATGATAAAATACTATTAACAAAAACTTAACCTTCCTTCTAATTTTGATATTCAAATAATTTCGGCTAATAATTATTAAAGTTGTAATTAATTACTAGCAATTTTATTAAAGCCTCAATTATTAAAAATCAATCATACAATTTAATTTAAAATGCAAGAAAAACTATTCAAACGTAAAGACGGTATTTATCGCAAAGGCAAGATGCTCACTTTTGCATTCCTTTGCCTTTTATCTCAAGTAGGTTGGGCGCAACAAATTGTGGTTAAAGGAACCGTAACAGACCAAAATGGAACTCCTCTTTTAGGTGTTAATGTTATTCAAAAGAGTACAAGCAATGGGACTGCAACAGATTTCGATGGGAACTATCAGATTACAGCGCCTCAAGATGGAGTTTTAGTGTTTAGTTTTGTAGGCTTTGAAACACAAGAAGTGAAAATTGAAGATAGACAGACTATTAATGTAAATATGTCTGAGGACTCTGAAAGTCTAGAGGAAGTTGTGCTTATTGGTTATGGAACTCAGCAAAGACAAGATGTGAACGGTTCTGTGTCTAGTATAGAAGCTGACGAGATAGAAAATATTCCTCAGGTAAGTATAGATCAGCTTATGCAGGGCAGAGCTGCCGGTGTTACCGTTAGTCAAAACTCGGGTAAGCCTGGAAGTGCGGTATCTGTAAGAATTAGAGGTATTACTTCAATAACCGGTAATAATGAACCTTTATATGTTATTGATGGGGTTCCAATATCTGGGGATTCTAGAAATACAAGTACGAGTGGCCGCACTGCTGCTTCAGATTTTGGGGGTAGTGGTCAAACAGGAACCAGCCCACTTGCAGGATTAAACCCAAGTGATATAGAGTCTGTAGATATTCTTAAAGATGCTTCAGCTACTGCCATTTACGGATCTAGAGGCGCAAACGGTGTAGTAATAATAAAAACCAAAAATGGTAGCCGTAACAAAGAAGGTTCGTTTAAGTACAACACCTATTATGCATTGCAAGAACCACAGAAGCTTTTAGATGTTATGAATCTTCAAACCTATGCAAGATTACAAAATGCCTTGGCTGTAGAATATGATACTGAACCACGGGTAGAATTTACAACGATTGAAAATCTTGGAGAAGGTACTGATTGGCAAGATGAAGTTTTTCAACAGGCAATTTTAAAGAGCCATCAGGTATCGTATTCGCAAGGGAATGAAAAGATAAACTATTTGATTTCTGGGAGTTACCTAGATCAGGAAGGTACCGTAATAGGTTCTGGATTTGAGAGAATGACTGTAAGAACAAACGTAGACGGTAAGCTTAAAGAGTGGTTAAAAGTTGGCGCAAACGTTACCGCAAGTAGAACTGATGAGAGAATTACCTTAAATAGTAATAGGAACGGAATCGTAAGTCTAGGTTTACTTCAAGCTCCAGATGTTGCAGTAAGAAATCCTGATGGTACATTTGCAGGCCCCCCTGATGAACCAGGCGCAGTTGAAGGAAGTATCAATCCGGTTGCCCTGGCATTGGAACGAAGTAATAATTTAATTACGTATAACGTTTTAGGTAACTTTTATTCAGAATTCACTCTTTTAGAAGGGTTAACTTTTAGAAATGAAATAGGAGGTAACCTAACTTTTGGGACTAACTCTCAATTTACACCTACCTATGAATGGGGAAGGTTTGTTAATGAGAATGCGACCCTATTTGAAAAAAGAGAGAAAAGTTATTTTTGGATTGTTAAAAACTATTTTAATTACTCAAAAACCTTTAATGAGATTCATAATGTTTCATTTTTACTAGGCCAGGAAGCTCAGGAATCTTCTTGGGAAGGTATTCAAGCTCAGGGTCAGGGTTTTGTAAACAATGATATTCAAACTTTGAATAATGCCAATTCTATTGTAAGTTATGATGCGTATCAAGGTAGTACTTCTCTTAGTTCTTATTTTGGTAGAGCAAACTATTCGTACAATAACAAGTACAGTATAACAGCTACCCTTAGAGCCGATGGTTCTTCAAAATTTGATCCCCAAGGAGATAAACAGTGGGGTTATTTCCCTTCATTTGCAGGATCTTGGAAAGTGTCAAGTGAGCCTTGGATGGAAAGTATTAATCAAACAATAGATAATGTAAGGTTTAAGGCAGGTTATGGTGTGGTTGGTAATCAAGGTATTCCAAATTACCTTTACGGCTCAAGCTTAAACAACACCCCTACAGGAATAGGATTGGGATATTTGGTAAATAATATTCCAAACCCTGATCTTAAATGGGAAGAAACAAGACAAACGAACTTGGGCTTAGAATTTACTTTATTAGATAACAGACTTAACGCTACTATTGAAGTATATAATAAAAATTCTAAAGATTTCTTATATCAGTTACCTTTACCTATTTACTTAACAGGTCCTGATAACTACCTAGGCGGTATTGCTGCACCTTATGTTAACCTTGGGGAAATGAACAATAAAGGTATTGATGTAACTTTAGGTTATACAACTCTTAAAACCAAAGATTTTACGTGGTCTACTAACATTAACATATCTCACTATAAAAACGAAGTAACTTCCTTATATAATGAGAGTCTTGAAGTGCTAAGATCTGTAACTACTGGCTTCTTATCATCACCTATCACAAGAACCGTTGAAGGTGAACCTATCGGACAATACTGGGGTTATAAAGTAAAAGGGATCTTCAGAACAGCAGAAGATCTTAGTGGTGCACCTATACAATTCGGTATACCCTTCTCTGAAGAACAAGGTGACAATAGCCTGGGAGATATTCAATATGTAGATGTTAATAATGACGGTGTTATTGATGAAAGAGACCGAACCTATATTGGTAATCCTCATCCAGATTTTACATTTGGCTTTACAAACAGTTTTAGCTATAAAAATTTTGATTTAAGTGTTTTCCTTCAGGGATCTGTGGGTAATGACCTTTTAAACTTAACAAGAAAAGAAACTGTAGGACTTGCCAGATTATATACAAATCAGTTAGACGTAGCTCAAGATTTTTATACGCCAGATAATATAGAATCGGCATTTCCTAGACCACGCAGAGGTGATGATAATCAAAATTTATTTATATCAGACCGTTATGTTGAAGACGGTTCTTATTTGAGAATACAAAACATTAGTTTAGGATATAATATTCCGAAAGATATCTCTGAAAAATTTTATCTATCTAACCTTAAAATTTACGGCACGATACAAAACCTGTATACTTTTACGAATTACTCAGGATATGATCCTGAGGTGGGTTCCTTTAATGGAGATGCACTACAAATGGGTGTTGATAGAGGAAGATATCCTTCTCCTAGAACGTTCACACTTGGGTTAAATGTTGAATTTTAAATAAAATGAAAATGAAAAATATAAAAATAAATAGATTACTATTATTTAGTGTGTCGATTTTTATGCTCTTTTCCTGTAGTGAGGAATTCTTACAAAGACCTCCAGAAGATGGTATAGCTTTAGATAATTTTTACTCAAGTGAAGAAGAACTTATCGCTAATACAAACAGTCTTTATGGGTCAGTTTGGTTTAATTTTAATACTAAGGCTTTTTGGTCTATTACGGAACTGAGCTCAGGTAATGCCAGAACGTATTCTGGAGATGTTGTAAACTTTTTCAACTTCTCAATAACTGGTGATAATACGGTATTAGCAGATGGCTGGAGTTCTTTATGGGGAGTTGTTGCTCAATCTAATGCAATAATTAATTATACTGAGAGTAGAGTTAGCGGAGATGTTCCTCAAGCTGCAGTCAACAATACGATTGGGGAAGCTCATTTCATGAGGGCAGTATCTTATTTTTATCTGACTAGAATCTGGGGGCCTGTGCCAATAATTGAAAATAACCTTAGCTATGTTTACGACCCTCAAATACCTACCAATAGAGTCGAAGATATTTACGAACTAATAGAGAGAGATCTTCAGTTTGCTATCGATAATTGTTATCCTAAAGTGCGTGGCGGTAACTATCTAGCTAATGCTCATGTATCAAGTGGGTCGGCCAAAGCTATGAAGGCCAAAGTACATCTTTATCAGGAAGAATATGATATGGCAAGACAATTGTCTCAAGAAGTTATTGCAAGCAAAGAGTTTAAATTGCTAGATGATTATGCTGATTTATTTCTTACAGAGTTTAACAATAATGAAGAATCTATAGCAGCAATGCAATGGACTTCGCAAGGTTATGGAGTGGGTAATGCTATGCAGGCATCCTTCGCAATAAGTAGCGCTATTACGGGTACAGGTGACGGTTATGGCGTTATAGGACCCACAATAGATTTGCAAGAGGCATTTGAAGACGGGGATGAAAGACGTAAAGCAACTATAATGCTTGCAAACGACTTTTATCCTAACATTAGAGCTGCAGATGGCGGTTATACAGTGCCAGATGATATTAATGCTCAGAATACAAAAGCAGGTATCAAAAAATATGTTGTAGGTACTCCGGCTGATAATAATGGTAATTCAGCACAACAAGCCGCTTCCAATAATACTTATATTATGAGATATGCAGATGTGTTGCTAATAAATGCGGAAGCTATTCTTGCAGGAGGTAGTTCTACAAGCGATACCCAAGCCTTAGAATCTTTTAATAAAGTACGGTTACGTGCGGGCCTTGGTACTCTTCCTTCGATTACCCTTGATAACATATTACATGAAAGAAGGGTAGAATTTGCAATTGAAGGGGATTACTGGTTTGATTTAGGAAGAATCGATCGCCAAAAAGCTATTACTATAATTAGTAATCAGGAAAGAGGTACCTATAGTAACGATTCTCCACCAGTGGTTTTTTCTGAAATGTACACTCCGGAAGCAAACGATTTTACATTGCCTTATCCGGCTACAGATGTGGCTCTGAATCCAAGATTGCTAGAAGATCCTGTTCCATATGAATTTAATTAAAAAATTGTGATAATGATGAATTTTAAAATTTTAAATCAAGGTAATTGCACCTTATTCTTGATGACGCTTCTTTTCGTAGGCGCCCTCACATCTTGTCAACCAGATGACACTGGGGGGGGGGCTGAGTCAAGTGGACCTCCTTCTATTGAAAGTGTAGCACTTACAGCAAAAGATTCTACTACAACAGTAGGTCTTCGCCAAAACTCGTATACGATTTATGGCAATAATCTGGGCACAACTCAAGAGGTCTATTTTAATGGCACCAAGGCTTATTTTAACCCTACTCTAGTTACTAATAATGTTATAATTACAAGTATACCGGAAGATGCACCTTATTTTGATGCAAGTGATGAGCTTCGGGTAGTAACTTCTAAAGGTGAGGCAACAATACCTTTTTCCATAGAGCAGCCTGCTCCTAAAATAATTTCTTTTGCTCCTTTAGCTGCTAGTGCTGGAGATATTGTGACTATAAAAGGAGAAATATTTGAAGGTTTAGAATCTGTACGCTTTGGAGACACCGAGGCAGAAATTGTTTCTTCCACTACAACAGAAATTCAAGTAAGGGTGCCTGAAGGTGTTGTACAGGCTTTTCTATTTGTTGAAACAGCAGGAGGAGTATCTCAAAGTACCCAGTCTTTTGGTTTTAAATTTGTCATTTACGATGATGCACTAGCCGATAGCTGGTGGATAGGTGGATGGGCCGGTACTCAAGATTTTGAAAATACAGAACGAGTTAAACGAGGGGATTTTTCAATAAAGAGAACCTATGACGGGGGTTATTCTGGTTTTCAAATAGGGAACGGAGGAGCAACTATAGATCTAAGTACTATGTCAGCAGTTAAAGTGTCTATTTATGGAGGCGAGGGTATAAATGATGTCAAAATAGTTCTTAATGGTAATGATGGCGTTGGTAAAGTGATTACGATAGAAGAAGGAGTATGGAATGACTTTACAATTCCACTTTCTGAATTAGGATCTCCAGCCGTCTTAACAGAATTCTGGGTTCAAGAGTTTAGCGGCACAGTACCTGCCGTTGTCTATATTGACGATTTAGGTTTGATTTAGCAATTTGTTTTTAACAAGAATGTTTCATGTTTGTTCCCTGTTTAAGAAATTAGGCAGGGAACAATTTTTTAAATAAATACTATGAATAAGTATCTTCTTTTTTTATTCTGTGTCGTAAGTACCGGCATAGGCCAAGCTAAAGCACAAAAATTTAAGGATGTCGCTCAAACCCCTCCTATGGGTTGGAATAGCTGGAACAAATTTGCCTGCGATATAAATGAGCAGGTCATTAAGGAGGCTGCAGATGCCCTTGTTTCAAGCGGAATGCAAGCCGCAGGTTATGAGTATATCGTAATTGACGACTGTTGGCACGGGAAAAGGGATGAAAACGGATTTATACATGCTGATAAAGAAAAATTCCCCTCAGGAATAAAATCCTTGGTAGATTATATACACAATAAAGGTTTAAAATTTGGAATTTATTCAGATGCCGGTACAGAAACGTGTGGCGGAGAGCCCGGAAGTCGGGGTCATGAGTATCAGGATGCCATCACTTATGCCAAATGGGGAGTCGATTATCTAAAGTACGATTGGTGCAATACGGGTAAACAAAATGCCCAAGCATCCTACACAACAATGAGAAACGCGCTTTATGAGGCAGGAAGGCCTGTTTTATTTGCAATATGTGAGTGGGGTGACAATAAACCGTGGGAATGGGCAGAAGATATAGGACATATGTGGAGAACGACAGGTGATATCTACCCATGTTGGGATTGCGAAGAAGACCATGGGGATTGGTCATCTTGGGGCGTACTCAAAATTCTTGATATGCAAGATGGGCTGCGAAAATATGCGGGTCCCGGTCACTGGAATGATCCCGATATGATGGAAGTGGGTAATGGAATGACTGTTAATGAAGACCGTGCCCATTTTACAATGTGGTCTATGCTATCAGCACCACTAATAGCGGGCAATGATTTAGCAGATATGAGTGCAGAAACGGTTGCTATTCTTACTAATAAAGATATGATAGCTATCAATCAGGATTCTTTAGGAATCCAAGGCTTCAAATACAGCAGTAAAGAAGGACTTGAAACGTGGTTTAAGCCTCTTAAAAACGGAGACTGGGCTGTAACGTTCTTAAACCGGGCAGATCGTGAACATCAAGTAAATTTCAACTGGGAAGATCATCAAATAAAAGATCCTGATTTTGAATATAGTGTTGATTTTAAAAATACCCTGTTTTCTTTAAAAGATGTATGGGCGCAGAAAGACCTAAAAACAACAAAGAGTTCCTTTAATGCAGTAGTTGCACCACACGATGTGATCACACTGCAGTTAACTAAAAAATAGAGTAAACATATTTCAAAAAAACAGGGTAAATACATCAATGTATTTGCCCTGTTTTTTTGAAAATACTTTTATTGCTTATTTTTCTAAGTTTTTTAAGCAGTTGATAAGTGCTCTAAAGTTGTGATAATTAGCTTTCCAAATATGGCCTTTTAGATCGTCTTTCGTTTCCGGTTTATTGTCTTGGCCCCATTCATACCAACCTCCAAAGCGATCATCCATGAAAAATGTGTTCACATACTCCCATAATTGATTGAAGTAAATCCCGTAGTGGTGGCTGTCATTTGGAAAATAGTGTTGCATAATCAGGAGTGTATTTAATCCTTCAGCTTGTGACCACCAGTTTTTATCTGAATTCACGATGGTTAACGACTTATCTTCCCCAAAATAATACCCACCGTCATAAAAGCCTCCAAATTCGGGGTCCCAACCATTTTCAAGAGCATGGTCTACCATCATTTTGCCTTTTAATAACGTTTTTTCGATATCCTTACGCTCCAGTATTTCAGAAGCTTCTAGCATTAGGTACGCGATTTCTACATCGTGACCAAACGAAACATGATCTAGATAATAATGTTTTTTTATAATCTCTTTTGTTTCCTCATTAAAAGATACAGGAGTCCAGTCTGCCTCAAAGAAGAGATTCATATAATTTCTTTCACTCACGATAGTATCTCGTATAAGCAATAAGAGTTCTTCCAGTCTTTCGGCAACTAGTTTGTCTGGCCATACTTTATATAATTCTGTAAAAGCTTCCAGTAAATGTATAGAGCTGTTTTGATCTTTATAACCCACATCTGATGTAGAGTCAAAACTTGAGTCTCTTAAAATTGGAGAACCATCTAAGTTTAAAGATTGAAAATAGCCTTTATTTTTTGGATCATGACTGTGCTCTTCAAGCCAGTAAAAGGTTTTTTTTGCAAGATCAAGCGCTTCTTTATTCCCAGAAACCCTGTAGTATGCCGCAAGGCCATACATAGCAAAAGAGTTTCCATAAGCGGTTTTTTCTTCTCCTTTTTTAGCGATAGGTTTTCCTTCTTTGGTAACCAGGTTATGAAACCCACCATATTTAGCATCCCACATGACATCTCTCAAAAATTCGAATCCGTGTGCCGCATAATTTAGGTAGTTATGCTTATCAGGAAAAAATTCAGCTGCGACCGAATTGGTCCAGATATGCCGTGCTTGCGTTACGATCATCTTATCGTGTTTTTCCCCTACTTGAAAATCATAGGTAATCTCGCTGTAATATCCCCCGTCTTCCTTGTCTATCACAAGCGGATACCATTTATCGAGTAGGTTTTCTTTGGCATCAACCTTCATTTGAGAAATAATCGCCTCGTTAGCTACTTTTTCCTGAGCAAAAGCGGTAAAAGTAGTTAGACAAAAGAGACTAAAAAAGTGTAGTATTTTCATAACATAATTAATTTCAGTTTAAATATAAAGCAATGTGCACTAGCGCAACCTGTTCTGAAAATATCCTATAGGAAATCGATAAAAAAGTATTAAGTAAGGCATATATTAGAGACCTATTTTTAGGTTTTCGATAATTTATGACACGTATTTTTATTTTTTTCTTATTTTTTTTCGGATTAGCTCAAGTTAGTGCGCAACAATTGGCTGACTCTTCTACTGTTTTTAGAATTAACAAACAGGAATATCTTGAGCGACAAGGTGCTAATGTGATGCTGGCGCACGATTTTTATCCGGAAAGCCATCAGGGCGGAGTAGGTGTCATTCAGAACGGCATACGCGTCGCCACGAATGGTGATCTTAGACTAGAACCAACTCCCGGTCAATGGCAACCGGTCCCCAAAGTAGGAGAGCGACAGGTAGACAGACAAAAACAGGAAATAAGCGTTCACATGAGCTACCCCGACGCTTCGAAAGACCGCAAAGGATTTAACCCTATTATTTACCCAGGTCTGGAGATGGAATATGAACTGAAGGTCACTCCGCAAGGGAAATCTTTTAAAATAACGGTAGATCTTGATAAACCTTTACCGGAAGAATGGGTAGGAAAAGTAGGGATGAATATTGAATTTTTCCCCGGAATTCTTTTTGGAAAATCCTATTACATGGATGAAAAGTTTGGTCTTTTTAATAGGCAAGCTAATGGCCCCGGCACCTATACTGAAGAAGGAGAATTTCGCCTGCAGCCCATGGCTCAAGGAAAACATCTGGTAATTGCTCCGGGTACTCCGGCGCAAACTATTCATATTGAAAATTTAAATTCTCAGGCGGAACTGCGATTATTAGATGGGCGTGCCAGTCACAGCAATGGTTGGTTTATTGTTAGATCGCTGGTTCCCGCCGGAAAAACAAAAAATGCTATAGAATGGCTCATCACGCCTAATACACTGAAAGATTTTTTATACGATCCGGTAGTACAAATTTCTCAGGTGGGCTACCATCCGGCACAAGAAAAAATAGCCGTAATAGAAACTGATCCCAATGACACCAAAAAACAGGATGCAAAACTGCTACGCATCAATAACGAAGGTGGATATACAGAAGTGGTTTCTAAGAAACCAGAACTTTGGGGGAATTTTCTCCGGTATACCTATTATCAACTAGACTTTAGTGCGATTACAAAACCCGGTATGTATGTGGTTCAATATGGTGACTATACTACCGAAGCTTTTCAGATAACCCAAGAGGTATATCAAAGAGACGTCTGGCAACCCACACTAGAATACTTTTTACCGGTTCAAATGTGCCATATGCGCGTGAACGATCGTTATAAAGTCTGGCACGGACTCTGTCATATGGACGATGCGCGTATGGCTCCTGTAGACTACAATCATTTTGACGGGTATATACAGGGGTCTACAACACTTACAGAATATAAATCAGGAGAACACGTCCCTGAATTAAATAAGGGCGGCTGGCATGATGCAGGAGATTTTGATCTTCGGGTTGAATCTCAGGCAGCTACGGTACAAGGGTTGGCGCATATTTATGAAAATTTCAACATAAACTACGACAATACAAGTATTGATCAAAGTACACGCGTGGTTGAAATCCTTCAGCCAGATGGCAAACCAGATATCTTACAGCAAATTGAGCATGGCGTACTTTCTATAGTGGGAGGGTATACCGCTATGGGTCGTTTTTACCGCGGAATAATAGTTCCTACTAAAAGGCAATATACCTTATTGGGAGATCCTGTAAACCATAGCGATAATATTATTTTTTCCAACACTCAAGCAGATCAGAATATCCCTATAGGTTTAGCCGGTGCACCTGATGACCGCTGGGTTTTTACAGAAGAAAACCCTGCCAGAGAACTTTCTACTGCCGCTGCCTTGGCTGCAGCAGCACGGGTTTTAAAAAGCTACAATCCAGACCTGGCTGCGCAATGCCTGTCTATTGCAAAAGCAATTTGGGACTCGCACAGTGAGGAAGCTTTTATCCCTAAACTAGAACTGGCAGTAGAACTGTTAAGGTCTACTCAAAATAAAGAATACGCACAATTCCTGATAAAAAATACAGAAGGTATTATTTCTAATATAGAAAACACCGGGTGGATAGTAGGGCCGGCATTACCCTTAATTCAAGAACTTGCTTTCAAGAAGCGATTGAACACCGCTGTAAAGGCTTATTATCAACAAGTAGTAGACTTAGGTAAAAAAACACCTTATGGAATGCCTTATGAACCAGACATCTGGGGTGCTGGCTGGGGCATTCAGAATTTTGGAATGAAACAATATTATTTTCACACCAGTTATCCTGAAATTTTTCCGAAAGACTATTTGCTTAACGCTCTTAATTTTGTGTTAGGTGCTCATCCCGGCGTAAATACCTCTTCTTTTGCCTCAGGGGTAGGTGCACGATCTTTGACTCAAGCTTATGGGATGAATCGAGGGGAGTTTTCGTTTATACCCGGAGGTATTGGTTCGGGAACCGCTTTAATAAGACCCGATTTTCCCGAACTACTGGAGTGGCCTTTCCTTTGGCAGCAAACCGAATATGTGTTGGGAGGAGGAACCACAGATTATATCTTTCTGGTTCTTGCGGCAGATCAGCTTTTAAATGAGCAGCAATGAGAAAAATAATCTGTTTAATAAGTGTAGTGCTTTCTACTGTAGGTTTGGCTCAAACACCGGTAAATGCGTATGCAACTCCGGAAGCAAAGCAGGTATTAGCCTATATAGCTTCTTTAGGTGACAATATTTTATCTGGTCAGCACAGTTACAACGAAGAGCCTGAAAAGTTTTATAAACTGGCTTATGAAATCACTGGGAACTATCCCGCGGTCTGGGGAACAGATTTTTATTGGAATGGTCAAAAGGATCCTGGAGAGCGAATTGTAAAGAATGCTATTCAAAAACATGAAGAGGGAGCACTGGTAACGTTGATGTGGCATATAGGAAGACCTACAGATAAACCACCCTATAGCTGGAGTGAAAGTGTACAGAATGAATTTAGTGATGAAAATTGGGAACAAGTACTTACTCCCAATACCGCTCTTCATTTGAGATGGCTCAAGCAAGTTGATCATGTGGCTTCATATCTTAAAAAATTGGAAGAAGCAGGAGTGCCGGTCTTGTGGAGGCCTTATCATGAGATGAATGGGGTTTGGTTTTGGTGGGGAAATAAACCGGAGGCCTATAAAAAGCTTTGGAAAATGCTCTACAACCGCTTAACGGAGTACCATCAATTAAATAACTTGATTTGGGTATGGAATGCAAATGCGCCGCGTGATATCCCCTTTGATGAGGCTTTTGCTTATGAGGACTTTTACCCGGGAGCTGAATATGTAGATATACTCGCTACAGATGTGTATCATTATGACTATGAGCAGCGCGATTATGAATCACTTTTAAAGCTTGCCGCCGGTAAGCCTATAGCGCTCGGGGAAGTGGGAGAATTACCCAAACCTAATATTCTTCAAAAACAACCTAAATGGTCTTGGTTTATGGTGTGGTCTAATTGGCTCGAGACTGCAAATACGGTCAATCGCGTGAAAGAAATCTATAATTACTCAAAAACGATAACAAAAGATGAAATTAAAAAATAAGGTATTGCTAACACTGTTAGTGGCTTCAAGTTTTTTTCAAAAAATAACTGCTCAGACCGAATTTGAAACCTGGGGTAACCTTACCGGCATTCGCACAGAGCAAGGCCTGCATGATTTTAATACCAGCCTTGTACTGGTAAATGAACAAGGATATAAATGGGTCACACGAAAAGAAGGGCAGAAAACCGATTTTAAGAGAGATAACGAGACCAAGACATTCAGTTATGAAATGAAAAACATCAGTTGGACTCAAACGCTTAAACCATTAACTACTAATTCCATTCGTGTTAAAATTGATTTTAGCGCTCCAAAAGATACTCTGATTCAGGGTGCTTATTTTAGAATTAAATTGCCGGAAGATTTTACAAAAGACATTAGTTTTAAAATCACCAATCCAGAATCTATAACTGCTCAGGCGATAAGGGCTGCGTTTGATAATGCATCTTATAAGGCGCCGGTAAAAGCAGTGAATATGCTCACCAAAGAACGCGGCATTCAAGTCACAGCTCAAGAGCAAACCGAATTGATTATTATTACGGGTAAAGATTCTTTAAATCCTGAATTTGAGTTGAATTTTGCCATAGCTACGGGTAATCTTGAAGCGGGTAAGACCTATTCAAACACATTTGATATAGAAGTTAGCGGAGAAACTGATAACTCACCGGTAACTTTAAAGCTCTTTCCGGAACAAGAAGGAAATCCTTTTGACGGGATAGGTGGAAATTTTCGTTTACAAAATCCCAAAGCAGATCCACAGGTTATAGATTATGCTTTAGACAACCTACGTGTCGCTTGGAGCCGGGTAGAATTACCTTGGAAACAATGGCATCCTGATCCTGATAAAAACCCGATGATTGAGGCTAAAAAGGGGAATTTACATCCCAAGGTAAAAGCCTCTTTAGAAATGGCGAAGCGTTTAAATGAACGAGGTATTCCGGTAATCCTGGCGGCCTGGTTTGCTCCTAATTGGGCAATTATTGGGGAACGGGCAGAAGGAGTTAATCTTGACGGCAGCCGTGGAAACCAATTAGATCAGTCTAAAAAAGAAGAAATTTATAATTCGATAACGTCTTACATTCAATTTTTAAAAGAAGAATATGGGGTAGAAGCTGTACTGTTTTCGTTCAATGAATCAGATTTAGGAATCGATGTAAGACAAGCTCCGGAAGAACACGATCAATTGATACGAGAGCTTGGTAGTCATTTCAAAAATGCCGGTTTAAACACAAAATTACTTCTGGGAGATACCGCCGATGCAACAGGATGGGATTTTACCACTCAAGCCTCTATTAACCCGGAATCCTTACCTTTTATAGGGGGTGTTTCTTTTCATTCTTGGCGGGGTTGGTCTCAGGAAAATCTTCTGAAATGGCTTGATATTGCTAATAGAGTCAAAGAGCCGCTTTTTGTAGGAGAAGGGAGTATCGATGCAGGAGCTTGGAGATATCCCCAAATTTTTGAGGAACCTACCTATGCACTTGAAGAAATGCGCATTTACCTGAAGATTATAAAAATGGCGCAGCCTTTGAGTATCCTTCAATGGCAGTTGACCTCAGATTATTCGGTGCTTTCCGGAGGTGGTGTTTATGGTAATGATGACGAGGAAATGCACCCTACTCAGCGTTTCTATAATTTGAAACAATTGGGAACAACTCCAAAGGGTTTAAATGTTCTCCCTCTTGTTTCTGATGATCCGTTAATAACAGCTACAGCGCTGGGTAGTAGCGAAAATTCGCAATATGCGCTACATCTCGTGAATAAAAGCGGTGACAGAGAGATCACCATTTTGGGTATACCTGAAACAATATCTTTTTTTAATATTTATACGACTAACGAGAGTAGTTTTTTTGAAAAGAAGAAGAAAATAAGACCTAAAGACGGAAAAATAAGTTTTAAACTTAATGGAGCGTCATTTGTCTCATTATTTTCAAATGAAGATTAAAAGTAATTCAACTGAATTAACAAATACCTTGAGGATATAAAACAATTTTAATCTGCATATCTGTTATATAAATTATCACCGCTCGAATTATACTTCTAATAATACTTGACTCAGAATTATTAGTTTAATAGCACCTTATTATTCTATCCAGACAGAGATTATAGTTATGTTTATGGTTTTTCTATTTTTTAAGGACGAATACAATGAACTTAGGGTTCTTAAAAGGATTATATGTTAGCATTTTACTAAATAAAAAGAGACTTGAATATTATAGAAAGGACAAACTTATACTAATTGCCTAGAGACATTTATAAGGTTTAATGAGACATATAACTTCTTGGGAACTTAACTATATCAGAAGAGAAAATTTATTTATATGGCTTTTTTTAAAAAGTTGATATTTGGAATTTTCCTTAAAAATTCACTACACTATTAAGTGCATCATCAGCATCTTTATGAATGAAATTGGATTGATAATTTATTGTTGTAGTTAATGAAGAATGGCGATATAGTTTCTGTAACATTTGTATTGGAATTTTATCTTCAGAAATATGTCCAAAACTATGACGTGCAATATGCATAGTTACTTTTTTTTTAATTTTGGCTTTTTTAGCCACCTCCTTTAAATGATAGTTTATATTCTTTGTTGCTGTTTTTGTCTTGGCATATATATCTTTTGAGTTACTAAGGTCAGCAATCTTCATTTCTGGAAATATAAAATCATCATTATTATTTTGAAGCGGTTTATAATAATTAAGGATAGGATGTACCTTTTCTGGCAATTTTAATGAAAGAACCTTGGAGTTCTTATTCATGGTATAATGTAATCTATCATCAAAAATGTCACTCCACTTTATTTTTAATAAATCTGCTATTCTGATACCTGCTAAATAGAAACTAAAAAGCCATATATTTTGAGCATGCTTTTCCTCATTTGTGAGGTTTTCTAAAGATGCAAATGCCTTTATTTCATTAACACTTAATCCAATTTTTTGAGCTTCTGGAATCTTTATTCTAATCTTATCTGCACCAAAAGGATATAGTTTCCTGTCAACAATCCTCGACTTAATAGCTCTGTTGTAGATGGTTCTGATGACAATAAGGTTATTAACTATAGATCTTTCTGAAAGGTTAATTTTACTTTTAAGATAAATTTTAAATTTTCTGAGAAAAGCTTCATCAATTTCCTCAAACGTCAGTTGTTTTGAGTTATGGAAATTGATTACGTGATTAACCCGTACCCTATCTGCTGATAACTGTGCAAGCTTTTTATTTTGATCCAACTCAAATAGAAACACCTGAGCTACTTCATAAAAATTCTTTGTCTTTGAATTCGAGTAAAGCTCTTTTTTAATCTGATTTGCTGATAAATCCATATTGTTTGACTGTAGGTTTACCAAAGTTCGATTTGCTTCTAATAGTCTAGTTGTGATCAAATTGTTAAGTTGCGCAGCATTCGGGTTTGATTTTCTAACTTTTAAGTTTTTTTCATCCCAATCTTTTAGATTGATATAATGACCAATATAATGATAGGTGGACCGTCTGTTTTTAGTTATTCTAATAGCTAGAGGATAAAGTCCTTCTTTATTCGATTTCTTTCGTATAACTATTTTGGTGTTTGAAGTCATATTTTTATAATTTATAGCAATAAAGATATAAAATACAGGTACAACATAGGTACAACTAAATTTACTTTTTAATGATATTTAATAAAACCATAATTTATTAAAACTCTAAAAAGCAATGATATATAATAAAAAATGTTTTGTTTTCATTTTATATTATTTGGATTCAAAACCCAGTTCTTACGAGTGCGGGTTCGATTCCCGCCCGGGGTACAAGAAGCCGCATATTGCATAAAAGCGATATGCGGTTTTTCTTTTCTAAGCATTTACAACTTTATTTTGAATCCGCCATTGATCACAAATCCATCAACTGGTGCATAGATATCTCTAAACTGAGGATCCTCCAGAGTGCCAGTATAAATAGTGTCAAATCGAGTTTGACGCGCGTCTAAGAAATTTTCAAAGTTTAAAAAGATAGAGAAAGTATCACCTAATTTTTTCTCTGTCATAAGTCCTACTATCCAATAAGACTGGCCTGTAGTCCCGTCGTTTAGCTTTTGCGGACTATAATAATACCCTTCGAGACCTATCCAAAAATTATCGTGCTTTTCATACATCAAAACATTATTAAGTCTGTGCGTAGCAACTAGTGGGTATTGCTCGCGTTGCCCGTCATAGTGTTTATCTACATCTGCAAGTGTATAGCCTACAAAAAGTTTAAAATCTTTATAACTCCAGCGCATATTTGCTTCAATACCTTTAGTGTCTAGATGACCGTTAGGTTGACTAAACTCATAAAACATATTTGAAGTACTGTTTAATAATAAAGGGTCATCTATCCTCGTGTAGAATAATAAAACATTAGTAGATAAATTAAGATCATCTGTAATCGACCATTTATAATTACCATCAACATTGAAGCCTATTGAGCGCTCCGCATCTATATCATCAACAGATAAAGGCATTATATTTTGAAATTGAAGTCGTTCTACATCTTCTGTAAATAAGGTAGGTGTTTTGTAACCGAGACCACCACCGGCGCGTAATGTAAATTGTGATGAAGGTTTATACATAACAGAAAAACGCGGAAGTAAATAAAACCCATAATCATTCTGGTAATCACCTCTCAATCCAGTTTCTAAAACTATATTTTCTTGTATATCCCATATATTCTGAACAAACATACCAACAGTATAATTAGAGTAGCTCAAATCCTGATTAGGGTCACCTCGATATTGATCAAAATTTTCAGTCCATAGATTAAGTCCGGCAACCCATTCTGTATTTTTTTCAACTGCTGAAAGATTAAGCTCTGAAAATGATGAGATTTGTTTACCGGCAAAATTATAATCTGGTATTTCTATTTTACGGTCAAAAAAGCTGATGCTGTTTTTTGCTTCAAGAGATAATTTTTCAGAAAAGTTGTGTCTCCCTAATAATTGAGTAGATAATCTATTTGTGATATTTTCTTCAAAATAACCACTTTCGGTAGTGTTTTCAATAAAATCTATAGAGCCACCCAGGCGTTTTTCAGTAACATAATTAAAGCCTAAATTAAAATCTGTCTGATCATTAAGATAAACATAGAATTTAGGATTTATGGTAAAACGATCAAACTTAGGTATTGCTGTAAGCCCTATGTCTGCCGGATCATAAGGAGTAGAAGTATTATAACTGGCAAATACAGTTGCTCCTGTATTCTCATATTTTTCAGAATAAAACCCGCTAAGGTCTAATCCCAATGCAGAAGTAGCGTTAGCCATAAAACTTAACTCCCGCTCTTCTTGTGGCGTTTTAGAAATAAGATTTACTAATCCTGCAATCGCACCGCCCCCATATAATGTAGAAGAGGAACCCTTAATAACTTCCACTTGTTTGAGGTCTAGCGGAGCTATTTGCATAAGACTTAAACCTCCAGAATACCCTGAATATAAAGGTAAACCATCTCTTAAAAGTTGGGTGTACTTACCGTCTAAACCTTGAATTCTAATACTGGAGTTGTAACTGGTAGCAGATGTCTGCTGCGTTTGAATACCCGTACTTTCATTAAGTAGCATACGTATATCACCGGGCTTCATATTGCCTTTTTCTGACAGTTCTTCACCAGCAATAAATTCTAGTCGTGTCGGAGTATCTTGAAAGGTTCGTGAGCTACGTGTTGAGGTAAGAATGATCTCCTCCATTTCTTCGTGAGATTCTTCAAGCTGAAAAATTTCATTAAGCTGATTATTCTCTAGTGGGAATGTACGTGTGATTTCTAGTGTTTGAAACCCCACATAACGTATTTCAATTTTAAATTGACCGTTAGGAATATTCTGTAATTGTACAGCGCCATCCATATCGGTAACGGCACCTTTGTTAAGTTTTTCTATAAATACGGAGACTCCATATAACGGTTCATTTGTTTCTGCTTCTTGTATGGTGGCTTTAAAAGTATTTTGCGCCAGAGTAGCGCTATAGACAAATAGCACTAACATCAAAAGAGTATATTTCAATGTGATAAATTTTAGAATAATAAAAGTGTGATAATCGCGTAAACGAAAAAAATCTGAATTTTAATTATCCCTTTGGAGGCTTGAAAAACGAGGAATTAAAAGTATCCTGAATAGTCTGATTAATGGATAGTATTTTAGTAGATACTAGTTTATACTGAATAAGATTAAGTGAACCAGAATTAAGTACAATAAATCCTGAACAGCTTCCGCAATTAAAAAAAGGCGAACAAGGTAAATGACTTTTTTCAGTATCATTTCCAGAAGCACTCCCGCAAAGTTCTGTGCTCTCTGAATCACATACAGACTCGTCTGAGCAGCATGGCGTCACCGAAGCAAACAGCGTAATAAAAGAAAGTAGTATTACCAGAAATCTCATCGCGGCAAAAATACTATTAATGTAAATAAGGCAATACAGTTTTAATCTAAGAATTATCAGTTTTAATACAAATCTTATACCCTGATATTCTAATGAGATTTTAGAAAAGTGTTTAATTTCACTAATCTTAATAAAATATTTCTAATTCATTTTATGCACTTGAGTAAACCTTTTTATTATATCACCCTCATTTTACTAGCATTCGCAACGGGTTGCAAGCAGAACTCTGAGAAAAACACAGAGGAAACTGTTGAGATGCGTGAACCTTTAAAATTAGTAGTCATACAGCCAGATACAGTTGCTACTCCACAGGGGATGGTTTGGGTTTCGGGAGTAAATTTTACACAAGGAGCTGCAAGTTCAGACGTGCTGGCTTTGCCCCGAGAAAAGCCGGCTCACCCTGTTGCTGTAGATGGATTTTTTATTGATCAAACCGAAGTAACAAATGCTCAGTTTAGAAAATTTGTTGAAGCAACCGGTTATATTACAGTGGCAGAGCAGCCTGTAGATTGGGAGCAAATGAAAAAGGAATTGACTCCCGGAACTCCAAAACCGGCAGATAGTCTTTTACAGCCCGGATCACTAATTTTTAATAGATCTGTTGAAGGTGTGTCTGATTTAAGTAATTATGCGCAATGGTGGGAATGGAAAACAGGTGCCAACTGGAAACATCCTCAAGGCCCCGAATCTTCAACTATAAACAAAGATAATTATCCAGTAGTACATATTGCTTACACTGATGCTATGGCTTATTGTAAATGGGCTAACAGGCGATTACCTACAGAAGCAGAATGGGAAGCAGCCGCCTTCGGTAAACTACACGGGGGTGTTTATACCTGGGGAAATGATAATGATAGTCTGGTAACTAAAGCAAATACTTGGCAAGGAGATTTCCCAAATAGAAATTCTGCTCAAGATGGTAATTCTTATCTCGCTCCAGTTGCCGCCTATGACCCTAATTCTTTAGGGATATACGATATGGCAGGGAATGTTTGGGAGTTTACTGCAGATTGGTTTTCGGTGTCTTATTACGAAAGCCTACCATTAGATAAAATCACAGTAAATCCTCAGGGACCTTTAAAATCTTATAATCCTCAAAATCAATTTCAGCCTGAAAAAGTAATTAAAGGTGGATCTTTTTTATGCGATAAGTCCTATTGCGCCAGTTATCGTATATCTGCTCGTATGGGGCAAACCATAGATTCTGCTTCAGACCATACCGGTTTTAGAACAGTGGTAGATATCACAATGCTATAATTCGCTGTAATTAATGGGTAATTATTACCCTATCGGGAATTAATAGACCAGCATTTATTTTTATAAAAATTATCTTTATGTAATTAAAATGCTATAAATCAAATAAATAAATACGTTATAACGATGTAGTTGTATATTTGGAAAAGACTTTGCAGAGCTTAGTTATGTATTCACACCCTTCAATCTCTTCAAATTTATGTCTAGAAAAATATCTATATCAAAACGTATTAACGCAATACTTGCGTTGTTAATTGTATTTTTATTAGTTCTTGCTACTAACAGAATAGATCAACGAAATTTTGATGTTGCTCGGGAGTGTGTTACAGAAGTCTATAAAGATCGCGTTCTGGTACAAGGATATATTTTTTCTATATCTAATGTAATTACTAACAAAAAACTTTCTTTAAAAGATTCTAGTAGTCAAAACTTTAATCCCAAAGAAAATGAACGCATTGATCAGCTTTTAGACAATTTTGAAGCCACCAAGCTTACCATTTCTGAAGGCAATCATCTGAAAAAATTGAGGGAGAGTTTTGAGACCTTAACCAAACTTGAAGCACAGCAAAATGTTACAAATTCCACAGATTTAAAGAAAAAAAAAGACACGACTCTTAAAGAAATGAGTGCTAGCTTAATAGATCTTTCAAAAATTCAAATTAGCGCCAGTAAAGATCTTACGCATAGTGCGCAGAAGTCACTCGAGGTAAGCGAACTTTTATCAAATCTTGAAATTATATTTTTAATAATTACAGGAATTGCAATTCAATTTATTCTTTTCTATCGCGTACGGAAGACGAACTAAAAAATTAATGTCAGTCATTTAATTATATCTATTTAGTGATTTAATTAAATGTTATTTAATATGGATAAAAAAATACTTCGTAGTACCCCTTTTCAAAAATTCGTAAAAATTGAAGGCTTCGGTGGGATATTGTTATTGATAGCTACACTTACCGCCTTAATTTGGGCAAACTCTGCATTGGGAGCTAGTTACACTTCAATTTGGAATTATAAAGTGGGTCTTAAAACAGAAAGTTTTGAACTTTATAAGCCGCTCTTGCTTTGGGTTAATGATGGTCTAATGACTGTCTTTTTCTTTTTAATAGGTCTAGAAATTAAACGGGAAGTACTTATAGGAGAATTGAACTCGTTTAAAAAAATGGCATTTCCATTATTTGGTGCAATAGGTGGAATGATCATACCAGTATTATTCTTCCTTATTCTCAATCAAAATGAATCTACATTTAAAGGTTGGGGAATTCCTATGGCTACAGATATTGCATTTTCACTAGCAATTTTAAATGCCTTGGGGAAAAGGGTGCCTTTAAGTCTCAAGATCTTTTTAACGGCATTTGCTATTGTAGATGACCTGGGAGCAGTTCTTGTAATTGCAATTTTTTATAGTGGAACTATATCCATGTCTTTACTAGGAACGGCGATAGTACTATTACTTTTCTTGTATTTTCTTTCTTACAAAAGATATTATTCAAAATTTGTGCTGGTTACAATGGGTGTTATAATCTGGGTTTTGTTTTTAAAATCTGGAATTCATCCTACACTAGCAGGTGTTTTATTAGCGTTTGCAGTTCCTATAAGGCAATCTATAAATACCCCGGCATTTATAGAAAATCTTGTTTCAATTACTAATAATATCAAGGATGCTTCTATATCTAAAAAGCCTATCTTAAGTAAGGAGCAAATTCAGGAAATTGATGAACTTCAAGAATGGACCGGTAAATATCAATCTCCCTTACAGCACATGGAGCATAGTCTTCACGGCTGGGTTGCTTATTTAATTATACCCTTATTTGCACTAGCTAATGCGGGAGTTCTAATTACCGGAGGAGACAATCTAGATACCATGTTGATAATAAATATTGTGGTATGTCTGGTGCTGGGTAAGAGTATAGGTATTACATCAATAGTAGTACTGGCGCAAAAATTAAAACTTTTAACTGTACCTAAAGAAATATCCCTACAGCATATTATAGGCACTTCTTTTTTAGCAGGTATCGGTTTTACAATGGCTATTTTTGTGTCTAATCTGGCTTTTTCAGATGATCCCTCTTATAATCTGTCGGCAAAAATGGGTATTTTAATAGGTTCATTAATTGCCGCTATTTTAGGATATTTGATTTTGAGAATAAAACGTACAGCTAATTAAATGCTTTTTTCGAAGGAGTCTGCACTTAGAATTTTAGCAATTTTAATGGTAAGTTTTATATATTCAAATTAATCAAAATGCTAATAAGGATGAGTAGTAGTCTTGAAGATGCGCTAAGAGAACGTATAAAAGAGCTTACCTGTTTGTATGAGGTGTCTTCAATTCTAGTTAATGCTAATCTTGATGAACAGGAAGAAACTTTTAAAGCTATAGCGGTATGTTTAAAAAAAGCTTTTCAGCACCCAGAATTCACTGAAATATCTATTAATCAAGAAAGTGCTCAAATTCATACCGGTAAAATCGATATTAATAAATCAATAAGCGCGCCTATAATTTTGTTTAACAAACAAGAAGGTGAGTTGATTGCTTATATCACAAATCCCAAATTGGGTTTTTTACAAGAGGAACAACAACTTATAGATAATATAGCTCTTAAAATAGGTGATTTTTTAGAGCGGGTGGCCATTCGCCGCAGTGAAGCCCTATTAAAAAGGCAAATGGAGCACGCAGACAGGTTATCTATACTTGGAGAATTAACAGCTGGTATCGCACATGAACTCAACACTCCCTTAGCAAATATTCTAGGATTTTCAGAGCTTCTTCAAGATAGTCTTTCAGAAGATAAAGGTGCTGTGGCAGACCTTGATAAAATAATCAAAAACGCTATTTTCTCACGGGAAGTGGTTAAAAAGTTGATGTTTTTTGCATGTGCTATGCCGCAGGAAAAGATAAGTATAAATATTGTTCCGCATATAAATGATGCTATTAATTTACTGGATGCCACTTTTAGAAAGGAGAAGGTTAAGTACATAGTGAAAATTCAGGAAGAAGAAATGTATTTAAGGGCAGATACCGTACAGCTCATACAAATAATTTTCAACCTTATTATAAATGCTATTTATTTTTCTCCGGAAAATGGACTGGTAACTATTGAAGCTTTTCAAGATAAGAAAACTATAATTTTAAAGGTAATTGATGAAGGCCCGGGACTGTCTGATGAAACCTTAAGTAAGATCTTTCAGCCATTTTTTACCACAAAGCCTACTGGAGCCGGTTCTGGCTTGGGACTCAGTGTAGTACACGGGATTGTTGCAAGTCATCAGGGAGCCATTGTTGCTTCTAATAATAGTGATAAAGGAGCTACATTTAAAGTAAGCTTACCTAAATAATAAGTTATGCAATTACGTAGAGAAAATATTCTTATTGTAGATGACGACCTAAATATTCTAGAGCTTTTACAGCGTCATTTAAATTCGTGGGATTATCATACCTATAGAGCGGTGTCAGTAAAAGAAGCTGTAAGTATTTTAAGTGATAGCTCTATAGATCTTTTAATAACAGATCTTAAAATGCCTGAGATTGATGGTTTTGAGCTCCTGAAATTTGTCTCTGAGCATTATCCAACTATTCCGAAGCTTATTGTAACTGGTTTCCCGTCTGTACAAGACTCATTGGCAGCAATAAAATCTGGAGTCATCGAATATTTAACTAAACCTTTTACAAAAGAAGAGCTTAAAACTGCTGTTATTAAAGCGCTCCCAATACGTAATAATGAAGAACCTCCAAAGCCTTCAAATTTTAATAATGAAACGACCTTTAATGAAATCATAGGGAAATCTGAGAAAATTGAAGAGGTTTTACAGCTAATAGGTCGTGTAAAAAATAATAAGGCAACTGTGCTCGTAACTGGGGAGAGCGGTACTGGGAAAGAACTTGTCGCACGCGCAATACATTACAGTGGGAAATTTTCTAATGCACCTTTTATCGCAGTAAATTGTGGAGGAATTCCCGAAAATCTTTTAGAAGCAGAGCTCTTTGGTTACATGAAAGGCGCATTTACAGGTGCCGATAAAAACAGAAAAGGAGCTTTTCAGGCAGCTCAGGGAGGCACCCTATTTTTAGATGAAATAGGAAATGCATCTTTAGCTGTTCAAGTACGATTATTACGTGTATTACAAGAAAAAGAAGTCGTGCGTATAGGTTCGCAGATTCCTGAAAAAATAGATTTGAGGGTCGTTGCTGCAACTAATAGCAATTTACACGAGATGATTAAGCAACAAACTTTTAGGGAAGATTTATACTACCGTTTAAGTGTTGTAGAAATAGATGTTCCGCCTTTGCGAGAACGGGTTGTTGATATCCCATTACTGGTAGATAAATTTTTATTCAAATATGGGATAGAATACAAGGATCGGTTTATAAAAATGGATACAGATGCTTTAGAAGTATTAAAGCGTTATCACTGGCCGGGAAATATTAGAGAGCTAGAAAATGTGATACAGCGTGCGGTAATTATGTGCGACAAAAAGGTTAGTTTAAGCAATCTGCCAGATCATTTGAAATATACTTTAGATTTTCCTGATGAGGCATTGACAACTCTTGCCAACATGGAAAAGAACTATATTTTAAAAGTTTTAAGAGCTACAGGGAATAATAAAACTAAGGCTGCTGAAATTCTTCAAATAACTAGAAAGACACTCCGGGAAAAACTCAAAGATTAAAATTTAATAAGAAGGGAGATTACAATGTGCCTTGTAGGCTACTATTCACTGGATAGTATTTACCCGCCAGGGTAATAATAGCCTACCTGCAAACTTTCACAAAAGTTTAGAAAAATACATAATGCACTGTATAACAGAATTTTGAAATTTGTATATGTTACTTGATTAGTAGTTGGCATTAGTATTGCCATTATGGGTATAGTTAAAGTAATATATTATGAAAATTAATTCATTTAATATTTGCCCGAGTTGCGTTCATATTACAACCTGCGTATTAACTATGCAAAAAGAGCTTGTATGGTCTTGCAGTGAATATGACTACGCAAAAACTTTAAACGATGTTCAACTAGATAAAAATCAAGAGAACTAAGTAAATTTGCTATTAATTAAAAAATATAAAACTATGAAAGCTATTTTATTTACCGTAATCCTCGCTCTGGGAACTTTGAATATTCAAGCTCAGAGAAATTGTGAAACTCCAAAAGTAAAAACAGGGGATATTTTAAAATTATCTGGAGCAACAAACACGCAATTTGAGCATATAAACTTTCCGAAGAAAAATTTTATTATAAAAAAAGGAGGGATTGTTAATTACAAAAAACTACACAACAAAGAGGTTGAAGTGACAGATATCGAAGTTGTTGAAGGTTGTATTTCTAAAATTGACGTTAAACTTGCAGATGGATCAAAGTTTTTCAATGCAGTTGAAGTAGTTAGCATAAATTTGGAGGGTGCTTTATCATCTGGTGAAGTAACCTTGAAATAATATATTTTATATGACAAGTCTAGAAAAAGATACAACTGTAGTTGTAAACCGTCCTGCAAAGTCTAATGCTACCGGGATGGTAGAAAATGTTCTTGAGCAGTTTAATACTGCTGCAGACATTATCAATTTAAATCCTAATATACGCAGGATATTAAGCGTTACAAACAATGAAATAATCATACATTTTCCTGCAAAAATGGATAATGGTGATGTGCAAATTTTCACGGGTTATCGTGTACAACATAACAACGCTTTAGGACCTTATAAGGGTGGATTGCGTTACCACGATACAGTTGATATTGATGCTGCAAAAGCATTAGCGATGTGGATGACGTGGAAAACATCTCTTGCCGGCTTACCGTATGGTGGTGCAAAAGGTGGTATTCAAATTAATCCTAAAAACTATTCTCAAGCAGAATTAGAGCGTATTACACGTAGATTTACGTATGCTTTAGGTGAAAATATAGGACCCGAACATGATATCCCAGCCCCAGATGTTAACACAGGAGCGCAAACGATGGCGTGGATTGCAGATACTTACATGTCTACAAAGAGTCCTTCTGAGCGTTCTACACATCAACATGTAGTTACGGGTAAGCCAGTTGGTTCTGGAGGTCTTGAAGGTCGTGATCGCGCTACTGGTTATGGTGTTTACTTATGTATTAAGTTATGGGCAGAAAAGAATAATTTTCCGCTTAAAGGTAAAAAATACATCGTCCAAGGTTTTGGAAATGTTGGATACTGGGCTGCTTATTTTATGGAGCAAGATGGTGCTCTAATGGTAGGAGTTCAAGATGCTTTTGCTAGTATTTATAAAGAAGAGGGTATTGGTGTTAAAGATTTATTTAACCATATCAATGCAAATGAAGGAAGTGTACAAAACTTCCCGGGTGCTTCAGAAATAAATAAAAATGAATTTTTTGCATTAGACTGTGATTTAATAATTCCTGCGGCTTTAGGTAATCAAATTACAGAAGAAAATGCCGGTGATGTTAAAGCTAAGCTTATTGCAGAAGGTGCCAACGGTCCTACAAATGTAGAAGGTGAAAAAATACTTCTTAAAAAGGGTGTGACCATTATACCAGATATTTTATGCAATTCTGGTGGTGTTATTACTAGTTATTTTGAATGGCTTCAAAATCGTAACGGAGAGTTATGGCAACTTGATGAGGTTATGGAGAAGTTAGAGAAAAAACTGGGTGCCAACTTTAATGATGTAGATGACGCTGCTAAAGAACGTAATGTTGATATGCGTACTGCTGCGTATATTTTAGCTATTGAACGTATTGAAAAAGCATACGTACAACGTGGGATTTTCCCATAAATGAGATAATCGTTGTGAAATACGGAAGCTTAATTTTAGAGAAGAAAGAATACGTTCTTTTAAAACGTATTATGAACATCTCCTATCATTTAGACGATCCTATCATACGCAATTCGATTAATAAATTGAATGAAGAATTACAACTGGCCATGATCTGCGAGGATACAGAAATCCCCGCAGATGTGGTTCGGTTTAATAGTAAAGTCACTATAGATAGTGATACAGGTACACAAGAATTCTTTATTGTACCTCCTGCAAAAAATGATCTTTTAAGAAAAAGAATTTCTGTGATGTCTTCACTAGGAGCTGCACTTATTGGGTGCTCTGAAGGAGATAGAATTGAAGGTGATTTTAATAATGGTTTTGAAAAAATATGTATTAAGAAGGTTCTTCAGTATGATGACGCCATAGATAGCGGTGTTTTATATTAAACAAATCAAACTAGAATAGTATGAATACAAGTGCTTACAATCATGACAATGAGTTTGATCTATTTCAGAAAAATACTCACGCAGAATTACAAACCTGGATTAAAGTTTTAGAAGCTTTACATCAAGAGCTTGATGCTTTCACAAAGTGGATGAGTTATGCAAATAAAACAGATTCTGCTTTGCTCCAGAAAGTCATTGACAAAAGAAATGAAACACGTTCACAGCTTAGTATTTATTACAAATATGTAAATCAAGTACAAGATAACAGAGAATGTGATGATATGGATTGTGAGATCTATTACCAGCGTCAACATGAACAATTGAGACGGCTATTTAATTACCATATAGAGCAGTGCTCAAAACTTAAATGCAACGTTTTTAATACTTTAAACGTTGTCAATATTTCCCTTAAGCCTTCAGGGAATATTCAATCAAGATTGAAATAAGATTCGGGAATTTTAATAATGAACAAATCACAAGATCACTATTTTACAATTCAGCTTTTTAATAAAGATATTAAAGAGCTCAATTTCTGGATGATGCAACTCGAGCAGATCACACTCGAGATAAATCAACTAACACAAATTGAAAAGAGACTTATAAAAAACAGCTCACTCAATTATAATCTTTTGGCTTTTAGACGAAAAAATACACTGTTTCTAGCCACGCTGTTTAGACAAGAACAAAGATTACAAAAAGAAAAAAATTACGGTTCGCAGGTCTATAGTCCAGATTGGAATCATGAGCAAGATATGCAGCGTAATCAGTTTCTGAATCATTTTAAAGAGTTCAAAGCACTACAGAATTTAGTATATGAACGACTAACTCATATAGAAGTGTGTTAGGTGTGTAAAAACTAGAATTTAAACTTATTATTAATTAAAATTCAGAAAAGTGAAGGAAAATGATTTTAAATTTTACTTACAGATCTTGATTCTTTGTGTCATTTTCTTCGGCCTTCTTTTTGTATTCAATGAGGTTGTTATGTACCTCTTTTAATAGCTTTTTATTATCGTTTGTCTATTTGATAATGAATGATAAATGGTTGAAAAATCATTGAATATTTTGCTTGGTACTTTTTGTAGGGTCTAGTATTTTATGTTTTTGTTATAGATGGTTTATATATTTTATACCTACCTTATTCAGAATAGAAATAAATATGAGCAGAGGATTTGTAAAAGAAGATGATCAGGAAGAAGCACCAATAATTCCGCCTCGGGCAGCATTGCCTGAAGGTGTTCTTAATTATGTGACACAAAATGGACTGCAAGAATTAAAGGACGAAAAGAAACATTTACTTGCCCAAATCGCAAATCTTAATGAGGCAGATGATCGTGAGCAAAGACGTTCTAAAGCAATTCTGGTGGGAAGATTACAATTGCTTAATGAGCGTATTCTCAGCGCACGTGTAATTGATGACATCGATGAGAGCGAAGTGCGTTTTGGAGCTACAGTACGCTATAAAATAAACAACCTCATAAATGTGCTGTGTATTGTAGGTGTAGACGAGGCTGATGTAAAAAAGAATAAAATTGCTTTTACAGCTCCTATCGCTAGAGTACTTACAGGTAAAAAAGTAGGTGATGTAGCTAAATTACAATTAGGTAATGAAGTAAGAGAATTATTAATTCTTTCTATAGATTACGTGCATTAGAATCTTTTAGCGGTAATAAATCTATATAATGATATTTAATTGTCCCCAAGTGTTCGACGTCTATAGCTTCATTGCGTAATGCACTCCAATTGCATTTTTCTATAAACTCTTGTTTATTGTAATTTTTCAAAAGTTGGTCAGATATCAGCAAATACTCATCTGTTTTGATGGTGTTTTTCAAAAGTCTATGAGCTGTTATAACATCTTCGCCCATAAGCTTTATTCTATTCCCTATAGGAACCATTGCAATCTCTTCTCCATAATGCAATATGATTTTTAAACCAAGAATTTCAGGAATACTAGCTGCGTCTTCTGTTTTTTTGTGCTTTTTATAAAGAAGATCCATCCGTTCATAAAAGTCAAGGTAAAAGCGAATGCATTGATCTATCAGATCATTAAGATTGGGTAATTCCCCGCTTCTAAAAAACAGTACAGCATCACCTTCAATTTCAGAAACTTTTAAATCAATAGTGTTCGAGTAAATAATCTCGTTAAGTAGAGCGGGGATAATTTGTGAAGTAAGTTCAAAATTTGCCTCACGCATAAATTGCGTAAAACCACTAATGTCTGGAATGCAAATTAATGTAGGTTCAGCTTTCATACTGGTAAATATCTAGCAATTAAAATATACCACGCTGATTTTAGTAAAAATTTAAAACGGCTTTAGTTATTATCCTGGGTAGATTTTAAAATAGCCTTTAATTTTTGAGCACGTGTTTCCTTTTCATCGCGCAGCTTGTCTTTTTTGCGTTTGAGTAGTATGGTATGCTTTGCTTTATTTTTTCCGTTTTTTGGTGTGCCTTTCTTTGCCATCAGTTTTCGGTCTCAGATGAATCCTTCTTGAATATTAGGGGTTCGATAATTTTCGCAAGTACAAAAATAATCAATGTAGGTATAACCCAGCTAATTCCATAATTAATAAAAGGGAGGTGGTCATCTGCAGCTTCCAGAGTTAGAAGATTCAGACTGATTAAAAAATCTGGAATACTAAAGAGAAAGGTGGCAATGGCAACGGTGCGAAAGATAAACGGAGAAACCATTTTAGGTGGAAAAATATTGAGTATGATCAATACAATTACCAGTGGATATATAAAATTTAAAGCGGGTACTGCAATACCTATAATGTAGGCAACGCCCGTTTGACCTATTATAATTCCTAATATACTTGCTGAAAAGGCAGTGATTAAATAAGCGGCTTGAGATCCTTTAAATAAGCCTTTTACAAAATCTGCTGTTCCAGCAACAATACCTATAGCTGTTGTAAAGCAAGCCAGACTTATTAAAACCGAAAGTAGAATTCTTCCGCCTTTTCCAAGAGTTTCATAGCTTAGAATGGAAAGTAAATCTGTACGGGAAGAAGTCTCTACAAATGTGCTGAATAATGCGCCTACATAGATAAGACCAAAGTAAATAAGAGATAACCCAATCCCTGCAAAAATCCCAGCTCTATAAAGTACTTTTTTGTTTATTTCGGGAGATTCTTGATTTTTTAAATTCAATGAAACTACTAAAATTGCTCCAATTACAATTGCTCCAATAGCATCAAAAGTCTGATAACCTTCTATAATCCCTGTGAATAAAGCGGTCTCATTTGTAGACCCCTTTGGAGTGGGTAGCTCGGCAAAAATAGCTACTCCTATAATCGTTGCTAAAATTAAGAGAAGTAACGGAGTTAGATATTTTCCGAGTACATCAATGATTTTTGATCTGTTAAGTACAAATAATAAAACAAGTCCAAAGTAAATACTACTTGACGTTAAAGAAGTTATATCAAAGTAGGGTTGTAAGCCTATTTCATAAGTAACTGAAGCGGTGCGTGGTCCTGGTAGTGTAACGGCAATGAGATACACGATGATACAGAAAGCCAGACTGAAGATAGGATGTACTTTTTTTCCGAAGTCGAGTAAAGTACCTTGTAAACGTGCGTGAGCAAATATTCCTAAAATCGGAATAATTACTGCCGATAAAGCAAAACCTAAGCTGGTTAGAAACCATTCGTTGCCAGCTGTGTACCCTAAGTATGGAGGGATAATTAAATTTCCGGCACCAAAAAACAGAGAAAATAGTGCAAATGAAGTAATTGCGGTCTCTTTGGTAAATCTCATATGCAACGTATCTTTCGGGGGTGAAAGATAAAATAAAATGACACCAACTATTAATGTTAAGCCGCTAAATTATTCAGAAAACGGTGAGGGAGAAGCTCTGTGTTTATTGCACGGATTTCTAGAGGATAAATCCATTTGGAATTCGTTTATACATTTACTGGCAAATAAGTACCGCGTGATAGCAATAGATTTGCCGGGGCATGGCAAAAGTGAATTACTGCATACAGAAAATACAATGCTAGATATGGCGAGAGCTGTTCACGACACTTTAAAAAGTTTAGGTGTCGAGAGTGTGAATTTTATAGGCCATTCTATGGGAGGATATGTGGCTCTGGCTTATGTAGATTTATTTCCGAAGAATGTATGGGGAATTGTATTACTCAATTCTACTCCAGAAGCAGATACCGAGGCGCGAAAAAAATTAAGAAAACACGGGATCAAAGTGGCGCGTAGTAATTATGAAGCGCTAATATCGATGTCTGTCGTAAATCTTTTTACAAAAAACCTTCGAGAAGAACTTAGGAATGAGATAGCTAAGACCAAAGACGTAGCACTTACGACATCACCAGATAGTTATATTGCCTGTCAAAATGGAATGGCTGCTCGTAAAGATTATACTACAATGTTTAAGCAAGGCGCATTTAGAAAAAAAATTATTTTAGGATCGAGCGACACATTAATAAACGCGAATGATTTGCTAGAAAAGTTTGATTCTAGTTCTATAGATATTCACATTGTGACCGGTGGGCATATGCTTCACTTAGAAAATTGGCAGGCGTTAGAAAATATATTTCTAAACTTTTAACGGGGAGTATTAGAAAATTTTTAGTTTAAGCCATTTCTTTTAAAATTTCTGTAACAGACTGATCTATAATTCAGAATGCTGTAAAAATTAAAGGGAGTTGATGATTTATACAATATTTTGTTAAATTCAGCGTATGAATTTCAAATGTAATTTATGAATGCTACCCCGTCCGCTATGAGTTTCATCAAAAGTTTAAAGTGTCGTGTCTTTGGACATAAATACCAAGTATCTAAGTCCTATAAAACGGAACAACAAGAATATCAATGCTTACATTGTCAAAGAGAATTCACCACAGATGATAATGGTGAAATACAGCCACTTACTCCAAAATTAAAACGTATTAATGAAGTTATGGAGAAGTTTTATATAATTAAGCAGGAGCGGCAAGCCGCTTAATCTTCAGTTTCATTACTTAATGCATTCCAGCCGCGCGCTACAATAGGTATAGACGTGTTAGCTCGTGTAATAAGATTCATACCATCTCCCTCTGGTGTAATATGACCGATAACAGTAAAATTAGGATTCCCCTTTATTTTTTCATAATCAGTTTGAGCAATAGTGAACAATAGTTCATAATCTTCACCACCACTAAGTGCAACAGTTGTACTATCTATTTTAAATTCCTCACAAACATTGATCATTTGTGGATCTAATGGAATCTTATCTTCATAGAGGCGAACACCAGTTTTTGAGTTTTTACATAAATGAATGATTTCTGAAGAAAGCCCATCGCTAATGTCTATCATCGAAGTGGGTTTAATCTCAATCTTTTTAAGTAGATCGATGATATCTCGGCGCGCTTCTGGTTTTAATTGGCGCTCTATCAAGTAAGAATAGGGCTCTAGATCAGGTTGCGAATTAGGATTTACTTTATGAACTTGTTTTTCTCGCTCAAGAATTTGAAGTCCCATATACGAAGCACCTAAGTCTCCGGAAACAACCAGTAAATCACCATCTTTTGCACCATCTCTTCCTGTAATTTGATCGGCATCTGCAAGGCCCAGAGCAGTAACACTTATGAGCAGACCCTTTGTACTTGAAGTAGTATCGCCACCCACAAGATCTACATTATAAATTGCGCAAGCAAGTTCGATACCGGCATACAATTCTTCAAGAGCCTCTAATGGAAATCTATTTGAAACTGCAATAGAAACAGTAATTTGAGTGGCTTCAGCATTCATTGCATAAATATCTGAAAGATTTACCATCACAGATTTGTAGCCTAAATGCTTGAGCGGCATAAAGCTTAAGTCAAAATGAACACCTTCAATAAGTAAGTCTGTAGATATAACAAGCTGTTTTCCCTTTGTATCAATCACGGCGGCATCATCACCTATGCTTTTTACTGTGCTGGATTGTTTTACAGCAAAATCTTTGGTCAAATGATTTATTAAACCAAATTCACCAAGTTCACTTAGAGATGTACGGGATTGATCTTTATTGTCAAACATAACTGTTATTATTTTTCAGCAAAGTTAGTTTGAATATATCAAAAGGAAAATTAGAAGAATAGATTATTGTTTTTTATAAAATTAGGAAGGTTGTAATTTTATAATTCATACGATTAATAATTAATAAAAGTAAAAGAATAGGAAGGTTCTAAAACTGTATTGAATTTTAGAATACGCTATCAATAAGTAGAACTGATGAGTAATTATTTTACTATATATAGAAGCTATACAACCATAGTATAGTTTAATGTAAGGATGTATGGTAAAACCCTACTTAAATGGTATATTTGCACTAATTTAGAAGGATATGATTAAAGTAAGTGAAGATGCTAAAAAGAAAATAGCCACCTTAATGAATGAAGAGGGTTATGACGCTGGTGTTGACTATGTTAGAGTAGGTGTGAAAAGCGGCGGATGCTCTGGTTTATCTTATGAATTAAAGTTTGATAAAAGCTTAGCAGAAGAGGATAAGTTGTTTGAAGACAATAACATCAAGCTTATTGTGGATAAAAAGAGTTTTTTATACCTCATAGGGACTGTTCTGGAATATAGCGGAGGTCTTAATGGGAAGGGATTTGTTTTTAATAATCCTAATGCGCAGCGCACCTGCGGTTGTGGTGAAAGTTTTTCACTTTAAAAGGAATTTTAAATAGCTGTTTTTAAACAGGTTATAAAGATTATATGGCATATACAGAAGACGATTTAGAAAAGGAATTAGCCACCAAAGAATACAAGTACGGGTTTTATACAGATATTGAGTCTGAAACATTTCCTATTGGATTAAATGAAGATATAGTACGGGCAATTTCTCTGAAGAAGGAAGAGCCGGAGTGGATGACTAATTGGCGATTAGAGGCGTTTAGACATTGGCAAACAATGGAAGAGCCGGAGTGGGCAAATGTCCACTATGAAAAGCCAAATTTTCAAAGTATATCATACTACTCTGCACCTTCAAAAAAGCCGAAGTTTGATAGCCTTGATGAAGTAGATCCAGAGTTGCTTGATACGTTTAAGCGTTTAGGTATCTCTATAGATGAGCAAAAGAAATTAGCGGGAGTTGCTGTTGATATTGTGATGGATTCTGTATCTGTTGCAACAACTTTCAAGAAAACTCTTGCGGAAAAAGGTATAATTTTTTGCCCTATTTCTGAAGCAATTAAGGAGCATCCAGAGTTAGTGAAAAAGTATTTAGGTACAGTGGTTCCTCAAAAGGATAACTTTTATGCTGCATTAAATAGTGCTGTGTTTAGTGATGGCTCTTTTTGCTACATTCCAAAAGGGGTAAAATGTCCTATGGAACTTTCTACTTATTTTAGAATTAATCAAGCAAATACCGGTCAATTTGAGCGTACACTTGTTGTGGCTGATGCGGGTAGCTATGTAAGTTATCTTGAAGGGTGTACAGCGCCATCAAGAGATGAGAATCAATTGCATGCTGCAGTTGTTGAGCTAATTGCACTTGACGACGCAGAAATTAAATATTCTACTGTACAAAACTGGTATCCTGGTAATGCAGAAGGAAAAGGTGGAGTTTACAATTTTGTAACAAAACGAGGTCTTTGTGAGAAAAATGCAAAAATTTCGTGGACACAAGTAGAAACAGGTAGTGCTGTAACTTGGAAATATCCAAGTTGTGTATTAAAGGGTGATAATTCTATTGGTGAATTTTACTCCATTGCTGTAACTAATAACTTTCAGCAAGCAGATACGGGTACAAAAATGATTCACTTAGGTAAGAACACTAAGAGTACGATTATATCTAAGGGTATTTCTGCAGGAAATTCACAAAATAGTTACCGTGGCTTAGTACAGATTAATAACCGCGCAGAGAATGCACGTAATTTCTCTCAGTGCGATTCGCTTTTAATGGGTAATAAATGTGGTGCGCATACCTTCCCTTATATCGAAGCAAAAAACAAATCTGCTAAAATAGAACACGAGGCAACGACTAGTAAAATTGGTGAAGATCAAATTTTCTATTGTAATCAGCGTGGTATAGATACAGAAAAAGCTATTGCTTTAATTGTAAATGGCTTTAGTAAAGAAGTGCTTAATAAACTTCCGATGGAGTTTGCTGTAGAGGCTCAAAAGCTTCTGGAAATTTCATTAGAAGGTTCTGTAGGATAATACAGAATAGCACTATTGGCGTGATTTTATGGAGATAGTACTCCTAATGCTGTAAATAATAGTTATTACTGAACAAGTAGATTCAGTATTTTAAAATGCTAGTTTAAAGTGATTGTATAGATTTTAAACTAGGTAATAATTAAGAAATTAAAGTACAGTTGCTGCGAGCAACTAATAGAACTGAGATTATGTTAGAAATTAAAAACCTAAGTGCAGGTATAGAAGGAAAAGATATTCTTAAAGGAATAAATCTGAAAGTTAATGCGGGAGAAGTACATGCTATTATGGGCCCTAACGGCTCTGGTAAAAGTACATTGTCTTCTGTGATAGCGGGTAAAGAGGAATATGAGGTAAGTGCGGGAGATGTATTGTTTGAAGACGAGTCTATCTTAGACTTAGATGCCGAAGTTCGTGCGCATAAAGGGGTGTTTCTTTCATTTCAGTATCCTGTAGAAATACCTGGAGTTTCTGTAACTAACTTTATCAAGACAGCAATTAATCAAACACGTAAAGCTAAAGGTCTAGAGGATATGCCGGCTAGCGATATGCTTAAAATGATTAAAGAAAAATCTGAACTTCTTGAAATAGACCGTAAGTTCTTATCAAGATCTCTAAACGAAGGTTTTTCGGGTGGTGAGAAAAAGAGAAATGAGATCTTTCAAATGGCGATGTTAGAGCCGAAATTAGCAATCCTCGATGAGACCGATTCTGGTCTTGATATTGATGCATTGCGCATTGTATCTAATGGCGTTAATAAATTAAGAAGTAAAGACAACGCAGTAATTGTTATTACGCATTACCAAAGATTATTAGATTATATCGTGCCAGATTTTGTTCACGTGCTTGTTGATGGTAAAATAGTGAAGTCTGGAGGTAAAGAACTTGCTTTAGAATTAGAAGAAAAAGGATACGACTGGGTGAAGGCAGAATTAGCTGCAGGATAATAATTATCATTAAACGAGATAATTATTAATATTGAAAATTGAACGATTATGAATCTTAAAGATAAATTACTTTCTTCTTACTTAACATCTCAGGAGCATCTTGATTTAGATAACAGCCTTCACGATATTAAAGATGAAGCTATAAAAGTATTTGAGGAAAAAGGCTTCCCTTCTAAAAAACAGGAGGATTGGAAATATACTTCACTCAACAGTATTATTAAGCAGGATTTCAGTTTAGTCTCTAAACAAGAGGATACTATTGAGTTTAAAGATGTGAAGAAATATTTTATACACGATCTTGACACGTATAAAATTGTCTTTATAGATGGTGTTTATAGTTCTTACTTGTCTGAAACTACTCATGATGGTGTAGATGTTTGTCTGCTGAGTGCAGCGCTTACAAAGCCTAGATATAAAGCGGTTATTGATGTATATTTTAATAAAATAGCACCTCAAGATAGTTTGACCTCTTTAAATACTGCATTTGCTAAAGAAGGAGCATACATTTATGTCCCTAAAGGAAAGGCCGTAAATAAACCTATCCAGATTTTACACTTCTCAACAGGAAATGAAGCTAACTTAATGCTTCAGCCTCGTAACTTAATTGTTGCAGAAGAAAATGCAGAAGTACAAATAATCGAGCGTCACCAGAGCTTAAATGGAAATGCAGTCTTTACAAATAGCGTTACCGAAATTTATGCAGGTAAGCGTGCAATGGTTGATTATTATAAAATCCAGAACGATAAAGAGAATGCATCTTTAATAGATAATACACATATAGATCAACAAGATTCTAGTGAAGTATCTGTGCATACATTTTCTTTCGGCGGAAAATTAACACGTAACAATCTTAACTTCTACCAGAATGGAGAGCATAACAACTCTATTTTAAAAGGAGTTACTATTATCGAGGATAAGCAGCACGTAGATCACAATACATTAGTGCATCACAAGCAACCTAATTGCGAAAGTCATCAAGATTACAAAGGTATCTTTGATGATAATGCTACGGGAGTATTTAATGGTAAGGTTGTTGTAGATAGTATTGCTCAAAAAATCAATGCGTACCAGTCTAATAATAATATTCTAGTAAGTGATAAAGCTTCGATTAATTCTAAGCCACAATTAGAGATTTTTGCAGATGATGTACGTTGTTCTCACGGGTGTACTATAGGTCAACTAGATGAAGACGCATTATTTTATATGCGTGCAAGAGGAATTGGTGTAAAAGAAGGGCGTGCACTGCTAATGTATGCATTTGCAAATAATGTATTAGAGAGTGTTAAAATCCCTCAGCTAAAAGCTCGAATTACAAAATTAATAGCCAATAAATTAGAGGTGAATTTAGGTTTTGACGTGTAGTACACACATTGCGTTTTTAACTAACGTAATCTGGAACTTAAAATAGCTTTAAAATTTAATTGAAAATGTTCCTTATGTATAATTAGTACTTGGGAATAGAAAACAAGAAATGCTTATGGCTTCTGCTACCGCAACAACTACATTCAATATTGAAAAAATACGTAAAGACTTTCCTATTCTTGATAGGAAAGTCAATGGGTATCCACTAGTGTATTTTGATAATGCGGCAACCTCGCAAACACCTAAGCAGGTGATTGACGCTATTGTCGATTATTACTCAAATTATAATGCTAATATACACAGAGGTGTACACGCATTGTCTCAAGAAGCTACAGATGCTTATGAGCAGGCACGTATAAAAATTCAGAGGCATTTTAATATTCCTAATGCGTATCAGACACTATTTACAGCGGGCACTACTCACGGAATAAATATGGTAGCTTCGGGGTATGCATCTATTCTAAAGGAAGGTGATGAAGTATTGGTATCTGCTCTAGAACACCATTCTAATATTGTTCCTTGGCAAATGCTGTGCGAAAAAATCGGAGCAAAGCTCAAGGTTATTCCTATGTTAGAAACAGGTACCTTAGATATGGAAGCTTTTGACGCATTACTATCTGATAGACTTAAGGTTGTTTTTGTAAATCACGTAAGTAATGCCTTGGGAACTATAAACCCTATTGCTGAAATAATAACAAAAGCACATCAGAAAGGGGCGGTGGTCTTAGTAGATGGGGCGCAAGCTGCTCCACATATTAAAGCAGATGTACAGGAGCTGGATGTAGATTTTTATGTAGTTTCGGCTCATAAAATTTGCGGACCTACAGGTGTGGGTATGTTATACGGTAAAGAAGATTTATTAAAATTATTGCCTCCCTATCAAGGTGGCGGAGAGATGATAGATCAGGTTACTTTCGAGAAAACTACCTATGCGGGATTGCCACATAAATTTGAGGCAGGAACTCCTAATATTTGTGGGGGTATTGCTTTTGGTGCTGCCTTAGATTACATGAATGAAATAGGATTTGATGCTATAGCGAAGTACGAACACCAATTATTAGAATATGCTACTTCAAAGCTTCAAGAAATAGAAGGTCTGCGTATTTATGGGGAATCTAAAGATAAAACTGCTGTAGTTTCTTTTAATATCAATGATATACATCCCTACGATATGGGAACAATACTTGATAAATTAGGAATTGCTGTACGTACGGGACATCATTGTGCGCAACCTATAATGGATTTTTACAAAATTCCCGGTACAGTAAGAGCTTCATTTTCATTCTATAACACATTTGAAGAGATAGATACTTTTGTTGCTGCGGTCATTAGAGCCAAAGAAATGTTGAGTTAATTTTAACCTTACATTTGGTACCTATATAAATGATTACTAGTAATTTCATAAAAATTTTAAATATGAAAACAACAGCAGCTTTTTTACTTTTGATCATTATAGGTTTTAGTTCGTGTAAATCTTCAAACAGAAAAATAGAGGGTCCTAAAGGGAAATTTATAGTAAATACCATAGGGAAAGATTCTGTGGCCGATAAAGAAATTTCGATAAACTTCAACCCTGAAAAGGGACAAATAAATGGAACAGGCGTATGCAACTCGTACAGTGCAACGTATGTAGTAAGTGCAGAAAATATTAAGTTTTCTCCTGCTATGGCGACTAAAATGATGTGTCCGGAAGGAACATCAATCGAATATAATTTTTTTCAAGCTCTTTTAAAGGCTGAAAATTATAGAATTAAAAAAGGCATTTTAAGCTTTTACACTGCTGAAAATAAATTGATATTGACGGCAAAAGACGATTAATATATATGAGTAGTATACAAGAAATACAGCAAGAAATTGTTGAAGAATTTGAGATGTTTGATGACTGGATGCAGCGCTATGAGTATATGATAGAACTGGGTAAATCTTTGCCATTAATAGACGAAAAGTACAAAACAGAAGAATATATTATAAAGGGTTGTCAAAGCAAGGTGTGGGTGCATGCAGATCTTAATGATGATAAAATAGAATTTACAGCAGATAGCGATGCCATAATTACTAAAGGTATTATAGCTATTTTAATACGCTCATTTTCTAATCAACCTCCACAAGAAATATTAGATGCAGATACCTCTTTTATAGATAAAATAGGTTTAAAAGAGCATCTTTCACCTACTCGTGCAAATGGATTGGTGAGTATGATTAAACAAATTAAATTATACGCTATAGCTTATCAAGCTAAGGCAAATTCTAAGTAAAAAACTATGAGCGATACAAAAGAAATAGACACAAAAGAACTTGGAGAGAAAGTCGTTCGTGTTTTAAAAACAATATACGATCCTGAGATTCCAGTTGATATCTATGAACTAGGACTTATCTATGATGTTTTTGTTAATGAGGATTATGAAACTAAAATCCTAATGACATTAACTACACCTAACTGTCCTGTAGCTGAAACGCTACCGGTTGAAGTAGAGGAGAAGGTAAAAACTATTGATATGGTTAAGGATTGCGAAGTTGAAATTACTTTTGATCCGCCTTGGACTCAAGATCTTATGAGCGATGAGGCTAAGCTAGAATTAGGATTGCTTTAAAATTTCAATTTCTCAATGGAAGAAATAGTAAACAGAGTTGCTAACAGTAAACTTATTACGTTTAATCTGGAAGATCTTTATCTTCCGGGTAAACGTGATGTTATTGATATTTCCCAGTGGCTGACTGAAGGTTTTATTTTACGTGAAAAAGTTTTTCGCGAAAGCTTAAAAAACCACAATTGGTCGGTTTATCAAGATAGTTATGTAGCCCTTTTTTGTAGCACAGATGCGATTGTACCAGCCTGGGCATTTATGCTTGTTTCTACTTATTTACAGCCTGTCGCTAAGCGAGTAGTTGTGGGATCATTATCAGATCTGGAAACCGTTTTATATACTGAAGAGATTTATAAAATTGACAGCTCAAAGTATAAAGAGCAATATGTAATTATAAAAGGCTGTTCTAACAAGCCTGTTCCTCAAAATGCTTACTTACTTCTTACCCAAAAATTACAGTCTGTAGTAAAGAACCTCATGTTTGGTGAGGCTTGCTCTTCTGTACCGCTTTATAAAGCTCGATAAAGCTATTTTCCAAACTTTTGAGATTGCAGACGGCCCATGTTTTATGCGTGCTGTATCTTTGCTGCGTAAAACAACAATTTTAAATGATGAGAAAAATTATTTTTATGCTACTGGCTGTCAGTAGCTTTGGGTTGGTGCAAGCTCAAGAAAAGACAGAAAAAGAGCTAAAAGTAGAAATGGCTCCTAAAAAAGCGGAAATCGCAAAACTTCAAAAAGAGGTTAGTGCCTTGCAAGCGCAGATTGATAATATGCCTAGTTGGAAATTTGGTGCATTTGGTACAGTAGGTGCAAATTTTAGTCGTTTCAGTAGCTGGTATTCACAAGGTACGCCTAATGTGTCATCTGCAAACGCAGCTATAACTGTAAACGCATTTGCCAATAAGAAAGAAGAAAAATATTTCTGGCGTAACGCATTAAATTTAAATTTAGGGTGGGTAAAGTTTGATGACCGTGATGATCCTGAAGATGATGATAGTTTCCGTAATGCTACAGATGTGTTTAATATCACCTCGCTATATGGCTATAAATTGAGCGAGAAACTAGCTGTATCTACACTCGGTGAGTACCGCACAACGATACTTGATAATTTTAATGATCCTGGCTATTTAGACTTAGGTCTTGGTATGACCTGGACACCTGTTACAAATCTTACCGTGGTTGTTCACCCTTTTAACTACAATTTTGTTTTTAGCAATGGTGAAAGCATTTATGAGTCGTCATTAGGAGCTAAGATAGTTGCAGATTATACCCGCCAAATAGGCAAAATCGCATTCAAATCTAACCTCTCTGCTTTTCAAAGCTACAAGAGTAGCGATTATTCAAACTTCACGTGGATAAATTCTTTCAGTTATAAATTATTCAATAATATAGGTGTTGGTTTTGAAGTTGGTCTAAGAGGCAATAAGCAAGAAAACCTTGAAAATGCTATAGCAGAAAATGAGGCATTGTTAGTGCCGGGAGCGACACCTACTTTTAATAGTATTGATAGCCAATTACAATCTTACTATATACTAGGTCTAACGTATTCATTTTAGATTAGAAGTTGATATAAAATGCAAAAATCCGATATGCAAGTATCGGATTTTTTGTTACTTATAAATTCCACTTATAAATTTATTCTTCTTCATCGTCATTTCCGGTATATTGATCATATTCCGGATATAAAAAACTATTATAAGGAAAACGTGTAATGTGTATTTCTCGCACACGCTCATATACCTTTTTCTTAAAAGCCTCCATATTATCTTTATTCAAAGCTGAAATGAATATGGCGTCCCCATCTGCTCGAGACATCCAGGTGCGTTCCCACTCCTCTAAAGTAAAATGTTCTTCGGTGCGCTCTGTAACCAGATCATCGTCGTCGATTGTTTTATGTGTATAAGCATCAATTTTATTAAATACCATAAGCATAGGCTTGTCAGACCCGCCTATTTCATCCATAATTTGATTTACAGATGCAATATGATCTTCAAATTGTGGATGCGAAATATCTACGATATGCAGAAGTAAATCAGCTTCTCGTACCTCATCGAGTGTGCTTTTAAACGACTCAACAAGTTGTGTAGGTAACTTTCTTATAAATCCTACCGTATCACTAAGCAGGAAGGGGAGATTGCGAATGACAACTTTGCGCACAGTCGTATCAAGAGTTGCGAAAAGTTTATTTTCGGCAAATACTTCACTCTTGCTAATTACATTCATCAATGTTGATTTTCCTACATTGGTATAACCTACTAAGGCTACACGAACCAGCGCCCCACGATTACCACGTTGTACCGCTTGTTGACGATCTATTTTTTCTAATTTCTTTTTCAGTAAAGAAATACGATCACGTACAATACGTCTATCGGTCTCAATCTCTGTCTCACCGGGACCACGCATACCTATACCACCACGTTGACGCTCAAGGTGAGTCCACATACCTGCAAGGCGTGGCAATAAATATTCATACTGGGCAAGCTCTACTTGTGTGCGAGCATAGCTGGTTTGTGCTCGTTGTGCAAAAATATCGAGTATAAGATTTGTACGATCTACAACCTTACATTTTAATATTTTCTCAATGTTTTTTTGCTGAGCCGGGCTTAGTTCATCATCAAAAATTGCTGTACCTACTTCATACTGCTCTACATAAGCCCGCACTTCTTCCATCTTCCCTGTTCCTAAAAATGTTTTAGGGTTAGGAGATTCCATTTTCTGAGTAAAGCGCTTGAGCACCTCACCACCGGCGGTGTATGATAAAAATTCGAGCTCATCAAGATATTCAGCAGACTTTTCTTCGTCCTGATACTGGGTGATAACACCGATTAAGACGGTTTTCTCGTATTCTATAGTATTCTCTTCAATCATAAAATTAAGTAAGCTGTAAAGATAACGATTTAGACGCTAAGCTTTTCTTAAATTGAGCCTACCAAAATCATAACATAATGCTTAATAAATTTGCCATTGGTTTTTATAATCTCGAAAATCTTTTTGATACACAAAACGATCCTAATATTTTTGATGATGATTTTACATCAACAGGTGATTTGAAATGGAACAACACGCGCTATGATAAAAAATTAGCCGATTTATCAACTATAATTGCTGAAATAGGAAAAGAAGAAACCGGCATTTCTCCCATCTTAATGGGTGTAGCTGAAGTTGAAAATAAGAAAGTTTTAAATGATCTTATCGGCACTGTCGCTTTAAAAAATCTCAATTATGACTATGTACACCATAACTCACCAGACGAGCGAGGCATAGATACAGCCTTATTATTCAACAAAGAACGGTTTAGCGTATTAGAGTCTAGAAGCTATTCTTTACACTTGAAAAATGCTGAAGGAGCTCGGGATTTTACAAGAGATATTCTTTATGTAAATGGAACAATTGATGGGATACCGGTTTACGTATTAGTAAATCATTGGCCCTCGAGAAGAGAGGGTGTCGAAGAATCAAACCCAAAACGTATTCTGGCTGCAAAAAGAAATCGCGAAATCATTAAGGAGATCCAGAGCAAAGATCCTGATGCGCGTATTCTAATTATGGGTGATTTTAACGATGACCCTCAGAGTATTGCAGTGCGAGAAAATCTAGTTTCTACAGATTTATATAACCCAATGGTTTTTTTACTTACACGTTATGCGGGTTCATTAACTCACCGTGGAGATTGGTATTTATTTGATCAAATAATTTTATCACCCAACTGGATGAAAGCATATGAAAATCCTTTAGAATATGAAAAATCTGCGATATTTAATCCGGCTTATTTAGCAGAAGCAGAAGGGAAATATAAAGGGAATCCATTGCGCACATATGCCGGTGATCATTATCTGGGTGGTCCCAGTGATCATTTTCCGGTCTATGTAATTTTTAAGTCTGGAAACAGCAGCTATTAGTCCTTTTTCGGAGAACGTTTATTTGGCGTAGATTTTTTAGAAGAATCAGTAGTTTTTGCCTTTTTTGGAGGCATAGGTCCACGCATATGGATAACGAGGCCATTTAGAAAATTCCGGAGAAATTGATCTCCACACTCTACATATTTAGGATGATCTTCACTTCTAAATATAGCACCCAATTCACTTTTAGTTACCGCAAAATCTACCAGTGCACATATCTTTACGATATCATCATCACGTAGTTTAAGTGCTACTCTTAATTTTTTAAAAACGTCGTTATTTGATAAGGCCATGACCGCAAAAATAGTTTAATTCTTTAGATTATCTAGAGTATTTAGACCTTGAGCATCTTTGATTTCCTGTTTTAAATGGTCTAAATAGAGAATGCCGTTTAAATGATCTATCTCGTGCTGAAAAACTATAGCTGTGAAATCTTCTACCATTTCTATTTTGTGAGTTGCATCTGGCTTGTCGTATTCTACCAAAATTGCATACGCTCGACTAGATAGGGTATCGCGTCTTCCCGGTATTGACAGACAACCCTCGGGGCAATCTTGCTTTTTCTTAGAGTATTGTTTAATTACAGGATTAATAATTACCTCAAAAGGAAAACCCTCCTTATCAAAACGCTGAACCCAGGCTATATTTTTTAAAATACCTACTTGTGGCGCTGCTATTCCTGCACCTAGAGACAAACTATCTCGTACTGTAGCATACATTCTGGCTATTAAATTTTTTAGTTCGGGATCATTTGGATCTACAATGACCTGCTGGCTTGGCGTTCTTAATAACAAGGAATCACTGGCATTTGTAATTTTAAACACGCGCATAGGTGTTGCGCCATTATTTGCCCCAATCAATAATTGTTCACTCTCAGTAAATTGAGAACCTTTGTTGTTATTCTGTAGATCTATTTTAGTGCTGGTGCAACTTAGGCAACTTAGAATTAGGATAGTTGTAAGTAGTAGGCGTATCATAAAAGCAGTGTTAGTAGCTATAAAAATAAGACTTTATAGGTCACCTACTATAGAACTTATAAACTCTTCTAAGAAGTTAATCTGCGGTAATCATTATATTATCTAGCTGATATGTGCCGTCAAAGGCATCCTTGGTACTTCCTGTATATTTAAAGGCGATATAACCTTTAAGATTTGCTTCACAAGAAATAGTTACAATCCCAGAACTGTACCAATCACCAAAAAAATCCTGATCACGTATTATAAATGCATCATCTAGAACAAGCCAGTTTGCTGCTGTGATTGTAGCGTCGTCACCATTCCAATCTGAACTAAAAAGCACTTCTAAATCACTACCATCTGCAAAACTACTACTGGTTTCAAATCGTATCCTAACATTAGAATTTGTTTCTAAATCGATCGCAGGTGTGATAAGCCAGCATAGCGTAAGTGCATCACCAGATTGATATGAATCTATACGTGCCGAAACGCCTTGTGAGGCATTAGTCCCGGTCGCGGTATAAGCTTCCCAGACTTGATTTCCGTATTCATTAAAATTTGTCCACCCTTTCCCTTCTATGGGTTTATTCCGTATTTGTGCGCTAAAATCTTCTTCGAATAAAATTTTAGTTCCCTCTGTTGCGCTTATGCCACATTTCAGTAAATTAGGGTCGCATCTTATTTCTGGATTAAACGTAATATCCTCTGGCGTATTAAGACGTAGAATATAAAAATCATCATAAAAATCCCGACTTAAAATTCCAGTAATATTTCCGCTTCCAGATGGCAGTTGTACAGATTTAAAGCGTGCAAAAGTACTGGTGCTAACGAGTGTTCTTCCTGGGGTATTGCAGGTTTCTAAAATACGAATTCCATCAAATTCATCTGTGGATTCTCCAGCAAAGGTTTTTGCAGCTGTAGCTAAAACTTCATTGCGGTTAAACTGTGCATTAGCTAAACTCACAAATAAGTTTTCTGTATCATCAGAAAAATCGGAAATCGCAATAGGAAGGGGTATGAGTGTAGCAATTTCTGAACTACGGATTAAGTGCTTTGAAATAAGAGAAGTTGGAATTTCTGAAATAGAATTGCCGTCTCTGATTCCTAATTGTACCGTACCATTTTCTGTAGTGACTGACAATCCATCAAGCTGAATATACACTTTTCTTCCAGGTTCAAAGTAAGTATAAATTGCATTTTGGTTAATTTGAACGCTGATGCCACTTCTGGGATTTTCAGGTTTATCTTGTAGTATCAATTCCTTAAAAAAATTACCGGCAGCATCACTACTAATTACATAACCAATAAAATAATTATCCGTATTTGTAAAACTTACAATGTCTTCCGTGCTTTGTTTAAGAGCATTTTTAACCGAAGCTATAGATACTTCTGTACCTGTAATTGTTGGGTCAACAGAAGATTCTTCGGGTATGTCAAACTCAGATTCTACACAAGAACTTAAAAATATAAAGATTAAACCCGAAAAATAAATAAGTTGTTTCATAAGGTTATTTTTGCGCTTCCACGAAAGCATTAATAGTTAAAAACGTAAATAAAGGTTGGCATAAATGGTGGCGCCATAACCTAAGAAATAGCGATTTCCGAATAAGGGTTGCTCTCGCTCGCTCTCCTCTTTTAAGCTGCGATAATCACCTACACGAGAATCTTCAAAACCTCCAGTTTTATATCGGGTATTTAAGATGTTATTTATAGTTGCAAAAAAACCAATAGATTTGCCGTTTATCAACCAGGATTTTCCGCCTACGATATTTAATAAATAGTAGGAATCTAGTTTTTCTTGTTGTAATAATGTTTTGGCGTTTTCTAGATCATAATCGTTAAATGGAAGTCCGTCGTAATCTGTAGCAAATGCTCCAGATCTGCGAAGGTGGCTAATATCTACATAGGCATTTGAAAACCTATTTATACTAGCTCCTAGCCACCAAAAATCTGGATCTCTATAATCAAAACCCAGTTGTATAGCTTGCTCAGGCCCTCCGGAAACGTGGTAATTCTTAAGATTGGCTTGATTATTTCCAAATGATATTTGCTCATTTGCCAAAGTTGTAGTGTAATAAATATTAGGATTATTTCTGAACGTATTTTCGGCAATTGCCGCAGCTGTTTTTAAAGTAAGTGTGGGGAGTAGCTTATATTCCAGACCAAACTCTAATCCTATATTTCTTTTTGAGATATTTGTTGTGACTTCTTGAACGAGTGCATTACCCTTGTCTATAAGGCTGCTTTGTAAGGATTGAGTATAAAAAAATGAAAGATCACTACCCTCTGAAAAGTTAATATAATAAGCAGATAATTTTGCTTTTAAAACCGTGCTGCGATAAATATAGCTGGCATCTAAGCTTATAATTTGTTCCGCTGAAGCATCTACAAGTATTGCATTATTTTGTCTAGAATTCGTAAATACGGTATTTGAAGGAAGTTCTAATCTTTGTAATGATCCATTTACAAGTGCAAAATGTTTACCATTAAATTTATAGGTAAGTCCTCCTTTTAGGCCGTACGTATTAAAAGTGACCTTGTCACTTTTACCAAAGGATAAGTTGCCAGGATAGTAGCCATTTTCATACAGGCCATTTCGTTGATAATTAGCAAAACCGCCTTGTATTGCGGCATAAAAATCAAGATGGTTATAAGTGGCTTCTAATTGAGAAAATACAGATGCTTTTGTCGAGGTTATCTCAAAATTATATTTATATCGCTCTCCTGCTTTAACAAGTCTGTTCCTATTTCGCAAGTCAGTTTGAGCGAGGTTACCGCCGGTTGAAGCATCGTCTTCTGCAAAATTATCTATATCTAGCCACCGATCACCTCCTAATAGATCATCTAATTCTGCATAATTTTGACTTTTTAAAAAAGAACCAGAGATACCTGCAGTTAGTTTATAATTTTCAGATAGAGAACTTGCAAAAAGGGAGGATACATGTATAATACCATCCTTATTCACATCATTTTGCACAGCATAAATAGGATTTAACCTGCTATTTTCAGCAGATGAATTTGCTTTATATAATTGATCCCAATTGAGCTGGCCGTTATTCTCAAAAGCTTGCTGGGCTAAATAGGCATTTTGATAATTTGCAGCTGTAGGATTAGTAAACCGTAAAAAATAACTTGGTAGATTCTGATAATAATTAGGAGCCGGATTACGGGCACCGCCTACGAAACTTTCTTGATTATCATCGCTTGTAATTAATGTACTGCCCGTATAATCAATTCTAGAATTTTTTGTTAAACCTGACTGATAAGCGAAATTAGTGTTGACTGTTGTTTGATCAGATATTTTAAAATTATGACTTAAAATAAAGATAGGTTCTCGTATTTCACGCAAGCGGGAATTTCTGATATTTCCATTTTGTAAACCCCAGTTGGGGTTATAGGTATATCCTTTTAAGTCAATAAGCTCTTGAGTTAGTGCAGTACTGCGACCTCTACGATTAGGTGTATAAAAGGCAACTAAATTTAAACTATGCTTATCACTCAGTTTCTTTTCAATACTTAAAAATACAGAGTTAGCATCATAAGAAGTACCTTCTATTGAGCCTTCGTTACCAAATCTTCTTGATGCTAAAACGGTATATGCCCAGCCATATGAGCCTAAGCCGCTACTATAGCTGGCCATTACTCTTCCTGTATAGGTGCGGTTAGCATAAGCATAAGAAATTCTTCCTCCTCGTCTGTATTTTGAGGCCAACATATTAAAATGCAAAACTCCGGCCGGGGCTCCAAAGCTGTAAGCGCTGGGCTCAGTAGCTTTACTAAACTCTCTGTTGCGCATCACATCATTAAGACCGCCCCAGTTTCCCCATTGCGGTCTGCCCGTATTTATTTTGTTTAACGTTATTCCATTAATTAAGACTTTACTGTATTTGCTATCTAAACCTCTTGGACGAAAAAATGTGGCACTAAAATCATAGGCAGCTGCATTGCTAAATACATCATTCGTGGCGCCAAGAAGTCCAGAGACAATATTATCTTGCTGGTCATCTTCTGAGTTCAATTCGCTTTCTGTAAGGCTAATACGATCTAGCTCTTTATTTAATTCTTTTAAATCGACACTCATAGGGATGTACAATAAATCGAGTGGTTTATTTCCTTCAAGAGTTATAGAAAGATTTAAAGTTTGATACCCAATTTTACTAAATACTAATTGCTGTTTTCCTTCAGGAAGCATTCCATTAAGATTAAATACACCTTCGGCATTTGTTGTTGTAAGAAGATTAGTACCTCTAAGTTTTATCTCGACATTCGGAATTGATTTAGCAGTATTAGCATCTCGTACACTTCCAGTAATTCTATAGTCTTGAGAATAACTTTTTTTAATGCAAATAACTAATAAACAGAGTAATATAATTTTATGCAAATTGAGAAATATAAAATTTATTGTGAGTACGTATATTTTCAATATATAATTTAATGTAACTTAATCGCCTGATAATAGATGAGTTATGCGAAAAAATCGATTAAGTGCACATATTTTAATATTTATGCTGCATTCAACCTTATTGTTTTGTCAAAAAAGTAATGATTATCAGGTGGTTACTGTAGGTTTTTATAACCTAGAAAACCTATTTGATACAGAAAATGATCCCATTACATTTGATAATGATCGTACTCCTGAAGGAAAAGATCGATGGACATTATCTATTTATCAAGATAAGCTTCAGAAAATGGCCGAGGTAATTGTACAAATTGGATCTGATAAGGTTAGAGTTCCACCTGTTATTCTGGGAGTTTCGGAAATTGAAAATCGAAGAGTTCTAGAAGATCTCATAAGTGAACCCGTTTTAAAAAAGTGGGAATATGGAATTATACATTATGATTCACCCGATCGTAGAGGAATTGACACTGGTCTTTTATATCAAAAGAAATATTTTCAAGTTATAAGTAGTAGCGCTTACGAATTAATTATATTTGATCCTGAGAATAACAACAAGCGCATTTATACCCGTGATCAATTGCTTGTAACAGGGATGCTGGTAGGTGAGAAGATACATATATTAGTGAATCATTGGCCATCTCGAAGTGGTGGTGAGGCAAGATCTCAACCCAGAAGAGAAGCTGCGGCTTCTTTAAATAGAAAAATTATCGACTCCATTTTGTCTCAAGAACCTTATGCAAAAATTATAACAATGGGCGATCTCAATGATGATCCTAATAATAGCAGCGTAAAAAAGGTTCTTAAAACAACCTCGAAATTAAAAAATATAAAAAATAACTCCCTCTATAACCCAATGGACGCTTTTGCTAAAAAAGGATTAGGAACACTTGCTTATCGTGATGGTTGGAATCTTTTTGATCAGGTAATTCTCAGTGCTTCCTGGTTAGAAAAAGAGTATTCTTCCTTTAGATTTTATAAGGCAGGGATTTTTAATAAACGTTTTTTGCAAACTCCAAGTGGTCAATACAAAGGCTACCCATTTAGGAGTTTTGCAAACGGGAGTTATACCGGAGGTTACAGCGATCACTTTCCGGTATATGTGAGTCTAATCAAAATATATAAAGATTAAGATTTCTTCTTCTTGGGAGCTTCTTCCGGGTTGTTTAAAAGCCTAAGAGCGTTCCTCCTGTCTTGATCTAACTTCTTTTTTTTTTCATTGAGCGCAGCCATCATCACTATGTGCAAGTTTTGCGTGTTTATTAGGGATGATCTTGTGCCGTTTTATTAAAGCATATTGAACTGTTATCTGTGCACCAAAAAATAAAATAAGACACGTATAATTAACCCATAATAAAATTAAAACAATAGATGCAGCACCACCATAAACTGAAGCAGGATTACTGCTTGTAAAGTAATATCCAAGTAAGCTTTCGCCTATCAAAAATAATACTGCTGTAATACTTGCGCCTAGAAACGTAGTCCTGTAACTCATAATTACATCTGGCAAAATTTTAAACATAGCGGCAAAAAGCCCTGTTATAAATAAGAATGAAATTAATAGGCGTAGAATTTCAGCAAAAACAATTGTTATTTCTGGAGCATATTGTCCAAGATATTCGGTGAGTAAGTTAAGACCAAGGGTTACTACAAAGGCTACAAGCAACATGAATCCTAAAACTAAAACCATCCCAAAAGCGATTGCTCTATTGATGAGCATTCTTTTGAAATTCTGCTTCTTTTCAGTGACATTCCATATAAGATTCATCGTGATTTTCATTTGAAAAAATACCCCGGTTGCCCCATAAATTAATGCGGCAATACTTATAATTAGAGTTATCCAATTGTCATTCTCTAAGGTTACGTTGCCTATCATATCTTCAATAGCAAGAGCGACATCTTTTGAGATAAAACGTTCAATTTCTGTATGAATACGTCCTTGTACGGCTTCTGCGCCCACAAAGTAACTCGCAATTGAAGTGATTATCATTAAAAGAGAAGGCAACGAAAACAAGGTGTAATATGCTATGATTGCGCTTCGAGCAAAAGGATCTGTACTATCCCAAGCTTGATAGGTTTTTTTAAGAAAGTTAAAGAGTTGCAGCCCTTTTTTTACAATGGGATTTTTTGAATTACTCATCTTTCAAGAATGGTTTTAAAAGATAATTCAGGTCTTGAACACCTTCTTTACTTAGTGTTACACTTTCATTTTCGGTTGAATTTTGCACAGAGAGCGTAGGGATGACAAAATCTGTATTTGCTGCAGGCAAGTCTTCTTGTGATATATTAAGTAGCTTTTTACACGTAGCAGCTATTTTTGAATACTCATTTAAAGATATATTTAATTCTAAATGATATCCCTGATCTTTTATTCCATCTGTGGTGTTTTCCTCAGATGCAGGATCGTAAATTAACTTATTTGCAGAAATAACATAGGTGTTACCGTCTGAATCCAGATAGGTATATATAGGAAGATCTTTTTCTACCGTATTGCTCAAATTGGTTAAACCCGGTGTAGCCCCACAGGTTATAAAAAGCATCGAGCAAAAAACGAATGCAGATAGTAAGCCTAATCTTTGCATAATTAAAGTTCATTTTAATGAAGTCAAATTACAAAAGGTAGAATTTTTGTAATTTCTGTTTAGGCTTAGTTTAACGTTTTTCTGAACAACTTTCAGAAATAGTTGTAGTTTTGGGTAAATAGTAATGATCCCCTCCCTTATGTCAGATTTCTGGTTTTATTTTAAGATAGGTCTTGAACACGTACTTGACTATAAAGCTTATGACCACGTTTTATTCTTAATTGTTCTCACAGTTCCTTATGTTTTTAATGATTGGCGCAGAGTTCTGCTGCTAGTAACATTATTTACATTAGGACACACTGTTTCTTTATTATTGGCGGTATATGGTGTGGTTAAGGTAGATAGGGGTTTTATAGAATTTTTAATTCCTGTTACAATTTTCATAACTGCATTATATAATGTATTTACGGCCGGTAAAGGGGCTAAGAAAGATAAGTTAGGAGTATTGTTAATTACTGCTTTATTTTTTGGACTCATACACGGATTGGGCTTTTCTTCGTTTTTTAAATCATTAACTGCACATTTATCAAGTAAATTATTGCCGCTTGCTGAATTTGCTTTAGGGATTGAAAGTGCTCAGATAATAATTGTGATTATCGTTCTCATTCTAGGATTTATCTGCCAGACGATATTTAGATTTTCACGTAGAGACTGGATGATGTTTATATCTGCTGTTGTAATAGGTATGGTTATTCCTATGTTGATCACAAATTATCCTTGGTAATGTCTTTCTTTTCAGAATATAAGCACGTTAAGTTTTTTTATATTCGCACACCACTAAGTTTTATTTACGCCTTGTAAACCTTCTATGTCATCAATATCTTCAGATAAACAACTTACTTATGATATCGCTTATTTGCGCATGGCCCGTGAATGGGCAAAACTTTCTTACTGTAAAAGAAAACAAGTAGGCGCTCTTATCGTTAAGGATAAGATGATAATATCAGACGGTTATAACGGGACACCTACAGGTTTTGAAAATGTTTGCGAAGATGAGGAGGGCTACACAAAATGGTATGTTCTTCACGCAGAGGCTAATGCAATTCTAAAAGTGGCATCTTCAACGCAGGCTTGCGCAGGTGCTACGCTATATATCACCCTGTCTCCTTGTACAGAATGTAGTAAATTAATTCATCAGGCAGGTATAACACGTGTGGTGTATCATAAAGGATATAAGGATCCAAGCGGACTCAATTTTCTTTCTCGGGCAGGTGTAGAAGTGATATGCATCGAAAATATTGAAGAGTAATGGGAGGCTATCAAAAAAAATATCTTCCTATATTTTTTACAATTGCAATTGCAATAGGCATTTTTATAGGTAGCAAGCTTAACTATAGCAGTAACACTACAAGTTTATTAGGTGGAAACGCAAAAAAAGAGAAGCTAAATCGTCTTATCGACTATATCGATTATGAATATGTAGATGCTATTAACACAGATAGTATTGTAGATGTTACCGTAAATAGTATTCTCGAAAACCTCGATCCGCATTCGGTTTATATACCGCCCAGCGAATTAGAGCGCGTTAATGAAAGTATGAAAGGTGACTTTGTAGGTATAGGAGTAAGTTTCTACAATTATAATGATTCAATTACAGTAAGTTACCCTATCGCAGGAGGTCCTAGTGAAAAGGCAGGCATTAAAGGTGGAGATCGAATTATAGCAGCAAACAATAAACCATTAACCGGTGTAAATCTTATTGATGATTCTATTACATCCCAACTGAAGGGCAAGATAAATACATTAATTGATCTCAAAGTAAAACGGCCCGGTGTAAAGAATATTCTTGATTTTAAAGTAAAACGATCTACTGTTGCTTTAAAAAGTGTAGATGCTGCTTATATGTTAACTGATACATTGGGTTATGTAAAAATCAACAGATTTGCAGAAAGTACTCCTGTAGAATTTAAGAGTGCATTAAGTAGTCTAAAAAGGAAAGGTGCCACTCAGATAGTTTTGGATTTGAGAGATAATCCCGGAGGATATATTTCTGCTGCAGAGCAAGTAGCAGATCAGTTTTTAGAAGATGATAAACTTATATTGTTTACCAAGAACAAAACCGGAAAAATTGAAAAGGCATTTGCTTCTGACGAAGGTATTTTTCAATCAGGACAGGTTTATGTTTTAATCAATGAGAATTCGGCTTCTGCTAGTGAGATTGTTGCAGGAGCTCTTCAAGATAATGATCGTGGGGAAATCGTAGGGAGGCGTTCTTTTGGGAAAGGACTTGTGCAACGAGAAATGGAGTTGGGAGATGGCAGTGCAGTGCGACTTACCATAGCCAGATATTACACGCCCACCGGTAGAAGTATACAAAGACCTTATGGTGAAGGTAATCAAGCGTATTATGAAGATTATCTATCTCGCTATAAAAATGGCGAAATGCAAAGTATCGATAGCATCAGTGTTGCAGATAGCTTGCGATATGTAACTCCTAAAGGTAAAATCGTTTATGGAGGCGGAGGTATCATACCTGATATATTTGTGTCTAAGGATACTAATTATGAGAAAGAGGCTATCAACTATGCACTACGCACCGGTTTTATGAATCGATTTGTTTTTGAACTTCTGGAAAAAAACAGACCTTACTATAATAAGCTTACTTACAAACAATTTACCGAAGAGGTAAGTATTACAGATTCAGATATATTAGCATTTGTACAATATACTGGCAAGCGGGATCTAAAAATACGCGTAAGAGATTATAAAGAAGATTTAAAGCGGTATATTAAAGCTGTATTTGCACAACAATTGTTTGGAAATACTATATTTGAAAAGTTGATTAACGAGGAAGATCCTGCTATTCAAAAAATTAAAGCATTGAGTCGAGAGAAATAATGGTTATAATAGCTTCAATATTTGTTTTTTGCATTGCTGCAATTTTTAGATTGCTAGATAATAGTGCAGGTATTCTTATCTCCAATGGAATATCGGTAAGTCCGTTTTATCTTAGTGAATCTGAAGTAAAGGAGCAGATAAAAAAGATAGAAGACAGCAGTCTGCGATCGCAATTAAAGCGAACACTCATCTACCAAAAACTACACAAAATATTTCTCGTGCTTTCAATAGTAACCTTTGTAGGTGGAATTGTTTATGAGTTTATAAATCCCACACTTGTAGAACTTTTATAATCTACGTTTTTTCTTCTCTACAATCTTTCTTGAGATAAGCAGTATTATAAGCAATAGCATTGCACATAAGCAAGCAAGTACAGAAATAACGGCTACTGCACTATTGCCTTCTAATGGAGCTGAATAGTCTATTTTAGTAAAGTTAAAAATAAGCAGTGCGCCTGCAAGACCTAGGATAATATAGAGCGCAATTTTCATAAAAAAAGGTTTAAAAAAGTCCTTGAATATTTGTTGTGAATAGCTTTACAGCCATTGCAAGCAAAATTACGCCAAAGATTTTTCGAATAAGACTAATTCCTTGTTTTCCTAGCAGTCTTCCTATTTTTCCAGAAGATTTTAAAACCAGATAAACAAACAAACAGTTTATAATTATAGCTACAATAATATTTTGTACGGCATATTCAGCACGAAGAGATAACAAGGAGGTCATTGTTCCCGCACCTGCTACTAATGGAAATGCAAGAGGAACAATACTAGCAGTTTCTGGAGCATCATCCTTATATAATTGTATTCCGAGAATCATTTCTAGAGCTATAAAGAAAATAATAAAAGCACCGGCAACTGCAAATGAATTTACATCAATGCCAATTAAGGTTAATATCTCTTTACCTATAAACAAAAACACGACCATTAATATAGCTGCCACAATTGAAGCCTTCTCGCTTTGTATGTGTCCTACTTTTTCTCGCAGACCTATAATTATAGGAATACTTCCTATGATATCTATAATTGCAAATAGAATCATACTGGCAGTCGCAATCTCTTTAAAATCAAATCCCATAATAAAAACTTTTTTAAAAGGTCGGCAAAAATACTGTTATTTGTATGATTTTCAGGCTTTCTTATCTGTAGATTTAACGCATTGTTAACCTGATCAAAAATGTATCTTTGCAGCTATGTTTCAGATAGGAAAAACCATAGTTTCAGAAGAGGTAATCCAAAAGGATTTTGTTTGTAATCTCTCCTCGTGTAAGGGAGAATGTTGTATTGCCGGTGAGGCAGGAGCGCCATTAGAACCACAGGAAGTAGAGATTTTAAAAAACATCTATCCTAAGGTTAAACCTTTTTTACGCCCCGAAGGTATTGCCGCAATAGAAGCGCAAGGCACTCATATTACTACAGATTTAGATGAGTTAGAAACACCATTAGTTAATGGAGCCGAATGTGCTTATGTCACTTTCACAAAAGAGGGTGTTGCTTCTTGTGGTATTGAGGACGCGTATAATGCAGGAGAAGTAGATTTTAGAAAGCCTATTTCGTGTCATTTATACCCCGTACGCTTACAGGAATATTCAAAATTTACAGCTGTAAATTATCATAAATGGCCTATTTGTGACGATGCATGTAGTTTGGGAAAAGAACTCCAAGTTCCTGTTTATAAATTTACAAAAGATGCTTTACTTCGTAAATTTGGTGAAGAATGGTACGAAGAGCTTGAGGCTGTAGCAGCACATTTCAGAAAAGATTAATGCAAAGTAAGCTGCCTAATACTACCTTGTCTATTTTTGCTTTAATGAGCAAAATGGCTACGCAGCACAATGCACTTAACTTATCTCAGGGATTTCCTGATTTTAATACAGATCCTGCGCTTATTGATTTAGTAACTAAAGCAATGCACGATGGATACAATCAATATGCGCCATTAGCGGGAGATTTACGCCTACGCGAAAATATCTCGGCTATGATTAGTCATTTACACGGAACAACATACGATCCGCAAAATGAAATTACAATAACCGCGGGTGCTTCGGAAGCATTATATGCAAGTATAACTGCGTTTATTAATCCGGGGGATGAAGTAATTATTCTTAAACCGGCTTATGATACTTATGAACCTACTATTAGACTTCAAGGGGGCATTCCCGTTTTAATACAATTGCAGGCGCCATATACCAGTATTGATTGGGATGAGGTAAGAAGTAAAATATCTTCTAAAACCCGAATGCTTATAATAAACAATCCACATAATCCTAGCGGAAATGTATTTTCTCATGAAGATCTTAGTAAGCTTGAAGAACTATTAGCAGGCACTAATATTTTATTACTGAGTGATGAGGTGTATGAGCATATAGTATTTGATGACAGAAAGCACTTAAGTGTAGCTGCCTATGATAAACTTGCTCAGCAGTCAATTATTACGGCATCATTTGGTAAGACTTATCATACTACCGGTTGGAAGGTGGGTTATTGTTTAGCTCCAGATAATTTAATGCGTGAAATACACAAGGTGCACCAGAATGTTATTTTTTGCGTGAGTCATCCATTGCAAAAAGCACTGGCAACCTATCTTGAAGAACCTAAACGTTACTTAGGATTGTCAAAGTTCTATGAGCAAAAACGTGATCTCTTTTTAAAAGGAATTGAAGGCTCTAGATTTACCTACAAACCAGCTATGGGAACGTATTTTCAAATGCTTGACTACTCTGCTATTTCCCAGGAAAATGCCAGACTATATGCAGAGAGACTTATTAAAGAAAATGGCATTGCGAGTATACCTGTATCTGTATTTAATTGCGACGAGCAAGATCATAAGTTTTTGCGTTTTTGCTTCGCAAAATCAGATGAAACTTTAGAAAAAGCTGCTGCGATATTACGATCTATCTAAGAGTTAAGTTGTTTTAGCTGCTTATTAAAATCTTCACTCAAATTTTTTAACCACCTCAATTGAGCTGTTAATATATGAGCTTCATTTCGTTCATCGGCTACGTAGGTTGCAGCGACAGTATCTTCGATAGATTCAACACTAAAAGAAGACTTTAAGGGAGCATTATTTTTTTGTATTAGGAATATAGCAGCGTCAAGATTTTGTAGTATTTGACTTTTATAGCTAATAAAAACATCTTCAATGTGAGTCGTATTGTGATTACGCAAATAAGCGCCCATCGATGCTAATGCACCTAGAAAAGCGTGATTGAGAACCACAAGTTCATATAATTTGCCAGTAAGTTGTCCTGAAGAAGCGGGTTCCTGCAATAAGCGTTGTATAGCGGCATTTAAGTTTGCTGTAGCTAAAAATGCTTTTTTACGCGCCAGTTTATACTGGTTTTGTATTTGCTCTTTTGATTCATAATGAGAGGATATGGCTTCTAGATAATTACGATTGGCGATAAGACTATCTGCCAGATTATTTTTTAAACCTTTTACTTCTCGCGTGGGCCAGAAGAAAAAATTTGCTACCGCAGCTAGTCCTGCACCGGCTAGGGTATCTACAACTCTAAACTGGATCACATTAAGAATATCTGGACGGAGTAATGCATATCCAAAAATGATGCTTAATGTTATGAAAAACGCTGCGGTACGATAGTTTTTTTGAAGAGTAGCGAGTGCCATTGTAAAACTACATACCGCCAGGATACGATAGAGCATTACATCTCTAATAAAATACACAATAAAAGTGGCAAATACGGCACCTATTAATGTGCCAATAATTCTGTTTTTTGATCGCTCTTTAGTAAGCCCGTAACTAGGCCGCATAATAACAATAATTGTAAGTAGTATCCAATATGGGTTTTGAAGTTTGAACAGACTGCCCAGACCAAACCCTAATATGGTGACCATTGCAATACGTAAGGCGTGTCTAAATATTGGGGAACTACTAGTAAAATTATTTAGTAAAATTTGAAAACTGTAATCCTGTTTTGTGATAAACCCCTCTAATTCCTTCGGATTGGTAGTTATGTTTTTAGTATTCGTTTTGTTTCGGTCTAAAATCTGTGCAATATTTAATATACGTTGCGTCTGGTTTTCCTGAAGTACAGATAGATTTTGGAATATTATGTAATCTTCGGGTTCAACCTCTTTAGAATTCATTTTAGATACAATTTCCTGAGATTGTCCTAATGCATTTTTAAGATTACTTAAATCAACTTTTTTCTTTTTAAAGTCTGTATGTGCAATTTGTTTTAGAGCTTGGGTTTGCATCCTATTTAAGTGCACAAACGCTTGAAGCGAGTGCTCATACTTTCCCAATATCTCGTGCATTTTTACCGGAGGAATGGGGCTTGTAAGTGCGAGCTCTGAAAGATCTACAAGTTCTCCCAAAACTAAAAATCGATTTCTGTAATAGCTCGAGGTTCCTGAGGAATGTCTACTGTCTAATAATATCTCCCTTAATTTTTCTAGATGCTCATTAAATTCACTTTGTACGGCAAAGAGTTTTTTTAAACCGGCGTCTCGTTTTACACTTCGGTTGAGAAATTTTCCGCGTGCCTCAATGTAACCAGCGCATAAGTCTATAGCGGTTTCCAGAAGTTCATCAACTTGTTTTTTTGGGGCAAGAATATCGTATAATGCAGTAATTACAAAGTAGAGGACACCTCCTAATCCTATTAATAATGAGCGCTCATAGGGAGCCATATCTGCTGATGAGATATTTGCAAAACTCAAAACCAGAGCAAACAATCCTGAAAACCCTACTAGCGAAGCTCTAAATCCATACACCGCTAAAAAAGCCAATATAAAGGTCATTATCCCGAGATAGGGAAGCTGAATAAGCAGAGAGTGGGGGATATAGGCCCCTGTAAAACTTACTAATGTTGCAATTAAAGTAGAGAGTAAAATACCTATTCTTTTGTTACGTAAACTTCCACTTATAGAGCTGGGAGAGCTAAAAATAACACCGGTGCCAACTGCTATTCCCATACTCAGATGGTCAAGATAGTAGCCTAGCATCATAGGAGCAATAACACCAATAGTAATCAATAAAGCCTTCGAGAAGTCTGTACTTCTAGCGAAGGCTTTGATTTTGATAAATGGCTGCAAGTAATTAGACATACAGCAATTTAGAATGAATTTTTAGCTTTGAGATATATTTTGTTTTTAATCACGTAATTTTTTTGCAACTAAGCCCCGTACTATTTCTGTAGTAACACCAAAAGCCACGTGTGCGATTAGTTCGTTAATTTGTATGTTCAAAGGGATTTCTTTGGGACTTTCTTTAAGTCCTAAGAGTGGTAGCGAAGTTTCGTGTGTTCCTATCCAGGTTGTTGCACCGTAAGCAGCGCCTTCAAATATATTTGTTTCTAGTTTGTCTCGCTTTGCATACCCATAAGTAGCTCCTAAACTAGCTCCAAAAGGGATATTTACGAGTTGTTCTGCTAATTCTTGATTTGAAGAGCTTATACGATCGCCAGTGAGTTTTACAGATAAATCATCGACCATTTTTAATTGTGCAGATCGTGTATTGGGTTTTCTTACCGGTAGAACTTTCTCAATTGCACTTTTAACGACTGTCCCCGCAATACCTCCTAATAATCCGGAGATTAAGCCACGGCTTACATTAGAAGTGAATGTATCTTTTTCTAACCAAGCTTCAAGTGAGTTGCTCATAATTGTAAATTTTGATCTAAAGTTAAAAGTTCCGGTGAAGCTGAAGAAAGGTTTAACACTGCTTTGACATCATTAATAATAATGTCTATCATTAATATGATTTTATGTGTTAAATGATATTTGTGTTATATAATTTTTATGACCTTATTCTTTAATATTTAGATATTCCCTAACAGTTTGGCCTTACTTCAATAGATATATTTGAATCAAAATTTTAATACTCACATTAATTTCTACGGAAGCTTTTTAATTGATTATAGTAAGGCTTATTGAAAGTAAAGTAAACTTTTAAAAAAACTTAGCTATTGGGTGAGAAGCACACAATTATTGATTTATATTTAAAATAATTCAATATTATCTCGAGAAATTTATTATTTTAACAATATGAATTCAGATTTATTATTTGACAGCATTCGCTTAGGAAATGATCAGAAAGTTAAAGACCTTCTTGAACAGAATCCCGAGTTAATATCTGCGACAGATCAACGTGGTTCTACACCTTTACTTTTAGCTACGTATTACGGTTTTGAAAAACTTACTGAAGTTTTAGTAGCACATAATGCAGATGTAAATGCTAAAGATGCATCAGGAAATACAGCGCTAATGGGAATTTGCTTTAAGGGTTATCCTAAGGTGGCTAGAATATTATTGGCAAACGGTGCAGATGCTAACGCTCAAAATTCTAACGGCGGTACCGCCTTAATATACGCGGCAACATTTAATCAAAAAGAATTAGTAGAAATTCTCCTTGAGCACGGCGCTGATACCACTATCAAAGATTCAAAAGGCTTAACGGCTAAAGATCATGCAAAAATGCAGGGCTTAGACCAGATCGAGCAATTATTATGATATGCCCAAAAATCCTAACATATTAAATGATTTGCATTGTGTGCGTTTTAGAAATGTAGGTTTCAAACGCACTATGGTGCTATCACCATCTGCCGAGAAATCTTTTAATAGGTTTCTCGTAGATTCGTTAGGACAAGATGTATTTTTAATAAGCACGGCTTTAGGCTTAGATGTTTATTATTGTTACCCAGCTAGTAAAACTGATTTCATAGTAAAAAACCTTTGGCTTTTTCAAGAAAATACCGAATTAGTAAACAAACAGATTGTTCATGAGCATCACAAGGATGAGGTTCTTTTGTACTTTACAACAGTTGTAAATACACTTCTGAAACATCCTCAATTGTTTTTGTCTACCTGCAAAAAATTTGTGTTTCAGTATAAAAGGACATTAATCAAGAACCAACTTATTACTTTATTATTTTCCTCATTTGAATTGCACTTGCAAGAACTTATAACGCAGAATAGATTGCCTTATATTTCTAAAATTGAAAGAATTATGCAGGAGATTTATATTCCTTCCTTTCAAAATATAAATTCTTTAGGCGTTTTATATCACAGTGATGAAAGCCTCAATTAAATTAGAATTTTTTTAAGGCTAGTTTTCTTAGAACTCTTAAGTCGAGTAAGAATTTTAAGAAATGCCAAGGCTGTAATTAATGCATCTCCCATTGCTTTATGTCTGTCATTTTTGGAGATATTGAGCGCTTCACAAAGTTCATCTAAACTATAGACTTTATCAGGATTGGTGATATTTACAAGATGAACACTGCGCTTAAACAATACACTTGTATCTGTAAATTTATTTCTCAATTTAGGAGCACCCAGTCTTTTGAGCGCATAATTTATAATGGCGATATCAAAGCCTACATGGTGGCCTACTAAAACGGAGTTGCCGGCAAAAAGCAAAAATTGTTTTACAGCTTCTTCTTCAGTGATTTTAACCTGATTTTTATTTTGCCGTAGAATACCGTGAATTGCTACTGCTTCTTCGTTAAATAACTCCTGCTCTATATATACCTCAAGACTATTAGCAATTTTTATTTCATTATTTTTTATCTCTAGAGCGCCTAAACTTAGCATACGGTCCTTACGCGCGTTTACACCAGTAGTTTCTGTGTCAAAAACTACAAATCTGGTGTCTTCTAATGTTGGAGATGTGGTTTCAGAAAATTTTCTGACATACTCTTTATAGAATTCTGGTGGATCGGGTTTCTTCTTTATGAATGGAATATGCATAGCTTATTTAAGTTGATAACGCAGTGTTAGCAATTCTTGAATATCGTGAATAGATTTAAAACAACGTTTCAGTTTTAATTTTTCGGCTTTACTTAATGTCGAAAGTTCTATAAACCTCCCAGAATCGTCGTGTAAAATACCTTGTCTGGTTCTAAATTTTAATAGCGCTTTAAATGCATACGAGCAGCTCTCGTAAATTTCTTTGTTATTATCTTCTACTTCTGCGAGACGCTCAAACCTGCCGGCTGTATTGTTAATGTTTCTAAGCTTATGTTGCAAACTCAAAACTCGGGCTGCATCAATTAAAGGCATAAGCCCTCTAGCTTTAATGTCGAAAAAGTCTTTGTGATCACCACTTTCTTCAACCAGAAATTGTCTAAAAAAACCTAAAGGTGACGGACTGCGAATGGCATCTTTTGCCATCACCCGGTAAAAGTTTGTATTGCGATCTAATTTCTGCAGAATACTGTCAGAAAGGTTCGTGACCAGTTGAGTATCTCCATAAACATAGCTGTAATCAAAGAATATAGCTGAAAGAAGCTGGCTTTCAGGTGACGGCTCCAAAATCCATACACTAAATTGTTTTTGCCACTCAGATAAAGATTGACACCATCGTGGGTTACTCGCCATCATATCTGCCGGGCAATACGCATAACCTATTTTATGCATTGCTCGTGTTACCAGCCTAGCTAAATTAATAAAATACGCTTGCGTGCGCTCGTAATCCTCTTCTACAACATTCTCAAAAACGATTGCATTATCTTGATCTGTATATAAAAGTTGCTCTTTTCGACCTTGACTTCCCAGTGCTAGCCAGGCAAATTTACACGGAGGCGGAGTCTCCATCTTAGTCAATGCCAGTTCTATTGCCCGAACGGCTATAGCGTAATTAATTTCATTTAGAATATTTAGAATTTGAGATAATGGCAGGTTTTGATCTAAATACTTTTTGAGTAGTTGCGCAACTTTTAGCCGCACTTCCCGAAGCCTCTTTGTGCGTTTTGCCAGTTTAACTTCTTTAAGTAACACAACGGGATTATTTGCGAAGGAAACAACAAGATCGTGTTCTGATAAAAGGCCTAACAATTTACTGTCTGGAGTGCCATCTTCGGTAATACACAAATGATTAATATCATTTTTAAGCATAATTAACTGTGCCTGTGCAACACTCAAATCCTTTTGAAAACACCGTACAGGAGCACTCATAATCGAAGTAACCTCATCACTAATAGGAAATTTACCGGTCGCTATTTTATCTCTAAGATCTCTATTAGTAATTATGCCCAGTGGTCTGTCATCTTGAGTAACAACAATAGAGCCTACTCCTCGATGTTCCATTTTTAAGGCTGCGATTTTTATAGTTGTATCTGATGTGCAGGTTAGTATATTTTTTGAGTAGCGCGCTTTTTGAAGATCAAAAATCTCACTATTGCGCTCAACAGAATATTCTGTAAATAGTTTTCCGCTTTCTTCTAAGGAGTAAGGGTCACTTACGTTAGAAGCAAATGACGCAATTAGAAAGTTACTCACATCTCGGTGTTCAAGAGCAATTGGTAAAAATAGATCTATGGGGATTCCGTAGAGAATAGACTCTTCATTTGCAGATGCCGACAGCTCATAATCTTCTTTGGTAATAAGAGGTCTGAGTCCAAAAAGATCCCCTTCATCACAAATATCTACGATTTTAGGTTCGCTGTCTTGGGTTCTGTAAAGCCTTACAGCACCATCTTTAACCACGTAAAATATACCATGGTTTTTCTCACGCTCTTTGAATATAGATTTATTTTTCTCATAGTATAGGACACTCACTTGACCGGCAATTTTAAGCAAACTCTCTTCTGCAAGAAATTGAAACGGAGGATAGCGTTTTAAAAAGTCGGCTACGCGTTCTACTATTGTATTTTTTGTAGTCATAAGACTTAATTTAGATTCCGTTTTTCTATAAAAAAACGTTTTAATAGAGCAGCAGCTTCCATTTGCATAATTCCGCTGCTAACGGTGGTTTTAGGATGCAAGTGAGTTCCCATATTTTTAAAACCTCTAGAAGGATCAGATGTTGCATAAACAATACGAGATAACTGACTCCAGTATAGCGCGCCAGCGCACATTTGACAAGGCTCTAGTGTCACATATAGAGTACAGTCTTTAAGGTATTTTCCTCCTAGATAATTTGCTGCTGAGGTGATAGCTTGCATTTCAGCGTGAGCAGTAACATCATTCAAACGCTCTGTTAAGTTATGCGCTCTTGCAATAATTGTATTGTTTATAGTGATTACCGCACCCACGGGTATTTCTCCCAGGTCATATGCAGTCTCAGCTTCCTGCATTGCTTTTTTCATAAAGTAGTAATCATCAAAGGGTTCTAATAACGCCATTGCTTTAAATTTAGAAAGGAAAGATAAAAAGTTTTGAGAACTATAACATACATAATTCTAGATCAGAAAGCCAATGTATATTCTAGGATATAGGTTTTAATTCGCTTAGTCATTAGCAGCATCATTTTTACAGCGAGAACTTAATATTAATTCTACTTCGGCTACCTTTGTTTTATGAATTACCCACTTCTAGATACGCTTAACGATCCTTTAGATTTACGGAAACTTTCCGCGGCAGATCTAACTCAGGTTGCTGCAGAACTACGTCAGTTTATCATAAATATTGTTGCTACAAAAGAAGGGCATCTTGGAGCTAGTTTGGGTGTGGTAGAACTTACTCTGGCACTGCACTATGTATTTAATACGCCAGATGATAAATTAATCTGGGATGTAGGGCATCAAGCCTACGGTCATAAAATTTTGACAGGGAGAAGGGATTTATTTGAAACCAATAGGCAGTATAAAGGTCTCAGTGGTTTTCCTAAACGAGAGGAAAGTATTTACGATACATTTGGAACCGGTCATTCTAGCACTTCTATTTCTGCAGCCTTGGGTATGGCAATTGCATCAAAAATTAAAGGAGAATTTAATAGACAGCATATTGCTGTAATAGGGGATGCATCTGTCGCAAGCGGAATGGCATTTGAGGCGCTTAATCATGCAGGAGATAGTGATGCTAATATTCTCGTTGTATTAAATGATAATGCAATTGGTATAGATCCTAGCGTGGGTGCTTTGAAAAATTACCTTACTAATGTAAAAACCGGCAGTCAAGGACAGGATAATATATTTGAAGCCTTAAACTTTAAATATTTTGGTCCTGTAGATGGTCATGATATCGATAAGCTGCTTGAAATATTTAATACCTTAAAAAAAATCAAAGGTCCTAAATTCCTACATGTTATCACCACTAAAGGAAAAGGTCTAAAACAAGCTGAAACAAATCAAGTAGTTTATCACGCTCCTGGGAAATTTGATGCGCTTACCGGTGAATTATCACCTAAAAATACAGCTGTACAGCCGCCAAAATATCAAGATGTTTTTGGACTAACACTTGTTGAGCTTGCTAAAAAAAATGAAAAAATTGTTGGTATTACTCCGGCAATGCCAACAGGCAGCTCCTTAAAATATATGATGCAACAATTCCCTGAAAGAGCTTTTGATGTAGGTATTGCAGAGCAACACGCAGTTACATTAGCTGCAGGTATAGCAAGTGTAGGATTAATGCCATTTTGTACAATTTACTCTACATTTTTACAACGCGCGTATGATCAACTTATACATGATGTAGCTTTGCAAAAATTACCGGTTATATTCTGTATTGACCGTGCGGGACTTGTAGGAGAAGATGGTGCAACTCATCACGGGATTTTTGATCTGAGTTATTTACGATGTATTCCCAATCTAATTATCTACGCTCCGCGTAATGAGATCGATTTACGCAATATTCTTTATACAGCACAGCTGGGATTAGATTTGCCTATAGCCATTCGTTATCCTCGGGGAAGAGGAAATCTGTTAAAATGGAAATTGCCATTTTCAACAATAGAAATTGGAAAAGCCCAAAATTTAAAAGAAGGTAATCGTATAGCTATTTTAGTAACGGGTCATTTTACAGACAGAGCACTTGAAGTAGCAGAATCATTTACAGATAGAATTTCGGTTTACTATTTTGGATTTGTAAAACCACTAGATCGTATTATGTTACAAAGAATATTTAGTAAATATGCTTCAATTGTAACTTTAGAAGATGGGGTAAAAGCTGGAGGTTTTGGGAGCTCCATTGTGCAGGAAGCTGCTAAATATAACTATAAGGGAGATATAAGGATATTGGGAATTCTAGATCAATTTATAGAACATGGAGCTACCGAACAATTATATGAATCTGTAGGACTTGATACAGAAAGTTTAAGGCAAGAAATTATTAGTCTCTTGCCTTAACTAAACTATTTTACATCTAAACCTTTAATTTTCTTGTAGTTGCGTAACGCTTTACCATCTGTCATTGTAGAGACTTCTGCGCAAATCTGAATAAGATTGGTGTAAAGGCTCTTGTCAGATTGATCTGCCGGAGATAATAATTTTTGAATAAGTTTGTTATAATGCGTGTCGTTATTATCTAAAGCTCTGCATCTCGCTTCTAATAAAGTGGATAGAATCTCATACCCTGCAATTTCTTTTTCTACAACTTCTCTACTATTATAGATGCGATTTATGCTTAAATTTATAATATCGGTTATTTGAGCTTGATATGCACTTTTATCAATTATTGACTGACTGAAGGTGCCTGCTAGAATTTCTTCTTCATATTTCATAAAAGTTTCTACACTTTCATTAATGAGAGTCCCTATTGCTAATGCACGCAAGTAGCTTACACGATCTGCAGTATCTTGAAGCGCGTTGTATTTATTGCGATCTATAGTGTTACCTACCAGTTTCACCATGTATTCTAAAGCGTACTCTTCTGGAATCAATCCTAAGTTGATACCATCTTCAAAATCTATAATTGTATAGCAAATATCATCGGCAGCTTCAACAAGAAATGCGAGTGGGTGTCTTGACCAGCTCAAATCATTTTCGTTCGACCTATTTAGCAATCCGAGTTCTGAAGCGACATCTTCAAACAAATCTACTTCAGATTGAAAGAAACCGTATTTTTTATCAGATATATGATCTGTAGGTTTATGGGGTAGCGATTCTTTAGGGTATTTTGTGAAAGCCCCCAGTGTTGCGTAGGAAAGTCGTAAACCACCTGGTGCTCCCGGCTTGCTTTGGGATAATACTTTAAATCCGTTTGCATTCCCTTCAAAGGTTACAAGATCTTGATATTCTTTTTCGGTAAGAGCCTCTTTGTAGCGTTTACCATAACCGGTTTTAAAAAATTCGCCTATTGCTTTTTCACCAGAGTGACCAAAAGGCGGGTTTCCTATATCGTGTGCCAGAGCAGCTGCGGCAACAATTGCCCCAAAATCGTTAAACTGATAGCCGTGTATCTGCTCTAGGTGTGGATACTTTTCTAGTATACGCTTACCCACCATTCTTCCTAATGAGCGTCCTACGACTGAAACCTCCATACTATGAGTAAGTCGGGTGTGAACAAAATCTGTTTTAGAAAGTGGAATTACTTGTGTTTTATCTTGTAAACTTCTAAAAGGTGCCGAAAATATAATTCTATCATAATCGACTTCAAAGCCCAATCGGGTATCATCTTGCTCTATTCTTAAGCGTTTTGCAGCATCGCCTTGACGTTTTAGAGACAGTAATTGCTCCCAGTTCATCATAGTTTTCAATTTTCAGCAAGATACATTTTTTGTGAAATTATAAGTTGATGATTTACAAAGGCTACGTATTCTAGTTAACATTAAGTTAACCATGATGTAACTCTCAGCTTACGAATTGATAACAATGGATTAACTCCCTAGCTATTCTTTAACGACATCTTTGCAGCGATAAATAAATATATAAATGAAAAGTTTTTTAAGTGTTGTCATTTTAATGTTTTCGACAATTGTTTGGGGACAAACTGGAACAATTGAAGGGGTTTTAAGTGATAAAGAGGTTAATAATGAGCCGCTACCTTTTGCTAACGTAGTAATAGAAGGAACTACAAAAGGTGCTACGACAGATTTTGATGGAAAATATATTATTGAAAATATTCCTGTAGGAACTTATGACGTCGAATTTAGTTTTGTGGGTTATGAGCCGGTAACTGTTCCCGGGGTAAAAGTTGAAGCAAATAAGTTTACAAATGTTAGCACCGCTTTAGGAGCTAGCGCTGCAGCACTTGACGAAGTAATTATACAAGTTCAAACTAGTAGAGAGCGTGAGTCTGCTTTATTATTAGATCAAAAAAAGTCTATAGAAATTAAACAAAGCATTGGTGCAGAAGAATTGACTAGAAAAGCAGTAACAAACGTTCAGCAGGGTCTAAGTAAAGTATCTGGTATTACAAATGTTCAAAACAGAGGTGTTTTTGTAAGAGGTCTTGATGATAGATATAACTTCTTATTAATGAATGGTCTTCCTATAGCTTCTTCAGATCCAGACAACAAGATTATACCATTAAATTATATAGCTACAAATATTGTAAGTCACGTTGATGTATTTAAAACATTTGATGGCGCATTGTACCAAGATTTTGCTGGAGCAACTTTCCAAATTAATACTAAAAGTGTTCCAAAGAAACCGGAAACAGTGGTGAGTTTTGGAGCAGGATTAAATACAAATACGACATTTAAAGACTTTAGTACAGACGACAGCGGAAGCTCAGAATACTTCGGGTACACAGGGTCAGGTAGAAATTTGCCAGGAGTTTTTGGTAAAAACGTAGGTAGAGGGTATACAGCCACTTCTGCAGAATCTGCAGATTTATTTAACACTTCTTGGACTCCAGAGCGATCTACAGCTCCATTATCTACACGATTTGGTATTTCTCACGGGCAAGGTTTAGTTGATACCGATAAGCATCAATTAGCATTTTATTTTAGTCTTAACTTCAGAAATGACTATCAGATTAATGAAGGAGTTGAGCGTGCATTAAACTCAGAAGGTACAGCGCAACAAGATTTTAGTACTAGAAACTATGAGTACTCTACTCAAAAATCAGGTATTTTATCTCTTGATTATGATTATGGAGATAACCTGAATTTAAAATTTAATACTATATATCTTCAGAATACTTCTAATTTCATAAGAGAAGCTCAAGGTTTAAATGATGGGTTTACGCAGTTAAACAATGAAGACTTTTATATTAGAGATATAAAATACACGCAGAATGACCTTATATCTTTTCAGTTATTAGGAGACTACAGCTGGAATGATAAGAAGCATGAAATATCTTTTGCAAGCTCATTAGGTTTAGGTAAAAACAACATTCCAGACAGACGCGTATTAAGAGCAGCAGGATCTGGAGAAGATGCAGAGTACATTACTACAAATGGTATTAATCCTTTTAAATTTTATCAGGAATTAGAAAACACAAATATCAATGGTAAAATAGAGTATAAGTTAGGTTTAAATTATGATGATGCAGAAGGTCGTTACCTATCCCATCTGCGTGTAGGATACAATGTTGATTTAATTGAATACGACTTTTTTAATAGAATTATAAATGTAGGTGAGCGCTCTTCTTCTACGCAACCATTACCTAATTTAGACACAAACGATCCGCAGTCATTTTTTGAAACAGGATTTGCAGAAGGGTATTTATTTTATACAAATACAGCAGACCCTGCAGCAACAAGTACTATAAATCAATATGTAAACGGATTTTACCTAGATTACTCAAAAGAGTGGGATAAATTATTTGTGAATGTAGGTGTACGTGGGGAATATGCTTTTAGAGAAATACTTTATAGAGAGCCTTTAAATTCTATAAATGATGAGTTCTTATCATTACAATACGACCCGGTTTTTGCTAGCCCTTGGTTTAATGTTAAGTATACCTTAAACGATAAAACAAACTTACGTGTAGCAGGATCGCAGACGGTGACACGCCCTAGACTTCGTGAGATATTACCTACTGTTTACCAGGATGGTGATGGTAACCAGGTGATAGGTAACCCAGATTTGGAAAACTCAAAAAATTACAATCTTGATTTTAAATATGAGTATTTCTTAAGTTCGTCAGAATTACTTTCAGCAACTGTTTTTGGTAAATATATCAAAGATCCTATTGAGCGTTTAGCAGAAGCAACCTCGGTAGGTTACCGTACAAAATTTGGAAACTTTGATGAGGCTACTATCTACGGAATTGAGCTTGAGGCAAGACTTAGTCTTGGTGAGCGTTTTGATAATGAAAGCTTTGATCCTTTTAGTTTAGGAATAAATGCAATCATTATGAGTTCAAATGCAACTGCAGAAGAAGGTAATCCAGAATTTGCTGCTGTAACTAATCTTGACCGTAAACTTCAAGGAGCTTCAGATTGGGGTATAAACGCAGATTTTGAATACAAGTTCTTAGATTCAGACAAAGTAAACTCTTCGGTAAACTTCATTTTCAACACATATGGTAAGCGTATTTATGCAGTAGGTGTAGAAGGAGCAGATGAGATTTATGAAAAGCCTATAAATCAATTAGACATTTCTTGGAACACAAGTTTCAATGATAAAATAGGTGTTCAACTGCGTGCATTGAACATACTTAACGAAAAAACTTTATTTACCCAAGACCCAACTGCAACTGTACGATTCCCTGAGCGATTCTCTAATGTGATAGAGCAATTTAATCAAGGTGTGAATTTTAGTGCAACAGTGTCTTATAAATTTTAATTAACTCGAAACTCAATAAATCTTTAAATTATGAAATTAAATTTTTTAAAAACAGCCTTTATTGCTGCTTCATTAGTAGCAGTATCTTGTGGTGATGATGATTCTCCGGTAGATCCAGGAACTGGAAATGAAGGGGTATTACAAGGAACTGTATTAGAGGGTCAAATTACAGAAGATCTTTTAGTTCCTGCGGGACAATATACATTAAAAGGCGCTGTAAGCGTTGAGGATGGTGCTACGCTTACTATTGAAGCGGGTACTACTTTTACTGTTACAGCTGCAGATCAAGAAGCTGGTGTTAACGTATTATTTGTGAAGCAAGGTGGAAAGCTTATCGCTAATGGTGATGCAAACAATCCTATTGTTTTTACATCTGAAAACAAAAACGCAGATGGTGGTGATGGTGACTGGGGAGGTCTAGTACTTCACGGAAAAGCTCGTATGAATGCTCCAGGAGGAACTTCAAACTCAGAAGCTGGTCAATTCCCTTACGGTGGTACTGATGATAGCGATAGCTCTGGTTCATTAAAATATGTGCGTGTAGAATATGCTGGTCAAGCTTCATCTGATGGTGAATTTGAATTTAATGCATTTTCTTTCTTTGCTTGTGGTAGCGGAACTGTTGTAGAATACTGCGAAGCTTTTGAAGGAGCTGATGATGGTTTTGAATTTTACGGAGGAACTGTAAACGCAAAAAATTTATCTGCTGTAGGTATGGAAGATGATTCTATCGACTGGGATGAAGGTTTTAGAGGATCTATCGACAATGCTGTATTATATCAGTATGATGGTGTAGGTGACTTCGCGTTTGAATTAGCTAACAGAAGTGGTGAAAACAACGCTAGCCCAAGATCTAAAGCTACAGTAAGCAATGTTACTGTAAGAGGTAGTAACCGTTCAGGGAAAGCTGCTTTTGACTTAAAGCAAGGAACTGGTGGTATCTTCAATAACATCGTTGTTACTAATGTTGAAACTGTAATTTTCTTAAACAACCAATTGCAAGAAGTTGTAAGTGGTGACTTAGAATTTACAAACGCTAACTTTACATTTGGTACAAACCTTATCGTAAATAACGTGGATGGCACTAATGTTACTGCATCTTTAATCTCAACTAATGCAACTGCTACAGGTGCAGATGTAAGTGCATTCGCTGGATGGTCAAACTACAGCAGCCTATAAGAATTTATTTGATTGCCAATAAAAAACCCGGACCTTTGAGTCCGGGTTTTTATATTTTATAGAAAGCCAAAAAAAGGGAAACTCGAAGAGTTTCCCTTTTTCGATTTACTTATAGACTGAATTTATAAAGTAACTTTTAAATTCAGTTCTTTTAATTGCGCTTCATCAATTTTTGCGGGTGCATCAATCATTACATCACGACCTGCATTGTTCTTAGGGAAAGCTATAAAATCACGTATAGTTTCTTGTCCGCCTAAAATAGCAACTAATCTGTCTAATCCAAAGGCAAGACCACCGTGTGGAGGAGCACCATACTGAAAAGCATCCATCAGGAAGCCAAATTGTGCCTGAGCTTCTTCTTTAGTAAACCCAAGGTAGTCAAACATTTTAGATTGAGTTTCTTTATCGTGAATACGTATAGAACCCCCACCTATTTCATTACCATTTAATACAAGATCGTAAGCATTTGCTTTTACAGCGCCGGGATCTGTATCTAATAATTCCATTTGTCCTGGTTTAGGAGACGTAAATGGGTGATGCATGGCATGATAACGATTTGTTTCTTCATCCCATTCTAGTAGCGGGAAATCTACTACCCATAAAGGTGCAAATTCGTTAGACTTACGTAAGCCTAATTGAGTTGCGAGCTCCATACGCAGTGCGCTTAATTGGGTACGTGTTTTTGAAGCTTCGCCAGAAAGCACACAAATTAAATCTCCAGGTTTTGCACCTGTAGCCTCTGCCCATTTAGCCAGATCTTCCTGATCATAAAATTTATCTACTGAAGATTTAAAACTCCCATCTTCATTACACTTTACGTAGACCATTCCTAACGCTCCCACTTGAGGTCGCTTTACCCAGTCTATTAATTTATCTATCTCCTTACGTGTGTAGCTACCGCCATTAGGAACAGCAATCCCCACAACCAGTTCAGCATCATTAAAGACTTTAAATTCTTTGTGTTGAGCAATAGCATTTAATTCTCCAAATTCCATCCCAAAACGAATATCTGGCTTATCATTCCCGTATTTAGACATCGCTTCATCGTAAGTCATTCTCGGAAAGTTTTCAATCTCAAAACCTACTACTTCTTTCAGCAAGTGTTTAGTTAATCCTTCAAAAATATTTAGAATATCTTCTTGCTCTACAAATGCCATTTCGCAGTCAATCTGCGTAAATTCGGGTTGGCGGTCTGCACGTAAATCTTCATCTCTAAAGCATTTTACAATCTGAAAGTATTTATCCATACCACCTACCATAAGCAATTGCTTAAACGTTTGTGGTGATTGTGGTAATGCGTAAAACTGTCCTTCATTCATTCTGCTAGGAACCACAAAGTCTCGAGCTCCTTCTGGAGTAGATTTTATTAAATAAGGTGTTTCTACTTCTATAAAATCTTTTTCAGAAAGATAATTGCGAACAGCTATGCTCACTTTATGTCTAAATATTAGCTTCTCTTTTACTGGATTACGACGAATATCCAAGTAGCGGTATTTCATACGTAAATCTTCTCCACCATCTGTAGTATCTTCTATAGTAAAAGGAGGAGTTTTAGCTTGATTTAGTACTTCTAGCTTTTCAACTAAAAGTTCGACGTCGCCAGTTGGCATTTTAGGGTTTTTAGATTCGCGCTCAATCACAGTACCGGTCACTTGAATTACAAATTCGCGACCCAGAGTTTTAGCGAGTTCCATTACTTCCTTAGGAGTGCGCTCTTCATCAAATATAAGCTGTGTAATTCCATAACGATCACGTAGATCTACCCAGATCATAAAACCTTTATCTCGAGATTTTTGTACCCATCCGGCAAGAGTTACAGTTGAATTTATATGTTCGGCACGTAAGGCCCCATTATTATGCGTTCTGTACATTATGATTTATTTGAAGTGCAAATTTAAGAAGTTATCTTACTAAGAATTACAAAGTATAGTTTTTTTAAACCAATTGTATATTATTTAGTATTTGAAGAATATAGATTAGAATTTGATAATTTCTGGATTGTGTATTTAATGAATTCGGTATATTATTAAATATAGAATGCATATATCTAAATTTATATTGTTCAATTTTTAAACTGTATTGTGGGTATTAGCTTGTTTAGTAGATAAGTCAATTCAAAACTGAATAAGCATTAGTTTTAAATTCTTATTTACAGATAAGAGGTTTGTTAGAACTGAATGCTGTTAGGAATCATTAAATTTAATTGAGCTGTTTTGCTGTAGTTGGATTAAAACAAAAAATGCTGCCCATTGGGCAGCATTTTTTTTAAAATAAATTAATCGTTACTCCGTAATTTCAGGGTGAACTTCTGTTTCTGTAGATTCTTCATTTTTAGTTCCGCGAATGCGTAACTTAAATTTATGAACCATTAAATACAGAAGCGGAACTATGATAAGCGTTAGGAACGTTGCGATTATCAATCCGTAGATTACAGACCAGGCTAATGGACCCCAGAAGATCACGTTATCCCCACCTATATAGAAACCGGCATCAAACGAACTAAACAAGCCAAAAAAGTCGATATTAATTCCTATTGCTAGCGGAATAAGACCTAGGACAGTCGTTATTGCGGTAAGTAAAACCGGTCGTAAACGAGCTCTACCACTTTCTACAACTATCGCTGTAACTTCATCTTTAGGAAGAAGTGCATCATCATCAAGATCTAGTTGTACAATACGACGATCTACAAGCAATTGTGTATAATCGAGAAGTACAACCCCGTTATTTACTACAATACCTGCCAGAGAGATAATCCCCATCATCGTCATCATAATTACAAATGATGCGCCGGTTATCAAGATTCCTCCAAATACCCCGATGAAACTCAGGAATATTGCAATCATTATGATTGTAGGTTTTGATATTGAAGAGAACTGGAATATTAATATAAAGAATATCAATGCAAGACCACCAAAGAATGCACCCATTAAAAACTGCATCTGTTTGTTTTGCTCTTCAATTTGACCTGTATAATCAATATGAATATCATCTGGTAAAGCAGTAAATGACTGCATTTCTGCCTGTATTTTAGTTACAACCGCTGTCGCATCTACAAAGCCGGGGGCTAACCCAGAATAAACAGTTACCACACGTTTTGTATCTCTATGTTTAATAGCACTAAAAGAAGAGGTGTTCTTTTTTGTAGCTACTGCAGACACAGGGATTTCTTTAATTACGCCGGTAGCAGCATCTCTAAATGTGATGTTTTGATCAAAAAGGGCGGAGGTATTATAGCGATCGTCTTCTTCAAAACGAACATTAATGTCATAATCCTCACCATCTTCTTTATAGATACCCGCTTTTTCACCAAAGAGTGATCTTCGCAATTGATTACCAACTTGGCCGCTGGCAACGCCTAAGGCTCCTGCTTTTTCACGATCTACCACAACTTGCATGGCAGGTTTAGCTCGGTTTACATCAATTTTTAATTCTTCAATTCCGGGAATATTTCTCGAATTAATAAAACTGCGCATATTTTCTGCAGTCGCAATCAAAGCATCATAATCCGGACCTTCAAGTTCGATATTTATAGGATATCCTGCCGGTGGGCCACTTGCATCTTTTTCTACTGAAATTGCCACACCCGGGTAAGCATCTGTTAGCTCTGCCTGAACCTTTGTACGTAATTCTTCAGAATCTGCACCATTACGGAATTTGTATTCGCGCATGGTTGCTGTAATTTTTGCTCTATGGGGCATTTCTGCAGTACTACCACCATCTGTTTGTGGATTTCCTGCACCTTCACCTACTTGCGATACAGCACTTTCTACAAGAAAATTAAAATCTCCGTTGAGATAACTATCATCATTTAAAATTGAATATACGCGCTTCTCAATATCTTTTGCAATAGCATTGGTTTTTGAGATATCTGTACCTTCAGGATATTCTATATAAACAATTATCTGATTTGGCTTATTATCTGGAAAGAACTCAATACTCGTACGCTGAGATCCTACCGAAGCTCCAAAGCCCATAAAAACTAGAATAAGAAGTATAAAAGTACCACCTACAAGTAGTGAAGGTTTTCTTCCTCTAAGTGCCCAGCTTAAAAAAGATTTATATTTTTCTTCTAGCCATACCAGTGTACGTTTCTGAAAATATTCTGCAGCACCTTTAATACTGTATTTATAAAGCCAAAATATAATCGCCGTAACGATCATTACAGAACCTATACCGCGAATTGCACCACCTACTATAAGGATCAAAATACCTAATGGTACTAAAACCAGCGTTAATCGTATGAGTTGCTTTCTAGTAAGTATTTTCTGATCAACATCCATAAATTTACTCACTAACATGGAGTTGATGAATATGGCTACGAAAAGAGATGAACCAAGTACAACCGAGAGGGTTATAGGAAAGTAAATCATAAACTGACCCATAACTCCAGGCCAGGTTCCCAGCGGAACGAACGCAGCTACTGTAGTAAGGGTAGATATAATAATAGGAAATGCTATCTCGCCAATACCTTTTTTAGCGGCTTCAATGCGAGACATGCCCTCTTCATCCATAAGACGATACACATTTTCTACAACCACAATTCCATTATCCACAAGCATACCCAGACCCATAATAAGGGCAAACAGGATCATTGTATTCATCGTGTAGCCTAGCGCATTTAATATCATAAATGACATAAACATCGACATCGGTATTGCAAACCCTACAAACAATGCATTTCTGAAACCTAGGAAGAAGGTAAGAACTCCCACCACTAGAATGATACCAAAAATGATATTATTAACAAGATCATTAACCTGATTAATTGTTTTTTCAGATTGATCGTTTGCAGTAGATATTTTTACATCTGGCGGAAATTCATTTGCCTGAGCTTCTGCTAAAATCACTTTGATTTTCTCAACAGCTTCTACCATGTTTTTCCCCGAACGCTTTTTAACATCAAGCATTACTACATTTTCTCCCCATTCGCGGGCAAAAGTAGTTTTGTCTTCTTCTTTAAAAGTTACATTAGCAATATCCCTAAGGTAAACAGCTCCATTCTGAGATTTTACTATAAAATTTTCAAGTTCTGAGGGCTTCTCAATTTCTCCAAGTATACGTATTGTACGACGTTGACCACTCGTAATTAAATTACCCGCAGCCATTGTCATATTTCCATTTCTGATGGTATTTAAAATGTCATCAAAACTTACTTGAGCAGCATTCATTTTAGTAACATCTACAGCTACTTCAACTTCTTTGTCTTGTGCTCCACGTATAGAAACCTCTTTGATTTCCGGAAGGTCTTCTATCTCATCTTGTAAATATTCACCATAGCTTTTAAGCTGCTGAACCTGGTAATTACCTTGTATATTAACATTGAGGATAGGTTGTTCTTCAGAAAGACTCAGGTCAAACACATTTGGCTCGACCTTTACGCCATTAGAAGTAGGCCAGTCTTCGTTTGCTTTTTCAGAATCTACCTCATCTTTAACTTCTTGCTTCGCGCTTTCTACTGAAATATCGTCTTCAAATTCAATAGTAATTAAAGCATAGTTCTCTTGAGACGTAGAGGTGATTTCTGTAACCCCTGAAACGTTTTTTAATCGGTCTTCAAGCGGATCTGTAATTAATTTTTCTACATCTTCGGCCGTGTTTCCGGGATAGGGAGCAGAGATGTAGATTTTAGTTTCATTAATTTCAGGAAAACTCTCTCGTGGCATTACATAATATGCAATACCACCCATAACCAAGAGCAAAGCCATTATGACATAAATAACTGTGGGGTTGTCAATCGCCCAGCTCGATAAGCCAAATTCTTTGTCTACCTGATTTTTTTTCTTGCTACTTTTCTTTTCGCTCATCGTATTAGTTATTTAAAATTCTAATCTCTTGATTGTCTTGAACGCTACGTGCACCTTGTACGATGATTTCATCATTCGCATTCAGACCAGATAGAATCTCTATAGAATCTCCTTGTGTTTTTCCAGTTTCAACTATTACGCGCTTAGCAATTAGTGTGTTGTCTTCGCCTTTAGTAGCAACATAAACATATTGTTCACCTTCAGCATTCTCTGAAATTACACTTAATGGTATTAGAATAGCATCTTCGCTTGTATAGTCGTTAATTCTAAGCTTAGCGGTAAGATTAGGTTTAATACTTTTTTCTTCATTAGGAACCGCAACTTCAATAGTAAACGAGCGGTTTGCCGGATTGATGAAGTTACTTGTCTGGCGTATTTTTGAATCTATTTTCTTATTTAAAACAGGGAAATTAACTTCTACAGACTTCCCAACACTTACAGTACCTAAATAACTTTCAGGTACTTCTGCGGTAATATACATATCGCTAAGGTTTACAATACGATAAAGTTCTTTACCCGGCATAACAGCAGAACCTTGCTCTGTTAAAACCTGATCTATTGTACCTGCAAATGGAGCCGTAATAGTAGTTTTACCTAACTGACTTCTAAGTTGATTTACTTGACTTTGCGAAGCCTCGTAGCTTGCTTTAGCTTGTAGGTATTGAATTTCTGAACCTATGTTCTGATCCCATAATCTTTTTTGACGCTCAAATGTGGTTTTATTAAGTTCGGCTTGCGTTTGTAATTGAGTTAATTGTGAACCTAAACCACCATCATCTATACGTGCTAAGACTTGACCTTTTTTAACTTTGTCACCTTCTTTAACATATACACGCGATAATACGCCGCTATACTCAGCACTTATTACAATATTTTGTTTTGTTTCAACATTACCTTGAATTTCAAGAAAATGATCAAAAAGTGTATCTCCTATTTTTTGTGTAGATACGAGCGGTCCGTTAGTTTTCTTTTCGGCATTATCAATAACAATGTTTAGTTTTTTCAACTTCATTTGCAAAGCAGTATTTTCATCTTTTAGTTGAGTTTGAGCTTCTTTAATTGCCTGCATATCACCAGATGCAATAAGCGCATCAACATCTACTTCTTTATCACCACAAGAAATTAGCATAGTAGTGAGTACAAGTAAGGATAATATATTTTTCATAGTAGTGCGTATTAATTTTGTTGTGGTTGGTAAGTGGTAGTATCTAAGGTTTTTTCTAGAGCTGCTTTGTTTGCAATTACTTCATACATTGCTTGCAAATAGTCCTGCTGTGCTTGATATAATTGAGTTTGTGCCTCGCTTAATTCAAAGCTGCTGGCAATACCTTCAAAAAATTTAATGGAATTTTTGTTCTCTATACGCTCTGAAAGCGCAAGGTTTTTTTCTTGAGTAGCAAAATTGTCCAGTGCAAATTGATAGTCATTACGAGCTGATGCAATTTCTAATTTAACTTGATTACGCGTCTGCTCAAGATCTTCAAGGCTCTTTCTATAAGCGAGTTCTTTCTGAGCCGTTCTTGCAGCACGCATACCACTGCTAAAAATAGGAACACTTAGAGACACTCCAACAATAGATTGCTCAAAATAACGCTGTTCATCATCAAAAAACGTAAACGAATTACTTGCTCCTGCTGTACCGTAATTAATATAAGCGCTTAAACGAGGCAAAGCTTTACTTTTTTCAAGTTTAACTTCAGTTCTGGCGAGATTCGTTTGATCTTCAGCAATACGAAAATCAATATTATTTTCAGGACTTATACTTTGTGTAAGCAAGTTTAAATCATAATACTGCATTGCGAGATCTTCTAGAGAGTCTGTAACTTCTAATTTGCTGTCTATGGAAATCCCTAAAGTAAGCTTTAGCATATCATATGCTATTGCAAGTTGACGAACTGTATTGTTAAGTTGAGTTTCTAGACCAAGAAAAGTAATTTGTAATTGCTCAACATCTTCTTCTTCGGTAAGACCATTCTCAAATATTTTTTGAGTATCAGAAAGGTTTTTGTCAAGAGTATTGAGGTTCTTTTGAAGGATAGAAACGCTCTCTCTGGCAAGTAATACATTGCCATAAGCTTCAATAATTCCCTGCTTCACCTCTAAGTCTGTCTTTACTTTAGCATTTTGAGAGATCTGAAGAAGCGTTTTTGAAGATTGTACTCCTACTATATAGGAACCATCAAATAATAACTGATTCCAGGTAGCAATTGCAGAAGCATTTTGCTTTTGACTAAACTGAACTGGAATAAAGCTCCCGGGATCTGCACTAGGATCAAAAACGACAGCAGGAATAAAAGACGTAGGTTGAATTAACTGATTTTGATAGGTAATCTCACCTCCAATTTGCGGTAATCCCTGAGCTATAATTTCCCATTTTTGTTTGAGCGCTATCTCTACATCTGTACGTGCATTTTTTGTAGTATAACTATTTTGTAAGCCATAAATAATGGCGTCTTCTAGGCTTAGTGAGTAAGTTTGAACCTCTGTACTATCTTGAGCCTGACTATAATTTATAGTCCCCAAAATACACACTAAGAGGATAATGATTTTTTGCATTAGTCTTGATTTGAGTGAATTATTTGATTGAGAATTTTTCTGCCTTCGGGAGTTACGATTCCACGTAAATGATATTCTAGATACATCTCATACAATTTTGCGTGTGGAAATTTCTCGTGAGGGAAAATACTATCGTCTTTAATATTTGTCATGCCCACATGATACATTCTGGAAATAAACTCTACATCCAGATTGTCTCTAAACAGACCCATATTAATTCCTTTAGTGATATTTTTTTCCATACAACCCTTCATAAATTCAAACTGGTGTAGTTTAAGTTCGTTAAATATTTTAGGGTAGTATTTTAACAGCTGTTGTATAGAAGATGTTTTTTCTCCATGTAAATGTTCTATTACATATTTCTTAATCTCATAAAGTTCTTGAATAGGGTTTTTTTGAGTTTCAACTAATTGGGTGACGGCACATTGAATAACATTCATCATTTGATGTGCTACAGCATATACTAATTCTGTTTTGTGAGAATAACTAGCATATATAGTTTTCTTTGATATATGCATATGTGAAGCAATATCATCCATTGTGACGCTTTTAAACCCTTGTTTAATAAAGAGTTCTGTTGCTGTATTTAATATATCTGCTTTCATAATTTTGCGCAAATATACTCCGGAAACTCTAAAAACGTATTTAGTTTCCAAAGTTTTTTGTCAATTTAATAGAATGGTAACATTGGTTTTAATAAAGCTTCTGAATTAATGAGAGTTCTGTTAACTAAGAGAGTGGTATTTTAGCCGAAAATTTTCAAGTATGTTGCGCATTGATCAATACACAGATGTATTTATTGACTATTTAAATACAAAAATCAAGACGAGAGAGCCTAAAAATCTTTACGACCCTATTCTGTATATTTTGCAGCTAGGAGGTAAGCGTTTACGCCCTGTGTTGACCTTAATGGCTGCAGACATATTTGAATCTGATTATAAAAAAGCCTTAGACGCAGCTTTAGCTATTGAGGTTTTTCATAATTTCTCATTAGTACATGATGACATTATGGATGATGCCCCATTACGTCGTGGTAAGGAAACGGTACATGAAAAATGGGATATCAATACCGGGATTCTTTCGGGTGATGCAATGCTTATAAATGCCTATCAGCTCTTTGAAAATTATGACGGAGAAACCTTTAGAAATCTAGCTAAATTATTTAGTAAGACAGCAATCGAGGTGTGTGAAGGTCAGCAGTATGATGTAGATTTTGAAACTCGGGATGATGTTACATTGCCAGAATATTTAAAAATGATTGAGTATAAAACTGCAGTTCTTGTAGGTGCAGCCTTAAAAATGGGGGCAGTAGTGGCTAATGCTTCAGAATCAAATTGCAATAAAATTTATGATTTTGGGCGAGATCTGGGAATTGCGTTTCAGCTGCAGGATGATTATTTAGATGCATTTGGAGATCCAAAAACATTTGGAAAACAAGTGGGTGGCGATATTATTGAAAATAAAAAAACCTTCTTATACTTAACGGCATTAGAAAAATTAGACCCGGCGCACAGTATTCAGCTAAGTCATTTATACAGTATTAATCCGCAGGACCCATCTGAGAAAATTGAAACGGTTAAGCAACTTTTTATAGAGTCTGGTGCTGCTGAAGCAATTCAAAATGAAATTGAACTGTATACCAATAAAGCGCTTAGTACTCTAGAGGAGTTAGAGGTTAAGGGAGAAAAGAAACAAATTTTACGTGAATTTGCACAGGCATTGATGCGTAGAAAAGTGTAAAAAAGAATGGATACTTCATTAGCTATTTTAAAATCAGCTAAACAACAATCGCTTTACGATTCTTTGATACATCAGTTAAACAAAGACTTTGTAAGAGCGGGAATAGATTCAAATTTTAGCACTGAAGATAAACCCGAAGCACTCGCCCGCAATCTGGTTGCTTGTATTTATGAAGTGATTATTTCAGACTTTGAGAAATATCTCAATTTACTTTATGCGATAGATGTTTCTGAAGCTAGAATTAAAGAGATTCCAGCTCAGTTTGTGCATGAGCTTGCAGAAGAAGTTGCTATTTTAATTTTGGAGCGCGAATTTCTCAAAGTTTCTTTTAAAAATAAACACGAATAAATGGCTGAATTGCGCTTGTGTAAATAGCGTCATCATCATCGTAAAGTACATTGTACCTAGCTCCAATTGTTACCGAGCCAGATCGATATCCTAATCCTAAAAAAAGTGCTGCATTCCAGAAGTCACGTTCAAAACTTCCTCCGTCATAATTTGCAGTTTGCGAAACATAAAGTTCTTCAAATTCTGCAGAGAATTGTATAGCCGGTAACGGGTTTATAAGTGTGATAATGCTGCCGCCCAAAATCGATGATTTTAAATCACCATCTCTAATATAAGAGTAGGATAGGCCCGGTCCCGCTGCAAAGTAGGGATTAAAATTGTAAATCGCACTAGGTGAGACACTTGCGGCAAAATATTCTTTTCCAAAATTAAGACCTAAACCTCCACCAAAATCGACGTTATCCCAGAAGTAGGTGCTTTGTGTTTGTGCTGTTAATAACTGGCATGTCATTAAAAGTACCGCACATAAACCTAGAGTGTTCTTCATTAATTTCATAATAATAAGGTTGATAGGGTGCTACTTTAACGCGGTCTAAAATCTGAATTTTAAAATGTTAATGATAAGCATAAAATTGGAAAACCAAAGCCGTTGTGCCAGCGAAATATTGTATTTTTGACAAATTATTGCTTAAAAAATCGACAGATTTAAACTATAAAATGGATAGATTTTCATTTCTCAATGCAGCTAACACTGCATATTTCGCAGAACTTTACGATAAATACCTACAGCATCCTGATAGTGTGGAGCCTAGTTGGCGTGCATTTTTTCAAGGATTTGATTTTGGTATGGAAGAAAGCGGTGTTCAACCAGACTTTGCTCCAGCTGAGGTAAAAACTACAAACGCAGCAGTTTCAGTGCCTGATAATCTTCAGAAAGAATTTCAGGTTGTAAAACTTATAGATGGTTATCGTACACGTGGACATTTGTTTACAAAAACAAATCCGGTACGAGAGAGACGTCAATATACCCCAACATTAGCGTTGGAAAATTTTGGCCTCAGTGAAAACGATTTAGATACTACGTTTTCTGCTGGTGAAATTTTAGGAATAGGTATAACTACATTACGAGAAATTGTAAATCATTTAGAGAAGATTTACTGTGAATCTATAGGTGTAGAATATATGTTTATTCGTAAGCCAGAAGAAATTCAATGGATTCAGGATAAACTTAATATCAATGATAATCACCCGTCGTTCTCTGGTGATGTAAAGAAGAAAATTCTAAGAAAACTGAATGAAGCAGTTTCTTTTGAGACCTTTTTGCATACAAAATATGTAGGCCAGAAGCGTTTTTCCTTAGAGGGAGGAGAAAGTTTTATTCCGGCTGTAGATGCGATTATTGAGGCAGCAGCAGATCTTGGAGTAAAAGAATTTGTTATGGGTATGGCGCATAGAGGGCGCTTAAATACTTTGACAAATATTTTTGGCAAAAATGCTAAAGATATTTTCAGTGAGTTTGATGGTAAAGATTACGATCAGGAAGTTTTTGATGGGGACGTAAAATATCACCTAGGCTGGACTTCAAGTCGTCTTACAGATAGCGGCAAGGAAATAAACATAAATATTGCACCTAACCCTTCTCACTTAGAGACAGTAGGAGCAGTAGTTGAGGGTATTGCTAGAGCAAAACAAGATTTGCATCATGCAGAAAAACCCAATCAGGTTTTACCTATAGTGGTTCACGGTGATGCGGCAATTGCAGGCCAGGGTATTGTTTATGAAATAATACAAATGGCTCAATTAGAAGGTTACTCTACTAAGGGAACTATACATATAGTAATTAATAACCAAATAGGCTTTACAACAAATTATCTAGATGCACGATCATCTACATATTGTACAGATGTTGCAAAAACGACGCTTTCTCCAGTTTTACACGTTAATGCTGATGATGCGGAAGCAGTTGTGCACGCATCTCTGTTTGCATTAGATTTTAGAATGGAGTTTGGGCGTGACGTATTTATAGATCTGTTGGGATACAGAAAATATGGTCACAATGAAGGTGATGAACCGCGTTTTACCCAGCCAAAATTATATAAAGCAATTGCTAAGCATGATAATGCTCGTGATCTTTATGCAAATAAACTTATTGCAGAAGGGATCATAGATGAAAACTATGTGAAGCAACTTGAAGAGGAATACAAAGAAAAATTAGAAGAAAAATTAGAGAAATCTAGAGAAGAAGAAACTACTCGTATAACTGCTATTATGCAGGATGAGTGGGAAGGTTTTGAGCAAGCTACAGAGGTAGAAATGATGAGTCCTATAGACACAACATTTAACCTTGAAGCGCTTACTGAAATTGCAGATGTAATTACAAAACTACCTGAAGATAAAAAGTTCATGCGCAAGATCTTGAAGATTATTGAGGGGCGTCGCGCAATGTATTTTGATGACAATAAAATCGATTGGGGACTTGCAGAATTACTTGCATATGGTTCACTACTAAAAGAAGGTTTTGATGTACGTATGACGGGTCAAGACGTAGAGCGTGGTACATTCTCTCATAGACATGCAGTTACGAAAGTAGAAGAAAGCGAAGAAGAAATCATGTTGCTTAATAACCTCAAAGGAGATCAAGGGCATATGTATATATACAATTCCTTACTTTCTGAGTATGGTGTTGTAGGCTTTGATTATGGTTATGCTATGGCGAGTCCAAAAACATTACCTATTTGGGAAGCTCAATTTGGAGATTTCAGTAATGGTGCGCAGATAATGCTAGATCAGTATATTTCTGCTGCCGAAGATAAGTGGAAACTACAAAACGGTCTGGTAATGTTATTGCCACACGGTTATGAAGGTCAGGGAGCAGAGCATTCTTCTGCTCGTATGGAGCGTTATCTGCAACTGTGTGCAGTAGATAATATGTACGTTGCAGACTGTACAACACCTGCAAACTTTTACCATTTATTACGCCGCCAACTAAAAACGAATTTTAGAAAGCCGCTTATAGTTTTCACACCAAAAAGTCTATTAAGACATCCAAAGGTTGTTTCTACAAAAGAAGAACTGGCAAATGGAAGTTTTAAAATGACCATTGACGATGATTTTGTACAAGCAGATAAGGTGAAGACTTTAGTGTTTGTTACCGGTAAGTTCTATTATGATTTGTTAGAAAAACGAGAGGAATTAGAAAGAAATGATGTTGCACTTGTACGTGTAGAACAATTATTCCCACTTCCTAAAAATGAAATTCGGGCTGCAATAGATAAATATAAAAATGCAGATGATATTGTATGGGCGCAAGAGGAACCACGCAATATGGGTGCTTACGGGCATTTATTAATGCATCTTCCAGAAGCACAGAAATTCAGAATCTGTAGTCGTAAGTTTTATGGTGCGCCTGCAGCGGGTAGTTCTGTACGATTTAAGAGAAGACATCACAAAGTCATCGAGGATGTTTTTGATAAAAATATAAATAACCAATAAAAAGAAATTTTACATTAGGAATTCAACTTTATTACCCTAGTGTAAACATATAAAAGTTAATAAAATAGAAATATGGCTTTAGAAATGAAAGTCCCTTCTCCGGGAGAATCGATTACAGAAGTTGAAATAGCACAGTGGCTTGTAGAAGATGGCGACTATGTAGAAAAAGATCAGGCTATTGCCGAAGTAGATAGCGATAAAGCTACTTTAGAACTTCCGGCTGAAGCTAGCGGAATTATTACGCTAAAAGCAGAAGAAGGTGATGCTGTAGCGGTAGGGCAAGTGGTATGTCTTATCGATACTGATGCTCCTAAACCAGGAGGAGATTCTAAAAAAGCTTCTGGAGATGAAGGTAGTGGAGGTGATGCAGAAAAAGAATTAAGTAATAAAAATAAAAATTCTGCTGATACTAACGAGAAAGGTGATTCAAAAACCGAAGAGCCATCTAAATCAAGCACTCCAAGCCAGTCTCAGGATTCAAAAACATATGCGACAGGAACTCCATCTCCTGCAGCCAAGAAAGCCTTAGACGAAAAAGGTATTGATGCTAAAGATGTAAAAGGTAGTGGCCGTGATGGTCGTATTACTAAAGAGGATGCTGTAAATGCACAGCCATCTATGGGAACTCCTGGTAATGGAAGCCGTGGAGAAAGCCGTTCAAAAATGTCTATGTTACGTCGTAAAGTAGCAGAGCGTCTAGTAAGCGTCAAAAATGAAACTGCGATGTTAACTACTTTCAATGAAGTAGATATGTCGGCGATTTTTGCATTGCGCGATAAGTACAAAGAAGATTTTAAATCTAAGCATAGTGTAGGTTTAGGTTTCATGTCATTCTTTACATTAGCTTGTGTTCGCGCATTAGAAATGTATCCTGCTGTAAATTCTATGATAGATGGTAAGGAAATGATTACTTATGATTTTAAAGATATTTCTATTGCGGTATCAGGACCTAAAGGTCTTATGGTTCCGGTAATAAGAAATGCTGAGAATTTAAGTTTTCGAGGGGTAGAGTCTGAAGTAAAACGTCTTGCACTTAGAGCACGTGATGGTCAGATTACAGTAGATGAGATGACGGGTGGTACCTTTACTATTACAAATGGTGGTGTATTTGGAAGCATGCTTTCTACACCTATCATTAATCCTCCGCAATCTGCAATATTAGGTATGCATAATATAGTTGAGCGTCCTATTGTACGAGATGGAGGTATAGCAATTGCTCCTATTATGTATGTAGCACTTTCTTACGATCACCGTATTATTGATGGTAAAGAGTCTGTAGGATTTTTAGTAGCCGTTAAAGAGGCTCTTGAAAACCCAGAAGAATTGCTAATGAGTAACAATGTTTTAAAAGCACTAGAGCTATAAAACTATTCTCGCATAAGTGAAAAGATTAATCAAAATCCGTTAGACCTTAGTCTAACGGATTTTTTGTTTTACGATATAATTAGATTTACTAATTGTTTCAACTCCTCTTCTAAAGAAATCTCTGGGAAAGATGTTCCAGCTTGTTTATACCAGTATGTAGCATTCCATTCGTCGCCTTCAACTCTATGTAAATGTGCGTGAATTAGATTTCCCATTGATCCTTCAATATCCTGAGCAATTGTATGTGAGGCATCCCAATTGTCATTAGCAAGAAACCATAGGGACTGCAATGTAGCAGGCCAAGATTGTGGCGGATTCTGTAATTCTAAATAATCTTGAAATTCTAAATAGGTGGTAGGTATATTCATTGCTCTTAAAATTTACGCATACACGATATTTGTAATCTATAGCTGTCTAAAGCGAAATTTACTATTTTAAAAATGCCAACTTATAAAAACCATATCAAAGTAGTAATTCTTATTTTTGATACTTCAATTTCCGAATAAAAAATAATCCCATATGTCTGTTCAAAAACGCTTATTTCTTTTAGATGCTTATGCGCTAATTTTTCGTGGTTACTATGCTCTTATAAAAAATCCCAGAGTAAACTCAAAAGGGCAGGATACCTCTGCAGTGATGGGTTTTGTAAATTCTTTGTTTGATGTGATTAAACGCGAAAAGCCAGATCATCTTGCGGTGGCATTTGACAAAGGAGGCAGCTCAGAGCGTGTTGAATTGTATGGAGATTATAAAGCTAATAGAGATGAAACACCAGAAGCTATTCGCATAGCAGTGCCTATAATTCAAGAAATTTTGAAAGCAATGCATGTGCCCTTCGTTCAGATAGAAGGTGTAGAAGCAGACGATTTGATTGGGACTTTGGCCAAGCAAGCAGAAAAAGAAGGCTATCAGGTTTTTATGGTTACTCCAGATAAGGATTATGCCCAACTGGTTTCAGAGAACATATTTATGTACAAACCTGCCCGAATGGGTAATGGAATTGAAATTTGGGGAATTCCTGAAGTGCAAAAACGTTTTGAAGTAGAGCGCCCAGAACAAGTAATTGATTATCTGGGTATGATGGGGGATGCTTCTGATAATATTCCGGGATTGCCGGGTGTAGGTGATAAAACTGCTAAAAAATTTATTAAAGAGTACGGCGGCTTAGAAGGACTTCTTGCAAATACTGATAAGCTTAAGGGGAAGATGAAAGAGAAAGTTATAGAAAGTGCAGAGTTAGGCCGTCTATCCAGAAAACTCGCGACTATTATGACTGATTGTGATGTGCTGTTTCACGCTGAATCTTACGAACTTTCACAACCCGATGCAGATAAGGTACAGGAAATTTTTGATGAGTTAGAATTTAGACGACTTAAAGACCAGTTTATAAAAATATTTTCGGGTGAGGCAGATAGCGATACAGGTGCAGCAGTGAGTAGTACAGAAACTGCAAAGAAACTGGTACATTCTTCTGAGCAAGCTGCAAATGCAGGTGCAGGCCAATATAATTTATTTGGAGGTGCTGCGGCAGACGCAACTATTGAGGAGCGCAATACCAGAAATACAATTAAAGATGTTTCACATTTTTATCAAAGTGTGGCGCCCGGAATGGCAACAAAATTATTTCTAAAAAATCTTTTAAATCAGCAAGCAGTCTGCTTTGATACAGAAACTACTTCGCTAGATCCCTTAAAGGCAGATTTGGTAGGAATAGCATTTAGCTGGGAAAAAACAAAAGGTTTTTATATTCCATTTCCTCCAGAGGCTGCGCAAGCACAGCTGTTAATAGAAGAACTAAAGCCTTTCTTTGAATCTGAAACTATTCAGAAGATAGGACAAAATCTTAAATATGATATTAAAGTTTTAGCGAAGTATGGAGTTGAGGTAAGAGGTAAACTTTTTGATACGATGATTGCACATTATCTAATCAATCCCGATATGCGTCACAATATGGACGTTCTAGCGGAAACATATCTTAATTACACTCCGGTTTCAATCGAAGAATTAATAGGTAAAAAAGGTAAGAATCAAAAGTCGATGGCAGATGTCCCTGTGGAGCAGCAAACAGAATATGCTGTTGAAGATGCAGATATAACGCTTCAGCTTAAAGAACATTTTGAAAAAGAAATGGGCGAAGCAAATACGCAAAAGCTTTTTGATGAAATTGAAATTCCATTAGTGCAGGTGCTTGCAGATATGGAACTCGAAGGTATAAATCTTGATAAAGAGTTTCTAGCAGGTTTAGCTACAGACTTAAATTCTGATATACTTTCATTAGAAGAAAAAATCTACAGAGATGCAGGTGAAGAGTTTAATATAGGTTCGCCAAAACAACTTGGAGAAATACTCTTTGACAAATTAAAACTCGTAGATAAGCCTAAAAAGACACGTACAGGACAATATTCTACTGCAGAAGATGTGCTTTCTTATTTAGCTCCAGATCATGAGATAATTCAAAATGTTTTAGACTATAGAGGACTAGCGAAGTTAAAAAGTACCTATGTAGACGCACTTCCTTCTCAGGTTGATGAGAATACAGGTCGTGTGCATACCGATTATATGCAAACTGTGGCCGCAACGGGTCGCTTGAGTTCAAATAATCCCAATCTACAAAACATCCCGATACGTACGGAGCGGGGTAGGCAGGTGCGTAAAGCATTTGTTCCGCGAAGCGAAGAGTATATTTTACTAGCGGCAGATTATTCACAGATAGAATTACGAATTATTGCTGCGCTTAGTCAAGAAGAAACAATGATGCAGGCTTTTCAAGATGGTGAAGATATTCACGCGTCTACTGCCGCAAAAGTATTTAATGTTCCCTTGGCTGAAGTGACCCGCGAACAGCGTAGTAATGCAAAAACAGTAAATTTTGGTATTATCTACGGGGTTTCAGCATTTGGATTAAGTAATCAGACAGATTTGAGTAGAGCAGAGAGTAAAGATCTTATTGACACCTATTACAAGACTTATCCGAAGTTGCGTAACTACATGAGTGAACAGGTAGATTTTGCACGTGATAACGGGTATGTTTCTACCGTTTTAGGTCGTCGTCGTTATTTAAAGGATATCAATAGCAGTAATGCAGTTGTACGTGGTGCAGCAGAGCGAAATGCTGTAAACGCTCCTATACAAGGTAGCGCGGCAGATATTATTAAAATCGCTATGATCAATATTCATAAAAGGTTAAAAGCTGAAAAGCTGAAAACCAAAATGCTACTTCAAGTACATGATGAACTTGTTTTTGATGTGTACAAAACTGAGTTGGAACACGTAAAAACCATGATTAAGACTGAAATGGAAAATGCCTTTAAGATGGATGTTCCGCTAGATGTTGAACTGGGAGTTGGAGAGAATTGGCTTGAGGCTCATTAATATATAGACTAAGGGCTTCCATTTTTGGAAGCCCTTAGTCTTTTACTTACTTCACTATTTTATCTATAAGCTTTATAAATCACAACCATTTGATTTGTGCGGTTACTGGTTGTTGAACCAGCGAGAAAGTTGTCAAAATTTAAAGTAAAACCATCATCATCAAATGACTGTAACGAGGCGCTTATTAAACCGTTTTGAGTGTCACTACCAGAATTTGGTGACCCGTCATCATGTATAGGTTCTCCGTTATTATTCACGAAATAGGCAGCAATACAGTGTGATGAGGAGGAGTATGTACCAATGTTATTTATACTAGACCCATTAAAGCCATTAGAAATTACTTGCTGGTCGATGCTACTGCCGGTATTCTGAGCATAACCTATTGTTGTACCACCTGCCATTCGTATATCATTTGTATTGTTGCCGTTTGCTCTATAAGTGTTATTATAGCCTTCGATTCTGTTGATTGCTACAAATTCTACAGACTTGGGAGAAAACCCTACACCGGTCACAATTACATTACCAGAAGCATTTACAAGAATTTTCCCAAAGTGAACCTTTTTTTGACTGTTTGACGATATGTGATTCCATTGATTGTTTTGCCAAAAATAAAACCCAGCAGGTGTTAAGCCACCAGTAGCATCGTTATATACAAGTGTGCTCTCTGCGAGGGGTGTTCCTGTAGGATTAACTACAGTAGTAATATCTGTTAAGCTCAACAGTGCAACGCGCGGTACGAGTATCCCATTTGAAGAGACAATGTCTAAACCAGCTTCTGGATTTACAGTGCCGATACCTACTTGAGCGATTAAAGAATAGGAGAATGTGAGGAATAATATTATTAAATAATTCTTCATTTCTAATAATTTGGTAGTGCTAAAATAACCTAATGAGTAGTTTTATACCAGTATAATTAAGTATTTTATCTAACTTTCAGGTATTTATATAGATTTAAATTGAATGACGTTCAGTAGAAACAGCAACTGGCTTTTGTACTGGTGATAAATCTTTCAGTGAACACTTATAAAAACTCTTTATAAAAGAAATCTGTAGGTTGCCTTAATAAGAAATGTATTATTCAATTGTTTCTGAATAACTTGATTATCTAGCGCATTAAAAAGCGTATTGTCTGGATCGTTATTACCATTAGCGCCTTGTGACCAGACAAAAAACAATTCTGAACCGGGAACATATTCCCAGCGTACAACAAGATTTGTTCTTAATTGTACAACAGAAAAATCGGGATCACTAAATCTATAATCTGTTGTGCCATCATTATTTTCATCAATTTCATAACTAGTTTCAGTTTTAGAAATTTGATTAGGGGCAAATAAAGTTATGCGATTATTTAAATCTTTTGCTGTCGAATTATTAATGCGATTAAAATTTGTGTATTCTCCTTTTGATACAAAAGGTTGTGCGTAGTACTGCACGCTTAAATTGGGATTAACGCTATAGTTGAGGCGTAGTGTAGCACTTAGGGTTTTTTGATCTATATTACCTAAAATGTATCTCTTTGTGCCATTGTAAGTTGTGGTGCTTACATACTGGGTTTTGTTAGGACTTAGTTCGTACTCTGGAAAAAAGGAAAGACTCAATGCGTCAAGAGGCTGATATTCTAGCCCTGCCTCTAGTCTGAAATATGAAAAATTATTTTGGGTTGCTTGTGAAAGTACGTAGCCTGCCCCATAGGTGATTTTCTTTCTGGTATCTGAGTTAATGAATAGGAAATGAACATTTTCTTGATTAAAACGCAGACGTGGTCCACCTCTTAATTCGGTATTACTAATTATTCTAGGTTTGTGATTTATACCGAAACTAGCTTCCCACGTATTATTAAACCGAAGAAAAGATTCTAGATTATACTGTATGCGATTATAATTGCCTTCAAAATCAAAGACACTCTGTTGCTCAAGCTCTACGTTAATATTTCTGAAAGTTTGTGTAGGATTCAAAAGTGTGTATTGAAGATTAGCGTATTGCGTAATTAAATCTGCCTGTCTAAGAAACCCTACATCATTTAGTTCAAGTTCTGGTGATTTCCAAGATGTTCCTAAACTTCCTGTAAAGTTTCCGCCGGAAGCTTTACCTATTTCCAGATTTCCAGCAGTACCGGTAAGAGAGGTTTTTGTTGTATCGATTGATAAGTGAGTTGCATCTGCGCGATCAAAAAGATGTGTAAGGGATCGTTGAGTGCGGGTTATAGCTTCTTCGCTTCCTTGTACATTACTAATGATTGTATTTCCTTCAATATAATACTTACGAGCATTCCAATTATGTTTAAAATCTATACCTCCAGTAAAAGCATCACGATGAAGAAATTCAAGTTGAGGTTCTAGTTTTCGATTAGTAGCTGTTGCAATAACTCCTATATACGAATTGCGATCATTAAAATCTTTTTGAGCTCTACCTATTATGTAATTAGTGAGAGGTTCTACCAGCACTTCCTGCTCTGTATTATCTGTTCTAAGAGTATTTGCAAACTCCTTATCGGTAAGACTTTCTAAAAGCCCTAATGTCCAGCCATTTTTAGTCTTTCCGCTAAATTTTGCGGCTCCTAAAATGGTTGAATTTTGTGGTGAATCTGTATAAACAACTTCGGGATCTCTAACAGAACGCTGCGGGCTGCGGCCAATACGTCTGGAATAAAAAAGATTATCAGAAGTTTGATCATCCAGATCGTAATCAAAAATATTACTGTTTGCTACAAAAAACGGACGCTGTTCTTTAAAAAATATCTGAAACCCGTCTAATGCAATAGCTGCTGGATCTGCTTCTACCTGCCCAAAGTCGGGATTTAATGTAAGATCTAGAGTAAGATCATTAGTGATTCCTATTTTTGCATCAAGACCTGCATTTAACCGAGCATCGCTTCCATCCCGGTAAGGATTGCCAGCCTGAGATTCATAAGTGTCTAGTTGGGTAACTACATAGGGTTGTATTTCTAATTGTTTTTGAGGGGTGAGATCATTTAGGCCTCTTAATTCACCAAATTCACTCACATACCCCGGTGCATTCGGTACAATTTCTTGCCAAAGAGAACGCTCTCTGTTTCTAAAGTAAAAGCGTTTTGATTGCAAGCCCCATACTTGATCCTTATCATTATTAAATCGTAATTGACTTAATGGTATTTTGATTTCTGCTGTCCAGCCAAAATCATCAATTCTTGTTTTAGTATACCATATTGGATTCCAGGTTTCATCAAATCGGGTGTTGTTAGATATAAACTCATCAGCCTTTACTCCTGCAGCGGTAAGCGTAAAGGAAAATGCGGTGCGGTCATCATTGTAACTATCAAAACTTATTTCTACCCAATCACCAGCAAAACCATCTCGCCGGGAAAGTCGCTTTTCAATACCATCAGGATCCTGATCAAGACAAACAAATGCCACATAAATATAACTTGCATCGTAAATGATTTTCATTTTGGTTTGTTCGGTAGGAGGAGCACCTATATCTGGCTGAAGTTGGGTATAACTAGTTGTATAAGGAACTAGATCCCAAATAGGCTCATTTATATATCCATCGATTTCAGGAGGATTGGCATTTTCAATTCTCTTAGTTGTGTAAGAACGCTTGGGAATCTCTTTTTTTGAACTTTGAGCTATACCTTTAGTAGTAGTGATTATTAAGAATAAACAAATGAGGGGTATTAAACAGCGCATCTAGGAATAATTGAATCTTAAAAAATGATAAATTGTCAGATAATCGAACAAATATTTTAATTTTTATTCAATTTGATGTTAGGTTAAGCGCTAATATTTGAAGAATCGAGAAAAATTAACAAATTGCTATTTGAAATTTTTTTTCTATAAAGGATTAATAGGATATAATGTTTACCCACATATTTTATATGCAGTGTATTATATAACAAGACTATCTGCGTAGTTATCTATATTCATGATAAAATCATTATAAATTGAAATGTTTGAAATCTGTTCCTGTGAGTAAGTATTTACAATTAAAAAACCCCCGTTAAACTCATTTAACGGGGGTTTGTAATTATGATGGGTTTTGTTCTACCAGTGGGTTTGAGTTTATCTCATCTTGTGGTATCTGCCATTGCCATCTGTTATCTCCTGCAGGCACCTCAAATAACTGACCTACTAAGGCAGGGTCGTGATTTGCACCTGTACGATCTAAAGGCTGGTTTAAACGCTTTAAGTCATAAAATCTGAAACCTTCACCCCAAAGTTCTATACGACGCTGAATGTATATTTCATTTTTAAGTGCTGCTCCTGTATTTGTAGATAAAGTATAGTTAGGATTGCGATTCTGAGCAAGTGTAAACAGTACCTGTTTAGCAGCGGCTTCATTTGTATATGATAATGCTTCTGCTTCAATCAAATACATTTCTGCAGCTCTCATATACGGTACATCCATTCTACTATCTCCAGTACCTGCGGCTATAAATTTCTGACTTGTGTATGGTTTACGTACAAAATTTGATGCAAGTGTAACTCCTGCAGGCAAATTGTTATGCGCCCCCGTTGGATCAAATAGTTGAGCTCGTATATCTGTACTTGCAATTTGATTGTATAGTTTAGAGTTTATCGCTTTAGGATTTGTTCTAATATTTGTAGAACTAAAGTTACGCGATACATAAGCTCCAAAATTTGCAAAGAATATAGTCTGATCTTCCTGAACAAAGCTTCCCCACATCCACTCTCTATTTGTGTATGTGTTAAATGAATTAAAATATTCATCATTTGTCATTAAAGAATATCCCTGTCTAGCTTGATTAGCTAATGAAGCAGCTAAAGGGTAGTTTTGCTGAACCAAGGCAACTCTAGCTTTAAGACCTATAGCTACACTCTTATCAAAGTGAGATTTATTAGGTCTTTCATAACCATCTAAAAGAAGAGTCGCTTGATCTAAATCTGCATTTACCTGAGCATAAACTTCCTCTACAGTAGCTCTTGCTAGAGGCTCATTACTTGCAAATAAACGTATAGGTACGCCTGGCTGGCTATTAACCGAACCTGACTGATAACGTTTACCATAAAGCTGCACGAGTTGAAAATGACAATAGGCTCTGTAAACTAATGCTTGACCTAAAGCTGCATCTCTATCTATCGTAGGACCTGTAGCATCTTCAGCGCCATTAATGATTACGTTTGCATTTCTGATAATTCGGTATAATACTCTGTACGGAAATAAATCGTCTGCATCAGAAGCATTTGTATGATCTACCCATTTGTACGTGTTATTAAACCAGCCATTACCAGCAGAAGTCATTACTGCATCTTCGCCTAAAACATCTGCCTGAATCATCATAGAGCCTATACCGCCCTCACCTTGTGAATTATAACGAAGGTACAGTGATCTGTGAATACCATTTACAACTAAAAATAAGTTGTCTGTGGTCGTAGTAGCAGTTTCAGAAGGTACATCCTCTGTAGGAAATCTGTCTAGGAAATCTTCGCTACAGCTACTAATAGATAGCATAGCTAGTAGCGCAAGTGAATATTTATATAAGTTTTTCATAGTAGTAAATTATAGAGATAAGTTAAATCCTAAACTTATAGTTCTTGAAGGAGCAAAACGGTTTTGAGTAGTTCCGTTAAAGTTTTGACCTACGTCAAGACCATCAACAGAAGTCCAGAAATGAAGGTTTTCTCCGTTCAAATAAATTTTAGCATTAGTTAAACCAATACGATCTATAAGTTCTGAAGGTAATTGATAAGAAAGTGAAACTTGACGTAAACCTAGGAATGTAGAACTTACTAAGTATCTATCAGAAGCTGCTTCAAAAGCAGTACGTTGATCTGTATCTAATCTAGGGATATCTGTGATATCTCCCGGTTGTTGCCATCTGTCAAGTATGCGTGTACTAAGAGCAGAACCGTAGCTTCCAGAGTGAAGAAGACCAGCAAGGTTAGTATCATAAGTATCTCCACCTATACTGTAAGTAAATAATGCTCTTAACTCTATACCTTTATAATTCCATGTACTGGTGAAGCTTCCGAACAAATCTGGAAGAGCCGTTGCAGTAGAGTTATAAAGTGCTTTATTTTGATTTGTAGTAACAAGATCACCATTTACAGTTCTTACGTCTGCATCTGTAGCTGTTCCTAATTCTGGATCAAAAACATATAATGCAGAACCATCAGCAGGGTCTACTCCGTAATATTCACGTAACCAGTAATCAAAAATTGAACCACCTACTACGTACTTTTTAGTTCCGTTTATGATTTCTTCCTGTGGAAGTTCGGTGAATTCATTGTGAATTGTAGAAGCATTAATGTTTAAATTCCAGTTGAAATTTTCATTACGTACAAGGGCTAAATTTAAATCTAGTTCTAAACCTCTGTTAAACATATTACCAATGTTAGCAGGGTAGCTATCTAATCCTGAAGACACAGAAAGTGGTACATCAAAAATAAGTCCGTCTGTAACTTTTTTATAATATGCAAAAGATCCACTAATGCGGTTGTCAATAAAGCCAAAATCTAAACCTAAGTCGGTTTGTTTTTGAGTCTCCCATTCAAGAAATTCGTTTCCTGGAGCACTAATTAAAATTCCTGGCTCTCCGGCGTTATTGTTACCTAGTCCTAAAAGAGACTGGCTAGCATAAAAACTTAAAGATGCGTTGCTTAAGTTAGAATCATTACCTACTTGACCGTAAGAAGCTCTAAGCTTCAAGAAATTAATCCAATCTTGACCTTTTAAGAAATTTTCTTGATCCATTCTCCAAGCTCCGCTATAGGAGTAGAAGTTACCCCATCTTGCATCATCAGCAAATCGAGATGAACCATCTCTTCGGTAAGAACCTGCTACAAAATAACGGTTGTCGTAGTTATAGTTTAATCTAGAGAAATAACCTTCTTTACCATATTCTCTACTGAAAGATTCTAAATCAACCGTCGTAGCAAAATTGATTAATTCTGTATTACCATCAACTACTTGATTTTGTCTAAATCCATATAAATACTTGAGATCGTAATCAAGACTTTCGTGACCTAATAAGGCAGTAATGTTATGATTACCAAAAGACTTGTTCCAGTTTAAAAGTTGGTTATAAGTTATAACTGTAGTGGTTTGCGTAGTTCTACTTGCGCGACCATCTGGAGCACCATCACCTACAATCTTGTTGTCATAGCTTTCGTTTTCATAAAAGTTTTTGTCTATACCTGCATTAAATGTAAATGTGAAATCGTTTAGAAAATAAAATTCTGCGTAAGTTCTAGCATTAATTGCAAAACGATCATCTTTATCAATATTTAATAGGTTTTCTTGTATTGCATGTCTACCAGGTGAAGCGCCAGCAGGTCTAATCTCTGTATAATCACCTGTGTCATAAATACGATTTCCAGCATCATCCAAAATGTACTCTCCAGTTGTAGCATCGTGTAAATAGACAGGATAAATAGGTCCAATAAATCTAGAAAATCTAAAAGGGTTAACAAAAGAAGAACTACTTGTAGCACCATCAACAGCCTGATTTGAAGTTGAAGTTGCACCGGTAATATTAAATCCTGTTTTAAACCAATCTTTAAGTTTTGAGTTTAAATTAATTCTACCTGTAATACGCTCAAAATCTGAATTAATAACATTTGCAGATTGATCTAAATAACTTAATGAAGCAAAATAATCTGTTTTCTCAGTCCCTCCTTGGTAAGAGAAATTTAAGTTTTGTATGATTCCAGTGCGTTCTAAAGCATCTTGCCAACTTAAATCATCTGGATATTTTAATGAGGCATTTGGGTTGATAGATCCATCATTCAAAACGATCTGATCATTGCTTACATTGAATGGATTATAGCCTAAAAGACCTGCGATATCCTGAGAAGCTTTAATATTAGCATCTGCAGTAGATAAAGGATTAGAATTTCTAAACGCTAAGCTGTTTCTGTAGGCCTCCCACATTAATTCGTAATACTGTGACGCATTTACACGGTCATATTCTGGGATAGATCTTGTTGCCATACCTTGACTAACTTCAAGGCTTATTTGATCTTTGCCTTTTTTACCTTTTTTTGTAGTTATTACAACAACACCGTTAGCTCCCTGAGAGCCATAAATAGCAGTGGATGCAGCATCTTTTAAAACGGTAAAGCTTTCAATATCATTAGAGTTTAAACTTGCAAAACTTCCTGAATAAATTACCCCGTCTACCACATATAATGGCTCTTGACTAGAGTTTACAGAACCAAATCCGCGAATACGAATGCTAGGTGCAGAGCCTGGTTGCCCGCTGCTTGTAGCAATTTGAACGCCAGAAGCAGTTCCTTCTAGAGCAGAAATTACGTTTGTTAAGGGTCTGTTTTCAATTGCATCCCCAGCAACAGTACTTACAGAACCTGTAACTTCACCGCGTGTTGTTGTACCGTAGGCGACTACAATTACCTCATCAAGAGATTCTGTACTTTCAGCAAGAACAATATCTACTTTAGATAGAGTGCCCACTTTCTTTTCTTGGTTAATAAAACCTACAAATGAAAAAACTAATGTTTCTTCGGGTTTTGCGCTCAATGAATACACCCCATCAAAATCTGTTTGTGTACCTCGGTTTGCGGTGCCCTTAATAATTACATTAACTCCCGGTAAGGGAATACCATCAGGTCCTATGACGGTACCGGTTACGGTTTTTTCTTGAGCATAGGAGCTCAACGCTATCAGACTTAATAGCAAACTAAATAATAGTCTTTTCACCATTTAATTTATGTTTTGGTTATAGAGGTGAAATTTATATTAAATGATTATTAAGTTTTTTGAAAATTTTAAGTTAAACTCATTATTTTATTAAATGTATTTCGAGTGTATTAAATGATTCATTTTTTAGATTTAATTCAATAAAAATTAAATATTAACGATTTTAAAATAATTTTTTAACAGAGTGTGTCTCAAGAATAACGCCGCTTAACACGCTTTTAACGGAGTGTGAAATTCTTTTAATTGTCAATTTTATATTTAGATCGAGATAATATGAATTGAATATTTGATTTTATAATTACTAAATGAAGCATTATTCCTCAGAACAATTTATTTATTTAATTGTGGAACTAAAATGTCTAAGTATTGTTAAATTTTTATGCGCGAGGTCTTTAAGATTTTCCGACTTTTTTGCTGTAAATCTTATAGAACTAACGATGACAACTGAATATTTTAGTTTGAGATGAAGTAGTATATTGATAAACAGCTATTAAAGCGCAAATAAATTATAGTAATACTTGGTTTGTCATATTCAATTATAATTGTACATTTGCACCCCTGTTTTCCCGTGTGAACGAGATAGCAGGAAATGGAATGTTTAATAATTAAATAAAACAGTGTGGACACATTAAGTTACAAAACAGTATCTGCCAACAAGAACACCGTTAACAAAGAGTGGGTTGTTATTGATGCTGAAGGACAAACGTTGGGTCGCATGTCTACTATCGTTGCAAAATTTTTGCGCGGAAAGTACAAGCCTAACTACACACCACACGTTGATTGCGGAGACAATGTTATTGTTATCAATGCCTCTCAAATCAACTTAACAGGAAAGAAGTGGGATACTAAATCTTACATCCGTCATACGGGTTATCCTGGTGGTCAAAGAAGCCTAACTGCAAAAGAATTGTACGGTAAAGACCCTGCGCGTCTTGTCGAAAATGCAGTAAAAGGTATGTTGCCTAAAAACAAATTAGGTAGCGCGATTTATCGCAATTTAAAGGTTTATGCCGGTGCAGATCACGGGCAGGAAGCACAGAAGCCTAAAGTAATCAACATTAACGAACTTAAGTAAATGGAAGTAATTCACAAAATTGGTCGTAGAAAAACGGCTGTTGCTCGTGTTTATTTAGCTCCGGGTTCTGGTAACATCACCATCAATAAGCGTGATTTAAAGACCTACTTCACTACAGGTACTTTACAGTACAAAGTTAATCAGCCCTTAGTAATGACTGAGAATGAAAATAACTTTGACGTTAAAGTGAATGTTTACGGAGGTGGTATTACTGGTCAAGCTGAAGCTGTACGTCTTGCTCTTTCTAGAGCTATGTGCGAATTAGATGCAGAGAACAGACTTATCCTTAAGCCTGAAGGTTTGTTGACAAGAGATCCAAGAATGGTAGAGCGTAAGAAATTCGGTCAGAAGAAAGCGCGTAAGAAATTCCAATTCTCAAAACGTTAACAACTATTGTATTTCAATATGGGTGTTCGCTTTTGAATATTTTTCAATTGAAATCAAAAAGAAATTAATTTTTAATTAAATAGTCCTTGTTTTCGCGAAAGCGGAAAAATTGGTTTAGCATCTAAATAGGTGAGGCGACGTGCCACAGGCAGGAACCACTTACTTATTGCTACTAAAACGGGAACGTAAACTAAATTTAAAAATGGCAAAAACAGAAAATGTAAAGGATTTACTGGATGCAGGTGTACATTTTGGTCACCTTACCAGAAGATGGGATCCTAACATGGCACCATATATCTATATGGAGCGTAATGGTATTCACATCATTAACCTATACAAAACTGCTGCTAAACTTAGCGAAGCTTCAGAAGCTTTAGCTAAAATCGCAGCTTCAGGTAGAAAAATACTTTTTGTAGCTACCAAAAAACAAGCAAAAGAAATTGTTGCTGATCACGCAGGTCGCGCTAAAATGCCTTTCATTACAGAAAGATGGCCAGGTGGTATGTTAACTAACTTCGTAACTATACGTAAGGCGGTTAAGAAAATGCAAACTGTAGATCGTATGAAACAAGACGGTCGTTTTGATAGCTTGTCTAAAAAAGAGCAATTACAAATGAACCGTATGCGTGACAAATTAGAGAAGAACTTAGGTTCTATCGAAGATATGACGCGTTTACCAGGTGCTTTATTTGTAGTTGACATTAAGCGTGAACACATTGCGATTAAAGAAGCTCAAAAATTAAACATTCCAATCTTTGCGATGGTTGATACTAACTCTGACCCACGTCAGGTTGATTTCGCTATCCCATCTAATGATGATGCTTCTAAATCTATCGAGAAAATCATAGCTAATGTTGCTGATGCAATTGTTGAAGGTCTTTCTGAGCGTAAAGCAGGAAAAGAGAAAGATAAAGAAGACAAGCCAAAAGCTAAAAAAGCAGAAGGAGCCAAGCCAGCAAAGGCAAAAGCTAAAGCTGCAGCTAGCGACGAAGAAGAATAGTATTTAACAATTTGATAATAGCTGAAGTCGTTTAGTATATTGCAATTTTGCACTAAGCTAAACGACTTTTTGTTTTAACTCATAAATTCTAAATAAAATGGCAAAAATAACAGCCGCAGACGTAAATAAACTTAGAAAAGCTACCGGTGCCGGTATGATGGATTGTAAAAATGCATTAGTTGAGGCAGAAGGTGATTTTGACAAAGCGATTTCTGTTCTTCGTAAAAAAGGACAAAAAATTGCAGAAAAACGTGCAGATCGTGACTCTAGTGAAGGAGTTGTTGTAGCAAAGATTAATGATGCAAATAACAGAGGTGTTGTTTTCTCATTAAACTGCGAGACAGATTTCGTTGCTAAAAACGATACGTATGTAGAGATGGCTAATGAATTAGGTGACGTTGCCTTAAATTATAACAGCAAAGAAGAATTTTTAGCTGCTGATTTTCAAGGTATGACTGTTGCTGAAAAATTAATCGAGCAGACAGGTGTTATTGGTGAGAAATTAGAAATAGGTGGTTTTGAAGTGCTAGAAGCTCCATTTGTAGGTGCTTATGTACACGGAAACAAAATTGGTGCATTAACTGGTCTTTCTAAAGCTACAGACAGCGCAGAAGAAGTTGCTAAAAGTGTTTCTATGCAAGTAGCTTCTATGGGAGCAACTACATTATCTTACAAAGATTTTGATGCAGATTTCGTGGCATCAGAAACTGAAGCGCGTATTGCTGCTATTGAAAAAGAAAATGAAGAGTTAGGTCGTTTAGGTAAAACACTTAAAAACGTTCCTCAATATATCTCAATGTCTCAGTTAACTCCAGAAGTTATGGCTAAGGCAGAAGCAGATATCAAAGAAGAATTAAAAGCAGAAGGAAAACCAGAGCAAATCTGGGATCGTATTTTGCCAGGTAAAATTGACCGTTACGTAGCCGATAACACGACTATGGATAATGAGAAAGCTTTACTTGATCAAGTATTTATTATGGACGAAAGCATTAACGTAGCTAAATATGTAGCTAGTAAAGGTGATGCTGAAGTTGTAGGTTTTAAACGTGTAAGCTTAGCTTAATATTAAAATAATAAGTTTTAAAAAGGCTGCCAACTGGCAGCCTTTTTTAATTCTAATAACGTATGATTAAAACCTAAACCTTGTCAATCACCTGAATATTGATGCATTTTTATAATTTTAAAAAATTGATTGTTTGATCACCATCTTTTAATTTAAGTTGATTGTAATCTTGTTCTAAAATTTGATATTTAATGATCTCATATTTTATTGCTATAGGAATAATAGGCGCTTCTGGTAAATAAATAGTAATTTCATAATTAAGCTATGTGTTGATATTTAATGAATAGTTTCCGCAACATACGTTCGAAACTGTAATTGTTTGATATCCTTTATCCTTTTCAAAATTTAAAACAGCATTTCCTTCCTCATTAGTTAAAGTCCCGTAATTCCCTTCGGGATCAAATACTGAGACATTTGAGAGTTTTCTCTCTTTTTGATCCAAAACAGTTATTTTCACCTCGATTGAATCTAAAGTATTATTATAGGTCTTGTATTTGTGGAAAGTATTTCCTTGGAGTTCAGTTAAATCATAGTCTAATATCAGAGAATCATTTTTTATTAGATAATGGCCTTTACCATATAGATCATCTCCCAAACTCGCACCCGAGTGGTATTCAAATGTTCCATTTTTAGAAAATTTAAAATAGTTATATGCTTCCTGATTAGGTGCTAAACTACTGTAAATTCCTTCTAAAATATTTTGACAGTGTATTTGCTGACAAATGCAAATGACTACTAATGACATTAAAATTGATTTAATCACACTCGGTTCCTTTTTATTCTTTTATTATAACGCTTCGCTATTATCAAAAATACTAAAAGTGAATAATGCAAATAGATAATATTATGATGTGAATTAAGATAATTAAGCTTTACCGATTATCATTTTTATCGTCGCTAATTTCTATTGCGGGAGAAATCTCTCGAAATATTAATCGTTTATTCGCAGAATCCCTCTTGATTAAATAAACTTTATAATCACTCTTTCCATTTTCAAATAAATGATTTTTGTTTGATCCAAAAATTTCAAAAACAGAATCTAATGTTATAGTTTCATATTTTTTAAGTTTTGATAGTGGTTTATAAGTTATTTTTTGGCTTAGGTTGACAAATAAGAGTTTGTCATTGTTTTTGTAAAGCTCGATCCGGTCACCATATAGTTTTGATTGTGGCTGGATTTGAGAATAATCGATATATAAGTTTTTAATTGTGTCTTCTTTTAAGACTAAATACGCTGTAGCGATTATAGCAGCTATTACCAGGAAATAAAATAGTTTAGTTTTAATTTTCATTGCAAGTCTGATCTATTTCTTTTGCAATTTTCTTTAATCTTGCAAGTTCTTCTTTTTTGTCATCGCTCATTTCAAACAATTTTTGTGCTGATAACAATTTATAATCATCTAAAACTCCAAAAACTGAAGGATTAAATTCTTGTAGAACTCTAGCCATTCTATCCACAAAATAATCATTCATTATATCGTGACTATAATTACCCAAGCCATTTTCGTTTATATATTTCTGATAAAGCTCCCTAAAGGAGGCATTGAACAAGAAATAGCGTTTTCCTAAATATGCGTGACATATTTCGTGAATAAGCACTGTAGCAATTTCAATACTTGAACTATTCTGCATACTAGGGCTTATTGTAATTAAAAAATCACCATTGCCTAAATATTCTGTCCTACCTCCTGTATAACCTATATCTCCTATTTTAAAAGAAATATTTGCTCCTCCGAGGTTATTGCTTCCAAACTCTACAAAAAGTTCAGTCATTAGATTGTAATAATTTTGTGCATTTACTCCTACGCTCTGTAATTTATTAAATACACAATCAGCTTTGCCGGTCAGTTGATTAATAATTTTATCTTCAGTTTTATTTGTGAAACCCCCGCCACCACTATCGTTTCCAAAATTCCAATAATTGTCGCAACCTACTTCGCAGCCATCAGCTGTACCATTAGACCCTTGTGAGTATAGCAAATCAATAGAGAGCTTAATAAGAGATGCTCTATTATTACAGTAGCTGCCAGGTAAAATAGCAATCCGAAACTAGAAAATAGCTTAATCAAATTACAACACCGCGCAAGAAAATAAACTTTCTAACATTGCGATTTTAAATCATTGTTTAGTCAATTCAATCCAATCTAAAGGCAGAATTTGTTCAGCAGGACCTGTATCACAAATTGGGTAGCTTTCACCCTGAACAGAAAGGAATAACTTGGCTTTATTCGTTGTGTTTTTTGTCTGGTTGAAAAATACCCAGCCGTTCTGGCCGCATTTATTGTTTCTACCTATATATGAAAAGACATAACTACCGGTTTCGGCAATATATCCGCTTTTTAATACGAAAGGGCTATCATTAGGAAGTGATAGGGTATTCTCGGTAAGATTACCGTTAGCGTCTGTGATCTTATAACGCATCAAAAGCTCGTCCTTTTGAATTCCTAGAAAGCTCTTTGTATTTTTAACAATACGAAATTCATAAAAATTCGAATTATAAGAACCTTTCCAAGTACCTAGAAATTTTGTAAACAGGTTGTTTACGTCCTTTAAATAGGCTCCATCTGGTATTTCAATTCCATTTTTTTTGTAATAGCTGTGATGTTGTTCTACAGGTATAATCTGGGCCTTACAGCCCCATAGTGAAACGGCGAGTAAAACGATAGTCAAATATTTAGTTTTCATTTCTTCTTTCTTTTAAATGTATTAATTAAATGCAATCTTGGGAGTCAACTTTACCTTTATCGTCAAGAGTTTTTGCTTTAACCTCATAATCGCTGCTGAATAAGGGTTTTGTGATCTTAAAAAGTTGTATACCATCAACCTTGATGTGGTCTTTCAAAAAATTTAAGAAGCCACGTTCAAGACTCGAATATCTGTCTAGATACTGTTTATAATCTTCTAAATAATCATCTGCACTTTTTAGCCCTGTTATAGCGCTAGTGTCACCTGTAAAGCGCAGGGTGTAATCGCCCGAGCTGGTAATTACAGTGGCATATACATCATTTGTGTTTGCAGACTGTTTTGCAATATTAAGAAAGGCAATCACATCTGCGGGGGAGAATATGCGGTAGATCTGATTAATCTCAGGACGCCCATCTACAACTTTGCCAGTTTCAAAGTCATCAAGGTGGGTGTGTATAAAGCCGTTTAAACTTTTATAGTCAAGTCCACCTAAGCTTAGCGAATGACCATTATTTATAGGGTTAAGCTTTGTAAAAGAACCATCTTTATTTTCTACATAGCCGGTTTCTTTTTGCTTACCTGTTTCATTATTAAGTTCTTCAAATTTAGCAATATAAGATGCGTCATCAATTTGTGCTTTTAATTCTTCACAAGGATTATCAATTTTATCTTCAGTATTATTTGTAAAACCCCCGCCACCACTATCGTTTCCAAAATTCCAATAATTGTCGCAACCTACTTCGCAGCCATCAGCTGTACCATTAGACCCTTGTGAGTATAGCAAATCAATAGAGAGCGTATAATTTTCGGCTGATGGTGTTGCCACAACCACAACTGTTTCAAGTTCACCACACCAACTACATACAGAAAATGGACAACCATCACCACAATTGTCTCCCTCGTCGTCAGCGATTCTTCTATTTTGTAAATTAGCAGTAATGTCTTTTCTCCTACTAAGGTATTGGGCAGTGATGTTATCTTCTATTATTTCAAAGGCATCTATAAAATTTCCCTCCAGATCAGTAATTAAAATTTCACCAGAGAACGAATTTTTTGTAGAACGGTCGTAGGTTTTTGTACTGAAAACAACACTTTTAACCTTTCCTTCAATTTCCAAAAGAAGAATTCTACTTTTCAAATTACCGTGAATGGTTTTAACCGGAATTACTGCTAATTTTTCAGAACTATTAGTAATATTCTCCATACTAACGGTATCACCAATAGCTACTAAATAGTTCTTTAAGCTCTTAGATTTTGATTTTTTAAAACTATTGAGATAATCAATAGCATTTTCGGGAGATACCGTTTTTATCTCATTTAGTTCCAGTTGTAGTTGAGCTGATGTGTCATCTTTTTCACAGCTCTGAAATAGCAAAAAGCTGATGCAAACCAGTAAAATGACATTTAATCTTTGATTGTAATGTTTTTTCATCATAATGTATATCAAGAGTTATAATGCATTATGCTGTAGGGAGGATTTTAAATTTAATTCTTTTTTTAATATTCTGCACAGGTATATCTACTTTTATCACAAACCTAATTAACCGTATATTTGCCCAAAATTTTTTAAAATCATGCAGTACAAACGTATTCTTCTTAAATTATCTGGTGAGGCATTAATGGGAAACCGCCAGTATGGTATTGATCCCGATAGATTAGCAGAATATGCAGAAGAAATTAAAAAAGTTCTCGATAAAGGTGTAGAAGTAGCTATTGTAATAGGTGGCGGTAACATTTTTAGGGGTCTTGCTGGAGCAAGCCGAGGTATGGATCGCGTTCAGGGAGATCATATGGGAATGCTCGCAACTGTTATAAATGGTCTTGCGCTACAAAGTGCACTGGAAGAAGCGGGCATTCAAACACGTCTGCAGAGTGCAATTCAAATTAACGAAGTAGCAGAGCCGTTCATTCGCAGAAGGGCTATTCGTCATTTAGAAAAAGGGCGTGTAGTTATTTTTGGTGGAGGTACAGGTAATCCATATTTCACTACAGATTCAGCAGCTGTTTTAAGAGCTATAGAAATTCATGCAGATGTAATTTTAAAAGGTACTCGTGTAGACGGTATCTATACCAGTGATCCTGAAAAAGATGACAAAGCTGTAAAGTTTGATTTTATAAGTTTTGAAGATGTACTTCAAAAAGGACTGAAAGTAATGGATACTACCGCTTTCACATTAAGTCAGGAGAACGAATTGCCAATTATTGTGTTTGATATGAACAAGCAAGGCAATCTCTTAAAGGTTGTTAATGGTGAAGCTATAGGTACAACTGTAAATTTATAATTTAGTATTTTTGATCGATTCTAGAAAATCGGAGAATTAATAAAGCTATGAACGAAGACATACAATTTATTTTAGACGGTACTGAAGAGGCAATGCAAAGTGCTATTACACATCTTAAAAAACAATTTGCAAACATACGTGCCGGTAAAGCAAGTCCTGCAATGTTAGGAAGTGTTATGGTAGATTATTATGGTAGTCAAACACCACTCTCTCAAGTGGCTAATGTGAATACACCAGATGGTAGAACAATTTCTATTCAACCGTGGGAGAAAGCAATGATCCATGAGATTGAGAAAGCGATTATGAATGCTAACTTAGGATTTAATCCTATGAATAATGGTGAGAGCGTAATTATCAATGTTCCGCCACTTACAGAAGAGCGTCGTAAAGATCTTGTGAAACAAGCTAAAGCTGAAGCAGAAGATGCAAAAGTGGGTGTGCGTAATGACCGTAAGAATGCGAATAATGAGATCAAGAAGTTAGAAAAAGAAGGTCTTGCTGAAGATTTATGTCGTAATGCAGAAGTAGATGTACAAGATTTTACAGATGCTTATATTAAAAAAATAGACGAAGTATTAGCTGTTAAAGAAAAGGAAATCCTTACAGTTTAATTTGATACTGTTTTGCTAGCTAAGTTAAGAATACATTTAGCCAGTTAAACTCATGCTAAGAGCGACCATAAGGTCGCTTTTTTTATATTATTTTTAAATTCTAAGTCACGTATTATAATGGTTAAATCGTTTAAGTTCTGCCTGCTAGTATTTTTTTTGACACTCAAGAGTCTTTGTGCACAGCAAATTAAAGTAGATGTCGACTCCTTAATGCAGGCTGCCATAAATAATAGCGTTACTAACAATCCTCAAGAAGCACTTGAGCATTATAGTTATACGACTTATGAAAAAACGATAATTACAGATTCATTAGAACGTCAAACAAATTCTCATTCTTTTTTTACAGAGAAAGTAGCTATAAATAATTATGACGCTGCAGATGGTTTTAAGGAAGAAGTTTTAGGTTTTAATATGGCCGGTTTTGAAGAACCGCGCTATGAGGTTTTAGGTATCACGCTTCAGTCCAGGTCATTTTATGATGAGGATTTTTTAATATTTAATTATCGTTATGCGGGTCCGCTTTCAAAACGCGGACTCAAAAATTATGAGTATCAATTTGTATCTGATACCGTTATTTTAGGAAGACCTGGCTATGCAGTATCATTCAAACCAAAACGGCCTGAAACCATACCTGGATTAGTTGGAATACTGTATTTAGACAAAGCATCTCTTGCGTTACAGAAAATGCATATTGCTCTAAAAGATGAGCTCGTAGCTCGTATCGAGCAGGAGTATCAGTATATTGAGAGTAAAGATATCTACCTACCAAAATCAAGTAAATTATATATTGAAAAAGGCGAGAGTTCTAAGAGGTTGTCGCTTTTTAGAGGAAAAGTTTCAATAGGTGCCATAGAAAATAATCCTGTAAAGGAAGCTATTCAGGGAAGGTATATGCTATCAACTTCTTATAATGCCAACTATAATCTTGCCGAAGTGGAGGATTTAGAGCATTCAAATCTGGCTATCGAAGTGATGGAGGATGCCGAAGATAAACCAGAATCCTTCTGGAATAGATATCGTACACAAGCATTATCTCAGCGTGATTTAAATAGTTTTGATTATTTAGATAATGTTGTTAAAACAGAAAATATTGAGAGACGGCTTGCGATGATCAATAATTTTGGTATAGGCTATTATACAGTAGACTTTTTTGATTTTGATCTTACTTACCCATTGAAATTTAATAATTATGAGGGCTTGCGTTTAGGATTGGGTGGTGTAACTAATGCAGCTTTTTCTAAGAATTATAGAGTTGAGGGCTACGCGGCGTATGGGTTTAAAGATAAGGTTCTAAAATATGGTTTTGGAGGCGGAGTGCTGTTAAATGAATCACACGGCGCCTGGCTAAGTTTGAGTTATAGCGATGACCTGCAAGAAACCGGAAGTTTTAATTATTTAACAGACCGTAGGGTATACTCGTTGTTTGAGCCCAGGCTTGTTAATATCACTCAATTTTTTGACTATAAAACGTTTCGTTTAAATCAGGAGTATCAAATCACACCAAAAATACTTTCAGAATTTCAATTTGCTAAAACAAACGTTCTGCAAACTCAAGACTACACCTTTGCTCTGGGAGATAACACCTATTCAGAATATGATATTACAGAAGCAACTTTTGGTGTTCGTTGGAGTCCATCAAGTAAATTTATGCGTTCAGAAAAAGGTACGGTAGAGATCTATGATGGGTATCCTAAAATCACTGCGCAAATTTCTAAAGGTATGTCTGGTCTGCTAGACGGGGATTTTGATTTTACACGTATTGGAGCTAAATTTTTCTATCAGGTTGAACGTTTAAATAAATCTACTACAGAATTTTTGATTGAAGGTAAAATGGCATTTGGCGAAGTGCCTTTAACTCATTTATTCCACGCGTATCCTAATGCACCAACTAAGGAAACTGTAATGCAGCGCTTTTCTGTAGCTGGTGTAAACAGTTTTGAAACTATGTATTTTGGCGAATTCTTTTCAGATAAATTAGCAACTTTACAAGTAAAGCACCATTTGCGTCCATTTAATTTTGGACCTAAATTTCAACCAGAAATGGTTTTTATCACGCGTTATGCTATAGGGGATATAAGTAATATAGATAGGCATCAGGATGTGACATTTGGGAAATTAAACAAAGGGTTTACAGAAACCGGTTTTGAAATTAATAAAATCTTATTTGGTTTTGGAACAAGTTTAACTTACCGATATGGAGCATATAGCCTCCCTAACTTCTCAGATAATATAGCATTTAAGTTCACCTTTAACCTACAATTGTAAAAAGGGGTTTTCCTAAAGGAATTTCAGTGTCAAATAAGTACCTTTGCGGCTCTTAAATTAGGACGATGACCAAGCTATTGGGTTACGGTTTTTGGAATGGTGTCGCGCGCCTCATTCTACGTAACAGACTCTTTATACTGTTTATTATTGCCGGCTTTACGGTTTTTTTAGGAACGCAATGGAAATATATGCGCTTTACCTATACCGAAGCTAATCTGCTGCCGGATGATCACGAGGTAAATTTAGAATACAACACATTTCTAGAGCAATTTGGAGAAGAAGGGAACTTAGTTGTTTTTGGGATAAAAGATTCTTCACTATTTACACCTCAAATTTTAAATAAATGGAATGCTTTATCAGATAAAATAAATGAATTTGATGCGGTAGCTTTATCTGTTTCATTAAAAGACTTAAAGCTTTTAAAACGAGAAGATGATCCTAAACGTTTTGATCTAAAGCCTTTTATTGAAGGTGAAGTAAGCTCTAATTCTGAAGCGCTCTCTCTTAAAAAGAAGCTATTTAATGATCTTCCTTTTTATGAAGGTCTAATATATAATAAGAGAACTGGTACAGTACGATCTGCCGTTTACTTAAGAAAAGATATAGTAAACACCGCAGCTCGAAAAGACTTTATAGTTGATGATCTCATTCCTCTTATTGAAGAATTCGAAGAAGAAACCAGGATAACGGTTCATACCAGTGGGATGCCTTATATACGTACTTTAAACAGTAAAACGATAATAGGGGAAATTGGTTGGTTTGTAGGTGGGGCGCTTGTTGTTACCTCTTTAATATTCTTTTTCTTTTTTAGATCTTATAGAGCGACATTCATCTCCATGATAACTGTGGTAATTGGAGTAATGTGGGCGTTCGGATTTTTAGGACTGTTAGGATATGAGATAACGGTCCTCACTGCATTAATTCCGCCATTAATTATTGTAATTGGAATACCTAACTGTATATTTTTAATTAATAAATATCAGCAAGAATATAAAAATCACGGTAATAAAATTAAGGCGTTACAGCGGGTAATAACAAAAGTGGGTAATGCCACCTTGATGACTAATATTACTACTGCTTCGGGATTTGCAACTTTTATACTTACACAGAGTTCTCTACTTAAAGAATTTGGTATTGTAGCATCTATAAATATACTGGCGATTTTCTTATTAAGTCTGCTGATTATTCCTATCGTGTATAGTTATATGACTCCACCGAAAGAGCGTCATTTAAAACACTTAGGAAAATCCTGGATAGAAGGTTTTGTAAACTGGATTGAAAAGATGGTGCGTGATCGAAAAATCACGATTTATATAACTACTGTTTTACTACTTATTGTAAGTATGATAGGTATTTATAAAATTAAAGTGTCTGGAAGTCTTATTGAAGATATGCCTAAGAATACAGGGTTTTATAATGACATTAAATTTTTTGAGTCTGAATTTGATGGTATTATGCCGCTCGAGGTTTTAATAGATACTAAGCGACCGAAAGGAGTAATGAAGCTACCCACTTTAAAAAGAATGGATGAGCTTGCAACTACAATTTCAGAAACTCCAGAACTATCAAAACCCCTGTCAATTGTTAATCTGGTTAAATATGGCAAGCAAGCATTTTATAACGGAGATCCGCAGTACTACCAGTTGCCAACTTCAAATGAACGTAATTTTATATTACCTTATGCACAAAGCTTTTCTACCGAGGCAGGTTTGCTTGATAGTTATATAGATTCTACAGGTCAATATGCACGTATGACTACCTTTATGCAGGATATAGGTACAGACCGAATGGAAATAGTAGAAGACAATCTCTACAATAAAATTAAAATTTTGTTTCCTAAAGACAAATTTGATGTTACACTTACCGGTAAGGCATTAGTCTTTCAGAAGGGCACAACCTATCTTATTAACAACCTAATTATTAGCTTATCGTTAGCTATTTTACTTATAGCAATATTTATGGCTTTTATGTTTCGATCGGTCAAGATGATATTAGTATCATTAATTCCTAATCTATTACCGTTGTTAATAACAGCTGGTTTGATGGGGTTTTTAGGAGTTCCCATAAAGCCATCAACTATTCTTGTTTTTAGTATTGCTTTTGGTATTTCGGTGGATGACACAATACATTTCTTGGCAAAATACAGACAAGAATTACGCAGTAGTGGTTGGAAAATTAAACGTTCGGTTTACGCCTCAGTTAGAGAAGCTGGAGTAAGTATGTTTTATACTTCAATAGTATTATTTTTCGGCTTTTCAGTTTTTATGATAAGTAGTTTTGGAGGTACAGTTGCTTTAGGAGGACTAGTTTCTGTGACGCTAATTTTTGCGATGCTTTCTAATCTATTGTTACTGCCATCGTTGTTGCTTTCGCTTGAGCGTAACATTGCAAATGAAGAAGATTTCAAAAAACCGGCTATTCAAATTCTAGATGAGGCTGATGATGAAGAAGAGCTTGAGAAGTTAGACAGAGATTAATGTTGAGATATGGGTTTCCGCTTTGCGGGAATAGCCGTAAAATATATATTTGCTTAGTATAAAATTGAACTATCACTGCAACCGGTGATTTTAGATAAAAACCATTATGAAAAAAACCATTGTACATATTTTAAAAGAAGAACCAAAAGGACACGAGATTACCGTGAGAGGATGGGTACGATCCTTTAGAGCGAATCGATTTATTGCCTTAAATGATGGTTCTACAATAAATAATTTACAATGCGTAGTAGACTTTGAAAATACAGATCCTGTATTGTTAAAACGTATAACGGTAGGTGCTGCAATTGCTGTCTCGGGTAACTTAATTGAAAGCCAAGGTGGTGGTCAATCTGTAGAAGTTGATGTGAAAGACGTGAAAATTCTTGGAGATGCTGATCCGGAAGAGGTTAAAATGACTATTCTGCAGCCTAAACGTCATTCACTTGAAAAATTACGCGAGCAAGCTCATCTACGCGTACGTACAAATACATTTGGAGCTGTAATGCGTTTACGTTCAAAGTTAAGTTTTGCTGTTCATGAATATTTTCAGAAAGAGGGTTTTTATTACGTAAACACACCTATTATAACGGGTAGTGATGCAGAGGGAGCGGGAGAGATGTTTAAGGTAACTGCTCAGGACTTAAAAAATCCTGCTAAGGATAAAGAAGGTAATATAGATTATAAGAAAGATTTCTTCGGAAAAGAAACAAATTTGACAGTTTCTGGTCAATTAGAAGCAGAAACCTATGCATTAGGTTTAGGTCAGGTATATACTTTTGGCCCTACTTTTAGAGCAGAAAACTCAAACACAAGTAGACACCTTGCAGAATTCTGGATGATAGAACCGGAGGTAGCTTTTAATGATCTAGATATGAATATGGATCTGGCTGAAGATTTTATAAAGTATGTTGTTAAGTATGTTCTAGATAACTGTCAAGATGATCTTGAGTTTTTAGAAGGAAGACTTATACAAGAGGACAAAAGTAAACCTGAAGCAGATCGTGCACCTATGGCGTTAAGAGATAAGCTAAGATTTGTTGCAGATAACCATTTTAAAAGGGTAAGTTATACAGAAGCTATTGATATCTTAAAGAACTCTAAGCCGAATAAAAAGAAGCAATTTAAATATCCTATTGAAGAGTGGGGCGCAGATTTGCAAAGTGAACACGAGCGTTTTCTGGTAGAAAAGCATTTTAAATGTCCGGTGATTTTATTTGATTATCCTGCAAATATTAAAGCCTTTTATATGCGCTTAAATGAAGATGGGAAAACTGTACGCGCAATGGATATTTTATTCCCTGGTATTGGTGAAATAGTAGGAGGCTCACAACGAGAAGAACGTCTTGATGTGTTGCAAGAGAAAATGGCTGCATTAGATATTTCTGAAGAAGAGCTGTGGTGGTATTTAGATACACGTAGATTTGGTACTTGTATACATAGTGGATTTGGATTAGGTTTTGAACGTTTAGTTCTTTTCGCTACTGGTATGACAAACATTAGAGATGTAATACCTTACCCACGTTTTCCCCAAAATGCAGAATTTTAATTATAAAGAAAGTATTCTCTAAAAACCCGATTAAAAATCGGGTTTTTTTATGCCGCTTATTATTATTTATTGCTGGGGATAAACACCCTTTTTTTAAGGTTATTTTCCTTAAGAATCAAAAGATGTCTATTTTACAGCTATGTAATTAAAACCAACGACTCAATGAAAAAAAATACTTTACTAGCAATCGCATTCGTTGCTACTTTGTTAATTCATTCTTGTGAGAAAAAATCTTGCAACTGTGATGAGCAGGAAATCCCTATACAGGAAGCTCCAAATAATATTATACCAGTGGCAGCTGCAGACTCCTTATATAAAAATTATGGTAATAGCCGTGTAGCTTTAATAGAACTTGCTGAAAATGTTACGGAAGATGGAGATACAATACCTAAAGATGATGCAAATTATAAACAAACAACTCGCTATGTAAGTTTTTCATTTAAAGAAATGAAAAAGTATATGGCATTTATTGAGCAACAGGCTGATTCTGCTAACATTGAAATATTACAATTACGTGTATATTTAGGTAAGTACGGTAAGAAAGTTAAAAATAAAGATAAATCTAATAGAGGTACGGTGTTTTTTAATCCTGCAGCTGAGTTTGTTACAGCAGATGGGACTAAAGACACAGTAAGTTTTGCCATAAAAAAAGATGCTAAAGGTAACTTTGAGGCAGTAACTGTAGGTTCTGTACTTAATGGATCAGCTTTAAACAACAAATCTGGAGGTGAAAATATACAATCACTTTCAGAAAATATAGGACACGAAGCGCCACCCCCACCTGTAGGAGGCGAAGATTTTCAATAAAATAAAATAATCTTGGATATTAACATCTCGTCTGAAAGGTTAGCCCATATTTTAAATAATCCTTCATTATTGACAATGGATTTTTTAGAGTTATTTTCATTTTTGATGGGCCTGATATATTGGAAAAAATTTTCTAAAACTCCGATAATTTGGTTTATACTATTTTTAGGTTACAACTTTATTAATGAAATGGTAAGTGCTTTTGTTTATGTCACAAAATTAGTGGATATGAACTTTGTGTTTTATAATATAAGATATTTCATATGCTTTACAGTTTATTACGGTTTGTATTATAAATTTTTAAAAAACACAACCTATAAAAGAGCAACAATACTATTAGGGGCAATTTGGGGTATAATTTATTTGTCATTTATTTTTAATAGTGATTTTCTTTCAGAAAAACCAATACTTGCCGCTCTTACTGGTGATTTTTTTTTAATTGTTATAATTCTATTTTATCTAGTTGAAACTATTAATAATACAGATCTAAGTAAAATTCAAGATTCAATTTTGATATTTATAAGTGTAGGACTCTTAGTGAGTAGTGTTATTCAGCTTCCAGTAGTTGTTATGACTTATGTAGGTTGGGCAAAAATAACTGACGCTTCAAATAGTTTTAATACTTTTTTTAGTATTGTAAGAAACGCTAGTTTCTGGGCCTATTGTGTTATGTATGTCATTTTTGCATATGGATTTTATCGTGCTAAGAGGCCTCAATTTGTGAAAATTATAAAGCTGGGATAAGCATTTGAATTCATTCTTAGATTAAGTATTTAAAATTATAAATGTAGAAAATGTGCTATTTAATGAGTTGAAAGATTGACACTTTTATTAGGTGCTTTTTCAAATACACACTAGGATATGGTTTCAAAATCTGATTGAATTTTTTAGGGTTTGTATTTCTTTTTGCAATTTTTAAAGTATGTTTTTACCTTTTCTCAGAAAGACTAGTTTATATTTTATAGATGAAGTATAACAAAGTTTTTGTGTAGCATTAATAATGTCCCATTATCCTCAGCTTCGGTTTATATCGCCTTAAGGATACAAAATTTAATAATTTTAGAGATTATGGATCAATCGACTTTGCAACTAGTCATTCTTGTCGTTCTATTAGTTTTATTTTTACTTGCCATAATTGTATTTGTTCTGTTTTCGGTGTTTATGAAACGAAAAAATAGTTTGCTTCGTGAGCAAATAGAAGCTGAAAAACGATTTGAAAAAGCTATTGCAGAAACTCAGATTGAAATTAGAGAAGAAACCCTACGCAACATTAGTTGGGAATTACACGATAATATAGGCCAGTTACTCACATTAGCTAAAATTAAAGCACAAAACATCGAAGGTGGGGGAGAAATGCTTGAAGTTGCAGAAACGATAGGAACAGGCTTAAATGAGCTTAGAGCCTTATCAAAATCTATTAATCCTGAAGCTATAAATGGGCAATCGCTGATAAAGTCTCTGGAGATGGAAGTTGCTCGATTCAACAGGCTTAAATTTTTATCTGCAGAGTATGAGTTATTAGGTGATCCTGTAGTTATTGATTCGCAGGCAGAAATAGTTTTATTTAGAATCGTACAGGAATTTATTACTAATACGATGAAGCATTCGAAGGCAGCCAACCTTAAACTTTCGGTACATTTTAAAGCTGATTCTTTAGAGATTATTGCTCACGATGACGGTGTAGGATTTGATTCTGAAAAAGTTGTTAAGAATGGAATAGGTCTTAGTAATATAGATAAAAGAGCAAATTTGATAAATGCGCACGTGAGAATAAACTCAATACCAGGAGCAGGCACGCAATTAAAATTAATATATCCATTAGATTAACTATGTATAAAGTAGCATTAGTAGACGATCACACATTACTGTCTGAAGCCATTGCAGGTTTAGTAAGACAATTTGAAAATTTTGAGGTTGTTAATATTTCAGTCAATGGTAAAGAATTAATAAATTATCTCAATTCAACTAATGCTCAAATTCCAGATATTGTTTTAATGGATGTTAAGATGCCTGTGATGGGCGGGGTAGAGACTACAAAATATTTAACAAAGCATCACCCAGATATTAAAGTCCTGGCACTTTCAATAGAAGAGGATGAACAAGTAGTTATGCAAATGATACGTTCTGGAGCTAAAGGTTATTTATTAAAAGATACTCGAAAAAGTATTTTAGAGCAGGCTTTAAATGAGGTTCTAACATTTGGTTTTTACTATACAAATACTGTTGAACGCCTTATCAAGAAATCTGAAACTACATTAGAAGAAGAAGTTGTTCTTAAGGATCGCGAGATTGAGTTCATTAAACATGCTTGTACAGAAATGACCTATAAAGAGATTGCTGGAAAAATGTTTTTAAGTCCTAAAACTATAGAAGGTTACAGAGAATCTGTCTTTCATAAGTTAGGTCTTAAAAATCGTACAGGTTTAGTAATTTACGCTATCAAAAATAATATTTTCACTCCCTAACATACACATTTATGATATAGATTTTTTAGTTAAATTCTTAACAAAACATTCTTACTTTTTACAAGGAGCAATTTTCTATTTTTGTAAGAACTGTTTCGACAATCTATATGCTTAAACAACAATTAAATTTTAAACTATCTCAAAAGCTTTCTCCACAGCAAATTCAGCTGATGAAGCTAATACAATTACCTACGCAGGCATTTGAGCAACGCGTAAAACAAGAGCTAGAAGAAAATCCTGCACTTGATAATGGTAAAGAGGAACCTAAAGATGAGTATGAGGAATTTGATAATAGTGGAGATGATGATTTTGAATCTGAAAAAATTGAGACTGAAATTAATGTAGACGATTACTTGTCTGACGACGAGGTTCCAAGTTATAGACTAAATACTAATAATTATAGTAGTGATGATGAAGATCGTCAGGTTCCTTATGCGTCTGGGACTTCTTTTACGCAACACTTGATGTCTCAACTGCATACTTATCGTCTGGATCAGGAGCAAATGGAGATTGCAGAATTCTTGATAGGTAGTATTGATGATAGTGGTTATTTAAGAAGAAATTTACTTGATATATTAGATGACTTAGCATTCACCCAAAATATTTATACAGACGAACAAACTCTTGAGAAGATTTTAAAAATTGTTCAAAACCTCGATCCATCAGGTGTTGGTGCGCGTAGTGTAGAAGAATGCTTATTAATTCAGTTAAAGCGAAAGGATGAAACCGAATCTGTCTCACTCGCAATATCGATATTAACAAATGCCTTTGATCACTTCAGCAAAAAACATTATCAGAAACTTTTGTCTAAATTTGATATTACCGAAGATCAGTTAAGAGCTGCAATTGATGAGATAGAACACTTGAATCCTAAACCTGGCGGATCCTATGCTGGGAATACTAAGGTTATTGAGCACGTTATTCCAGATTTTGAAATACGTATACATGATGGGCAACTCGAACTTACCTTAAATGGACGAAATGCGCCAGAGATGCATGTTTCTAGAGAGTATACAAATATGCTTAAGGGGTACAAGGATGCTTCTGAAAAGAGTAAATCTCAGAAAGATGCCGTGATGTTTATTAAGCAAAAATTAGATGCTGCAAAGTGGTTTATAGAAGCGATTAAACAACGGCAACAAACCTTGTTTGTAACTATGAGTGCTATTATGAACTATCAGGAAGAGTTTTTCTTGACAGGCGATGAGCGTAATTTGCGGCCAATGATCTTAAAAGATATTGCAGATGAGATAGGAATGGATGTTTCAACTGTTTCTCGGGTTGCAAATTCTAAATATGTTGATACTCCCTACGGAACAAAGTTGATTAAAGAGTTCTTTAGTGAAAGTATGACAAATGACCAAGGTGAAGAAGTGTCAACACGGGAGATTAAAAAAATCCTTGAAATGACAATTCAAGATGAAGATAAACGTAAACCATTAACTGATGATAAGCTGGCAAAAATCTTGAAAGATAAAGGGTATCCTATCGCCAGACGTACAGTTGCGAAGTATAGAGAACAGTTAGATGTGCCGGTGGCACGTTTACGTAAGGAAATTTAAATGAAATTTATCCTACGTAGTTTTTCATATCTAATGCACCCCTTGTTCATGCCACTACTGGGTGTAATTATTTATTTTGCAATAACTCCTAAATTCATACCGGAGTCGTTTATGTATGCAAAAATATTTGCCATAAGTATTTTAACGCTAATTGTACCCATCCTTTTTTATTTCCTTCTTGAAAGTATTAATCTTGTATCCTCAAAAGAATTAAGTGATGTCAAGGAAAGAAGAATTCCATTGTTATGTCAAATAGGTATCACAATCATAATAGTAACCGTAATAATTAATGGTTATGAGTTTCCAGAACTCTACTTATTCTTTTTGGGAATTCTTATTGCATCAGGACTAGCATTAATTTTCAGCCTCTTTAAATACAAAGCCAGTTTACATATGGTGGGTGTGAGCGGAGTGCTTTCTTTTATTATAGCGCTGAGTATGGTTTATACTACAAATTATCTGGAGATTATTTCATTACTCATTATTGCTATTGGTTGTACGGCAGCATCACGGTTACAATTTAAAGCCCATAGTATGCACGAATTGATTGTTGGCATATTAGTAGGTGGGCTTCCGCAGTTGCTTGTATTTTATTTTTATAATATATAAAACATCAAACCGAGTTTAAAGCTATTAAGCTCAAGTGCCTCTCCATTAACTAGAGTACCATCCTTAAAAAATGGATTTAGGTTATAATAGAAGTGAAAATTAAATGTATCATATCCAAAGGTAAATGTTAGTCCTAGACGATATCTGTCAAACTCAGGAACATCAGTTTGCACGACTTGATTGCCTGTTTCTTCAAAATTAAATTTGTAAGCATATACATAACCTAACTGTAATCCTGTGTAAACTCTCCAGAATTTATAGTTTGCTGCTGTAGAGGTACGCCAACGAAGCTGTATGGGCATTTCTACAAGATAAGTAGAAAGCCAATTCTTATCATAATCAACACTTGAGTCAATTATATTAAATATTGATTGATTCTGTGTGTCTTCACCTACAAATAAATTTTGATTATAAGTGTTCATAGAAAAGCCGGCTCCAATGCCAAGTGCAATATTGCGTTGAGAATTGAAAGGCATATCTCTTATGTAACCAAGGTGCAAACCCCCACTAAAGCCATTTTGAGATAGGGTAGTTGGTTTATTGGTTAATAGATTAAATGTTACTCCCAAATAGAATTGATCCTCTCTGTATTTTGTGTCAATTTTCAGGCTGTCGACCTCAACGGTTAGAGAATCCTGTGACTGACCAGTAAATATTGTTAAACAAGTAATAGCGATAAGGAGGATTTTTTGTTTTGTGGTTTTGCTATAACCCATCTCAAGGAAAATTAAATTATTAATCAGATATCAAATTTGATCTAATTATATTGATTATAATAAAAAAACGCCCTGAAAAATCAGGGCGTTTTTTTATTATAAAAGAAATGAAAATTTAATACATCTTATTGATTGCTCTTAACTGCGTCACCAGACTTAGTAACGTAATTAATTTTAAGTGCATTAGCAGTTCTAAGTTCTTGCTTTATATCTGAGATAAGGCCCATTTTACTTTCTCCATCAACTTTCAAAGCTGTAGTTAAGAAAGGTACAAGTTCTTCACGTTTACTTGCGCGTTCTTGATAAATGAAATCCTGAATATCTCCAACTTCAGCAAATTTATCATTTAATTGAATTTTAGCTGAGGTTCCGTAAGTTGCTTGATACCTATCAACAGGCTCTCCGGCAAAAATATACATTACAAGATCTTTCTTGTCAAGTTTTTCAATCTGATTAGCTGTAGGTAAATTGTTTTTTACCATTAATGTGTTTTCACGCATTACTGTAGCAACCATAAAGAAAAATAACAACATGAAAACTATATCTGGCAATGAAGCCGTAGAAATAGCGGGTAATTCACCTCCTTTTTTCTTATTAAACTTAGACATAGTGTATTGTGTTAAATTTTATTTTTACTTAGGTTCTGCTTCAGAAAGCTTCTCTGGATATAATTCCTTAATTATCTCTAATTTAGGTTTAAGCTTGTCTTTTACAGCTTGAGTAGTACGAGCGTCATTAAAGCGATTTTCCATCGATATAAATGTTTCTCCGTATCTACTCATCGCCTCACGATCACGTAATTGATTATAAGCAGCAACAAGTTCATTTTGTACTGCAATATATCTCTTGTATGATGTTCCACGATTATTTACCAGCGAGATAATTGCTTTGGTGGGGTTTGTTGAAGAATTTTCAGCTTTTGCACCTTGGCAGTAGCTACAATCTTCAGCACCGTTATCTAAAAATTCAACAGCTGCTGCTCTCAAATCTTTAAGATCCATCAATTCATCTTCTACTAGTAAATCATTATTACTATTTACAACAACAGTAAAAAGATTTCGCATTTTAATTACCGGCGGAGGAGGTTGGTTTTCATCAAGTTCCGGAGGTAATTTACGACTTATACCACTGTCTGTTTCAATTGTAGTTGTAACCAGAAAGAAAATAAGAAGTAAGAAGGCAATATCTGCCATCGAACCTGCATTTACTTCTGGAGCTGATCTCTTTGCCATAATTAAATTTATTTAGCTAATTTCTTAACACCTGAGAATACCATTGCTCCTACTGCAATTAATGCAAGTAAATAGAATGCATATATACCAGTTTCTACCCATCTTGATGCAGATGCAGATAGTACTTCACCATCTCTCATGGGAGTTTCTTCTCCAGATGCAAGTAAAAATGATATTACAACCACAGCTAAGAATGCTCCAAGGCCTATTAAGGTTCCTTTTAAGGAAGATCCGCTAGTAAATAGATTTTTAATTACAAATACCAAGACAAACACTAATGCAATTGCAAATATTAAATAAGCAATATAAATAAAAGGAGTAACTAGGCTATCCTGTAAATCTGCTGAATCTAGAATTGCAGTGTCTCCTGCAAGAATGATTCTAACAAGCCATACGGCTCCTAAAATCGACAGGATTAGTGCAACAATTTTTAGAATTTTATGTAACATAATAAAGTTATGTATTTAAAGGATTATTACTTCTTGTAACGTACAAGCATATCAATCAATGTGATTGAAGCATCTTCCATATCATTTACAATGCTGTCAATTTTAGCAATGATATAGTTGTAAAAAATCTGAAGTATAATCGCTACAATAAGACCAAATACAGTTGTTAAAAGTGCTACTTTAATACCACCAGCAACAAGTGAAGGTTGCATATCTCCTGCAGCTTCAATTTTATCAAATGCTTGAATCATACCTATTACCGTACCCATGAAACCAAGCATCGGTGCTAGTGCGATAAATAAAGAAACCCAAGATACATTTTTCTCTAAAAGACCCATTTGAACACCACCATAAGCTACTACAGCTTTTTCAGCAGCATCAACGCCTTCGTCAACACGGTCTAAACCTTGATAGTAAATAGATGCAACCGGACCTCTTGTATTTCTACAAACGTCTTTAGCAGCTTCAATACCACCGCTGTTTAATGCATCTTCTACATCCTGAGCTAATTTTGCTGTATTTGTGCTTGCAAGGTTTAGGTAAATAATACGTTCAATTGCAATAGCAAGACCTAAAATAAGACATAAAAGTACAATCCCCATAAAGCCAGGACCACCTTCTATAAAACGTTTCTTTAATTCTTGAGTGAATGATAAAGACTCTTCATCAGTGTCTGCGGCTGCAGCTTCTGGAGCTTCATCTTGTACTGCAGATAATACTGTTGCGTTAACAGACATTAAAGAGGCAGTATTTGCTTGAACTGTAAGATTGCCTAAAGCGATTACAGCTGTGATTACTAGAATAGAAAATACTCTTTTCATTGCTTTTGATCTTAAAAATTTAGTTAGTAAAGGATAAAGATATAAAATTAATTATTCAAATATTAAAAAATAGCAGAGAGGAAGGGATTCGAACCCTCGATACGCTTTTGGCGTATACACGCTTTCCAGGCGTGCGCCTTCGACCGCTCGGCCACCTCTCTTTAATTTGTCGCGCCGAACCAGTTTTGACAGGCTGCCAAATAACAAAAAATATGTCAAATCCCAAAAGGAAGAATCAAAATAATAATAATTTCTTATTAACTCATTTCTCCTCTTAGTGAAGTTTCAAATATAGTCTTAAAGACCTTTGGAGCCAAATTTTGACTATTGAGATACATCATTTTGGTTATGGCTGCTTCTATAGTAAGGTCTTTGCCAGAGATTACACCCAGCTCCTTCAGTTCTGTACTGGTCTCATAATTACCCATTTGAACACTTCCCCATTTGCATTGGGTAATGTTAACAAGAGGTATTCCTCGGTCAATAATTTTTTTCAATAATTCTATAAACCAAGCTTCTGTAGTGCCATTTCCAGCGCCAAAAGTCATTATAATTACTCCACTATACGTCAATTTTTCAAATGTGTTTGAGAGCAATGTTTTATTTATTCCCGGATATAAGTGAACAACCAAGATATCTGTAGTTAATTCTTTATGAATTTTTAACTTTTTGCGTGTATATGGAAGCAGTTTTTCATCTTCAATGGTAAGATGAACTCCAGAAGTTACGAGTGGAGAATAGTTAGGAGACTTAAAAGCTTCAAAATGTTCTGCACTAATTTTTGAGCTCCTGTTTCCTCTATAAAGTTTATATTCAAAATAAAGCCCCACTTCGGTGATATATGATCTTCCTCTTTTCTTAAGTGCTGCAATTTGTATCGCCGTGATTAAATTTTCTTTAGCATCAGTTCGTAAATCTCCTATAGGAAGTTGAGAGCCGGTGAGAATTACAGGTTTTGCTAAGTTTTCTAACATAAAACTTAATGCCGATGCTGTATAACTCATCGTATCACTCCCATGAAGAATTACAAAACCGTCTATTGCGCTATAATGATCTTCAATTATAGTACAAAGCTCAGACCAAAGTTGTGGATTCATATTTGAACTATCTATTGGCTTTTTAAAACTGATAGTTTCAATCTCACACTCTAAAAGGCGTAATTCTGGAATTTTATCGAGAAGATCATTAAAATCAAAAGATTTTAAAGCTCCCGTTTCAAAATCTTTGATCATCCCAATTGTTCCTCCGGTATATATTAGAAGAATTTTTGATGGTTTACTCAAGACTTTTAAGTTTATTTATTACTGGATTTGCGTACATTAATAGAAAGCTTTCTCTTGCTATTTCGCTAGCCGCATCAACTCTGCGTTCTAATCTTCGTTCAAATGCTCTTTTGTCTTTTTCTGTATACGTATATGAATAGGTATCTGTCTCGTGATATAAATCGTATGCTATATAATTAGACGGCCATAATTTATAGATTCTGTAAATTTCCTTGTCTATATACTTAGCAAGTTCCTGAAGCTTATCATTATCAGATAAATCTCTAGAATCAATTTCATCAAACACACTTCCATCTAATTTGCCGGTGGCAATATGAACTCTTTTCTTATAACCTAGTGCGCCTCTTAGTATACTATTAAAATCCTCATTGTTACTTTTGACATATACAATATCCTCGCTTTTAGCTATTAGTTCTGGTACTTTAAGAATATCTGTGGGGTCAAACTCATAAGATATTGCAACGGGTCTTATATTAAGGTCTTTGAGAAATGGAATTACGGCTTGATCTCCACGAGCCATTCCTATCATTTTTAAAACGCCTTGTTGTGTCTTATCACTACCATCTTTAGTTCTTCCTTCTCGTTGAGCCATCCATATCGATTGGTTATTTGTACCAAGTACATGCGCCACGTATTCTGAAAGATTTTTTGAACTTAACAACATTTCTCTAGGAGAAAGACTGCGCTGCACTAAGAAACTTCTATTAAGTCGCGCAAGAGCCATTAAAAATGGCTTTTGTACCAGATTATCACCGATCGCAGAAGCGGTCATCACCAAATCATTATCATAAAGTGCCACATTTATAAATGAGGTATCTAAAATTATATCCCGATGATTTGATAGATAAAAGTAGGATTGCTCTTTATTTAAATGTTCAAACCCTGAGGTAGAAAAACCATCCGTGCTTTTCTCCATAATTTTTTGAACAGACTTATATATGATTTTACTTTGAAAGTCATATATAGAGTGGCATTCGTTAATAATTTCTTTTATTTCCCGCAGTGACTTTTCAGGAAATGTAAATTGTAACAATGCCTGAAACATAGGGTGACGATAATGGGTCTGAAGTGCTTCGTGAACTTCAGAATCGTCATAAGGTCTTATGGAGTCAAATTTTGACACAAATTATTTTTTAGGTTGATCGTAAAAGAACAAAATATTTTATTGATCAGTCAAGCTTAAATATTTTTTTGGCATTATTTGTAGTAATTTCTCCTACTTCAGCAATTGAAATATTGTAAATTTTTGAAAGCTTATCTGCTACTTCAACCAGATAACTACTCTCGTTTCGCTTTCCACGATATGGAGTAGGAGCTAAGTAAGGAGCATCTGTTTCCAGTACAATATGCTTGACATCTATTTCATTTAAGAACGTATCTATTTTACCATTCTTAAATGTTACAACGCCTCCAATTCCGAGCATTAAGTTAAAATCTATCGCTCGCAGTGCATCCTCTTTAGTGCCGGTAAAGCAATGAAATACCCCTCTTAAACGATCATTTTTTTCCTTTTCAAGTACTTCAAATACTTCTTTAAAAGCATCTCTACAATGTATAACTATAGGTAAATCGTATTGCTTAGCCCATTGTATTTGTTGAGCAAAGGCCTCTTTTTGAATCTCTTTTGTTGATTTATCCCAATATAAGTCTACACCAATTTCACCTATAGCAATATGTTTTCTTAAAGCAAGTTCATTTTCTACGTGACGAAGTTCATCTGCTAGACTTTCTGGTTTGACATGGGTAGGATGTAAGCCCACCATTACATGCATAGATTCTGGATACCTTTCTTTTAAGTCCCACATTTTTGCAGTGTAGGTAGAATCAATTGCCGGAAGAACAAAATCTGTAATGTCCAGCTCCTGTGCTCTAGCAATCATTATATCGCGATCTTCATCAAAAGATTCGCTGTAAAGGTGGGTATGAGTGTCTATAAACATATGCGGTAAATTTAAAAATTAGCTGTTAGCAGACGTAAACTTTATTAAAAATTTAAAATTCAAGTGTTTTATTTACTCTAAGTTTGGCCACTTAGCATTTATTATGATTTCACTTTGGCAGTTTCTGAAAAAGAAAAAATATAAGAGAATTCCACTTTCACCAGTAGGCACAGGACATCTCAAATTTGAAGCTACAATTAATGGAGTTTCTGGTGAATTTATATTAGATACCGGAGCTTCAAATACGTGCATAGGTTTTGAAGATCTCGAGCGTTTCAAATTATATGCAAAAGATAGTGAGGTCAAGGCTGCCGGAGCAGGTGCGATTGATATGCTTACACAAATTGCTCAAGATAATCTAATCGAAATAGGTCCTTGGAAAACAAAAAATATTTCAATTGTTTTATTTGATTTATCACACGTAAACCAAGCGCTCATTAATCATGATGCGAAGCCAGTAAGTGGAATTATTGGTGCTGATGTATTAAAATTAGGTAAGGCAATTATCGACTATCAGTATAATTGTATGTATCTGAAATAATTTTAGACTTCCGAGGCTTTTAAGTAAGTCAATTTAAACGCTTCGGTTACCAGAGTTGTAACTACATCAAGTTGTCGTGTAACCTCGCTCACGACCCCATTTTCTAGGAGATTTGAAGTTTTTCTATTCCTAATTATTGGAAATAATGAAAGCCAGAAAGACAATTATAAAACACTTTGCTTCGGTTACTAGATTTATGATTACATCAAGTTGTCGTGTAACCTCGCTAACCACTCCTTTTTTCTTAAAGATTTTAAGTTTTCTATTACTAATTATTGGAAATAAAGAAAGCCTGAAAGGCTATTATAAAACGCTTCACTTCGGTTACCAGAGTTGTAGCTACATCAAGTTGTCGTTTAACCTCGCTCACCACCCCATTTTTCTTGGGAGATTAAAGTTTTTCTATTCCTAATTGTTATAAATAAAGAAAGCCGGAAAGGCTATTATTAACGCTTCACTTCGGTTACTAAAGTTATAACTACATCAAGTTGTCGTTTAACCTCGCTCACCACCCCATTTTTCTTGGAGATTAAAGTTTTTCTATTCCTAATTGTTATAAATAAAGAAAGCCAGCTCGAGAGCTGGCTTTCACCCCAAATCATAATTGATTATTACAAGTCAATTACAACAGTCTTAAATATTTTTTGCTTTAAAAGCTTGAAACAAAACTAAAGTATTTTTTTATTAATTAAAAACATTTAAATATTGCTCTTAATTTTAATTTCTTAGATAGCTATCAGTAGTGATAGCTTTATTTTCTTGACTTTTATATTGCATCATTCTAAATCCTGGGTGAATGCAATAACTTCCTGTATCTCCTTTTTTGTTGATTGCAATATAGGCAACCTGAAAATTTACATGATTGGGATTCTTAGATACTATTCTTCTTATTGCTTCTTCACAGGCTTCTTGCGGACTCATTCCGTTGCGCATAAGTTCGACAATTAAAAAGCTACCCACAGTTTTGATGACTTCTTCACCCATTCCGGTAGCAGCAGCACCTCCTATCTCATTGTCAATAAATAGACCGCTGCCTATAATAGGACTGTCTCCTACACGGCCTTTCATTTTATACGCAAGTCCAGAAGTAGTACACGCTCCAGAAATATTTCCTTTTTTGTCTAAGGCGAGCATTCCTATGGTATCGTGATTTTCAATATTAATCAGCGGTTTATAATCAGATGTTTTTAACCATTCTTGCCAAGCCTCTTCAGATTCTGGGGTTAACAATTTTTCAGCATTAAATCCATTTTTCAAGGCAAAGTCTTCAGCTCCTTTGCCTGTAAGAATTACATGGGGCGTTTTGTTCATTACCTCCCGAGCAAGAGCAGCAACATTGGTAATGTTTTCCACACACATCACCGCTCCACAGTTACCGGTGTGATCCATTACACACGCATCTAATGTTACATTCCCTTCTCGATCTGGGGAGCCTCCTTTACCTACAGTTGTATTTTTAATATTTTCCTCCTCCACAGCTACTCCTGCAATTACTGCATCTATTGCTTCATATCCTTTATCCAGAAGTTCGCCGGCCACGGCATTGGCTTTAGTAAATTCCCAGGTACAAATAGCAACTGCATGTTCTTTCATAGGTTTCTCAATAATCGTTTTTGAGTTTAATTTATAATCTTTTCCTCTGGCGATGCTTGTTAATCCCAAAGTAATGGCGATTGTATTTAGGCTGGTAGTGGCAATAAAGTTGCGACGCTTCATGAGTAATATCTATTATAAATAAAATAAACTGGTTTATTTTCTAAAAATAAGATTTCATTATAATAATTAGGAGATAGCTTTCATAATATTGCCGTCTTATTTTCAACAATATGCGCTGGTTAATATTTATTCTACTTTACATCTTAATCGATTTATATGCTTTTCAGGCCTTCAGAACTCTTTCCAAGAATTTCTGGCTAGCAGGTATTTACATTTTTATATCTATTGCAGTATTATTTGTATTTATTTATACGCTTTCTAATTTGGATAGATCAACCGGTATAGCCACTCGTGAAATGTATATTATGGGTTGGTTTTTAGTTTTATTTGTTCCTAAGCTAATTCTCATAGTAGTTTTATTTGGAGAAGATATCGTTCGTTTTATACTAAGCATATTCAATTCGCTATTTGGTGAATCTACTACTTATGAAATGCCTTCCCGACGAAAATTTGTAAGTGCGATAGCGCTCGGAATTGCTGCAATACCTTTTGCTTCTTTAATTTATGGAATGTATAAAGGTAAATATAGATATAGAGTGCTTTCCTATACCTTAGAATTTGATGACCTGCCTGAAGCATTTGATGGTTATCAAATTACTCAAATAAGTGATATTCATAGTGGCAGTTTTGATGATGCGAGTAAAATTAAATATGGTATCGACTTAATTAATGAGCAAGAAAGTGATGTCATTCTTTTTACAGGAGATCTAGTAAACAATTTTGCAAGTGAGATGAAACCTTGGACAGGATTATTTTCATCACTGAAAGCTAAAGACGGAGTTTACTCTGTACTGGGTAATCATGATTATGGAGATTATGCAGACTGGAGTTCTCAAGCTGAAAAGTCCGCAAATTTAGAAAGTCTGAAAACCCTTGAAGCCGAAATGGGATGGCAATTATTATTGAATGAGCATAAATTTATAACACGAGGTGAACAAAAAATTGCTTTAGTAGGAGTTGAGAACTGGGGGACTGGTTTCAAGCAAGTGGGAGATATTGATAAGGCTTCTGCAGGATTGTCAAGCGGTGATTTTAAGATTTTAATGAGTCACGATCCTTCTTATTGGGCAGAACGTCTTAAAAAAGATTCTAAAAATTACCAACTTACTTTAAGTGGTCATACTCACGGAATGCAATTTGGGATAGAAATTCCGGGATGGATTAGGTGGAGTCCCGTTCAATATCGATATGAAAATTGGGCCGGGATTTACAAAGAAGGTAACCGGGTGCTCAATGTGAATAGGGGATTTGGATATTTAGGCTATCCGGGAAGAGTTGGAATTTGGCCAGAGGTTACAGTTATTAAGCTCAAGAAGAAGAGATATTAATAGTGGTTTCTTAATTAAGAAACCTTATATTTATTCAACTAAAAGAGCATGAGGTATGTCAAAATTTGGAGCACTCATAGATTTACAAATTCCTGTTTTAATTGATTTCTATACAGAATGGAATGAACAATCCACTACTATGCACGCTATTCTACGTGACGTGGCTGCGGCATTAGGAGATAGAGTAAAAGTTGTGAAAATTGACGTTGATAAAAATCCTGAGTTAGCTGAAGCTCTTAGAATAAAGGGCTTGCCTACATTAGTGATTTATAAAAAAGGAGAGATGAAGTGGAGGCAAAGCGGAGAGCTTGATGCTAATTCCTTAATTTCTATTGTGCAGAAATTTGTTTAAAGCCCTTTAAATATATATCCCTTTTTTGAAAAATGCTCTAGAACACGAGGCAGCGCATACATCATATTATTTTCAGCTTTTAAGCTATCGTGAAAAACTATAATGCTGCCATCTTCAGCATAATTTAGTACATTATCTAAACATTTATTTTTATCTATAGCGCTGTCCCAGTCATAAGCAATAACGTCATACATTACGATTTGGTAGTTTTTCTCAATCAATCTATTAGCCTGTCTTTTTTTAATTTTTCCGTAAGGAGGTCTAAAAAATAATGGATGCTGGCCAAGCTTTTGGGTTAGTGTCTTTTCAGTCTTAGTAATATTTATTAGATAATCTTCATTATCCGTTTTCCACCCATTGAGATGATTAAATGTATGATTGCCTATAGTGTGATTACTCTTAATAAGTAAATTGAATATATCTGGATGCTTTACAATGTTGTCTCCTATACAGAAAAAACTAGCTTGTGCATTAAAATTTTCTAAGGTTTTTAAAACCCACGGAGTGATTTGTGGAATAGGACCATCGTCAAAGGTTAGGTAAAGTGTCTTTTGCGAAGAGTTTTTAGTTTTCTTATCCCATATATACTTACTGTAAAGACGCTTAATTATCTTAGGCGTCTTTACCGGTAAGTTAAGTTTAATAGGCATTATCTTATCTAGTTGTATCTCTGGGAATAGCAATTGATGAGTCTCTTATCTGCTCAGTAGGCTGAGATGTTTCTGGAGCAGTCTCATCTTCCCCGTAAAACTGACTGAATTTACGCAAGTACGAATTAAATTCTTTAGCTTTTTCAGGTAAGATTTCTTGATCCTGATTACGAATTAATAAATCTACTAAGCTTCGATAGCGTTCAATATCTGTAATAATATCTTGCGCGTATTTATACTGTCTGTTGAGATCTACTGTACTCCAATAATTTAATTTCTCTTGATATTTCTTAGCAACCTCACCCCATAATTTGCGGGCTTTTGCTTGCTCTCCTACTTGATAATAACCACTTATATAGGGTTCAAGAAGTGTGTAGTATTCAAATGTATCAACTGGCATTTTCTCCATTGCAAGATCAAGTACGTCTTTAGCTTTACTGAATTGCTTTTCATTAATTAAGGTTTCAGTAAGACGTGCCAGATTGCCTCGGTACGTGATTCCATTACGACGTGTTTCAGTATCATGATAAACATCTGGATCTCCACTATTACCCCAATACCAGTTCATTACGATATTATAGAATTTTTCAGAATCAATACGTCCCATATCATAAGGAGATTGTGGGTCTATAGGTGTGCGAATAGGTACCAGTTTATAACATACACCGTCTAACTGAAGGTAATCTTTCATCCATAAATAGTCGTCATCTCCAAAGCTTCCGCCTGTAAAGTAAATAGGACGTTCCCAATTATTGTTTGCAATCACATCCAGCATAAGCAGTCGGTTTTTATAAAGAACATCTTCTTTAATATTGACTACTATACTAGGAACAATTAGATCTGAATCTTTTTGAGGCACAATCCCTTTGCTTAAAACTGTATTTTTATCTACAGGAATACGTATAAGTTTTGTAGGGTAGGTATGTACCATAGTACCACTTTGTAATTCTTCCATGGTTCTAATATCATCACTTGCAATCCAGTTCATCCAAGTTTTGATATCAAGTGTGTCATTAGGTTTTAGATCATTATACCAAATAGCATCTCTGTTGCCTGCGACATATTTATCGTGCGTAAGCTGAGAAGGGATAGGGTCACTTTCGTAAGCCTTACGCTTCATATCATCTATATACCATGATGTCTGGAAGAGACTGGTATTTACAATACGTACATCTCTACGGTAGCCTTCAATTTCTTGTGCGTACCACAATGCGAAAGTATCATTATCACCTATGGTAAATAGAATGGCATTTTCATCGCAACTGTCTAAATACATTTTTGCCATTGCAAGTGCTGTTTTGCGATTGGATCTATCATGATCATCCCAATTCTGAGAAGCCAGAATTACAGGTGCAGCAAGAAGGCAGACTACAGTGATTGCAGGCAGTGCAATTTTTGAAGATACTTTATCTTTTAGCATGTCATATAATGCATATACTCCAAAACCTATCCACATTGCAAAAACATAAAAAGAGCCCACAAGTGCGTAGTCTCGTTCTCGAGGTTCAAAAGCACGCTCGTTTAGATATATTTTAAGTGCAATACCGGTAAATAGAAAGAGGACAAGAAGCACCCAAAAACTTTTCTTGTCTTTGCTTGCTTGAAATACAAGTCCTAATAAACCGAGTATAAGTGGTAAGAAGAAATACATATTTCTTCCTTTATTGTTGAGAACGTCGCTAGGCAAATTATCCTGAGGTCCTAATCTGGCTTCGTCTATAAAAGAAATTCCACTTAACCAGTTTCCATGGATATCGTCATAATTCCCTTGAATATCATCCTGGCGTCCTGTGAAATTCCACATAAAATAACGCCAATACATATAGCCAAATTGAAAATCAAATAGGTACGCTAAGTTATCTGAAAATGATGGAGGATCAACATCAATATATTGCCTAATACGCATTAAGAAAGACTGAAACCCTTCATTATCTATACGGCCTTGCGCGTAATCAGATTTAAATTTTGCAACTGCTTGCTGCAATTCTTGATTGTCTGCATATTCTGGCTTGACTTGAAATTGTAACGGACCGGTAAATTGCATATAATTTGCAATATGATCTGTACTCCACATACGAGGTAAGAAAACCTTATGCCGATCTTCAGAATTTTGTACAGCGTTTTCCCACTCGTTTATAATAATATATTTGCCGCTCTTTTCATCCTTTTCATAATTAGGCTTGCCATCTATATATGGGTTTTGAGCATCAAGACCTCCATAAATTTCTGTAAACTGTGGCCCATAAAATAAATGAGTTTCTGGATACTGCTCACGGTTATAATAAGCTAATAACTCACGGGCATTATTAGGATTGTTTTCATTAATGGTGGTTCCTGCATTTGCGCGTATAGGAAGCATTAACCAACTAGAAAAACCAATAAAAATAAATAGGATTGAAAGGATTAAAGTATTGAGTTGATAGTAAGATTTTTTTCTAGTGAATCTCAGTAAGAAATAAAAGACACCTATAAATACTATACCGGCTATTATAGTTCCGCTATTAAATGGAAGTCCGAAGGAATTGACAAAGAATACTTCGGCGTAGCCAAAAAAGCTTAACGTATAAGGTAATAGGAATTTGAAAATAAACATCAAGACAGCAACTACAATTACATTGGCTACAATAAAATTCTTGATCGTAATTGTTTTGTAATTTTTAAAGAAATATAGAAAGCCGATTGCAGGAATAGTTAATAGCGCCATAAAGTGAACACCAAAGGAAAGTCCTACGATAAAGCAAATAAGCATTAACCATCTATTGCCTCGAGGTTTAAACATATCGCGCTCCCATAAAAGAGCAACATAAAATAAGGCCGATAGCATAAACATAGCCATCGCATATACTTCTGCTTCTACTGCATTAAACCAAAAACTGTCTGTGAATGCAAAAGCAGTTGAACCTATAAAAGATGCTGCTAAAACAGCAAGTTGATCTGTACTCGATAAAACTTCTTTATTGCGTTTAAGCAACTTACGCAATAACAAAGAGATTGACCAGCACATAAATAGGATCGTGAATGCAGATGCTAAACACGACATAAAATTCACACATAAAGCAACGTAGGTTGCATCTGGAGCGAAAATTGAGAAAAATGCACCTAGCATTTGATACAATGGAGCTCCTGGCGGGTGGCCAATTTCTAACTTTGAGGAGGTAGAAATATATTCACCAGCATCCCAGAAACTGGCTGTAGGCTCTACAGTTAAACTGTAAGTGATTAATGCAATGGTAAATGCACACCAACCAATTATTTTATTATACTTCGGGAAATTGAAGTTTGTCATAAGGCAAATTTAGCAAGCAGCGAATTTAAGAATTAATACGGTAATGAATTCTGTTTTATATAAAACGACGTGTGGAAACGAAATATTTTTTCTTTTGAAATTTTTCTCAAAAAAAGATTTGCTGAACAAAAACTTTGTTTTAAATTTGCAGCCGCATTCGCAAGTCAGGTGAATGTTTTCTTGTAATAAGAAAAGGTCAATGGCCTATGGTGTAACTGGCAACACGTCTGGTTTTGGTCCAGAAGAGTCTAGGTTCGAGCCCTAGTAGGCCAACAAAAAAATCCGAATCATTTTGATTCGGATTTTTTTATTTGAATCATATAGATTGTCTTATGCTTGCTGATTTGCGGTTATGTAATAGAGCATGTTAGTGTAAAATGATATGCCTTTAGTGTCTTTGGCAATGCAATCGCACAAGAAAGATTTAAGTTGAGATGATTCTATTTCTATTATACTTTCAGAATTGGGAGATTCCGGAAAAATAGATTTTAAATGAATGCGCGTATTCGCTCCTCTATGTTCTAAAATAACTTCGGAAGCTTTAAAGAATTTTTTCAAGATTGCAATTTGAATACGTTCAGAATTTTTGGAGGTGTAATTTTCAGAGCAGTTTTGATCTATAATCTGAAACAGATTACCTAAGATATCTTGAGTAGAAGTTTTCATACCGATTATTTTAGAGTTTGATCTAATTTAATCTTGTTTCTAGTTCTTAACTTTTAATGAAATGTTATTTAGAAAAGAATTAACTAAAATTCTCTAGGTTAATTTTAAATATTAAGAGGGTTATTTGAGTAGCGGTAAGTCTGTCAAAATGTTTTTTAGCTTCCACGTTTAGAATAGGATAGCTTTGGGTTTTTTAAACTTCAAAATTATTACTATATTTGCAGCGTTAATTAAGAAAAAAATTAAACGAGGGGACATTTAAAGTCCCCTCTTTTTATAGGATCATGTTGAAGGAAAAAGTAAAAGCTCTTTTAGAAGAGGCGTTTGAGGAGTACAAGTCACTATTTTTAGTTGACCTCATATTTAAGGGAAATAACGAAATCACTGTTGTTATAGACGGTGACGAAGGTGTGACTGTACAAGATTGCATTAATGTAAGTCGTAAGGTGGAGCATAATCTAGACCGAGAAGAAGAAGATTTTTCTTTAGAGGTTATGTCATCTGGTGCTACAGAACAATTAATCAATAAAAGACAATACAAAAAGAATATAGGTAGAGATCTTGAAGTTAAGCTTCAAGATGGCTCTAAAGTAACAGGCCTTCTTACTGAAGTAGATGATCAAGGTGTGACATTGTCTTGGAAAGAACGTGTTGCGAAAGAAGTAGGAAAGGGCAAGGTGACTGTAGATAAAGAAGAAGTGTTTTCTTTTGACAGCATAGAGCAAGCAAAAGTTAAGATAAAATTTTAAGTACATAGCATGGAAAATATTGCGTTAATCGAATCGTTTTCAGAGTTTAAAGATGATAAACTAATTGATAGAGTAATGCTTATGGCAATACTCGAAGAGGTTTTTAGAAGTACGTTGAAAAAGCGTTTTGGAAGTGATGATAATTTTGATATAATTATTAATCCTGATAAAGGGGATTTAGAGATTTGGCGTAATCGTGTTGTTGTAGCTGACGGTGAAGTAGAAGATGAGAATTCAGAAATTAGTTTAAGTGAAGCTCATAAAATTGAACCTGACTTTGAAGTAGGTGAAGATGTTTCTCAAGAAGTTAAATTAATTGATTTGGGACGTAGATCTATTTTAGCATTACGTCAGAATTTAATTAGTAAAATTCATGAGCACGATAATACTAATATATACAAGCAATTTAAAGATTTAGAAGGTGAGCTCTATAATGCAGAAGTGCATCATATAAGACATCGTGCTATTATATTATTAGATGATGAGGGTAATGAGATTATCATGCCTAAAGAGAAGCAAATTCCTTCAGATTTTTTCCGAAAAGGAGAAAGTGTAAGAGGTATAATCGAGAGCGTTGAGTTAAAGGGTAATAAGCCTTCAATTATTATGTCTCGTACCTCGCCGTTATTCTTAGAAAAGCTTTTTGAATCTGAAATTCCAGAGGTTTTTGATGGTTTAATTACTGTTAAGAAAGTAGTGAGAATACCAGGTGAGAAAGCTAAAGTTGCTGTAGATTCTTACGATGATCGTATTGATCCTGTAGGAGCTTGTGTGGGAATGAAAGGTTCTCGTATTCACGGTATAGTTCGTGAGTTAGGTAATGAGAATATAGATGTAATTAATTATACAGCAAACTTGCAGCTTTTTATAACGAGAGCTTTGAGCCCGGCTAAGATTACGTCGATTAAGATAAATGAAGAAAATAAAACTGCCGAAGTTATGCTTAAGCCTGAGGAGGTTTCAAAAGCAATAGGTAGAGGTGGTCATAATATACGTTTAGCAGGACAGCTAACCGGATATGAAATTGATGTGTACAGAGAAGGAGTGGAAGAGGATGTTGAGCTTTCTGAATTCTCTGATGAAGTTGAAGCTTGGGTAATAGCTGAGTTTTCAAAAATAGGTTTAGATACCGCAAAAAGTATTTTAGAACAAGACGTAGAAGATCTTGTACGCAGAACAGACCTTGAGGAAGAAACCGTATTAGATGTGATGCGTATTCTTCGTGAAGAGTTTGAACAATAACTAGGAGTATACAGGTTTTTTAGGTTAATTTTATAGCGAATTATAGCATTTTATGGCAGAAGTAAGAAACATGAGGTTAAATAAGGTATTACGTGAACTTAATATTTCACTTGATCGTGCAGTAGATTTCCTAAAGGAAAAAGGTCACGAAATTGAAGCGCGTCCTACCACAAAAATCTCTGCCGAAATCTACGAGGTTCTCTCTGATCAATTTCAGACAGATGCCAATAAAAAAGTAGCGTCAAAAGAGGTAGCTCAAGAGAAGCAAAAAGAGAAGGAGGCGTTGCGTTTAGCTCGTGAAGAAGAAATCGAAGAAAAACGCCAGACTAGAGAAACTCAGTCTGAGGTAATACGTGCAAAATCTAGTCTTCAGGGGCCTAAGCAAGTAGGTAAAATCGATCTAGACAAGCCTAGTAAACCTAAAGAAAGTTCAGAGCCGGTTAAGGCTGAAGAGAAACCAGAGGCTCCTGTTGAGGAGGTTGCTGCTCCTAAAGCTGAAGCTGTTCCAGAAAAAGTGGTTGAGGAGGTTAAAGAAACACCAAAGGCTGTCGAAGAAACTCCTAAACCTAAAGTTGAGGAAGTTGCTAAAGAAGAGCCTAAGGTTGTTGAAGCTCCAAAAGCAGCACCTGTAGAGGTTAAAAAAGAGGAGCCTAAAAGGGAAGTTGTAAAACCTCAAGATCAAAAGGCTGAACCTAAAAAAGAAGAGCCTAAATTAGGTGATGACGTTTTAAAAACGGATTATAAGAAATTAGATGGCCCGAATTTCACAGGTCAAAAGATCGACTTATCTCAGTTTAAAAAACCTGAGAAAAAGAAAAAGCCGGTTGCTAATGATGATAAGAAGCGTAAGCGCAAGCGTATTAGTAAAGCGCCGGGAACTACTGGATCTAATCCATCTGGATCTAACGCTAATAACAATCGCGGTAAGAATACCAGAAATACCGGTGGTAATAGAAGAGGTTCAACTCCAGTAGTTAAAGAAGAGCCTACTGAAGAAGAAGTACAAAAACAAGTACGTGAGACCTTAGAAAAACTTCAAGGGAAATCAAGTAAAGGTAAGGGTGCAAAATACCGTCGTGATAAAAGAGATCAACATCGTCAGAAAAACGAGGATGAGCAAGCGCAGCAAGAAGCAGAAAACAAAGTTCTTAAAGTTACAGAATTTGTTACTGTAAGCGAAGTTGCAACAATGATGGATGTGCAGGTTACTAAAGTTATTTCTGCTTGTATGTCTTTAGGTATGATGGTGACAATGAATCAGCGTCTAGACGCTGAAACATTATCTATTGTAGCTGATGAATTTGGATATGAAGTTGACTTCGTTAATGCAGATATTAAAGAGTCTGTTGCTATTCAAGAAGATGCTGCAGAAGACCTAAAGCATAGAGCTCCTATTGTAACCGTAATGGGTCACGTTGACCACGGTAAAACTTCATTGTTGGATTATATTCGAGAAGAGAATGTTATTGCAGGTGAAAGTGGTGGTATTACGCAGCATATTGGTGCGTATGGTGTAACTCTTAAAGATGGTCAAAAGATTGCATTTTTAGATACACCGGGTCACGAAGCGTTTACAGCAATGCGTGCTCGTGGTGCTCAGGTTACAGATATTGCTATTATTGTTGTAGCGGCAGATGATGATGTAATGCCACAAACTAAAGAGGCGATTTCTCACGCTCAAGCAGCAGGTGTGCCTATCGTATTTGCGATAAACAAGATCGATAAACCTACATCTAATCCAGAGAAAATTAAAGAGCAATTGGCTCAAATGAATTTACTTGTTGAAGATTGGGGTGGTAAAATTCAATCTCACGACATATCTGCAAAAACAGGTGCTGGAGTTCCAGAACTTTTAGAAAAGGTTTTATTAGAGGCTGAAATTTTAGAGCTTAAAGCAAACCCAGATAAGAGAGCAAATGGTACTGTAGTAGAAGCATTCTTAGACAAAGGTAGAGGGTATGTTTCTACCATACTTGTAGAAGGTGGTACACTTAGAATTGGAGATTACGTTCTTGCTGGTACGAATAGTGGTAAGATAAAAGCCATGCAAGATGAGCGTGGTAAAGAAGTAAAAGAAGCAGGTCCATCTACGCCAGTATCAATATTAGGTCTTGATGGTGCGCCTCAGGCAGGTGATAAGTTTAATGTAATGGTTGATGAGCGTGAAGCTAAAGATATTGCTTCAAAACGTACTCAATTACAACGTGAACAATCTGTAAGAACTCAGAAGCATATAACGCTTGATGAGATCGGAAGACGTATTGCTTTAGGTGACTTTAAAGAATTGAATATAATACTCAAAGGGGATGTTGATGGTTCTGTAGAAGCATTAACAGATAGTTTCCTTAAGTTATCTACAGATGAGATTGTAGTAAACATTATACATAAGGGTGTTGGTGCAATTACAGAAAGTGATGTTTTGTTAGCATCAGCGTCAGATGCCATTATTATAGGATTTAACGTGAGGCCAGCTGGTAATGCGCGTCAAGTTGCTGATAAGGAAGAAATCGATATCCGTACTTATTCGATAATCTACGATGCGATCAACGATCTTAAAGATGCAATGGAAGGTATGTTGTCTCCGGTTATGAAGGAGGAAATTACTGGTAATGCTGAAATTAGAGAGACATTCAAGATTTCTAAGATAGGTACAATTGCAGGTTGTATGGTAACGTCAGGTAAAATATTCCGAAATAATGGAGTGCGTCTTATTCGTGATGGTGTGGTTGTTTACACAGGGGAATTAGCTTCTCTTAAACGCTTTAAGGATGATGTGCGCGAAGTTGCCAAGGGATATGATTGTGGTATGCAAATCAAGAACTACAATGATATACGTGAGGGCGATATAGTTGAATCTTATCACCAGGTAGCTGTCAAGAAAAAGCTTAAATAATATAAGCTTATATAAAATAATAAACCCCCTGAAGATTCTTCAGGGGGTTTATTATTTATGGATCTTTTTGATTTTTATCGTTCGGGCTTCATGACAAACGCATTCGGAAATAATTTTTGAATTTGAATTAACGCACGATCTGCTTCTAGTCTGCTTCTAAAATTTCCTACCCAGACTTTATAATTTGGGCTTTCGTATACTATCTTGGGATTCCACTCGGTAAAACGAGATCTGTATTTACTATGCACACTATTTGCTCCTGTAACAGTACCATAATATAGTTGTACTTTATACCTATCTATTAGCTCATCGTCATTAGTCATTTTTGATTTAAGTGACAGTAATTCAGGTATTCTACTATCCTGAATAATATTTGAAGTAGCTGTTTGAGCATTAAGATTTGATGTAATTATTCCGCCTAAAAAGCAGAATAATAGGGGTTTTAAGAAGGTTCTTTTCATAAGAAAAAATGTTTAAGCAAAAGTAATTGTTATAACTCAAAGTCTCGGTTATTTATTATTTAGAACTCGTATAAATTACCTTTTAACGCTTTGCTAACACTTCAAAAATCCACTTCTAAGTCTTACTTTTGCCATCAAATTTGTCGGCATTCTTGTGAGCCTTGAGACCCTTGGATTTACTCATAATGGTGCCGCGCTAAGATGACAATTCTATCATACTATGAAACAGGGTAAAAACCTTAATTCAGCTTTTCGATTTTCTTTAATCACATTAGCTTTATTGCTTTCGTTCTCTTCTTTTGTATTTGCTCAAGAAGCAGAACAACCTGCTGAGGGTGCTGCGGAGTCGGAAACTACGCCAGCAGTTCAAGGAGGTGATCCGGCTGCCGGGAAAGCTTTATTTAATGCAAACTGTGCGGCTTGTCACAAATTGTATAACCGTGCAACGGGACCAGCACTTTTTGAGGTAACTGAGCGTCGCGACCGTGAGTGGTTGTATTTGTGGATTAAGAATAATCGCGCGCTTATCGATGCTGGTGATCCAGAAGCTTTAGAAGTTTATAATGAGTATAATCAAACTCCTATGAACTTATTTCCGCAACTGTCAAATGCAGATATCGATGATATTTTAGCTTATACAGATACGCCAAAGCCTGAGGCTGTTGCTCCTGCTGCTGGTAGTGCTGGTGCTTCTCAGGGAGGTGAAGGTGTTTCTACAACTATTATACTAAGTATATTAGCTGTGGTTCTTGTGATGTTAGTTGCAGTGCTGTTCTTGGTGAATAATACATTAAGAAAGTTTGCAGTTGCTCAGGGAGTTGAATTACCTGTACAGGAAAAGAGAAAGCCAATTTATAAGTCATTTGTAGAAAATCAATTTCTTGTATTGGTTTCAGTAATTATATTGCTTTTAGGTGGTGCGTATTTTGCTTACGGGTGGATGATGCAGGTAGGAGTTGATCAGGGTTATGAGCCAATTCAACCAATTCATTATTCGCATAGAATACATGCTGGTGAAAACCAAATTGAGTGTAAGTATTGTCACTCTTCAGCAAGAACAAGTAAGCATTCAGGTATTCCTTCTCTTAATGTGTGTATGAACTGTCACAAGAGTATTTCTGAGGTAGCTGATAACACTTCTGAATTTACTTCTGTAACTGACGATTATTCAAAAGAATTTTACGATAAAGAGATTCAGAAGCTTTATAAGGCTACTGGATGGGATCCTGCTACGCAATCTTATACGGGAGAAACTCAAGCGGTAGAGTGGGTGAGAATCCATAATTTACCAGATTTTGCATATTTCAATCACTCTCAGCATGTAAGTGTGGCAGGTGTTCAGTGTCAAACTTGTCACGGTCCTGTTGAAGAGATGGAAGTTATGTATCAATTTGCTCCTTTAACTATGGGATGGTGTATTAACTGTCATAGAGAAACCAATGTAAAGATTGATGGCAATCCTTATTATGAAAAAATTCACGAAGAGCTTTCTAAGAAGTATGGTGTTGAGCAATTGACGGTAGCTCAAATGGGAGGTCTTGAATGTGGAAAATGCCATTATTAAATTATAAAGTAAACGTGTTGTTTAATCTCGCGTTCCAAAATAAATAACAATAGATTTTATGTCATCAAACAAGAAATACTGGAAAAGTGTTGAGGAGCTAAATGAAAATAGCTCTATTGTTGAGGCGCTTAAACAAAATGAGTTTGCGCAGGAGATTCCTATGGATGAGTTTCTAGGCGACAAGAATTCGTTAGATGCTTCTTCTACTACGCGTCGTGATTTCTTAAAATATGTAGGCTTCTCAACTGCCGCTGCTACTTTAGCCGCCTGTGAGGGTCCTGTTGTGAAATCAATTCCTTATGTAGTTGCTCCAGATCGTATTACTGTGGGAAAAGCCGAGTACTATGCGTCTACAATGGCAGATGGTTTTGATTTTGCTAGTGTTTTAGTTAAGACACGTGAAGGAAGACCTATCAAAATTGAAAATAATAAAATGGCCTCCGCGTTAGGAGGTAATAATGCTCGTGTGCACGCTTCTGTATTATCTATGTATGATACTAAAAGATTGCAGGGGCCAAAAATTGATGGTAAAGATGTTTCTTGGGAGGAACTGGATGAAAATCTAGGTTCTAAGTTGAAGTCTTTAGGAGGGAAGAGTATTGTATTGTTAACTCAAACATTTGCTAGTCCGTCTACATCAAAACTAATAGCTGAATTTTCTGGAGCTTATCCTAATGTTAAGCATGTTACTTATGATACGGTAAGTGAGAGTGCTACTTTAGATGCTTTCCAAAGCAAATACGGCACTCGTGCTTTACCTGATTATGATTTCTCTAAAGCAGAGGTTATAGTTTCATTTGGCGCAGATTTCTTAGGAGATTGGCAAGGTGGAGGTTTTGGGCCGAGTTATTCAAAAAGTAGAGTTCCTCAAAATGGAAAAATGTCTAGGCATATCCAGTTTGAAGCAAATATGACTTTGTCTGGTGCAAATGCTGATAAGCGTGTTTTAATGACTCCTTCGGAGCAGAAGAAAGCGGTATTGGCGATGCAAAACCTTGTTGCTGGCGGTAGTTCTAATACAGGTCTTTCTCCAGAGCTTGACAAAGCGGTTAAAGCTGCTGCGACTCAATTACGCAATGCTGGAAGTAAGGGTGTTTTTATCACTGGGGTTCAAGATGCAAATGCTCAATTAGTGGCATTTTCAATTAATGAGTCTTTAGGTAGTGTTGTTATGGATACTCAATATCCTAAAATGACTCGCCAGGGTGACGCAAAAGCAGTACAACAGCTTGTGCGCGATATGAATGCGGGATCTGTGGGTGCTATCTTGGTTATGGGAGTTAATCCTGTTTACAGTATGCCAAATGTGGCTGAGTTTAAGTCTGGGTTAAAGAAGGTTGATGTTCGTGTTTCTTTCAATATGAAAGAAGATGAAACTGGACTTTTATGTAATTATTTAGCTCCTACTCCGCATTATCTAGAATCTTGGGGTGATGTCGAAATAAAGAAAGGTCAAATCTGTTTAACACAGCCTACAATAAGACCTTTATTTAGTACAAGACAGTTTCAGGATTCATTGTTGACTTGGACAGGAAATACTCAAACTTATTACGATTATTTAAAGTCTAACTGGAGTAACTCGTTTACAAGTTGGAATCAAGCTTTGCATGATGGTATTGTTTCTGGTAGTATAAACACAGAAGCTGCAGATGAATATACTGCTGAGATGAGTAGTCATTCTGAGCATGGAGCGATTACTATGGCTAGTGCATTAGCTGCACTTGCTCAGGAAGATAACACTGAGAGTGGTTTTGATTTAACGCTTTATACAAGTACTGGATTAGGAGATGGTCAACAGGCTAACAATCCTTGGTTACAAGAATTTCCAGATCCTATAACACGAACTTCTTGGGATAACTTTTTGACAATGTCAAAGACTGATGCCGATAAGTTAGGTGTTGAAAATGAAATTACCTCCAAAGGTGAGTTAAACGGTAGTTATGTTACGATAACATTAGATGGTGTTAAACTAGAGAATGTGCCTGTGTACATTCAGCCGGGTCAAGCGCCTGGTTCAGTAGGTTTGGCCTTAGGTTATGGTAAAACTGCTGCTGTTCAAGATGAGATGAAAGTAGGTGTTAATGCTTACTCTTTATATAAAGATTTTAGTACAACTCAAAAAGTTGAGATAACTAAAACTAGCGGATGGCACGAGTTTGCTTGTGTTCAAATGCAAAATACAATGGCTGGTCGTGCAGACGATATAATTCGTGAGACTACGCTTGAAATATTCAATACTAAAGATGTTCATGCTTGGAACCCTGTAGGGGAGGTTGATTACAACCATTCTGAAATTGAAGTTAGAGACAAGAATGCAGATATCTGGGAATCGTTTGATGACACGGTAGGTCCGCATTTTAATCTTTCTATAGACTTAAATGCTTGTACAGGATGTGGGGCTTGTGTTATTGCTTGTCACGTTGAGAATAACGTTCCTGTTGTAGGAAAGCAAGAGGTTAGAAACTTTAGAGATATGCACTGGTTGCGTATTGACCGTTATTATTCTTCTGAAGATACTTTTGTTGAAGAGACTAAAACTCTTGAAGAATTACCTGCATTTGATTCATATGCCGTTGTAGAGGTTCAATCTTATGATAATCCTGAGGTTGCTTTTCAGCCTGTAATGTGTCAGCATTGTAATCATGCTCCTTGTGAGACTGTATGTCCTGTTGCTGCAATAGGTCACGGTAGACAAGGTCAAAACCAAATGACTTATAACCGTTGTGTAGGTACACGTTATTGCGCAAATAACTGTCCTTACAAAGTGCGTCGTTTCAACTGGTTCTTGTATAGTGAAAATGATGAGTTTGACTACAATATGAATAATGATTTAGGGCGTATGGTTCTTAATCCTGATGTAACAGTACGTTCTCGTGGTGTTATGGAGAAATGTTCTTTCTGTATCCAAATGACTCAAAAAACTATTCTTGATGCTAAACGAGAGGGTAGAACAGTAAAAGATGGAGAATTTACAACTGCTTGTAGTGATGCCTGCGATAATGGTGCTATTAAGTTTGGTGATGTAAATATGCCAGATTCAGAAATCGTAGAATTGAAAAATGATAAACGTAAGTATTATTTACTAGAGGATATAGGGGTAAAACCAAATGTATTCTATCATGTAAAAGTTAAGAATACTGCTGAAGCTTAAAATATTTTAAAATAAATATCAATATATTAATATGTCGTCACACTACGAAGCACCCATAAGAGAGCCTTTGATTCTTGGAGAGAAATCTTACCATGACATCAGTGTAGATGTAGGAGCTCCTATATTAGGAAAAGCCAATAAATCTTGGTGGATTGTTTTTTCTATAGCGCTTATCGCATTTTTGTGGGGTCTAGGCTGTATAGTTTATACGGTTACCACAGGAATTGGGGTTTGGGGTCTTAATAAAACTATTGGTTGGGCCTGGGATATCACTAACTTTGTTTGGTGGGTAGGTATTGGTCACGCGGGAACACTTATTTCTGCAGTACTTCTATTATTCCGTCAGAAATGGCGTATGGCAATCAACAGATCTGCAGAAGCAATGACAATTTTTGCTGTTGTTCAAGCAGGTTTATTCCCTATTATTCACATGGGACGGCCTTGGTTAGCTTATTGGGTATTACCTATTCCTAACCAGTTTGGATCATTATGGGTAAACTTTAATTCACCTTTACTTTGGGACGTATTTGCGATATCGACGTACTTATCGGTATCCTTGGTTTTCTGGTGGACAGGATTACTTCCTGACTTTGCAATGATAAGAGACCGTACTAAGAGTCCTTTTCAGCAAAAAATTTACGGGATATTAAGTTTTGGATGGAGTGGCCGTGCTAAAGACTGGCAGCGATTTGAAGAGGTGTCTTTAGTTCTTGCAGGATTAGCTACTCCACTTGTACTTTCGGTACATACTATTGTATCTTTTGACTTTGCTACTTCAGTAGTTCCAGGATGGCATAGTACTATATTCCCTCCTTATTTTGTGGCTGGTGCTATTTTCTCTGGGTTTGCAATGGTACAGACATTACTATTAGTGATGCGTAAAGTTGTTAACCTTGAAAATTATATTACGATTGTTCACGTTGAGTTTATGAACAAAGTAATATTGTTAACAGGTGGGATCGTAACTGTTGCTTATTTAACAGAATATTTTATAGGGTGGTACTCAGGTGTTCCTTATGAAAACTATACTTACTTATCTTATGGAGCAGCAACAGGACCATACTGGTGGGCATTCTGGGCGCTTATTATATGTAACTTAATTGTGCCGCTTACACTTTGGGTAAAAGCTTGGAGAAGAAATATAGTTTGGACATTCTTCGTAGCTTTAGTAATCAATATAGGTATGTGGTTTGAGCGTTTTGATATTATTGTACTATGTTTAAGTAAAGACAGATTAACTTCTTCTTGGACAATGTTCTCACCGACGTTTGTAGATATAGGTGTATTTGTAGGTACAATAGGCTTCTTTTTTGTATTGTTCTTATTGTATGCACGTACTTTCCCAGTAATCGCTCAAGCAGAAGTTAAGAGTATTCTTAAATCTTCTGGAGAGCGCTACAAGAGAATTAGAGAGTCGGGTGAAGATTTAGCTGGTACTGCGGCAGACAAACGTACTTCTACTTATGCAGAGCGTACTTCTATTGCAGCTACTACTAATAATGATAATACATATCATCAAACAACTGTTAATGCAGATGTATTATTAGATACTGAGGCAAAACGAACTCAAGTGGATTTAATGTTATCTAGAATAGGTATTTATGATCCTGCAACGCAAACTGCAGATGACTTAAAGCGTATCAGCGGTATTGGTCCAATTCTAGAGCAAAAACTACATCAGCTTGGTATATATACCTTTGACCAAATGAGTAGAATGACAACAACAGATTATGATTTGTTAAATGAGATCGTAGCTGCAGAAAGAGCAGAGCGTGATGATTGGGCGGGTCAGGCACAAAAACTTAAACAATAAGATATGGCATCAGCAAACGTTTTACATGCGCTTTACAATGATGATGATATTCTCATGAAAGCTGTGAAGGAGCTACGTGCTAAAAAGTATAGAATCATTGATGTTTATACTCCTTTTCCTGTACACGGTTTAGATAAGGCAATGGGGCTTGCTCCCACGCGATTAGCTATTACTTCATTCTTGTACGGTTTAGTAGGTCTTAGTGTGGCTACATTGATGATGAATTATATAATGATAGAAGATTGGCCAAGAAATATAGGTGGTAAACCTAGTTTTTCTTATCTACAAAATATGCCGGCCTTTGTACCTATTATGTTTGAATTAACGGTATTCTTCGCTGCTCACCTTATGGTTATTACTTTTTACCTAAGAAGTAAAATATGGCCTTTTAGGAAAGCTGAAAATCCAGATGTTAGAACGACAGATGATCATTTTCTAATTGAAGTTGATGCTGCAAATCACGATCTAGATGAGCTTTCTAAATTTCTATATGATACAGGAGCTTCTGAAATAAGTTTAATTCATAACGAAGAACACGCTTAACAAATGAGAAATAATATTCAAATATTAGGCTCTTTGATGTTGCTAATTATTTTAGGTTCTTGCCAAAATAAGGATTATCGCAATTATCAATATATGCCTAACATGTACCAGGAGGTGAGCTACGAAGCTTACGGTAACTATGAGGTATTTCCAAATGGGATGGAAGCAATGATTCCTGCTGAAGGATCGGTTTCACGTGGTTGGATGCCTTATGAGTATGAAAATAGTACTGAAGGTTATCAAGCTGCTAAAGAAGGTTTAAGAAATCCGTTGCCATACACAGAAGATAATGTGAATGCAGGAAAAGAATTATATACTATTTACTGTGCTATTTGTCACGGAGATAAAGGAGATGGTCAAGGAACTTTAGCTGAACGCGAAAAGATTTTGGGTATTCCCGCATATAATGATCAAGGTAGAGCTATTACTGAAGGAAGTGTCTATCATGTAACCTATTACGGAATTAACACTATGGGTTCTTATGCTTCTCAAACTACCGATCGAGAACTATGGTTAATTAACCATTATGTAATGGATCTTAAAGATCAATTAGACGGAAAGCCTAAACGTTCTTTTGACTCTGCGTCAACTGATGATGAAGCTTCTTTAACTGAAGAGGAAGCCACAGATGAAGGTGAAAATGCAACTGCTATGCCTTCTGAAGAAGCTAATATTGAAGAATAAATAAAGCCAGGATATTTCAAAATTATGTATACATTTTCTAGTAAATTAAGACTTTTCGCCATCATTAGTATGGTACTTGGGTTAGTTGGCTTGGTCTATGGCTTTCTTTCTGTTCCACATACAGTAGAAGAAGCTAGTGCTGTTTTAGCATCTCACGATGCTCACCACGAGTCTGAATCTTCTGAATCTCACGAGGAAACTAACTTTATAGATGAAGCGCGCCAGGAACATGGTTACTCAGAAGCAGCTATGTCTAAAGATAAAGACATGGGGCACAATGCTCATGAAGATGAGGAGCATATGGAGCACGTCTTGCATCAAATGCAAAGTAAACCGTGGTCTGCAGCTTTTGTTGCCGCATTCTTTTTTATGATGATATCATTGGGAGCATTGGTTTTTTATGCTATTCAGACAGCAGCTCAGGCTGGGTGGTCTCCGGTATTATTTAGAGTGATGGAAGGGATTACTCATTATTTGCTTCCAGGTTCTATAATTGTACTTTTAATTGTTGTTTTTGCAGGTGAACATTTCTACCCTTGGCAGAATCACGAACTAGTAGCTGAAGATCAAATCTTACAAGATAAATCAGGGTATTTAAATTTTCCTTTCTGGCTAATTAGATCAGTTATATATGTTGCTGGTTGGAATCTTTATAGATTTTTCGCGAGAAAGAATAGTCTTGCAATGGATACTGCTGAGGATGATAGACCTTATAAAAACTTATTCAAGTTTTCAATTTACTTTTTAGCTTTCTTTTTAGTTACTGAGTCTACAATGGCCTGGGATTGGTTTATGTCTATGACTCCGCACTGGTATAGTACGCTATATGCTTGGTATATTCTTGCTGGAATAATGGTTTCTGCTGTAACAGTTATTGCGATCGTAACTGTATCATTAAAAGCAATAGGTCAGCTAGAATTTGTAAACGATAGTCACCTTCACGATTTAGCGAAGTTTATGTTTGGATTTAGTATTTTCTGGACATACTTATGGTTTGGACAGTTTATGCTAATCTGGTATGCTAATATACCTGAAGAAGTAACTTATTTCATATTGAGAATACAGGAATATAACCCTATATTTTTCGGAATGTTAATATTGAATTTTGTATTTCCAATTGTAATTTTAATGAACAGCGACTTTAAACGAGTTTCATGGTTTGTTGTTATAGCTGGTACAATTATACTTGTAGGTCATTATATAGACATTTTCTTACTAGTTATGCCATCTACAGTAGGACCATACTGGTCTTTCGGAATTACCGAATTCGCTGCAATATTATTTTTCCTAGGATTATTTATTCTAATGGTAGGCTTGGGTCTGTCTAGAGTTTCGTTGAGACCAAAGAATAATCCATTCTTAGTAGAAAGCGAGCATTTTCATTATTAATATCAACGAAGAGAAAAAGCACAACAATGACCGTTTTTTTAGTACTTATTGTAATTATACTTTTTGCTGTAACACTATGGCAAATGAGTAAGATATATGCACTCTCTAAAGGCAAATCGAAAGATGTGTCTGGAGAAGTTGCTAATGATAAAGATAACAGCGTCAATGCAAAATTGATGATCATGTTTACTGTCTTTCTTTATTTCTTAATGTTTTATTGTTTTTGGTATTATTCAAAATTTTACTTACCAGAAGCTTCGTCAGAACATGGTAGCAAGTATGATAACTTAATGTTTATCTCCATTGCTCTAATTATGTTTGTACAGATTATTACACAATTTCTTTTGCACTTTTTCTCTTACAAATACAAAGGAGAAAAAGGCAAACGTGCTCTTTTCTACGCAGACAACGATAAATTAGAATTTATATGGACAATTATTCCTGTAATAGTTCTTGCTGGTCTTATTATTTATGGTTTATTCACGTGGTCTGATATAATGAATTTTGAAGAGGATGAAGATGCTCTTGTAATTGAATTATATGCTCAGCGCTTTAACTGGAAGGCCCGTTATGCTGGAGATGATAATACATTAGGAAATGCTAACGTAAGATTTATCGAAGGTATAAATCAAATAGGTATTGATCCTAGTGATGCAGATGGTCAAGATGATATAGTGACTCAAGAGCTACATTTACCTGTAGGAAGACAAGTAATTTTTAAATTACGTTCACAGGATGTTCTACACTCTGCGTATATGCCGCATTTTAGAGCTCAAATGAATGTAGTTCCAGGTATGATTACTCAGTTTTCATTTACGCCCACTGTAACTACAGAAGATATACGTACTACAGATTACATGAAAGAGAAAATGCGTACGATTCAAAAGATACGTAACGATAGAAATAAAGTACTTGCAGCTGCAGGAGAGCCGGCTTTAGATGATTATGATGAGTTTGATTACTATTTGCTATGTAATAAAATTTGTGGAGAAAGTCACTACAATATGCAGATGAAAATAATTGTTGAGAGCGAGGAAGATTACGAAGCTTGGATTAAGCAACAGGAAACTTTCAAGGCTAGTATTGCAGATCAAGAATAAAAAAATACAAAAAAGAAAATAGATTATGTCAGCACATTCAAATGCACTGGACCATGCTCACGATGATCACGACGCACATCACGATCATCACCAGACTTTTATAAGTAAATACATTTTCAGTACAGATCACAAAATGATCTCAAAGCAGTATTTAATTACTGGTCTGATTATGGGGATTATAGGTATTGCTATGTCTATTTTGTTTAGACTTCAATTAGCATGGCCTAATGAAAGCTTTACAGTTTTTGAAATATTTTTAGGAAAGTGGGCCCCAGAAGGTGTTATGGATCCTAGTATCTATTTATCGCTAGTGACGATACATGGTACAATAATGGTATTCTTTGTACTTACCGCTGGTCTAAGTGGTACGTTTAGTAACTTACTTATACCACTTCAAATTGGAGCACGTGATATGGCTTCAGGATTTTTAAATATGGTTTCTTACTGGCTATTTTTTCTTTCAGCAGTAATTATGTGTTGTTCTTTATTTGTAGAATCTGGACCTGCTGCAGCTGGTTGGACAATCTACCCTCCATTGAGCGCACTTCCTAATTCAATTTCATCTGCTGGTACCGGGATGACATTATGGTTATTTTCAATGGCTATATTTATTGCTTCTTCTCTTTTAGGTTCACTTAACTATGTTGTTACTGTGATCAATATGAGAACAAAGGGTATGTCAATGACTAGATTACCACTTACAATCTGGGCATTTTTTGTTACTGCTATTATAGGTATTGTTTCGTTTCCGGTTTTATTATCTGCGGCCTTACTTCTAATCATGGATAGAAGTTTTGGTACATCATTTTTCTTGTCAGATATTTATATAGGTGGTGAAGTATTGCATAACAGTGGTGGTTCTCCAGTTTTATTTGAACACTTATTCTGGTTTTTAGGCCACCCTGAAGTTTATATCGTATTACTTCCTGCATTGGGAATTTCTTCAGAGGTTATCGCTACAAATGCTCGTAAACCTATATTTGGTTATAGAGCGATGATTGCGTCAATCCTGGCAATTGCATTTTTATCTACAATTGTTTGGGGTCACCATATGTTTATTTCGGGTATGAATCCATTTTTAGGTTCTGTATTCACATTTACTACTTTACTTATTGCAATACCTTCTGCTGTAAAGGCATTTAACTATATAACTACGTTGTGGAAAGGTAATTTGCAATTTAACCCTGCAATGTTATTTTCTATAGGTCTTGTATCAACTTTTATTACGGGTGGTTTAACAGGTATCATTTTAGGTGATAGTACACTTGATATAAATGTTCACGATACGTATTTTGTGGTAGCGCATTTCCACTTGGTAATGGGTATATCTGCTCTTTATGGTCTGTTTGCTGGTGTTTATCACTGGTTCCCAAAAATGTTTGAGGGTAAGATGATGAATAAAAATTTAGGGTACGTACACTTTTGGGTTACTGCCATAGGTTCTTATGCTGTATTTTTTCCAATGCACTTTATAGGAATGGCTGGTTTACCTCGTAGATACTACTCAAACACAGCATTTCCATACTTTGATGATTTAGCAGATGTAAATGTTATGATTACAATTGCCGCTATCGTTACTGCAGCAGCTCAACTTGTATTTTTATATAACTTTATAATTTCTATTTTCTACGGAAAAACAGGAGAGAAGAATCCTTGGAAATCTAATACATTAGAGTGGACTACAGAGCATAAGCATATACATGGTAACTGGGCTGGTGAGATTCCTAGTGTTTACCGTTGGCCTTATGACTATAGCAAGCTAAATGAAGATGAAACGGATTATGTTCTTGCAGGTCAGGATTATGTTCCTCAGACCGTACCGCTTCAACCAAATGAAGAAGAAATGAATCATTAAGATTCTTCAATGATAATTTAAAAGCCTGCTGTTAAAGCGGGCTTTTTGTTTTTAATGCATTAATTTAGGCATAATGCTCAATGAGTTTTAGCTCAAGGGGTAATTAGTATATTTACATTATGAATGAGAATTTAGATGCTAGTGGAGAAGGTTTCAGTAGAGAAGAACACGATTTAGAACGTGCATTGAGGCCTTTAAGTTTTAGTGATTTTACAGGTCAGGAACAGGTTATTGAGAATCTTCAAATATTTGTTCAAGCAGCTAATGGAAGAGGTGAAGCTTTAGACCACACTTTATTTCATGGGCCTCCTGGTCTAGGGAAAACAACTCTTGCAAATATATTGGCAAATGAACTCGGTGTAAGTATTAAAGTAACTTCGGGTCCGGTCTTAGATAAGCCTGGTGATTTAGCTGGTCTTCTTACTAATTTAGAAGAGCGAGACGTTTTATTTATAGATGAAATTCATAGGCTGAGTCCTATTGTTGAAGAGTATTTATATTCAGCAATGGAAGATTATAAGATAGATATTATGATCGAGAGTGGGCCTAACGCCCGCACTGTTCAGATTAATCTTAATCCGTTTACGTTAATAGGTGCAACTACACGATCTGGTTTACTAACGGCGCCTATGCGTGCGAGATTTGGTATCTCATCAAGATTACAATATTATAATACAGAGTTATTGACAACTATAGTACAACGTAGTGCCGAAATTTTGCAGGTTCCTATAGGTATGGAAGCGGCTATAGAAATTGCAGGTCGTAGTCGCGGAACTCCGCGTATTGCCAATGCTTTATTACGTAGGGTACGGGATTTTGCACAGATTAAAGGAAATGGTACTATTGATATTGAAATTGCACGTTTTGGTCTTAAGGCACTTAATGTAGATGCTCACGGACTTGACGAAATGGACAATAAAATCTTAGCAACTATTATAGATAAATTTAAAGGAGGTCCAGTAGGAATCACAACTTTGGCGACAGCTGTTTCTGAAAGTGCTGAAACAATAGAGGAGGTGTACGAGCCTTTCTTAATTCAGCAGGGATTTATTATGCGAACTCCACGGGGAAGAGAAGTAACTGAGTCTGCTTATAAGCACTTGAATAGAATTAAAGGAGCAGTGCAAGGTGGTTTATTTTAACGGGGTTTGTGTATGAATAAAATACCTGAAGTCTCTCGATTAAGTTTTTTAAAATCTGCAAGGGCAATTCTTAAAAATCCGCTACCGTTTCACAAGAAAAATTTTAATTTAAAAGGAAATACATTTCGGCTTAAACTGGGAATTTCAAAAAATGTTGTTTTCTCTAGAGACGCTATGTTTGCACAACATGTGCTTCAGAAGAATCAAAAAAACTATAAAAAGTCGGCTATTCAAACCAAAGATCTTGCTAAATATGTAGGTAATGGATTATTGACGTCTAATGGCGCGCATTGGGCAAAACAACGAAAATTAATACAACCGGCATTTCACAAAAAGCAGTTAGAGACTTTAGTCAATAAAATTCAGGAGGCTATACTTACTGAAATTGAAAAAATAGAAGTTGACCAGCCATTTAATATATTTCCAGTATTTAATGATCTTGCTTTTCAAACTGTTGTAAAAGCTCTATTTAGCGGAGAAGTTGATAAACGTGCAATAAATAGACTTCAATATATTACTGAAGCTGCTCAAGAAATGTTAGTCAAAGAATTGAGACAGCCCTATTTAAATTGGTGGTTTAAGCTTTCTGGTGAATTAGAGAAGAATCTTGCTCTTACCAGGGAAGCGCGTAATATTCTTAATGATTTTGTAGCTAAACGTCGTCAAAGTAGGAAACGTTATGATGATTTATTAGATATGCTACTCGATGCTCGATATGATAACGGTCTGGCAATGGATGATGAGCAGCTCATCGATGAAATACTTATCTTATTCACAGCAGGACACGAGACTACCTCAAATGCACTAACGTTTGCTGCTGAATTATTAGCAAGAAACCCTTCTATTCAAGATAAAATCTATTCTGAAGTAATCACCTTAAAGGATGAAGATGATTTGCTACTTAAACTTAAAGGGTTACAGTATACCGAGCAGGTGATTAATGAAACGATGCGACTCTATCCACCTGCCTATTTTATTGATCGCGTAAGTATAGAGTCTGATGCTTTTTCAGATTTTGAAATTAAACCGAACACGAATTTATTATTTTCAATTTATGAGATTCATAGGGATGAGAATTATTTTAAAGATTCAGAAGTATTTAACCCAGATCGGTTTGAGGATAAAACTATAAAATACTCTCCTTACTATTATCCTTTTGGGGCAGGACCGCGTATGTGCATTGGTAATAATTTTGCTATGTATGAAATGATTCTTACTATTTATGAGCTCATGAAAGTTTATAAAATAGAGTATAAGTCTTCTCCTATTGAAATTAAACCATTAATTACCTTGAAGCCAAAAAATGCAATCCTTCAATTTTCAAAACGAAAAGATTGATAGAAAACAAATTGAAATACACGAAACTTATCAAAGATGAAGCTCAGCGACTGGGTTTTATGTCATGTGGTATTTCAAAAGCGGGGTTTTTAGAACAGGAAGCACCACGATTAGAAAGTTGGTTAAACAAAAATATGCACGGGGAAATGGCATATATGGAAAATCATTTTGATAAACGTTTAGACCCTACTTTGCTAGTTCCCGGAGCTAAGAGTGTGGTTTCATTGCTTCTAAACTATTATCCTGATGAAAAGCAACGAGAGGATACTTATAAGATATCAAAATATGCTTATGGTACAGATTATCATTTTGTAATTAAGGATAAGCTAAAAGAATTACTAGAATTCATTAATGCGAATATAGGAGAAGTAGCGGGGAGGGCATTCGTAGATTCTGCCCCAGTACTTGATAAGGCCTGGGCGGCAAAAAGTGGCTTAGGTTGGATAGGGAAAAATAGTAATCTATTAACAAAGCAGGTGGGTTCGTTCTATTTTATAGCAGAGTTAATAATCGATCTCGATCTTGAGTATGATACACCGGTAACAGATCACTGTGGTTCTTGCACCGCTTGCATAGATGCTTGTCCCACAAACGCCATTGTAGATGCGCATGTGGTTGACGGAAGTAAGTGCATTAGTTATTTTACCATAGAGCTTAAAAATGAATTACCTTCATTTGCTCAGGACAAAATGGATGACTGGATGTTTGGCTGCGATGTTTGTCAGGACGTTTGTCCTTGGAATAGGTTTTCAAAGCCACATAACGAGTCTTTGTTTGATCCTAATCCAGAGATTTTGAAGTATTCTAAAAGTGAATGGAAGGAGCTAACTCAAGAAGTATTTTCCACACTGTTTAAAAAATCTCCGGTAAAGAGGACTAAGTTTAAAGGCTTAGAGCGGAATATTAATTTTTTAAATAGAAAGTTTTAATTTGAGGAACTTAGAATATTTTCTACCATTCAATATGTTATTCTCGTATATTGAGCGCACAATTATTGATTCTCTAAACTACATCGTTTTATATTTATTATAGAATATCATTTATGACCTTGCAGGTTGTTGAAACAATATTTATCAACTTAGTTTTTAAAAATGAATAAAATTTTAGGTTCTATCCCAAAACCCAAGCTTTCTTTTTGGCAAATCTTTAATATGAATGTTGGATTCCTCGGAATTCAGTTTAGTTTTGGTTTACAGCAAACAGCCATAAATCCTATATTTTTATTTTTAGGTGCTTCAGATGATATGTTGCCTATTTTAAATATTGCAGGTCCTATTACTGGTCTTGTAATTCAACCTATAATTGGCGCAATTTCAGATAAGACCTGGATTCCCAAATGGGGTGGCCGTCGTAAGCCCTTCTTTCTCATAGGTGCGCTTATAGGAAGTTTATGTTTATTTGCTTTTCCATATAGTCCGGCGCTTTGGTTTGCGGTAGGTTTACTTTGGATACTAGATGTAGGAAATAATATGGCTATGGAGCCTTACCGTGCTTTTGTAGGTGATAAATTACCGGCAAAACAATTAAGCCTGGGCTACCAGATGCAAAGTTTATTTGTAGGTGCGGGTATCGTATTAGCTAACGCTTCCATATTTCTGTTTCAAGATTGGTTTGGCGGTGTAGATGGCGCTATAGATGCAGCAGGTACCATTCCTAAGTGGCTGTACTATTCATTCTTTATTGGAGCTATTTTATCTGTAGTGACAATTCTGTGGTCTGTACTTAAAACTCCGGAAATCCCTCCCACAGAGGAAGAGCTTGCAGAAATTAATGAGTACCGCGCATTGCCATTTTCTCACCGTGTTAAAACCCCATTTGTAGAGATTGCAAGCACAATTAAAGAAATGCCTCGTTTTATGTGGCGCGTAGCAGGAGTTTATTTATTTCAATGGTATGCACTATTTATCTATTGGCAATTTACGGTTCCGTTATTCCGTACAACAATGAATTTTAATACGTCTCAAGCAGCAGCCCAAGCTGCTAAAATGAGTACAACCTATAATATAACTACAATAGTAGTGGCGCTTGCATTAGTTCCACTTACCTTAAAATTTGGTGGGCGTAAGGTCTATGCATTAAGTCTTTTTGGATCTGCAATAGCGTTACTTACAATACCTTACATTACAGATCCTTTACTTGTATTATTGCCTATGATATTATTTGGAATTGGGTGGGCTGCAATGATGGGTATACCCTATACTATGGTATCTAGGATTGTACCTCAAAAAAAGCGCGGAATATATATGGGTATTTTAAATATGATGATTGTAATTCCTATGGGGATTCAGACGGTGACCTTTGGTCCTATATACAAATATCTATTAGGAGGAAACGCGATAAATGCAATTCTCTTTGGTGGTGTATTTTTTGGTATAGCTGCAATTCTTGCATTGAGATTAAAGCCTAAACATGCAGAACGAGTTTACGAATAGAAAGTATAACCTTTCAATCTTAAAATTCTCAAATTATATATTTAGTTTGAGAATTTTTAGTTTTGAACTATAGGTCTAGAAAAGTACAGAATCAGCATAAATTCGGAATTAATAATTTTTAATTCAATAAGGGCCAATTTTTTTTAAATGATTCTGTTATAAAATTAACGCGATTCAATATTAGGTCTATTTTTGTACTAGAGTAAACAAATATAATATGAGCAAAGAAAGTAAGAGAAGAGAAGCATTAATATATCATGCAAAACCTACTCCTGGTAAAATTGCAGTGGTGCCTACAAAAAAGTATTCGTCACAAAGAGATCTCTCTCTGGCCTATTCTCCAGGTGTTGCAGAACCTTGTTTAGAAATAGAAAAAGATATAGAGAATGCCTATAAATATACCGCTAAAGGTAACCTTGTAGCCGTGATTTCTAACGGAACTGCTGTATTAGGTCTGGGTGATATAGGTCCGGAGGCATCTAAGCCAGTAATGGAAGGAAAGGGTTTACTCTTTAAAATATTTGCCGGTATCGACGTATTTGATATCGAAGTGGGAACAAAAGACGTAGAAGAATTTATAGCTACTGTAAAAAATATTGCTCCCACATTTGGAGGGATCAATTTAGAAGATATTAAAGCTCCTGAAGCATTTGAAATTGAGCGTCGTTTAAAAGCAGAGCTTGATATACCAGTAATGCACGATGATCAGCACGGGACGGCTATAATTTCTGCAGCAGCATTATTAAATGCTGTTGAACTTACAGGTAAGAAACTGGAAGAAGTGCGTATCGTAATTAGTGGTGCCGGTGCAGCTGCTGTATCGTGTACGAGACTTTATAAAGCTTTTGGTGCGCGTAACGAAAATATAGTAATGCTAGATAGTCGTGGTGTGATACGCAGCGACAGAGAAAGTCTTTCTGTTGAGAAAGCTGAATTTGCTTCAGACCGAAAAATAGATACGCTTGATGAAGCAATGGTTGATGCAGATGTTTTTATAGGTCTTTCTATTGCTGATATAGTGACGCCCGAAATGTTATTATCAATGGCGCCTAATCCTATTGTATTTGCAATGGCAAATCCCAATCCGGAAATTGATTACGATTTGGCTACTAGAACCCGCAAGGATATCATTATGGCTACAGGTCGTTCAGATCATCCTAATCAAGTAAATAATGTGCTTGGTTTCCCGTTCATTTTCCGTGGTGCATTAGATGTTAGGGCTACTAAGATTAATGAAGAAATGAAAATGGCTGCTGTAAAGGCATTAGCAGAACTTGCAAAAGAATCTGTGCCCGAACAGGTAAATATAGCTTACGGGGAAACCCGATTAAATTTTGGTACAGATTATATAATACCAAAACCATTTGATCCTCGATTAATAACAAAAGTGCCACCGGCAGTTGCAAGAGCAGCTATGGAAAGTGGAGTGGCTAAAGAACCCATCACCGATTGGGAAAAGTATGAGGATGAATTATTAGACCGCATGGGATCTGATAATAAGATTGTAAGACTTATACTCAACCGTGCAAAAACAGAGCCTAAACGTGTAGTTTTTGCTGAAGCAGATCAGCTTGATGTTATGAAAGCTGCACAAATTATTTATGATGAAGGAATAGGAACTCCCGTATTATTAGGAAACAGAGAGACTATCGCTGAGTTAATGGAGGAGCTCGATTTTGAGGCAGATATCGAAATCATAGATCCTAAAACTCCAGAGGAAAAGGAGAAATTAAATAAATATGCAAACATTTATTGGCAAGAACGTAAGCGTAAAGGGGTGACCTTATTTGATGCGCAAAAACTCATGAGACAGCGTAATTACTACGCTTCAATGATGGTTAATGTAGGGGATGCAGATGCGATGATTACAGGGTATAGCAGCAGTTATCCTTCTGCAGTAAAACCTGTACTAGAAGTAATAGGAGCTGCACCAAATGTTCAAAAAGTAGCTGCAGCAAACCTAATGAATACCAGTAGAGGACCTTTGTTTTTAGCAGACACTTCTATAAATATTGAGCCTACTGCAAAAGAGCTAGCAAAAATTGCTTTGATGACTGCACGTACAGTGCGATTATTTGGTATGGAGCCGGTTATAGCGATGATTTCGTATTCTAATTTTGGTTCATCAAAAAATCCGCAGGCAGATAAAGTTAGAGAAGCAGTTTCTTACCTTCATAAATACCATCCAGAATTAGCTGTAGATGGAGAGGTACAGGCAGATTTTGCTTTAAATGCAGATTTATTAAAGAGCAAATTTCCATTTTCTAAGTTAGCGGGAAGAAAGGTAAATACCTTGGTTTTCTCAAATATCGACTCTGCAAACATTATGTATAAAATGATTAAAGAGTTGAATAAGGCAGATAACATAGGCCCAATAATGATGGGAATGAACAAGCCGGTCCACATTCTTCAACTTGGGGCAAGTGTAGATGAAATTGTAAATATGGCTGCAGTAGCAGTTATTGATGCTCAGCAAAAAGGCAAAAAATTACAAGAGGTACTTTTAGGCGATATTAAAGGCTAGTACTCAATCTAACAGGCTTCAAATGTGCTAATTAATTTTAGTACATTTGGAGCCTTAACTTTTTTCTAGTAGATGATTACATTTTTAAAAGGCAAGTTGGTCGAAAAAAACCATACAGATGTCGTTATTGAATGTCAAGGAGTAGGATATTTTGTAAATATTTCGCTACATACTTTTTCACTTTTACCTGAGGGAGAAAGTATAATGCTTTATACCTATCTTCATATTAAAGAGGATTCACATACGCTATATGGTTTTTCTCAAAAATCAGAGCGGGAGATTTTTAAACTATTAATATCTGTAAGTGGTGTGGGTACTAGTATTGCTCGCACAATGTTGTCATCGTTAGATCCTACTCAAGTTAAGCAGGCAATAGGAACTGGAGATGTAAAAACTATTCAAGGCGTTAAGGGAATTGGTGCAAAAACGGCACAACGAGTTATTCTCGACTTAAAGGATAAAATTCTCAAAGTTTATGATGTAGATGATGTTTCAGCAGGTTCAGGCGATACCAATAAGGATGAAGCGTTATCAGCTTTAGAGACTCTTGGCTTCGTTCGTAAACAAGCAGAGAAAGTTTGTGATAGTATAGTACGTGAAAATCCTGATGCTTCTGTAGAAACAATTATAAAATTAGCCCTTAAAAAACTATAATAGACTTTGGTTATAAAACTACGTTGGTTTTCTTTAAAAATGCTATTAGTTTCAAGCACATTCTTGTGCTCGATGTCTTTATTTGCTCAAGAAGAAGAGGCTAAAGATTCTACAATTACAGGTTTTTCTTTAGGTAAACTTAGTCTTAAGAATCCTAATTCTATAATTTCAAAATACACGTACGATCCTCTTACTGATAAATATATTTATACTGAAAGTATAGGGGAGTATTCTATAAATTACCCACGAATCTTAACTCCAGAAGAATTCAAAGCACTTGTTCAAAAGGAACAGATGCGTAATTATTTTCAGCAAAAGATTGCAGCTGTAGATGGGAAAACTGAAGAAGGAAAAGAAGATCAAAAAAGTTTACTGCCTAATTTTTACGTGAATTCCGGATTGTTTGAATCAATTTTCGGAGGCAATAATATTGAATTTATTCCTACGGGTAGCGTTGAAATGGATATCGGGGGTTTATTTACAAAACAAGATAATCCTAGCTTTTCTCCTAGAAATCGTACAAATTTTAGTTTTGATTTTGATCAGCGTATAAGTTTAAGTTTGCTCGGTAAAGTAGGTACGCGACTTCAGGTAAATGCTGTTTACGATACAGAGGCTAGTTTTAGTTTTCAAAATCAGATTAAGCTAGAATATACGCCAAACGAAGACGACATTATTCAGAAGATCGAAGTTGGTAATGTGAGTATGCCTTTAAACAGTGCTCTAATTCAAGGTTCACAAAGTTTATTTGGTGTAAAAACTCAACTTCAGTTTGGGAAAACAAAAATTACTGGAGTATTTTCAGAACAACAAAGTCAGACCCAACAAGTATTGGCGCAAGGAGATGGGACGCTACAAGATTTTGAAATTCAAGCGCTTGAATATGATGAAAACAGACACTATTTTTTAGCTCAATATTTTCGGGATACCTATAATAGAGCACTTGCTAATTATCCTTTTATAAATTCAAATATTCAAATTACCCGAATTGAGGTATGGGTTACAAACCGAACTCAGCGTTTTGAGAATACGCGTAATATCGTGGCTATTCAAGACATCGGGGAGTCTACACCCACTCAAATAGGATTGCAGACAATTCCAGCAGGGTTTATTAATTTACCACCGGGTAGTTTTCCGAGAAACTCTAGTAATGATTTTAATCCTTTTGGTCTATCAGGAAATGGTCAAACAATTTTAACACCCGCTATTCGAGATGCTTCTACAGTAAATCAAGGTTTTGGTGGAGTACAAGTTTCAGATGGATCAGATTATGCGTCATTGGAGAATGCGCGTCAGCTTACTACTTCAGAATATACTCTAAATACGCAATTAGGATATATCTCACTCAATCAGCGATTAAGTAATGATGAGGTTTTGGCAGTTGCCTTTCAGTACACCGTGAACGGCCAGGTTTATCAAGTAGGAGAATTTGCTAATGATGGTGTAGATGCTACAAGCGGGGCCTACCCAGATACAGATGGGGATGGCATACCAGATCTTGTCGATGTTGATGCAAATGGAGATGGTATTAATGAAAATGGTCAAGATGTTGATAATGATCAAATTGCTGATGGAGCAGATGCTAATGTAAATGGGCAAATACGAGGGACAGATGTAAACAATGATGGAATCTTAGATAGTTTAATCACACCTGGGCAAGGAGGTACATCGCAAGCACTAATTGTAAAACTTTTAAAAAGTAATATCACAGATGTAAATGAGCCTATCTGGGATTTGATGATGAAAAACATTTATGGTCTGGGAGTAGGGCAGCTGGAGCCTGACGGCTTTAGAATGAATATTGTATATACTTCTCCATCGCCCATAAATTATATCACGGCTGCTGCCGGTGGACCCGCTCTTCCCGAAGATGTGCAAAACACACCTTTACTTAATGTTTTTAATCTCGATAACCTAACTACATTTGGAGACCCTCAAAATGGAGGAGATGGTTTTTTTGATTATGTAAATGGACTTACAGTTAATCAAAGTACTGGAAGTATCATATTTACCTCTGTAGAACCTTTTGGTGAATATCTGTTTAATAAACTGCGGGATTCTGGTACCGAAAATTACGAGAATCCAGATACCTATAATGCAAACCAGCGCAAGTATGTTTATACTTCATTGTATAACTCAACAAAAACTATAGCTCAGGATAATGCAGATAAAAATTTATTTCAGTTGCAGGGTACCTTTAAATCTACTCAAGAAGAAGGTATTGCAATTGGAGGATTTAATATCCCGCAGGGATCTGTTACCGTAACCGCGGGAGGTAGAGTTCTTCAAGAAGGACTAGATTATTCTGTAGACTATCAACGAGGAAGAGTAATTATTTTAGATCAGGCACTTAAAGGTTCGGGAATTCCGATACAGGTTTCTACTGAAAACAATTCACTATTTGGTCAGCAGACAAAGCGTTTTACAGGCCTTAATGTAGAACACCAGTTCAACGAAAACTTCATGCTGGGTGGTACATTGATTAATCTTAATGAGCGACCACTTACACAAAAAGCAACTTATAGCTTTGAGCCTATAAACAACACCATTTTTGGTCTTAATGCTAATTTTTCTACAGAGGTTCCATTTCTAACTCGCCTTGTAAATAAGCTTCCAAATATAGATACCGATGTTCCTTCTAACATTTCTTTCAGAGGTGAGGTTGCCTATCTCATGCCAGGACAACCTAAAGCGACAGAATTTGGTGGTTTAGCTGCATCGTACATTGATGATTTTGAAGGTGCACAAACTGCGTTAGATATAAGCTCGCCCCTGCAATGGAGTCTGGCTTCTTCACCAGTAGATTTTGGTGGAGAATTTGCAAATGGAGATTTAAGAGCTGGATACCGAAGAGCAAAATTTGCATGGTATACTATAGATCCTATTTTTTATACATCGCAACGCCCGGATGGTATTACAGATGCAGATGTGTCTACTTACGCCACACGAAGAGTGTTTAGAGATGAGATTTTTCCTGAGCAAGATATCATAGCAGGTACCACACAGGCCTTATTTACTTTGGATATGGCTTATTATCCTCAGGAGCGTGGTCCTTATAATTATAGTATTGATGCGCAGGATGGGATTCTAGAAAATCCAGAACAGAATTTTGGTGGGATTATGAGATCTTTTGCTTCTACAGATTTTGAGCAGGCCAATGTAGAATTTATAGAATTCTGGATGATGGATCCATTTATTTATGCTGAAAATGCAACTAATACCGGAGGCCGTCTTACTTTAAATTTAGGTAATATTTCTGAAGACATTCTTAAGGATGGTCGTAAGCAATATGAAAACGGATTGCCTCAGGATGGCGGAACTACAAATACAGTGGCTACAGCATATGGAAAAGTCCCTACTAATCAAGCCTTAATTTACGCATTTGATACAGAAGGTGATCAACGTACAAATCAAGATGTAGGTTACGACGGACTTAGTGACGAGGAGGAAGCCGCTAACTTTCCTGCATTTGCCGGTCTAGCCGATCCGGCAGGAGATAACTACCAGTATTTTGTTGCTGCAGACGGTTCTATATTAAATAGGTACAAACAATACAATGGGCAGGAAGGTAATTCGCCTGTAGATGTATCACAAACAAATAGAGGGTCAACTACCATCCCCGATACAGAAGATATAAACCGGGATTTTACAATGAATACGGTTGATAGCTATTATGAATATCAATTAGATATTAATAGAGCTAGTTTAAATATTGAAAATGAATTTATAGTAGATCAGCGCGATATTGAAGTTACTCTTCAAAATGGTAATACGCTTCCAGTCACTTGGTATCAATTTAAAGTGCCTATAAGTGCTGCTACAAATAAGCGAGGGGGGATTAATGACTTTCGATCTATACGCTTTATGCGAATGTATATGAGTGGTTGGCAACAACCTACTATATTACGTTTAGGGTCCCTTGATCTGGTTAGAGGAGATTATCGTAGATATTTGTACACCTTAGATCCCGATGAGTCTGATCCTGATACTGAAAACACTCGATTTGAAGTAACCTCAGTCAATATTGAAGATAATAATGATCGTAATCCCATTCCGTATGTTTTACCTCCCGGAGTTTACAGAGAAGAGCTTATAAATAACAACAATAATATTAGACAAAATGAGCAATCACTTTCTTTAGAGGTTTGTGATTTAGAAACGCAAGATAGCCGTGCTGTTTATAAGAATTTCAGGTTAGATATGCGTCAGTATGAAAACCTGGAAATGTTTGTGCATCTAGAGTCACTATTAAATGAAACAGCTGTTCAGGATAATGAAGTGGTTGCAATAGTAAGAATGGGAACAGATTTGACACAGAATTTCTATCAGATCGAATTGCCATTGAGTCCTACAGCTTTTGGTACAAGTAGTCCAGATTTAATCTGGCCAGAAGTAAATAGATTAAAGTTGTCTTTAGGCATATTGCAAAAAGTAAAAGCGGTTTTCTTTGGGGGAGAGTTTAATACTCTGGTTGATGATATTACTTATTTTGATGAAGAAGCAAGTTTAATAGCTGACCCTGCAGGAACTCCTTATGAAACCGGCAAGGTGAGAGTAGGTATTAAAGGAAATCCGAGTTTTGGTGACGTGAGATTGTTGATGTTAGGTTTAAAAAATGGCAATGATGAAGGGCAAAATACAATTTGTGCAGAAGCTTGGTTTAACGAACTTCGATTATCTGGTCTTCAAAATCAAGGAGGATGGGCAGGTGTCGTTAATTTAGATGCTAATCTTGCAGATTTTGCAACTGTATCAGGAACAGCCCGTCAATCTACTGTTGGTTTTGGAAGCATAGATGCGGGCCCTAATCAACGCAGTAGGGAGGATGTGCAATCTTATGATGTTGTAACAAACATAAGTTTAGGTCAGTTGCTTCCTAAAAAATGGGGTATAAAAGTTCCTTTTAATTATGCTAGCGGAGGCGAAACAATTACACCAGAATACGATCCTCTTTTTACAGATATTAAACTTGATGAGCGTTTATCATCTGCTGCTTCTGAAGCAGAGAGGGGGCGCATAAAAGATATAGCGATCGAGCGTACAAAAAGACAGAGCATTAACTTTATAGGCGTAAGAAAAGAGCGTACAGGTGAAAAGAAGCCTATGCCGTGGGATGTTGAAAATTTCACATTTGCTTTCAGTCACAATCAAGAGGATCATAAAGATTTTGAGATTGAAGAATCTGTAAGTAAAAATGTTAGAGCGGGTGCTGCCTATGGCTTTGCATTTAAGTCAAAGCCGTATGAACCATTTAAAAATAATGATTCCTTATTTGTAAGTAAGTATTGGAAGCTGCTCAAAGATTTTAATATAAATTATTTACCGGCTAGTGTAAATATTACTTCAAACATTACGCGCCAATATAGTCAGCAGCGATTTAGAGATCTTCTGGCTACCGAAGGATCTATCCCTATCCCAGAATATTTGCAGCGCAATTATCAATTTGACAGAAATTTCGCAATTAACTACCCAGTTACAAAATCACTGCGTGTTAATCTAGAACAGTATCAAAATCGGGTAGTACGTAATTATTTAAATCCGGATAATTCTTTAGACCCTAACGCAGGAGATGTTTATACAAGCTTTTTTGATGTTGGAACTCCAGACAGGCATAATCAAACTATGCAGATTAATTATGATTTACCGGTTAGTAAGTTGCCCTACTTAGATTTTGTTAAATCTACGTATTCGTATAGTGCAGATTTTCAATGGACGCGGGGTTCTTATCAATTACAAACCTTAGAAGGTATTCCAGATTTAGGAAATTCTGTTCAGAATGCAAATACCCATTCGCTGCAGACATCTTTAGATATGAAAACCCTATACGATGCTTTAGGGTGGTCAAAGAAAAAGGTTGGAGTAACAAGTAAGTCTGCAAGAAGTCAGGCAGTGCCTACATTAGGAAATCCTAAGACAGTTACTTCAACGTCTGATGACCAAAGATTGAGTGCTGGTGATAAAGCGACAAATACGTTAGTGGGCTTTGCTACAGGAATTAAAAGAATTCAAGTTAATTATGAGCAAAATAACGGTACCTATCTTCCGGGCTATCTCCCAGGTGTAGGTTTTCTAGGTACGGTTAGACCTTCTACAGGATTTGTATTTGGTAGTCAGGCAGAAATACGAGATTACGCTGCCAGACAGGGTTGGTTAACATTATATCAGGAATATAATGAACAGTATAGCGAGGTAGAAAATCGTAAATTAGATATTCAAGCTCAAACAAGCTTTTTAGAAGACCTTACGATAGATGTAAATATGAATCGCATTTATCAAGAAACCTATAATGAGAATTACAGAGTAGACCCTACAACTCGTGACTATACGAGTCTAACCGGAAATACTATAGGTAACTACAGTATCTCGACGTTAATGATTGGTACAGCATTTAATTCGAGTTCTCTGGAGTCCTCTGCAAACTTTAATCAGTTTAGGTCAAATCGTCTGGTAATTGCAAATAGACTTGCTGAAGATTTTTATGGTAATGATCAATATCCGCGAGATGAAAATGGATATCCGGTAGGTTTTAGTAGAACAAGCCAAGCTGTATTGCTTCCTGCATTCTTATCTGCATATACACCGGGTAATGCAGATAATGTCTCTCTGGGAGCGTTTAGGAGTTTCCCGCTTCCTAACTGGAATTTAAAATATACTGGGTTGATGAAATTTGATTGGTTTAAGAAACGCTTTAAACGCTTTTCTGTAAACCATGGATATCAAGCCGGTTATACGGTGAACCAGTTTAGAACAAACTTAAACTACGATAGAAGTTTAAATAATGATATATCTGATGCTCAAGTTAATCAAGCTGGAGATTTCTTAAATCCGGTTTTGTATTCAAATATTAATCTTACTGAATTATTTTCTCCTTTAATCAGGCTTGACTTTGAAATGAAAAATTCGGTTAAGATATTAGCTGAATTAAGAAAAGACCGAACCTTATCGTTAAGCTTTGATAATAATTTGCTTACAGAAATTCATGGAAACGAATACATAATAGGTTTAGGATATCGCTTAAAAGATATTAGATTTGCCACGCGAGTAGGAGGGAAACGTACGATTTTAAAAAGTGATTTAAACTTTAAAGCAGATCTATCGTTAAGACAGAATGAAACTGTTGTTCGTTATTTAGATATTGAAAATAGTCAGATCACTGCGGGACAAGATATTTATGGGTTAACTTTTACTGCAGATTATGCATTAAGTAAAAACCTTACTGCGATATTTTACTATGATCATTCGTTTGCTACGTATGCAATTTCAACGGCATATCCGCAAACCACAATTAGATCAGGATTAACATTGAGATATAATTTCGGAAATTAATTAAATATAAGTTATGAGTTTACCATCAGATTTAAAGTATACTAAAGATCACGAATGGGTGCGTATTGAAGGAGATATCGCAACGGTAGGTATAACGCATTTTGCTCAGGGTGAGCTTGGCGATATCGTATACGTTGAGGTCGAAACTGAAGGAGAATCGCTTGATCGTGAAGAGGTTTTTGGTACGGTTGAAGCAGTTAAGACAGTTTCAGATTTATTCTTGCCACTTACAGGAGAGATTGTTGAATTTAACACCGCTCTTGAAGCAGAGCCAGAAGCTGTAAATGAAGATCCTTATGGAAAAGGATGGATGATTAAGATTAAATTTTCAGATTCAAGTGAATTAGAGGATTTATTAGATGCAGCTGCTTATCAAGAATTAATAGGTGGGTAAGTTATTTAGGCTTGCGGCTTGCATATATACCCTTTTAATAGCTGTTGTATGTTTAATGCCCATGCCTCACGTTTCAAATGCCCCAAAGGATAGTGACAAACTTGTGCATCTTCTGGCGTATTTATTTTTTACTATAATTTGGTTTTTAGGCTTCTACTTGAGAAATAAAAAGCAGATTTATAGCCGTTCTTTAATAAAAAGCGTTGTTCTAGGAGTATTTTATGGTATACTTATTGAGGTAATTCAAGGAGTAGCAACAGTCTCTAGATCAGCAGATTTTAAAGATTTTATAGCGAATTGCATTGGTATTTTAACAGGAGTGATCCTAATAATTTCAATGAAATCGTTGTTTTTGCGATTAAAATCAAAATTTTAATTTCGAGTTGAAGCTATTTTTATTTAAATTAGCAATCCTTAATAACTAAGATTCATGGAACCTAAGAAAAATCCTAAAGCAGACCTGAGTAAGAGAAGTGTTCTCTTCTTTCAGTTAGGCCTTATTTTGATACTCGGGCTGAGTTATGCGGCTATCGAGTGGAAAACTTATGAGAAAGAGGCCATTGACATCGGTCAATTAAATATGGACGATGTTCTTGAAGAAGATGTGCCAATTACTGAATTGAACACACCACCTCCACCACCTCCACCTCCACCGCCACCACCAGCTCCGGAAATCATCGAAGTTGTTGAGGATGACAAAGAGATTGAGGAAACTGTAATTGAATCTACTGAAACTAGTCAGGAAGAGAAGATTGTTAAAGTTGAAGAAGTTTCTTTCGTTGATGAAGAAGTTATTGAAGACGTACCATTTGCTGTTATTGAAAACGTGCCGGTTTATCCTGGTTGTGAAGACGAAAAAGGTAATGACGCTAAGAAGAAGTGTATGTCTGAGAAAATTAGCCAGTTTGTAAATAGAAAGTTCAACACTGAACTTGGTAGTGAACTTGGCTTATCAGGTGTAAACCGTATTTATGTACGTTTCAAAATTGATCAAAAAGGTAACATAGTAGATATAGGTTCTCGAGGACCTCACCCAAGATTAGAATCTGAAGCAGAGCGCGTAATTAAATTATTGCCGCAAATGACTCCAGGTAAACAAAGAGGTAAGGCAGTAGGGGTATTATATTCATTACCTATTGTATTCCAAGTTCAGGATTAACTGAATTTAAATAAATATTTAAAATCCCGTCCGCTAACGCGAGACGGGATTTTTTTTAATCATAACATAAAACTCTGAGAGTTTTATGTTTTTAAAAGGTTTTCTGAAAAATGCTATCTTTCGCTTTCCTAAATTGTATTTATCTATGTTTAGATTTCTAGCGTTCTGCGGTATATTTTTTACTTGCCAGTTTATAAATGCCCAACTTGTTAAAGGTAATTTTGAAAAGCATCCCGTCTTTGAAGAGTGCAATAATATGTTAGTGGATGACTTGAAAGAATGTTTTAATAAAACGCTTATTTCTAAAGTTACTTCAGAATTCAAAATGCCTCAGCAAATTATAGATGAGTCTTACTCTGGCGATATGGTAATTCTTTTTGAGGTTACTAAAGAAGGTGAATTTGAAGTTTTAAATATTACAGCAGCATATTCAGAGTTGAAGGAAGAGTTAAAGCGCGTTTTTTCTACACTTCCTCAAGTTACACCTGCGATGTATAATGGTAAGCCAACCTATATGCAGTTTAGTATGCCTATCCCAATTCCGTTTTCAAGGACTCAAACCGCACTACCCACTACTAAAAAAGCATCGGTTAATGCGATAGAGAAAATCTCAGCTATTGATATGAACAGTGAGTATGATTCGATTAAAACTTATCCTTTTGAAAACCGCGAATATACGTCTCAATTATATATCCCTTTTTCACATCAAACGTATAGTAGGTTTGATCAAGAATTAAATCGCGTTGGAACTAATAGTCATACGGCAAGTAAACCATTTACCTATTCCAGTGTAAATGATTATTATGATTTTAAAGAAAATCGTGAACAGCTTTATAAAGAAAAAGACTCCTGGTTTGGGAGAAAGTTATGGAATGAGCATATGATAACTCTTCAGGGTGAGGGCTACTGGTTTACTTTAGATCCGGCGGCAGATTTACAATTGGGTTTTGAGAGTGCAGATTCAGAAAATCAAAATTATACATATAATAATACGCGTGCTTTAATTTTTCAAGGTGGACTAGGAGATAAGCTTAATTTTTACACTGTTTTTTATGAAAGTCAGGGTAGTTTCGCTGGTTATTATAACCGTTTTGCGCGTTCCTTACGACCAGATGGTGGCAATCCTGCAATCGTACCTGGTAGAGGTGTAGCAGCTGATTTTGGTACAGAAGATTTTGATTACCCAGTTGCCGAGGCCTATTTATCCTACGCGCCGAGTAAATATTTTAATGTGCAGTTTGGTCATGGTAAAAATTTTATAGGAGATGGCTACAGGTCGCTTTTACAAAGCGACAATGCAAGTCCATATCCATTTTTAAAGCTTAACACAACATTTTGGAAATTTAAGTATTCAAATACGTGGATGTCGTTAAGGGATGTGCGGCCGGAAGTAGTTTCAGATGGATCTTTCAAAACCAAATTTATGGCTAATCATTACCTGAGTTTCAACGCAACAAAACGTTTAAATATTGGGTTATTTGAAAATGTTATTTGGACAAATGATAACGATCGAGGATTTGACCTTAATTATTTAAACCCGGTTATTTTTTACCGAGCTATCGAGTTTTCAACTGGCTCGCGTGGCGGTAATGCATTAATAGGACTGAGTGCTAAATATAAATTTAGTGATAAATTTAATATGTATGGGCAGGTGATTATTGATGAATTTTCTACTGCTGCAGTGTTTAGTAGTACTAAGAGCTATAAGAACAAACAAGGTGTGCAGCTAGGGTTTAAATACTATGATGCGTTCAAAATTGATAATTTACAGCTTCAGTTTGAATTTAATCAAGTTAGACCATATGTGTATTCTAATAATGAGATTGAGTTGAATTATGGTCATAATAATCAATCTATGGCGCATTTATGGGGAGCTAATTTTAGAGAACTTATAGGTATTGCGCGATATGAAAATGAGAGGTGGTATGGTACAGCAAAACTAATTTATGGAGAGCGAGGGTTTGAAATAGGTGATATTAATACCACATATTATGGTGGAAGTATCTATGGTAATGATGAAAATATACCTAGTGAGGAAGGCATAGAAATAGGTCAAGGAAATAAGGGAACTACCTTATTAGGAAATATTGAGTTGGGATACTTGGTAAACCCTTCAACAAATCTTAAGATCTATACGAATGTTTTATATAGAGATCATAAGGTTGATCAATATGACCCTGTAAATTTTACTGAGAAAACGCTTTGGGTTAATTTTGGAATTCGAACAGATTTATTTAACTGGTATTATGATTATTAGATTATGAAAAAATATTTATTGCTTGGATTAACATTGGTATTAATGATCTCAAATTCTTGTAAAAATTCAAATTCTTCAGAAGGAGATTTTGATTCTAATTTTGCTCATGTTGTGTATTTCTGGTTAAAAAATCCGGATAATTCAGAAGATAGAAAAGCATTTGAAACTTCGTTAAAGAAATTTTTGAATACAAGTGACTATGCTAAAACTAAGTTTATAGGGGTGCCTGCAAATACGCCGCGCGATGTGGTAGATAACAGTTGGACCTATTCAATCATATTAACATTTCCATCTAAAGAAGCGCAGAACAGTTATCAGGAAGAGCCTGTGCATTTAAAATTTATAGAAGAATCTGCTATTTTGTGGGATAAAGTACAGGTCTATGATTCAGTTGGCTTATAACTCTAATTTGTTTCAGCACTAACTCTAAGTGTCTTAACCATTAAATTTTCATCTAGCACTTCGGTTTTAAGTTTGATAAATCAGATTGATTAGTAGTAGGTTTGGGTTAATAATTAGGGGTTTGCAATATTAGTTACACATCCTGCTTATTTATATATTTCTCTTGTATTTAATAACCTTTGATAAGGTTGTGTAGAAAGTGTGTGTGCAGTATCTTTGCACGACTTTTTAAAGCCCTTGAATTACACGCATTTGAGCCTCGAAAACCCGCATACTACATCTTCATCTATTTGGATAGATTTTAAAGAAATCACAAAGATGCGTCTGGCAATCAGTGTGGTATTCTCAAGTATGGCTGGATACCTACTAGGTGCTTATACACTAGACTGGTTGACCATCTTGCTTCTTGCTGTTGGTGGTTATTTAATGGTAGGTGCCTCCAATGCATACAATCAAATTATTGAGCGAGATCTAGATGTTTTGATGGATCGTACTAAAAATAGACCTATTCCTGCGGGTAGAATGAGCGTGCGAACAGCTTTTATTATTGCAACATCATTTACAATACTTGGTTTACTAACCCTTTATATAATAAATCCAATTACGGCAGTTTTTGGAGGAGTATCTATCTTTTTGTATGTATGTGTTTATACACCTTTAAAAACTAAGACTCCTTTATCTGTGTTTGTTGGGGCTTTTCCGGGGGCCATTCCCTTTATGATGGGTTGGGTGGCAGCCACCGGTGATTTTGGTATAGAAGCAGGAACTTTATTTATGGTTCAGTTTTTTTGGCAGTTCCCGCATTTCTGGGCGATAGGATGGTTTCTGTATGACGATTATAAAAAAGGAGGCTTCTTTATGTTGCCCACAGGTGCGCGTGACCGTGGTACAGCGGTACAAGTTATTTTATATACCATTTGGACTATACTGGTTTCTTTAATACCTGTGTTTGGAGTTACGGGTAGACTTTACTTAACGCCAATCTCTGCTGTGCTCGTGGGAATTCTGGGCTTAGGATTGCTATACTATGCAATTCGTCTTTATAAATTTAAAAACAATGTTACTGCTAAGCGGTTGATGCTTTCAAGTGTAAGTTATATAACGCTTATTCAGATAATATATGTGGCAGACAAATTTTTACGATAATGGAATATACATCACAGTCAGAAGAAGTTAAATTAAAGAGGTCTAAAAAAATGATGCTTTGGTTTGGTATCATTAGCCTCTCCATGATGTTTGCAGGTTTGACCAGTGCTTATATTGTAAGTAGTGAACGTAGAGACTGGCTTTCAGATTTTCAATTACCCCAAGCGTTTTATTTAAGTACAGGTATAATTATACTAAGTAGTATCTCCTTGTATGTAGCGAAGTGGGCGATTTTTCAAAATAAAAAACAGTTAGGAACACTGTCTCTTTTAGCAACACTGGTGTTAGGGATATTGTTTGTAGTGTTTCAGTTTAGAGGATTTGATGAGATTATTGCAAGTGGATACTTTTTTACAGGAAGTGAAAGCACGGTAACAACATCTTTTATTTATGCATTTGTAATTACACACGTGGTTCACGTATTAGCAGGAATACTGGTTTTACTTGTGGTGGTTATTCAGCAGCTGCGAGGTAAATATTCAAAAGAACAGGCACTTGGGTTTGAGTTAGGTGCTACTTTCTGGCATTTTGTTGATATACTTTGGGTTTACTTATTTCTATTCTTTTTATTTGCAGATGATCTTATTAAGTAAGTGACTTAGTGCCAAATGCTAATAATTCTTAAAATTCGTTTTTTTGAATGGTTATAAATACCGATTATTGCTTTGAAAAGCATTTTTAAAATACCTATTTTTGCAACGCTTATAAATTGATATTAAAATATGGACGCTACTGCTGTTAGAACAGGCACAGAAGGCAAAACTTGGGGAGGCGATAGCCACCCGTTGAAAGCTAGCTACGGAAAAATGATGATGTGGTTTTTCATCCTTTCTGATGCACTTACATTCTCCGCATTCCTTGCCGCTTACGGATTTTCGAGATTTAAATACATGGACGAGTGGCCTATCGCCGATGAAGTGTTTACGCACTTTCCATTTCTACATGGTGTAGATGCCCCTATGTATTATGTCGCGCTAATGACATTTATTCTAATCTTTTCTTCTGTAACAATGGTTCTTGCTGTTGATGCAGGTCATAGAATGAAAAAAAGTAGTGTTATCTGGTATATGTTCTTTACGATTATTGGAGGTATTATATTCGTAGGTTCTCAAGCTTGGGAATGGGCGAATTTTATTTCTGGTGAGTATGGAGCAGTAGAAACTAAAGCTGGGCGTATTTTACAATTTGTAAATGCTGAAGGAGAACAAGTTGCTCTAGAATCATTTGCAGCAGATCTTCCTACGGAAAGGGTTATGCTTACAAAAAGCGACGCACTCTGGTATGAATCTGATGCAACGTTACCAGATTTTTACTTAGAAGAGATTGTTGAGGGTTTCAAAGCAAATCCAGATTTATTAATACGTACAGAACTTCTTAATGAATCTAATGAGAAAACGATCTTATCACGTGCAGAATCACTTGAGCGCTTAGAGCGAGATGCTATTGGAGTGGTACAAGGAGCAAATCTTATTCACAATGAATATGGTCCTCCACTTTTTGCAGACTTCTTTTTCTTTATTACAGGTTTCCACGGTTTTCACGTACTTTCTGGAGTTATTATAAATATTATCATATTTATAAATGTAATTCTAGGTACTTATGAGCGTAGAGGAAACTATGAAATGGTTGAAAAAGTAGGTCTTTACTGGCACTTTGTAGATTTAGTTTGGGTATTTGTATTTACCTTTTTCTATTTGGTTTAATTATAAAAGAGATTCTGCTTTAGCAGATAAACAAAAGTATATATAATGGCACACGATACAGGACATAACGAATCAGCTACCAAAAGAATCTGGTCAGTATTTGGGATTTTATCAATTGTAACAATTGCAGAGGTTATTTTAGGTATTATAAGACCAGAATTTCTTATAGAAACTATGTTTCTTAGAATGCGTTTATTAAATTGGATATTTATAATTCTTACACTTTACAAAGCTTATTTAATTACTTGGGCATTTATGCACATGGAGCACGAGGCTAAGGGGTTAAGAAGAGCAGTTGTTTGGACAGGGATATTTCTTGTTTGTTATTTAATTTTTATTCTACTTACCGAAGGTGATTATATCTTTGGTGTATATCATAACGAATATCAAAGCTGGGATTTCTAAATTCTAAGCATAACGATTAAAAAAGACGGTTTGTGCCGTCTTTTTTTATGCCTTATTTTTAAGGTGAACATTCTGTGGCTTAACTTTACCGAAGTAAATAATTTGTCTTAAAAGCAGTTGTATAATGAAGAAGTTTTTAGTGCTAGGAGTGCTTTTTATATTACCTATTGTTGCCTATTTATTCTTTGCTTCAGGTATTCATAATTTTGCAAAACTGCCGATAATAGAAAAGGAAATTCCGGAGCTAGACTTCACTGAAGAAGTTAAGTTTAAAGATAAAATTACAGTTCTTGGATTCTTAGGTACAACTATAGAACGAGACGGAGGTGATCTATTCAATTTGAACCAAAAAATATTCAAAACCTTTAGAGAGTTTGATGATTTTCAGTTTGTCTATCTTGTTCCTGAAACAATTGATGAAGCCGAATTAAAAAGTGTTGTTGATGAAATGAGTCTTCTGGTTGATATGTCAAACTGGTTTTTTATTCGTACTACACAGCAAAATATAGACGACACTTTTCAGAGTTTAAAATCTCCATATTCATTGCTTAATGATGGAGGCTCTCCATACATATTTATTATTGATAAATCCAGAAGTTTAAGAGGTCGTGATGATGATGAAGATTATGGTGTTTTGTATGGCTATGACAGTTCAGACATTGCAGAGCTAGCAAACAAAATGAAAGATGATGTTAAAATCATTCTTGCCGAATACAGACTTGCACTCAAAAAAAATAATTCAGATAGAAAGATTTAATAATGAATAGAAAAAAGACCTATATAGGGATTGCCGTGATAGTTTTGGTGTTTGGGATAATAGTTATCCCTAAAATTATAGATCGCGTTATGAAAGGAGAGGTTGTAAAAAATGATCGCCTTAATGTTGTTGATGCTGATACGGTTGAGAACACCGGAGAGTTATCATATATTAATATAAACGGTAAGGATCGCAAAGTTCCTCACTTTGAATTTATTAATCAAGATGGTGATACTATAACGGAAGATACTTATAAGGGTAAAGTGTTTTTAGTTGAATTTTTCTTCACGAGATGTCCTACGATATGCATCCCGATGAATAAAAATCTCGTACGTATACAAAATGAATTTAAAGACAATCCAAATTTTGGTATTGCCAGTTTTAGTATCGATCCAGAATATGATCAGCCAGAGGTTTTAAAAGAATATACAGAGCAATATGGAATTACCGACCCAGATTGGAATTTAATGACAGGTGATCGTGAGAAAATATATGAATTAGCAAATGTGGGTTTTAATTTATTAGCCCAAGAAAATCCGGATATTGACGGAAATTTTCAGCATTCAGGTCTTTTCGCTTTAGTTGATCAAAACGGATTTATACGATCTCGTCGTGATGATTTTGGTAACCCATTAATATATTATCGAGGCTTTATTCCTGAAGGAACGCCAGAAACCGAAGAAGGTGAAACTTCTCAAATAGCAATATTAATAGAAGATATTAATAAATTACTCAATAAGAATAAGAATAAGAATAAGAAGAACTAGATGGAAGTGCTCGCTAAAAAAGAAAAGTTATATAACAGGTGGATTATTATTTTATCTATAGCTATACCGGTAGCTGTAGCATTTCTGTTTACAATACGTATACCCGGAGTTCCTCGCTTAGGTTTTCTTCCACCCATCTACGCGACGATTAATGGTTTAACAGCTGTATTGTTAATTGCTGCTGTTATTCAAATTAAAAAAGGAAATAGAGTAGCTCACGAAAATATAATGAAAATCTGTATCGGTTTATCATTGGTTTTTCTTGTTTTATATGTTGTCTATCACGCCACATCAGACTCAACTATATTTGGTGATACAAACTTAGATGGAGAACTTTCAAGTGCTGAAAATTCATCTATTGAATCTTTTAAATATATATATTACTTCATTTTAATTTCGCACATTTTGTTATCTATCGGGGTCATACCATTTGTGCTGGTAACTTATGTACGTGCAGTACTGGGCAAATTTGAAATGCATCGTAAAATCGCAAGAATAACATTTCCTATCTGGTTATATGTGGCGGTAACTGGTGTGATAGTTTATTTTCTTATATCTCCCTATTATCCCGCCTAATTCGGTTCTTATGAAAAAGATTTTCTTCTCCATAATATTTTTTGTTTTCACTCAGATTGCAAATGCGCAATGCGCAATGTGTCGCGCTGTTCTAGAAAGTGAAACTGATAACAGTATGGCAGAAGGTGTTAATAATGGGATAGTCTATTTAGCTGCAATTCCATATATATTAATGGGAGGACTTATCTACCTTATTTACCGAAGTCGTAAAAAAGCAGATCGTTAGGAACTAGATCATTCGTAGGTTTGGTTAATTCATCATTTTTAAATTTTAAATTTCAATAATGCGTTATTCATTGATCACTTTGTTTAATTATCACCAGCTTTTTAAACTTGCACTGCGGTGCAGTAGACGCTTGGTTCTAAAATGCCGAAAAAATCTTTTTAAAAATTTAGAATAAATTGATTCTTCGTTGTAACACTTTTAGCAATAAGACTACTTATTGTACAGAATTACAATTATGAAAAAATTATTACTCTTTGTTTTTATAGTTATTTCTGCATCTTCCGGAATTGCACAACAACAAGAATGGACGCTGCAACAATGTATACAACGTGCATTGGATGAAAATATACAAATACGTCAAGCCGAGCTTGATATAGAAGCTGCAAATATTGATAAGTCTGATGCAATCGGAAATTTTTTACCGAGTTTAAATGCAAATGCATCAGTCTCTAGAAATACGGGATTAAACTTCAATCCAACGAGTAACCTGGCAACTACAACTCAGTTTTTATCTGCTAGTGGTGGCATCAATACAGGATATACATTGTTTGACGGATTGCAGAATTTTAATAGAGCTCAACGCGCAAAATTATCGGCCCTTTCCGCTCAATACGGATTAGAAAAATTACAAGATGATATTGCTTTAGTGGTTGCCAATAGCTATTTGCAGGTGATTTTAAATAAAGAAAACCTTAAAGTTCTTAAGTCTCAAAATGAAGTAACCACTCAGCAGCTACAGCAAACTCAAGAGCTTGTAGATGGTGGTGTATCTCCACGAGGTGATCTGTTAGAAGTTCAAGCGCAAAATGCCACAGAAATTCAGAATATTGTTGCTGCAGAAAATGCAGTTCAAATATCTCTTATAAGCTTAGCTCAAACACTTTTAATAAGAGATTATAAAACATTTGATATCGCAGAAGGTGATTATGCTATCTATGGAGAGGAAATGCTATTGATGTCTCCTCAAAATATTATTGAATCTGCTAAAGAAGAACGTAATGAAGTTAAAATTGCAGAAACTAACCTAGAGATTGCAGAAGAGGACGTTCAAATTGCAAAAGGCGCATTTTGGCCAACTATTTCAGCTTTTTTTGGTTACAATACGAGATATACAAATGCAACCTCCTTTAGGCAAGATCTCGATCAAAATAATCCTACAAGTATAAATGAAATAGGGTTTGTGCAAGCTACGGGTCAAACTGTAGTTGCAGAAACGCCAAATTTTGTAACTGAGCTAGTGGGTGCAGATCCTTTTATAGATCAGTTATCACAGAATGATGGAGTAGGTTATGGATTGCAAATTAATATACCTATCCTTAATGGCTTTCAAGTACGTAATAGCGTAAAGCGGAGTAAGATAAATGCAGAACGTGCAAAAATCAATCTAGAACAGACAAAGCTTGACCTAGAATCTAATGTTTACCAAGCCTATCTTGATGCACAAGGAGCCCTGAAGTCATACGAAGCTGCGCAAAAAGCTGCAGAATCACAAGAATTAGCCTACTCCTATGGTAAAGATAGATATGAAGTAGGTCTTATAAATGCATTTGATTTTAGCCAGTCAAAACAGCGCTACGATAATGCACAGATTGACTTAAATAGAGCTAAATACGATTACATTTTTAAATTGAAAGTACTTGAACTTTACTTTGGTGTACCGGCAGATCAATTAAAATTTTAATTGATTAAAAGTAAATTTCAATAACAGGTTATATAATTACATACGATGAAAAAAAAGACGATCCTTATTATTTTTGGTGTTGCTGTAGTATTAATCCTTGCTTTAATAGGTGGAAAGAAAGCGGGATGGTTTGGTAAAACCGGAGAGTTCAAAGCTGTAGAAACACAGAAAATTGATCGCATGAACGTGGTTGAAACTGTTGCTGCAACCGGAAAAATTCAGCCAGAAGTTGAAGTGAAAATTTCATCTGAAGTTTCAGGAGAAATTATTGAGCTTCCGGTAGTAGAAGGTCAGCAAGTAGAGAAAGGAGATTTACTTGTGCGTATCAATCCAGATTTAATTCAATCTGCATTAACACAAGCTCAAGCTTCTTTACAAAACATAAAAGCTGGATTATCTCAGGCTGAAGCCACGCTTAAAAACGCAAAAGCTAATTACGAGCGTAACAAATCACTTTTTGAGAAAGGGGTGATATCTAAATCTGCGTGGGATCAATCTGTATCAGATTATGAGGTAGCTCAGGCAAATGTTAAGTCATCTTATTACAGTGTACAAAGTGCTGCGGCAAATGTTAACCAGTCTAGAGATAATTTATCTCGTACGACCATTTATGCGCCTATTAGCGGTACAATATCTAGTTTAGATGTAGAATTAGGCGAGCGAGTTGTAGGAACTCAACAAATGGCAGGAACAGAAATTATGCGTGTTGCCGATTTAGGTAATATGGAAGTAGAGGTAGACGTAAATGAGAATGACATTGTTAAGATTAATATTGGTGATTCAACACGTGTTGAAGTAGATGCTTATTTAAAGAAACCATTTAAAGGAATGGTTACAGAAATCGCAAATTCTGCAGAAAGCAACTTAACTGCAGATCAGGTAACAAACTTTAAGGTTAAAGTGCGTATTCTTGAAAGTTCATATAAAGATCTAATTGAGGGTAAACCTGAAGCTTTCTCTCCATTTAGACCAGGTATGACTGCGACTGTAGATATTATAACTAATAGTGTTAAAGACGCTATTGCGGTACCTATTAGCGCTATAGTAATTAAAAATGATACGACAACATCTTCATTTGGTGACAATCAATACGAAGCAGTGTTTGTCAAAAACGGCGATAAAGCGATGGTAAAACGCATCAAAACTGGTATTCAGGATGATACTAATATAATCGTCACTACAGGCTTAGAGATTGGTGATGAAGTAATTACCGGACCGTATAACACAGTTACAAAATTACTTAAGGAAGGTGACCTCGTAGAGGTTAAAAAAGATGCTAAATTTGGGGCTTCGCAAGAAGACTAAATTATGGCACTTATACTTTGTATTGAAACTACAACTACTAATTGTTCTGTAGCATTAGCTAAAAACGGTAAGGTACTAGCTCTTAAGGAAGACATGGGATTAAATTATTCTCATGCCGAACGCTTACATGTTTATATTCAAGATGTGTTAAATGAAGCTGGCTTAGGTACAAAAAAACTTGATGCAATTGCCGTAAGTAAAGGGCCGGGTTCTTATACTGGTCTGCGTATAGGGGTAAGTAGTGCTAAAGGATTGTCTTTTTCACTAAATATTCCGCTTCTCGCTACAAATACTTTAAAAGCGCTTGCAATGCAGGCAAGAACCGAAGATATAAAATATGTCATACCGGTACTTGATGCCAGAAGAATGGAAGTCTATAGCGCTATCTACGACAATAATTTTAAGGAGATACGAGAGATTCAAGCTCAGATTATTGATGAAAATTCATTTAAAGACTACTTAAATCAGGGCAAAACAATCTTTGTAGGTGATGGTGCAGAAAAACTAATTGATGTAATAAAGCACCCCAATGCTACATTTCAAACCAAAGCATTGCCATCTGCACGTGAAATGGCTGTATTAGCCGATGCCAAAAACAAAATAAGCGACATCGAAGATGTCGCTTATTTTGAACCTTTTTACTTGAAAGATTTTCATGTCAATAAGCCTAAGAAAAAATAGGTTTATTGCTTAGCTGTAAAAGAAGCTCCACTTTCATTGAAAACGTGAACATCTCGCTGTGGGAATGGTATGACGATACCTTGTTCTTCTAACCTTCTTTTACCTTCTTCTAAGATGTACCAGTGTAAAGCCCAGTAATCCTCATTTGTAGCCCAGAATCGTAGGGAAAGATTTACAGAGCTATCGGCAAGTTCGGTAACCACAATCATAGGTTCTGGATGCGGATCGTGTAAAACTGTCTCTTGCTCATTTACCAGTTGTAATAAGATTTCTTTAGCCAGTTTTATATTACTATCATAAGATATTCCCCAGGTTTGCGCATTTCTACGAATCCCTTGAGAAGTGAAGTTTATAATATTATCATTTGATAACTTACCGTTTGGAATAACTGCTTCCTGATTTCCAAAAGTAATCAGTCTGGTGTTAAAAATAGATATTTCTTTTACCGCTCCATCAACTCCTTGAGCAGAAATCCAATCACCTACTTTAAATGGTCTCAAAAGTAAAATGAGTACTCCTCCAGCAAAATTTGCTAATGAACCTTGTAATGCAAGACCTATCGCCAAACCTGCAGCACCAATTACAGCAACAAGTGATGCAGATTCTACTCCTAATTGAGTTACTACAAGTACAAAGAGCAGAATTTTAAGCGTCCAGTTTATTAAATCGGCTATAAATCGCTCTAGTGTTAAATCGTAATCTTTACGCTCAAAGAATTTCTTAACTAAGCGGTTTATAAATTTTATTACGTAGAAACCTACTACCAGCATTATGATTGCTGCTATAAGACTAGGAAGAAAATCTATAATCTTATCTCCAAATTTTCTGATATACTCTTCGTAATAGTCGGTATTTAATTCCATATAGTAATTTTAATTAGTTGCAAAGGTCTTGTATAGCGCAGATATATAAAAAATTGAAATGTTTAAATAACGTTAATTGTTAATGTATCAGTTAGGTGTAACAAAAAAGTCCTGTATTCTAGAAAGAATACAGGACTTTTAATATGTTAGAAGTGATTATTTTACTTCAAAAGTAATTTTAACATTAACTCTAAATTCTGATACAGTGTCTCCGGTTACAACAGCACTCTGTTCATTTACATATACAGAGCGTATATTCTTAATTGTTTTTGAAGCTTCTTTAACTGCATTTGCTGTTGCTTGCTCCCAGCTTTTATTTGAACTAGCTAATAATTCTATTACTTTTAAAATTGCCATAGGTATTGGTTTTATATATTAAAGTTGATTCTTTTGAATTTACGATAATAAGACAAGTTTTACAGTTTATTTTTGTTAATCTACTAGCCGTTAATAGCTTCGACACTATTAATTTTGCCTTTCAGCATTTCTTTTAGCATATTTTCGATGCCATTTTTTAATGTAAATGTTGAAGATGGGCAGCCACTACAAGCACCTTGTAATACCACTTTTACATTTTTTGTGTCAGGATCATAATTTTTAAAAAGAATATTTCCGCCATCACTTGCAACTGCAGGTTTTACATATTCTTCAATGATGTTTGCTATTTCTTTAGAAATATCATCCATTTCTTCAAACTGTGATTCTTTTTCTTGCTCTACAGCTTGAGGTGTTTTTTTAAAGTTTTCAGAAAGAATTTCTTTACCATCTTCAATGTAGTTCTTTATAAATTCTCTTATTTCCTGAAATACATTATCCCAGTCTGCAACGTCATACTTATGGATGCTTACGTAATTAGAATCCATAAAAACTTCCTTGACAAAAGGAAAGTTAAATAGTGCAGCAGCCAATGGGGCATTTTTGGCTTCGTCAATATTTTTAAATTCTAATGTTTCAGTAACCAACTTTTTATTAGTCACAAATTTGAGTGCAGCCGGGTTGGGAGTACTTTCTGCATAAACGGTAACAGGTACTTTTTTAATTGAATTTTCATCTTCAATTATAACAACACCGTTATCATTTAAAAAATCTTCAATTTGTTGAGATAATTCATTTTGAACATCGATCCAATCTACTATGCTGAATTTTTCGATAGCTACAAAATTTTGTGATATATATACCGTCTTTACAAACGGAAGATAAAATAGCTGCTGTGCTAACGGGGAGTTTTTTGCTTCATCAATATTTTTAAATTCGTAACTATTGTGATTAACTAAGAATGAATTTGCCTGAAATTTTTTAATTGCAGGATTTGATGTAGATTCTATAGAGATGCTAAATGTGCTCATACTTTAATTTTGATGCAAATTTAGCTAATTTTGAAGTCTTATAATTTATTTTACAACGCTTAAAGAGTATCTACCCAATAAATTAATTAGCTTTACATCTTACGCCCTGTGTCTTAACGACCTAAAATACATATCATTATTTTGAAGAGATATATAGTATTACTTGTTTTGATTTTTGGTCAATATAGTCAGGCGCAGGAGGGAATTCCTGTCTACTGGGATTATCTAACAGAAAATCTTTATTTATTACATCCTTCAATGGCGGGAGCTGCAAATTCTAACCAGATTAGAATTACAGGCCGTCAACAGTGGTTTGATATTGAAGATGCGCCTAACTTATATACAGCCGCAGTAAATGGTAGAGTAGGAGATAAGGTGGGGTTAGGAGCTATTTTGTTTTCTGACGAGAATGGTAATTTTTCCCAGCGTGGAGTTTATACCACATTTGCTTATCATTTATTATTGTCCAGAAATTACATAGATCTAAATCAGTTGTCTTTTGGGCTTAGTGTAGGTCTTTTGCAAAATACACTTGATGAGAGTTCTTTTGATCAAACTGATTTTGACCCTATTATTACTGGTGGTAGTCAAACAGATAATTACTTCAATGTTGATCTGGGAATGTCTTATTATTTTCTTGATTTCTATGCGCACGCAACCGTCAAGAATATTCTTCCTAGAAATCGCGCCATATTTACACCAGAGTTAGAATCCACAAATCAACGTCGTTATCTGGCATCTGCCGGTTACGTTTTTGGGAAATTTAATAGTCCGTGGAGTTATGAACCATCTTTAATGTTTCAAGCTACAGACGAGACTAAAGAGGTTACATTAGATATAAACGGAAAGGTCTATCATAAATTTGATTGGGGAAAATTATGGGGTGGTTTATCCTACCGAAGAAACTTGGATGGTGCGCAATATCTTAATAGTGATGGCGCAGTTATGAATCAAAAATCTCAATACTTAACACCATTTATCGGTGTGACGTATGGTAATTTTTTAGTTGCCTATACGTATACGTATCAACAAAATGATATTGTAATCTCTAATGGATTTCATCAAATTACATTAGGTTATGATTTTGGAAAACGTAGAGAGCAATATGAATGTAATTGTCCGGCGATAAATTAAAATTCTAAATACTCCACACTTAGATCTTTGTGTTTTTCAGAATGCGTAAGCTTGCTTAATACTGTTGTACTTGCATTACTAAACAGTAAATGATTTACAACATCGTTATGTGGGTTTAAGAGATTATTTGTAATAAGTATATTTTTTGTCTGTAGAGCAACAGCTTGTCCAGAATCTATAATAGTTACATTCTTTGGTAAAATAGTACGTAAAACAGGTATTAGATAAGGGTAATGACTACATCCTAAAACTAAATAATCTATATTTTGACTTAACATAGGCTGAAGATATACCTCAAGTAATTCGTGCATTTCTTCAGATTCTATTTTATCTGCTTCTATAAGCTCTACTAAGCCTTTGCCTACCACTTCAATTACTTTCAGGTCTGATGCGTATAGACTAGATGTTTTGTGAAAGAGAGCGCTGCTAAGTGTTCCTTTTGTGGCGAGTATTCCTATTGCTTTACTTTTTGATGCCAAGGCAGCCGGTTTAATTGCTGGTTCGATACCTATTATGGGTATTTTATATTTTTCTCTCAGGATTTCTATGGCGTTTGTAGTAGCTGTATTGCATGCGACTACAATAATCTTGCAATCTAGATTAATTAACTTCTCCGTATTTTTAATAGACAGCTCTATAATCTTTTCAGCAGATTTTTCACCATAAGGAGCATTCGCTATATCTGCAAGGTAAATAGTGTTTTCATTTGGTAAAGCTTTAATTATTTCTTTCCAAATAGAAGTGCCGCCTACACCACTGTCAAAAACGCCTATAGATTGTGAGTTTCTCATAAACCAAATATAAAAAAACTGCCCTACCGAAATTAAGCGGTAGGGCAGTTTTATAAAAGTTATTTTGGTGTGCTTAGATACCTAAATCTTTCTTTACATCAGCCATAAGGTCGTAACCGTCTGCTAAAATTAAACCAGTACCTGTAGTGCTGTCTAAAACGTATTTGAAACCTTTTGCACGAGCAACTTTCTGGATTGCAACACGCGCTTTCTCTACGATAGGCTGTAAAGCTTCAGATTCTTTCTTTTGAAGATCTCTCAAAGCGTTTTGACGGTATTCCATTATTTTATTACGAGTTTGCTCAACTTCAGATTGACGTTGTAGGTTTGTCTCGTCAGTTTGGCTAGTCGCTTCATTTCCGTAACGCTCCATAGTTTTCTTCAGTTCGTTAGCCATATTTGTCATTTCGGCATCATACGAACTTTGTAATTTTTCTAAGTCAGCTTGCGCCTGCTTATACTGTGGCATTGATGTTAACAATTCTTGAGTAGCTATGTGAGCAACTTTAAGATCTTGAGCCTGCATAAATCCTGTTGTTCCTAAGATTAAAGCTATGGCTACAACTAGGGTTTTAACGTGTTTCATTGTAAGTAATATTAAGTGTTTAATTATTTAAGTATTGAGATGCCATTCATAAAGCCTAATGGCGAGGCGTAATTTTAATTAATTGAATCCTTTATCTTTTTACGTGATTCTAATATAGAATCTTTTCTTCTTTGTCTTTCTTCTAATATTTGTTTTCTGCGTTGTTCTGGAGTTAATACTCCTTCACTGCTTGATCCAGCTTCTGGTAAACCCGGTGGATTGCCAGATGATTTTGATCCATTTCGTGCATTTTTAATTGAATCTTTCTTACGCTGACGCTCATCTAATAGTTGCTGTCTACGATCATCAAATTCTTTTTGCTTTGCAGCTTGTATAGAATCCCGTAATGCACGGCGTTCATCAACGATACGATCTCGCTCAGATTGCTTTGCTGCATCTTCAGCTTCTCGTGCTTCACGTTCTCTTACTTCATCCAGATCTAGAGATTCATCACGCTCTAACTGAGCTTTGTCTGCTTTATTATTTACCTGACTTCTCTTAGATGATCTTTTAATACTCAATAAAACCTGATCACTAATGTCATTACGCTTATCTGCATATAACATAACTAGCTCTTCAGACTTATCAAAAACAAAGTCATATTGTCTGTTTGCTGAAATCTCCTGTACTGCATTAAAAACTTGATCTTGAATAGGCTCTACTAAAACGCTTCTCTGTTTTATGAGATCACCCTGAGGTCCAAATCTTTTCTGCTGATATTCTAATATTTCATTTTGGAGAAATCGAATTTCATCTTCTCGTTCTTTAATAAGTTCTTGAGTTAATAAAACACGTTCATTGTCTAGAGCGGTCTTCATTAAATCTATCTCCTTAGTCTTTTTTTCAATTTCATCTTTCCAACCTGCCACGCGCTTATCTAATTGTACTTGCGCTTCTTGATATTCAGGAACATTTTCTAAGATATAGTTCATATCTACATATCCAATGCGAATACTACGTTGTGCTTCTGCCAAGAATCCCGTAAATAATACGGTTAAGCTTAGTAAAATAACGTTGTTTCTCATAGACATTAATATATTAGAAAATATCGTGCCAAATTAAAATTGTTGTCCAATTATAAAGTGTGTTTCCCATCCGTTGGGTCCGCCTACTGTTCCAGGAATTGGATCAAATCCATAACCAAAATCTATTCCTAAAAGACCAAAAGCCGGCATATAGATACGTACACCTGCTCCCGCAGATCTATTCATTAAGAACGGATTGTAATCTTTAAAATTATCAAATGACGATCCTGCTTCTCCAAAAACTAAAGCATAAATAGATGCCGAAGGTTTTAAAGTGATAGGGTAACGCAACTCAAATTCAAATTTATTAAAAACTGTAGCACCATCACTTGCATCTAAGCTAGAATTATCTACACGGTCTTGTGGAAGTACAGATTGATTAGGATAACCACGTAAACGTATAACTTCACGACCATCTAGTGCATAACCACCTAAACCATCACCACCTAAGAAAAAGCGGTCAAAAGGAGGTATGCCTCTATCATTATTGTATGCTCCTAAGAAACCAAATTCTACTTTAGAACTTAAAACCAATTTACCTACTAATGACGTAAACCATTGTCCTTCAAATTTAACTTTATAGTATTCTAACCAGTTAAAACGTTCCTGATCTATTTCTGAAATTTCCGTTTGATCTGCTACAGGATCTAAAGAAGCACGAGTATCAGCTAACTCTTTATAGTCTGTACCGTTCCACAATGAATAAGGAGGTGTAAGCTTTGCAGTTAAACTGAATTTAGATCCAGTACGTGGGAATATAGGGTTAACGTCACCTTCATTTCTTGAGATACCTACTGTGTACGCTAAGTTTTCTGAAGATCCATTACCAAATGTAAATAAGCCTACATTATAATTTCTCAAATCAAAATGCTGAAAACTTATAGCATGTGAAATTGTAAAATAGTTATCTGGTACTTCAAGACGTTTAGCAAGACCTATAGATCCACCAGTAATTAAGAATCTACTGTCTTTATCTGGTCTAGCAGTATTGCCACCATTAAAGTTATAGCGATATTGGATACTGTGAGAGAAGCTCAATTGCAACTGCACTGGCTTTTTACCTCCTAACCAAGGTTCAGTTAAGGAAGCGCTATACGTTTGGTAATAGGTACTAGCCTGTGCTCTTAAGCTAAACTTTTGCCCATCACCCATAGGTAAAGGCTGATAAGCATCTTTATTAAATAAGTTCTGAATCGAGAAGTTATTAAAAGATAGTCCCAGTGTTCCTACAAATCCACCACCACCATAACCACCTTGTAATTCTATCTGGCTGGCACCTTGCTCTACTAATGCATAGTTAATATCAATAGTGCCATCGTAAGGATTAGCATTTAAAAATTGCGGATTTAACTGCTCAGGATCAAAGAACCCAGTTTGACCAAGTTCTCTGGTAGTTTGTAATACTGCAGCCTGACTGTAGCGCTGTCCGGGACGTGTACGTAAGTTACGGTAGATAACACGATCTTTAGTTTTATCATTACCTGAAATTGTAATACGATCAAAATAAGCAAGCTTACCTTCGGTAATACGTATCTCAAAATCTATTGTATCGTTCTCAACATTTACTTCTACAGGATTTATAGAAGAGAATAAATAACCGCTATTCTTATAAAGATTAGAAAGGTCGTCTGCATTAGGATCTCCATCCTTAGAAATACGTTCTTTTAATAAAACACCGTTGTAAACATCACCTTTTTCAAGACCTAATTGGCGAGCAAGTTCTCTATCTGAATACACAGTGTTACCTAGAAAGTCAATATCTCCGATGTAATACTTATCACCTTCTTCAAGACTTAATTTTAATGTAATAAGGTCTTCACCACTATGAATTAAAGTGTCTGTAACAATTCGCGCATCTCTAAATCCGTTTTCTTTGTATTTATCAACGATTGCTACTTTATCTTCATCGTAGTTTTCAGAAATATATTTAGAGCGTTTCCAGAAACGAATAAGATTCTTCTGCTTTGTATTCTTCATTTGCTTGCGCAACTTAGCATCAGAAATTTGCTCATTACCTATAAACTCAATGTCCTCAATTTTAACACGATCACTTAATTCTACATTTACTAACATATCTACACGTTGTGTATCTGTAGTGTCTGTAGTAGGTCTGGTTAAAATGGTGACCTTTGAATTTAGATAGCCTTCTTTCTTATATTTATTTTCAATATAATACTTGGTTTTGGTTATCAGGTTTTCAGTAACCTTAGTTCCTTTATTAAGATCATTATCTTTAATGATGTCTTTAGTTTTCTTTTCCTTAATACCAGTTATAGTAACCTTATTAAGTTCAGGAACTTCTTCAATCTCAAATTTAAGATCTACTTTGTCTCCATTAATAGTAGCGTAAAGATTTATATCGCTAAAAAGATCTAGATCCCATAGTTTTTTAATCACATTACTAATACGATCTCCGGGTAGATATACCATATCTCCACTCTTTAAGCGAGTAAAAGCAATTACGGTTTGCTCATTATACTGCTTAGCTCCTACAACAGAGATAACGCCTATCTCATATTGCTTTCCGTTAGAAACTGGTAAATCATTTTGTGCTGTTGCTGTTGTAAAACTTATACAACTTAGTAAAAAGGCTAAAATTACCCCTGTTTGTTTAGCCATCTGCTTAGTTAATTTGCTCACTCGTCTTTCCAAATCGTCGTTCTCTTTTCTGATAATTATATATTGCTTCGTACAGATGTTTTCTTGTAAAATCTGGCCAGAGCACTGGTGTAAAATAGAGCTCGGCGTAGGCTATTTGCCACAATAAGAAATTACTTATGCGTTGTTCACCGCTGGTGCGTATAAGTAAATCTACATCTGGCAAGTCATGAGTGTACAAATGTTCCTTAATGACTGCCTCATTTATTAAATGTGGCGAAATTAGGTTATTTTTAACTTTAAGACTTATTTCCTGCACTGTTTTTACCAGTTCTTCCCTTGAGCCGTAGCTCAATGCCAGCGTTAATCGTAGTCGTGAATTTTTTTTTGTTTTTTCTTTTACCTCTTCCAGCTCGCGCTGTGCTTTTTCTGGTAAGCTCGAGAGATTGCCAATAGCATGAAGAGATATATTGTTGTCTTGAAGTGTTTTAATTTCTTTTTTTAAAGAAGAAACTAAAAGTTTCATCAGAGTGTCAACTTCAAACTTAGGTCGGTTCCAGTTTTCGGTAGAGAATGCATAGAGCGTTACACAAGCAACACCTAGTTCTGCACAAGCTTCTATAGTTTCTCTAACTGCCTTTGTACCTTTCTGATGTCCTTTAACCCGTAACAATCCTTGGTTTTTAGCCCAGCGACCATTACCATCCATAATAACAGCAATATGCTGTGGCAGTTTATCGTGATCTATTTCGTCTAAAAAATCCATTATTTATACTTAAAAACCGCAATAGCACGGCTGTCGTCCAAAGGTATATGTTACGGTAAGACCTGTAAACATATACCAGTCATTATTATTTATATTTCCAAAAGAGCTACTTTCTCCATCTCCTAAATAGCTTCCGTCCAGATTATTTGTAAATGTATAGCGTGCTCCAAGCTCTGCTGCTACAATAATAGAATTGGTTACCAGAGCTTTAAAACCTACAACCATAGGTATTGCAAAATTTCCTTCAGATCCTATATTTACAAGTTCATCCTCAGATGTGTCTAGTCTAAAAACGTCGTGGTAAAAGTAGGTAAATCCCGTATATAAATAAGGGGTGGCAGGCTTAGTAAAGCTATTATGTAAATCAAAATCCCAGAAGGTATATTCTATTCCCAGAGAAGCTTCAACAAAGGTTGAATTAAATTCGTAATCCCGCTGCTGTCTCCTTGGGTCGTCACTTGCGTCATCTGCAGCTTCCAGATTTGCAAAGACTACACTAGCTCTAAATGCGTGTCGCGGACTACGATTCCATTTTGCAATTCCTCCAATAAAAGGGGCGTTTGGAGCGATGTAGTTAGATTTGCCCACATCACCTATAAAATTTGTACCCCCACCATATAAGCCTATTTCATAGGTTTGTGCTTCAGTTAATAAGCTGCTGAAGAGTGCAATAATGATAGTGGATAAATACCGCATAGGTTTTAAAAATTTGCAAATATAGCAATATTGTTTACGCAGACTCAAAAATGATTCTGTGGTCTTTTGTAAACCAATTAAGTACGATTTTATTGTTTAGTTGCGCTTGTCTTCTCCCCAAAGTAATTTTTTTCTTAAGGTAGTTAGAAAAGTATCTTCCTCAAGAAGTACCAATTTTATCTTGAATGAAGCTTTTGTGAGGGTAATCTCAGTTTCAATAGGTAATGTAGCAATCCTGGAGTCTAAGGAGACCAGATGTTCTTGTTCTCTACCGCTTACAATTAATTTAATTTCTGTAGCATCAGGCACTACAATAGGTCTTGCGTTTAAATTGTGAGGAGCAATAGGTGTAATTATAAAACTTGATGTCATAGGTGTAATTACAGGTCCTCCACAACTTAAAGAATAACCTGTAGAGCCTGTAGGAGTTGATATAATAAGACCGTCTGCCCAGTAATTTGTAAGTTTTTCCCCATTCAAATAGGTGTCTACAGAAATCATTGAAGTTGAGTTTTTTCTGCTTACCGTAACTTCGTTTAAAGCAAAATTTAATTCTTCAAAGTTTTCATTGGGTTGGGATGTTTTAATGGCAATAAGTGAACGTTCTGATATGCTATAATTGTTTTTCAAAATTTCTTCTACAGAGCTTACCAATCTTTTTTTCTGAACAGTTGCTAAAAAACCTAACCTACCAGTATTAATACCTACAATAGGAATATTTAAATCACGAACATAAGTTACGGTTTGTAGAATTGTACCATCTCCTCCTATACTAAAGAAGAGATCGTAACTTGTGTCTAATTCTTCAAAAGTGCTAAAATGAGAGTATGTTTTACTAATGTCATCATTTTCATGAATGAGACGCAGAAAATTCTCCTCAATAATAACTTCTACACCTTTTTGATCCAATAAGTCAAGTAGCTGTTGCACATAATGTCCAGAATTCTCGTGATAAAATTGGCCGTAGATACCTACTTTCATATGGGGATTATATATTTAGGTATTTTTCAAGATACTGAGAACGCTCTCGTAAATCTTTTATGAATGCATCTTCTTGATGTTCTGAAATTACAATATAGCCATAACGTCTAAAAGCTTGAAGAATGGTATTGAAGCTCGTGTTGCCGCCTATTTTTATTGAAATTTGAGCGACATCGTTTTTTATTTTTGAAATAAAAGCTCCCAATACCTTACCGTCATTACTCTCTACTATCTGACTTATTTCGCTAAAGCTATAATCGTGAATACCGTGTTCTATAACTAAGATGCTTCCGTGTTCATTTAAAAACGGGGTATTATTAAAGTAGGTCATTACATCGGCCAGCTCATAATATCCTAAGTATCCTCGTGTACTCTCATCAAGTACCGGCATTAAATTGGTATTATTCTGAGCAAATGCTTCTAATACATTAAGCCAATTAGTATCTGTACGCACAAAAAAGATCTCATACATATGTGCATTATCGGCTATTATTTCTTCTGCTTCATGGCAATGCACATCATTTTCATTAAGACAACCTACATAAACTGAATTTCTTATAATAGGGACATGAGAGTACGTTGTCTGAGTAAAAAGATCTTGCGCATCTCCCATTAGGAGGCGCTCATCTAAAGGATCGATATCTTTAATTATGAAGTCAGTTATTTTCATAGCTTCTGCTAGATGCAATTTAATTAAAAAAAAATAAGGTGTTAGCCTGTGCTACTTCGTATTTTTGTAAGCAAAGTTACAATTATTGAAATGACAAAATTAAGTGTAAATGTTAATAAGATAGCCACATTGCGTAATGCACGTGGAGGAGATGTTCCTAATCTTATCAAGACAGTAAAAGATATTGAGCGCTTTGGAGCACAAGGCATTACAATACATCCGCGTCCAGATGAACGTCATATACGTTATCAGGATGCCCGCGATTTAAAAGATGTAGTTACTACAGAATTTAATATTGAAGGTAATCCGGTAGAAAAATTCATAAATCTTGTTTTAGAAGTTCGTCCTGAGCAAGTGACACTCGTGCCAGATTCTGTAGATGCAATTACATCTAATGCAGGATGGGATACGGTAAAACACAAGATTTTTCTGAAAGAAGTTATAGAAGAATTTAAACGTAACGGCATACGCACGTCGGTTTTTGTAGATCCTATTCCTGAGATGATCGAGGGTGCAAAACTTATAGGTACAGATCGCATAGAATTATATACTGAAGATTTTGCAACTAAATTTAAAAATGGTCAGCTAAGTGCAGTGAAACCATATGTAGAGGCTGCTTTACTTGCTCAGGATTTAAATTTAGGTTTAAACGCTGGTCATGATTTGTCTCTAGAAAACATTCAGTTCTTTTCTGAAAGTATTCCAGATTTATTAGAAGTTTCTATAGGTCACGCGTTAATTGCTGAAGCGCTTTATGACGGACTAGAAAAAACCATAAAATCTTATTTAAAAGCCTTAGATAAATGATTTTACACAGCAACATTTCTGGTTCTGGAAAAGCTTTTGTTATCCTTCACGGATTTTTAGGGATGGGTGATAACTGGAAATCACTCGCCAGCCAGTTTGAGGAAGCAGGTTATGAAATGCATCTGGTAGATCAGCGTAATCACGGTAGAAGTTTTCATGATTCCGTTTTTAATTATGAGGTACTTGCAGATGATTTAAAGGCATATTGCAAAGCAAAGAATTTAAAAGAAATTATTTTATTAGGTCACTCTATGGGTGGTAAAACAGCAATGCTTTTTGCTATTCGCTATCCGGAGTTTGTAGATAAATTGATTATTGCAGATATAGGTCCAAAGGAATACCCACAACATCATCAGCAAATTTTAGAGGGACTTCAAGCATTGTCTGCTAGTAAAGAAGCACGATCATCTCGTGGAGAAGCAGATGCTTTTTTAGAAAATTATATTCAAGATTGGGGAACGAGACAATTTTTGCTGAAAAATTTATACTGGCAAAAAGATAAAACACTCGCCTTGAGAATGAATCTTCCTGTTCTGGTTAAAGAAATTGAGTCAATAGGAGAGGCTTTGCCTACTCAAACTATCTATGAAGGAGCAACTTTGTTTCTTAAGGGAATGAAATCCAAGTATATTTCTCAAGATGATGAACATCTTATCCATGCACACTTCCCAAATGCCGAAATAAAAGGTATTAAAGATGCAGGACATTGGCTTCATGCTGAAAATCCTGAAGACTTTTATAAGGAAGTTATGCAATTCTTAGGCTAAGTGCTTGTGGTATAAAACATACATAAAGGAAAGTAAATTTCAGTTTAACCAATCTAAATAGAGGCTATAGTGGGTTAAATCATTAAATTCTACGTTAGAGATTAATAAATTATTAAGAATAGTTATTACAACTCCCGAATTTTTCATAAAATTGCTTTCACAGATTTATTATGCATACATAATAAATATCGTGATAAAAATGCTTAAAATTTGTTAGATTCATAATTTTAGCTATTTAATTATTAGATTTTAATTTTTAACCCCCTTTAAAGCATGAAGAAAATTTTATTTACGTCTTTATTCTTATTCTCCTGTGCGATAACGTTTGCGGGAGGTTATAGAGTAGGACTTCAAGGGCAAAGAGCTCTTGCGATGGGTCACACCGGTGTGGCTTACGTAAACAGTGCTGAGATTGCATTTTTTAATCCGGCTGGTTTGGTTTTTTTAGAAAATAAGATTAACGTTTCAGCCGGTGGGTTTGGCGTTTTTTCTGATGTGGCTTGGCAAAACACAAGTACAGGACAGTTCTCAAATACAGACAGTTCTGCGGGTACTCCATTTTATTTATATGGTTCTTATGCGCTAAATGAAAGATTCAGTTTAGGTCTAGCAGTCTATACACCTTACGGTAGTGGTGTAGAATGGCCTACAGATTGGGCAGGTTCACATCTAGTTAATGATATTGATCTTGCGGCTATTTACATTCAACCGTTAGTTTCCTTTAAAATTAATGATAGATTTAGTGTAGGGGGTGGTCCTATTTTTGTGACTGGTAGCGTTAACTTTAATAGAAATGCAAACAGAACTCTTACAGATTTAGAAGGTAATCGCTCTAACATTACAGTAGATGATTCTGGTGTTACAAACTGGGGTTGGTCTGTAGGTACACTATTTAATGTAACAGATGATTTAAGTATAGGTGCAAGTTACCGTTCTGAAATTATTTTAGAATCTACTGAAGGAGTTGCGACATTTGCCAACTTTCCAGACTCTCCGCTAGTTCCAGATAATGGTGAGACAAGTTTTGAAGCTTCTCTTCCTTTACCAGCAGAGCTTACGGTAGGACTGTCTTACCAGCGTCAGAAATGGGCATTCAATTTTGATTTTACCCGTACTTTCTGGGATGTATATGAAGATTTAGATATCGTTTTTGGAAATGGTCAAGAATCTATAAATCCACGTAATTATGACAACTCTTCTATTTATAAGTTTGGATTTGCCTATCAGGCGAGTGAGAAATTTTCTTTGAGGGCAGGTTATTATTATGACCAGACTCCTATACGCTCAGGATATTTTGCTCCAGAAACTCCGCGTAATGATGGTCACGGTTTTACCGCAGGTCTTTCTTATGCGATTTCTAACAATTTTGCTATTGATGCATCTTTCTTGTATTTGAGATTTGAAGAAATTGATGAGTCATATGATTATGTGAGTGATGGTTCTTCTTTTGGAGGTACTTACAAATCAAGTGCATTTGCTCCGGGAATTGGTGTGACATATAAAATGTAAACTAGCTAGATCATGAAAAATTATATAAAATACTTAGCTTTATCAGCCGTGTTTCTTACAGCTTGTGAGGCCGAATTTGAAAATGCTATCGAAGATGGTGGTGTTTATACAAATGGCTCTGCAGACTTTTCAAACTTTGTTTCAGTAGGTAATTCGCTAACCTCTGGTTATGCCGATGGAGCTTTATATATTACAGGGCAAAACACGAGTTTTCCTAATATATTAGCTGGACAATTTGCATTAGTAGGCGGTGGTGAGTTTAAGCAGCCTCTAGTAAATGATAATCTTGGGGGACTCTTAGCAAACGGCACTCAAATAACAGAAAATCGCTTTGTACTTGCAGTAGGTGCTAATGGTAATCCGGGGCCTGTGCGACTAAGTGGTACACCTACTACAGATATCTCAAATTTATTAAGTGGTCCATTTAATAATATGGGCGTTCCTGGAGCAAAGAGTTTTCATCTTGTAGCTCCTGGATATGGTAATATAGCAGGAGTTGCTACTGGTGCATCTAATCCTTATTTTGTACGTTTTGCATCAGAGGCTAATGCTACAATAATTGCTGATGCTGCTGCACAGCAACCTACATTTTTCTCGCTATGGATAGGTAATAATGATATTCTTAGTTATGCAACCAGTGGTGGAATAGGTGTTGACCAGAAAGGAAATTTAAATCCTGCAACTTATGGGGCTAATGATATTACTGATCCGCAAGTTTTTGCAAGTGTGTATTCTCAAGAAGTAAGTGCACTAATGGCATCGGCTACAGGCGGTGTTTTATTTAACATTCCAGACGTTACTTCTATACCATATTTTACAACAGTACCTTATAATGCGATTCCTTTAGATGCTGGGACAGCATCAGTAGTTAATCAGGCCTATGCCCAATACAATGGTGGAATGTCGCAGTATGCAACATTAGGATTTATAAGTACAGAAGAGCGTGACGCGCGCACGATTAACTTTGTTGAAGGTCAAAATGCTGCTGTAATTCTTGATGAAAGTCTTACAAATTTACCTAATCCAGCGGCTCCAAGTACGTTTTTACCTAAATTAAGACAAGCTACGCCAGATGATCTTTTTGTTTTGACAGCTTCTTCAATATTAGGGACATTAGCAGATCCTAACGACCCTTCAAGCGCAATAGGAGTAGGTTCTCCAGTAACAGATCAATTTGTTTTAACACCTTCAGAACAGGCATTAGTAGTAGCTGCTCAGGCTTCTTATAACGCAACTATTGCTGCTGTAGCTCAGGCAAATGGCTTAGCCCTTGTAGATGCTAAAGCAATTTTAAGTCAGCTTGCAAATGGTGGAATTAGCTTTGATGGAGGGACGCTTACTTCAACATTTGCAACAGGTGGTGCTTTCTCTCTAGATGGTGTACATCCTACACCTAGAGGATATGCATATCTTGCAAACCAGGCAATCCTGGCAATTAATGCAACCTATGGTTCTACAGTGCCTATGGTTAATATAGGAGATTATAATACAGTGACTGCAAGTCAAAGTAATTAATCATTATTTAGAATACTATTTTGTAAAACGCTACTCGATTGAGTAGCGTTTTTTTTATTTTAGATATCTAAAACAGAACTATGAAAACACTCGTAAAATTATTACTAACTGCAATAGCAGTTATTCTCTTAGGTTATTTGTTACCTGGTGCAAGTGTAACCTCATTTATGACTGCTTTACTTGTAGCAGTTGTACTAGCGCTATTAAGGCTCATTGTAAAGCCTATACTTGTGGTATTAACATTACCTATAACCGTGTTAACCTTAGGTATTTTTCTTTTAGTTATTAACGCTATAATTATATTACTGGCAGATTATTTTGTAACTGGTTTTGAGATAGATGGATTTTGGTGGGCATTAATTTTCAGTCTATTCTTATCGCTGTTTCAATCCATCTTGTTTGCTTTAATTAAAGAGGAATAGAAGGCAACTGATGGTCAAAGTATTAAAACTTTGTAAGGATGTAAAAAAGATGTACTTTTGCACTCCAAATTTTATAGGAAAATTCCACTAGAAGATGAATATTACACGAGAGAATATTGACGAGTTAAATGCAGTACTGAAAATAGATATTGCAAAAGAGGACTATACTGAGAAAGTACAAAAAGTGCTTAAAGATTACCGTAAGTCTGCAAATATACCTGGTTTTAGAAAAGGTCACGTGCCTATGGGTCTTGTTCAGAAACAATATGGTAAGGCAATATTAGTTGATGAGGTTAATAAGCTCTTACAAGAGAATCTTCAAAAATATTTAACTGAAGAGAAACTGGATGTTTTAGGTAATCCTTTGCCTAAAGATCAGGGTGACTTAAACTGGGAATCAGATGACTATTCATTTGAATTTGAATTAGGATTAGCTCCAAAGTTTGAAGTTGATCTTAAACCTAAAAAAGCGATCAAAAACTATAAGATCATCGTTGACGATGAGATGATAGAAAATCAGATTAAAACGATTCAAAAGCAATTCGGAAAACTTACAAACAAGCAAGAAGTTGCTGCAGGTGACGAAGTTTCTGGAAGCTTTGTGAACGAAGAAGAAGGCTTTGAAAAGAAAACTACATTTGAAGTAGATAAATTAAAAGGAAAGGCAAATACATCTGCGTTTGTAGGTGCAAAAGTTGATGATGTTGTTACCGTTTCTACAAAAGGTCTTTTTAAAGAAGCTGGTGATTACAGGTCATTTTTAGGGTTGTCTGAAGAAGAAGCTAAAGAAAAAAACCTTGAGGTTTCTTTTAAAATAGAAGAGGTTAACAATAGAGTAGCTGCTGATTTAGATCAGGATTTGTTTGATAAATTATACGGTCCTGGAGTAATAAGCAGTGTTACCGAATTGAAAGAGAAAATTAAAGAAGAAGGTGAAGGCCAGTTTAAGCAGCAGAGTGATCAGCAATTGCTTAATGATGTTACAGAAGCTTTAATTGAAAATACAGAGTTTGATCTTCCTGCAGAATTTCTTAAAAAATGGATTCAGCGTAGCGGTGAGAAAGAACTTACTGTAGAGCAGGCAGAAGAAGAATATGCACGTTCAGAAAAAGGTTTACGTTACCAGCTTATAGAAGGTAAGGTAATTGCAGACAATAAATTGCAAATCACTTTTGAAGAGATTAAAGCGTTTGCAAAAGAAATGATTAAAGCGCAAATGGCTCAATACGGTCAAACGGATCCTGCAGATGAAGAGCTAGAAGGTATTGCTGCACGTATCTTAAGCAATCAAGATGAAGTAAAGCGTCTTTCTGAGCAGCTTATGAATAAGAAGTTACTTGACTTCTTCAAAGAAAATGTAAAATTAGAAGAGAAAGAAGTGACCTTTGACACGTTTGTGAAAGAAGTCTATAACTAGTAATTCTCTGATATTAATAGTATATTTAGGCGTTTTAACTGTAAGGTTAAGACGCTTTTTTTTACTAAGTATCTAAAGGTGTTACAAGCACCTTTTTTAATGAAATTTAATTTTAGGATTTAGTGAACCTAGAACTTTGAAAAGATAACTATGAATTACTCAGAAGAATTTAAAAAATACGCGGTTAAAGATCAGGGAGTAAATAGCATGTATTATGATAAAATCATGAGCAGCATGTATCCTGTAAGTTTAACTCCAAATATTATTGAAGAGCGCCAGATGAATGCGGTAGCGATGGATGTATTTTCTCGCTTAATGATGGATCGTATTATATTTTTAGGCACTGGAATTAATGATCAAGTTGCAAATATTGTACAGGCTCAATTGTTGTTTTTAGAAAGTACAGATGCTTCAAAAGATATTCAAATTTATATTAATTCTCCGGGAGGAAGCGTTTATGCCGGTTTAGGTATTTATGATACGATGCAATTCATAAAACCTGATGTTGCTACTATATGTACTGGTATGGCTGCTTCTATGGGAGCTGTTTTACTTTGTGCAGGTGCAAAAGGCAAGCGTAGTGGTCTTACTCATTCACGTGTAATGATTCACCAGCCTATGGGTGGTGCTCAAGGTCAGGCAAGTGATATAGAAATAACTGCAAAAGAAATTATCACTTTAAAAGAAGAGTTGTATAATATTATAGCTAAGCATTCTGGTCAGACTTATGAGAAAGTTCACGAAGATAGTGACCGTGACTACTGGATGAAAGCAGATAAAGCACTTGAATACGGAATGATTGATGAAATTCTTACCAGAGAATAAATCGGTTAACCGAATAAAGTGAAATAATACTGGTTTTTTAAGTTTTATATTGAAAAACCAAATTGATGAATTATGGCGAAAGAAGAATTAGAATGTTCCTTTTGCGGCAGGAAAAAGCCGGAAACCAGCTTGCTAATAGCAGGCCTTGATGCGCATATTTGCGACAGATGTATTGAACAAGCTCATGGTATAGTTTTAGAAGAAGCTAAGGATACTGACAAGAAGGGCTTGAATAGTGATCTTACTTTAAAAAAGCCTAAGGAAATTAAGGATTTCTTAGATGAGTATATTATCGGTCAAGACTTTACAAAAAAAGTAATGGCGGTAGCAGTTTATAACCATTACAAGCGTTTGTTACAACCAGAATCTGATGACGATATCGAGATTCAAAAAAGTAATATCGTTATGGTAGGCCAGACGGGTACAGGTAAAACCTTAATGGCAAAAACCATTGCAAAAATGCTCAATGTACCTTTGGCCATTGTAGATGCGACGGTATTGACTGAAGCTGGTTATGTAGGTGAAGATGTAGAAAGTATTTTAACGCGTCTTTTACAAGCTGCAGATTATAATCTAGAAAAGGCAGAGCGTGGTATTGTATTTATCGATGAGATCGATAAGATCGCACGTAAAGGGGATAATCCATCTATTACAAGAGATGTAAGTGGAGAAGGTGTACAACAAGCTCTTCTAAAATTACTTGAGGGTACAGTGGTTAACGTTCCGCCTAAAGGAGGACGTAAGCACCCTGATCAGAAATTTATTGAAGTAAATACAGAGCATATATTGTTTATTGCCGGCGGTGCTTTTGATGGAATCGACCGTGTTATCAGTAAACGTTTAAATATGCAGGCGGTAGGTTTTAGTGCAAGTAAAAGTGATGATGTAATTGAGCGCGATAATTTGCTTAAATATATCATACCTAAAGACCTTAAAGACTTTGGTTTAATTCCTGAAATTATAGGGCGTTTACCGGTTTTAACACATATGGATCCACTTGATGCAGCTACCCTTAGAGCTATTTTAACCGAGCCTAAGAATGCCATTATCAAACAATATGAAAAGTTATTTCATATGGATGATATTGAGTTTGAAATTACATCTGGAGCACTCAACTATATTGTTGAGAAAGCTATCGAATATAAACTGGGAGCACGTGGTCTGCGATCACTTTGCGAAGCAATATTTACAGATGCGATGTTTGATTTACCAAGTTCTGATATTTCCTCTTTTAAAGTGGATAAAGAATATGCAGAGTTTAAACTTGAAAAATCGACGATTAAGAAATTAAAAGCAGTTTCTTAATTAAAGATGATGCGAACAAAAAAAGGCTGTTACTTCGGTAACAGCCTTTTTTTTATTTTAATAGTTAGTGTTGTAGTGTAAAACTATAAATATTTTGATTTCTACTCAACGCATTCTTATTAGAGCTAAAATATCCTGTAGTATCAGAAGTTGTAATATAGCCTACCTCATCGTATTTAGTATTTATACTTGGTCCAAGGTTTACAGATTTACTATAATCTCCTGAGCTAATATAAGAGCTATATAAATCAAAACCACCAAAACCCGTTGTTCGATTAGATGCAAAATAGATTTGAGTCCCGCTATTGTTGAGTGTGGGGTAATTTTCATCGTATATGCTATTTACATTATCACCAAGATTAATCGGTTTTCCTAAACTTCCATTTTTATAAATCTCTGATACATAAATATCATAACCTCCATACCCACCGGGCATATTGCTTGAGAAATATAAAAACTTTCCAGACTGGCTAATCCAAGGATGTTCTATAGAATATTTTTTGTTTGCTAGTATTAGAGCTTTTTCATTTTGCCAATGATTTGCAAACTTATTTTTTTTATCGGCTGTATAAAGTTGGTAAACCTGCGGATTTTCTAAAGAGGTTTTTGTAAAATAAACTCGGGTTTCATCTTTTGAAAATGTGATTCCGCCGTGATTTTCTTTCCCCATAAATGCATCCTCAAACAAATGGCCTTGAGACCAGTTATTTTGATCTTGTGCAAAAGCAATAAGTTTATAGTCGCTTTGATCTACAATGGTGTTTTTCGGTTTTGCGATTGATCCAACTTTACGTTTAGAGACTACAATTAATTCATTCTGATATATGCAACTAGCGTATTCAAAAGCCGAAGTATTTATAGGCAGTTCTTGAGTTAGATAAGTAAAGTTTGCTTTAGTACTAGAGGGAGCCTTGAGGTTAGTTTCAGCAATAACTGTAAATGCGAGGTCACGCTTTTTAGATTTGCTTTGACCCAGCAGTAACAAAGAGTGTAATGTTACTGCTAGTGTCAAAGCTGCTAACTTTTTATAGTAAGCGTGTTTTGAGTTATGATTTGTTAGGGTCAAATTAGGAGAAGTTTAGAACCTGAAGTATTATTTTGGCTAAAGTGTTTTAAAATTCGTTGAACGGATAAATTAATCCATTTAGTTAGAATCAGCTTTTTTTGTTAAGTACAATGAGTTCTTCAACAAGTTCTCTTGTGTTGCTTAGACGCGGTATTTTATGCTGTCCTCCTAATTTATTTTTAGATTTTAACCAGTCATAAAAAAGATTTGTTCGAGCATAATGAATCGTGGGTGGATTAAGCGTCATATTATTCTTGCGCTTCGCCTCATAATCACTATTGATCTCTTGTAAAGCAATATCAAAGATGCGATTGAATTTTTGCTTGTCTTTAGGTTCTACTTTAAATTCTATAAACCACTCATGAGCTCCTTTTTCTTTATCTACCATAAATATAGGAGCCGCTGTGTAATCTACTATCTCAGATTGTGTTAATGCAGTTGCTTTCTTTAGAGCTACTTCAGCATTTTCAATTATAAGTTCTTCTCCAAACGCATTAATATGATGTTTAGTACGACCACTTACGCGTATTCTATAAGGGTTGATAGATGTAAATCTAACTGTGTCGCCCACTTTATAGCGCCACAAGCCAGAATTAGTCGTTATAATGATTGCATAATTTTTTCCCAACTCTACTTCAGAAAGAGGAATAATTTGCTCGCCGTCCCTTTCACGTTGATCCATAGGGATAAATTCATAAAATATACCGTAATCTAGCATCAGCAGGAGATCATTAGTATCATTTTTATCCTGAAGAGCGAAGAAACCTTCCGAAGCATTAAATATTTCGTAATATTTAAATTTCTGATTAGGGAAAAGCTTGTGGTATTGTTGTCTATATGGGTCAAAACTTACACCTCCATGAAAATAGACTTCCAGATCTGGCCAGATTTCCATTAGCTCATTTTTTCCTGTTGTTTCTAGAATGTTGTTTAACAACACGAGCATCCAGGAGGGTACACCTGCAAGACTGGTTACTTTTTCTTGTATAGTTTCTTGAACAATGGCCTGCATTTTAACTTCCCAGTCACTCATAAGAGAAACCTCATTACCGGGAGTGCTGCTAAACTCTGCCCAAAAAGGCATATTGTCTATTAAAATAGCCGATAAATCGCCATATGATGTACCATTACTCTCATATAAACGTTTGCTTCCGCCCAGGCGCAAACTTTTACCCGTAAATAATTTTGAGTCTGGATTATTGTTTAGGTAAACACACAATAAATCTTTACTAGCTGCATAATGGCAATCTTCAAGCGCTTCTGGACTTACGGGGATGTATTTACTTTTTGCATTTGTAGTACCGCTACTTTGAGCAAATAATTTGACCGGAGAAGGCCAAAAAATATTATTCTCTCCCTTACGTGCACGCTCGATTAAGCCTTGTACATCTTCATAATTACGCACGGGTACTTGCTCTGCAAAATTTCTATAAGAGCGTATTTCCTTAAAACCATATTGTTTACCTAGTTCGGTATTTCTGGCTTTTTGAATTAGTTTATGTAAAAGTTCTTGCTGAACATCGTGAGGATATTTGAGAAACAATTCCATCTGGTGTATGCGCTTTTTTAAAAACCAGCTGGCGATAGAATTGACTAAAGGTATCGGCATTTGTTAGTATATTTGAACTCTCATTCTTTGTAATTAGTGGCAAGAGCGACTAAAATTAGGTTTTTTTTAACTCAAACAAATCAACTAAGATTATTTTTATGCAATATCAAGGAGTACTCACAAAAATGCAAACAGAACTCGATAATCCTATCCAGTATTATATGGTTTTCGAAAATGATTTCATTCACGTGAATCAGCTTCTAGATAAAACAATACGCATCGAATTTTTGAAATATCAATGTTTAGCTTGCGGAAAGAACAAAAAAATTTATCGTCAGGGGTATTGCTATGATGATTTTTACAAAGTGCCTCAGGCAGCAGACTGGTTAATGCGTCCTGAGCTGAGTAAGGCACATTTAGATATTGAGGATCGCGATCTAGATTATGAGAAGAAAGTACAGCTACAACCTCACGTCGTTTATTTGGCAAATAGTAGCAACATTAAGGTAGGTGTTACACGTAAATCGCAAGTTCCCACTCGTTGGATAGATCAGGGAGCTCACGAAGCTATTGAGATAGTAGAAGTTCCTAATAGATACCTAGCAGGAATTACCGAGGTAGCTCTAAAGGGCTATATCGCAGATAAAACTAACTGGCGTAAAATGCTTAAGAATGATATTGAAGATGAGAATCTTGTTGAGAAAAGAAATCAATTAAAGCAATATATACCTCTGGAAGCATTAGATTATTATATAGAAAATAATCTGGAGACAAATATTGAATTTCCGGTTTTACAATATCCTACAAAATTAAAAAGTCTCAATCTCGAGAAAACTTCGGAGTACCAGGGGAAACTTAAAGGTATAAAAGGGCAATACTTAATATTTGAAGATGGCACTGTTTTTAATGTGCGTAATTCTGAAGGATATGTAGTGAGTCTTACAGTTTCAGCATAATTATATATTATATTTTTATAAATAATCGAAAGCTGTTCTTCGATAAAATACGTGTTTTTAAAATTTTATAACTAATTGTTTAGTTTAACTAAACAATTAGTTTATATTTGAAATATATTATTAGCAACTAATCCCTAATTAGATTTATATGATGAAGCAATTAACTAAAGCAGAAGAAGAGGTAATGCAAATTCTCTGGGAACTTAAAGAAGCGAATGTCGCAGCTTTAATTGAGGAGATGCCAGAGCCAAAACCAGCTTACAATACCGTATCAACAATTATTCGTATTCTAGAATCAAAAGAATTTGTTGGTTATAAAAAGCAGGGGAGAGGACACATATATTTTCCGCTGGTTCAAAAAAATGATTACAGCAGTGCTTCTATGTCAAAAATGGTCAACGATTATTTTAATGGGAGTTTTAAAAGTATGGTTTCTTTTTTCGTTAAGAAGAAAGAAATGAGTGCTGGCGAACTAGAAGCTATTTTAAAGGAAATTAATAAAGATGATTAATTATGGTACGATATATTCTTGAGGTTATTGTATTTCAAGCGCTGTTTATAAGCGTGTATCAGCTCTGGCTGAGGAAAGAGACCTTTTTTAATGTGAATCGGGTCTACTTAATAAGTACAGCACTTCTTGCTTTTGCACTGCCGTTGATGCAGTTTGAGTTGTTTCAGAATGAGATCCCGCTACGCGAAAACATTATGTTTTTGCCTGAAGTAATTATTAATACAGGAGGAGTACAAAATGAAGCTGCGCCTGCTTCTCAAGAAACAGACTGGAGCATTTTTATTTTGCTCTATGCTGCGGGAGTTCTATTTAGTGGCGGAATATTATTTAGAAAATACCAGGAAATCAAGCGGTATTTCCGTTTTAAACGGAAATCTGATGGCACTATAATCACTATTCCTAATAGTGATGCGGCATTTACCTTTTTAGGAACCATTTTTCTAGGAGATAAAATTTCCACGGAAGCTAAAGCCCACATTCTGGCACACGAAGAAGTGCATTTAAAGCACAAACATGGGATAGACCTTTTTATTTTTGAAATCCTGCGCATCGTGTTCTGGTTCAACCCACTAGTTTATATCTATCAAAATAAAGTGGCCGAGTTGCACGAGTTCATTGCCGATGCCCACGCTACCCAAAAAACCGAGAGAAAATCCTATTACAATCAGTTGCTCAATACCGCTTTTGGTACGGAACATATATCATTCATCAATACTTTTTTCAATCATTCATTAATCAAAAAACGAATCGTTATGTTACAAAAAAAATCAAAAAACAATGCAAAATGGAAGTATATGTTAGTGCTTCCGCTTATCGCTGGTATCTTAACTTATGTAGGTTGTACCGATGACAACGCAGATTCCCAGAATAAGCAATCACTCACATTAGAAGAACAGGTGGCAGATTTGAAAGCTACGCTAGATACTAAAGAGAATATCACACAGGAAGAATTAAATTCTTTAAAAGAACTTGAGACACAATACAAACAAAAAGTTGATGTAACTGAGAATGTTGAAGGTATAACAGAAGCTATAGCACTTGACGAAATGCCTGTAGGTGAGGATATAGAAGTGGTAGAGAGTCAAAATCAAGAGGTAATCAACGACGTACCTTTTGCAGTTATTGACCAGGCCCCTGCTTTTCCCGGATGTGAAGGCTCAACTAACAAAGAGAAAAAAATGTGTATGTCAAAGTCCATTTCTCAATTTGTAAATAAAAATTTTAACACCAACCTGGGTAAAGAATTAGGTTTTACCGGTATTAATCGGATCTATGTGCGTTTTAAAATTGATAAAAATGGTCGAGTGATCGATGTAGGTTCTCGAGGGCCTCATCCTAAACTTGAGGAAGAAGCAATACGCGTAGTAAGCCAATTACCCCAAATGACTCCGGGCAAGCAACGTGGTGAGGCTGTAAATGTATTATACTCGCTTCCTATTGTATTTCAGGTTCATTAGATATTAGTAAATTTCTATGTATAAATTCCAGTTGTTTATTTTTTTACTAATTGCCAGCCTTGCCGAAGCTCAGGAAGCTTCGGCTTTGGCCGTTGCAGATAGTTTGTATGCCGTAGGAAATTACAGTGCTGCAATAGAACACTATGAATCGATTCAGCCTAAAAAAGAATCAATTTATTTAAAATTGGCCCGTGCACATCAGGCAAAAGGGACTTTGGATAATGCATTGTCTAATTATGCAAAAGCTGCTACAGGTACAGAAGAGGTAATAGCAATGAATGAGTATGGTAAACTGCTCGTTACTAAACGTAAATTTAAAGAAGCAGACAGCGTTTTTACCAAATTAATTTCAGTCTATAAAACCAATCCTGAATTTTATTACCAGCGCGGCCGTGCAATTGAGAATATGCCGAAAAATATCGTGTTAACTGCTTCAGATTCTTTAGAGGACAGAAAGGAAATTCTTTATCCATATCTCAGCGATTATGAGAAAGCGGTAGCTTTAGATAGCACACACCAAAAGGCACTTTCTGAATTAGCCACTTTTTTCTTAAAGAAGAAAGATTTTAAAATGGTAGAGAAACTAGCTTTTAAAGCCTTAGAAAGTTACCCGACTAATGTTGAAATTATAGGCACTCTTGCCCAAAGCTATTACTACAAAGGCTGGAATGAAGAAACCATCATCTGGTTTGAAAAATTGATTTCTCTAGGACAGAATTCGCAGTTTATTCGTGAGAAATTGGGTAACGCTTATTACAAAGATCGCATGTATGAATTGGCAATTGAGCAATATTTAGAAGCATTGAAGTTTTCGCCAGAAGATGCTCATCTTCACGCAACCTTAGCAAAGCTTTATAACTATACAAAAGATCTAAAGTCTGCAGAAATACACGGTCTTTTTGCAATTTTATATAAAGATCAACCTCTTGATGAAGAGTATTACACGTTGTCGCGTACCTACGAGATGAAAAAGGACTGGGCAAATGCAATGAAGTATGTAAAACGTTCTTTAGCTGAGAATCCAGATAATAAAAATGCAGAATATACCCAGGCTGTTGTTGCAGATAATTATTACGAAGACAAACGTGCAGTTTTAAAACTGTATGAAGATTTTATTACTAAACATAGTTCTTCTAAGTATGCAAAATTTGACCCCACTTTAAAACTTGCTAAAGAACGTGCTGTTATTTTAAATCGAGAGATTTTTATGGCAGAAGGTGAGCAAGAATAGATAAATTGATAGCAATTCTCAAGAATTAAGATTGCCTTATTCTTAATGAAGCTAATTTTTTAACCGAGATTTGCGGCACTACTAATTCTTATTTTAATACGCTTTGAAAAATATCTATTACCTAGTTTTATTCTGTTTTCTAGCGCTTTCCTGTAATTCAGAAAAAGGTCTCAATTGTTTTCAGACTGAGGGAGATCGTGTGGAACAGGAATTTGAAGTAGATGCTTTTGAAGCCATTATAATTGAAGAACGTTTACAGCTTATCGTAAAAGAAGGGCCGGTACAAAAGGTGGTGATTGCCACTGGAGAAAATTTACTTAATGATATTGAGGTAACTGTTACAGATGGTGTTTTAACGGTGTTAAATAATAACGGCTGTAATCTTGTTAGAGACTTTAATATTAGTAAGGTGTATGTGACGTCACCAAATATTAAGCAGATACGCAACGCATCAGGCTATGAGGTGCAAAGTGATGGTGTGCTTAGTTATCCCTCGTTGACCCTGCTGAGTAATGATGGTGAAGAAGAAGATTTTTATCATAAAGACGGGGATTTTAAATTACAACTCGATGTTAACGAATTAAATATTACCGCAGACGGTCTAAGTAATTTTTATATTTCTGGGGCGGCCGCTACTGCTACCATTAATTTTTTAGAAGGTGATATACGATTTGAAGGAGCAGATTTTGAAATACAAAATCTCAATATATTTCACAGAGGAACAAATAAGGTTATTGTAAATCCTATACAAGCACTACGCGGAAAGGTTTTAAGTACCGGAGATTTAATTTCTGTAAACCGCCCGCCCATTGTTGACATCGAACAAACCTATACGGGGAAACTTATATTTCAAGATTAATCAGTTTTTTTTGCTGCATAGAGCGTGTAAATTTCATGAGGCAAACTTTAAGTGTATCTTTGTAGCTTAAAATCTCAAATACCGAAAGTTTGGAATCTCAAAGCAACAATCCACTAGCGACACCTTCTCAAGAACAAAAACCACACAAAGCAGGTTTTGTAAATATTATAGGTAATCCTAATGTGGGTAAATCTACTTTAATGAATGCGCTGGTAGGTGAGCGCCTATCTATTATTACTTCAAAAGCTCAAACTACAAGGCATCGTATTCTAGGGATTGTAAACGGGGAAGATTTTCAGGCAATTTTGAGTGACACGCCAGGTATAATCAAACCTGCATATGAACTGCAAGCATCAATGATGGATTTTGTAAAGTCTGCTTTTGAAGATGCTGATGTGTTAGTTTATATGGTAGAGTTAGGTGAGAAGGAATTAAAAGATGAAGCGTTTTTCAATAAAATTCGTAATTCAAAAATCCCGGTTTTATTGCTTATTAATAAAATTGATAATGGTAACGAAGAAACATTAGAAGCAAGTCGTACACACTGGAAAGAACAAGTTCCTAATGCAGAGATTTTTGCTATTTCAGCTTTAGAAAATTTTGGAGTTGCTCAGGTTTTTAATAGAATTTTAGAAGCTTTGCCGGTATCTCCACCGTTTTATCCTAAAGATGCCTTGACAGATAAGCCAGAACGCTTTTTTGTAAATGAGATCATACGCGAGAAAATACTTATTCATTATAAAAAAGAAATTCCTTATTCAGTAGAGATTGATACTGAAGAGTTTTTTGAAGAAGACAATATCATACGTATGCGCAGCATTATTATGGTTGAGCGCGATAGTCAAAAGGGAATTATTATAGGACATAAAGGTGCAGCTCTTAAACGTGTAGGTATTGAAGCACGTAAAGACCTAGAGGTTTTCTTCGGAAAGAAAGTGCATATGGAATTATATGTGAAGGTCAACAAAAACTGGAGAAGTAGTGAGCGTGAGCTACGTCGCTTTGGATACAACGGAAAATAAAGTTTTAAAGTGTATTTGATATAGCCAAAGACTTATCAATGCTGTTTAGCAAATGCGGTTAGATAACTATAGTTACTTAGCTATACCAAATACATTTTATTTAATTACTTATATTACGTACCAGAATAGATCTTGCTTCTTCTAGCAAGTGGGTGCGTTGCTCGAGCGATAAAGTTAGCGGTAATTGTGCCAAGCCTAAAATACGTCTCAAGAGTTCGGCCGCCATATATTTATAGCATAATTGCTTATCTAAAGGGGCTTTTTCTTCATAAAGCTCAATTGCTTTATTTATAATTTTTTCAGATTGTGCTGCCATTTTCAAATGAGCAAGTGTAACACCAAGTTCAAATTCTGCATCACCAAAAAAGCAAAATTCGGGATCTATAATCTTTAAGCCTTTTGAAGTTTTTAACCAACTTCCCGGAAAATAATCGCCGTGTAAAAGGGTGTTTCCTTCTTTTAAATATCGAGATCCTAAAATTTGCAGCTCAGCTTTTAAGACATCGTCTGATTTATAAGGAGCTGCAACTTCGGCAAGTCCCGGTAAAATAGTATTCAAATCAAGACCATTATCTGCGAGATAAGGATAATTATAGATGTGCTCGTGGTTGAGCTTACGCATTTCAAGATTTGCAAGTGTGTTTGTTGTCGTCGTTGTATTTATAGAGGTATGTAACCGAGCTATAAAAGAAATAATCTCCTGCAGTTCATCTTCTTCCAGTATGATATCTTTTTCATACAAATAACTGTAATCTGTGCTAGACCCCAGATCTTCAAGATTGAGAACGTGATTCTCAGAATCTACACCGTTGAGCACAGGCATTAATTTACTCAATGTATCCTCTATAGATACAAGTGTGTAAAATGCAGCTTCTTTAAGAGCACGCTCTTCGGGAGCTGCAACTTGCGGATATTTCTCCACATAATCCCGACTTTGTTTAATTATAAAGCTGCGATCGTGGGTCTTTATTCGTAGCGTGAAATTCATGTTGCCGGCACCGGGGATTTCTACGTGTTCTATAGTCTCATTCAAAAGCAACCAACCCTGCGCTTTGAGATAGGATTCCAGAGCAGTTTTATTTGTAGTCAAGCGTATATTTTTCATCAGGCTATTCATTACTATTTAATCTTTGATTAGACTTTGCATTAATTTCTGATGATAATCGGCTACCACATTATAACAATAAATTACTTTATAGCCAGGGGTATGATCGCATATTAAGTACTGTTTGTAGTTATATTCAGAGGTGTCTAACAGCATGTCGTTAGGATGAATCTCAAGATGAGCTTGTAACTCTTCAGTAATTAAATCATCTGGGGCAATAAGATAATGACTGGCAAGTACATCAAAAGGGTTAAATCCATCTTCTCCGCTCGATACCCATTGCTCTAGCCAAGGTTGTGATTGTTCTGAAAGCCAGATATTACCAGGATTATTAGTTTTTAATTTTTCTAGGTCATTGGCTGTAATCCATACTTTATTTGAAATTTCAAAAGGGCATAAAACAACCTTGATGTTATTTTCAAAAAGTATTCTAAACGCATCATTATCCAAATCAAAATTTAAGTCTGGCGCATGATGCGAAGTGGGTTTTCCTACTTTAAAAAAGTCATTTCCGGCACGTCTTCCTGCAACCAGAACGACTTCCTTAATCTGCTTAATTAATTCTGGATATAAAAGAATTAGAATCCCAATGTTAGTCGCAGGGCCAATCGCCAAAATGTGTTGAGGTTCTTTACGTAGTACTTGAGCTAGCGCTTCTACAGCCTCGTTAGTTTTGACTTCAGCAAGATCTATTTTTTTTTCTGCACCCTTATAAACAGGGATTTTATAAGGAGCAAATTCCGTAGCCATTTTAAGTGAAAGACGATAGGCATCATCAATCTTTGTATTTCCAAAGACCGCACTAATACCCGTTACTTCGATAGTTTCCGCTTTAAATAATTGAAGAACGGCATAGCCATCATCTACGTCGCTATAACCTTCTTTATGGTATCGCTTCATACCCACAGACAGGTCTGTGTCTATCCAAACTTTTTTCTTACTCATTTATAGTATTTTTTAATTCTGAACCAGCTTCAATTTGTAAGCTTTTCCAGAAGTTTATCTCTTGATTAACCCCTGTTGTCGGGTCATTGAGAAAATCTTGTTTCGACTCGTAAACATGAAGATTTCCATTTTGCATAAAACCAATTTTATCTCCCATTAAAATCGCTTCTTTAAGATCGTGCGTTATAAATAAGGAGGTTATTTTATACTCTTGTGTGAGATTCTTAAAAAGCGATTGCATACGTTGACGCGTACCACTGTCCAGACTTCCAAATGGCTCATCTAGCAGCAAAACACTGGGATTAATAATAATCGCTCTTCCAAATGATACCCGCTGTCGTTGACCACCAGAAAGTTGGTGAGGCATCTTATTTAATTGATTATGTAGTTCCAGACTATGAGCCATTTGATCTACTTGATCTTTAATAGCTTTTGAATTGATTTTTTTTAAGCGAAGCCCAAATGCGATGTTTTCAAAAATAGTAAGGTGTGGGAACAAGAGATCTTCTTGATAGAGATAGACCATATTTCGCTGTTCTGGCTTTAGTAGAGTTACTTCATTCCCGTCTAGAAATACATTTCCCGAGTCTGGATTTACAAGACCACTTATCATTTTAAGCATCGTTGTTTTCCCACATCCAGACTTCCCTAAAATGCTCAACGTTTTTTGCTTTTCAAGCTCAAAAGAAAGCGCTTCGACAACGTGCTCTTTATTAAACTTTTTATTGAGATTATTTACTTCTAAAAACATTAAGCTATTTTTTTAAATACATATTTTTTGTTGATGTACAACAATACCACCGGCGGAAAGATTAAGAGACAGCAACTAAGAGCGCCATAAAAATAGTTGGCTTCCTTTATAAACATAAATACTTTAATGGTGAGCGTTTGCACTTTGCCAACCCCTATAATTGAAGTTAATCCATACTCAAACCACGAGATTAAAAAGGTTTGAAAAAAGCAGACTAACAACAAACCTTTGGCCAGCGGAAATAATACCTTAAAATAACGATCGAGGGTACTACCTCCTAAAGTTGATACAAGATTTTCATAGTTTTTAATACGTTCATTCCAAAAGCTACTAAAAAAGATTAGTGCGTATGGAAAACTGATTAAAAATTGCGCTGTGATTACTCCTGTGACATTTCCAAACAAGCCCAATTTTAGAAAAAAATAGCTCAGGCAAGCCGCAAAAACTACAGGAGCTAAAATATAAGGTAAATAGGCAAGCAAATTAAGAATATGTTTGTGAGGATGATAATACACAGTTTTGCTAATAAAAAATCCACTTAGCGTTGAGACTATAGCCACCGCAAGTGAAATACCGGTTGACATTAAAAAACTTTGCAATAAACCGGTTTCTGAGCTGAGAATTGTTCTCCAATTACGCAATCCAAAATACTTAGGCAAAACATCAGGGTAATACCACGCACCTGATAAACTTAAAAACAATAAATAGGTAAAAGGGAATAGCACAAGGAGTACGAGAAAAGGTAATACGTAAGCGCGCCAATTTTTATACATACTGCTCTCTTTTACGGGGTAGAAATAAAAATACTGCTGCAATAGCAACAACTATAGTGTACATAACAGCGACCACATATCCTTCTGGTATTTTATCCAAATCATACTGCTTTAATTCTTGAATTACTAATACAGAAATCATCTGAGGAGATTCTTGACCTAAGATTAATGGAACCTCATACGATCCTAATAAGAAAATGAAATATAAGGCTATAAGGACTCTTGTTTTTTTTAATAGTATAGGAAGTACTACTTTATTACGAACTTGCCGTGATGTAGCTCCTAATGAATATGCAAGTATTCTTAAATCCTCTATGCGTTCATTTTTGTAAACATTTAAAAACAGAAGCATAAAAAACGGTATAATCATCGTTAAGAAAGCCAAAATAATTCCTAAAGCTAAGTTGTCATTTACTAAATCTGGAAATTCATTAGATTCATTAATTAATCTTGATGCATAACTTATACGCGATAAGAATCCGCCTTTTGCCAGTAATTGAATTATAAAAAATGCTGTAGCAAGTCCTGGGATTGCAAGTGGCATATATACCATCATAAGTATAAACTTATTTTCTAAGGCACTCTTAAATTTTAAGGTAAGCCATAATGCTATAACCACAGATAAGAAAACGGCAATTCCTGCTATAGCAGCGCTATATCCGAGTGACTTAAAAAAGCTTCCTGTTTTAATCACAGAAACCCAGAACTCTGTTGTAAACCCAGAACTAATGACACCTACAAGTCCAAAGCTATACAGTAGTGCGTAGATAAATGCTGCAGCAAAAGGCAAAACTCCTAAAACTATAAATAGCAAAATGCCCGTAGCGTTCGTTTTATTTTTCAATAACGGCCGTTCTAAAATCTTCATAAAGTTTAATCATATATTCTGGAGCAGGTTCTTGGATTACGTGTTCTTTAAGATCATCCATTGAAGGACCATATTTACGTGTTTTGGTTTTTGCGTATAATTTTTGATACGCTTCTGGAAGACGATCTATATCCAGAACCATATTTGCATTCATACTTTCTGGACTCGCTTTTTTGAGTTGCGCTTCAGGAGAGATTAAAAAATTTATAACCTGCATTGCCGCTGCCTTTTGAGGTGCATTTTGTAAAATACCTAAATAGTTCGAATTTTTTATGGTGCCATTATCCCAGGCATATCCTTTTACAGTATTTGGAAATAAACCACTACGTACATTTTCTTCAATACCGCCCTCACCATAACCATAAGCAATTTTTAATTCGCCACTTGCAAAAAGCTGTTTCATCTTAGTCTGCTCTTTGGGAAAGGTTTCTCCACTTTTCCAAAAGTATTTTTTATTTCGGTTTATAAAATCCCACAATTTAGCAGATAATCTATCATATTTTTCCTGATCAAACTTACCATCCAGACTTTTCGGACTTCCACCTAATTCAGCCATAAACGATTTTAAAAGTGTCATACCGGTAAAATCATTTGAGATTGTAAAAGTACCGGGATTCTCTTTAACAAAACGCTCGAGTTCTTCTAGATTTTTTGGGGGATTAGCAACTTGCAGCGTATCTGTAAACAAGGCAAACTGACTTATACTCCATGGGGATTCCATATAATTTACCGGCTGCTGAAAATCAACACTTATAAAAGGGTCTTCAAAATTTATATATTTTGAATTTGGTAGCTTATCAACAAATGGTCCCCATAGGCCGTCTAATTTTCTTAACTGAAAAAAAGTTTCTCCATTTATCCAAACCATATCTACCTGCCCTTGCGCTATACCTGCTTGTTTTTCTCCTATTACCAGTTGTACAATTTCTGGACCTTGACCGCCGCTTATTTGCAAATTAATACCATAACGCTCTTTAACTGTAGGAACGACATAGTTATTTATATATTCATTAATCACAGGACTTCCCTGCCACATCATAAAATTTACTGTTTTGCCAGAGGTAGAATTTACTAGTGTTTCCCAGTCTGTATTTTCTAAATCCAGAGTAGTTCTCTTAGTGTCAGACCCACAACTTGCACTTAATAAAGCCAGGAATAATAGCGTAAGATATTGAATAAGTTTAGTCATTTAAATCATTTAAATATTAGTTCTTTTCCCACCAGTTTTTACTGTTGATGTTGTCTCCACCTATACGTGCTGCTGCTGCTTCATAATTATCTTTATTTGCAGCTTGTTCAGATTCTGGATAGAGATATCTAACGGGATATTTGTCTTCATTAAAATTATCTGGTCCGGGTGTTAATGCAGGAATTCCTGTTCGACGAATATTAAACCAGGCTTCGTGTCCCACCATAAAAAGGCTTAACCATTTTTGAGTTAATATTTTAGTCAGGTTTTGATTCATTGACCCGTTTAAAGCTATTGTGCTACGCGAAAAATAATCTGATGGTAACGCAACATCATAGTATTCAAAATGAGCACGTATACCGTTTTGATAGTAAACTTCTGCATTGCCAGTAATGTAACCACGCTCGACAGCCTCAGCCAAGGCAAATTGAATTTCAGAATACAGCATTAATTGAGCGTCTACACCATCAGGCACGCCTCTAAAACGATCTGTCATTAAAGACAAATCATTAAGTGCAAAACCTTGTTCACTTATTGACTGGGTGCTTAGACCATTAGGTAATCCCTTATATGTAGGATTGCCTGCCGTTACGCTTTCTGGTGTAGGATTAAAAAATACTGCGATTCTAGGATCATCCCAACTTTTAAGAACGTCTTCTACAGTTTTACTCATTTTTAATCCTTGAAATATTCCTGTAGAAGCACTAAATAATGGAAACTGATTTGGTGAAGTGGCTAAATAGGGCAGGACCGCATTATCTGCATTGGACTCCATAAGCATATTGCTATTGGCAAGTTCTTGAAGTTTAGAGAAGCTGGTATTGCGCTTGCTGGTACGCAGCAGGTAGCGCACCTGAAGTGAATTTCCGAAGCGCGCCCATTTTGTAAGATCATTACCAAACATTATATCGCCTTTAATTGTCTCGCTGGTGTTTTGAAGTTTTTCAACTGCTGCTTCAAGGCGCGCTAAAATACCTGTTTGTTGATTTGTATAAATACTTTCTTGGGTGTCATAAACAGGTGTGAAATTTAACGAGGCAAATTGTAATGCTTCTGTGTATGGAACGTCGCCCCACATATCGGTGAGTTGAGAGAAAAGAAAACTGCGTAATATTTCTGCTACTCCGTCATAGGCATCGTTATAACCCGGTAAACTTTTCATAGATTCCAGATCGGTAAGCAGGCCAAAAATTAAATTCCAATATCCGCTATTGCCGCCCAGTTCATAACGGTCTATACGTTCAAATTCAATATCAGAATTAAATTGTACCAGGTAATTGTTAAGTCGTAGTCCCTGATTGTATGTATTTTCATTAAGTTCTGTTGCTATAACATTTGTAAGTAAAAATTCTGGACTTACTTCTTGAGGAGCGTTTGGATTATCATTAATAGTATCAAAGTCATTTGTACAACCTATAAAGTTGAAGCAGATAATAGTGACTATAAGTAGTTGTATATTTTTCATTTTAATAGTCTTAAAAATTTGTTTTTAAACTCACTCCAAAGCTGCGTGTTGATGGGTAGGAAAAATCATCTACCCCATAAACTATATTACGCTCTTGAAAGGCGTTAAGTTCTGGATCAAAGTGTGGATTTTCAGTAAAAAGTAACAGGTTGCTTCCTACAAGGCCCAGCTTTAAATTTTCTACTCCTAAGCTTGTCGCTGTTGCTTTAGAAAATGTATAGTAAATGCTTACTTGTCTCAACTTTAGATAGGATGCGTCATATAAGGAGCTTGCTTCATTTCCACGATCATAAAATGCATTATTAAAAGTACTTGCAGCTACCGCAGTAGTGTTAGGTACATATTGCGGATTTTCAGCGGTTCCTATATTAACAACACCTTCTCCAATGATACCATTACCATCTACAAATTGCGTAGTTGTAGAACCTCCTTCACGACCTAATAGGGTTTCATTTAGAACCCCAGATGTGCTGCCTAATGCTTTTGTGCGGGAAACGATTGTGCCCCCTTGGCGCCAGTCAAAAAGAACAGTTAGGTCAAAGTTTTTATATTTAAAATTATTACTGAAACCCATGGAGAAATCAGGGTTGTAGTTTCCAAGTAAACGCAGCGTACCATCTTGAATGGGCAATCCATTTGAACCGTAAAGTGTTTTGCCATCTACTTGAACAAAGCCGGTACCATACATATCACCAACACGGCCATTCTCTTTTGCGATAAAGAAAACCGTATTAGAGCCTCCGCTACCACTAAACACACTTGCAGTGGCTGTTACAAATTGATCTACACCCTGAGGAAGTTCGGTTATAACGCTTTTGAACGCACTAAAATTAACTGAAGTATTCCATTGAAAATCGCTTGTTTTAATAGGAGAAGCACTGAGCATTAACTCGATCCCGCGCGTTCTTATTTTTCCGCCATTTTCATTAAAACTTGCAAATCCGCTACTATTGGATACTGGGCGTGATATAATTTGGTCTTTGCTCACATTTTGATAAACAGATGCATCAAACTGAATTCTACCTTTTAAAAACCATGCTTCTAAACCAGCCTCATAGGCATCAAGTCTTTCTGGTTTTAAATTTGTGTTTTTTAGTACATTTTCATTAGTAACCTTAAAGTTAGAAGCATAATTACCATTCAGTAAAAAAGTTTGATTATTCTGAAAAGGGTCTGTGTCATTACCTACGGAGGCAGCACTAAATCTTAATTTTAGAAATGAAATCGCATCTGGAAGCTCAAAACTATTTGAAGCAATGTAACTAAAACCGGCAGAATAGTATCCAAAAGAATTGTTTGCTTCCGGGAGTGTGCTACTCCAGTCGCTACGATAGGTAAAATCCAGATAAAGTTGGTTTTCGTACGAAGCATTTGCCGTCCCATATGCGCTATTTATACGTTTTTCAAAATTTTCACTATTGCCCAGAAGAGGTGCTCTGGAATTTGCTAATGTATAAATCGATGGCAATGCCAGCTGAGAAGCTTCCGCGTATGCGTAATGAATTTTCTGATCAAAGCGATTTGCTCCTGCTGTAATTGTGTACTTCCAACTGTCGTTTATTTTATCGTTATACGTAAGTAAGAAATCAGTATTCATTTCGGTAAATCGAATATTGTCCTCCCGATACGAACCAAATGGATTTGCATTTGTACTTACAGCCCGCCTAAATTCCCGGTCTTCATTATAATTATCTATTCCTGTACGGATTTTAAAATTTAGCTTATCTGAAAATTTATAAGTAGCTGAAACATTCCCTAGCAACCGATTTTTAATAAAACTGTTTGTGTTTTCGTTAAGTGTGAGGTAAGGGTTAGTTAGCCATAAATAATTGATATCATAGTGTTGACGGCCTTCTTGACCGGCTTGCCAGTAATTTTTTAAAGCACTAATATCGGTTTGTCTGCCGGTCCAGTTAAAACCATACAATACATTCTCATACCCGTATCCCAGATTAGGGCGATTGCCACTACGGGTATTAATATAATTTAGAAAGGTATTTAGACTAAGCTTCTCATTTAATTGTTGATCAAGACTTACAGCGATACCGTCCCGCTTTAAATCTGTGTTAGGTAAAATTCCTTCATTGCGGAGGTTGCTGTATGAAAGCCGAGCACTACCCGAGTCTCCTGTATTGCTTATTGCAATGTTATTTTGATAGGTAATTCCTGTTCTAAAAAAATCTTTTACATTATCTGGTCTTGATACCCAGGGAGTGGCAGTGATATCTGTAAAGCTGCCATCTGGAAAAGTACGGGCAAGTACATCACCACCTCGTACAGGATTACCGTTAATATCTACAGAAGGGCTATCAAACTGCGGAATAAGAAGTCCAGAATCTAAGCGTGGGCCATAACTACTTATACCGCCATCGTTTATACCTGCACCTACACCATTAACAAATGAATACTGGCCATTAGAACCTACACCATATTCATTTTGATAATCTGGTAATGTAAGAAGTGTTTCTACCGTAAAATTACTGTTTATGCTCACTCCAAAACCTTTAGCTCTGTTTCCTCTTTTAGTTGTAATTAAAACAACACCATTTGCTGCACGAGCACCATAAAGCGCGGCTGAACCTGCTCCTTTTAAAATGGATATAGAAGCAATGTCATCTGAACTAATTTCTGAACTTCCATTTCCAAAATCTACTTCTTGGAGAGCACCATTATTAACAAGATCACTTGTGATTTGCTCATTACTAATGGGCACACCATCAACTACAAATAAAGGTTGATTACTGCCACTTAAAGAGTTTTCTCCTCTAATTATAATGCGAGATGAAGAGCCCACACCGCTAGAGCCATTAGTAATTTGTACCCCGGCAACTTGTCCTGCAAGACTATTAACTAAGTTAGTTTGTGAAACGGTTGTTAATTGATCTGCACTTACAGTAGAAACAGCAGAAACCAGAGCTTGTCGCTCTTTTTCTATGCCCAAAGCTGTTACAATAACCTCATCTAAATTTGTTGTTGCCTCTTGGAGATATATACGTAAAGCTTGCTCTTCTTTATCAATTCTAAGTGTTTGCGTAGTAAAACCTATTGATGCAAAACGGAGTTGATTATTTCCTGGAGGAATAGTAATACTAAAATTTCCATTTTCGTCTGAAGTTGTTCCTACCGTGGTATTTACGACAACAATATTTACAAAAGGAATTGTTGTGTTGTCTGTTGTATTATAGATGGTGCCACTCACATTTGTTTGTGCATTAGCTAAAAAGCACAAAAAGAATAAACACCCTGCGTAAAGGTTTTTCATTTTTCATTTTTAAATAACAATACTAGTAACGCTCAGGCACAGGCTTGATCGTTTTATAAAACAGGCATAATAGTGTCTATAATTAATTTAAGGATTCACGATGTTTAGGTAAATCGCTTAAATAAAAAGACATCTAGCAAGCGATTAAGTGTGTTTTATTGTAGTATGTTCTAAAAAGGAATATATCTAGAAAGAGACTGCATTTAATCTGCCTAGATATAGAATAAAACTTTGCAGAACGTAATAAGTGGATAAGCTCTTTAGAAAGAAATTTTGTGTCGTTGAGGATTTCCTCAATGTCTTTTTCTGAATCTAAATCATTAAGAGGCTCAAGAAGAGAAACCTCAATTTTTTTAGTATTTAAAAGTCTTATAATACTTGTTGACAACGAGGCTGTTTGCCAAGGAAGCCGTAAAAAAGATTCTGCATTAAAGTGAGACTTCTGAAGTCCCATTAGGTAGAAACCCCCATCTCTAGAAGGGCCGAGTACTAATGGAGATTTGATAAGTCTTTTAGCTGCTTCTTGAATATGTGAAGCATTTAAATGCGGACAATCATTACCTATAGTAATTATATTATCATAGCCTCTGGCGAATAATTTATTAATCTCATTAATAAATTTACCTCCAAAACCATCTCCCGATTGGTTTTTTTCTGAAGATATATAGTAAGGAATTCCAGACTCTTTAGCTACTTTAAGCGTGTGATTATTTAAGGCGTTAAATACAGCCAGACCATTATTAATAGACTTGTTTTTTGCTTCAGATTTTGCAGAGCGAGCAAATATTAATATGGCCGTAGTTGACTTTATAATCTTAATGTATTAGAGGTTACTAATCTATAATATTAAAATAACACAAAATATTATATTATGATGTAAATCTTAAGTGATTCAAAATTTACTGCAAATGTGAATCACTCAAGATCTACGATATTCTATGAGTTCTGGTTTTAGAAATTATAAACGTTTAATTAATTCTGTAAATAATACAACCATATTGGGTTCAGCTAAAGCAGCAGCTTCCATTATATCTGAAATTTCTACGGGCTCCAGATCATTAGGATTACATTCATCTGTAATTACAGAAAGACCCACAACTGGTAAACTTAGGTGATTTGCCACTATAACTTCTGGTACAGTACTCATACCTACTGTGTCTGCGCCTATAAGTTTAAGATAACGATATTCTGCGCGGGTTTCAAGTTGAGGTCCTACAACGGCTACATAAACCCCCTGGTGCAGTGTGATCCCTTTGTCATTTGCTACGTCTTTTAAAATGGTATTCATAGTAGCATCATAAGGAGCACTCATATCTGTAAAACGAGAGCCTAATTGTTCTACTCCTTTAAAAGCCAGTGGAGAACCACCTTGTAAATTGATGTGATCATCGATAAGCATAATCTCCCCTTTTTTGTAGTCAAGATTAATCGCTCCTGCCGCATTACTTATTAAAAGTTTTGAGATCCCCAATTCTTTCATAACCCGTACTGGATAACTTACATCAAATAAGGTATAACCCTCATAAATATGAAAACGACCCTGCATCACAATTACTTTCTTGCCGCCAAGGGTACCGTAAATTAATTTACCGGTATGAAACTCTACGGTAGCGGTAGGAAAATTGGGAATGTGATTATAACTCACAGTGCTTATAACTTCAACCTGATCTACAAATTGTCCTAATCCGGTTCCTAAAATTATACCTATCTCTGGAGCTTCAAAACCCCGACTTCTTAAGAATTGAGCAGACTCATCAATAAATTTTTTCATACTGTTTATTATTTTAAATGGTTTGGCAAAAATGGTATAAATGCATCAATACCTTTAATGTCTTCATAGTAATCAACATCATTGCGCACTTCAAGTAGTTTAAATGAATGCGGTCTCAAATCTTTAAGTGTATCTTCTAAAACTGTTTCTGTACCCCATGCTTTATTTTGAAAAAGTTGAGGTAGTAAAAAGGTCATTCCCAGCAAATAATAACCGCCATCTTGTGCAGGTCCTACGACAAAATCGTGATGATCTAATTCGGAAAACGCCAGGTCAATATCTTTTTGAGAAAGATCATATATATCACTACCTATAATAATTACTTTCTTATAACCAGCTTTAAATGAGTCTTCAAAGGCTTTATGCATGCGCGCACCCAGATTAACACCATATTGTAATTTTTTAATATAATTGCTTTCATTCCAAAGATCTTCAGAACGTATTTTTTCAGAATAAAAAACGTGTTTATCTGCGCTTAAATCTTTAGTTATGCTAACCGTGTGCTCAAGAAGAAATTTATATATAGCTAATGCAGCTTCATCTCCCACACCTGCAGCAAGTCTGGTTTTTACTTTGCCTAATTCAGGATTCCGTGTAAAAATTAAAACTGTTTGTTCTGAAGTTGGGAAATAAAATTCTGATTCGAAGTCTTTAGTTTCCTTAGTGTCTTTTTTGCTTAGTAAGCCCATTAAAGGTTTATTAATTGATTGCGTTCAAAATTAATGAACAGGAATGCCTGTTTTCAAATAATCTTCCCAATTTTTTGAAAAAGTATGCACGCGCATTGTGGTTTTATTTTTGAAGTCCTTTAAACTATAACCGGCATCTTTCCACGCAAATATTCCTCCATATAAGTTGAAAACCGTTTGATTGTTTTTACGTATAATTTTTTCTCCAAAATCTTCACTGCGTATTCCTACTGTGCAATAAACCACAATAGGTTTATTTGAATTCATGTAAGTCGTTAAATCGGCTTTAGAATAATTGGTGCCTGCCCAAATGGCGTTGGGTAAATGACTTACTTCATATTCCGCTTTAAGTCGAGTGTCTAATATGATATAATTGTCAGGATTCATTTTAAGTTCCTGAACAGAAAGATATGGGACACTTCTGGAATTATGAATTTCTAAAAGATTATCAATTGATTTTTTTTGACCATTAGCAAGGGCAAAGCTTAATATCATACTCAAAAATAAGAGCTTTTGATTCATAGATAAAATTGAAATGTATAAATTAATTCACGCAAGCACATAGAAAACAATGCGTAAATATACCTTCACGTGATCTGTGTGTTCAATTAAGTTACGATGTTTTTATCCATTTAGTTTTTTGTCATTTTAAATAGATTCAAGCTATTGTAAAATTACCCACTTTGTTGTTTCATTCTAAAGGATCATTAGATTGATCCCAAATACATTAAAATCGAATATACTTTTAAGCAGCTAGACTTTCACACCTATAATCGCATTACAATTTTATATATTTAACGTTACAAATAGAACTGCTTTTGATTTTAATTAAACCCTTTGAAAATACACAAGACGGACATGTAGTTTTACAAGTGCGATTAATCAATTCTGCCGGTATGGAAGCTCATTTTTTATCCTACGGCGCTATCTTACAACGATTGCTCGTGCCAGACAAATCTGGAAATAAACGAGATGTTGTATTGGGTTTTGAAGACTTGAAATCTTATGAAGCAGATACGTCATACATTGGCCAATTAGTAGGGCGTAATGCTAATCGTATTGCAAATGCCCAAATAAAACTCGAGAATAAAAAGATTGCGCTTACAGCAAATGAAGGCAAAAATCAATTGCATGGAGGTTTTGAGTCGTTTGGTAAAAAAGTGTGGGAGGTAACCAATCTAGGCGAGGAAGTTGTTTTTAGCTATATAAGTGCAGATGGAGAGGAAGGATTTCCCGGAGAATTAGAAACTAATTTTTTTGTAAAGCTTACTAACGATAATACGTTAGTTATGCGCTATGAAGCCAAGACAGAGAAAGAAACTATTGTTAACCTGACACGTCATGAATATTTTAATCTGGATGCGGGTTTGACCGATTCGGTTCTAGGACATCAGTTAAGAATTAATGCTGAAAGTTACTTGCCTATAAACAAAGAGAATATCCCAACGGGAGAAGTGCTTCCGGTTGCAGAAACTCCCTTTGATCTTCGTGAAGATAAAAAAGTGAGTGAATTTATAAACCGAATGCAAGGTGGTTATGACCATAATTTTGTTTTAAATAACCACGGAAATAAACCAGCGGCTGTTTTATCATCTTCAGATAATAAATTGAAGATGGAGCTTTATTGTTCCCAACCCGGATTACAATTTTATAGTGCAGATGGAATGGTAGATTTTCACGGAAAAAATATGAATATCCCTGGACCTTCTGCTGCCCTTTGTCTTGAAGCACAACATTTTCCAGATACGCCTAATCACGATAATTTTCCGACAACAATTTTAAATCCTAACCAACTTTACTCACATCATTTAAGCTATAAATTTTACTATGACTGAATCATATATAATAGCATTTGACCAGGGTACAACAAGTACACGTGCAATTTTATTTAATAGTAAAGGAGAAGCAGTAGCTACGTCCCAAAAAGAATTAAAGCAATATTACCCGCAAAGCGGTTGGGTAGAGCACGATCCTCAGGATTTATATAATGATCAGTTTGAGGCATTTGAGAAAGTTGTTGCAGAGGCTAATATTCCATTAGAATCAATTAAAGCAGTAGGAATTACAAACCAGCGGGAAACTACACTGGTTTGGGATAGAAATACCGGGGAACCAGTTTATAATGCAATAGTCTGGCTGGATAAACGTACCGAATCAATCTGCGAAATGCTAAGGGAACAAGACCTCGCTCGTTATATTCTAAAAAATACAGGTCTTGTTATAGATAGCTATTTTTCTGCCACAAAAATTAAATGGATACTGGATAATGTAGAAGGAGTGCGTGAGCGGGCAGAAGCAGGTGAGCTGTTGTTTGGTACTGTTGATAGCTGGTTAATCTACAAATTTACTGGTAAGCATCTTACAGATCATACCAATGCAAGTAGAACAATGCTCTTTAATATTAAAAACTTAGATTGGGATGATGAGTTGCTAGAAGCTTTAGAAATTCCGCGTAATATGTTGCCAGAAGTTCAGGCTTCTTCTTCAGACTTTGGACGCCTGGAGTATAAAGGATATTCACTTCCTATTTATGGTGTTGCCGGTGATCAACAAGCGGCTTTATTTGGTCAAGGCGGTTATAAAGCAGGAATGGCAAAAAGTACATATGGTACTGGCTGTTTTATGCTTTTGAATATTGGTAAAAAGCCTTCCTTTTCAAAGAATGGTTTAATTACCACATTATGCTGTACACTGGAAAATGAACCTAATAAATATGCGCTAGAAGGTAGTGTTTTTGTGGGCGGTGCATCGGTGCAATGGTTACGTGATGCAGTGGGGTTAATTAATGACCCAATGGAAACTGAGGCTATCTGTAAAAGTATACCAGCATTAAAAGATTTATATTTTGTACCTACTTTTAATGGTATGGGAGCGCCTTATTGGGATAGCGAGGCAAAAGGAAGTATTCAAGGTTTATCTTTTAATACAGGAAGAAAAGAGCTCATCAAAGCGACTATCGAAGCTATGGCTTATCAAGTAAGTGATCTTCTTAATTCTATGATAGAAGATAGCGGAAAGCAGCTAAAAGAGTTGAAAGTAGATGGTGGTGCAAGCGTTAATAATTATTTGATGCAGTTTCAGGCAGATATTTTAGATACTCGTGTCGATAGACCGGTAATGCTTGAGGTAACCGCTTTAGGTGCAGCTTTCTTAGCAGGAATTAAAGCTGGTATCTGGACTAAAAAAGATATTGCCTCAGTGCGTAATGTAGATACTATTTTTGAGCCACAAATGGAGGTGCGCCTTCGTAATTATAAAAAGGAAGGTTGGAATCTAGCAGTTGCGCGTACACGTTCTGGATATGCAGAAAGTATAGAGAAAGAAAAAAGTCCGTTGCGTTTTAGCATATTGGATCGTAAAAGATATATCAAGAAAGCCAAGTCAAAAAAGTTTGATGTAGTTGTCATAGGAGGTGGTGTTACAGGAGCTGGTATTGCTCTTGATGCAGCAACTCGGGGTATGAGTGTTTGTCTTATTGAAAAGAATGATTTTGCTTCGGGAACTAGTAATAAAAGTACAAAGCTTGTTCACGGGGGCTTACGCTACCTCAAGCAAATGGAAATAGGTCTTGTTAAAGAATCGGGTACAGAACGGGCAATCGTTCATAAACTAGCTCCACATCTCGTAGTACCTGAAAAAATGTTGCTTCCACTCATAGAGGGGGGGCAATACGGTAAATTTCTTACCTCAATAGGTTTAAAAGTTTATGATCTACTAGCAAATGTAGAAGGTAACGATAAACGCAGAATGCTAACTAAAGAAGAAACCATAAAGCGTGAGCCTATGCTTGATGAATCTTCATTACTAGGTGGGGGATATTATGCAGAATATAGAACAGATGATGCCCGCCTCACTATAGAGCTTATAAAAAAGGCTGCAGATTTTGGAGCTGTTTGCATTAATTATTGTGAAATGACAGATTTTGTTTATGATCACAAAGGAAAAATCACTTCGGTTAAATGCAAAGATTATAATACCACAAGCTCTTTTGAAATTGAGGCAAGAACATTTGTTTCTGCAACGGGACCTTGGGTAGATAAACTTCGTATTAAAGATGAATCAATGAATAATAAACATTTACATCTTACAAAAGGAGTGCACCTTGTATTTCCGAAGAAAAAGCTGCCCGTACACCAATCATTATATTTTGATGTACCAGATGGGCGAATGATATTTGCAATTCCGCGAGGTAAAGTAACGTATGTAGGAACTACAGATACTAATTATTCTGGGAGTCTAGACCGAGTGGTTGTGACTAAAGATGATATCCATTATTTACTCGATGCGATTAATAACACTTTTCCGGATATAACTTTACAAGAAACTGATATAGAATCAAGTTGGGCTGGCTTAAGACCGCTTATTCACGAGGAAGAAAAAGACCCTTCAGAACTTTCTAGAAAAGACGAAACATTTATTAGCAATAGTGGTTTAATATCTATTGCTGGCGGAAAATTAACCGGTTATCGCAAGATGGCACAACGCGTAAATGATACAGTATTAAAACAGCTGAAGGAAAAATACGCTGAGAAATTTGAAGATTCAAGAACAGAACATATAGCACTTACTTCACACGCTATGCGTAATTCTAAAGAAGTAGCAAACTATCAAAAAAATCTTACTGAAACTTTAGAATCACTGGGAGTCGAAGATGCAGAATATAAAGGCTGGTACTTGACAACAACTTATGGCAAACAGGCTGAGCTTATAAAAAAGAAGATAAATTATTTTAGAGACGCTGATGCAAATGATCGGCTTTTGCGTGCAGAATTATGGTATAGTGTGTATTATGAAATGACTAATAGTCTTGCAGACTTTTTTGTAAGACGCACCGGCAGACTTTATTTTGATATCAATACCGTAACACAATACCGCCAGATTGCAGTTGAAGATTTTGTAAATTATTTAGATTGGACAGAAACCCGAGTGCAGCAAGAGAATAAAAAGTTAGACGAACTTATTTATGATGCTACGCACTTTTATAATACTGAATTTGAGCACTAATTTTAAATTAAACGTTAATTTTACATTTAAACACGCAGCCTAATGGATAAAGGATTTTTAATTGACATGGATGGAGTTATTTACAGTGGTAATGACATGATTCCGGGAGCAGATGTATTTATCAAAACATTACAAGATCGCGGTATCCCATTTTTATTTATGACAAACAATAGTCAGCGTAGCCCCATCGATGTGGTGAATAAATTAATCCCTATGGGGATTAAAATAAATGAAGATAATGTGTATACCAGTGCAATGGCTACAGCTTGGTTTTTAGGTTTTACTAAGCCTAATGGTACGGCTTATGTTCTTGGAGAGGGAGGTTTGCTTTCAAGTTTACATCAAAATGGGTACTCATTAGTAACTCAAGATCCTGATTATGTGGTTATAGGTGAAGGAAGAAATTTTACGCTAGAGATGGCAAACAAAGCGGTAGATATGATCTTAGGAGGTGCTAAGCTAATCGCAACAAATCTTGATCCGTCACCTATGAAAATTGGTTGGTCTAATCTAGGTATAAAGGCTATTGTTAAAATGATTGAAGAAGCTACCGGCCGTAAAGCTTTTTCAGTAGGAAAACCGAGTCCGGTGATGATGCGTGCAGCCAGAAAAAAATTAGGTCTTACGACAGATCAAACTATTGTTATAGGAGATACTATGGATACAGATATTCTAGGCTCTATACAAATGGGATACAAAACTATTTTAACATTATCGGGAGTTTCAAAGGCTAAACATATTAACCATTATGCTTACGCACCAGATATGATAATAGACTCTTTAAAAGATTTTAATATTGACGAGGCTTTAGAAAAGTTAAGCGTTAAAAGTAACACATCAGAATTTTGAAAATAGTAGTAACAGGCGGACTCGGTTTTATAGGATCACATACTGTGGTAGAATTACAGAATGCGGGGTATGAGGTGGTGATTATTGATGATCTATCTAATGCATCAGAATCTGTACTTGATGGTATAGAAGCAATAACAACTAAAAAACCAACTTTTGTAAAACTGGATTTACGCGATCGCAATGGAGTTTCGGAGTTTTTTAAGAAGCACACTGATATTATCGGAGCAATTCACTTTGCGGCTTCTAAAGCAGTAGGGGAAAGTGTAAATAAACCATTAGAGTATTATGAAAATAATCTAAGTTCTTTAATCTATTTACTTCAAGAGTTAACGGCAAAAGAAGGGGCTAATTTTATATTTAGTTCTTCTTGTACAGTTTATGGACAAGCAGATGAATTGCCTATTACAGAAGAAGCTCCGGTAAAACCTGCAGAATCTCCTTACGGAAACACTAAGCAAATAGGTGAGGAAATCATTAAGGACACTGCAAATGTTTGTCACAACTTTAATGCTATAGCCTTGCGTTATTTTAACCCAATAGGTGCTCACGAAAGTTGTGAAATAGGAGAATTGCCTCTAGGAGTTCCTCAAAATTTAGTTCCTTTTATCACTCAGACAGCAGCGGGACTACGTAAGGAACTGGCCGTCTTTGGGAATGATTATCCAACGGCTGATGGAACGTGTGTGAGAGATTATATTCACGTTGTAGATCTTGCCAAAGCCCACGTAATGGCACTAACACGTTTAGTAAATAAAAAAAATATATCGAATTATGAGACTTTTAACTTAGGTACAGGAAAGGGGAGTTCTGTTCTTGAAGTTATACAAACATTTGAAAAAGTGACGGGTGTCGATCTTGCCTATAAAATTGTAGATAGAAGGGAAGGAGATGTAATTGCTGCTTATGCAGATACAACAAAGGCAAATGATATTTTAGGTTGGAAAGCAGAGCTTACTTTAGCTGAGGCATTAGATTCTGCCTGGAATTGGGAGAAAAAAGTACGCGGACTATAAGTTAGTTAGCGTACTTTTTTAATAATTGAAATAGTTTCAGTAAGCTTTTATTATTCAACAATAAATTATTGCAGATTAGAATAATGAATATCTGATAAATTGCGCAAGGTTTCTGCAGCCATCTCAGCGGTTATATCGCGTTGAGGTGTGGCAAACATTTCATAGCCCACCATAAATTTTTTAACCGTAGCAGATCGTAATAATGGTGGATAGAATGACATGTGAAAATGCCACGACTCCCAATCTTGCCCGTCTGTAGGTGCCTGATGAATTCCCGAACTATACGGAAATGATATTTTAAATAGGTTGTCGTATTTAATTGTAACTGCTTTTATAATTCTTGCGTAATCAAGGCGCTCTTCTGAATTAAGTGTAAGAATATTGCGGTGCTGTTTTTTTGGAGCGATCATAACTTCATAGGGCCATACCGCCCAGTAAGGTACTAGGGCTATAAAATTTTCATTTTCACTAATTACCCGCTCCTTTAATTCCTGCTCTTCTTTAATGTAATCACCAAGTAAACTGGAGTGATTATTCTGCCAGTATTCTCTTAGCTGTTTGTTCTTTTTAGCTACTTCTTGTGGAATAGTACGTTGTGCCCAAATCTGACCATGTGGATGCGGATTGCTACATCCCATTAGATCTCCTTTGTTTTCAAATATTTGAATGTGATTAATATCTGCTTTATCGCTAAGCTTTTTGAACTCTTTTTGCCATAATGCTATAACATCATCTATAGCCTCTACACGCATTACGGGAAGTGTAAGCGAATGATCTGGTGAGAAGCAAACCACTTTACATATCCCACTTTCTGATTCAGCTTTGAGAAGACCAGATTTAAATTTCGCCAGCGGAACATCTTTTTTTAAAGCAGCAAAGTCATTAACAAACGACCAAGGTTTTGTATAATCTTCATTTATATGACCACCTGCTCGCTCATTGCCAGGACACAAGTAGCATTCCGCATCATAAGAAGGACGTATTTCCCTTACTATCTTTTCTTCTTTCCCTTGCCAAGGGCGTTTTGTTCTATGTGGAGATACGAGTACCCATTCACCTGTTAATATGTTATATCTTCTGTGTGAATTATCATTAAAATCTACCATACATTATTAATTAAATATGCGCTCAACTCCGTTAGAGGGCATTGCTGTAAAAGCTGTTAACTCTATATTAAAGACTTTTTTATAAGCCAGACTTGCGTCTGCTATATAAGCATCAATTGCATCTTGATGAATTAGATTTAAGGTGCAACCACCAAAACCACCACCCATCATTCTACACCCTAATATAGCTTCATTATTTTTAGAAAATTCAGTTAAAAAATCAAGTTCTTTACAGCTTACCTCATATTTATTTTGAAGACCTTGGTGCGATGCGTACATCAATTCACCAAAAGTTTTTAAATTCTTATTTTCTAAAGCAAGGGCTGCATCACTTACTCGTTTGTTTTCTTCTAATACATATTCACAACGCTTGTAAATTAGAGGATCAAATTGCGATTGATGATTCTGAAGTTGTTCCATACTGCAATCTCGTAGCGATTTAATTTCTGGATACCACTGCTGTAATATGGTGACGCCTTGCTCACATTCTGCTCTACGGGTATTGTATTCACTTGTAGATAAACTATGTGAAACATTTGTATTTAATAAAAGCAGCCCGTAGGGTTCTATCATAAAGGGAACCAACTCATATTCCAGCGATTCACAATCCAGTTTTATTATGTGATTTTTTTTACTCATTACAGATGAAAACTGATCCATAATACCACATTGTGTTCCTACATAATTGTGCTCTGCTAACTGCGAAAGCTTTACAATTTCTAATTGAGTGAGTCCTAAATCAAACAGTTCGTTAATTCCTGTCGCGAATCCGCATTCTAATGCAGCAGATGAACTTATACCTGCACCTATGGGTAAATTGCTAAGCATTATGCAGTCAAATCCTTTTATTACTTTCCCAAGTTTTTTGATTTCTTCAAGAACTCCGGTGATGTAACGGGTCCACTCTTCCTGATTAGAGTTAGGTGAATTTAAATCAAATTTATAGCAGCTATTATAATTAAGACTTTGAATTGAACAAGATGATTCAGTACCATTTAATTTTAAATAAAACTGAATGTTCTTATCTATCGCCGTAGGCATTACAAACCCATTGTTGTAATCGGTATGTTCTCCAATTAAATTCACTCTTCCGGGTGCATTAATGATTACCTCTGCATTAAATGATGCAACCTGGCTATCAAATTGGGTCAAGCTATTTGAATACTTATTTTGCACTTAAAATCATTAAAAGTTAAAAGAATAAAACAAAGATACTATTTTAAATGTAAATTTTACGTTTAAAAATTTGTACTACTGAATCACTCTCGAAAGGTTGATGATCATAGTAGAACCAACTTATAAATTAAAATTGAAGACGTCTTATAGCGATTTTTAAAATTTTGAGATTTAGGGTCAATTTGTCACCATAAATAAATGCAGCATTGCTCAAAATACGTTACTTTAACGCCTGAATAAAATAATTATATCGTTTTCATATAACTATCTAATAGCCTGTGCAAACGATTTTTTGAAAAATTAACCATGACAATAATTTCTTTTTTAGCATTCACAATTTTAGTGGCTCTTGTCTCTTGGCTGGCCGTGAGAAAACAAGATGAAAGCACATCTGACGGATATTTCCTAGGAGGTAGGAGTTTAACTGCTGGTGTAATAGCAGGTTCACTATTACTTACAAATTTATCCACAGAACAAATTGTGGGGCTTAATGGTAGTGCTTATAAAGACGGACTTTCCGTAATGGCTTGGGAAACATTAGCAGCCATTTCAATCGTTGTCACTGCTATCTTTTTACTTCCCAGATATTTAAAAGGAGGTTTAACGACCGTGCCTCAATTTCTTGCGCAGCGTTTTGATGTTTCTACAAAAACAATAACCTCAATTTTATTTTTGTCGGGTTATGTAGTCGTTTTATTACCGGTAATCTTGTATTCGGGATCTGTAGCTTTAAGTGGAATGTTTAATGTGCCAGAACGTTTAGGGGTTTCAGATACAACAGCTTTAGTGATTTGTATTTGGGGGATAGGTATTATAGGTTCTATTTATGCGGTTTTCGGAGGTTTAAAGGCAGTAGCCGTGTCAGATAGTATTAATGCTGTAGGATTAATTATAGGTGGTGTTTTAATTCCTGTTTTCGGTTTGATGGCTATAGGGGATGGGAGTATGATGGATGGTCTAAATCTATTAATAGATTCTGATCCTGCACGATTTGATTCTACAGGAGAACCAGGTCAGGAAGTTCCGTTTGCAACCATATTTACTGGAATGATGCTTGTGCAATTATTTTACTGGGGTACAAACCAGCAAATTATTCAGCGTGGTTTAGGGGCTAAAAATCTTGCAGAAGGACAAAAAGGACTTTTATTAGCTGCATTTTTAAAGATTTTAGGGCCTATTATTCTTGTGTTGCCTGGTATGATAGCTTATTACTATTTTGAAGGTGGTCTTTCTAGTAGTGATCTTGCATATCCTGAACTAGTACGGGCTGTATTGCCAAAACCACTTGTAGGTTTCTTTGCTGCTGTATTGTTTGGTGCAATATTAAGTTCGTTTAATAGTGTTTTAAACAGCTCTGTAACGCTTTTTGGTATAGACGTATATAAACAACACATAAACAAGGATGCTCCTGAAGCAACTGTTGTGAAATATGGTAAAATATTTGGAGTATGTCTTGCACTGGCAGCTATGTTTATAGCTCCATTTATTGCAAATGCAGGTAGTTTATTTAGCTACCTTCAAGAGATAAATGGTATTTACAGTATTCCAATTTTCACGATAATTGTTGTAGGATACTTAACTAAAAGAGTGCCCGCAATCGCAGCTAAAATTGGTATTATAAGTGGTTCACTTATGTATATATTTAGTCAGTTTTGGCTTAAACCTAATATGATTGATAGCGCTGTCGAAGCAGCAAAAGCAAGTGGAGTAACAGATGTAGAAGCACTTCGTATGGTTGAAGTAGGTGCGTATCCACATTATCTACACGTAATGGCAATCCTATTTGTGGCAAACATTATCATTATGCTTATAATAGGTAAGATTTATCCGCGTAAAGAGCCATTTGTGCTTGAGTACACAAAGCAAGTTTCTATTGAACCTTATAAATATGTAAAGCAGGTGGGAATTATAATCTGCCTAATCGTTGTCGGGATATATATCTACTTTGCGAAATAAACAATGTAATGAAGATTGCAGATATAAAAAAAAGCCCTATTAAGGGCTTTTTTTATATACAAGAATAAGACCTTTAAGAATCTAGTAAACCTCGAGAAATTACAATTTTTTGAATTTCTGAAGTTCCTTCATAAATCTGAGTGATTTTTGCATCTCGCATAAGACGTTCAACGTGATACTCTTTTACGAAACCATTGCCACCGTGAACTTGAACAGCTTCAACAGAAACATCCATTGCTACTTGTGAAGCGTATAATTTTGCTCGGGCACTTGAGATATCGTAGTTGCTACCTTGATCTTTATCCCAGGCAGCCTTCATAACAAGATGACGAGCAGCATCTATAGATACATCCATATCAGCAAGTTTAAATGCGATAGCTTGATGATTACAAATTTCTGTACCAAAAGCTTTACGTACCTTAGAATAATCACGAGCCAGTTCATAAGCTCCTGAAGCAATACCTAATGCTTGAGCTGCAATACCTATACGACCACCACTCAAGGTTTTCATTGCAAATTTAAATCCAAAGCCATCTTCACCTATTCTATTCTCTTTAGGCACTTTAACATCATTAAATATTAGAGAGTGGGTGTCACTTCCTCGAATACCTAGTTTTTGCTCCTTAGGTCCTATTTCAAAACCTTCCCAGCCTTTTTCAACTATAAAAGCGTTTATACCTCTGTGTTTTTTGTCTTTATCTGTTTGCGCAATGACTAAATAATAATCTGCAGAACCACCATTTGTAATCCAGTTTTTAGTTCCATTAAGGATATAATGGTCTCCTTTATCGATTGCGGTAGTTTTTTGAGAAGTTGCATCACTTCCTGCTTCTGGTTCACTTAAACAAAATGCGCCTAGTTTTTCACCAGTTGTGAGTTTTGAAAGGTATTTTTCTTTTTGTGCTTGAGAGCCATATTGCGACAGTCCATAATTTACGAGACTGTTGTTTACAGAGACTATAACTGAAGCAGATGCGTCTATCTTAGAAAGTTCTTCCATTACCAAAACATAGGAAATGGTATCCATTCCGCCACCTCCAAACTCTGTTGGTGCCATCATACCCAAAAATCCCATATCTCCCATTTTCTTAATGAGTTCTGAAGGGAAGTGCTGTTTTTCGTCACGCTCAATTACACCGGGTAATAGTTCGTTTTGTGCAAATTCACGAGCAGCATCTCGTATCATAATGTGTTCTTCACTCAAGCTAAAATCCATAACCAGTTTTTGATTAAAAAATATTTTTCCTTTATACCTTAGTATGCAAAATAAACCATTTACTATGCTTGCATAGTACTTTGCAAAATAAATCAATTTTATTATAGAAAGTTCAATAAATAAAACTAATTATGGTGAAATTTACGATTTTAATAGAAAATAGCTAATATATTAAGAATACTTGTAAAATAGAATTTTGAACGCAACTTGCTATACAATTTTAGGGGTGATGAGCGGTACTTCGCTTGATGGAGTAGATCTTGCTTATATAAAATTCACCAAGAAAGAATCTTGGGAGTACGAATTATTAGATTGTAAAACAATTGCTTATGAAGATAATTGGGTAATACGGCTGCGAGAAGCTGTAAATACGAGTAATGAAGAATTAGCCCAGCTTGATGAAGATTATACGTATTACTTATCGACTTTAATAAATACGTTCATAGCTCAATATCCTCTTAAGAATCTAGATGCTATTGCTTCTCATGGCCATACGATACTGCACCAGCCTAATCAAGGATTTACGTTACAAATAGGCAACCTCCCCAAAATTGCTAAGTTGTGCAATCAGTTAGTTATATGTGATTTTAGAGTAGAAGATGTGGCGCTGGGTGGACAAGGAGCGCCTTTAGTGCCTATCGGAGACGAATTATTATTTAATAATTATGGAGCCTGTTTAAACATTGGTGGTTTTGCAAATATTTCCTTTAATCAAAACGGAAAACGTATTGCTTATGATATTTGCGCAACAAATTGTGTCCTCAATAGTTTGACAACCCAGCTCGGATACGCTTATGATAAGGATGGGAAATTTGCAGAATCGGGGGTAGTGCATTTAAATGTTTTAAACCACTTGAATAATCTCCCGTTTTATAAGCAATCTTACCCAAAGTCGCTAGGTCTAGAATGGGTGCAACAAAATATCTTTCCTATTCTGGAAGAAGCTAACCTGTCTATAATAGATTGTATAGCTACATATACAGAGCATATGGCACAACAACTAGCTCTTGTTTTAAAAGCGTGTAAATCTATTACAGAGTCAAATGAAATTTTAGTTACCGGCGGTGGAGCCTATAATTTATATTTTATGCGACGACTAGAAGAATTATCGGGTCTAAAAATTACAAAAGCACCTGTAAAAATTATAGAATTTAAAGAAGCACTCATATTTGGTTTTATGGGAGTTCTACGATTACGCAACACAATCAACGTGTTGCATAGTGTAACAGGAGCTTCAAAAGATCACTGTGCAGGAAAGGTGTATTCACCTTAATTTAATACGAAAACTATAGGGAAAACCGCCTAAGTAGTTATATTTGTCAACCTTCTAAATAATTTAATGAAAGAATTACTAAAACGTTACGAAACTAAAGAACCAGAAATTGTTTTTCACTGGAATGATCCTGAAACAGAAGCTGAGGGCTGGACGGTAATTAATTCACTTCGTGGGGGAGCTGCCGGTGGTGGTACACGTATGCGCAAAGGACTTGATCGCAATGAAGTACTTTCCTTAGCAAAAACAATGGAGGTTAAATTTACAGTCTCAGGTCCGGCAATTGGCGGGGCTAAAAGTGGGATTAATTTTGACCCTAACGATCCTCGTAAAAAAGGAGTTTTGGAGCGCTGGTATGCAGCTGTTTCTCCATTGCTAAAAAGCTATTATGGTACGGGAGGAGATCTTAATGTAGATGAGATTCACGAAGTTATTCCTATAACTGAAGAAAGTGGAGTTTGGCACCCTCAGGAAGGTGTTTTTAATGGGCATTTTAGACCAACAGAGGCAGATAAGATAAATCGTATAGGTCAGTTAAGACAAGGTGTTATTAAAGTGCTTGAAAATCAGCATTTCTCACCAGATGTATCTAGAAAATATACCGTTGCAGATATGATTACGGGGTATGGAGTTGCGGAAGCGGCAAAACATTTCTATGATATTTATGGCGGAAGTATTGAAGGGAAGCGAGCAGTTATACAGGGTTTTGGTAACGTAGGGTCTGCAGCAGCATATTACTTGGCTCAGCAAGGAGCAAAGATCGTAGGTATCATCGATGCGGCTGGTGGACTTATAAATGAAGAAGGATTTTCATTTGAAGAAATTAAAGATCTGTTTCTGAATAAGAATGGAAACAAATTGCAAGCAGATAATCTCATTCCTTTTGATGAAGTCAATGAGAAAATATGGAATATCAAAACTGAAATATTTGCACCTTGTGCAGCATCAAGATTGGTGCAAAAAGAGCAGATAGATGCGATGATAAATGCGGGTCTAGAGGTTATCTCGTGTGGGGCTAATGTGCCCTTTGCAGATAAAGAAATTTTCTTCGGCTCTATTATGGAGCATACCGATGAACGTGTTTCAGTAATACCAGATTTTATATCTAATTGCGGTATGGCTCGTGTTTTTGCATATTTCATGGAGCGTCGAGTTCAAATGACAGATGAAGCAATTTTTAGCGATACATCACAGACAATACGTGATGCAATTCAAAATACATATAATCACAATAGCAGTAATAAAAATATTAGCCGCACCGCATTTGAAATAGCATTGCAGCAGCTTATATAAATAATCATTAACCAACAACTAAATACACATGTTAAAATATTTTTTGGGTAGCAGCCCGCGCTGGTTCAAGTTAGCAATGGTAGCTTTCTTAATTTTTAATGTCTTTGCATACTACTTGCTAGGCCCTATGATAACCGCTTGGATTTTCATTGGTGAATTTATCTTTACATTAGCAATGGCACTTAAGTGCTATCCCCTACAATCTGGTGGGATACTGGCTTTAGAAGCATTAATTCTCGGGCTTACAAGTCCTGAGGCAGCGTACTCTGAGGTTGCTCAGAATCTCGAAGTGGTATTGCTTTTAGTGTTCATGGTGGCAGGTATCTACTTTATGAAGCCTATGCTTATGTTTATTTTCAGTAAAGTTTTTACTAAAATAAAATCTAAAGCAGTGCTGTCGATGCTTTTTGTCTTCCTGGCAGCTGTATTATCAGCGTTTTTGGATGCATTAACCGTTACTGCTGTTTTAATTAGTGTTGCAGTTGGCTTTTATGGAGTTTATCATAAAATTCACTCTAGTACTACTGCAGATTACGATGATGACAGTGTTTTAGATAGAAAAGCATTAAGTGGTGAAACTCTTGAGCAATTCAGAAGTTTCTTACGTAGTCTTATTATGCACGGTGTAGTAGGTACTGCACTTGGTGGTGTTTGTACACTTGTAGGTGAGCCTCAGAACTTATTAATAGGGGAAAAGTTAGGATGGGAATTTGTTGAATTCTTTCAACGTATGGCTCCTATTACTATACCAGTATTAATATGCGGGTTGATTACTACATTATTATTAGAGAAAACAAAAACTTTCGGTTTTGGTGCAAAGCTTCCGGAAGTTGCACGTACAATTATTGAAAAATACACTGAGGAGGAAGATGAGAAACGTACTCCAAAAGAATCATTTGGTCTTTGGGTGCAGGGTATTTCAGCAATACTTTTAATCATAAGTTTAGCTCTTCACTTAGCTCCTGTAGGTTTCATAGGTCTTTTCTTAATTGTCGTTCAGACAGCATTTATGGGTATTACAGACGAGCACAGTTTAGGTAAAGCTTTTGAAGAAGCATTACCATTTACAGGTCTTTTAGTAGTATTTTTTGTAATTGTTGCAATGATTCACGATCAGCATTTATTTACTCCTATTATCGACTATGTATTGAGTCTTCCTGTTGATGCACAACCTTCAATGTTCTACTTAGCTAATGGAATTTTATCAATGATTAGTGATAACGTTTTTGTGGCTACCGTTTATATTAATGAAGTACAAGTTGCATATGACGCTGGTACCATTACTAGAGAACAGTTTAATCATCTTGCGGTAGCAATTAACACGGGTACAAATTTACCAAGTGTTGCTACTCCTAATGGTCAGGCGGCGTTCCTATTCCTATTAACGTCATCACTTGCCCCATTAATTAATCTTTCTTATGGAAAAATGGTAAAGATGGCATTGCCTTATACTATTGTATTAGGAGGGGTAGGTTTAGCAGGAGTATATTTTCTACTTTAAGCGTATAATTAAATCCTAATTTACTCGTTAACCATATAACTAATTAATAAAAACTTATGCTTACACTCTTGTTGCAAGAAGGTGCAGATACGCTTCCATCACTTGCTGCCGAAGAAGAACCGGTAGAAAAAACCCTTTCTCTTTTTGACCTCTTAATGAGCGGTGGCTTACCGGGTCAAATTATAATCCTTGTTCTTTTTATTTTACTATTTGTTGCAATCTATATTTACTTTGAACGTCTATTTGCAATTAAAGCTGCTTCCCAGATGGATAGTAACTTTATGAATCAAATAAAAGATCACGTTGCAAATGGAAATATCGAAGCTGCAAAAATACTTTGTGCGCAACAAAATAGTCCGGTTTCAAGATTAACAGCAAAAGGGATTAGCCGTATTGGGAGTCCGCTTGAGGATATAAACACAGCGATTGAGAACTCCGGGAAATTGGAGGTTTATCGTTTAGAGAAAAATGTAAGTGTCTTAGCTACTATAGCCGGTGCAGGTCCTATGATAGGTTTCTTAGGTACGGTAATAGGTATGGTTCTTGCTTTTCACCAACTAGCAACTAGCAGTGGCCAGGCAGAAATGGGTAATCTTGCAGAAGGGATTTATACGGCGATGACAACAACGGTTGCCGGTCTTATTGTAGGTATTGTAGCTTATATAGGTTACAACCATCTCGTGGTGCGTACAGATAAAGTAGTGCATCAAATGGAGGCTACAGCTGTTGATTTTCTAGATATGTTAAACGAACCAGCTTAGTATGAATCTACGCGGAAGAAATAAAGTAAGCCCAGAGTTTAGTATGAGCTCCATGACAGATATAGTATTTCTGTTACTGGTTTTCTTTCTGCTTACTTCACCGGCAATAACGCCAGACGCATTAGATCTCATATTGCCTAAAGCTAAAGGTAAAACGAGTAACCAGCAAAATCTTTCAGTGAGTATTACAAAAGATTTAGATATCTACGTTAACAAAGAGCGTGTTACTCAAGCAAACTTAGAATCTTTTATCGCCAGCGAATTAGCTGGAGTAGAAGATCCTACTATAATTCTTAGAGCAGAAGAAGGTGTGCCTATTGAAGAGGCTGTTGCAGTAATGGATATTGCAAACCGTAATAAATATAAAATAGTTTTAGCAGTGCGCCCTAATTAATTGGGGCGTTACAGCTAGCGCCGTCAGGCTTTTAGCTTAATCTTTTTTAGAATTAATTAATTCTAAAAAAGGATATCGCTTCAATCCTTAACGCAAACTAGAAACTCCTTTTTAAATCATATACTGCACTTAAATAGATCGCCATATTGAGCTTTTTAGATACAAAATATAAACGCAAATCATTTACCATTACAAGCATTTTATATGCCTTGTTATTGGTTGTTTTGTTTTTTGCCGGATTTAAATATTTAGATCCACCACCAGAGAGCGGTATTGCGATTAACTTTGGTACCTCAGACGTGGGAATGGGTGCTATTCAACCTAAAGAAGCTGTACAATCTGCTCCTCGAAATGCATCTCCAGAACCCCAAACTCAACAATCTGCTGAGTTAAAAGAAGAGGTGGTAACTCAGGATGTTGAGGAAGCACCGGTTATCAAAAATGAACCCAAAAAAGAAATAAAAAAGCCGGTTACCGAGCAGCCAAAGAAAGTGACAACCAAGCCGGTTGAAGCTAAAAAACCAGATCCTAAACCAGACAAATCTACCACAGATGCACTATCAAGTATTCTCAATGGTCCTAAAAGTTCTGGAACTACAAGTGGTGGAGAAGGTAATGATAATAAAGCGGGAGATAAAGGTGATCCTAATGGAGACCCTAATGCTTCTAGTTATTACGGTACCGGAAAAGGACTTGATGGTGATGGTAACTACCAGTTAGGAGGGCGCAAAGCCCTGAGTAAACCAAAGCGCGTTCAAGAATGTAATGAGGCAGGTATTGTCGTGGTAAGTATTGAAGTAGATCGTAATGGAAATGTAACTAAGGCAACTCCCGGAGTGAGAGGTACTACTAATAACAGTCGATGTCTATTGGACCCTGCACGAGCTGCTGCGCTTGCTACAAAATTTAACGGCGATTCTGATGCGCCTTCAAGACAAATAGGTAAAATCGTTTATAAGTTTAGTTTATCTGAATAATGGATTACGAAGAAACGCTGCAGTGGATGTTCTCAAAACTTCCGATGTTTCAGCGTCAGGGAGCGCCAGCTTACAAGAACAATCTCAATAATATTTTGCACTTAAGTGCTCATCTGGGAAATCCACATCATTCGTTTAAAAGTATTCATGTAGCTGGGACCAATGGTAAAGGTTCAACCAGTCACATGTTGGCTTCGGTGCTACAAGAAAGTGGTTACAAAACGGGTTTGTATACATCCCCTCACTTAAAAGATTTTAGAGAGCGCATACGCGTAAATGGTGTTCTTGCAGATAAACAATTTGTCATTCAATTTGTTGAGGAGCATAAAGATTTTTTAGAAGATAATCATTTGTCATTTTTTGAGCTAACTGTGGGAATGGCATTTCAATACTTTACACTTCAAAAAGTGGATATTGCAATAATTGAAGTAGGACTGGGAGGCAGGCTTGATGCAACTAATATTATAAATCCGCTACTTTCAGTAATTACTAATATAGGTTTAGACCACACTGCTTTTCTAGGAAACACTTTAGAGAAAATCGCTGCCGAAAAAGCAGGTATAATCAAAAACAGGATTCCGATAGTTATAGGTGAACGACAAGCAGAAACAACAGCGGTTTTTAAAAATGTAGCTTACGAAAAATCAGCTCCGCTCTATTTTGCAGATGAAACAACTTATCCGGATTTAGAAAGTGAGCTTAAAGGTTCTTATCAATCTAAGAATAAGCAAACCGTACAAAAAGCTATTGAGGTTCTAAATGCCACATCAAATTATAAAGTAGAGGCATCGGCATTAAAAACAGGTATAAAAAATGTTGTTACTAATACTGGGTTAATGGGTAGATGGCAAATCATACAAGATAGAAATCCGAAGATTATTTGTGATACCGGCCATAACGCTGAGGGGTTGCTTTATGTAACCGCACAATTGCAGAAAGAAGAGTATCACAAACTTCATATTGTTTTAGGAGTTGTTTCTGATAAAGAGTTGAACACTATACTTCCTCTATTTCCAAAGGATGCTATCTATTATTTTACTAAACCTGATGGACCTCGTGGTTTAGATGAGTCCATTTTTAAAGAAAAAGCTTTTGATTTTGAGCTTTTAGGTGAGAAATATAAATCAGTAGTTCAGGCTTTACACGCTGCAAAACAGGCTTCAGGCGCTGATGATCTGATATTTATAGGGGGAAGTACCTTTGTTGTAGCAGAAGTGATTGAATAATTTTAAAAAAAAGTGTTTGGTATATTTAAAAGTTGGTTTATATTTGCACCCGCTAAAGGGCAATTAGCTCAGTTGGTTCAGAGCACCTCGTTTACACCGAGGGGGTCGGGGGTTCGAATCCCTCATTGCCCACAAAGGTTTTCAGTATTGAAAACCTTTTTTTATCCTTTAGCATCTAATTAGTGATTACTTTTTAGGTATAGGAATTTAAATATGCCTTAAACGGGCAATTAGCTCAGTTGGTTCAGAGCACCTCGTTTACACCGAGGGGGTCGGGGGTTCGAATCCCTCATTGCCCACAAAGGCTTCCAGAAATGGAAGCCTTTTTTTATGCCTTTTGATTCTTGATATTTCATATTAAAGATTAATCCAAAATTTATTGAGATGGGATATACTAAAATTTGAACTTTAAAGTTTCAGATTATAGTTTTCAATATTGAATATTTTAGAAAATATAATAGACGTAAAACATACTTCCATATTGGTGATAAAATCAAAATTTCTTCTTTTCATTACTATTTTAGGTCTTTTAATTTATGTGTCTTTAACAGCTTGGGGTGTTGAGTCTAATACTCATTTAGAATCTGCCTCAATCACTAACGCGATTAATCAGGCCAATAAAAAAGAAGAAGTTTCATTGCATTTATTACGTAAAGAAATTTTAATCAAACATTTAGAAGCTTACTTTCAGAATGCGTTGGATGCACATTTAATTATAGGGGCAGGTGTGAGTATTGTATCTGGAGATTCAGTCTTATTTGTTGGTGGATTTGGCAGGCGCAATTCAACTTTAAACGAGCGAATTAATGCACAGACTGTTTTTAGGTTAGGATCGCTTTCAAAAGGTTTTACCGGCGTACTTGCAGGTATAGAAGTGCATAACGGAAATTTAAATTGGGAAGATAAATTAGCTGAGACAATTCCTCAGTTTCATTTGAAGGATAAGGAAAATGAGCAAGCTATAACTTTATCCACAATTTTATCTCATACTACTGGGGTACCTTATCATTGTTATACAAACTTAGTAGAGGCGGGTTTGAGTATGTCTCAAATTGCCGAGCGGTTTGAAATCATTAAAAGCACTTCAAAACCTGGTCAACTCTACAGTTATCAGAATGCAATGTTTGCTCTTAGTGGAGAGATGTTGCAAATAGCAACTGGTGACAATATGCACGAACTTCTTCAGAATAGAATATTCAATCCCTTAGATATGCAATTTGCGTCAACAGATTATGACGCTCTGGTAGGAGGTACTAATTATGCATACCCGCACAAAAATACTGCTCAGGGATTTAAACCAATACCTGTAAATAAGAAATATTATAACGCGATACCCGCAGGAGGTATTAACGCAAGTCCTGAAGATATGTCTAAGTGGATGCGTTTCTTATTAGGTTATAACGAATCTGTTTTGAGTAAAACAAATTTGCAAACCATATTTACACCTCAAATTGAAATGATTGAAGCGCGTAAATATTATCAGCGTTGGGAAGGCCACCTAAAATCTTCTTATGCTTATGGGTGGAGAATACATGAGTTTAAAGATAGTGCCACCGAAAAGAAAAGCACGATGATACATCACGGAGGTTCTGTAAATAATTATAGAAATGAAATTGCATTGTACCCAGAAGAAGAACTGGGAATTTGTATTCTTTTTAATAGTATGACCCCATTGGCAACATCGGTGATTCCCGATGTGCACAAAATTGTAAGAAAGGTAATGCAGCAATCTCTAGCAGATTTGGAAAGAAATGCTGAATGTCTATAAGTGCAAAAATTCTTGAAATTTTTATTTTCACTCATCTACTATTTTAACATTTATAGGATTTCTGATTATATAATATTTAAATCATTCGATAAAAATCGGCGTGTAGTTTAAATAATATTCAATTGATTGCGATTTTTATTAATTGATTCTTCTTCAAAAGGATTTATAGTTAATACGTATTTATAAGCGCCGCATATAATGTAATTTAGGCTTATTAGATATGATTTTTGTATTTTAAAAATCGAAATAAGAAATTATGCAAAAACCAAATGAGCGTTTAAAAGGTCAAACAGCAATTGTTACTGGATCAAGTTCTGGAATTGGAGCTGCTGTAGCGCTGGCCCTTGGTAGAGATGGGGCTAACGTAGTAGTAAATTATAATTCATCAGATGAGGGAGCGCAAGAGATTGCTAAGCAGATTAATGATGATAACTTATGTGGTGAGGCAATTGTGGTAAAATGCGATGTGAGCAAGGAGGAGGATGTGCAGAATATGTTTAAACAAACAATTGATAAATTTGGTACTGTAGATATTCTGGTTGCCAATGCAGGTCTGCAAAAAGACGCGCCACTCCATGAGATGACATTAGAAGATTGGCAACTGGTAATAGATGTTAATCTTACGGGACAATTTTTATGTGCTAGGGAAGCTTTGCGAGAATTTATGAGAAGAGGCATGCGCCCAGAAGTTTCCAAGTCTCTTGGTAAGATAATTCATATGAGTTCGGTACATCAGATTATTCCTTGGGCAGGACATACTAATTATGCGGCCTCAAAGGGTGGACTGGTAATGCTTATGGAAAGTATTTGTCAGGAGTATGCACCTCTAAAAGTGCGATGTAATAGTATAGCTCCGGGAGCGATAAAAACTCCTATTAATAAAGAGGCTTGGGAAAGTGATGAGGCATTAGAAAAATTAAATAAGTTAATCCCCTATAAACGCATTGGCGTACCAGATGATATAGGTAGTGCCACTGCATGGTTAGCTTCAGATGAGTCAGAATATATTAATGGCACTACACTCTATGTAGATGGAGGTATGACGTGCTATCCAGGATTTACAACAAATGGTTAAGAAAAATACAGAAGAACAAAAAAGGTTAGATGCTCATTATTCAAATAGGGAAGACTGGTTACACTGGGGACCTTACTTGAGTGAAAGGCAGTGGGGAACGGTTCGGGAAGATTATAGTGCAGAAGGAAATGCGTGGGGATATTTTACCCACGATCACGCAAGAAGCCGGGTCTATAGATGGGGTGAAGATGGTCTCGCGGGTTTTACAGATCGCTATTGTAATATATGTTTTGGGCTTGCGCTTTGGAATGGAAAAGATAAAATTTTAAAGGAGCGTTTGTATGGATTGACAGGTCCTGAAGGGAATCATGGTGAAGATGTTAAAGAACTTTACTATTATTTAGAAAACACGCCTACTCACTCATACATGAAACATTTGTATAAGTATCCGCAAAAGGAATTTCCCTATGGAGAACTTATCAAATTAAATAAAAACAGAACTCGACAGGAGTTAGAGTACGAACTCTTAGATACAGGGATATTTAAAAAAAATGAATATTTCGATATAGTTACCGAATATGCCAAAGCAGGTCCTGAGGATATGTGTATCAAAATTTCCGTAACTAATAGAAATTCAAGGGCTGCAGAATTACATGTGTTACCAACACTTTGGGTTCGTAATTTTTGGGATTTTAGAGAAATGCCATTTAAGCCATCTATAACCAAAACTAAGACTCGCAAAAATCCTTCGGTTCATATAAAACATCCTTATACAGGAGAATACAAGTTTTACTTTCAGAAACCAGACCATTTACTGTTTACTGAAAATGAAACTAATGAAGAAAAGCTTTATCTCCAGCCTAACGATCATCCTTATAAGAAAGACTTTTTTCATAATACGGTTGTAAAAAATGATTACCGACTCAGTAAAAAGAAGCAGGAAGGAACAAAATTTGCCCCGCATTATAAACGTAAATTAAAAGGTGGTGAGACTGTTGTGTTCAAACTTCGTCTTACTAAAGAAGAGCCTAAAGATGCTTTTGATAAAAATTTTGATAAAGTTTTTGAGGACCGAATTCGAGAGTGTGCTGAATTTTACGACGGAATAAAATCTGTTGAGAATCCTGAAGCTAAGAAAATACAACGACAAGCTTTTGCCGGTTTATTGTGGTCTAAACAATATTATAATTACGAGGTCGAACAATGGCTAAAAGGAGATCCTAAAGTTTCTACGCCTCCAAAAGAACGTCGCAATGGGCGTAATAACAACTGGCGAACTTTACGTAATCACGATATTCATCTGATGCCAGATGCTTGGGAATATCCTTGGTATGCCGCGTGGGATAGTGCATTTCACTGCATTACGATGGCTTATATAGATCCTGATTTTGCAAAGAAGCAACTTTTGCTTTTTACCAAAGAGTGGTATATGGCTCCTAATGGCCAAATTCCAGCATATGAATGGAATTTTAGTGATGTGAATCCGCCTACTCAGGCATTTGCAGCATTACAAATATTTAAAATTGAACGCGATAGTGCAGGTAAATCAGATATCGATTTTCTCAAACGTATATTTAATAAGCTTTCACTCAATTTTACATGGTGGGTAAATCAAGAAGATAGAAAACAGAATAATGTCTTCCAGGGTGGTTTTCTTGGTCTGGATAATATTGGGGTTTTTGATCGTAGTAGTGGTATACCGGGTAATGCACATTTAGAGCAGGTAGATGGTACTTCGTGGATGGCGCTGTACTGTCTAAATATGTTAGAAATAAGTATAAAAATAGCCTTAGTAGATAGCTCTTATGAGGAAATGTGTACTAAGTATTTTGGACACTTCATTTTTATAGCAGAGGCACTCAATAAACGCAGTGAGGAGTATGAAGGTATTTGGGATGAAAAGGAAGGCTTCTTTTATGATAACCTAGTTTTTCAAGATGGCACTTCACAACCTATAAAAGTGCGTTCTATTGTAGGGATGATGTCACTTGTTGCGGTACTCCACATATCTCAAGAGACTTTAGACAGACTACCTAATTTTAAATACAGTGTTGACTGGTTTAGAAAATACCGTATGAAGAATCTAAAATATATGGTTATTCAAGAGTTTTCTGATGAATCTGATCTTTTACTAGCATTGGTACCTAAAGAGAGGTTAGAGATATTATTGCAAACTATGTTTGATGAAAAAGAATTTTTGAGTAATCAGGGAATACGTTCTTTATCTAAAATTCATGAACAGACTTACACAATCAACATAGCCAATATTAGCTACGATATCAAGTATGAGCCTGCAGAATCTGAGTCATCTATGTTTGGTGGTAACTCAAACTGGCGTGGGCCTGTTTGGATGCCTTTTAATTATTTATTTACTACTGCTCTAAAAGAATTTAGAGATTATTATGGTAGTGCACTAGAGCTAGAGTATCCTACTGGTAGTGGTAATATTGCGAGTCTTGAAACCATACGTAAAGATCTTATGAGTCGTCTAATAAGTATTTTTCAGGAAGATGAAAATGGTGACAGACCTGTTAATGCTTTGCATAAAGAAATATATAGAGATCCTCACTTTAAAGATCTTATCTTATTCTATGAGTATTTTCATGGAGATAATGGTAGAGGGATAGGTGCAAGTCATCAAACAGGGTGGACATCATTAGTAGCAAATATGATTCACGAAATTTATTAAATCTAAAAATGATGAAGTACATATATATTTTATTACTAACATTATTAAACATGCAGATAGCCGCAGCCCAAGAGTTTAAGTTCAATAAAGATCACGATGCACTTTTGGTAAAGAATTTGGAAAGATCTGCACAATTTTATGCCGAGGTTCTAGGTTTGAAGGAAATTGATAATGCAGGACTAGGACCTAAATTTAGATGGTTTGAACTTGAAAATAAAGTTCAAATACACCTTATCGAAAGTAGTGAGCAATTTACACCACATAAAGGAGTTCACTTAGCACTCAATATTGATGATCTCGAAAATTATATGAAGTTTTTGAAGGAAGCGAATGTTCCATTTGAGAATTGGCAAGGAGAAAAAAACAAGACTAACACAAGACCCGATGGGGTAAAGCAAATCTATTTCACAGATCCTGATGGATATTGGATTGAAGTAAACAACAATACACTTTAGTTTTAATTCAAAATCTTAAAAACTGATTGATTTAAGATCAATCAGTTTTTTATGCCGTAATAATAGGTTACCCTAATAATTATTAATTATAGAAAGTGGTCATCAAAAGCCCGTTACTTTCGGGTTTTGTCTAACGGCCTTCAGGTTAGCTGATTATTAGATTAAAACATCTACTAATAGGAAGTAACTACCGAAATATGAAACTGCTTGAAAATTTTTAATAATTATCAGTAATAATTATACAAATATTTTATTTTTGCATAAAATTTTAAAATCGGGAAAACTTCTAAAAATTTTAAAGTCTTTGCCGGAATAGGGTTTAGGGACTCGTTCAGAGATGAACATTATTTTCTGGCAATTTAAGCCCCCGAGAGGGGGCTTTCTCTTGATTATTCTGCGCTTTCGAGTCCTTCATTTATGCGCTCTTCAATCTCTTCATTGATTTCTTCATCCAGTTCCGGATTTTCTAAAATCTCTCCGGTTTCTAACCAAAATGTAAAAAACATTGGGTAATGATCTGATCCTATATGTTCTAGTCGTTGCATTTTGTCTACAACTACATCTTCAGAATGAAAAAGATGATCTATAGGGAATCTCAGATACCAGTAGTCTGCGTGAAATGTAGGGAATAAACCACGACCTATTCTAGGGTCTATTAAGCCAGTCATCTTTGCAAATAATCTGCTTACCCGAGACCAAACTACATCGTTTAAATCTCCACAAACAATTACCGGACTCTCTAATTCACGTACAGCTTTACCTATTATTAAAAGCTCTGCGTCACGCTCTTCAGAGGTTTCATTTTCGGTAGGACTAGGTGGTGCAGGATGTACACAAATTAGATTAATGAACTTATTTTTAGAATAGTAGACTTTTGTGAAAATTGATGGAATATCTTTTTCAACCAGATAATTTATTTGTGTGTCTGCCAGCTCATATTTGCTGTAAAGATGCATTCCATAGAAATTATCTAAAGGCACCGGTACAATGAAAGGATAATCTGCTTCTATAGATTTGAGTCCGTTTTCCCAATTTTTGTCCGTTTCCATTACAAGAAGCAGGTCTGGATTTAGATGAGTTACTTGTTTTTTAAGTTTATCATAATCTGTATTTGTCTGTAATACATTAGAAGTGAGTAAACTTATTTGTTGCAAGCTATCAGGATTTTTTGGTTTTTTATCCCGTATGGGGTAATAATGAGAGTAAGGAAATACCTTGTAAATTTGAAATATTAAAGTGGCAAATAGACCTATGGTAACACAATATTCCCAGATTTCTATAGGAAATGAAAAAGCAAATATCAAAGCGAGAACTAGCATTTGCAGGAAACTTGTTTGAACACGTATAAAATCCCAGCCTCGTATAATCCAGTGAGTACCTTGCGTAAGTGGCAGTAACGCAATTAGGATTAGAAATAATGCAAGAGCGTAAAATACCATATTTAGTTACTAGTGAGTTGTTGAAAAAGTTGTTCTAGAGATCTATTTTTCTTAACGAGCTGTAAAATTTTTAGTCCGTTATCATGGGCAAAATCAAATATTGCGGGCCGCATATCTATTGAAGATGAAAAGGTAATTTCATAAACAAAACCTCTTGTGTTTTTGACCGCTGTAGCTTTATTGAATTGCATTAGGGCAATTTCTTCGATACGATAATCAAATTCTACTAGAATTATTTGTTCATTTTCATCTCGCAGATTCTCCAACTTTTTATCTGCTACGATTTTGCCTTTATTAATTATAATGACACGATCACATATCGCTTCAACCTCTTGCATAATATGAGTTGAAAGTAGAACAGTCTTAGTCTTACCTATATTTTTTATGAGCGCTCTAATTTCTTTAAGTTGATTAGGATCTAAACCAGTTGTGGGTTCATCCAGAATAAGAACTTCAGGATCATTAATGAGCGCAGCTGCAAGCCCTACGCGTTGTTTGTATCCTTTACTTAAGTGCTTTATTTTCTTAGTCATTTCTGGCGTTAATCCGGTAAGTGTTATGACTTCATTAATGCGCGATAGGGAAGCACTATTCAATTCTGCCTGAAACTTGAGATATTCTCTCACATACATTTCAGGATAAAGGGGATTGCTTTCGGCTAAATATCCTATGCTTTTTTGTACATCAAGACTTTGTGTTTGAGTTGAGAAGTTATTAACAAGAGCTTCACCAGAAGTAGGTTTTAAGTAGGTTGTTAAGATTTTCATCAGGGTGCTTTTTCCGGCACCATTAGGACCTAAAAATCCAGTAATCTCTCCTTTTCGAATAGTAAAACTAATAGAATCAAGGGCAATTTGCTTTCCGTAATTTTTTGTGATAGTAGTTACAGAGATGGACATAGGTTACACATATTAGTTTGCTTGAGGGGCTAAAATTAAACAAATAGCAGACAGGCATCTCTTTCTAAATGCTTAAAATATCATTGTTAATGTAAAATGGATGAACTAAAAGACATCTACAAAATGTTATCTTTAAAAAATGGTTGCTTTTAAAAGGTCTTATTTAATTTCGTTTAAAGAAAGTAGCTATTTAATTGAATATCTGTAAAAGTTATTTGTATTTAAGTGGGTTCCTAATTATTTAATTACTTTAGCAACGTAAAACAGAAACAATACATGTTAAACGTACCTTATTTTTATAGCCGTTATTACTTCTTTTTCTTTATTAGAGAAATGGGACCGCTATAAGCATATAGTATTGATATATCATATAGGTCCCGATTTAAATTAAATCGGGATTTTTTTTGTTATAAACTGAACGTAAATATTTTAACCAAGCGCACGTGATACATAAAGTAGCCATACAAGGAATAAAAGGATCCTTTCATCATAAAGTAGCTCAGGATTTTTTTAGTGAAGATGTTGAGGTTGTGGCTTGCCGCAATTTTCAAGATGTGGTAAACAGTTTATTAAGTGGCGAAAGTACAGACGCTGTAATGGCTATTGAAAATTCTATTGCTGGAAGTATCATCCCTAATTATGCATTAATAGACCATCATAATTTAAACATTGAAGGGGAGCATTATTTGCCTATAAGTCAAAATTTAATGGCGCTTCCCGGCCAGTCTTTAGATGCTATTAAAGAAGTATGGTCTCACCCTATGGCTCTTTTACAGTGTAAAGACTTTTTTAAAGATAAAAGTGAAATACGTCTTGTTGAAGATGATGATACCGCAGGAGCAGCAAAACGCATTGCAGATAATAAAGTATTGAATGTAGCAGCAATAGCCAGTGCGACTGCCGCAAAAATTTACGGCCTGGAGGTTTTAGCTGAAAATATGCAAACTATAAAAGATAATGCAACTCGCTTTTTTATTTTGAACAATAACGGGCGTACAGATACAGATGTTCCAGACAAAGCTTCAGTTAAATTTTTGACAGATCACAAACGCGGTAGTCTTGCAGCGGTACTTAATGTAATGAGTGATTGTAAATTAAACCTTACTAAAATACAATCGTTACCTGTTATCGAGACGCCTTGGGTTTACTCATTTTTTGTAGATGTCACGTTTAAGAATTATGAAGATTTTGACAAAGCAAAAAAATTATTAGCAATCATGACTGCAGAGTTTAAAGTACTTGGCGAATACAAAAATCGAAAATAATGATAATAGAATCGGCAAAACGTTTGCAACAAACGTCAGAATATTATTTTTCGCGTAAGCTTAAAGAAGTAAGAGCACTTGCAGCTGCTGGGAAACCCATCATAAATATGGGTGTGGGAAGTCCAGATTTACCACCACCACCTCACGTAATCGACGCTCTTACGCGCTCATTAATAGACGGTCCTGCTCACCAGTATCAGAGTTATAAGGGATTGCCTCAACTTACACAGGCAATGAGCGATTTTTATAATAATAAATATGAAGTTCAATTAGATCCTGAAACCGAAATCTTGCCTTTAATGGGTTCTAAGGAGGGTATCATGCATATTAGTATGGCTTTTCTTAATCAAGGAGATCAGGTTTTAATACCTAATCCTGGTTACCCAACTTATTCTTCAGTGACTAATTTGCTAGAGGCAGAACCTGTGTATTATAATCTAGATGCGTCGCATAATTGGATGCCTAATTATGATGAGTTAGAATCGCTTGATCTAAACAAAGTAAAGCTTATGTGGGTAAATTATCCGCATATGCCTACCGGAGCAAAGGCAACAACAGAGGACTTTGAGCAGTTAATTGCCTTTGCGACAAAAAACAATATACTACTGGTAAATGACAACCCGTATAGTTTTATCCTTAATGAAAATCCTCAAAGTATCTTGAGTATCCCTGGAGCCAAAGAGGTAGCATTAGAGCTTAATTCGTTAAGTAAATCATTTAATATGTCTGGCTGGCGTGTAGGAATGTTGCTTGGAGCAGAAGATTATGTAAATGCGGTGCTTACAGTTAAAAGCAATATGGATAGTGGTATGTTCTACGGAATACAGAAAGGAGCAGCTGCAGTATTAACTGAAGGAACAAGCTGGTTTAATGAACTTAATTTGGTTTATAAGTCACGAAGAGAACTTATGTGGCAACTGGCAGATGTTTTGGGATGTACGTATGATAGAGAAGCTGCCGGAATGTTTATTTGGGCAAAATTACCAGAAGGCTCTCTGGACGCAGAAGCTTTTATAGATGATATTTTAATCGAAAAAAGCATTTTTATAACACCGGGAACCATTTTTGGTTCTCAAGGAGCTGGGTATATTCGATTTTCACTTTGTGTTTCCGAAGATAAAATAAGAGAGGCAATTTCAAGGTTTAATTAGTACTTATTAATCAGAAGATTAGAAATAAATAAATTGGAAGATTTCAAAAATATTTTCGTTTTAGGTATAGGTCTTATTGGCGGTTCTATGGCGCGTGATTTAAAACGTGTTTTGCCTGAAAGTACACTATATGGGATAGACAGTAGTGAGAATCATCTTAGCGAAGCTGTAGGTTTAGGAGTTATTGATCACTCTTCAAGATTTGAAGCGTTGAGTCAAGCAGATTTAGTTATATTATCTATACCTGTAGATCAGGCAAATCTATTTTTACCTCCCGTTTTAGATGCAATTTCAGAGCATACTCTTGTTATCGATGTGGGATCTACAAAAGGTAGCGTATGTGATGCTGTGCGTAACCATCCTAAACGTGCTAATTTTTTAGCAGCACATCCTATTGCCGGTACAGAGTTTTCTGGACCTACCGCAGCCATTGAATATTTGTTTAAAGACAAGACAATGATTCTTTGTGAAGTAGAAGATACAGATACTGAATTATTAAAAAAGGCTATGCAATTGTTTGAAGTTTTAGAGATGCGTATTCGCTATATGAATCCGCATTCTCATGATAAGCATATTGCTTATGTCTCACACCTATCACACATAAGTAGTTTTATGTTAGGGAAAACTGTGATCGAAAAAGAAAAAAACGAGAAAGATATTTTTGATATGGCAGGTAGTGGATTTGCTTCGACCGTACGCCTGGCAAAAAGTAATCCCGCCACTTGGACTCCTATTTTTAAGGAAAATAAGGCTAATGTGTTAGAAAGCCTTACTGAATATATAACCAATTTAACTCATTTCAAAAATGTTCTCGAAGCAGATGACTACGAAGAAGTTTATAATGAAATGGAAAATACAAACCACATAAAATCAATACTCAAAGGATTATCGTAATTGGCAAAATGCCGTAAATTTGTAGGATATGGAAAACAAAAAAGAACTTAGAAACTGGTTAGATGCATTCAATCTGGATCATCCTCTGGTAATCGCAGGACCTTGTAGCGCAGAAACTGAAGAGCAAGTGCTTAAAATAGCACACGAATTAAAAGACACTGACGCAACAGTATTTAGAGCAGGTATCTGGAAACCACGTACGCGTCCAGGAATGTTTGAAGGAGTTGGAGCTTTAGGTTTAAAATGGCTTCAAAAGGCTAAGGAAGAAACAGGAATGCTTACTACTACTGAAGTGGCAAATCCTAACCACGTAGAGTTAGCGCTTAAGCACGATGTAGATATTCTTTGGATAGGTGCACGTACTACCGTATCTCCATTTAACATTCAGGAAATAGCTGAAGCATTAAAGGGTACAGATAAAGTTGTTCTTATTAAAAATCCTGTTAACCCAGATTTAGCGTTATGGTTAGGTGCCGTTGAGCGCTTTTACACTCAGGATGTTAAAAATTTAGGTGTTATCCATAGAGGTTTTTCTACTTACGAGAAAACCCGTTATAGAAATAATCCAGAATGGCAAGTAGCTGTTGATCTTCAAGATAAATTTCCAGATTTACCTTTAATATTAGATCCATCGCATATTGCAGGACGTCGTGATATTATTTTTGATCTATGTCAAACAGGACTTGATCTTAATTACGATGGTATTATGGTAGAGACGCATTACGATCCTGATAATGCGTGGAGTGATGCTGCGCAACAAATTACTCCTTCTACGCTAGTTCAAATTATGAAAGATTTGAAAATACGTAAAGAAGAAGGTACTGCAGCAGAGTTTAATAACAAATTAAATACACTACGTACTCAAATAGATGTAGTAGATCATCAGCTTATCGAAAGTTTAGGTAAGCGTATGAAAATTGCAGATTCTATAGGAGAGCTTAAAACGCAAAACAATGTTGCGATTTTACAGTCTAAACGTTGGAACGAGATTTTAGGAGCAATGATCTTAGAAGGTGAGAAACACAATTTAAGCGAAGAATTTATTCTGCGTGTATTTAAAGCGATTCACCAGGAATCAATTAACCACCAGAAGAAAATCTCAAGAATGGAGGAAGCATAGTCCTCGTTTCTTAAATATAAAAAAAGGCACTCATCGAGTGCCTTTCTTTATGTACTTAAACTTTTCAAGTTATTTAGTGTAAGCGAGTCTTCTTGAGGCTTTACGCATCAAAACATTTATAAGGTCGTCAGAATTACTTCCAAAACTTCCGGAAACTTTCTTGTTGTAATTCCATAATAATTCGCCATCTCCAGAATTGTTAATATTCATATTCACAACAGCAGAATTTGTACGTCCCCAAACACCTATAAGAAGCCCTAAAGCTATAGAAGCACCTTCAGACATAGGCTTGTTAGTTTCATAGGTGCCCGATATTATTGCATCAACTTCCAGAATTTGTGCAAGCTCTTCTGGTGTGAAGGCATCTATATTTTCAGAATTTATATTTTGTTTCAATAATAACGTGCGTGTGCGTGATGGTGGTTGTAAATCAATAGCTAGAGTACCTCGTTTTTTACGCTTTAAAAACCACGAGTGCATTGCTTCCTGAAGACTTTCAGCTTCACTTTTTTGCATCTCCTCCAGTTGGCCAGATTCTAATTTTTCCATTTGCTTAGGACGCAATTCTATTTTTGTTTTAAAGGGAAGAATAGCAATGTTTTTGTGATCTTTAGCGAGCTCATCAAATTTTGGGTTTTCATACAAATGAGTTTGTGCTTGAGCGATAAAACCGCTTAAAAATGCCATTAAGAAAAGGAATTGAGTAATTTTTTTCATATTAGATGTTATTGTTCGAATCGCAATAACCATAAATCTTATGACTTTTGAAAGTGTTATTATTCAAAATAATTTTATAAGAAATATTTTTTATTTGTAGTGAGTTCGTCTATACATTTGGTTTATTAAACTCTTTATTCCCAATGTATTTTACGCTTTGCCTATTTGAGTTCTTTAAAATAAAGTAGTTTTACAGTCTTATATATTAAATGTAATTTTTGAAAGGAACAGTTTACAAATCTACCGGAAGTTGGTATAGCGTTAAGGCAGATGATGGTCATTTTTATGATTGTCGTATAAAAGGGCGCTTTAGAATTCAGGGAATAAAAAGTACAAACCCTGTAGCAGTAGGGGACCGTGTTATATTTGAATTAGAGAAAACAAGCGATGCCGTTACCGGCGTGATCATTGATATTGATACTAGAGACAACTACATCATACGTAAGTCTGTAAATCTTTCAAAACAAACACATATTATTGCGGCAAACATTGATCAATGTTTTTTAATTGTTACTCTCAATAATCCGCCCACATTTACTGCATTTATTGATCGATTTCTAGTAACCTGCGAGGCCTATCATATTAAGGCAATTTTACTTTTTAATAAGGTAGATACTTTTAGCGAAGAAGAGTTTGGCGAAGTAAAATATCTGGCAGAAATGTATCGTGAAATAGGATATACCTGTGTAGGTGTTTCTGCAAAAACCGGTAAAAATGTAGATCAGGTAAAAGATATGATGCTGGGAAAAACCAGTATGTTCTCTGGTCATAGTGGGGTGGGTAAATCTACATTAGTAAATGCGCTAGAGCCTTCATTAGATTTAAAAACTAAGGAAATAAGTGGGCAGCATATGCAAGGACAGCATACAACTACATTTGCAGAGATGTTTGATCTCACCTTTGAAGCACGTATAATAGATACTCCCGGGATTAAAGGTTTTGGTGTTGTTGATATTGAGAAAGAAGAGTTGGGTAATTATTTTCCAGAATTTTTTGCTTTAAAAGATCAGTGTAAATTCAATAATTGCTTGCACATAGAAGAGCCTAAATGCGCAGTAAAAGAGGCACTGGAAAATGATGAGTTAAGTTGGTCAAGATACCAGAGTTATAAGCAAATCATTGAAGGAGATGAAGAAAATTATAGGCGAAACGTTTACGATCAACAACCATAATCATTCTTAATAAATTTGTATGCGTGTAGTAATTCAGCGGGTAAGTGAAGCTTCAGTAACGATAGATAATATAATTAAAGGTGCTATAGGAACCGGATATATGATTTTGCTGGGAATACGAGCAGAAGATACGTTTGAAGATATTGACTGGTTAACATCAAAAATTTGTGGACTTCGTGTTTTTAGTGATTCTCAAGGTTTAATGAATGAAAGTATTATTGATCAAAATGGAGAAATACTTTTAATAAGTCAGTTTACTTTATTTGCATCAACAAAAAAGGGAAATCGTCCTTCATTTTTAAATGCCGCAAAACCAGATATAGCTATCCCATTGTATGAAGAATTTGTGAATATGCTTTCTCAAAAGCTTGGAAAGGCTGTGAAAACTGGCGAATTTGGTGCAGATATGAAAGTTTCTCTGGTAAACGATGGGCCAGTTACAATCACTATTGATTCTAAAAACAGAGAATAACCTGCTTTCATTTTTCGACTTTACCTTATTTTAGCTGTACAAGCTAGAATAAACAGATTATGAAAATCGATAATGCCCAGTTAGCAGTTGACACGTGGATAAAAGATCACGGTGTTCGCTATTTCAACGAACTTACAAATATGGCACAACTTACTGAAGAAGTAGGTGAGGTTGCCCGTATTATTGCCCGTAGATATGGGGAACAAAGTGAAAAAGAGAGTGATAAAAATAAAGATCTAGGAGAAGAACTGGCAGATGTTTTATTTGTAGTTCTATGTCTGGCAAATCAAACTGGTATTAACCTGCAAGAAGCTTTTGACAAGAAACTAGACTTAAAGACAGAAAGAGATCACGATCGCCATCACAATAACGAAAAACTGAAGTAACAGGATTTTCATAATATATTACATTTTGATACTTAAACTACAACAGAAAACACCTCATTTATCAGGAGATGTGCGTATTACCGGTTCAAAGAGTGAAAGCAACAGGCTTTTATTACTTCAAGCACTTTTCGGAAATTTTGAAATAAACAATCTTTCAAATAGCGATGATAGTGATGTGATGCAACGAGCACTGGCATCAACCCAACGTGTGGTAGATATTCATCACGCAGGAACTGCGATGCGCTTTCTTACAGCATATTTTGCAGCTTACGAAGGGCGCGAAACACTGCTTACAGGTAGTAATCGAATGAAGGAACGGCCCATTGGTCTTCTAGTTGACGCGCTTAGAACGCTTGGAGCAGATATTACCTATACTGAAACAGAAGGTTATGCCCCGCTTTTAATAAAAGGGAAAAAGTTAACCAAAAACACGGTTTCTCTGGCGGCGAATGTGAGTAGTCAATATATTTCTGCACTTATGATGATAGGTGCTTCTTTAGAGAAGGGTCTTGAGATTAATCTACTAGGTAATATTACTTCAGTACCCTATATAGAAATGACCCGTTCGCTATTAACGCAGCTGGGTATTGTGAGTAGTTTTGAGAACCAACTCATAAAAATAGAGCCTGCAAAAAATGTCTCGATATCAGAGATGACTGTAGAGTCTGACTGGAGTAGTGTTTCTTACTATTACAGTTTAGTAGCACTATCTAAAACTGCAAAGCTCAATTTGTCTAGCTATAAAAAGGAGAGTTTGCAGGGTGATGCAGTATTGGCAGAACTCTATGATAAATTGGGGGTACAAACTACATTTCTTGAAAATACAATTGTGTTGGAAAAGGAAGTTGAATCAAAGCCGCGACGTGTATCTTTTGATTTGGCAAATTGTCCAGACATTGCCCAGACAATTGCAGTAACATGTTTTGGTTTAGGTGTCGCTTGTGATTTAACCGGTCTGCATACGCTCAAGATTAAAGAAACAGATCGCTTAGAAGCGTTAAAAAATGAATTGACAAAATTAGGAGCTACTATAACAGTTACAGATAAATCACTTCATCTAAAAGAAGGTGGAACTTGTAACGAAAATATCACGATTAAAACCTATCAAGATCATAGAATGGCGATGGCTTTTGCACCTTTGGCTCTAAAAGTGCCAATTATTTTTGAAGATGCAGAGGTTGTAAACAAATCATATCCCGATTTTTGGGCTGATTTTAGAGGCTTGGGCTTTAAAACGGAGCAACTTTAGTATACTATTAAATTAAACCCCGATTTACTTGACAACCCCTACCTTGAGGTTGTATATTTGCACGCTATTTTAAATACCTAAAAAAGACATCCCATGGGAATGAAACTTTCGCATTTTAATTTTGATTTGCCTAATGAGCTATTGGCTGAATATCCTGCAGAAAATAGGGATGAGGCACGTTTGATGGTTCTTAATCGAAAAACTAAGACTATTGAGCACAAGCTTTTTAAAGATATAATAGATTATTTTGAGCCTAATGATATTATGGTTCTTAACAATACAAAGGTTTTCCCGGCACGTCTTTATGGAAATAAAGAAAAAACAGGAGCGCGTATCGAGGTTTTCTTGTTGAGAGAACTTAATTCTGAAACTCGTTTGTGGGATGTACTTGTAGATCCTGCACGTAAGATACGTATTGGGAATAAGCTTTATTTTGGTGATGATGAGAGTCTAGTTGCTGAAGTAATTGACAATACGACTTCTAGAGGTAGAACTTTACGTTTCTTATACGATGGTTCGTACCAGGAATTTAGAAATAAATTGACAGAATTAGGAGAAACGCCACTTCCTAAATATATTAAAAGAGAGGTGGAGCCAGAAGATGCAGAGCGTTACCAGACTATTTTTGCAAAAGAAGAAGGTGCTGTTGCAGCTCCTACTGCAGGGTTACATTTTAGTAAGCACTTATTAAAGCGTCTTGAAATTAAAGGACTTGATTTTGCAGAGGTTACCTTGCATGTAGGTCTAGGAACGTTTAGTGCTGTTGAAGTTGAAGATCTTTCTAAGCACAAAATGGATAGTGAGGAAGCTTATATTAAGCCAGAAGCAGTATCTATTATTAATAAGGCAATTAGCGAGAAGCGCAAGATTTGTGCGGTAGGTACTACCGTTATGCGTACTCTAGAAAGTGCGGTGAGCTCTAACCATACTTTAAATGAATTTGGTGGATGGACAAATAAATTTATCTTTCCTCCTTATGACTTTAGTATTGCAAACTGTATGGTAACTAATTTCCATACGCCTAAGTCTACTTTGATGATGATGGTTTCTGCATTTGCAGGGCACGATTTTATGAAGCAAGCTTATGAAGAAGCAGTAAAAGAAAAATACAAGTTTTATACTTACGGTGATGCGATGTTGATTATCTAATCGAATCATTTATTATAATTTTTAAAATCCCCGGCTATGTCGGGGATTTTTTTAGTATAAAACTTAAGACATTGTATATAGAAAGCAACGTGTTAATTGGTAACTTTACAGCGTGATACAAATTAAAAAAGATATACGAGCATTAACCCGTGATCAACTGCGGGAATATTTTGTAACTCAGGGCGAAAAAGCTTTTAGAGGTAATCAGGTTTATGAATGGTTGTGGAGTAAAGGAGCGCATTCATTTGATGATATGACAAACCTCTCAAAAGAAACCAGAACTTTTCTTGATACTCACTTTGTAATCAATCACATTAAGGTTGATCAAATGCAACGTAGCAAAGATGGCACTATAAAAAATGCTGTAAAGCTGCACGATGATCTTACAGTAGAATCTGTATTAATTCCTACAGCGAGTAGAACAACTGCTTGTGTTTCTTCACAAGTGGGTTGTAGTCTCAACTGTAAATTTTGTGCAACAGCCCGCTTAAAGCGTATGCGTAATCTTAATCCTGATGAAATTTTTGATCAAGTGGTAGCGATAGATCAGCAAAGCCGATTATATTTTGACAGACCTTTATCTAATATTGTATTTATGGGTATGGGCGAGCCTTTGATGAATTATAATAACGTCATAAAATCTATAGAAAAAATTACAGCTCCAGATGGTTTGGGAATGTCACCTAAACGTATTACAGTTTCTACTTCAGGAGTGCCTAAAATAATTAGGAAAATGGCAGACGATGCCGTAAAATTTAATCTGGCTGTATCCTTACATTCAGCACTTGATGAGGTACGTACTGAGATTATGCCATTTAATGAGCAAATGCCACTTATAGAGCTTAAGGAGGCACTTCAGTACTGGTATATAAAAACTAAAAAATTTATTACTTACGAGTATGTTGTCTGGCGTGGTATTAATGATCGGGATCGCGATATCGAGGCATTGATAGATTTTTGTTTAGCTGTACCAAGTAAAGTAAATTTGATAGAATACAATCCTATAGATGATGGTCAGTTTCAACAGGCAGATCCAGAAGCTATAGATAGATATGTAGCCAAGCTCGAAGCACGAGGAATTACCGTAACCGTACGTCGCTCACGCGGAAAAGATATAGATGCCGCTTGTGGTCAATTAGCAAATAAGAATGCGTAATCGCATAAACACTATAATTTAATAGCAGATCTTCAAAATTGAAAGTAGTCGAACAAATTAAGCAGCCTATAGCTCATGAGATGGAACTCTTTGAGCAAAAGTTTTCGCTTTCGATGAAGTCTAAAGTTCCTTTACTTAATAGAATCACCCACTATATTGTAAACCGAAAAGGAAAACAGATGCGACCTATGTTTGTTTTTCTGGTTGCAAAAATGTTAGGAGATGAGCGCTTAAATGATAGGACTTATAGAGGTGCTTCTGTAATAGAGCTAATACATACCGCTACTTTAGTTCACGATGATGTGGTTGACGACAGTTATCGCCGCCGTGGCTTTTTTAGTCTTAATGCACTCTGGAAAAATAAAATTGCCGTTCTAGTGGGTGATTTTTTACTTTCTAAAGGGTTGCTACTTTCTATTGATAACGAGGATTTTGATTTGCTTCAGATTATTTCGGTAGCAGTAAGAGAGATGAGTGAAGGTGAATTGCTTCAAATTGAAAAAGCCCGCAATCTTGATATAACCGAAGAAATTTATTTCGAAATCATACGTCAAAAAACTGCTACTTTAATAGCGGCTTGTTGTGCTATGGGGGCAAGTGCTGTTCACGCCGGTAAAAAAGATATTGAGAATATGCGCAAATTTGGGGAGCTTATAGGGCTTGCTTTTCAAATTAAAGATGACCTTTTTGATTACGGAACTCAAAAAATAGGAAAGCCTACAGGTATAGATATTAAAGAGCAAAAAATGACTCTTCCACTTATTTATGCGGTTAATAATAGTGACAAGAAACAGCGCAAATGGCTCATAAACTCCGTTAAAAATCACAACAAAGATAAACAGCGCGTTAATGAGGTTATTAATTATGTGAAAAAATCTGGTGGATTGGATTACGCTGTAAATAAGATGGTTTCTCTGCAGCAGGAGGCTTTAGGTTTATTAAATAAATATCCAGAATCTAAATACAAAGACTCTCTGGTACTTATGGTGAATTACGTTATTGAACGTAAAAAGTAACTATTCTCAATAGGTTGATCACACGATTTTCTGCAGTTATATTCTACCTATTGTTCACTTTTCTTCTTTAGGAACATAGGTTCTAGCACAGATTTGGTCTTTTTAAACTCTTGGGTTCCTTATTTCTTCAGTTCTAATAACTATTTTTATTTTTTCAGGATGCTTCCATCTTTTTCTAAATATTTGGATGTTGATAATGAGCTATTTAAAAATTAATTTATTTTTTTAATGCTCAGGCAACCATTTGATAAAATTTTGCGTCTATATAAGTGAAGGCAGTTTTAAACCATCTTTTGTGAAAGTCATTTCATTTTTTAATAACGAAAAACAGCTTATAAAGAAAGCCGCTAACGGAAATCGTGATGCACAGCGCGCACTTTATAATCTGCACGCACCAAAAATGCTTAGCGTATGCAGAAGGTATTTAAAAGATGTTATGCAGGCAGAAGAGGCGATGTGCAACGGATTTTTAAAGGTTTTTAAAAATCTAAAATCCTTTAGAGATGAAGGTAGTTTTGAGGGGTGGTTACGGCGAATTATGGTTAATGAATCTATCTCTTATTTACGAAAAGAAGAAAAAATCACTTTTACCGATTTAAAAGAAGATTTTTCTGATGCAAGTTATAGTCCGCAAGATAGTGATTTAGAAGTTGAGCATATTCAAGCATTGATAGATGAATTACCTGAAGGCTATCGCGCTGTATTTGTAATGTATGCAGTAGAAGGTTATAAGCATCAAGAGATAGCAAAGTTACTGGAGATCTCAGAAAGTACTTCTAAAAGTCAATTGTTTAAAGCTAGAAAATTGCTTCAGTTTAAGTTAAAAGAATCTAATTCATATCTCTATGGCACCGATGAAATTTGAAGAGAACATACGTGAGAAGCTTGAGAATCGAGAGATTAATCCGTCTCCTAGTGCTTGGGAGCAAATAGAAAGTGAGCTCAATGCTTCCGCAGCGCGTAAAGAAAATAAGGGCTTTGGGTGGTTTTTTATTGCGGCTAGTTTTATAGGAATACTAGTAATTGCCGGAATGTTTTTTCTAAATACTGATTTACCAGAGAATCAACAGATCGTTGTTAATCCTATTGAAGAAATCAAAACACAAGAACAAATAACAGACGCAATTGAAGAGGTAAATGTATCTGATAAAGAGCTTGAATTGAATTCTAGTCCTGATGATGCACTAGTAAATGAAGAGAAGATCGAAGAAAAACCAGTCATTACTAAAAAGCCAACTCAGATGTTTGCTGCAACCGAGAAAACCAAGAAAATAGTCCCCTTAGAAGAACCGGTTAAAAATCTTATAAATACTGAAGTAGATAATCTACTCTCAAAAGTTGAACAACAAGAAAACACTGGTGTTGTCTATTCTGATGTAGAAATCGATAAGCTTTTGCGAGAAGCACAGCGTGAGATTATCACTGAAAAATTATTTAAGAATGCTCAGCAAGAGGTAAGTGCACAGGCTTTGCTTTATGAGGTTGAGGAAGAGTTGGATCCCTCTTTTAGAGACCGCATTTTTGAAGCGCTTAAAGAAGGCTTTGTGAAAGCCAGAGAAGCTGTCGTTTCTCGAAATAACTAAATATTCATTCATCAATCTTTGGGTAGCCCATCTCCGTCATAGACGGAGAGCGGTGACCTGAAACTAAATCACAAATTATGAGAACTTTAATTTTACTTTTTATTATTGGCTTAAGCTTTCTGCCACACACAATTAATGCTCAAACTGAAGAACAAGTTGAGTCTGTTAAACAGCTTCAAGTTAAAAAAGAAGAAATAGTAAATCAAGAGAAAGAAGGTTTAAAGCTGGAAGTTCTTGCGATTAATAAACGTTTAACCGCTAATGAAATCACTGCAGAACAAGCTAGCGAATTGAAAAAAGAAGCGGCAAAAAAACACGCACGCAACATAGAAGATAAACTCACAATAATTGAAAGTCAGATAGATTTATTAGAGCGTAATGCCGGAGATGAAGATGATGAGAGTGTCTTTGGGATATTTATAGGTAAAAATAAGTTGCGTATAGGTCAAGCTGAAAGAGAGATGGTTTACGATCGTCGTACCACATCAGATATTGTGCTGGCTATAGGATTAAATAATGCAATCATTGATGGTCAAGGTTTGAACGATTCTCCTTATAAAATAGGAGGTAGTCGTTTCTTTGAACTGGGTTATGCATGGAAAACACGCGTTTTTGAAAATTCTAATTTTTTACGCTTAAAATATGGTTTTAGTTTTCAGTTTAATGGTTTGAAGATTGATGATAACCAGTATTTGGTTGAGCAGGGTGATGAGACGGTGCTAGAAACCTATCCTTTGAATCTGGATAAGTCAAAATTTAGAATGGACAACTTAGTCTTTCCTGTTCACTTTGAAATAGGTTCTTCAACTAAGAATGAAGGGGAAAATTATTTTAGATATTCAACAAAAAATAAATTCAAACTTGGTTTAGGTGGTTATGCGGGCTTTAATTTACTTACTATACAGAAACTCAAGTACGAAGAAAACGGAGAGGATCGCAAAGATAAGTTTAAGCAAAATTTCAACACTAATAATTTTATATATGGATTGAGTAGTTATGTTGCATTTGGTGATACAGCGCTCTATGTAAAATACGATCTGAATACTATATTTAAAAACAACCCGTTAGAGCAGCGCAATATTTCTGTAGGATTACGATTTGATATGGATTAACACCTACAAAACCTTCTAAATATGGTATTGAGCCTGTATGCTCAATACCATTTTTTTTATCTAGAATATACAGTCCATTTTTCAGGTCTAAAACTTAATTTTGCAGTCTTCTTTAATTCGATATAAAAAGGAAAACTTAATATAGATTAGCTGCCTTGATTTCAAAAACTACCATAGATAATGTATTTGAAACTGCTCGTGTCGAGGAGGTGATAGGTGATTTTGTAAATCTTAAAAAGTCTGGAAGTAACTTCAAAGGTTTAAGTCCGTTTACAGATGAACGCTCTCCGAGTTTTATGGTCTCTCCGGTCAAACAAATTTGGAAGGATTTTTCTAGTGGAAAAGGGGGGAATGCTGTGGCTTTTTTAATGGAGCATGAGCATTTTACGTATCCTGAAGCAATAAAATATCTGGCTAAAAAGTACAATATAGAAATTGAAGAAACCGAACAAACAGACGAGCAAAAGGAGCAGGCCGATGAACGCGAAAGTATGTATGTGGTTTCTGAATATGCAAAAGACTACTTTCACAATACACTCCTAAATTCTGAAGCGGGTAAGGCTATAGGTCTTACCTATTTTAAAGAGCGTGGGTTTACTTCAGAAACTATTGAAAAATTTCAATTGGGATATTCCCCAGATACCTGGGATGCGTTTACCAGTGAAGCTATACGTAAAGGCTATAAACTAGAATATCTCGAAAAAACCGGATTGTCTATAGTTAAGGACGAAAAGCAATTTGATCGTTTTAAGGGGCGCGTGATGTTTCCTATACAATCATTAAGTGGAAGGATATTAGGTTTTGGAGGGCGCATTTTAACTAATGATAAAAAGGCAGCCAAATATTTAAATAGTCCGGAGAGTGATATTTATCATAAGTCCAAGGTGCTTTATGGTATTTATCACGCAAAACAAGCGATTGCCAAAGAGGATAATTGTTTTTTAGTTGAGGGTTATACCGATGTAATTCAAATGCATCAGTTAGGAATTGAAAATGTAGTTTCTTCTTCAGGGACTGCACTTACGCCAGAGCAGATACGCTTGATAAATCGTCTCACTCCTAATATTACAGTTTTATTTGATGGAGATGCTGCAGGGCAGCGTGCATCCTTGCGTGGTATTGATTTGATTCTCGAGCAGGGAATGAATGTGAAAGTATGCAGTTTTCCCGAGGGAGAAGACCCGGATAGCTTTTCACGAAAAAATACATTAACTGAAGTTCAGGATTTTCTAAAGGAAAATGCTAAAGATTTTATTCAGTATAAGGCTTCTCTTCTTATGCAGGAGGCACAGGGAGATCCTATTAAAAAGGCTGGGCTCGTAAGAGATATGGTTGAGAGCATCGGTAAAATTCCAGATGTAATTAAGCGGGAAATCTATATACAAGAATGTGCGCGTATAATGGATATTAAGGAGGCAGTCCTTTTTAATACGTTAGCTCAAATTTTAAATAAAGGGCAAAAAAATATACCGGCAACTACTAAACCTGCTGCTGGTCAAATGCAGGTTGTAGAAAAGAAAAAGACAGAAAAAGTTGATCGTCAATTTGTATTAGAGCGTAAGCTTATTGAACTTTTGTTGCTCTACGGAAATCAGAAAATCAAGTTTGACGATGTTATTGTTAAAGAGAATGAAGATGGTGATCCTGTCGAAGAACCTATCGTTTTTGAGCTTGATGTATATGAGAAGATTTATCTAGATCTTCAGGAAGATGAAACCGAGTTTGCTAATGAGCAATTCAGGAATTTATACTTAAAATTGATTGATGCACTAACGCAGCAACGTGATAAGTTTAAGATTGATGTTTTTATAAATACGGTAAGTCCTGAAGAAGGAGCGCTCATTTCAGATATAATTCTAAATGAAGATAAGTACGTTTTACATAGGTGGGATACTCAAGAAATTTATGTAAAACTTAAAAAAGATACTATTGCTCAAGTAGTGTCGCAAACAGTGCTTTATCTACGTCGTTTTTACGTTTCACAAAAGATAGAACAACTTGCTGAAGTAATAAAGGTACCTGAGAATTCTTCTATGGAAGTACTAATGGATATCAAAGATTATCAAGAGCTGAATAAATTTATTGCCTTAAAATTAAATAGAGTAGTCTAATACTACAAATCTGAAGTTTGCAATAATCGCGCTTGTTGAATAAGTTCGGCGAGACTACCAGCATCTAATTTTTTAAGTAATCTCGTTTTATACGTGCTAACTGTTTTTTCATTAATGTCTAATGACTCAGCTATATCTTTATTTCGTTTTCCTGAAGAAAGCATATTAAGCACTTCGGTTTCTCTAGTAGATAACTTTTTATATCGGTATGCGAGCGAATTATTCTTGGAGGGATCTGTGTTAGATAGCATTTCTACCAGGGCATTGTTTAGATAAATGCCTCCTCGTGCCACTTGTATTAATGCTTTGAGTACAGTGGCAGAATCTACCGTTTTACCCACATACCCCATCGCACCGGCCTTAATTGCACTAAGAGCATACATCTCCTCCGGATGCGTACTAAAAATCATAATTTTTAATCCGGGAAAATTTCGGCGCAGTTCTTTAATAGCAGATAATCCTTGTAGATTAGGAAGATCAATTTCCATAACTACCAGATCTGGAACTTGGTTTTCTAATGAAGCTTTTAAATCATTACCGTCAACAATAACATCCAGTATTTCGTGATCTGTATTGCGTAGTATGTGCGATAAACCATCAGTAATTACTGGATGGTGATCTGCTATTGTGATTGTAATCATAAGATGGGATTATTCTTCTAGAACGGCTAAAGTAGCATCATTAGTGTAAACTACAAATGCTTTTCGGTGTAAGAATAAATTTACAGGATTAAAGTCATTATTCCTTCAAATTCATTGGGATCTCACAAACCGGAATAGCTTCCATCTTATGTTTATTTGCGTTATTATAGCGTTTATAAATTTCAAATACGGTTTTTTTGCGACCATCAAAATCAGAAGCCGTACTACCTTTTTTATCTTCCTTCATTGCCCATTCTAGCTCATCGTAACTTGCTCCTATTTGATCTTCATCGCTTCGATCATCTTGCCATAGACCATCTGTAGGTTTAGCCACCTGAATACTTTCTGGCACTCCTAAAACTTTGGCTAAAGCATATACTTCGCTTTTCATTAAATCTGCAATAGGACTTAAATCAACACCACCATCTCCATATTTAGTATAAAAACCTACCCCAAAATCTTCTACTTTATTCCCTGTACCAGCAACCAGATATTTATGAATTCCTGCAAAATAATATAATGTACTCATACGCAATCTCGCTCTGGTATTGGCCAGACTAAGTTGTAACTCCGGACTAGCAGATATTTCAGGTAGAGCGGCTTTAAAGACTTCAAAAGTTTCAGTAAGATCTGTATTTACATCACTCACATTTGCAAACTGTTTTTTTAACTTGGCTATGTGCTCTTTACCACGTGTAACGTGTGCAGGAGGTTGATGAATAGGCATTTCTACACATAAAGTGCGTAAACCCGTTCTGGCGCAAAGTGCAGAAGTAACAGCACTGTCTATGCCACCACTAATACCTACAACAAAACCATTTATATTAGCATTAATTGCATAATTTTTTAACCAGTTTACGATGTGATCAATAACTTTTTCAGTTTGCATATAGAACAAATTAATTAGATGTAAATACTACCTTTGCGGCGCAATTTTTTGTTATGGTGAATTTACTAAATTTAAGAAAGTCTGAAGTAGCAGGCAGGTCTATACTTGGCCTATTTAATATTTTTTTAGGGGTTTCTTTATTTTTTATAACGGCTTGTAAGAATGATGCAAAATTACCTGAAGATATTTCTAAAATTGCAATTGAAGTAAAGATTGATAGATTTGATAAAAAATTTGCACGTATAGACTCTGCGCACTTACCACAATTAATAAGCGAATATCCCTATTTGTTTCCTTCAGAATATCCAGATGCGTTTTGGGTTTCAAAAATAAAAGATACCATTCAGCTCGAATTAAATACAGAGGTGGCTAAAGCATTTCCTGATTTTAAGGAAACTACGAGTGATTTGGAAAATGTATTCAAACATATTAAATACTATTACCCAAAGTTTGAGGAGCCAAGAGTTGTTACCATTACTTCAGATGTTTCCTATAAAATGCCGGTTGTGTTAACTGACAGTTTACTATTGATTGGTCTGGATAATTATTTAGGACCAGAACATCCTTTTTATGATGGCATACAGCGGTTTTATACACAAAACTTTAGAAGAGAGCAGATAGATGTAGATGTGGCAGAGGCTTTTGTGTCAAAATTGATTGCTCGTAAAGGAAATAGAAGATTTTTAGATGAAATGATTTATCACGGTAAGCGACTCTATATGATGGAAGCTTTACTGACTCTAAAGCCGAAAAGCGAAGTTTTGGATTATACGACAGATCAATATGAATGGGCAGTAGCAAATGAAGTTGATATCTGGAAGTATTTTGTAGAGAACAAATTACTATTTGAGACAGATAGTAAATTGTTAAGTCGCTTTATAAATCCTGCTCCATTTTCTAAATTTTATTTAGATTTTGATAATGATAGTCCGCCTCGCTTAGGCAGATATATAGGCTGGCAAATTGTGAAGCGTTACATGGAGCGTACAAATGTTCCGCTGCAAATGCTTCCTGAAAAAAGCACTGATGAAATCTTTGAAAAAGCAAATTATAAACCCCGTAATTAAACCCAGTTTATGAAAACTGAAATAAAAATAAATGTAGAATTAGACGCAAACCGTGTACCTGAAAAAATTTCTTGGACTGCTCCTGATGGAGGTGTTTCTAATGAACCGGCAAAAGCATTAATGCTTGCTCTTTGGGATGCAAAAACGCAAGAAGCAGCACGTATTGATTTATGGACAAAAGATATGCCTGTAGATGAAATGAAGGTATTTTTTCATCAGACTTTAGTAAGTATGGCAAAAACATTTCAGCGTGCAACAGATGATGAGAAAATGTCTGCGACGATGATGGATTTCTGTGATTATTTTGCTGAAAAGTTAGAGCTAAAGAAATAAAAATGAAGCTCGTATTTGTTTACAATGCAAATTCTGGAAAGCTTAATGGTTATCTAGACAGCTTGCATAAGGTTATAAGTCCTAAAACCTATCCTTGTAGTTTATGCGATATCACCTACGGTGTGCTTAAAATTAAACCGGAGTGGCAAGCTTTTAAAGATAGAACTAACCTGAATTTAGAATTTCATCATCTTGATGAGTTTGAAAATAAATTTGGGTCGATTACTAGAGCGCGATATACCTATCCGATTATTTTGGAAGAGCATAATGGAGCGTTAGAAATATTTCTTAGTAAAGAAGAACTCAATGGTTTAAAAGATGAAAACGAGTTAATTAAGTGTATTGAATCAAGAACTACTGCTCTTTAAGCTGTTCATTTATCGCACCTATATAGTTAAGAATTTCTTCCTTTCCTACACTATTTGAGGCGCTACTCACAAAGTAATTAGGCATTTCTAGCCAAGCCCCTTCTAAAAGTGCTTGTTTGTAATTTTCTATATTACGCTCAAGCGCTTTTGGTTTAAGCTTATCTGCTTTAGTAAAGATTATTGAAAACGGAATTTGTTTTTCGCCTAGATATTGCATAAAGTCCCTGTCAATTGGTTGCGGTTCGTGTCTGCAATCTATAAGTACAAAAGCAGAAACCAACTGTTCGCGTTCTTCAAAATATTGAGTAATGAATTTTTGGAATTCTTTTTTTGCTTTTTTAGAAACTCGAGCATATCCATACCCAGGTAAATCTACAAGATACCAAGATTCATTTATCGTAAAATGATTTATAAGCTGAGTTTTACCTGGACGACCAGACGTTTTTGCTAAATTTTTACGATCGGTAAGCATATTTATTAAGCTAGACTTACCTACGTTTGACCTACCTATAAAAGCATACTCTGGCATTTTATTTTGTGGACATTTTGCCACGTTAGAGTTGCTTACAAGAAATTCAGCAGATTTAATTCGCATGGTCTGTTTTTAGTAATTGCGGTCTTTAAGCCACTGAGATAAAATCTCATTAAATTCAATTGGGCGCTCCATCATCGCTGCATGGCCACATTTATCTATCCAAAATAAATCAGAATCTGGCAGCAGTTTATTAAAATCTTCTGCAACTTCTGGTGGTGTAACATTATCATTACGGCCCCATATTATACAAGTAGGCGTGGTCATATGTGGTAAATCCTGAGCCATATTATGACGTATAGCACTTTTTGCAATAGCTAAAGTTTTAATAAGTTTATTACGATCATTCACAGTCTCGTAAACTTCATCTACAATTTCTTTAGTAGCGACTGCAGGATCGTAAAATACATCTTCGGCTTTTTTCTTTATATATTCATAATCTCCACGCTTAGGGTAACTTTCTCCCATCGCACTTTCATACAAACCAGAGCTGCCTGTTATTACTAATGCTTTAGTAGCTTCAGGATAAAGCTTTGTATGTATTAGTCCTATATGACCACCTAAAGAATTACCTAGTAAGATAGGGTCTTCATATCCTCTAAGCTTAATAAATTCATTTAAGTAGTTTGCAAATGTTTTAACCCCAGTCTTAATGAGGGGCATCGAGTATAAGGGCAATTCTGGAATTACAATTTTGTAACCAAGCTTTGAAAAATGTTCAGTGACTTCATCAAAATTGCTTAGCCCGCCCATTAGTCCGTGAAGAATAATTATAGGGGTTCCTTCGCCAGCTTCTAGATAGGTGAATTTTCCCTGTGTTTTTAATTGGTGCTTCATAATTGGTCGGCAAGAGGCTTTCGCACAAATATAGACATTTACACTAAAATCAAAATTTAAAAATAGCGTGATTATAGAAGTCAGAGCTGGTATTCATAACAAGAGGTTTGCTTACAGACTAATAGCCCAATTTTAACTTTTGAGGAGTAGTCAACAAGTGGGGAGACTTATTAACAAAGTGGTAGATTGTGGGAGATTGTGGTAATAAATTCTCTATATTTGAAATTGTAAAATCTAAAACCTACAGTATTAGTGCTCAGCCTAATAGGGACATATGAATGTAAAGTTGATGCTAAAGGCCGTCTTATGATGCCTTCTGCATTGAAAAAACAGCTCGCAAAAGAGTTGCAGGAGGGCTTTGTGATAAAGCGTTCTGTTTTTAATTCTTGTTTAGAGTTGTGGCCTATGTCTGAGTGGGAAGTGATGATGGCAAAATTAAATGGTCTCAATCGCTTTGTTAAGAAAAATGTGGAGTTTATTAGAAGGTTTACAGCTGGTGTAAAGCTAATAGAGGCAGATGCTTCGGGTAGATTATTAATTCCCAAAGACTTGATTTCATTTGCTTCGATTTCAAAAGATATTGTTTTAACCTCTGGTGGGAACATTATTGAGATCTGGGATTTAGTAGCATATGAGGTTGCAGTAAGCGACAACGATGGTGATTTTGCTGCATTAGCAGAAGATGTTATGGGAGGTCAAAACGATATAATAGATGAGTTATCATAATCCAGTATTATTAGATGAGACTGTAAGTGGTTTGGCGATTAAGCCAGACGGCATTTATGTAGATGTAACATTTGGAGGAGGAGGCCATTCTCGGGAGATACTTAATCGACTTGGTGAGGACGGAAAGTTATTTGCCTTTGATCAAGACGCAGATGCGTTAGAGAATAAGATTGACGATCCCAGATTTACATTAATACACGAGAACTTTCGGTTTGCTAAGCGTTTTTTGCGGTTTTATGGTGCTTCACAAGTAGATGGGGTTTTAGGAGATTTTGGAGTTTCGTCACATCAGTTTGATGTTGCAGAACGTGGTTTTTCAACACGATTTGATGCGGAGCTGGATATGAGGATGAATCAAAAAAACAAATTATCTGCTTATCACGTAGTTAATGAGTATGCTGAAGAGGATATAAGCAGAGTGCTGTTACAATATGGTGAGTTGAGAAGTGCACCTAAAATTGCACGCACCTTAATCTCAGTGCGTAAAGAGGGAGCTATAAAAACTACGGAAGCTTTAAAGCTTGCATTAAAACCTTTTCTTCCGCAGAACAGGGAGAATAAAGTTTTGGCGCAGGTGTATCAGGCGATACGTATTGAAGTAAATCAAGAAATCGAAGTTCTAAAAGATTTTCTCAACCAAACTGAAGAAATTATTAAGACGGGTGGCAGGCTAAGTTTAATCTCCTATCATTCATTAGAAGATAGGTTGGTAAAGCGATACATGCGTAATGGCTTATTTGAAGGCGAACCTGAGAAAGATATGTTTGGCAATTTTACAGTGCCTTTTAAAAAAGTAGGTGGTCTTATCGTTCCCGGTAAGGCAGAAATTAAAGAAAATAATAGAGCGCGTAGTGCAAAATTACGTATTGCTGAAAAAGTATAAATCGTTTTGAAGCAAGGTATTTATAACATATTAAAAGGAAAGTTTCTTTTTAGCGATGACGCTATGAGAAACTGGCGAATGATTATTTTTTTATCATTCCTGGCGATTATTATGATAGGTAGTTCGCATCGAGCAGATAAAAAAGTACACGAGATTTCAAGTTTAAGTGCAGAGGTTAAAGAGCTGCATAGTGAGTTTGTAGATGCCCGGTTGGAGGCGCGAAGATCTAAAATGGAAAGCGTGGTGACGCGAAAAGTAGCAGAGAGCGGTCTGGCACCGTCATTAACACCGCCTAAAAAAATTAACGTAACTAAAGAACCTTAAGTTCTAATGGCAACAAGCGAAAAGAACATACTTAATAGAATGTACTTGGTGGCGGGAGCAATGTTTCTCTTTGCCTTTTTTGTTGCGTTTAAACTTATCAATATTCAAGTTTCTGAAGGAGATAAGTACAAGGCTCTTGCAGAGGCTAGAACCGAGCGTATGTTTACGATACCTGCAAACCGAGGTAATCTATATGCTGGAGATGGTAGTTTATTAGCCACATCGGTACCTAAATACGATATCCGGTTTGATGCACTGGCTCCAACACAATCAGATTTTGAGCAGCATGTTCAAGGATTAGCAAAAGGACTGTCTGCAGAGTTAGGCAAGCCTGTAGAGCATTATATAAGTACACTACGTAAGGCGCGAGTAAACAAGAATCGGTATTTATTATTAGCTAGAAACCTAGGGTACTCAAAATATCTTGCAGTAAAAAAATTACCGCTTTTTAATAAAGGACCTTATAAAGGAGGGATAATTACAGAGCAGCGTACGGTGAGAGAGCATCCGCTAGATAAAATTGCCGAGCGTACTATAGGATATGATCGTTTAACTGAATACGGAAGATATAGTGAAGCGGGTCTTGAAGGAGCTTTTGGTACGTATTTAAGAGGTAAGGAGGGAAAACGACTTAAGCAACGCATTGCAAAAGGGCAATGGAAGCCTATAGGTGATGACAATATTGTAGAGCCTCAGGATGGCTATGATGTTATTTCTACAATAGATGTAAATATTCAAGATATCGCACATCACGCATTGCTAGAATCTTTAGAAAAATTTGAAGCAGATCACGGTTGTGTTGTAGTTATGGAAACTAAAACCGGAGAGGTAAAGGCGATTTCTAATCTGGGTCGTATGGAAGATGGTGGTTATTACGAGGATCGTAATTATGCCATTTATGAATCTGCAGAACCCGGCTCAACATTTAAGCTAATGTCTATGGTAGCTGCCCTAGAAGATAAGGTTATAGATAGTAGTGATGTGGTAGATACAGAAAATGGAAGAGTGAAATTCTATAACCGTACGGTTTACGATTCTCATTGGGGAGGTTACGGAAAGATAAGTGCAGCACGCGCATTTGAACTTTCTTCAAATACCGCATTTGCCAAAATGATTAATGAAAATTATAAAGATGATCCTAAGCGCTTTTTAAAGCGCCTTTATAATATGGGCCTTAATGACAAGCTGGGATTAGAAATTAAAGGTGAAGGTTCCCCGCGATTCCCATATCCGGGAGATTCTAACTGGTATGGTACTACCCTACCGTGGATGGCCTTTGGATACGGAGTTTCTTTAACTCCTTTACAAACGTTAACATTCTACAATGCAATTGCAAATAATGGAGAAATGGTTAAGCCACGCTTCATTAAAGAAATTAAAAAATGGGATGTTTCTGTAGAAAAGTTTGAAAAACAGGTGATCAATCCGGCGATTTGTTCTCAAACAACTATAGATAAAGTAAAAGCGATGATGCTTAATGTAGTTGAGCGAGGCACGGCGGCTAATATATACTCAAAAGATTTTTCTATGGCCGGTAAAACCGGAACATGTCAAACAGAGTATTGGTTAGAAGAAGGTAAATACATCGCATCTTTCGCAGGTTATTTTCCGGCAGAAGATCCTAAGTACTCTTGTATTGTGGTTGTTCATAAGCCAAAAAAGAGTTTAGGATACTACGGAAATATCGTAGCTGCACCAGTATTTAAAAAAATAGCACAAAAAATATACAGTGATACACCTATAACCGATGAGGTTCGCTTAGCTGATTCAAACCCAAAGCCGGTTATTCTAGACTATGAAGGGTATTATACAAAATCGCAAAACAAAGCACAGACTATTCCTAATGTAAAAGGGATGAGTGGGATGGATGCAATTTCAATATTAGAAAACCTTGGGCTTCAAGTGGAGTATAAGGGTATTGGAAAAGTTAGAGAACAATCTTTAAAAGCGGGTCAAAAATTAAGTAAGAATCAAAAAATAATTTTACAGCTGTCGTGATTTTATTAAAAGACATATTATATAAAGTAACGCTGGAGTCTGTTACCGGAAACCCTAATGTTCCCGTTAATAGTATTCAATTTGATTCGCGTCTAGTGGGGCTTAATGATGTATTTGTTGCTGTTAAAGGTACTCAAAGCGATGGGCATGCGTTTATAAAAAATGCTGAAGATCAAGGAGCAATTGCTATCATATGCGAAGAAATGCCGTCAAATTTTGTTAATGGTATCACGTATGTTCAGACTTCAGATTCTGCCAGAGCTCTAGCTATAATAGCTTCTAATTATTACAATACGCCGTCAGAAAATTTGAAGTTAGTAGGAATTACCGGAACAAATGGTAAGACTACTATTGCGACGTTATTATATCAATTATTCACTAAAGCAGGTTTTAAAACTGGTCTATTATCAACGGTGAAAGTCGTGGTTGCTGACAAAGAGTATCCTGCGACGCATACAACACCAGATTCGCTTACGATAAATAAGTATCTGTCTGAAATGAATGAGGCGGGTGTAGAATACTGTTTTATGGAAGTGAGCTCACATGGTATTCATCAAATGCGTACAGAAGGGTTGCATTTTGCAGGTGGGATTTTTACAAACCTTACACATGATCATTTAGACTATCATAGCAGTTTTTCAGAATACAGGGATGTTAAGAAATCATTTTTTGACAATTTACCTAAAACAGCTTTTGCGCTTGTAAATGCAGATGATCGCAATGGGCAAATTATGCTGCAAAATACGAAGGCAAAAAAAGTTACCTATGCTCTAAAATCGTTTGCAGATTATAGAGCTCAGATTTTAGAAAATCAGTTTTCTGGATTGTTACTTAAAGTGAATGAACAGGAAGTGTGGGTAAAGCTTATTGGTTCATTTAATGCCTATAATGTTTTAGCGATTTATGCAGCTTCAGAATTATTAGGATTATCCCAGATTGAGGCACTTCAGTACTTATCGGAATTAACAAGTGTAAGCGGAAGATTTCAATATCTGATTTCAGCAAAAAAAATAACTGCTATCGTTGATTATGCACATACACCAGATGCATTAAAAAATGTTTTAGAGACAATTAATGATATACGCACAAAGAATGAAAATCTTATTACAGTGGTAGGTTGTGGTGGCGATCGTGATCGTACAAAACGTCCTGCAATGGGTAAAATAGCTGCTGCTCTAAGCAGTAAGGTGATTTTTACAAGCGACAACCCACGTAGTGAAAATCCTGAAACGATAATTGAAGAAATTGAAAAGGGTGTTGAGCCTTTAGACTATAAAAAAACGCTTGCGATCACGTCTAGAAAACAAGCAATTAAGACTGCTTGCCAACTAGCTGAAGAAAATGATATTATCCTAATTGCTGGGAAAGGTCACGAGACCTATCAGGAAATAATGGGCAAGCGTACAGATTTTGACGACTACAAAATCGTGCAGGAATTATTAATCGAATTAAATAAATAAATCAAAAACGCAAAACGCGTAATTGAACTTTAAAATATGTTGTACTACCTGTTTGAATACTTAGAGCGCGCATACAACTTCCCTGGAGCAAGTCTTTTTGGGTTTATAACATTCAGAGCGGCAATTGCAATTTTAATGTCGTTAGCTATCTCAACAATTTGGGGAAAACGCATTATTCTTTATTTGCAAAAAAAGCAATTGGGGGAGTCTATACGTGACTTAGGTTTAGAAGGGCAGGTTGAAAAAGCAGGGACACCTACAATGGGTGGGCTTATAATAATTCTAGCGACTTTGATACCGGTTCTTTTACTGGCAAAACTAGAAAATGTATATGTCATTTTGCTAATAGTTACAACCCTGTGGATGGGTGCAATAGGATTTATAGATGATTTTTTAAAAATTAGAAAAAAGAATAAAGAAGGCTTAAGCGGAAAGTTTAAAATATTTGGTCAAATAGGTTTAGGGGTTATCGTAGGCGCTACCATATTTTTTCATCCCGGAGTTACTGTCAAGGAAGAGATTGCCAATAGTCCTGCACAACAAGAAGAGCTTGTAGATAGTAGTTCTAGAGAGTTTTCTTCAGAAGAAAAAGCACTAACAACTACTATACCTTTTGTTAAAAATAATGAGATCGATTATAGTGTTTTAGTGAGTTGGTTAGGCCCCGATTATGTAAAATACTCTTGGTTATTATTTATACCTATAGTAATTTTTATAGTCACTGCAGTTTCAAATGGAGCTAACCTAACAGACGGAATTGACGGATTAGCTGCTGGTACATCTGCAATAATTGTGCTCACACTTGGGATTTTTGCCTGGGTTTCTGGTAATATCATTTTTAGCGATTATCTGGATGTGATGTATATACCCAGATCTGGAGAGATGGTAATTTTTATCACGGCGTTTGTAGGATCGCTGGTTGGTTTTTTATGGTACAACACGTATCCGGCTCAGGTGTTTATGGGAGATACGGGAAGTTTAACCATAGGTGGAATTATCGCTGTGATTGCTATAGCCATTCGTAAAGAGCTATTAATACCTATTCTATGTGGTGTCTTCTTTATGGAAACGCTATCGGTGATGTTGCAGGTGAGTTGGTTTAAGTACACGAAGAAAAAATTTGGTGAGGGCAGACGTATATTTTTAATGTCGCCACTTCATCATCATTATCAGAAAAAGGGTATTCACGAGAGTAAAATCGTAACTCGTTTTTGGATTATAGGAATTTTACTAGCGATTATAACCATTGTAACGCTAAAGGTTAGATAGATGAAGCGGTTAGTAATTTTAGGCGGTGGAGAGAGTGGTGTAGGAACTGCGATTTTAGGTAAAAAACAAGGGTATGCTGTATTTGTATCAGACTTTGGGAAGATAAAGAAAAGCTACCAGGACGTTCTTAATGATTATGAAATTAAATGGGAAGATGGCGGACATACAGAATCGCTAATTCTTAATGCAGACTTAGTGATGAAAAGTCCGGGAATACCAGACAAAGCACCGCTAATTAAGCAATTAAAAGCAAGTAATATTTCAGTTATTTCTGAAATAGAATTTGCTGCTCTTTATACACAGGCAACCTTGATTGGCATTACCGGAAGTAATGGTAAGACCACAACCACCATGTTGATGGCTCATATTCTGAAAGAAGCCGGATTAAAAAGTGTGGCGGCGGGAAATATAGGAGACAGCTTTGCAAAATGGGTAGCATTAGATGATCAGGATTATTATGCGCTAGAGATAAGCAGTTTTCAATTAGATGGTATTGAAAAATTTGCTCCGCATATTGCGATTTTGACAAATATTACACCAGATCATCTGGACCGATATGAGTATGAATTTGAAAATTATATACGGTCAAAATTTAGAATAGCGGAGAATCAGACAGAAGCAGATTATTTAATATATGATGCAGATGATAAAGTGATAGTTGAGTGGTTAGAAAAACATCCAGTAAGGTCTAAGCTGATGCCGTTTTCTATCACTAAAGAATTAAAACAAGGTGCTTATTATGCACAAGAAAAAATAAACATAATAACTGACGATACGAGAATGACTATGTCAACAAAAAAATTAGAAATTAAAGGTGCACATAATACAAAGAATGCAATGGCGGCAGCGACAGCTTCTCGATTATTAAGTATTCGTAAGGCGACTATTAGAGAATCGTTAGAAGGGTTTCAGGGAGTTGAACACCGCTTAGAATATGTATTAAAAATTAATAACGTTTCATATATAAACGATTCAAAAGCTACCAACGTTAATGCAACATTTTATGCATTAGATAGTATGAGCGCCCCTACAGTATGGATTGTGGGAGGTGTAGATAAAGGGAACGATTATAAGGATCTTTTTCCGCTTGTGAATGAGAAGGTGAAAGCAATAGTATGCTTAGGTGTAGATAATGCAAAATTATTACACACGTTCAGCAATATGGTTGAGACTATTATTGAAACAGAATCTATGACAGAAGCTGTGAAGATAGCTTACAAGCTGACAGATAAGGGAGATAACGTGTTGTTGTCACCTGCCTGTGCAAGTTTTGATTTATTTGATAATTATGAAGATCGCGGAAGACAATTTAAAAATGCGGTTAGAAACTTATAGTAATTTATAATTCATTGTAAATAGGGAATACATTGAGTACATCAAAAAACATATTTGCTACATTAAAGGGGGATCGTTCTATCTGGGCGATCACCGCTTTTCTTGCATTATTTTCTTTTTTGCCGGTATTTAGTGCTAGTAGTAATCTGGCGTATTTATATGGAGGGAATGGAGATACATTTCCGTATTTACTACGCCATTTTATGCATCTCGTATTAGGTTTTGCTATAATTTATGGCGTACATAAAGTGCCTTCGCATTATTTTAAAGGTCTTTCTATAATAGGAATTCCAGTAGTCATCATTTTATTAATCGTGACTATGGCTCAGGGAACAACTATAGATGGGTCAAATGCAAGTAGGTGGATTAAAGTTCCGTTTGTGGGAATTACTTTTCAAACATCTACATTGGCATCGGTTGTATTAATGATTTATATCGCGCGCTATCTTTCACGAATTAAAGATAAAACCATAACCTTTAAAGAGAGCATATTACCCTTATGGGTGCCGGTGGCTCTTATTTTAGGTATGATTTTGCCGGCCAATTTCTCTACTACAGCTATCATATTTGTAATGGTGCTTACGCTTGTATTTCTTGGCGGTTACCCGATTAAGTATTTAAGTATAATAGTAGTCTCAGGTCTACTTGTATTAACGCTTTTTATTTTGGCTGCTAAAGCGTTTCCGGGTGTATTTCCTAACCGTGTTGATACCTGGATAAGTAGGATAGATAGTTTTTCTGATAATGAAGATAGTGAAGGGGATTATCAGATAGAAAAGGCAAAGATAGCAATAGCGACCGGTGGTCTTGTGGGTATGGGCCCAGGAAAGAGTATTCAAAAAAACTTTTTACCGCAATCATCATCAGATTTTATCTATGCTATAATTGTTGAAGAATTTGGTCTAGTTGGTGGATTGACACTTTTAGTTATGTATTTGCTGCTATTATTTAGAATTCTGGTAATTGCAAATAAAGCGCCCAGCGTATTCGGAAAGTTAGCCGTAATAGGGGTGGGAATTCCTATCGTATTTCAAGCATTAATAAATATGGCTGTTGCTGTTGAGTTGTTCCCGGTTACTGGGCAAACCTTGCCGCTTGTAAGTAGTGGAGGAACCTCGATATGGATGACCTGTCTTGCTATAGGAATAATATTAAGCGTAAGCGTAAAACGAGGAGAAGTAAAAATTAAGGACGAAGAAGAAATGAATCCGCTAGATATATTAAGCGAAACCATTTAAGAACTTAAAAAAGATTTGAAGAACTATAAATTCATATTATCAGGTGGTGGAACCGGGGGGCATATTTACCCGGCAATTGCTATTGCAGATGCTTTAAAAGTGAAATATCCGACTGCGGAGTTTCTTTTTGTAGGATCTCAAGATCGTATGGAAATGGAAAAAGTACCGGCTGCAGGATATAAAATTGAAGGATTATGGATCGCAGGTTTGCAACGTAAACTAACATTTGCAAATTTGATGTTTCCGTTTAAACTAATTAGCAGTTTAATTAAATCTGCCCGAATAATTATAAAATTCAAACCAGATGCGGTTATAGGTACAGGTGGTTTTGCAAGCGGACCTTTATTAGAAATGGCCACACGTTACGGTAAACCAACGCTTATACAAGAGCAAAATAGTTTTGCAGGTATAACCAATAAATTACTGGCAAAGAAAGTTGATACTATATGTGTAGCATATGAAAATATGCAACAGTTTTTTCCGTCCGAAAAAATTGTTATTACGGGAAATCCAGTGCGCCAAGATTTGTTAGATATCAATTCAAAACGTGAAACAGGTATTGCCAAATATAATCTTGACGCTTCAAAAAAAACGCTTGTAGTATTAGGCGGAAGCCTCGGAGCCCGAGCGATAAATAAATTAATCGATAACGAATTACAATTTATTTTAGATCAAAACGTACAAGTTTTATGGCAATGCGGTAAGATCTATTATGAACAGTATAAACACCACAATGCATCTGTAGAGGTTCAAGTTGTATCTTTTATAGATACAATGGATCTGGCTTATGCCTCAGCTGATATAATTATAAGTAGAGCCGGAGCGGGATCTGTGTCAGAATTAGCACTGGTAGGGAAGCCGGTGATATTTATTCCATCTCCCAATGTCGCTGAAGATCATCAGACAAAAAATGCAGAAGCGATAGTGGATAAAGATGCTGCTTTGCTCATAAAAGAAAAAGATCTAGACGGTGCGTTTAGAAATCAGTTTTTAGGATTAATAAATGATGAAAATAGACAGGAGATATTAGGAGCTAATATTTTGAAATTGGCTAAACCTGATGCAACACAACAGATAGCGGATCAAATAGAAAAAATGCTTAAAAAGCAATAACAACACGCGTAATTGAATAGTTTAAATAACATATCTAATTTTTATTTTATCGGTATTGGCGGTATAGGTATGAGTGCTCTAGCGCGTTACTTTAAAGCTGCTGGTAAAAATGTTTCGGGCTATGACAAAACACCTTCAGAAATTACGCGATCTCTAAATGCACTTGGGATTGACATAACTTTTAATGATTCTCTTAATGAGATAACTGCACTTTATAAAAATCAGCAAAATACACTAGTTGTATATACACCAGCTGTTCCTACGACTCATTTAGGATATCAATATTTTCAGCAGAATAATTTCAAAATATTAAAACGCGCAGCAGTTTTGGGCTTGCTTACGCAATCAAAATTTTGTCTGGCAGTAGCTGGCACTCATGGTAAAACAACCACAAGCGCTATGTTAGGTCATTTAATGGCTTCCTGTGAGTTACCTGTAACTGCTTTTTTAGGAGGTATTGCCGAAAATTATCAAAGTAATTTAATACAGCAAGGTGAAGAGATCGTAGTTGTAGAGGCAGATGAATTTGACAGATCGTTTATGCAACTATATCCTAATATAGCAGCAATCACATCTATGGATGCAGATCATTTAGATATTTATGGTGATTCTGAAACATTACAAAATAGTTTTAAAGATTTTGCAGCTCAAGTAAAAGAGGATGGCGTGTTATTTATAGCTAACGGTTTGCCATTAGACGGTATTACCGTAGGTGTCGAAGATAATTCGCTTTATACCGCTATAAATGTTAATATAGAAAATGGAGCTTATCACTTTGATTTAAAATATCCCGGTGGTATGCTTAAAGATCTGGTACTTAACCTACCTGGCAGACACAATCTGTCAAACGCGATAACTGCTTTGGCGATGGCTTTAGAATATGGCTGCCCTGCCGATAAGCTCGCCAAAGCGCTAGTCGCATTTAAAGGGGTTAATCGCAGATTTACATATAGAATTCAGAAAGAAAAGCAGGTGCTTATAGATGATTATGCGCATCATCCTACAGAAATTGATGCAGTGCATAATGCTGTTCGGGAAATGTATCCTAACAAAAGAGTCCTAGGAGTTTTTCAGCCTCATTTATATAGTCGTACTCGGGATTTCATGGAAGATTTTGCAAGAAGTTTATCGCAGTTTGATGAGCTATTGTTATTAGATATTTACCCTGCACGTGAACAGCCGATAGAAGGAGTAAATTCTCAGGAATTACTAAACTTAATTACTGTCGCTAGAAAGCGGTTAGTTACAAAAGAGAATCTAGAGGCAAAAATGAAAGCTTCAAAAGCAACTGTCAAGGTAATGATGGGCGCAGGAGATATTGGGGAAGAAATATTGAAAATCACTAAATCTTTTAGCGAATGAAGATAGGGTGGTTTTATATAAGAATGTTTTGTTTACTAGTAGTCACTTTGTTTTTAGTAGCATTTTCGCACAGGCGAAATTCAGATCGAACAATAAAAGCGGTAGAAGTAAATTTTGAAGCAGGAGCAAACCTATTTATAACTGCTGAAACGGTTGATAAATTGTTGATACAAAATGGAAAACCCTTAGAGGGACAGCGGAAAGAAATTCTAGTTTTGAAAAACTTAGAGGATAAGTTAGATTCGCACGCAATGATTTCTGATGCAGATGTTTACCTAACCCTTGATGGTGTGGTAGGTGCAACTGTAAAACAGAGAAAGCCTCTGGGTCGCGTGCAAGCGCAAAAACCTTTTTATATTGATGAGAATGGTTCATATATGCCATTGTCAACAAACTATTCTGCTCGGGTACCATTAATAGATGGAGTATCACGCGAGCAAATAAAAGAGGTTTATCCACTTTTAAATTATTTACAGCAAGATGATTTGCTTGCAAAGCAGGTTATAGGGATTAGCCGAAAAGCAGATGGTAATTACAGTTTAACGCCGCGGGTATTAAACTATAACATCACTTTAGGAAAGATTAAAGATTTGCAAAGCAAGTTTGCAAACTATAAAGCTTTTTATCAAAAGGCGATTAAAGACAATAGTCTCCCAAATTATAAGAATATAGACCTGAGATTTAAAGGCCAGGTAGTTGGGACAAAAATTTAAGTTATGGAACAGAAAGACATAGCAGTAGGATTAGACATTGGTACTACCAAAATTGTCGCTATGATAGGTCGCTACAACGATTATCATAAGTTAGAAATTTTAGGAATTGGCAAGTCTAAGAGCCTTGGTGTTCATAGAGGGGTTGTAAATAATATTACACAAACCATACAGTCTATTCAGCAAGCCGTGCAGGAAGCAGAAAGTGTCTCTGGTATGAAGATTGAAGATGTGGTGGTAGGAATTGCGGGACAACATATACGCAGTTTACAACATAGTGATTACATAACTCGAGCAGATGCAGACCAGGTAATAGGTCCGCGTGATATTGATATGTTATGCAATCAAGTACATAAATTGGTAATGCTTCCGGGAGAAGAGATTATTCATGTACTTCCGCAGGAATACAAAGTAGACGGTCAAGCCGAAATTACACAGCCCATAGGGATGTATGGAGGGCGACTTGAGGCGAACTTCCATGTGGTAGTAGGCCAGGTAAGTAGCATACGCAACATAGGAAGATGTGTGAAAAGCGCCGGTCTCAATCTGGATAAAATTACATTAGAACCTCTGGCGTCGGCGAATGCTGTTTTGAGTCAAGAAGAGAAAGAGGCAGGTGTAGCTTTAATAGATATAGGTGGAGGTACAACAGATCTTGCGATTTTTAAAGACGGTATAATACGTCATACTGCTGTTATCCCTTTTGGGGGTAATGTTATTACCGAAGATATTAAAGAAGGTTGCAGTATAATAGAAAAACAGGCAGAACTACTCAAAATAAAATTTGGATCTGCTTGGCCTGGTGAGAATAAAGATAATGAGATTGTTTCTATACCTGGTTTACGCGGTAGAGAACCAAAAGAGATCACGTTAAAGAATCTCTCTAAAATCATTCATGCTCGCGTTGTGGAGATTGTAGAGCAGGTCTATTTAGAAATAAAAAATTACGGTCACGAGGAGCAGAAAAAGAAGCTTATTGCTGGTATAGTTCTTACAGGTGGTGGTTCACAGTTGAAGCATTTAAAACAACTTGTGGAATATATAACCGGAATGGATACTCGTATAGGCTATCCTAATGAGCACCTAGCTGGTGATAGTGATTCGGAGACTACGAGCCCCTTGTATGCAACTGCCGTAGGCCTGGTAATGAACAGTCTTGAACACCGCAGGAATGAACCTGAAGCACAACAGGATACTGCAATTGTTGAAGAAGAGGTTATTGAGGAGCAGCCGGAAACAGCAATAGAGACAGATGAGGAAGAAGAAATAGTGCAGCCAAAGGAGAAAAAGATTAGAAAAAGCATATTTGATACTTGGGCAGAAAAGTTCAAGGATTTTCTTGATAATGCAGAATAAGATATTGAAAAAGAAAAACATCCAACTAATAAACCGGTAAAACGATATATTATGAGCAACACAGATTTTGAAAACATTTCGTTTGATTTACCAAAAAATCAGAGCAACGTCATTAAAGTAATTGGAGTAGGTGGAGGTGGTAGTAATGCCATTAACCATATGTTTACGCAAGGGATAAAGGGAGTTGACTTTGTCGTGTGCAATACAGATTCACAAGCTCTGGAAAATAGTCCGGTGCCCATTAGAATTCAATTAGGTGTAAGCCTTACTGAAGGATTAGGAGCTGGAGCAAATCCTGATGTGGGAGAAAAAGCCGCTATAGAAAGTTCTGAAGACATCAAGCAAATGCTGGGTACAAACACAAAAATGATCTTTATCACTGCCGGGATGGGTGGAGGTACAGGTACTGGTGCGGCGCCTGTAATTGCAAAAATGGCCAAGGAGATGGATGTTCTTACAGTGGGTATCGTAACTATCCCTTTTCAGTTTGAAGGAAAAATGCGTAATGAGCAGGCTCAATTGGGTGTAGAGCGTTTGCGTAGCCACGTAGATTCATTAATTGTTATCAACAATAATAAATTACGTGAGGTTTATGGTAACCTTGGTTTTAAGGCAGGCTTTAGTAAAGCAGATGAAGTACTTGCTACTGCATCACGTGGAATTGCAGAAGTAATTACACATCATTATACCCAGAATATTGACCTTAGAGATGCAAAAACAGTTTTAAGTAACAGTGGTACTGCAATTATGGGTAGTGCTCATGCAAGTGGTGGCAGTCGTGCTCAGGATGCCATTAGAAAAGCATTAGACTCACCATTATTAAATGATAATAAAATTACAGGTGCTCAAAACGTATTGTTGCTTATCGTTTCTGGTACCGAAGAGATTACTATAGATGAGATAGGAGAAATTAACGATCACATCCAGGATGAAGCAGGTCATAGTGCAAACATCATTATGGGTGTAGGTGAAGAAGAAAGTCTAGGAGATGCTATATCCGTAACAATTATTGCTACGGGTTTTAATGTAGAGCAACAAAATGAGATCGTTAATACCGAAACAAAAAAAATCATACATACTTTAGAAGATGAACAGCGTGCTCAGCACGAATTATCACCTAAAAGTACGGGAAGTCGGTTAAACTTTGATGCTCCTACTCCTGCCCCTAAAGAAACAGTTGAGCCAGAAAAGAAGCCTATAGTGCACACGTTAGATGACAGCGATGATCCTATAGATTTAATGGTGAATCAAAGTACGCAGGACTTGGGAAAGCCTAAAATGGATTTGATTCCTACTACAGATCTTATCCGCAATATTCAGGTTATTTATGAGGAGGTTCTTGATTATTCTGATGAAGAGCCACAGATGGTTGATTTGGATATGGACTTTAAAATTGTAAGTGTTGAAAAACCTACTCGTACTCCGCAAGTAAACCTATTTGAAGAAGAGGAAGAACAATTTACGCTTTCTTTTGATCTTCCATTAAACGAAGAAAAACCGAAGCAACAGCCTGTAGAACCGAAAGCTGAAAAAAAAGAGGTAGATATTTTTTACAGTCTTGATGATGATATTAATAATATCGAAGTTAATCATCCGGTGGAAATAGTTTCGGTTACTGAAGTAAATGAAAAGGGTGAAAAACGCTACAGTCTTGATGACTATATGGAAATGGAAGAGCATCTAAATAGAGCTAAGCCACAGCAGCCTGCAAGACAACCAGAAAAAAAGCAGGAAGAGCCTGTGGTATATGAGCGACCTGTAGTAGATAAAAAGCCTAAAGAATATACTCCAGAAGAGGATGAGAATCCTATGAACACGCCTATTTCAGAATTGCTTACAGAACGCGCTGCAGAACGTAAGCGTATGATGAAAGAATTTAATTACAAATTTCACAACAATCAATCTCGTATTGATGAGATCGAGAGACAACCAGCTTATAAAAGACAAGGGATAGATTTAAGTCAAAATCCTAGTGCTAATTCTGGATTGTCACGTACGTCAATAAGTAAAGATGATAATGATGAGATTCAATTAAGACGAAATAACTCTTTTCTACATGATAATGTAGATTAGGTGATGGCTATATACTGAAATCAAAACCCCAGATATTTTTATATCTGGGGTTTTTAATTTTAAATCGGTATCTAAAAGATTTTGGTCATTTTTGATTTAAACTTTTGCAGTAAATGCTTTATAATAGCTATATTCGCTCTCCAAAAAAATACCATATTATGAGTTTACAGACAGAGGTGATGACCGCGATGAAGACTGCAATGAAAGCAAAAGATCAGAATGCTTTGGCTTCATTACGTGCCATTAAATCTGCTATCCTTACTGCTCAAACTGAAAGTGGAGCTAGTGAGGAGCTTGCTGAAGAGGAAGAGATAAAAATCCTTCAAAAATTAGTAAAGCAACGTAAAGATAGTGCTGCAATTTATATAGAGCAGGACCGTACAGAAATGGCTGAAGAAGAATTAGCTCAAGCTGCGGTAATTGAGCAATTTTTACCAGAACAAATGAGTCCTGAAGAGATTGAAAAAATAGTTTTATCTATTATAGAGACCACTGGTGCTACAGGAATGCAAGATATGGGTAAGGTGATGGGATTAGCATCACAAGAGCTCGCAGGTAAAGCAGACGGCAAAACCATATCTACAATAGTTAGACAAAAGTTAGCTTAAGATTTAATATTTATTGGCCTCGTGGCGCAACTGAATAGCGCATCAGATTTCGGCTCTGAGGGTTGGGGGTTTGAATCCCTCCGGGGTCACAGATAAAAACCGTAACACGTATATAATTAAGGTGTTACGGTTTTTTATTTTCAAAATTGTACGGTTTATGTACGGTAAATTAAATTATTATCCATTTCTGAGGCCTTTCCGGTATTTACCCAAGTCTTTAATGGTTGCGCTTTGAGATAAACTCAAGGCTTGAGATATTTCAATTATCGCGCATTTAGAGCTTAAACCCTGAGCCTTTTTAATTTCAAAAAACAGGCCTATTCTTTTAATTCGCTTATCAATTAAATCCTGGTCTCTATTCATTAAGATAACGTAAAATTTGACGTTCTGAAATGTGCAAGTAATATTCTGAAAGATCATTCACAAGAACCCGAAACGGAGCTTTATTATTTTGCACATACCAATTTATAAAAAGCTTTTTATCGTCATTAGGATCCCTGCCAAAGTTACTAAAGAATTCTTTACGCGTGTTTTCTATTACACTCAGTATAATAATATTTACACTTTGCATACTGCAGCCGGAGTAAGTTTATCAACGTGAGCGTTCAGCATTTCCTTAAACCTCTTTTGAATAACTTCGCCTTTGGTTTCTTCGCTTAAGATTTCAGCACCTCTGTAGTAAATCTCATCAAACTCACCGAAAAAGTCATGAGAGTTATTATAAGGATTCATTAGTCTATTCGCAGCCTCAGGATCTGACAGCATTATAAGCAAACAGTTTGGAATGTTGAAAGCAAAGTCACCACCTAACACGAAAGTTATATCACTTAGTTTATGAATGTAAGCGCAGGCCTCATATAGTTGATGTAAATAAATAGGTTTATTGGTCCTAGACTCTGGTAAGTTTTGAAATACGTTATTGTAAAAGTTTTCAATTACAGTTTTAGTATCTGCATCCTCATAAAGTTTTTTTGAAGTGGTCCTGTACGATCTTTCTAAATACTCAAGCATTGAAACATCTATAAATGTTTCTTTATCAAATAGCAAAAGAGCACCATAGATTAAATCCATTGATAAACATTCTGGAATATTTAATTTTATTAATCTGTGCTTATTTGATTTCTTAGAGTACGTTTTATACTCTTCCATAACGTGCTCAATATTGTTGTGAAGCTTCAAAAGTGTTTCTAACTCTTCAGAAATAATATCGTTTACGGTTGCATTTTCTAATTTAAAAATCGTTTTCATAGTTATAATTGTAAAGTGATACTTGTTATTATTGACACAAACGTAAAGCAATACTTTATAAATAACAAATATTTTGTAAAGTTTTACTTAATTAATATACATTTGCACTAAACAATAATAAACGATGCAGATATTAAGAATTAAAGAAATACTAGAAGAGCAGGGAATCAATGCCCGTGATTTGGCTAAGTCCGTAGATGTTAGTCCAGTCTCCATTTATAATATAGTCAATGGGGATTCGTTTCCTAGGCCAGAGTTATTAAAACAAATTGCTGAGGTGTTAGATGTTGATATTCGTCAGCTGTTCCATTCTACAAAGCCGGTAGGAAGTGCTGAGGGAGTTCTTAACGGCTTTGTAGAGTTTCAGGGCAAAGTGTACCGGATTAATTCTTTGAATGATCTAGAAGAACTCAATAAGGTAGTCAACCAATAATTGAAAGAGTATGTCTGATCCATTTAGTGAAGAGCGAGTAAAAAAAGTAAATGACCAGTATGCCTTAGAGCAATTTTTAAGTTTTCCTATTGAAGACCGATACTGTGGTGAACTGTATTACAATGAAAAAGGAGAGGGTTTCTTTGATACTTTTTATACTGAAAATCCAGAGCCTGAAAAGTTTGAATCAGATGGCCAGATCTACTACATAAATCAGAAAGGTGAAAGATTTGATGTGGTCAAAAAAGAAAAATATATATTAAAGAATCAGACTAGGCTAGCTGAAACAACATCAGATTTTAATAAACTATATAGGCATCATTTTAAAGAAACCAAATTAAGCGATACTGAAAATCAAAATAAGCATTTCAAGAAAGAAGTATTAGCCCCTAAAGTTAAATCACTTATAAAGATTCATATAAAAGCAGTAGGAAAAGCTAATATAGATGCCAAAGCTACTTTCATAGCAAATGAATATCTAAGATTTCTTAGTCGGGAATCTGAATATGTTGAGAACCCTCATAAAGACGTATTTTTAGATGATAAAGCCTACTGGATATTTAAAGAGCTACACGAAATCCATAAGGAAAGCAATACCAAACTAGCAGATTACAGTAGAATCTACTGGATCATGAAGGAGGATAAGCCACATCAGATAATATGTTCAAACACAAGGTTTGTAGAACTTCTTAATACTGAAAACTATAAGATTGCCATTGATAGAATTGACTCCAGGAAAAGCGGTAGTGGCAATAAAATAAAAAGTTTATACGAACGTATTAGAGATGAAATAGTCTAAAAACACACTTCAACACGTTTTCAACACGTTTGAACACAATAACGTTTCTAAATTATATTCCTGACTCCCCCAAATTTGCACTATAGAAACTAAACATCTAAAGTGCAATGTCAGGAAATGTAAATCTTCTCACAACAGATCAATTACAAGAGGTTTTAAACCAAAGAGATGAAAAGCTAATTGATCAAATCAAGCAAGCTTTATCGAAACCTATTCAGCCGGAGGAACTTCTTACCCGGGATGAGGCTTGCAAATTTTTAAAAATAAATTCCTCAACTCTTTGGACCTGGACAAATAAAGGTACAGTTACCGCCTACGGCATTTCAAACCGCCGTTACTATAAGCGTAGCGAACTACTCGAAACTTTAATTGAACTTAAGAAATAAGGTCAACAGCCTCTAAACTTTGTGCGCGCTAAAATGAGTACTCTAACCAAATCAAAAAGATACCAAAAACCCGATGAGGTTAAAGTTCTCGAGAATTGGGCTCTTAAGCACATTATAAAAAAGAATCCCAACTTTCCTTATCCTATAAAACCTAAATACACTGATAAAACAGCAAATGGGCTAACCAAATGCATTATTGATACAATTATCTTATCTGGATATCAGGCAGAGCGAATTAACAGCACAGGGCGTCCTATTGAATCAAAAATAACAATAAGTAGTTCATTAGGTAAAAATCAAACTAGCAATGTAAAATGGATTAAAGGGAGTTCTCAGAATGGTACTGCAGATATTTCAGCAACCATTAAAGGCAGATCTGTAAAAATTGAGGTTAAGTGTAAATATACCGGAGACAATTACCAGAGCGCAGATCAAAAAGAATATCAAAAATCAATTGAAAAAGCGGGAGGTATTTACATAGTCGTAAGAGACTTTCCACAATTCGTTAAATGGATAAAACAGTTTTTAAATAATGGCAGATGAAACTCAATATTTCAATTTCCCTATCCAGCTATTAGAGGGCATGCTAATCAACTCGAAGTCTTGTTTAGTTGATATTATGTACTGCAGCCTTTATGAGCACGCAGAAGATAAAATGGAATATGGAGACGAAGACGACAGGTTTCAATCTGCCGTTGAGTTTTTCAATATAAGTCTAGGAGATTTTGAGCGGGCTAAAATAAGAGGCCAAGAACTTTATTGCAGTATAGAACCTAACAGTCCGAAGGTAGGTTTGAGCCTTTCAATATTTTGGGATTATTACAAAAATGAAAAAACAGAATTTGAAATTGTTTGTCTCCTCGCCTTTCTCGCAATTAAGAGTATAGTTCAAAACAAAGCTTATTGCAAAATGACAAGTTTGTTTATGCTCTCAAGGATGGACGGAATCCCTTGTTCTGTGAAAGATGAAAAGGAGTTGTGCTCAACAATCAGAAAATATGCTAATGAATACCAGTTAAAAAAAATTAAGCTTGAACTAATTCACGGATGGGGTCTAGTGCATTACTCCAGATATATGAGAGGCTTTTATGTGAGTTTCAAATTAGATCTTAAAGAGTTGGTTTATCAGGCAGAAAAAAGAAGGAAGTCTACAAAACTGAAAGCTCTGAAAGCTAAAGAGAAGGATGCAATTGCTGAAGCCTTAAAAAGATTGCAAAATGAAGGTTAACGCACGAGCATATAACGAACATAGCACGACCTATAAAAAAGGATTTTTGATTTATGTTTTATTAGCTTCTAATTACTTCTAAATAGTTTTCAAAACTACACGACCTATAAAAAGATATTATATAAAGAACTTATAGAAAGATACTTTATAAAGAAAATCTAAAAAGAAATATAAAGAGTGAGACCTCTTTTTTAAAAAAAATCAAACCAACATTTAAATAACAGACCGGAGAAAAGAAAAGAAAAAATTTCCGGCAAAAAAGAAAAGAAAGAATGAAAGCAAAAAAATTAATTCACCAGGATAACAAGGGAGTTGAAAGCATTCACAAAGACCTTAAAAAAATAATGCCATTGTTAGTAAATATGCTAACAGGTTATGAGACACTAGAAATGGGATCTTTCTCAGCTAAGGTGTTTCAAGATATTAAAAATGGAGGTCTGAGAAATATGGAGCAGAAGTATTTGAGAAATATGGAATCTCAAATAAAAAAGGCCGGTATTACCTCAAGTCTAATCAAAGGTAATTTGATAAAAGGAAGTAATGAGATTTTTCAAAAATTCAAAAGCGATGTTCAGAACGTAGTTTCTTTCCGAGATTATTATAGAGGCTTTAACGACAATACACCGTTTCTTAAACTAGATATGATTGATTATATCGGCGGCAGCTTTATGATAACTGAAGAAACTGAAGCGAAATTCATTGAAGAGCATTGCAAGGTATATCTGGAAACGGAGCAGGAAAACAAAATCTACGACGCTGCAAACAAATTTATGGATGGTTTCAACGAATTGAAAGCAGAACTGGAACTAGTTGGATATAGAGGCACTATGAATGTGAATTCTATTTCAGAGTATTTCTTTCACGCAAATGAGGACCAATACAATTTGAAACCGCATTCAATCAAAGCCGCAATTCAGCAGAATATCACATACCAAGCAAGGGTTAAGGAATTTGCGGACCGTGGAGCCAGAAGATCACAGGTAAACAAAGAAAGACAAGAACGCTTTAAATAAAATACAATGGAGACAAATCAAATTGACTACACAATAAAGGATGAGGTTATAAAATTTCTAGAGAATAACTCTAGAAATGTGATGCCTTATGTGAAGGAATATAAGGGAGATCGCAAGGTAAGGACGTTGCAGGTTGGCCACAGAGAAAACTACCGAAACAATCTTAAAACGGTTGAGGCTGAAAGGCTTATTATCAACTTGCAAAAAAAGATTGTAGAAAGTGCTGCAAGTTTTCTATTGGCTGAGCCGGTAAGCATAACCGCAAATGATCCAGATAATGAAGACGGTGCAAAGATTCTAAAAACTTTAAAGAAGAACAGAATTAACAGTAAGCTTCTTGAATTCGCTAAAGTTGTAATGTCTGAAACAATGGCCGTATTTATATTTTCTGAGGTTGGTAAAGACAAAGAAATTAAAGCAAGAATGTACACTTCAGATAACGGCAAATACACACCTCAATTTGATGTTTACGGTGACATGGTAGCTTTTTACTGGGAGTTTGTTATTGATGAGGTGACACATTTATGGATTTTCACAGACGAGTACATTCATAAATACAGCGGACCAGGAACTTCAAACATAGAATATCTGGGAAGTGATACGCACGATTTTGGAGTTATACCTGTAGTTTTTCACGAGCAGCCAGAACCGGAGTGGTTTGATGTGAAAGAATTAATAGATCGTGTTGAAATGATTGTTTCAAAGCTTGCCGGATCTAACAATTACTTTGCATATCCGATACTTAAACTTAAAGGTGGAGTAGCTAAAAATAAAGATGGTGAAGACGAAAGCCTTATCGATATTTCAGACGATGGAAAATCTATTCTTTTAGGCGTTGCTGAAAATAACAATCAATTAATTCAGGCTGATGCTGAGTTTTTGCAAAGAGATACAGGTGTAGCATCTATTGAACTTGAGATGAAGTTTTTAAAGGAGTTCATTTTTAATATTTCACAAACGCCAGATCTATCTTTTGATAATGTGAAGGGTATAGGAGCGATATCCGGACGTGCTTTAGAATTAATGCTACAAGATGCCATAAATAAAGCTAAAAGCAAGCAGGGGCAATACAGGACGGTTATTGAGCGAATTATAAGCGTAGTTAAAAACGGCTTAGGTATTAATGATGAAGATTTAGAATTTGATATTGATTTCAATTTGTCAATTCCTAGAGATTTGACAGAAGAGATAAAAGCTTTAGTAGATGCTAATGGTGGTTATCCTGTAATGTCTCAGGAAAGCTCTGTTTCTAAAAGTCCATTTACCAAAGATGCAAAAACAGAAATCGACCAGATCCAAAAAGAAACAGCTCAAAGATCTTCACGCTCTTTAATCTTAGAAGATGAGTAAACCAAACCCGTGTGAACGCAAATTATTTAGTTTAATAGGTGCTCAAGAATGGCATTTAGACAGACTGTATGCAGAATACACTCGAGAGTTTGGTATGATCTTCAGAGGTTATAATGGCAGGATGACCGATACTAGAAAACGAGCCTTTGATAATGCGTTGATTAGGTTTAATGATGATTTAGGGAGGCTGGTTAAAGAACAGATCGAAGCCAGTTTCTCTTTATCTAATGCTTGTACAGATGACTTCATAAAAGATTACATCAAAAATATGGGTGTGCCTTCTGAGCAAGTAGAAACGATGCTTGCCAGTAATACCGGGGCCGCTAACTCTTTCATAAAAAGAAAGACAGGCGGTTTATTTCTAAGTGATCGAGTAGTAAGCGTTACCAAAGGAACTAAAGAAGCCGTTAACCTATTACTGGAAAGTGGAATTGTAAACGGGCGTAGTGCTTCGGAAATGGCGACGGATTTAAAACAGTATTTAAAAGAACCAAATAGAAGGTTTAGAAGAATACGGAACAAAGAGGGTAAACTGGTGTTAAGTCAGCCGGCTAAAAACTATAACCCTGGTCAGGGTGTGTATCGTTCCAGTTATAAAAATGCTTTAAGGATTAGCAGGAATGAGGTAAACATAGCATACAGGACCAACGACTTTGAAAGACGTAAATCGATTCCGTTTGTGATGGGTCAACGAATAGAGCTGAGCGCGGCACACGTGGTGAGGGATATTTGTGATTTCCTTGTAGGATCTTATTCAAGGGATTTTAAATTCGTAGGATGGCATCCGATGTGCAAATGTGTATCAAACTCAATCGTGCTACCCAGAGAAAAGTTTAAAAGCTATTTAGCCGGGGGGAATATAGATCAACGGCATTTAGTAAAAGGGATACCGGCAAAAGCTCAGAACTACTTGAATAAGAATTCAGAGCAGATTAAAAACTGGAAGAGCGAACCGTATTTCATAAGAGACAATTTCAAAGCCTCAAAGAATGGTTTTGATTTAAATATTTAGAGAATGAAACAATTAACCCCAAGACAGAAAAGATTTTGTGAAGAGTATGTTATTGATCTTAATCAGACGCAAGCATGTATTCGTGCCGGGTATTCAAAAAGAAGCGCTAAAGAGCAGGCTTCACGACTGTTAACGAAAGATAACGTTTTAGATTACGTGCAAAAATTGAAGAACGGAGTATTTGAAAAGCTCGATTTTACACACCAGGACGTAATAAAAAAACTAGATCAGTGGGTTAATTCAGATATAACGATTGTTCTAGGCTTATCAGTAGATGAGGTTAAAGCTTTACCTATTGAAGTTAGAAAGTTAATAAAAGGATTCAAGCACAGACGTAAAACGACTAAAACCGAAGACAAAACAATTGTTGAGGATTACGTTGAATGCACGTTTGTAGATAAGGAATCAGCTTTAGATATGCTATCTAAGCACAACGGATTCTATAAGCTTGACAACAGCCAGAAGGGAACTATAACAGTAAGCTTTAAAGATTAAGATGGATATAATAATCGAACGGCCTAAGCTCACAACCTATCAGCAAAACTTTTTGTATAATGATAGTCGCTTTACAGTTACGGAGGCATCTACCAAAGTCGGGAAAACATTTTCTCATATCTGGTGGATTTACGAGCAGGCTCACAAGGAATGGAATAAGGTTAACTACTCACATTGGTGGGTCGCTCCGGTATATTCTCAGGCAAAAATTGCATTCAACCGATTAAAAACCAGATTAGGAAGGTTAGGTATTTACCAAATCAATGAAAGCAATCTAACGATTACGTGTCCTAATGGTGCAATTATTCATTTTAAGAGTGCTGAGAAGCCAGACAACCTTTTTGGCGAAGATGTATATTCAATTGTATTTGATGAAGCACCACGCGCAAGGGTAGAAGCTTTTTATGCGTTAAGATCAACCATAACCTCCACAAGGGGCAAAATGAAGCTTATAGGAAACTTTGGCGGTGTTTCTAACTGGATGCACCAGATATCTGAAAAGGCTAAAACAGATCCAGAGTACGCATACTTTAAAGTAACGGCTTGGGATGCGGTTAAAGAGGGCATCCTTTCTGAAGATGAAATTATTCAAGCACAAAAGGATTTGCCTAGTAAGATATTCAAGCAGCTTTATTTAGCTGAAGAGCAGGAAAGCGATGACCAGTTAATTGATTTCGGCAGTATGCAAGCTTTATTCACTAATGATCATGCGGAACCTGGTGAAAAGTATATTACTGCAGACATAGCTCTTCACGGCTCAGATAATTTTGTTGTTATCGTTTGGGATGGTTGGCGAATAATTGAATTTAATACAATTGAAAAGTGTGAAGCTCCAGACGTTGAAAAGTTCCTAAAAGACAAGGCTCACAAATTCAAAGTGAAGCGTTCAAATATTACTTATGATGCAGACGGTTTAGGATCTTTCTTGAGAGGTTATCTAGCCGGGGCCGTTCCATTTAACAACGGTGCAAAGCCCATCAAAAAAGAAGGTCAGGAAATCAACTATAAGAATTTAAAGAGCCAGTGCGGTTATGAGTTTGCTAAAATGGTAAACAATGGATCTATTAAAATTGATTGTTTCATTGATAAAACCAAACTTTATAAAGAATTAGAATGTCTTAAATCCTATAAACTGGATGACGATGGTAAAATTCAGTTACTGCCAAAATCTAAAATTAAAGAAGTGATTGGCCATTCGCCAGATATACTTGACGCGCTAATAATGAGGATTATTTTTGAGATACAAAATATAGGTTTCACAGTCAGCAAACCTAAGCCGGTTAAAGGCCTAAGTTGGGGCGGTTGATGCTTCACCGTACAAATGCCATACAAATAAAACCCTGTTAAATGTTATGATCTAATGTTTACAGGGTTTTTTCATTTTCAATACTAGCCCCTAACGGAGTAGAACCCTTTAAAAGTATAACCTCTACGCACACCTTCACGCAAAATGGATTGTAATTAGTTACATAACCCGTCTATTTGTTTTAGTAAAATTATTAACCATGAGTCAAGTGCTAAACCAAACGGATTACAAGCGTGTTACATTTAATGTAAAGCCAGCTTTTAAAAAGAAGATAAAAGTAGCTGCAGCACGTAAAGGAATGAGTATTACTGATTATATGATTACTCTTTTAAAAGAAAAAATTAACTAAAAACAACAATTACAATGAACGAAGAATTTGCAACTAAGATGGTAGAGCTAATGAGCGGTATTGTCGAAAGAATGGAAAACCTTGAAAAGAAGTTTGAGGATTCTACAAAAAAGAAGGAAGAGGAAAAGCCAAAAAACGAGCCTACACCCGAAGAAATCAAACACTACAAACAAGCAAGTCAATAATCATGACAGTAGAAGACGAAGCTAGAAAATTAGCAAAAGATTTAGTCGCTTATCGATTTACTCAGATAAATATTAAGCGAAGCGCACTTCTGATTGAGCGCAGAAAAGAAGAGTTTAAAAATTTAGTTAATAGCGGCATAGCTAAGTCAGAAGATGAAGAGCTTAATAAGTTCCTTTTGTTTGCTGCAAATATTGACGATTACACAGATGAAGAGGTCTTAGAATTAGGCTTCTCATATTTAAAATAGGGTTTGCTATGGCAGTACGGGGGAGTAACAGCTTATTTTTTGCCAGTGGCATAAATAACGATGGTCTTAAACAGGGAGCGAGAGAAGCTGAGGGAATAATAGGAGGCTTAGCCAGTAACATAGGGCGTATTAATCCCTTTGCAGCTTTGGCGACTGGTGCCGTTGCTGCATTTACTGCCATAGCTAACGAAGCTTATCAGTTAGCGAAAGATTTTGATAAGGCTATGAAAGAGGTTGAAACCATTTCAGAAGCGGCTCAAAATGATTTTAAAGGTATTTCAAACCAAGTTTTTGAACTCAGTAAAATAAGCCCGGACGGTCCAGTAAAACTAGCACAAGCATACTATCAAATAGTAAGTGCCGGTTACGATGGAGCAGAAGGTTTAAAGCTACTTGAAACGGCAGCCAAAGCAGCAACTGCAGGTGTAACTACAACCGAAACAGCAGCGGACGGTATCACCACCGTATTAAACGCATTCAAATTAGGAGCAGAAGATGCAGAAGACGTTGCAGATGCTTTATTTCAAACCGTAAAATTAGGAAAGACAAACTTTGAGCAGTTATCGAGTTCTTTATCTCAGGTAGCACCACTGGCCGCGGCTTCTGGTTTTGAGTTTAGAGAGGTATTAGCTGCAGTGGCTTCACTCACGAAACAAGGCGTTCCGACAGCTCAAGCAATGACCCAAATTAGAGCAGCTATTGAAGCTACTACTAAAGTACTAGGTGACGGAGCTTCTGAAACGCTAACACTTCAAAACGCTTTTCAAGCAGTTTATAAAGAAGCAGGAGGCAGCCAGAACAAACTAAAAGAGTTAACCGGTAGCGTTGAAGCAATGGGAGCGATTCTTTCCACTACAGGAGAAAACGCAAAAGGTGCAGCGCAAGATTTAGAAGATTTAGGAAATTCAGCCGGAGCGTCACAAGAAGCTTTTGAAAGGAATATCACTTCAAACACTAATCAGTTAACAATACTTCAGAACAAATTAAAAGCCACTACAAAAGGAATAGGTGACGCTGTACTCGATATGAGTAACAGATTAGCAGGTTTCTTAAACGATACGTTGTCGAGTGGTCGAGAGCTTGAGAAATCATTTCAAGATCAAAGAGTAGAGCTGTCTAAGTTAAAAGGCGAGTTACTCAGTACTACAGAGGGAAGTGAAGAGTTCAATCGCATAAGAAACGAGATTGTCAAAAATTACCCTGAATTTATTGGAGGTATAAATTCTGAAACTGCCAGTACTCAACAGTTACTAACCGTTATCAACCAGGTTAACGATGCTTATATACAGAGATACAAATTTGCTCAACGTCAAGAAGATTTAGAGAAAGCTTTAAGAGAACAAGGTAATATTGAAATCAAAATTGATGACTATAAAGATAAATTTGAGCAGACACTAGCGCGACTAGATGTAATCGCTAAGGATAACGGTGTACAACTACAAATTGATTATAACCAGAGCGATAGTGAAATTTTAAAATCTGTAAAACAACAGCTTGAAGGTGTTCAGGGCGCATTCGATAGAACGCTGAATTCTGGTGACAAGTCAAAGGACGTTTTAAAAGGTTTTGCTCAAGGCTATCTGAATTCTCTTTCTCAAAGTATAATTCAACAAAATCAATTAAATAGCGAGCTTAAGGAACAATCAAATATTGTTGACGGATTACTTTCTAAGAATAAAAGATTAAGTCAGGCAGATTTAAAAACTAAAGAGGGGCAAGCGGAAGCAATTCGCCAGATAAACCAAGCCTTAAAAGAATCTGATCTTTCAACTTTTCAAGGTTCTGGCATTTCAATTATAGATCAAACAATTGCTGCCAGACTAAAAGTAATAGATCAATTTAGAGCAATTGATAATACAGACGTAAGAGCAAATTTAAAGTCTTATCTGAATAGTGAGCTTGAAGAAGTTAAGGCATACGCGCAGAAACGAGATAGAATACTTAATACAGATTACACTCCTAAAGGTGGTTCTGGTGGCGACTCTAAAAAAGACGCATTTACTGAATTGCTTAATAAGAATAAAGAAGAGTATCGAAAGTATGAAACAGTAGTCGCTCAGATAGGTAAAGAAATAGCAGATACACAGTTTGAAATTTTATTAAAACAGGGCGCGGACTATGGAGAATACTTAAAAAATCTTTTAGAAAAAACTAAGTCGTTTGCTGAGCAGCAAAAAATCGCTCTGGCTGCAGAAAGTGAAGGTATCAGCCTTAACAGAGAAGTAGCAAAACCAATTAGCACACTTCAGCCAATAACGGTACCAGTTGAAGTAGAAATTGATAAAACTTCTATTGATTCTATAGATCGTAAGCTTAAAAATTTATACAAAGAATTCAGAGCAGCTAAAACGGAATCTGAACGCCGAAGTTTAGCAGAAAGAATATCAGCTACAGAGAAAGAGCTTAGCGTTGCTGAACAATCTCTAGATAAGGAAAAGGAACTGTATGAAGATGTCTTTAGAGCTTTAGATAGTTTGACTAATCAGCAACTTAAAGATTACGTTGCTTATTGGCGAGGTAGATTAGATGAGACTGAAAAAGGATCTAAAGAACAAATCGAGATTGAAGGTAAAATTTCAGATGCTCAACGCGCTATCTGGCAAAAGCGAATTCAAGATATTAAGCAGCAACTTGAGAGCACTGCAGAAATATTCAGAAACTTAGGACAGGATAATTTTGCAGATCTTCTAAACGGTTTATCTGATGTCGCAACTCAGGTTGATAATGTATTTAAGATACTAGACGAAAACACCAGTAAAGAAGATAAAATAAGCGCAGGTATAAGCGCAGCTATTGATTTAACTGGTATGTTAGTATCAGCTTCTGCAAATAGAAAAAAAGCAGAAGAAGATTTCTACAATTCCGTTATCAGACAACAGAAAGAGTATAACCGTCTTCTTAATGACCAGGTAAGAACGCAAGCCTCAGCAAATGAAAATGTATTTACCGAAGACTATATAAACCAAATTGAAAAGGGAATTACAGCATTAACAGACGCTAACTCTAGATATGAGGAAAGCATTGGAGCACTTAGCGACGGTAAAGTTAAAATAGGTCAGCGAAATGCGGTAGATATTAACAACGTTCTTAAAGGAGCAGGATCCGGGGCAGTATTAGGAGCCGCTATCGGAAGCGTTGTCCCTTTGATTGGTAATGCCGTAGGCGCGGTTGTTGGTGGTATAGCAGGAGCTGTAGCCGGACTTTTCGGAGGTAAGAAGAAAAAAGACGAATACACATCATTATTACAGGAATATCCTGAGCTAATTAATACGGCTGCAAATGGTCAAAAGTCATTCAATGTTGAATTAGGTAAGACGTTACTAGAACAGAATTTAGTTAACGATGCTACTAAAATACTTATAGAGGAAACCATATCCTGGCAAGAACAAATTGATAAGGCAAAAGAGCAAATTGCTGAGGTTGTTGATGTATTGGCTGGTGATTTAGGTTCTAGTTTGAGAGATAGCCTAGTTAAATCATTTGAGGAGGGTGGAGACGCTGCCAAAGCGATGGGAGATACTATTTCAGATGTGCTTGAGAATATAGTTGAGCAATTGATTTTTGATCAGATTTTCTCAGCACAGTTTAAAAAGCTTCAGGAAGAAATGCAGAAATCCTTTGATATTGGTGGAGACGATTCTTTTACTGATGACTTCGCGAGATTCTTTGAAGCTAGTAAAGGTCTGACTGATGACTTTAACAGAGCCCTTAGAGATGCACAAAGCGAGGCTGAGAATTTCGGTTTTGATATTTTAAATGGTGACGGGTCCAGAGCGCAGGGTTTAAGTGGTGCAATAGCTTCAGTTACTGAGGACACCGCAAACATTTTAGCAGGATATCTCAACGCAATGCGATTAGATCAACGCCAAATACTCACAGTTAATCAACTGGCAGTTACTCACCTATCTGAAATAAGCGTAAACACCAGATATAACAGATACCTAGAATCTATAGATGGCAGATTTGCCAGTATAGAATCCGCAATACTACAATTTCAGGCAGGAGGTTAATTTTTCTTTAGTTGGTTTTGTTTTTTTTTTCACTGACGGTAGAAATGCTGTCAGTGTTTTTTTTGAAATCAACCGGCGTAAATTTACGCCCGTTAACTGAGGGAAGAATTTCCCTGAGTAAATTTAGATTGACGACTAGGAAAATTTTCCTTGTCCTAACCAGGGAAAAATTTCCCTGGTTAACTTTTACGCAAATGCAGCTTTTTGAATTCCTCACAATAATAAGCAATCCGTTTTTGCTCGTATGTCATAGGCTCAATTGAGTTACCTCTTTTTTCTTTTAAGAGCATTTCTAAATCCTGAACGCTGAGGTGTTCACGTGCTATTTGTAGGTATGGATTCATTGTTTGGGTTATTTTACAGAAGATCATTTAGATATTTAAGTAACTAATGAGGTTGTAGATATTTATACACTAAAACTTATAAAACCACATAGAGTGATAGATAAAATCTTTTAATATTTATTTTTATATAGGTAAATAGTATTAATGTTGTGATAGATGTACATGTACAAACTTTTACTTTTGTAATGTTTTATACCACAGTTATGCTTAGTAAAAATAGAACATATCGAAATAAAGATAATTCATCTTTTGTAAGTAAAGGTGATCGTATGGGTTGGGTTTCTAAGAATCAAGCTAAAGATGTTAGATTAAGTGCTGTTTTGACTGAAGGTAGAGTTGTGTCAGTTAAACAAAGTGATAGAAGACCTCTTTTAGTACCTTAGTATTTGCTTATAACTAAAGATGGTTACGCTTTAAAATTTATCCAAACTCATCCAGTTTTAGATAATTCTTCTCATAAGAAATCTTACATATTTAAATTTTTCGCTTCAAGGATTAAGTTGCATTATATTGTTAGGGTCGAATATCATGATTATGATTTTTTTGCTCTAAAATTTTATGCTAAGAAAGATAGAAAAAGTGAGCATAAATATAGTAATCTCGTTAATAAAGGAGATGTTTCAAATATTCTAATTACCTGCGCTAAAGTTATTCCGGCATTATTGAAAGAACACCCTAAAGCTTCTTTTGGGTTTATTGGTTCTCGTTCAATTGATAGGAAAAACAAGGTTGAAGGATATGCAAATAACCAAAGGTTTAGACTTTATAGCTATCATATTCCACAGCTAATAGGAAGCCAGACATTTATACATAAATCTTACGAAGAGGCTAGTTCTTATACTCTTATTAATAGAGCAATCACTGACATTTCGAAATATGAAGAAGATGTGAAGAATATGATTGTTAATACATATGAAGGGGTGCTAAATGTCGATTAATTTTATTAAAAGAATTTTGTCATTTCAATTGCTAAATCTTTATTGCTTTTACCTATATAGTTTAAAAACATAGCCTCTGTAGAATGTCCAGTTGCATAGATGAGGTAACTAGTAGGAATGGTTCCGTAAAAGTTAGTAGCAAAGGACCTACGTCCTATATGAGAACTAACTAACTCCCACTTTTCATAAATGCCAGTTTTCTTTCTATATTTTTTACTGCCTGGTTTAGTCTCTAGTTTTTTACTGCCAGTTATTTGCTGATTGATTTCTGCAATTTTGCAAACCTCTTTTAAATAGTCATTATATCTTTGGTCTGAAATGGCGTAGGGAAATTCTCCGTTTCTTTTCTCAAGTGTTTCTAATACTTTGGGATGAAGTGGAACAGTCATAACCTTACCAGTTTTCTTTTGAGTAAATTCAATGTAGCTCTTGCCGTTTTCGATTCTTATTTGCTCTTTGCGAAATCTCATAAAGTCAGAGACACGTTGACCAGTATAACAGCTTATAATTAGCCAGTCTCTTACATTTTCATAACTTTTAGTAAGTTTCTCAGGATCTAACTTTTCAAGTTTTTCTAACTCTTCAAAGCTTAAATAAATATTAGGAACTTTATGATAGGAACTCTTTATACTGTCTAACTGGTAACTGGTTTCCAATCCGTGAAATTTAGCATGTCGGCAAAGTGTTTTGATAGTCCGAAAAGCTCTAGTAATTGTATTGGGAGCGTAACCTTTGTCTAAACAGTAGGCTTCAAACTTCTTTTTAAAAGAAAGGTTTACATTTTTAATAAGGACTTTTGAATTGATCTCTTTCTCATACCGAATAAGTAGATTTTTTGTAACACGATATTTGCGCTTAGTTCCTTCGGTTAATTCACTACCTTTCATTTCGATAAAAGCCTCGTGATAATTAACTACATCTTTAGGGAGTATCTGATCTTTATCTTCAGGATTGTAATAGTTTTTTATAACATTCTGTAGCCACTTTTTATCCAGTTCCTTTTCTGGTTCTTTGTCAAATTCCTTAAGAATAAAATTTGATAGATCGTTAGTCTGGCCGTTAATTTCAGTTTGCTTATTTTGGATTTCAATATCCTTTGATCTTTTATTATGAAGCTTCGCCCAGTAGTATTTTGACACTTGAATATTTGTCTTAGATCCCAAAACAAAGTCTTTGTACCCTTTTGGATAATCGGTACTATTGAGCCGGTAAAGTAATCGCGCATTTAGTGTTGATTCGTCTTTTGTAGAACGATAAAGAAAGTTTACAGTAGCCATGGAAAATTGATTTACAATACAAATTTATAATATTTGTACGGTACTTGTACGGCTAAATAATAACTAAAACAAATGTAAACGAACCTATACAATAATCTAAGGTTCTTTTAAAGCCTTGTTATAATTGCAATTAAATGGTTAAATCCCTATTTTCGGGAGTTGCTTTGATTATGTATTTTGCGTTAATAGTGTTCCCTCCGGGGTCACTTTTAAAATCCATAAAACATTATAAATGTGTTTTATGGATTTTTTGTTTTGAAATTGTGTTTACTTCTGTCTATTATTAATAAAATATTTCTGTCCTAAATAACTCCATTTTATTTATCTCTTTAAGTGAGTGGTAATACAAATTGATCTTCCAGTTTTAAACTCATTACTGTTTATGTTGCATAAATTGTAAAAGCAATTTCAAATACAATATGGAATTGACTAGGTAGAATAGTAAACCAGTGTGTTATTTAATTTATATTTTAATTATAATAGTAATATAAATTGCCTAAATTCAGGAAGATAGATATTTATAGTAAAATTTCTGTTGGATGAAATATAAAGAAAGCCCTGAAATTAAATATCCTGAAAAAACAGTCTGGTTAAAAAATCTTATCTATTTAGGAGGTATTTTGATTGTCTGTAATACATTAGCTACGATCTTTTTTAATTTGACTGTAATGAGATATACTCGGTTTATCTCTTCTGTTCTCATTCTAGTGTTTTATCAATTTGTACTGCCCAAACACAATAAACTCTTCTTTTTTGCAATCACAGCATTTGTTTTAAGGGACTATTTTATGATTAGTTATGAAGATCAAAAAAACACCTATCTTTTCTTTACTTGCGGGTTTATAGCTTATACCTTATTAACTATTAAACAAGTAAGAAACTTGCTGCGATTCCGTTTTGAATTTCCACCCATATTGGCAATTGGTCTATTTGCTCTCATAAGCTTTTTTATTCTTTATGTATTAGAATCTCTTGTGCGGGGATATTTTCTGAATGTGCAAACTTCATACTTATTCTATGCGATGGGTACAAGTCTCATCTGTTTGATTTTTGTCGCTATTTACTATTATTACAGATTGGGTAATCTGAGATCTCTTGTTTTTTCATTTGGAGTATTCTCATTAATGATTTCTGATGTAAACCTTTGTGTTGCATATTACTTGGGATGTACGTCGTTAGATATTCCTGTGAGAGTTTTTTACATTCTTGGACTCGTACTTATAATTAATTATGGGGTTAACACAGTTATGCGCAAAAAGGAAATGAATTTAAAAGAAGAATTCTTCTAGAGAGTACATTTCTAATTTCATTAAAATAATCTCAGCAACCTTTATGCTTCAATAATTAATTTTGCTGAGACATCCTTATTTTTTGCGTAAATTCGCAAGCAATTAAAAATTCCCATGTTAGAAAGATTAAACTTTATAAAACAACGCTTCGACGAAGTAAGTGATCTTATTATTCAACCCGATATAATTTCAGATCAGAAGCGTTATGTAGAGCTCAATAAAGAATATAAGGATTTACGCGCCATTATGGATGAGCGTGAAAATTATATAAAGCAGACCCAGCGTATAGAAGAAGCTAAAGAAATTATTGCAGACGGCAGTGATCCTGAAATGACGGAGATGGCCAAAATGCAACTTGAAGAGGCAGAATCAATTATTCCCGGTCTTGAAGAGAAAATTAGATTTATGCTTGTTCCTAAGGATCCTGAAGATTCTAAGAATGCAGTAATGGAAATACGTGCAGGTACGGGTGGTGATGAAGCAAGTATATTTGCGGGTGACATCTATCGTATGTACATGAAATACTGTGAGAGCAAAGGATGGAAAACCAGCACAATCGATTATAGTGAAGGAACCAGTGGTGGTTTTAAAGAAATTCAGGTAGAGGTTACGGGTGAAGATGTTTATGGTACGCTACGCTTTGAGGCAGGTGTACACCGTGTGCAACGGGTGCCACAGACTGAAACACAAGGACGTGTACATACTAGTGCAGCGACTGTTATGGTTTTTCCGGAGGCCGAAGAGTTTGATGTTGAAATTAATCCTAAAGAAGTGCGTATCGATTTCTTCTGTTCGTCAGGGCCAGGTGGTCAATCTGTAAATACGACGTATTCTGCAGTGCGATTAACGCATATTCCTACCGGCTTGGTAGCTCAGTGTCAAGATCAGAAGTCACAACATAAGAATAAAGAAAAGGCTTTTAAAGTACTGCGTTCCCGTTTGTACGATATGGAGTTGGCAAAAAAGCAAGAAGCAGATGCTGCTAAAAGAGGATCTATGGTTACCAGTGGGGACCGTAGTGCAAAAATACGTACCTATAACTATCCTCAAGGGCGTGTGACAGATCACCGCATCAACTTGACATTATACGATTTGTCTAATATTATAGATGGCGATATTCAACGTATTATAGACGAACTGCAATTAGTAAGTAATACCGAAAAATTAGCCGAAGGTGGCGATGCTATTTAAATAGAGCTTCTAACGAGAAAAAATATATTTCACTTGAATATTCAGCAGCTTTTTGAGCAAATAAAAAAGAAACAATCGGTACTTTGTGTAGGTTTAGACACTGATCTAGACAAAATACCGAACCATCTTTTGGAGTCAGAAGACCCTATATTTGAATTCAATAAAGCAATAATCGAGGCAACTCATTCTTATACGGTAGCCTATAAGCCTAACACAGCTTTTTATGAGGCTTATGGAATTAAGGGTTGGCAATCTCTTCAGAAAACGATAGATTATCTAAATACCCATTATCCCAACATTTTTACTATTGCAGACGCTAAACGAGGCGATATCGGAAATACATCTAGCAGATATGCAAAGGCGTTTTTTGAAGATCTGGGCTTTGATTCTGTTACAACGGCACCTTATATGGGTAAAGATTCTATGGAGCCTTTCTTAGCTTTTGACGGAAAGTTTACCATTATGTTGGCGCTTACTTCAAATCCGGGAGCATTTGATTTTCAGACTCAAAAAATTGGAAAAGCAGAATTGTATAAGAAAGTTCTAGAAACCTCTACTACCTGGGAAAATAGTAATCGTCTTATGTATGTTGTGGGAGCAACTAAAGCAGAATACCTTGCAGATATAAGAAAAATAGTCCCAGATTCATTTCTTCTCGTCCCTGGTGTAGGAGCTCAGGGCGGAAGTGTAGAGGAAGTGTTTAAGTATGGTGCTAATAGCAAGGCAGGACTTTTAATTAATTCGTCTCGCGGAGTAATTTATGCCTCAAATTCCTTAGATTTTGCTGAGGCTGCAGCTTCTGAAGCTAAAAAATTGCAAGAGCAGATGGCTCCTTATATTGCAGCTTTGTAGTAACAAAAAGTATGGCCTTATGTATGATCAGTTGGGGCGTAACGTAAGCATTACAAATTCTAGAAATCGAGTAGTTTGTCTTGTGCCCAGTTTATCTGAACTGCTAATAGATTTAGGTCTAGATTCAAAATTAGTAGGTGTCACTAAATTTTGTGTACATCCTCAAGATCTAAGAGGGAGGAAGGTAGTTGTAGGGGGTACTAAAAGTATACACTTAGATAAAATTGCTGCTTTAAATCCAGATTTAATAATTGCTAATAAAGAAGAGAATTCTCAAGAAATCGTAGCATCGTGTGCAAGCCTCGCACCGGTGTATGTTTCTGACATTAACAATTTTGATGAATTTGAAATCTTCTTAAAGGATTTAGGTATACTATTTAATATCAAAGATCGAACCGATGCTTTGATGCGTAATTTTCAAAACCGACTTGATAATTTCAGAAGCAAATATAGAAGCTTACCGCGACGCAAAGTAGCTTATCTTATCTGGAAGAATCCACTAATGGCTGCCGGAGGTGATAATTTTATTAATGTAATTCTTAACGAACTTCATCTAAATAATATTTTTGAAAATAAGGCGGGTCGTTATCCTGAGGTAACTGAGAGCGAATTAAATGATGCCGATTTTATTTTTCTTTCATCAGAGCCCTTTCCTTTTTCAGAGAAACACATTCAAGAATTCAAAGATGTTACGAACACAAAAATTCTACTCGTAGATGGCGAATTTTTCAGTTGGTATGGAAGTAGACTCTTGCTGGCATTTGATTATTTTGATTTATTACTAAACGATTTGAAATAAAAAAAACGCCATCTATTAAGATGGCGTTTTTAGTTATATTATACTTTGATTAAGATCCGTAAGTAGGATTTTGTTCAATTAAATTGTTGGTGTCCATCTCAGTCTGTGGGATAGGTAAAACTAGGCTTGGATCGTTGTACGGCAAACCGTCTACGTCACTTTGAGTACGTTTTAAATCATGTAATAAGAAGCCTTCAAAAGCCAATTCTAATTGACGCTCAAGTAAGATGTCCTCTTGAGTTAATGGTGCACTCACAATTGATGCGCTAGATCGTAATCTTAATGCATTAATATCATCCTCTGGACTTGCACCTACGCTTGAGTTGGTCATTATATTTCCTTCAGCACGTATTAAGTACATTTCAGCAAGTCTTATAAGCGGGATATTAGCAAATTGATTGGTATATTTTCCAGTTAAATCATCACCGTAATCACCTATATAAGTCAGTTGTGCACGTTGATCTGATTGGCTATCGAATAAATTAAAATAAGCTTGATTTAGTACAATATCTCCACCACGACCACCATTATCTTGCGAAGCATAGAAGGTAATAAAGTCACTATCTCCTGTTTGATTTGTAACTTGAAAATCAAATAAGTCTTCAACTGAATTGGCATCATTGTTAAACGCACTTGCAAAATTAGGTGCTAATCTTGCTCCACTATTTACAATAACATCATTAGCAGCGTCACGTGCTGCAACATAATTCTGCATTTGTAAATAAACCCGTGCGCGCAATGCTTGAGCTGCATACTTTGTTGCAAAAATTGTATTTGTTACAGGTAAATTAGCATACGCAGTTTCTAAATCTGATAGAATAAGTGCATAAACCTCCTCTACAGACGCTCGTTCAGCGGGTAGTGGTTGTGAATAATCTTCATAACCAGTAAGTCGTAATGGAACCCCAGGTTGGTTATTTGTAGTACTTGCTTCATAAGGAAGACCCCAAAGGCGCACCAGTTCAAAATAATTTAAAGCACGTAAAAACTTAGTTTCAGCTTCTATTACATTACGTCTGTCGTCACTACTCGTTACAATATCAAGATTATCTAAAATTAAATTTGCTTGGTTTATACTTTCGTAGCTATTGGCCCAAGAATCACTCACAAAGCTATTATCTACAAGAATATTTTTCTGTATAAGCTGTCGTGGTGCTAGAAAAGTTCCGAACCAGCTTTTTTCATCAGAAGCACCTAAAAGATCAGCGATAATTTGTAAGTCTCCGCCAAAACTAACGTCTTGGCCAGATTCTTCATAGATACCTAAAAGAAGTGCGCTTATATTTTGTTCTGAAGCTAAGGCTGTAGAACCGTCTATACTCTGTTGTGGTTCAATTTCTAAATTATCATCACAACTTTGAAAACCCAAAGCTAAAATGAATAAGAATGAAAATTTATATAATGATTTCATAGTTGTTTTTTAAAATTTCACATTAAGTCCTAATGAAATAGTACGTGCCGGAGGTGCAGAATAAAATGATTGTCCTACGCCACCTGCATCACTACGAGCTTCTGGATCGTAGCCATCGTAATCTGTAAAAGTCAATAAATTTACGCCGGTGCAATAAACACGAACTGAACTTAAACCATATTGTTCTATAGTTTCTTTAGGAATAGTGTATCCTATTGTAGCATTACGAAGGCGTACAAAATCACTCTTGTCTAAATAGCGAGTAGATTGTGCAGTACCATTGCCTCCAAATAGACGTGCTTGTGGTACATCTGTAATATCTCCTGGATTTTGCCATCTGTCCGTATATTGATCTAATGTTTGATTATCGAAGTAGTCTGCACTTGCAGATTGAAAACGACCCCCTCCATTATAGATAGATGCACCAAATTCTCCTTGAAAAGTAAATGATAGATCTATGTTGTGATAGTTTATTGTATTTGTAATACCACCATACCATTCTGGAAACGGATTGCCTACAACAACACGATTTGCTTCATTTGCGCTGTTTGTAGTTTCTCTATTTAATGATCCATCAGGATTTTCAGAATTTATGTAATAAAGCGCATCACCATTTGCAGGATCTACACCGGCATACTCTAACATATAAAGTGCGTTTACATTTTCTCCTACACGTTGAATATTTTGACCCACTACGATATCATTATTTCCGTTAGGAAGCGATAGGATCTCATTCTTGTTATAAGCTAAATTGAAACTGGTTGACCACTGGAAATTTTCAGATTGAACATTGTCTGTGTTTAAAACAAATTCTACACCTTTATTTTCTAATTCACCAATGTTACTACTTAATGTCGCCGCACCAGAACTTGGAATTAAGGGAACGTCAAATAGCAGACCGTCTGTATTTTTGTGGTAGTAATCAATCTCTCCAGATATTCTTCCGTTAAAAAAGCCGAATTCAATACCGTAATCAGTTTGGGTAGTAGTCTCCCAAGTTAAATCTGGATTTCCCGGTTGAGATAATGAAATCCCGGGACGTTGATCGTAGGAAATTGCGCCAAACAAGTATCGAGAAGGGAAATCTCCAATGTCTGCGTTACCTGTTTTTCCCCAGCTACCCCGTAATTTTAAATAAGTCAATACTTCAGAATCCTGTAAAAATCCCTCTTCAGAAATCACCCAACCTGCAGAAAATGCCGGGAATACTCCATAACGTTCGTTCTCACCAAATCTAGATGAACCATCACGTCTTATACTAGCTTTAAATAAATACTTATTGGCATAGTCATAAGTAGCTCTTGCAAATAAAGAGAAAAATGCATTCTGTGAACGATTACCACTACCTGCAACAATATCTGCACCACCATCTACTGTTGTAAAGTCATCTGATGGAAATTGGTTTGCTGTAACGCTCTCATACCTACGCGTTGTTTCATTTAATTCTGTTCCTGCTGTAAGTCCTAAAGTGTGGAAATCTCCTAATTGCTTATCATAGGTCAAGAAACCAGAAACAATGTAGTTTTCTGCGTTAACGCTACTTGCAAACACTTCACCGTTTGTAGCTTGAAAAGGAGCATTTCTACCTGTGAAATTATCTTCTGTTTGATAATAAAGATCATAGGCGAAGTTTCCGTTAATTTTAAGACCTTCTAAAATCTCGTAATCTCCAAATGTGCGTCCATTTACACGTCTAATGATCGTTTTGTAAAAGGAGTTTTCTTCCTGAAGTAAAAAGTTAGGATAAATTGTATTTGAATTTGGTGATCCATCCTCATTGTAAGCAGGAGAAATAGCAGGTTGTGCTATTGCTTGCAAAGGAGATACAAATGCATTATCATTTGCAATACGATCTATATCTGTACGTGAATAACTCAAGTTCATACCTATATTAAATCGATCACTGAATTTATGGTTAATATTTGTTCTGCCATTAAAACGTCTAAGTGCATTTCCTTTAATAATACCTTTAGTTTCATTAAGTGACCCTGCAAAGAAAATACTTGTTTTTGCACTACCTCCGCTCATTGAGAAATCTGCATCAGATACAGATCCATTTTGGAAAGCAAGATCTTGCCAATCTGTATCTACAGCTCCATTTCTCCAGTCTGTTCCATTCGCAAGACCATCAAACGTATCTTCTATATACGCAATAGCTTCGGCGTCATCAGAAAAAGTACCATCACTTACACTATTTAAAGCAGCTTCACGGAATAGCTCAATGTATTGAGAAGAATTTAACCAGTCTCTCTTATTTGTAGCCTCGCTGATACCGTGGCTAATATTTACAGAAAATTCAGATTTACCTTCTTTACCGGTTTTGGTAGTAATTATAATTACCCCATTTGCTCCTCTTGAGCCGTAAATTGCAGCAGATGACGCATCTTTTAAAACTTCGATAGATTCAATTTCATTTGGACTAATAGATAATAACGGATTTGTAGGAGCACCGTTGCTAGACTCATTAGCATTATAAAGTGGAATACCATCAAGTACATATAAGGGTTGGGTTCCTGCAGATATGCTGGTTGCCCCACGTACACGTATGTTTAAACCTCCATCAACCTTACCGTTAGTTTGTGTGATTTGAACACCGGCTGCTTTGCCCACTAAAGCACTTTGAAAGTTAGAAACAGGAACTTCACTAATATCTTCTGAAGTTAGTTTGACAATATTGTCTGTAAGCGTACGCTTACTTTGGGTTCCATAACCCACTACTAAAACCTCATCTAACTCATCTGCGCTAGCAGCTAACGTAATGTTATAAGTAGAAGCTGAGGTAACAGTCACTTTTTGGTTTTTAAAACCTACATAAGAAAAGTTAAGTACAGCACCTTCAGTTGCAGATAAATTATAGTTACCATCAAAATCGGTTTGTGTACCTGTAGTAGTACCTTCTATTGCAATGTTAACACCGGGAAGCGGTACTCCCTGATCATCTTTTACAGTTCCTGATACAGACTTCGTTTGCGCAAACGAAAGGTAGCAGGTAAGCATCAAAATGAAGCTTAAAGAAAAATGTAATTTGTTCTTCATATTTAAGGGTTTAAAATTATTTAAAACTGAATAGGTCCCTAAACGTTATGATTAGGTTATAGATCATATAAATGTTGTGGGAGATAGTCAGCGCATTTGAACGCCAAAAATATGTAATTAATCGTTACTTGAGGAGCTTGTAAGTGGCAATAAGAGAATTAAGCGATATCAGTGATGATAAGGCTTGGGCAAGATTTTACGAAATTATTAAAAGCTTACATTTATATTATAAAATGTGTTTTTAAAAAGCATAATATTAACAAATTTCTATTATTTTAATATAAAAATGCAATACCTACCTAAATGTTAAATTTTGAATTTTTTTCAGAATGTACTCAAGTGGATCTATTTATTTAGAATATGCAAAGTATTATGAACCATAATTAGCAACCCTGATTGCTTCTGTTTCCTCTGCGGTTTTAAAAACGTCCCAGTCTTTTCCTTGAGTACGTCTGGCTCCTAATATATTTGCAAATTGACCAGCCTTAACGGGATCATTATATTTTGCAAAGCCATACGCCAGACCGCCTGCAAAGGAGTCGCCACAACCTGTTGTGTCAACTACTTTAGAAACTTTTATAGAAGCTATCCAGTCCTTTTTCAATTGGTCATCATCCAGCTGAAACAAAATACAGCCACGAGAATCCATAGTTACATAAAAGTAAGAGACGCCCTTCTTGAGAACATGTAAAGCCAATTCATCTAAATGTGCAGTAGCATTATCGTCGTATATAGAGGGAATTTCGGTATCATACTCGTTTGAAAATGACATACATTGAGATTCCTCAAGATTCATTTTTAAAACATCTATATAGGGTAGCCATTCATCTTGATCGACCCAGAATTTACGGTGTCTGTGCCCTTTAACATCCATTGCTGTAGTAGCTCCGTGTGCATCAAAGATAATTGTAGCTTCGCTATGCTTTTTAATATATTTAAGTGTGCTTAGGCTAATCTCGAAATCTGTAATGGGAACAAATACAAATGCTGCAGCATCTAAGTGTTTTTTAATGTGTTTGGGTCGTATGGGATTCATACAAGCCAGTTGCTTTTCTTCCCGGTTGTTTTGATCTTTAAAATCTAGCAGGATGACAGTACCACGATCTTTTTTACTATTTATACCTTGGAGATCAACATTCGGGAATTTTTTAAATTCATTAGCTATCCCATCGATATCTTTCTTGTGAATATTAGACACAGGAATTACCACTCCATTCGTGTCAAGCAATTTTGAAAGAGCAATTACAGGATGTGTTACACACCCGTATCGCATAATTATGTCATTCTCGTAAGTGGAGATAGTGTCTCGAGGTATAGGACCTGCAACAACAATTTTTAGAGGGTTTGCCATAAGTATTAATTAATCTTGTAAAGCAAATACTTTTTGAAGTAGGGTCGTAGTACGTGCGGCTGTATTTGTGCGTATATCTTTTTCTTCAACAGCTATCATTGTATAAACCCCTTTTAACGCCTGATTGGTAACATAATCTGTCAAATCTGGGTTAACATCATTTGTAAGAGGTAGCGCATTGTATTTTGTAATTAAATTACTCCAGATCTTATCTGCACCTACTTTATTAAACGACTGCTCTATGATAGGATTAAACTTTGCATATAAAGCCGCATTTGTTTTATTCTCTAAGTATTGTGTAGCAGAATTGTCACTACCCAATAATATATTTTTCGCATCATTGAATGTAATCTGTTTTACAGCGTCAACAAAAATGGGTGTTGCGGTACTTACGGCATCTTCCGCAGCACGATTCAAAACTTTAAGACCCTCGTCGGCCAAGCTTCCTAAGCCTACACTTCTAAGAGTATTATCAACTTTTTGCAATTCTTCAGGAAGCAAAATTTTAACCAAAGGGTTACCGTAATATCCATCTTCTTGAGTGAGTTTGGTTACTTGTTTATCTATTCCAAAATCCAAAGCTTGACGCAGCCCACTTGCAATTGTTGTATTATCAACACCTACTTGATTGGGTAAATTATTTACTACAGACTGTAGTTCTGCACATCCACTTAAGAATAAAACGGCGATTACTGCAATTAATTTTTTCATTAGGTTAAGTTAGGTTTTTCTTCTAATATTTTAAAACAAATACATCCCGCTCCAGAAAGCCGGTAGTACATTGTTATGTAACGTTGAATCAGGTAAACGAATATAGTCCTAGGCGAATATTACTGTTTTATTACCATATACTAAGACTTTATGTTCTATGTGTGCTTTAATTGCACGGGCTAAAACAATTTTCTCAAGATCTCTCCCTTTCAGAATAAAATCCTGAACAGAATGCACGTGAGATACGCGTACAATTTCTTGTTCGATGATAGGGCCTTCGTCCAGATCTGCTGTAACATAATGACTAGTTGCTCCTATTATTTTTACGCCTCTTTCAAATGCCGCGTGATAGGGCTTTGCACCTATAAAAGCAGGCAAAAATGAATGGTGGATATTGATAATTTGATGTTTAAAATTAGCGACAAAATCATCTGAAATTATCTGCATATATCTGGCTAAAACAATAAGATCAATGTTATGTTCTTGTATGCTTTTTATTTGTTCGGCTTCTGCTCGTTTTTTAGTCTCTTTAGTTACCGGTATATATTTAAATGGAATATCAAATCGTTGTGCAACAATTTCAAGATCTCGGTGATTACTGATGATTAACGGAATTTCTACAGGTAACTCTCCGGAAGCATATCTGCCCAATAGATCATAAAGACAATGATCATACTTAGATACAAATAATGCGAGTTTGGGTCTGTATAGCGCATCATATAACTGATAGGTCAATTTGTAATCTTCCTTAAATTTAGCTGCAAATTGATTTTCAAATTCAGGTATAGAAAACTCTGAACTTTCAAATTCGCACTCGAGACGCATAAAAAAGACGCTTTCTTGCCTGTCGACGTGTTGATCGAGGTAAACAATATTTCCGCTTAATTGAAGTATATAGTGTGTAATTGTTGTTACTATACCTTTACGATCGGGGCAATTGATTAAAAGTGTAATTTTCTGCATAATTCATCAAGCTATCTTAGAGCTAATCTAGAAAAATAAGCATCAAATTATAATATAAATAACACAAAATAAAACGCTTTTTGTTACCATTTATTTAAATTAGTGCCAGTTTAAAAGCCATATATTACGAATGAAACAAATAACACCATATAAGCCTGTCAATAAAGTACGTATTGTAACTGCCGCATCACTTTTTGATGGTCATGATGCAGCTATAAATATTATGCGACGCATCATACAAACTACTGGAGTAGAGGTTATTCATCTTGGTCATGATCGCAGTGTTGAAGAGGTTGTTAATACAGCAATTCAAGAAGATGCTCATGCAATTGCGCTTACCTCTTATCAGGGTGGACATAATGAGTATTTTAAGTACATGTATGATTTGCTTTGCGAAAAAGGAGCTGGACACATAAAGATTTTTGGCGGCGGTGGCGGTGTTATTTTGCCAGAGGAGATTGAGGAACTTATGAATTACGGGGTTACCCGAATTTATGCTCCAGATGATGGTCGTGAAATGGGATTACAGGGTATGATTAACGATCTTGTAAAACAATCTGATTATGCTTTAGGTGATGCATTAAGTGATGAGTTTGATCATTTAGCTGCGCAAAATGATACTGCAATTGCTCGAGTAATTTCTGCTGCAGAGAATTACTCCGAGGTAGCCAAACCTATACTAGACAAAATCCACGATAAAAACAAAGATTCTAAAACCCCGGTTTTAGGTATAACAGGAACAGGTGGTTCTGGTAAATCATCACTTGTAGATGAATTAGTACGTCGTTTTTTAATAGACTTTCCTGAAAAAACTATTGGTATTATTTCAGTAGATCCTTCAAAGAGAAAAACCGGTGGGGCTCTATTAGGTGACCGTATTCGTATGAACGCAATTAATTCTCCACGAGTTTATATGCGTTCATTAGCTACCAGACAAAGTAATCTTGCTCTTTCAAAACATGTACAGGAAGCTGTAGAGGTTTTAAAGGCGGCAGCTTACGATCTTATAATTCTTGAAACAAGTGGTATTGGGCAAAGTGATACCGAAATTTTAGACCATAGTTCTATCTCTTTATATGTGATGACGCCAGAATTTGGTGCGGCGACACAGTTAGAAAAGATAGATATGCTGGACTTTGCAGATATAGTGGCTATAAATAAATTTGATAAGCGAGGTGCCTTAGATGCATTACGCGATGTTAAGAAACAATATGTGCGTAACCATCAATTGTGGGAAACAGATCACGATGACCTTCCTGTTTTTGGTACGATTGCTTCGCAGTTCAATGATCCCGGAATGAACCAGCTTTACAAAACGATTATGGATGAGCTGGTAGCTAAAACAGAAACTGAACTTAGAAGTAGTTTTGAAATTACCGATGAGATGTCTGAGAAGATATTTGTCATTCCGCCAGCACGAACGCGTTACCTTTCTGAAATTGCTGATAATAATAGAGCCTACGATAAAACCGCTATTGAACAGGCAGAAGTTGCTCAGCGACTTTATGGTATTTTTAAAACGATAGACACTGTTACCGGAAAAACTCCTGAGTTGGATAAGTCAGGTTTAATAGTTGATGATAGTCAACAAGAAGACAACTTACCAAAATTATTACTTGCTGAATTTGATAAAGTTAAAATGGATTTAGATCCATATAACTGGGAAGTAATTACAGGCTGGGCTGATAAAGTAAGTAAATATAAGCAGCCGGTCTATAGTTTTAAGGTGCGTGATAGAGAAATAAAAATAGATACGCATTCGAAATCTTTATCTCATTCTGATATCCCCAAGATAGCTTTACCAAAGTATCAGGCTTGGGGAGATATTCTTACTTGGGTTCTTCAAGAAAATGTGCCTGGAGAATTCCCATATACGGCAGGTTTATATCCCTTTAAACGTACAGGCGAAGATCCTACACGTATGTTTGCTGGTGAGGGAGGTCCAGAACGTACTAACCGTCGTTTTCATTATGTAAGTATGGGTTTACCTGCAAAACGACTTTCTACAGCATTTGATAGTGTGACACTTTATGGTAATGATCCTGATCATCGACCAGATATATATGGTAAAATAGGAAATGCAGGTGTTTCAATTTGCTGTCTTGATGATGCTAAGAAATTATATTCTGGCTTTGATCTCTCAGACGCTATGACTTCTGTGAGTATGACCATTAATGGTCCTGCTCCCATGTTGCTTGGCTTTTTTATGAATGCTGCCATCGATCAGCGTTGTGAAAAATACATTCGGGAAAATGGTCTTGAAGAAGAGGTTGAAAAGACTATTGCTGATATCTACCAGAAAAACGGATTAGATCGCCCTAAATATCAAGGCGAACTTCCAGAAGGTAATAATGGTTTAGGGTTGATGCTTCTGGGAGTAACAGGAGATCAGGTATTGCCTAAGGAGGTTTATGAACAATTAAAAGCAGAGACAATTCAACAGGTGCGTGGTACTGTACAGGCAGATATTCTAAAAGAAGATCAAGCACAAAATACGTGTATTTTTTCTACTGAATTTGCTTTGCGCTTAATGGGGGATGTTCAGGAATATTTTATTGAGAAAGAGATTCGTAATTTCTATTCGGTTTCGATATCTGGATATCACATTGCAGAAGCCGGTGCAAATCCAATTACTCAATTGGCATTTACATTAGCTAATGGCTTTACATATGTAGAATATTACCTAAGTAGAGGAATGGACATCAATAAATTTGGTCCCAATCTTTCATTTTTCTTTAGCAATGGCGTAGATCCTGAATATGCGGTAATAGGTCGTGTGGCCCGTAAAGTTTGGTCAAAAGCTTTAAAATATAAATATGGAGCGAACCCGCGTGCTCAAATGTTGAAGTACCACATTCAAACATCGGGAAGATCATTACATGCGCAGGAAATAGACTTCAATGATATACGTACAACACTTCAGGCTTTATATGCGATTTATGATAACTGTAATTCGTTACACACAAATGCATATGATGAGGCAATTACAACTCCCACCGAGGAAAGTGTACGCAGAGCAATGGCAATTCAGCTTATAATTAATAAAGAGTTAGGTTTAACTAAAAATGAGAATCCAATACAAGGAGCTTTTATAATTGAAGAGTTAACAGAGCTTGTTGAGGAGGCCGTTTTACAAGAATTTGATCGTATTACAGAACGGGGTGGAGTCTTAGGTGCTATGGAAACGATGTACCAGCGTAGTAAAATACAAGAGGAAAGTTTGTATTATGAAACCTTAAAGCACAATGGCGAATTCCCTATCATAGGTGTGAATACGTTTTTAAGCAGTAAAGGTTCTCCTACCGTAAAGCCTATGGAGGTGATACGGGCTACTGAAGAAGAAAAACAAGCTCAGATTGCAACCCTCACTAATTTGCATAAAGCTTATGAGAATGATGCAGAGGCTATTTTAAAAACTGTGCAGGAAGCGGCAATTCAAAATGAAAATATGTTTGAGCGGTTAATGGAAGCCACAAAAATTTGCTCGCTGGGTCAGATTACAAATGCTCTTTTTGAAGTAGGAGGGCAGTATAGAAGAAATATGTAGAGCTTATCAAATTATAAATTATAAAAAACACCTCACAGATTTTAAATCTGTGAGGTGTTCTTTTTTGTATTGAATAGAAGTAGCATGTATTTCTAAGTGACACGAATATTAATAATTTACAGCTTAGTCTTCAAAATTAAAATCATCTGGATCTATAGAATCATCATCTTCTAAGTCGTTATAATTTACTCCTGGTGGATTGAAAAGTCCCCAGCGATCGATGATATAATTAAAAGGGTCAAAAGTCTTTACCCATTCTGCAAATAGAATCCTAAATGATTCAATCTCGTTGCGTAGCAGATCTAAATATTCGGTTTCTCTAAAGCCATACATTTCTAATCCTGTCATATGTGTAGCAAGATCTTGAGCTGATTTTCGAATCAAACAGGCTTTTTCCATCTTGATATCATAGAGGTCGCAGTTAAAAGCACCTGCAATTTTTGAAGGAATAATCGACGCATCTTCTCTAATGTAGAGCGCCTGACTCCTTAAAATTTCCTGATCTGAGCTATCTTTAGCAGCTGTTTCATAAGATGCAGCTATCTCGGCTATACGATTAGAAAGTTTTAAAATTTCTGTAGCTTTTATATAAAGTGCAGAATTTTCATAACTGTTTTGTGAACTAAAATCGTCTTCTAAAGACATACGCTAATGTTTAGGTCAATCAATTTGTTATTTTGAATAGTAAGCACAAAGTATAAATTATTTAGCACAAAATAATCAGTGCTTAGAGAAATGCTTATAAAGGAAAATATAAAGGAAGAGTTTAAAGTGTCATCATCCACTTGTGCTGAAGCTTTCTAAATTTTCTTACTTCAGAACGTAAAAGTCGCACAAAGTCTTTACCACTACTTTCTGCACGTTCCAAGCGCTCGCAAGTAGCATATAAACTAGAAGTTAATCGGTCTAAAGATGCCGCGTGTCGTAAACGATCATCTTGAAAAGTTTGACTTTCTGCCTTGATAATTTCTGGAGCCAGCGAGTCTGAATGACGTACGATATCACCTGTAAAATACACATAAGGATTTTCTGTCCCATTAGATTCTAGGGGAGCGAGATCGTAAATCAAATAATTAGAAATTGAGCGTGAAAGTCGCAGTATTTCAATTGCTTGATTATATAAACGTGTATTTCTAGGTACTGATGACATAGCTTAATTGCGATTCAAATTTAGCAGTATTCACAGATTAATATATATGGATTTTAAAGTTTTAAATTATATTTACTTTAAATATTAAAGAAAATAACTCCTATTTATTTAAATATGCATATCGATTCAACTAACTGGAAAATTCTTCAAACACTGCAGAAAAATGCGCGTATAAGTAATAGTGCTTTGGGTAGAGCTGTAGGAATAACTTCGCCGGCTGTAGCAGAGCGCATACGTAAAATGGAAGATGCGGGGATATTAATAGGTTACAAAGCAGAAATTTCTCATTTTGAATCTGGACATCAATTAAAAGCTATAATCACATTGCGTGCTTTTATGGGTAGGTTAAAACCCTTTTTAGAAAAAGTTCACGAGTTTAGCGAAGTTTTAAATTGCTACCGCATTACAGGAAATGAAAACATCTTGTTAGAAGTAGTGTTGTTTGATCAATTTCATCTTGAAGAGTTCATTGATAAACTTATCACATATGGAGAAACCAAAACGCACATCGTACTTTCAACAGTAATTGAAAACGCACCCATACGCACAAGACGAGAAGACCGAATATCTAAAAAACCTAAAGTGTAGTTAGATACCAAATGCTAAAGGCTATAAGTAGTATAATACTTAATATGCTAAATGCATTTAAAAATTTACTTGGCCTATCTTCCAGAGGAACATTTTTACCATTCATTACGCAGTAATTAGCTATCGCAAAAAATGGAGCGGTTAAAAATGAGAGTATGGTGGCTATTTCAATGAGTGTTCCCATTTCACTAGTGAGTAAAAATAGAATACATCCAGTACCTAATATTAGAATCACTAACCATATAGTATAGCTTCCTTTAATTGTTTTACCCAAAATTAATTCTACGGTTTTTGACATAACTCGTGGTGAAGCGTCGAGTGTGGTAAGGGTGGTGCTAAACATAGTTGTAAATGCGGCAATGCCTATGATGTAAAACGCCCAGTCGCCGAGACTGCTTGTATAAAGATCTATAAGTTGTTTTGCAAACGAACTGCTGCTTGCGCTAAACTGGACTCCCGTGTTATGCATAACCAAAGCTCCTAATGCAATAAAACACGTACCGACAATTATTGTTCCCAGAAAACCGATGTTAAAGTCAAAGATTGCAGATTTTCTAGTAAGCTTACCTTCTTTAGCTTTTTCTAATGACCATAACGAATGCCAGATTGAGATGTCTAATGGAGCCGGCATCCAGCCCATAAATGCAATAAGAAAGGCAACTCCAGCAGCATCTGTAGGTAATACCTGAATAAAATCTATTGTTTGATGAGGTTCATACCCTGCGATACCAACGGCTATTAATGTACTTATTGTAAGCGTTATTACAATAAACTTCATCAAATTATCCAGAAAATTGTATTTGCCTAGTAGGAGTAAGGTGGTGCAAAGTATAGTTATAACAACATTCCATGTGGTAAGACTCCAATCTACCGGAAAAACATAACTCGCAATCCCGGCGGTTACTACTGTCACCGCTGTTTGTATGGTAAACATGGTGAGCAGATTTATAATAAAGTAGGCAGTTAGTACAGCTCTGTTTAGATTAAAATATCCTTCTAGCAGACTTGTGCCTGTAGCGGCGGCATACCTTGGACCATACTGAAAAAATGGGTATTTAATAATATGAATTAAAACTAGAACCCATACTAAGCCAAAACCGTAATCGGCTCCCGATCGTGTAGATTGCACGAGATGTGATACACCTATTGCAGCTCCTGCAAATAAGAGTCCAGGGCCTAATTGCTTAAGCAAAGTTTTCATAGAGATTTACGGCGTTTTTTCAATCAAGTCAGAAAGTAAGCGGCGCGCTCTTAATAATTTGACTTTGACATTGCTTAATGGTTCGTCGAGACTGTTAGCCATTTCTTTATAACTCATCTCTTGAAAGTAGCGTAAATTTATTACTTCTTGATAATGAGGTTTTAATTTTTTGATGTGGGCTAATAATTCAGATAAATTTTGTTCGGTAATTAAAGAATCTTCGGCAGTGGGATTTTTATCTACGACACTATTAAGTTTAAATTCTTTATGAAGTCGCTTTTCGGCTCGAGTTTCTTTGCGCAAAAGATCTATATGAAGATTTTTAGATATGGTAACTAACCACGTGCTAAACTTATACTTATTGTCGTAGGTGCTTAATTGGTTGAATGCCTTTGAGAAAGTTTGTATGGTAATTTCTTCAGCTTTAAAATCATCTTGTGTTCTTTTTAGCTGAAAAGAGTAAACCAGGTTCCAGTGCGAGTTGAGCAAATAATTATAGGCACTCTGGCTACCTTGTTTTGCTTCACTAATTTTTAGATCTATAAGGTTCTGGTCTAGTTCCAACGTCGGGGTTTTACCATAATATTTGAAATAAAGATAAGCATTTGGAGAATTATTAGAAATGGCTCTAAAAAAGGTAAATATTTAATGAGATCTGCTTCTCTTAATTTAGCGGCAGCTTTAGATAAAATTACCCAGAAAATAACCGTACGTATTAGAATTAAAGCGACTACCAGAGTCAAAAATTGCTGATTAAATAGAACAAAAGGAATCAAAGCAAAAAATAAAAATTGTGTGATATAAAAGAGGGCTAATTGTATTTGATGTTTTTGTTTGTACAATTTCGCAACATCTGTATGCCTGCGTTTTTGAATAAACCAATCTTTCCATTTTTTTTTAGGTTCAGAATAGGTGAAAGATTCAGGATTTACGCAAATAGAAATATTGGTTGAAGTTGCATTTTCATTTACAAATAAATCATCGTCTCCTGCTCGTATGTGAGCGTGCTTATCAAATGCATTTGAGGATTTAAAAATGCCCTTTGTGTAGGCTAAATTTCGACCTACACCCATATACGCATTATTGTGAGCGGCATACCCCAAATATTGCGTAGCAGTTAGCAGAGTCTCGTAGCGTATTATTTTATTAAGTAATGATTGACCATATCTTATATAACCACTATACCCCAGTACAATATGTTTCTCATCTATGAGATTTTGTATCATTAAAGCTGCCCAGTCTGTACTTATTGGAATACAATCTGCATCAGTTAAGAGTATTTTTGAATATAAAGACGCGTTAATTGCTCGAGTAATTCCTGCTTTCTTGCCGGTTTCAGCATTTAGATTTATGACTTTTAAACGTGAATTCTCAATTGCAAGCTGTTGAAGAATTTCTAACGAATTATCATTAGAATTATCGTTTACAACTATAATCTCAAACAGATTAAGATTTTGAAGACTAATAAGCTGAATGAGATTTTCTAAACGTTGAGATTCATTTTTAGCACAAATAATTATAGACACCGCATCGTGTCTTTTAATATTCTGAAAGCGAGGCGTACTCCTAAATGAAAATTTTGAAAAATATAAGTAATAAGAACAATTTACTACAACTACACCACTGAAAATTGTTATAAACAGCTCTTCAAATAGAATAGATAGCAAAATTGCGTGTTATGAAGCTTTTGGTGCGCAATTTCCCATTTCTTCGGGCATTTTACCACACATACTACAAGCTTCACCCTCTTTATTTAAAAAAGGATTCTGACTCGCACATGTTCCTGCAAATTTACCATCTTTCTTTGCCCAGATTTTAATTGCAATCCCTGCGAAGGCTAATCCTAAAAGTACAAGAGTTATAAGAAGTAATTTCATAGCTTAAAATTATGCTGCAAAGATACGACCTAGATAAGAGAGACCCAAAGTATTTTCCGAAATCCTAATTAGTTAAATTCACTAACAAGAAGCCTATTTATTTAACTAAAGATTAGTAGGTGCTTGATATATTGGATGTTAATTATTAATACATTTGATATTCACAAACCATTAAAAATTAATTTATGAAATTTAATAAACCTTTTGTATTCGTGTTACTTATGGGCTTTGTAGTTGCTTTTAGCTCTTGCGAAGACAATAAGAAAAAGGAGCAAATACAATTAGAGGAGCAAGAAGCTACTGCTAAAGCAGAAAGTGATGCTAAGGAAGCTGAGATGAAAGAAGCTCAGGCAAACGAAGAGAAAATGAAAGAAGAAGCAAGAACTAATAGTATTGCTGGAAAAGCAATGGCTTCTCGTGATCTTGATACCTTAGTTATTGCACTTAACGCAGCAGGTCTTTCAGATATGTTATTAGCTGAAGGAGATTACACCGTATTTGCACCTACAGATCACGCATTTTCTGAATTGAAAAAAGGAATGCTAGACGATCTTACAAAACCTGAGAATAAAGAAATGTTAGTAAGTGTTTTACAATACCACGTAATTGCAGGTAAAATGAGGTCTGAAGATCTTGGAAAAGCAATTGACGCAGGTAAAGGAAAAGCTGAGTTAACAACTGTAAAAGGTGATAAACTTACTATTATGAGAGATGGAGATCAGATCGTAATAAGAGATGGTAAGGGTAAAAAAGCTCAAATAGTTTTAGGAAATATAGATGCTTCTAACGGAATTATCCATCAAGTCAATAAAGTATTAATGTCGAAATAATAATTTCGCATCTATGAAAAAGCCGCTTAACTTAAGTTAAGCGGCTTTTTTTATTTTACAATATTCACTTCAGGCTCAATATTGATTTTGAATTTTTTATAAACTTCATCTTTAATTTGAAGTGCTAAATCCCACAAATTATCTCCGGTAGCATTCCCATAATTTACCAAAACTAAGGCTTGTTTATCGTGCACGCCCGCATCTTCAATACGATATCCTTTAAAACCGGCCTGCTCTATAAGCCATCCTGCAGGAACTTTTACTTCTTCATTTGATAGAGGGTATACTGGCATGCCAGCATACTTGCTTTGCAGTGTATCATAAAGCTCTTTAGGAATTACCGGATTTTTGAAAAAGCTTCCGCTATTTCCTAATAGTTTAGGGTCTGGCAGCTTTGAAGATCTAATATGTATTACCGCTTCTGCTATTTCTTTAATCGTAGGGTTTTTTATTTCCTTTTGCTTAAGTACTTCTTGTATAGCCCCATAACCGGTATTGAGATTATGATCTTTTTTACTGAGTTTAAAAGTAACCGATGTGATAACATATAGGTCCTTAGCCTCATTTTTGAAAATAGATTCTCGATAACCGAATTTACAATCTGAATGCGTAAATATTTTCGATTCTAACGATTTACGGTTAATTGTAGAACACGAATCAAAAACATCTTTAAGCTCAACACCATAAGCTCCTATATTTTGAACAGGGGAGGTGCCGGTATTACCAGGAATTAGCGCTAAGTTTTCTACACCACCATAATTATTATTTACGCAGTGCATAACGAAACTGTGCCAATTTTCACCAGCAGCAACTTCGAGCCAAATAGAATCTTTATCTTCTTTTACAACTTCAATACCTTTAAGGTTAATATGAATTACGAGCGCTTTAATATCATTCTTTATGAGCATATTACTGCCACCTCCTAAAACAAATTTACGTTTGGTAGTTGTACTCAGGGCTTCTTTTAGTTCGTCTAGTGTACTTACTGATACAAAAGAACTGGCTTTAGCATCAATGCCAAAAGTGTTGTATTTTTTTAGAGAAACGTCGCGCGCAATATTCATTAACCCTTATACTGTTGTAAAGCTTCTTTTAATAAGGATACAGCTTCGATGAGATCCTCTTTTTTTAATACGTAAGCTATTCTTACTTGATTAATTCCTTCTCCTTCAGTAGAATAAAATCCTGCTGCAGGTGCAACCATTATTGTCTTTTTATTATGCTCAAAAGATTCCAAAAGCCAACGCGCAAAGTCATCAGCATTTTTAACAGGTAATTCTACTATACAGTAGAACGCTCCTTTAGGCTTAGCAACACGTACACCAGGAATAGCTTCCAAACCTTCAACAAGTGTATTTCTGCGATCTACATATTCAGAAATTACTTCGTCAAAATAGGACTGAGGTGTATCTAAGACAGCTTCACTAGCTATTTGTGCTAGTGTAGGAGGGCTTAATCGTGCCTGAGCAAATTTCATTGCAGTTGCCATCAAATTCTTATTACGACTTACAATACAACCTATACGTGCTCCACACATAGAAAAACGCTTAGATACAGAGTCTATCATTATGGTATGCTCATCGATGCTACGTTGATTTAATACGGAACGATGTTGAAGACCATCATAAGCAAATTCTCGATATACTTCATCTGCAATTAAAAAGAGATCGTGCTTTTTTACTAATTCTGAAAGTTGATCTAATTCTTCTTGGCTGTATAAATAACCGGTGGGATTACCTGGGTTGCAAATAACAATAGCTTTAGTTTTAGCTGTTATTTGTTTTTCAAATTCTGAAATCGTAGGTAATGCAAATCCACTTTCAAATGAAGAGATCACGGGTTTTACAGTTACTCCAGATGCTGTAGCAAAACCATTGTAATTTGCATAAAAAGGTTCTGGTATTATCACTTCATCACCCGGATCTGTAACGCTTCCCATAGCAAACATTAAAGCTTCAGACCCACCTGTAGATATAATAATATCTGAAGCAGTTATGTCTATTCCCTGTTTTCCATAATATGCGGCTAACTTTTCTCGGTAACTTAAAAAACCTGCAGAGTGACTATAAGATAGCACCTCAATGTCTGCATCTTTAACAGCGTTAAGAGCGGCCTGAGGAGTTTTAATATCAGGTTGTCCAATATTTAATTGGTGTATAGAAATCCCTCTAGCTTCTGCAGCTTCTGCAAATGGCACAAGTTTACGTATAGGTGATTCAGGCATTGACTGTCCTTTGTGTGAAATCTTCGGCATAAAAATCCTTTGTTTTTAGATCTGTAAATTTGCAAATTATTAATGAGAAAATAATTTAAGTGAATTGTTTATAAAATATCGCGTAAAAGTATTAAATTGAGAGTAATTACCTCTTTTTTATGAGATATGCTCAGTTAATATATTTATTTATTGCTTTATTGTCATTAAACTGTGCTTTTGCGCAGGGAAGATTTCTTTTGCCTAAGAATGTATCTAAAGAAAAAATTAAAGTAAAAATTGTAAATAACCTGATCGTGATTCCTGTGCACATAAATGGCGTTGAGCTTTCTATGTTATTAGATACGGGTGTACGCTCGACCATTCTGTTTAATGCGAATTCAAATTTAAAGCTAAACAATGAAACAAAAGTTGTTTTAACCGGAGCAGGAGCGGGCGAGGATGCTGAAGCAATTAAATCTACCCACAATATTATAAATATAGGCGCCTCTTCTGCTATTAATCAGACCATTGTTCATTTATCAGACAACGAGCGTAACTTTTCTTCTAGACTAGGTTTTCCTGTTAACGGGATAATTGGTTACGCATTATTTAAAGATTTTATCGTAGAAATAAATTATGCCCGAGAGTATATTAATCTTTATAATAAAGCGGACTATGAAAGACGCAATTGCCGGTCTTGCGTTACCATACCTTTAGAGTTTCATAGTAGCAAACCTTATGCATTATTACAAATGCAAATTGGTAAAAATTCGTTTTTAGCAAAGTTGCTCGTAGATACTGGTAGCGGTGATGCGCTCTGGTTATTTGAAAAAAGTCATAAGGGCATAACAATACCAGATAATTCTTTTAAAGATAATCTTGGTTTAGGTTTTAATGGAGAAGTTACTGGTGTACGGTCTAAACTTGACCGACTTGATCTTGGAGATTTTTCTTTAGAAAAAGTAAATGTAGCCTACCCCGATTCGAACTCGATTAACTATATAAATAGACTCCATTTCCGAAATGGTAGCTTAGGCTCTGAAGTTTTAAAGCGATTTACAGTTGTGATTGATTATAACTCAAAAAAGATGCTTTTAAAAAAGAATAAGTTTTTTGATGAGCCTTTTAAGTATGATCGCAGTGGCTTAGTTATTCAGCATAATGGTTCTGATATTATAGCAGAATATGATCGTAAAATTATAGAAGAATTTAGTGGTGATCAACAATCTGGAGGTTATGAAAGTATATTTCTAGCTACAAATACTGTTGAGTTTAAACAATTTAAATTGTCACCTAATTATGAAGTAGCGGCAATCCGCGAAGAATCACCAGGATCAAAAGCAGGGTTAAGAGTAGGAGATAAATTGATAAAAATAAATGGTAAGAAAGTACGGAACTTAAAATTACAGGATATCACACGTTATTTTTATCGTGATGAAGGAGAGGTTTTAAAATTAGAAATTCTAAGAGGAGTTATAGCTTATGATTATAAATTCACCTTAAAGAAGATACTTAAAGATTGAGCAAAAAAAAAGCGGTCGTTAAGACCGCTTTTTTACTTATATATTTTCTAAATTAATTTACCGCAGGTAAAAGATTCCCTTTAATTTTTAAAGTATAAGGCTCTGCAGATGCATTTGTATACACAGTTATTGTTTTACGTATTGGGCCCGGAGCACGATTTGTATCATATTTTACTTTAATGACATTGCTTTCTCCAGGAGCAATAGGATCTGTTGGAGGACTTGGTACAGTACAACCGCATGTTGAGTATGCTTTAGATATTACCAGAGGAGCATTACCAGTATTCGTAAATTTAAATTCACGTGTGCCGTCTGCGCCATGGGCAACATCACCATAATCAATAACATCTGATTCAAAAGCAATCTCAGCCTTCTTCTCTTTAGCTTCTTCTTGAGCTTGCAAGCCTATTGTCATAAGTCCTACAGCAAGTATTAAAACTAATTTTCTCATAATTCTAAGTGTTAATGAAGTATAAAAATAAACCTATTAAAGAGTTTATGCAATAAAGTAGCTTTTTTTTAAGAAGCTTACCTCTAGAATAAGGTTATCTAGAGTAATTGCAATAGCCTAATATCAGTTTTATTTAATTCCTCGGTTCTTTTAAAATACTTACTATAATAAGTACTTTTGCTACTTAAGTCAAAAACTAGACCAAGAATGGCATTAGCTTCAAAATATAGCTCGAAAGATGTTGAACAAAAGTGGTACGACTACTGGTTAAAACACAATTATTTTCACTCAGAGCCTAATGAAAAAGAACCCTATACAATTGTAATCCCTCCTCCTAATGTGACAGGTATTCTGCATATGGGACACATGTTGAATAATACCATTCAGGATGTTCTTATACGACGAGCTCGTCTAAAAGGTTTTAATGCATGCTGGGTGCCGGGTACAGATCACGCCTCTATTGCTACAGAAGCTAAAGTTGTAGCAAAACTTAAAGCCGAAGGTATTAATAAGAGCGATCTTACCAGAGAAGAGTTTTTAAAACACGCCTGGGAATGGACCGATAAATATGGAGGGACAATCCTTGAGCAATTAAAAAAGTTAGGAGCATCATGCGATTGGGAGCGCACACGTTTCACAATGGATGACACAATGTCTGGTAGTGTTATTGAAAGCTTTATTGATCTATATAACAAAGGACTTATTTACCGAGGTCATCGCATGGTTAACTGGGACCCTGAAGCAAAAACAACTTTGTCTGATGAAGAAGTTATTCATGAAGAGCGTCAAGGGCATTTATACTATTTAAACTATAAGTTAGAGGGCAGTGATGAGGTTCTAACTATTGCAACAACACGACCAGAGACCATTTTTGGTGATACCGCAATTTGCATTAACCCTAACGATGAGCGCTTTGCTCACTTGCGCGGTAAGAAAGCTATAGTGCCTATAGCTAATAGAGTAATACCTATTATTGAAGATGAATACGTAGATCTAGAGTTTGGTACAGGTTGTTTAAAAGTCACTCCTGCTCATGATGAAAATGATAAAATGCTGGGAGATAAGCATAATCTGGATGTCATTGATATTTTTCATGACGATGCATCTTTAAATTCATTCGGAATGCATTACGAAGGAAAAGATCGCTTTGTGGTTCGGGAAGAGATTGTAAAAGAGCTTAAAGATCTTGGTGCTTTAGTTAAAACGGAAAGCCATATTAATAAAGTAGGTACATCAGAACGCACAAAAGCGGTAATTGAGCCTAAGCTTTCAGATCAATGGTTTTTGAAAATGAAAGACTTGGCAGAACCTGCAATTAAAGCAGTATTAGAGACTGAAGAGATAAATCTTTTTCCGAAGAAATTCGACAATACGTACCGTCACTGGATGGAAAATATTAGAGATTGGAATATCTCTAGACAGTTATGGTGGGGTCAACAAATACCAGCTTTCTATTTTGGCAATGGTAAAGAAGACTTTGTAGTTGCTAGAAATATGGAGGAGGCTTTAATTTTGGCAAGAGCAAAAACAGGAAATGAAAATCTAACGCTTGCAGATTTAAAGCAAGATGAAGATGCGCTTGATACTTGGTTTTCATCTTGGTTGTGGCCCATGAGTGTTTTTGATGGTATTGCGAACCCTGACAATGAAGAATTTAAATATTACTATCCTACAAATGATTTAGTTACCGGTCCAGATATTTTATTTTTCTGGGTAGCACGTATGATAATGGCAGGGTATGAGTATACGGGAAAAAAACCGTTTACTAATGTGTATCTAACCGGTCTAGTGCGCGATGCAGAACGCCGTAAAATGTCTAAATCATTAGGTAATTCACCAGATGCTATGATGCTAATCGATAAGTATGGTGCAGATGGTGTGCGTGTAGGTTTATTGTTAAGTGCTTCTGCGGGTAACGATTTGCTTTTTGATGAAGATTTATGTCAGCAAGGTAAAGGCTTTATAAATAAAATATGGAATGCTTTTAGACTTATTAAAGGTTGGGAAGTTGATGCTACGATAGCGCAACCTGAAGCTAGTTTAAAGGGGTTGAATTGGTATGCAGAACGTTTTAAAGATGCTGGTGTTGAGATTGAAGATCACTTTAGCAAATACCGTATAAGCGATGCATTGATGGCTACGTATAAATTAGTCTGGGATGATTTCTGTAGTTGGTTGCTTGAGATTGTAAAACCTGAATATGGTAAGCCGATTGATAAGAAAACTTATGATATGGTGATTAATGCTCTAGAAAATAATCTACGCATTTTGCATCCGTTTATTCCTTTTGCTTCGGAAGAAATCTGGCAAAATATCGCAGAGCGTACTCCAGATGAGGCATTGATAATAAACAATTGGCCAGAAGTTGAGGCTGGAGATAAAGAACTACTGAATGATTTTGATCTGGCGACTCAAATAATAACGGGAATTCGTGCTATACGTAAAGAGAAAAATATTTCATTTAAAGAAGAGCTTGAGCTTTACGTGATGAATACTGAAGGTTTTACAGACCGTTTTAATGGAATAATTAAAAAGTTATGTAACCTTTCAAATATTGAAGCTACAAAGGTTAGTAAAGATGGCGCTCTGTCTTTTAGGGTTAAGGCTAATGAATATTTTATTCCGCTAACAGGAGCGATAGATATTGAAGCAGAACTCGCTAAAATTGAGGAAGAATTAAACTATACCCGAGGGTTTATGAATTCGGTAACTAAAAAGTTATCTAATGAACGCTTTGTAAGTGGAGCGCCCGAACAAGTAGTAGCGATAGAACGTCAAAAACAAGTAGACGCACAGTCTAAAATTGATGCGTTAGAAAAGAGACTAGCAGCTTTGAAATAGGATTATTTCTTTAACGGAGTAATAAAATTTAATCAGGAATATATTGAGCTACAAGCTTAATGTATTCCTTTTTTGCTTCTGTAGCAGTGAGTCCTTTGATTTGAATAAGAGCATTGTACTTAAAGGCACTTCTTAAATCATTTTCCTTTAAATTCTCAACAGGAATAAGTTTGCTTTTATGATTGCCTTTTTTGTAATAGGCGTAGAGTAACAACTGAATATCTGGAGGTAAAACAGTCTTTGTGTTACTGGCTCTTTCAGCAGCATTCTGGAAGTCTTCATCCAATTTTTCTTTACTCAAAACGATCTACTTAAGAGTTGCTATAATACTCTGTGATCCTTTAACCTTCTGATTTAATTTAACAGCCAGAGGTGTGCCTAAAGGAAGATAAATATCTACACGAGAACCAAACTTTATAAAACCGCTATCATCTCCCTTAACAGCTTCATCGCCTTCTTTTGCATAGTTTACAATGCGTTTAGCTAGTGCGCCGGCTATTTGTCTATAAAGAACATCTCCAAAACCAGTAGAACGAACTACGACAGTGGTGCGCTCATTCTCTTCAGAAGCTTTAGGATGCCAAGCTACAAGATATTTTCCTGGGTGGTATTTACTATATACTACTTTCCCAGTTACAGGATAACGGGTTACGTGAACATTGATAGGTGACATGAAAACCGAAACCTGTAGTCTTTTTTCTTTAAAATATTCTTTTTCAAATACTTCTTCAATTACTACTACTTTCCCGTCTACAGGAGAAACTACGTCTTGGGTGTTTATATCTGCTATTCTACTCGGATTTCTAAAGAACTGCAAAATGAGGATTAAAAATACTACCAGTGTCGCATAACACACATACTGAAGCCAAACTGGAGATACCCAGGTTTGCGTACTTATAAAACCAATAGCTACAATTATTAGTGTAACTATTATTATCGTATAACCTTCTTTATGAAACATATTCAAAAACTATTAGAACCAGATATATAAACGGACTTGCAAATAAAATACTGTCTAGACGGTCGTAAAGTCCGCCGTGACCCGGCATCAATGTACCGCTATCTTTAACTCCGGCTTCGCGTTTCAACTTAGACTCTATGAGATCTCCAAAAGTTCCCAAAGTACTCATTACAACTGCCAGAGACAGCCATATATTAAAATTAAGACTGCCGGTAAATTTATGAATAAAATAACTGGCAATACAAGCGAAAACTAATCCGCCAAAAAAACCTTCGATAGTCTTCTTAGGAGAGATACTGGGAAAAAGCTTATGTCTACCAAAACTTTTACCTACGATATAAGCAAATGTATCATTTGTCCATATAAGAATAAAAAGTCCGGCGACTGTGTATGGTGAAAACTCATCACCGTGAGAGGGTAAAAGTGTCAGAAACACAAAACTCGCGATAATATAAAATACCGTGATGTGTAATTTTTGAAGTTTACCATACTTTCTAATTTTCTCACTGAAGAGATTTTTCATTAGATATAGTCCCGTAACTACAGTGAAACCTAATAGAATTAAAGTGGCAATTTTGGAAACCTTAAAATAACTGAAGAAAAGTATGAAAGAAATTAAAATCGCGTAGGTGTACCAAAACTGAAAGCCTATAAGTCTTAGGAATTCTCGAAGTGTTATAATACCAAATAATAAAAACAGAAGTATATACCATTTCTCAGAATAGAGAATGGAAAACAATAAAATTATGACATACAACAGTCCGGAAAGTGCTCGTACAGTAAGTTCGCGCATACTATAAATCTTCTAGAAGCAATAAATAAAGGTTTTTTGCACTGCTTCCATAAGACATAAAATCTTTGGGTCCTTCTTTAGGTTCAAAGTTTTTTATGGTTGTTATATTAGTAGGGATGTAGCCTGTGTTTTTTTTCTTTATTCCGCGTAAGCCTTCGCCAATGCTATTTACAATTTGACTTGTAGTAGCGAAAATCACAAAGTTCTGAGGGAGTTCTTTTAGTTTCTTTTCTTTAATTTGATTTGAAGAAATGAGTAAACTACCATCGTCAGCGATTAGATTTTCACAGGTCGACAACATAAATTTTGACTCAGATTCTGTTCCGTACATCAAATTGTAGTTGCCAAAGAGGCTTTCAAGCTTATCATCTAAACAATAAACGTCTTGCTCATACCAGTCATTCTCAAGGAGTATATTGTCAAAACTTTCGTGTATTTCCTCCATGTTTACACAGTATAAAAATTTACCGCCATTAAGGATGAAATGTTTTGTAAAACGCTCATCTGCAGGAGCGCTAATATCTGGCATATATTTCCCACGCTCAGCTTTTGTAGTGCCTGGCTTATCAGATTCTTCTGAATTTTTGGGTTTAAAGAGTTTCTTTAAAATACTCATAAATGAGTGTGTATGCTTATGTTATTAGGTGTTTATCAAATATAAAAAATCTTAACTCAACAAAGCGTTAAGTTAAGATTTAAAATTTGTACACCAGAAGTGTTTTAATTCTCGCTAACCGGAAGTGTGTTTTCTTGCATTTTTTGCTCTACACCTTCAGATTTTTCAAATGGACGCTTACCGAAAATCTTCTCAAGATTATCTTTAAATATTACTTCTTTATCAAGCAATACTTCGGCTAGTTCATTTAATTTATCTTTATTTTCTTCAAGAATTGTGATCGCTCTCTGATATTGCTCTTCAATAATTTTTGAAATTTCTTTATCAATTAATTCAGCAGTTTTTTCACTATAAGGCTTGCTAAAGTTGTACTCATTCTGTCCTGAAGAGTCGTAATAGGTTAAGTTACCTATTGCATCGTTAAGACCATAAGTAGTAACCATCATACGAGCTTGTTTCGTCACTTTTTCAAGATCGCTTAAAGCTCCGGTAGATATTTTATCAAATGTAACCTTCTCAGCAGCACGACCACCCATAGCAGCACACATCTCATCAAGCATTTGCTCTGGGCGTACGATTAGACGTTCTTCTGGTAAATACCAGGCAGCTCCTAATGAACGACCTCGAGGTACTATAGTCACTTTTACCAAAGGAGCGGCGTGCTCAAGCATCCAGCTCACTGTAGCATGACCAGCTTCGTGAAATGCAATTGCTTTTTTCTCGTCTGGCGTAATAATCTTATTTTTCTTTTCAAGACCACCTACTATACGATCTACCGCATCTAAGAAATCTTGACGTCCTACCGCTGTTTTGCCTTGTCGAGCAGCAATTAAAGCTGCTTCGTTACAAACGTTAGCAATATCTGCTCCAGAAAATCCTGGAGTTTGTTTTGCCATAAACTCAGTGTCAAGTTCATCAGCAACTTTCTTTAAAGGTCTTAAATGAACTTCAAAAATTTCTTTACGTTCACGTACATCTGGCAAGTCAACATAAATTTGACGATCAAATCTACCTGCACGCATAAGTGCTGTATCTAATACATCTGCTCGGTTAGTAGCTGCAAGTACAATAACATTTGTATTTGTGCCAAAACCATCCATCTCTGTAAGCAGTTGGTTTAAGGTATTTTCACGCTCATCATTAGAACCGCTAAAATTAGCTTTACCTCGCGCTCTACCTATCGCATCAATTTCATCAATAAATATAATTGCAGGAGATTTTTCTTTGGCTTGCTTGAAAAGATCACGTACACGAGAAGCACCAACCCCAACAAACATTTCTACAAAATCTGAACCTGATAATGAGAAAAATGGCACTTTTGCTTCACCGGCAACAGCCTTAGCTAGTAAAGTTTTACCCGTACCTGGAGGACCTACGAGTAATGCTCCTTTGGGTATTTTACCACCCAGGTTTGTATACTTACTCGGGTTTTTTAAGAAATCAACGATTTCCTGAACCTCTTCTTTTGCACCTTCTAAACCAGCAACATCTTTGAAAGTAGTTTTTACATCTGTTTTCTCGTCAAAAAGCTTAGCCTTAGACTTTCCGATATTAAATATTTGTCCGCCTGCACCACCTGCACCGCCAGAAGACATTCTTCTCATTATAAATATCCAAATACCTATAATAACTGCTATAGGCAATAAGGTGAGTAATATATCACCAAATACATTATTATCTGGAGGAAGTACTTTACGAGAAATATAGATTCCTTGATTTTCTTCGATTTTAGCTAATTGTTCGGTAAGATCTTCAAGAGTCGCATAACGATATTCATAATCAGCGCCAGAATCTGAGCTTAAAATAGACATACCATTATCTGCAGGTTTTGCGTGAACCTCTTTCTTTTCAGCTTCTGCAGTAAGATAGATGTAGGCGATTTGTTTCGATTTACTAATATCTATGCGCTCAACATCACCATCCTTTGCATAAGTTAATACCTGATTCTCAAGAATTTCTTTAGGATTTCCATAATCTGAACTACTGCTAAAATAATTTAATGCTAGAAATACAAGAATTATTGCGGTATATATCCACCAGGCGCTAAATTTTGGTTTATTAGGTGCCGGCTTTTTTGATTTGTCTGCCATCTATGTGATTTAATAATTTGTTTCGATTGATGTTACTTTGGCATCTCCCCAAAGACTCTCAATGTCATAATATTCCCTCACGTGTTTTTGAAATACGTGAACAACAACATTTACATAATCCATTAGCACCCATTCAGAATTTTGCAATCCTTCTACGTGCCAAGGTTTATCCTTAATTTTTTTGCTTACGGTTTTTTGAATTGAATTTACAATGGCATTTACCTGAGTATTTGACGTACCATTACAAATAATAAAGTAGTCGCAAACCATGTTTTCTATCTCCCTAAGATCCAATATATCAATATTTTGACCTTTTACCTCTTCAATACCTTCTAGAATAGTCGTTATTAGTAGATCTGTACTTACTTCTTTTTTCGCCATTAATTCTTTTTTAGTCTGACAAAGTTATTACAATTTTGTTTCATAAGGTTTTTTGTAAGAACTTTTAAGCTATTCATATTACTCTATGCAAATAGTCAAACTTAATGCCACAACTTCTACTAATACCTACTTAAGAGCATATGCAAAAAAGCTCGACGTAGTAGAGGATACAATTGTATGGGCTGCCGAGCAACTTGCCGGAAGGGGTCAACGTGGTGCTTTTTGGGAATCTGAAAAAGATAAAAACCTCACTTTTAGCTTATTCAAGCGGGTTGGGGAGATGCGTATTGACCGTCAATTTTACATTACAATGGCTACTTCATTAGCAGTTTATGACGCGCTAAAACAGTTAGGAATAGAACAACTTTCGGTAAAATGGCCTAACGACATATTGGCAGGTAGATCTAAGATTTGTGGGGTACTTATAGAAAGCGTGATACGTAATGGTCTGTATGCTGTAATTATAGGAGTGGGCTTAAATGTGAATCAACGATTATTTGTAAGAGCGCCACGAGCGACCTCGATAGCATTAGAAACCGGAAAACATCATGAGCTTGAGGAGATTTTAAATATTCTCATTTCTAAATTTTATCATTACGTAGAATTAATTGCTCAAGGACAACTTATTGCCTTGAAGAAGGATTATGAATCAAAGTTGTTTAGAAAAGATAAAGCGTCAACTTTTAAACTCCCAGATGGAAGTACGTTTACGGCTATCATCAAAGAAGTTTCAAAAACAGGAAAGCTCATCCTTCAGTTAGAAGATGAGCTTTACAAAGAATTTGACTTAAAAGAAGTTAAGATGCTCTATTAGATATTCTGTAGATTTTCTGAAAGTGTCTGTATAAATTTTGTGATAGGTGCTTTTATCATCATTGACATCATCGCATTAAATTCGCCTTCAAATTCAAAATGAGCTTCGCTGCTATCACTTGTAAGTTGTTTAATATTTGCCGTAAGTGTAAATGGTAATTTTTCACTTGCAGCCCCTAAAACCACTTTGTTATACGGGACGCTATTTTTTAATTCTAAAACAATATCGGGCATTCCTTTTAATGCAAACAAGAAGCGCTTTTCACTTAAGATTTCAAACTTACTAATGCTGTCTGGCATTAGCTGTTTGTAATTATTAACGTCTTTTAAAAACGTATAAATAACTTCAGGGCTCTTGTTAATTGTTTTTTTTGGACTTTCTATAAACATAGGTTTGTTTTGAACTGTAAAATGAGTTTAGGTTTAATTATAAATCTGCATTCCACGTGTCTGGAGAAAGACGCCATGATTGCAAAGTATGTTTTTCTTTTTCTGAAATATAGCGGGTATCTAAAGCCTGCTCCAAGAGATGCTCATAATCGCTTAATGTATAAAGGTCCAGGTTGTACGCTTTAAAATTTTCAAGTGCGATGTCAAAACCGTAAGTGAAGATCGCAAGCATGCCTTTAACATTTGCCCCAGCTTCCTTTAAGGCATCTACCGCCATAAGACTGCTTTTGCCGGTACTTATTAAATCTTCAACAACTACGACAGATTGTCCAGAATCGAGTTTGCCTTCGATTTTATTTTGTCTCCCGTGTTTCTTTGCTTCAGGACGTACGTAAACAAATGGCACATTAAGATAATCTGCGACAAGCATACCTATACCTATTGCTCCGGTTGCAACGCCGGCAATTACATCTGGCTTGCCATATAAATGCTCTATTTGCTGAGCAATATTTTCCCGTAAATAATTGCGTATTTGTGGGTAGGAGAGCGTGATACGATTGTCACAATAAATTGGAGACTTCCAACCGCTAGCCCATGTGAAGGGATTTTGTGGTTGTAATTTAATTGCATTAATTTGCAATAACAACTCAGCTGTTTTTTTAGCTGTTTCCTTTTTTAAAATCATGGTACAAATGTATAAAGTTTTTGTAAATGATGTGCCCATTATACTTTCTACTGAAAAGTATATTGGCGCAAATTACACATCAATTCCTTTAAAACGTGCAAAAATTAAAAGCATTATTAAACAAGTAAATCTTGGACAGCTTACCTACATAAATTTATACCATCCTAAAGGCGAAAAACTGCTTAAGTTCCTAAAGAAAAAACTTCCTGTTGTTATTGCGGGAGGAGGAATGGTTTACAATAAAAATTCAGAAATTTTATTTATCAAGCGTAACGGTAAGTGGGATTTGCCTAAAGGGAAATTAGAGAAAAACGAATCTATCGAAGCTTGTGCAATTCGTGAAGTAGAAGAGGAAACAGGTTGTAGAGATCTCGTACTTGGCGATCATATCACAACGACCTATCACATCTTTAAGAGAAACAATAAATTTAAGCTTAAAGAAACATACTGGTATAAAATGACAACGACTTACGAAGGTGACCTCGAGCCACAACCATCTGAAGGTATTAAAAAAGTACGTTGGAAGAATTTTGAAAAATCTCAAAAAGCGCTTTCAAAATCCTATGAAAATATTAAGCTACTTTTTCCTAAAGAATATTTACTACTCAATCCTAAAGATCGGGTAGCGTAAATAGGCCTCTTCCGAATTTTCAGATTTTTGATGAAGCCATTCTAGTTGAGCATACCAGTTATTACTAAAATCGCTATCATTCATTTTTTTCGTTTCAAATTCTTTTTTCAGGTTTATATCAGTATTAAGTAATTCTAGCGCTTTATCTTCCCATACATACGGAGAAAAGCCCTCTTTCTGTTGTAAAATTGCATCAAAATAATTCCAATTAAAAAATGAATCTACCGCTGTAGGTTCTAATGTTTCTAGTAAATAACGCAGACCAGATTGAGCAGTATATATCAGTAAATCTCCCGCTTTTACAGCGATGTTTTCTATACTCTTTGAGACATTTGTGTTCGAGTGTAAATAGTGCCCTTCATAGGGTGAATTACGTGTATTATAATCCTTAATATGGTAAACCGTTGCTTGTAAGATGCTATCCCTTTTAAATGTAGTATATGCGATTTTATTTTCTTTAAGTCTGTTAATTATAAGATGTTGCCCAGCAGGAACTATATAAGCAGCAGGAATTTTTACGCTATCTGTTGGCATCATATTATTATAATAAGCTACCTCCTTAGTAAAGGGTTTGTCCCTATTATATTTTAAACGCTCAAATCCAGTTACGGCACTCTTTATTTTTTCACCTTCATATCCCTTAAATTGAAGTGTAGTAGTTTGAGAACTGTTTATAGCGTATTGAGTAGTATAGTATGTATTGGTTAGACTTCCGCTTTTATAAAGAGAGTCAATTTCAGCACGCATATGCTTAATTTTTTTTGCGTCTCTAGAGGTAAGTTCCAACATAGATTTCATTAACTCATAAGTTCCTTCTACCCGAGGTTTATAGGGTTTTAGCATGTGTGTTTCTACCATCATACCCAGCGTATTCCATAAGGTAGAATAACCTGTAGAATATCTTGGGTAATCCATAAACTGACTAAAGCCTATTTCGGGTACTTCGTTAAATACATTTACATAGGGAGTGATTGGCCATCCTTTTGATTCTAATGATTTTTCAAGATTAGGATGCAATTCAGTATTTAAGTACGACCCTAGTTTACCTCCTAGCTTATTATGTTGAGTAAATAAATGAGTTAAAACATATTGATAATCGGCTCCATTACTTACATGGTTGTCTATAAGTACATCTGGATTAATAAGATGGTAGACTTCTGCAAAACTGCGTGCATTTTTAGTATCTGCTTTTATAAAATCGCGATTTAAATCATAATTACGTGCATTGCCTCTAAAGCCATATTCTTCAGGGCCATTTTGATTAGTTCTGCTTGTGCTGTTTCTATTAAGAGCTCCTCCTATATTATAAACTGCTATAGCGCCTACCCAGATATTTTCGGGAGTTTCTAATTTACCATTTGCCAGATCCCGCATCATCATCATAGTAGCATCAATGCCGTCTGGTTCTCCAGGATGAATACCATTATTAATAAGTATACGCAGGGCATTATCATTTTCTGAAAATTCTGATTCTAAACTCCGATTTGGATTATAGGTTACAAGTGTTAGCGGTAGTCCACTATCAGTTGTGCCTATTTCATACGTTTTTATAGATACGTAAGCAGAATCAAGATTTTTATAATATTTTATTACCTCTGTATAGGTTGGAGTTTGTGTACCATTACTTTTTTCAAATTGAGTTTCCAGATCAAAATCTTCAGGTTTTGGTTTTTCTGCACAAGCAGTTAGGATTAGGAGAATTAAGCTGAGTGTATAAATTTTCATCTTGGAAATTATTGAAAGATTAAACGTATAAATGTTATTGAATCAAAACTGTTCTAGTAAACCTCAGCAAAGTAGGGTTTATATTGATTCACTCTAAAATCAAAGGTTGTGTATTGCGGATTTATATCCTTTTGAAGCTGATAAGATTTCATACTACCTATAGCACGATTAGCAGCTCCAGAAGGAGCAGTCAAAGAGACTGTTTTAACAATTCTTCCGGCAATTTCAAAACTGTATATACGGGGTACTTCTGCAGAAATAACCTGAAGCTTAATTCCATTTTCTTTAGCCTGGCGGCGAAAAAAATATTCAGGACCATTTTTACTATTGCCTCCTGTAAATAATAAGGTGTTGATTTGAGAATGTTTTTTAAGGATACCTATTAAGTCTCTAAGTTCTACTTGTTGCATCCCCAGATCAGAAGCGTCTATTTTTTCCCGCCACGCTGATGCTACTATATCACAAACACCTATTTTATGTTTCTTCAAAAAATTTAAGCGCTGGTCAATTGCAAATTGCGAATTGTCATATTTAAGATCGAGAGAAAATATTTGATCCAGAATGGGCCATAGCATTCCATTTTTGCTGCCGTAGCAAAAATCTACATCATCTTTTAGGAGTTCTCCGGTAGTAAATCGGGGAGGAGGTAATGTGCCTACGATGAGTTTTGTAGCCTCTTCTATATTAAATGGTGCGTAAGGATGAATATGTTCAAACATTTATTACAGATTCTTCCATTTAATACCGCATCCTATACTGGGTTTCTGAACATCACTTTGTTTACGGTTGTTGAATATATTATCTAATGCTTCTCTAAAATCTCTACCATTTACAGGAATTCCGTTTCCAGGTCTAGAATCGTCCAGCTGACCTCTGTAAACTAATTTTAATGCACTATCAAACAAATAGAAATCTGGAGTACACGCCGCGTCATATGCTTTTGCTATCTCCTGACTTTCATCATATAAGTATGGGAACGGAAAATTATATTTATGTGATGTATCACGCATAAGCCACGGACTGTCTTCGGGATATTTGTCTACATCATTACTGCTTATCGCAACAAAGCTAAACCCAAGCACACGGTAGTCATTTGCAATACGCACAATCTCATCATTAACGTGCTTTACAAAAGGACAGTGATTACAAATAAACATCACCACGGTTCCTCGTTCTCCCACACAATCTGTAAGAGAGACATATTTATTAGTAAGCGGATTTAGCAAAGAAAAGAATGGAGCTATTGTCCCTAACGGAAGCATGTTTGATTGAGTTCTTGCCATTTTTTATTTATTATTGAAGCTATAAACCTATTAGTAGCGTAACTATTGTAAAGTTACAAATACTAAAGTTGTTTTAATTATTTGGGGGCATTACTACACCTTCGTAACTTTAATCTAAATCCAATAATTATGAAAAATACATATAGTTCGCTTTCAGTAGCAATAGAAGCTCTAAAAGCTAAAGGGTACGATACAGATTTTAATCTGGTAGATGAAGGAATTGAGTCAAAACATCTTAAAAAAACCTGGAAAGCAGAGCAGATAGAAGTAGAAGAGTCTTTCAGGTTTGAAGGAATGACAAATCCAGGAGATAACAGTGTTCTTTATGTAATTAACACAAAAAGTGGAGAAAAAGGGTTACTTGTTGATGCTTATGGCGCCTATAGTGGTCAAATCTCTCAAGAAATGATTCAGAAACTGAAGATTGAATATTAATGAGTGATCTCAAATGGTCAGAATTTGAACGCATTGAAATGCGGGTAGGTACAATACTTACTGTTAGCGATTTCCCTCAAGCAAAAAAACCGGCGTACCAATTGCAAATCGATTTTGGTGAGAAAATAGGTGTTTTAAAAACTTCAGCACAAATTACAAAACAATATGACCGTGCTAAACTTGTAGGAAAACAGATCGTTGCTGTAATAAATTTCCCTAAGAAACAAATTGCAAATTTTATGAGCGAGTGTCTCATACTTGGTGCAGTTGATGACTCTAATGTAACTCTACTTAGTCCAGATATGCCTGTAAAAAATGGCCTACGAATTGGTTGAAAATTTTACTAAATACTGACTAATGTTTAAATAAAAAAATCTCAAATGCGTTTTAAACGTATTTGAGATTTTTTAGTTAACGGGAGGCGATAAAATTTAGTTATAATTAAAGCTGCCTATCTTCAAAAGTTCGCATTTTTTGTAAATAGAGAGATAGTTTTTTACTTGACTCCTGCTGAATTTTAAGTTTCATATAATCGCTCCATCCCAATAATAGACCTTTTACTCCTAAGGCTTGTCTCGACCATTTCCAAAGATTAAAATGATCTGTATGTTGGAGAATTTTTCCATTCTGAAAATAAAATGTGCCAATTACGTGATTAACGACTTTTCTGCGATTAGGTCCAAAATAATATGTCGCTACCCATTTTGCACTACCGGTATAATCATCTGCCTGAATATTTTCATACTTAATAGTTAGGTCATCTCCTCCACGTTCAATGAGCATGTGCCACATCGCACGAACCCGATCTCCCTTAATATGACCAAAAGCAGGATCAGCAAACATAATATTTTTGCCATAACATGCGGTCATTTCTTTGGGATTATGATCTTTAAATGATTTGTAGAATGTGTTAAGCAGTTCTTCGTTTGGATGCATGGAGTTGTATTAATTACTAAAGATGCGACAACTTATTTAAATAATTCTTTTATTTTCAATTAGCTACCTATTAATACGATTAAACGAAATATAGACTTTAATCTGTGATGTCATGATGTGTGACAAATATTATTGTCCTAAAAATGAATTGTAATCCTCACTAAGTGAAAACTTAAAGATAAGATGACCTGAATTTTTTGATTTTTTCTTAATTTACTGGATATTGTAGGGTATCAAGTATCAAAATTTGATAAAACGATAAATGTTGCTGGATAACTGGCACTTATTTTAATTCATATATTATGCATAAGTTGCAGTCAGTATAGAATTTAGTTATCTAAACATAAAAAGTATAAATTAAAACTATGCCTTTTTTAGGCTTTAATTAAAGTTCTTTACATTCTCTAAAAGTAAAAAATTCAATCTATTATGGAAAATCAAAATAATCATGATCATGGTACAGACGGGAAAGTCTGGGATGTGAATGAATCAGAAGCAAAATGTCCTTTTTTAAATGGTGAAATGCATCATACAACTGGAGGAGGTACTACAAACCGCGATTGGTGGCCAAATCAGTTAAAATTAAGTGTATTGCGTCAAAATTCAGAGCTTACCAATCCAATGGATCCTGATTTTAATTATGCAGAAGAATTTAAGTCTCTAGATCTGGAGGCTGTAAAGGAAGATTTACGTCATTTAATGACAGATAGTCAAGATTGGTGGCCGGCAGATTACGGTCATTATGGTCCGTTTTTCATCCGTATGGCTTGGCACAGTGCTGGTACTTACCGTATTCAAGATGGTAGAGGTGGAGCAGGTACTGCACAACAACGTTTTGCACCATTAAACAGTTGGCCAGATAACGCAAACTTAGATAAGGCTAGATTACTATTATGGCCTATTAAAAAGAAATATGGTAAGAAATTATCTTGGGCAGATTTATTAATCTTAACAGGTAATGTTGCTCACGAATCAATGGGTCTTGAAATGTTTGGTTTTGCCGGTGGTCGTGAAGACGTTTGGGAACCTGAAGAAGTATATTGGGGAGCAGAGTCAGAATGGTTAGGTAATGAAGATCGTTATGCAGGGGGAGATTTAGAAAAGCCATTAGGTGCTGCGCATATGGGTCTTATATATGTTAATCCAGAAGGACATAATGGTAATCCTGATCCAGTTGAGGCTGCTCAGTACATTCGTGAAACGTTTGGCCGTATGGCTATGAATGATTATGAAACTGTAGCACTAATCGCTGGTGGTCATACATTCGGAAAAACTCACGGTGCCGCAGATCCTGCTGTTTATGTAGATGCAGAACCTGCAGCTGCTGGTATTGAGTCACAGAGTATGGGTTGGAACAACCGATACGGTTCAGGAAAAGGAGCAGATACAATTACAAGTGGTCTTGAAGGAGCGTGGACAGATACTCCGGTACAATGGAGTCATACTTATTTTAATAACCTATTTGGTTATGAATGGGAATTAACTAAGAGTCCGGCTGGAGCGCACCAGTGGAAACCGGTTAATGATGGTGGAGCAGGTACGGTGCCAGATGCACACGATCCAGACAAGAAACATGCTCCATTTATGTTGACTACAGACCTTTCTTTGAAAATGGACCCTGAATATGAAAAAATATCAAGACATTTTCATAAGAATCCACAAGAGTTTGCAGATGCATATAGCCGTGCGTGGTTTAAGCTTACTCACCGTGATATGGGACCAAAAGAACGTTACTTAGGACCAGAAGTTCCTCAGGAAGAATTGATTTGGCAAGATCCTATTCCTGCTGTTGATTACGAGCTTGTGAATGATGATGATATTGCAGGCTTAAAATCTTCTATATTAGCTAGTGGTCACAATCTTTCAGAATTTATTTCTACAGCTTGGGCTTCTGCATCTACTTTTAGAGGTTCAGATAAGCGTGGTGGTGCAAATGGTGCTCGTGTACGTTTAGCTCCTCAGAATAATTGGGAAGTAAATAATCCACAGCAATTAAAATCAGTTTTAGAAACTCTGGAAAGAATTCAAAACGATTTCAATAATTCTCAAGGTGGAAATAAGAAAGTTTCTTTAGCAGATCTTATAGTTCTTGCGGGTTCAGCAGCAGTGGAGAAAGCGGCTAGTGATGCAGGTTACTCGATTTCAGTACCGTTTAGAGCAGGTAGAGCAGATGCTTCGGCAGAGCAAACAGATGTAGAGGCTTTTGAAGCATTAGAGCCTATTGCAGATGGATTTAGAAATTATCTAAAAGAAGGAGTAAAGGTTACTGCTGAAGAATTATTAGTAGATAAAGCAAACTTACTAACTCTTACAGCTCCTGAAATGACTGTTTTAGTTGCTGGTATGCGTGTTTTAAATACAAATTTTGACGGCTCAAATAAAGGAGTATTTACAGATAAGCCGGGAACTCTTTCTAATGATTTCTTAGTATCAATTACAGATCTAGGGATTACATGGAAAGCTACTTCAGATTCAGATGCAATATTTGTAGGTAGCGATCGCAGAACTGGCGAAGTGAAATATACGGGAACCAGAGCAGATTTAATTTTTGGTTCTAACAGTGAACTAAGAGCCCTTGCTGAAGCGTATGCTGCAGATGATGCAAGAGAAAAATTTGTAAAAGATTTTGTGAAGGCTTGGGATAAAGTAATGAACTTAGATCGTTACTAATAAGTAAAATTGCGTTAAGATAGAAAGGGTAGCCAGTTGGCTACCCTTTTTTTTGATACTAACTAAAATTTTTTAAAACTATTCCTGAAAAGACCAGGCTACAATACGGCTTGATTTATTCCCGGTTCCTAGTGGGATGGTCTTTAATACGTTTACCTCTGCTTTTCTAAGCTGCTTGTAAATACTCTTCAAATTATCTTGTTTAGAGACTAAAGTCGTAAACCATCTGCATTGTGTGCCTCTCGTTTTACTTTGTTTAATCATTATTTTGATAAACTCTACCTCACCACCTTCTGTGATTAATTCATTGCTTATTCCTGCAAAATTCAATTCTGGTTTGGAGTTAGTAGAACCTGTAAGATTTTTTGTTTTTCTACGGGTACCTCTCAAAGCATCTTCTTGCGATGCGTGAAAGGGTGGGTTGCACATGGTAAAATCAATTTTATCATCAGGATTGAGAATACCATTAAAAATACTGTCTGCATTTTTTTGTAATCGCAATTCAATTTTACCCTTTAAGGAATCGTTAGCTTCAATAATATTTTCTGCGGAAGCAATAGATTTTGCATCAATATCAGTAGCTATGAAACTCCAGTCATATTCGGTGACACCCAAAATAGGGTAAATCAAACTTGCTCCTGTACCTATGTCAAGTCCTTTGATTTGACTACCTTTTTGGAGTTCGCCAGTACCTTCACTTAACAAATCGGCAATAGCGTGTAAATAATCGGCGCGTCCCGGTATAGGTGGGCATAGATTAGCATCAGGGAAATCCCATCTTTCTATTCCGTAATAATGATTAAGTAAGGCCTGATTGAGTAATTTCACAGCTTCAGCACTTGCAAAATCAATAGATTCTGTACCGTACTTATTTGGTTTTATATGATTTCCTAACTCAAGAACTACATTTACAAGAGCTTTTAAATCATACGGTTCACGGTTGCGATTGCGTGCATGTAGAGTTGATTTTATAGTAGGTTTGATGGATTTATCTTTCTTCAAAATAGCTGTTAGGATTAGTTTATAAAATTAGTATTGTGCATCACATCACTTTCTGCGCTAGCAAGCGCTGAACTGCATATACATCTATACTTTTATTAAATTTTTTAGAAACCGATGGCATATCTTCACTCGAGATCCAGATTTTTAATTCGGCATCCAAGTCAAAGGTACCTGCGGTCTCTAGTGAAAATCTTGATATATTTTTATAAGGCAAAGACTTATATTCCATTTTACTTCCGGTTAAACCTTGTACGTCTATAAGGATTAAACGTTTATTTGTAAACATAAATACATCGCGGAATAGTTTAAAGCCTAGCTCTACAGTTTCCGTTTCAATAAGCAACCTACCGTATTTTTGAGTAAGTTCTTCAGATGATACTTCACTGGCGTTACCCAGTATATTATTAAATAATCCCATTTTATTCTTATTTAATTTTTTTTTTAATAACTCGACATCACGCTTGTGACGTTGCTTTGTAAATCTAGCGATTAGGTCTTTAGTTTTCCAGAAGGATATCATAAAAACTAAAAAACTGCAGAATCAATTACGAAACTGCAGTTCTATTCTTTATACAAAGAGTCTTATTTTGAGTAAGCTCCTGATGAATACGTTAATTCATAAGAGTGCGTATAAATCTCAAATACAATCCCAAACGGATCTTCTACGTAACACATTTTAAAGGGCTTGTCTTCTGGGTAATATTCACGAATAGGCATACGTTGCTTTCCGCCGTAAGAAACTATCTTCTCTATTAATTCTTCAATATTAGGATCCTGAACACAGAAGTGAAAAAGACCGGTATTGAACGGGTTAAATTCTGGAGCTTCTTTTACGCCGTTAGGAAATGAAAACAATTCAATACCCACGCCGTCTGAAGTTGCTAAATGAGCGATTTCAAAAGTTTCCCAGTCATCCCCAAATACATCAATACACATTTGTCCAATAGCAGTATCTTTTTCTTTCTTTACTAGAGAAGGTTCCATAATCGTATACCATCCCATAACTTCAGAATAAAACTCTACTGCTTTCTGTATATCTGGTACCGTAATTCCTATATGAGAAAATGCTTTCGGATAATTTTTAGTTGGCTTCATAATCTTGTTTTAGACTGCAAAATAAGTATATATTTGCTTTAATAACAATAACTTACCTAAAAGTAGTATAGTAACCAAAACGAGTTAATTACTGAAAATCAGCTGATTAGAATAGCCAATGAATACAGATAATTATTGTCCGCTAAATTATACGATGAATTTATTAGGAAGTAAGTGGAAGCCTTTGGTTTTGTTTCATTTACTTGAAGGTCCATTACGTTCTGGAATGTTACAGAAAAAAGTACCTGAAATATCAAATAAGATGTTTACGCAGACCGTTCGCGAATTAGAAAAAGATGGTTTAACTGCTCGGAAAGTATTTCCTGTAGTTCCCCCAAAAGTCGAATATACCTTGACTGCACGCGGCAAATCTTTAGAGTCTATTTTAAAAGCCTTAGATCAATGGGGGTTGGAAGACTTGAAAAAATAGCTTTAATATTAATATGTCAAAATAATTACTTAATAATCTCTGCGCTCTACAATTTTTAAGATTCTGCCATAACTGATTTCTGCTAAATTCCATTCATAACCATTGAAATCGGTGGTGTTATTAAATTGAATAATAACAGTATCAATATCTTCATGATATTTTGCAATACTTTGATAACCCGGAAGTAAACCCGTGTGCTCATACTCATAAATACTGGTGTAAATTTCTTGTTCGCCCACTTCAAATACAGACCCATCATTTAATGCTCTTATAAAAACACCCACGTCTTCTGCCGTGGCTATCATTAACCCGGTTTCTTCGGTTTTTAAATCTTCTTCAATTCCTACATAATACCCACTCATCAAATTAGCGATGTCTATATCCTGAATAGATCCATATGTATTTGTAAGATTTAGTGGAATTAAAATTTCTTCCTTGATGAACTGTTTATGGCTATATCCTACTGTTTTGTCAATAAGATCTGAAATCAACATGTAGTTTGTATTTGAATATCTGTAGTCTGTATCGGGATCAAAATCTGCCGGTAAGTCTAAGGCATAATTAAGAGTTTCTTCCTTGCTAGAAGGCGGATTGATATAATAATCGGGATGATCTACAAAGTTAGGAATACCACTGCGGTGTTGTAACATCATCCGTAAAGTGATTTCATTAGAATTTTCTATTCGGTCGGCTAGTTCAGGGAAGTATTCAGCTAATGTTTTATCTAATGATAAACGATTTGCCTTAACTAATTTTGTTGTAGCTACGGCTACATAAAGTTTTGTGATACTAGCAATTTTAAATAAAGCTTTAGGATTTGCAGGTATTTTGTTTTTTCGGTCGTGCCAACCAGCAGCATAAAATTCAGGTGCTTTATCACCTTGATCTATATATACGATCATACCGTCAAAACCGTAATTTAGCGCCTGATCCAGTTGTTCTTGTACGGTTTCGGGAAGAGGAAGTATCCATGCTTTTACTAAAACCCATGGTACAAAGTATAAAGAACCTATACTTGCAGCGATAAAGAGGATTCTAAATACTTTTTTTAATTGTTCTTTATTCATTTTCTAAAGGAGAAACATGTTAGATTCTGCTAATTTAATGAATTCAAAATCAAGCGAACTGATAAATAATTATCTGTTAAATCTTCAGATGCTAAATCGAAAGACTACAAAATTTATTAAGGTTAATAATCTTCATAAATAATAAGAGCGACAATTTTTGGATTGTCGCTCTTGTAGTATAAATAGTTAAGAAGTCTTATTCAGAATACGCGTGTTCATACGCTTCACCTTTTAAAATCTTAAGCATATCTTGTTCCAGACTTTCTATAGGATATTCTACAATACGGCCTAGTTCTTTGCCATCCTTGCTAAATATAAATGTAGGAACTCTTATAATATTCTGACCATTTTCAAGTCCTTCCGGAGTTTTACGCTCTCGATTTACGGTAATTAAATTAATAGCTTCTGTCTTATTTACAACATCCAGAATCTTATAAAAGTGTGGCGTCTCACGCTTACTATCTTCACACCAGGTCCCCATAAAAATTGTTATATCGACATCAACTAATAATGTCTTTAACTCATGAATGAAGCTAGTGTCTACTCCATAATTCTCATAACCGGAATTAAACCACATTCCAAATTTTTCTGTCTCTAAAGTGTTCCGTTTTGTAGGGCCCGTAATAACATCCTCATCTTGTTCTACAAGCATTTGTTCTGTGGGTTCCGATACTTGCTTAGCAATTTGATTCTTTGCTTTGCAGCTCACTAGTACCGCGACAAAAACTATTATGACCGCGTATCTTAAGTTTTTCATAGCAACTTTTCTATCTAACTAGGCTCTCCTGATCCATTACCGCAGGTTTTGCTATACCCATCATATCAAGAATAGTAGGAGCCACATCTCCTAAAATTCCATTTTCAACAACCTCAATTTCGTTATCGACAACAATAATAGGTACAGGGTTTGTAGTATGTGCGGTATTTGGAGAGCCATCTTCATTTTGCATTGTTTCACAATTACCATGATCTGCAATAACGATGCTGCTGTATCCATGTTCTAGTCCGGTTTCAACTACCGCCTTTGCGCAAGCATCTACAGTTTCTACAGCTTTAATAGCTGCTTCTATGATACCCGTATGACCTACCATATCCGGATTTGCAAAATTAAGACATACAAAATCGGCTTCTTCTTTTTTCAATTCTGCTACAATTTTGTCGCGAACTTCAAAAGCACTCATTTCGGGCTGTAAATCATAAGTAGCTACATTAGGTGATTTTGCTATAAGGCGCGTTTCCCCTTCAAATGGTAATTCTCTTCCTCCAGAAAAGAAAAAGGTAACATGAGGATACTTCTCTGTTTCAGCAATGCGTATTTGCTTCTTGCCTGCATCGGCGATAACTTCTCCGAGTGTATTTACCAGATTGTCTTTATCAAATATTACGTGGATATTTTTAAAAGTCTGATCATAATTAGTCATTGTCACATAATACAGGTTCATCTTCTGCGTGTTCTGTTCTGCAAAATCTTCCTGAGATAGCATTCGTGTTAATTCGCGTCCACGATCTGTACGATAATTAAAAAAGAGCACCACGTCATTCTCTTTAATTTGAGCAACCGGTTTATCGTTTTCTGTAACTACTATAGGCTCCAAAAATTCGTCTGTAATACCGTTGATGTAGCTTGCTTTAATGACAGCAACAGGATCATTACTATGTGTACCTATACTATGTACTGATGCATCATAAGCTTTTTTAACACGCTCCCAGCGAGTATCTCTGTCCATTGCAAAATACCTACCGGTTATAGTAGCTAATTTTGCACCATTGTTTTGTGCATAATGATCCAGATCTTCAATAAATGCCGCTCCGCTTTGCGGGTCGACATCGCGACCGTCTGTAAAAGCGTGAACATATATTTCTTTGATACCTGCCTCGTAAGCTGCTTTTATTAACCCCTTAACGTGGTCAATATGAGCGTGAACCCCACCATCAGAAGCTAAACCTAATAAATGAACGGGTTTATTATTTTCTTTAGCATAAGCAAAGGCTTTTTCAAGCTCGGGTTGCTCGCGTAATTTGTTTTCTTTAAGTGATTTATTGATTTTTGCAAAATCTTGATACACAATGCGACCGGCACCCAAATTCATATGACCTACTTCACTATTTCCCATTTGCCCATCTGGCAATCCCACGTTGCCACCGTGTGTAAGTAATTGAGCATGTGGGTATTTTGTATAAAGACTGTCTATAAATGGAGTTTCAGCAAGATCAACCGCAGAAACGTTTTTATTAGGTGCAAATCCCCAACCATCGAGGATCATTAGAATAACTTTTTTGTTCATGATTTGTGTGTTGTTCTACAAAGATAAGGACTTAACAAATCAATGGCTAAAAGTTTAAACAGCAATCACGATAGCGTTTGAAATTCTTCTAGAAATAGTTGTAAAAAATAACTGCAGTAAGAAGTTTACTATGAGTTAATTTATGCGATATTTCTTAATAGCTGCCTGTATTTTCTCAATACGATTCTCAGGATCTGGATGCGAACTTTGAAACTCAGGAACACTTTGGCCACCACTTGCTTCTTTTAAAATTTGCATTACCTCAATAAGGGCTTGTGGATTATAACCGGCTTCGATCATAAATTTAACTCCTAAGTCATCACTTTCTAATTCATCGCCACGACCATTTTTTAATAATAAGGTTTGACCTATTTGTGAAGCAAGCATACCCGCATCTGCACCTACCTGAGCTCCTGTAGCAACAGTATTTGCAAGTTCGCTTTGTGCTATACGTTCTGCAGAATGCCTGCCTACAACGTGACCAATTTCATGACCTAAAATCCCGGCAAGTTGATCTTCGCTATCCAGGCGCTCCATAAGAGCGTAGGTAATAAATATCTGACCACCCGGCAATGCAAAGGCGTTTACAGTATTGGGATTACGTAAAAGATGAAACTCATATTCATAAGGTGTTTCTCGAGCAATAGTATTGTCTACAAGCTTTTTACCTACCTGATCTACAAACTCCTGTAATTGAGCATCCGGGTGAAGACCACCATGTTGTTCTGCCATAATAGGGGCATTTTGTAAACCAATTGCTATTTCCTCATCGGTAGATAAGTTTATCGCCTGTGTGCGACCAGTATATGGGTTCTCTTCCTGACTCCCACAATACCGAACTAATCCAAATGCTACTATGGCAACTCCTAAAACAATTTTAAGCGATCTTCCTCCTAATTTCATAATGTCTGATTGTTATAGGCTATTGCCTGTGTTTATAATAATTTTGGATTGATGTCTAAAATGTTTTCATTGCGGTAAGCAGTTATGAATTCGCTTGTAAAAGCTTCACTACCCAGGAGTTTTTTTTGCTGAAGAATATGAGTAATATCAAGTTTTTTAAACTCATTTAAATAGCCTTTTGAAAGTGGAGCATAGCTAAAATGCCAAGGTTCATAATTGAACCCTTTTCTACCGTAATCATTCGTATAAACTTCGATAAAACCGAAAGATTCTGCATATTTATCTAACCAGGCTTTGAGTTCGCAAAATGGTCCATTTCCGTGAAATTTTTTAGGATCTAAAACATTTGTTGTTATTCCTGTTCCGCCTTGTATAATATCAAGATCAGTAGCCCAATGATGTCGAGATGTTCCGGGAATCGTACTGTATTCTATAATTTTCTCTATAGCTGCAATTTTTGATAAACCGCTGCTGGTGTAATTTTTAAACTTACGTTCCCAAATGCGATTTTGATGTGCATAATCGCGGTAGCTAGAAACCACTTCTATACGCAATCCGTCTTTTTTTGCTGCGACCGATAATTTTTCAAAAGCTTCGGAAGCTTCGGGTCGCAAACGATAGCCATTTTTTTCAATGAGCTTAGGGTTTCCTTGACCTAATAGCTCTGATTCAGGTAGGTTGATAGCCGCACTAAGTGTATTAGGAAATAAACTCAAAGCTGTTATGCCTAAAGCCGTGTTTTGAATAAAATGGCGTCTTTTCATTGTAATTTTTTGTAAAGTAAATAATGCACTCCTACATTTTCAATGTCAAAGGGTAAACCACTTATCGTAAAACCTTTCCGCAGATAAAAATTAAGTGCTTTGATACGGGCATTGCACCATAATACTTCTACTTTTAATTGCTTAAGCTTTTCTTCCCCGGCATCTATAAGTAAGCCGCCCAACTTCTTTTTTTGATGGGATTCTAAAATACCCATTCCGCGTAATTGATATTGTCTACCCGTAAATTGAGAATTTTGGTTGCTCATAAAACTGGCGACGCCTACTAGATTATTAGAATCAAATAAGCCTAAATGCAAAGTGTCTGCATTTAAATCCCCATCCATAGAGCAAGTAGCTAAAGGTCTATCAGCTCTTAGAACAGGATGACGAACCGCCCAAGTTTCTTGAGCGGTAATTTCTTTAATTGTATATGACAAACCGATTAAATATTAATTTGCGCGTACATCTGCGTACTCTGGATGCTCATCAAATTTTACCTCTGCAAAAGGGCAAAGAGGTTCAATTTTAATATTTTTTGAGCGCGCATATTCTACTGCTCGTTCCATAAGTTTACTTGCATATCCTTGACCTTCATACTCCATTTTAGTCTCGGTATGATCTATAAGAATCGTGTTTGCGTCCTTTATTGTATAGGTAAGCTCAGAAATTATCCCGTTTTCACCTTCAATTAAAAAAACTCCTCTAACGTCATTTTCTTTGTGTTGAATAGTTACTGAATCCATTATTTTTACGTTTTAGACTAAATTAAATAATTATGAGCAAACTTAATGTCAAGAGATTGTATAAGGAAGACATTAACAACTTTTTACCACTCATACAAGAGTTGATGGGGCATCGATTAGACGATGCTATTTTAAAAGAACGATTTAAAGAAATGTTTGATCATAAATATGAATGTCACGGTATTTATGTAGATGAAACACTTGCTGGAGTATTTGGTCTTTGGTTTGCAACCCGTCATTATTGTGGTAAAACCTGTGAGCAGGATCACGTATATATAAAACCAGAATACCGAAGTATGGGTTTAGGCAAACAAGTCTTTAAATGGATTTATAATTATGCTAAAGAGAAAGGTTGTGAAACGGCAGAATTAAACAGTTACGTTGAAAACTACCCAAGCCACAAATTTTACCTAAACGAAAATTATGTCATTAAAGGATATCACTTTTTAAAAAGCCTTGACTAGTATTTAATCAAAATTTATAATAGAGCCAGTTTCTAGTTCATAAGGTGCTTTACCTGCTTCAAAAATACGAGCACTAAAGTCACCTTTAAGTGTGTTGGTTTTATCTTTCACCGCTATCCAACTTCCTTCACGCAGGCCTACTACGGGTAGTGTGTTAAACTGGTGAAATTCTGCTATACGAGTTTCACGTGTTTCTCCCATATGTTGACTGCCAGACACAGGATCTAAATAATGCGGATTTATATTAAAAGGAACTGCACCTATTGTTTTAAAACTAGGAGGGTAAATTATAGGCATATCATTGGTAGTCTGCATCGACACACCAGCTATATTTGTGCCAGCACTTGTACCTAAGTACGGTAGGCCCTCAAATATGCGTTTGCGTAATGTGGCAAATAAATCAAATTTGTATAATTGATCAACAAGTAAAAACGTATTACCACCGCCAGTAAAAACAGCTTCAGCTTCTTCGAGTGCAACTTTTGGATTGTCAAATTCGTGAAGCCCTACAACTTCGATATCCAGTTTATCAAATGCTTCTTTTGCTTTTTCTGTATACAAATCGTGAGAAATTCCTCCCGGTCTGGCAAAAGGGATAAATACTAAGCGTTCTGCTTTTTCAAAATGCGTATTAAGCTCCGGCAAAAGGTAATCTAAATAGGATCCGCCAAAAACGGTAGAGGTACTTGCTAGTATTAAATTTTTCATAGTTGCAGTTTTGATTCAAAGTTAAGTTTAATGGGCATTTAACAAAAATTTACAGGCTTTTTGATTAAAAAATTAACTTACTTGTCGTTACTTATAATTGTAAAATAACACACTTACCTATGAAATTTTCTACGCTTATATTTTTATGCTTATTGGGCATCTATCCGGCTATAGGACAGCAAGTCGCACGTGTAATGGTAGGAGGCCAGATACTTGTTCCTGCAGGTGATGATCCTAGCGGAATTGTCATTTATAATGAGACTTCTATGCGTGGTACTATTACTTCCCTTGAAGGTACTTTTGAAATTGCGGTTGCAAAAAATGATGAGATTGTAATACAATCTGTACAATTTGCGCCGGTGACTGTACTTGTCGATAAAGGAATTGTAAACACTAAGAAAATGAGCATTACGTTGCGTGAAACTGTAAATGTTCTAGATGAGATTATAGTTACGCCTTACGATCTTACCGGTGATATTATTGCAGATGTTAATCGCATTCGGGTAATTGAACCTGTACCTTTTAGTGCAAAAGATATACGCATCGAGGATAGTCAATATGATAAAAACTCACCTGCAGAAAATGTAGCTATAGATAATGAGCGTTGGAGATACGGACTCAATTTTGTGAATATTTTTAAAGCAGTTTTTAATATCAATAAAGATAATGCTGATATTGAGAGTAGTGCAGAAGATGAACTTGCTGCGATGTACTCAAATCAATTTTTTCAAGAGAATTTGAATATTGAAAAGCAATCTATTGGCGCTTATATGGATTATGTTGCGGCAAATGGTCTAGATAAGGAAATGCTTGAAAATGGAAACGAACTAAATCTCATTCAATTCTTAATCGAAAAGCGAGATGACTTTATTAAAATTCAGACTCAAAATGATTAAGTAGACGTGCAACTTTTATATACTTGTCACGTATTTAAGAAAACAAATCATTAGTCCACTATCTCACGTGTTTAGGAATAAGCAATACTTTCTATTTTTTATACTCTTCAGTAGTATGCTTATACCTTTGCATATTCAGGGGCAAGAGGCTATTCAGTTAACTGGTAAAATTACTAATGATTCTATAGATCACGAGTATCTACATGTTCTCAATTTAACCTTGCAAAAAGGGACAATAACAAATGAAAAAGGTGTTTTTAGAATTCCAGTGCGCGAGCAGGATACACTATATATATCAGCCGTACAGTTTAAGCCAAAGGAAGTTGTAATTACTTCAGAAATTATAGCTAAAAACTTTCTAGAACTAGAGCTTGAAACTAATGTAACCGAACTCGAAGATGTAAACATTAGCGATATAGATTTAAGTGGAAGGCTTGGGGATGATATGAATATCCCAAAAGTTGAAAAGCCATTCAATCCTGCAGATGCAGGTCTTCCTGTATATACAGGTCCCATCATTACGCAAGAAGAGCGTAAACTATATACTGCAACTCATTCTGGTGGAGGTATCATACCGGTAAATGCTGTTATAAATGCAATTTCTGGACGTACTAAAATGCTAAAAAATCATGTTCGTATTTCTAATATGGAAATAAGAGTTCAAAAAGCACGTAATCTAGTTTCAGACAGCACATATATTTATCAGCTCAATATTCCAGCAAAATATATTGATGATTTTGCGCATTATATTTATCAGGACAAAACTGAAAACCTTCAGATAGCTTCAGAGGATAATCCGTTATCCTTAATTGAACTCCTAATGGATCAGGCACCATTATATCTTCAGTTTAAGCAAATAGATGGTGTTAATCTTCAGAAAAAGGAATAATCTAATTTTTGGAATATATTTTGTTCAGATAGATTTGAAAAAAAGTTTAAGACTTCTTTTAAAGTTTTAATTTTATAAAATCTATGAAAAAATTACTTGTTTTAATTCTCGTAGCTCTACCATTAATGGCTGCGAGCGCCCATAAATATTATTTTAGTGTAACTCAGGCAGACTACGATGTAAAGTCTAAATCTCTAAAAATAGTTACGCGCGTGTTTTATGATGATCTGGAAAAAGTTTTTCAAGAACGTTATGACAAATCCATCAAGGTAGATAAAACTTATGATCAGGAAAAGTTAAATGCCTTCATTCAAAAATACTTTAATTCAAAGTTCATTGTCTCAATAAATGGCAAAGAGCAGAAGCTATCCTATATAGGTCATAAGGATGAAGTTGACTACGTGGTATGTTTTGTGGAAGTTAAGAACATTACTAATCCTCAATCTATAGAAATTGAAAATACATTGCTGATGGATATGTTTCCAGATCAAAAGAATGTGATACATCTTCAAGTGGGCAACACCAAGAAAAGTTACCTGCTTAACAAAGAAAATGATAAAGCAATGTTAAAACTTTCTGAATAATTTATTAACATATACCTAATCTTTACTTTTATAGAATTCAAAAGCACAAAATCGAATTACAATTTATGAAACAAATCAAGTACACATTATTTAGTTTGATGTTTCTAGCAGCCTCTGTAGGTTTTGCTCAGGAAGCACCAGCTAAAGAAGAACGCCAGGCTGGGCACACAAACACTAATAAGTTTAGACAACTTTATAATGAATTTGCTACGCCTAATCAATTCCGTACGGCTTCTGGAGCCCCAGGACCTGCATATTACCAGAATGAAGCTGATTATGAAATTAAAATTGAGCTTAATGATGATAATCAGACCATAAGTGGTTACGAGACCATTACATACAAAAATAATTCACCAGATAAATTAGAGTATTTATGGGTGCAATTAGATCAAAATATACGCAAAAAAGATTCTCCTGCACTAGAGAAAGATGGTAGCGGATTAGCACCGGTTAACCAACCTGGTTCAATTGTGAATAGTTATATGAAAGAACCTTTTGATGGAGGGTTCAATATTTTAGAAGTTACTCAAGACGGGAAGCCTCTAAAGCATATGATAAATTTCACAATGATGCGAATAGATATGCCACAACCACTAGCGCCAGGTGAGGAATTTGAATTTAGCGTAAAGTGGAATTTTAATATTGTTGAACATACTGTAGACAGAGCACGCTCTGGTTATGAAAGTTTTCCTGACGGAAACAAAAACTATGTTATTGCACAATTTTTTCCAAGAATGTGTGTATACAATGATGTAGAAGGATGGCAAAATTATCAGTTCTGGGGTAACGGTGAGTTCGCACTACCTTTTGGCGATTATGATGTAGAAATTACAGTTCCTGCAGATCATTTATTAGACGGTACGGGGGATCTTGTGAATAGAAAAGAGGTGTACTCAAAAGAAATGATGAGCCGTTGGGAGCAAGCTCAAAAGAGTTATGACAAGCCGGTTATCATTAGATCACAAGCAGAAGCTGTCGAAATTGAAAAAGGTCGTAGTAAAGCAAAGAAAACCTGGAAGTTGCATGCTGATAATGTACGTGATTTTGCATTTACATCTTCTCGTAAATATATAATGGATGCTCAAGCGGTTAAGTTTCCTAAAAGAGATGTAATGGCTATTTCTATTTATCCTAAAGAAGGTAACCCGCTTTGGGAAGAATATTCAACCAAAGCTGTGGTACAAACTTTAAAGTCTTATTCAAGAATGACTTTTGATTACCCATACCCTAAAGCTATTTCTGTACACGGACAAAATCAAGGTATGGAATATCCTATGATATGCTGGAATTATGGTCGTCCAGATGAAGATGGTTCTTATAGCGATCGTACAAAATATGGTATGATCAGTGTAATTATTCACGAGGTAGGTCATAACTTTTTCCCAATGATCGTTAACAGTGACGAGCGCCAGTGGGGTTGGATGGATGAAGGTATTAATACTTTTGTACAATACGTTGCAGAGCAAGATTTTGGAGAGAATTTTCCTGAGGCAATAGCGCCAAATTCTAAGTATCCTTCACGTCGTGGAGAGCCTTCAAAAATAACAGGTTATATGGGTGGCGATCAAAATTTTATCTCGCCTATCATGTCAAATCCTGAAAATGTTTATCAGTTAGGAAACAATGCCTACGGAAAACCTGCAACTGCGCTTAATATTTTAAGAGAAACAGTTATGGGTCGTGAGTTATTTGACTATTCTTTTAAAACTTACGCACAACGCTGGATGTTTAAGCATCCTACACCTGAAGATTTTTTCCGCACGATGGAAGACGCTTCTGCTGTAGATCTTGACTGGTACTGGAGAGGTTGGTTTTATACAACCGAGAATGTTGATATGGGTGTAGAAAGCGTTAAATCATATTACTTAACAAATAAACCTACAGCTGCTGGTAAAGAAATGCTTGCAAGATATGGTGCAGACCCTGCTAATGTAGACGCTGTTTATGTTGTTGAAGAAGGTGGTGAAGATTATGATGCAGCTATGAAAGGTAAGGCTGTTACTGAAAATGCGCCTAACCTTAATGAGTTTATGATGGATAACTTTACACCGGCAGAACGTGCAAAGTTAAAAGCACCAAAACATTTTTACGCAGTAACATTTAATAAGCCGGGCGGGATACCAATGCCTATTATTGTTGAATATAGTTATGCAGATGGTTCTAAAGAGAAAGTTACATATCCTGTACAGGTATGGCGCAAAAATGATGCGGCAGTAACAAAAGTTCTTGCAACAGATAAAGAACTTGTAGGTGTTATGCTGGATCCTAATTTAGAAACTGCAGATGTTGACGTTACTAACAACAGCTGGCCAAAACAAGAGCCGGTAAGCGAATTTGATAGCTTTAAAGAAGGTTCTGAAGATTAATTAATTTAAGAATTAATTACATTAAAAAGCCGGTGATCTTTCATCGGCTTTTCATTTTTCCCCATATATTTGTAGAACTATGAATATACCATTTTTTATTAGCGGCGCAGAAATAGGCTTTATCGTTTTTATCATTGTAATGGTATTTGGCGCTGATAAAGTTCCTGATATTGCAAGAGGTCTCGGTAAGGGAATGCGTACTTTAAAAAACGCTACAAACGATATCAAAACTGAAATTACTAAAAGTGCAGATAAGCAGGGAATCAATACAGACATAGCAAAAGATGTCAAGAAAGAAATTGATGATGCCAAGAAGCACATAAGCGAGATTACAGGAAGTGTAAAGCGTAATCTGTAAACTGTCAACACATTATACTTATAGTTGAATTAGATAATTATTAATAATAAGTATACTTATTGAATATTGCTTAGTTTTATTATTATTTCTGTAAGGTTATTGATGTATTATTCAAATATTAGTAATATCTTCATATTATAATAACTAACAACCGTTTTAAAATAGATAGGACTTTGTAAGATTGAAATATCTTTTTTTAGAATAATTTACTACCGTGTTAATTACCGAATCCCATCTTTTAAGATGGGATTTTTTTTCGGCTTATGGTAAGTCCGTCTCGTATTGTAAGCAAAACTGTTTCTAGTCGGGGATCTTCGGCAAGAAGTTTATTATATTCTAATAACGCGGCGGTTGAGGTGTCTTTAGGATTTAAAGTTTTTACAACTTTTCCGCTCCATAGCACATTGTCTGATAGTAAAATACCACCCGGTTTTAAACGATCTACTATAAGGTCAAAGTAAGCAGGATAATTAGGTTTATCGGCATCAATAAATACCAGATCTAATTCTTCAGTAATTTGCGGGATTATGTCCAGAGCATTCCCCAAATGTTGTTTGATAGTGGACCCATACCCAGATAAGTCAAAGTATTTTCTTTGAAAATCTACCAGTTCTTCATTAATATCTATGGTATGAAGTGTACCATTTGCTTGCAAGCCTTCGGCAAGACATAGGGCAGAATAACCCGTATACGTTCCTATTTCTAAAATAGTTTTAGGATTTACAAGTTTTGAGATCATACTCAAAATTCGTCCCTGATAGTGACCACTAAGCATACGCGGTTGCACCACTTTTTGATAAGTTTCGCGTGTAAGGTTTTTTAAGAGCTGCGGTTCTTTAGAAGAGTGAGCAACTGCATAATCATCAAGTTCTTCAGAAATAAAATGCATATTTTTATTTTTCTTCTAATCCTTCTACAACTTCATCGTCATGAAGCATTTTGCGGGTTTCTTGTTTTACGAGATTTAGTTTTTCTTGAAGGGTCATACTTTCAGAAAACTTGCCGTCATATATTAAATTTAAAATAGCTTTATCTTGAACCCGGCCTCTGCGCATTGCTTCAGAATAGCGTAAATCTTCTCTAAAAGTTACCAGAGAATACTTAGAAAAATACTCTTGCGGAAATTCATTTTCAAAGGCAATTTCTAATTTTCTTTTTTCCTGAAATATAGGTCGTGCAGTATGCGCTTTCATCTCGTGGAAGTTATCTACTGCAAGATCTGCAATCGCATCTGTATCTTCTTTGCGTTCATCCTGGTAAGCTTTGAAAACTGCTTTCCAGTCTCCCTCGTGCTTATTTAAAGCTTTATCTAGGACATCAATATCTTCAAATGCAGAATTCATTCCTTGACCATAAAATGGCACTATGCCGTGCGCTGCATCTCCCAGAAGTAAAACTTTGCCATAGGCGTGCCAAGGTGAGCATTTTATAGTTCCTAATGGAGAAGTGGGATTTTCTTTAAATTCTTGTATTAAATTAGGCATTAACGCTAATGCATCTGGGAATTCTCTTTCAAAATAATCAAGTATCGCCGCATCAGAATTGAGGCTTTCAAAACTATCTTTTCCTTCGTCCCAAGATAAAAATAGGGTGACCGTGAAACTCCCATCAAGATTAGGTAATGCAATCATCATATCTTTTCCTCTAGGCCAGATATGCAAAGCATTTTTTTCTACTAAAAAACCACCATCGGCAGACGCCGGAAATGATAATTCTTTGTAGCCGTGAGTTAAAAAATCTTGCCCATAGCTGAATAAAAATTTGCGATGGTCTAGCATACTTTTACGTAACGCTGAACCTACGCCATCTGCACCCATTAAAATGTCTGCTTGATAATGTGTCTCTTTCTGAGTTTTGTAATCTTCAAATGTCGCTTTTGCTGTTTCAAGTTCAACACCAGTACATTTTTGATTAAAATGCATCGTTATATCTGGCATTTTATCACATTCATTTAAGAGCATAATATTGAGGTCCTCACGAGAAATAGAGTTGATGTATTCGTGATTTCTTCCGCTGTAGGCGCTCATAAATAATTGCCCGTCTGTACTATGAATCATACGCCCGTTCATAGGTATGCATAGCGGTAAGACCTTATCTTCTAGTCCGGCAAGGCGTAGACCTTTCATTCCGCGGTCTGAGAATGCTAAATTTATTGAGCGGCCAGAATCTACAATCTCTTCTCGTAAATCTGGACGCTTTTCCATCAACGTAACCTTATAGCCTCGCTGAGCCATGCGTAATGCTAGTAAAGAACCACAAAGTCCAGCACCAATAATTAATATATGTTCTTGATTTTTCAAAAGTGATCTATTAATGGGTGGTTGTTTAAAACGACCGTTTATTTTTTAGCTAAAAGTTCTTTTAGACGTTGAGTCATTTCATATACATCCTCAAAGCTATTGTATAGAGGAGCGGGAGCCACGCGTATAACATCTGGCTCTCTCCAGTCACAGATAATACCTGCCTGCATAAACCCGTCGTGCAGGCTTCGGTCTGCATTTTTTACTTGAATAGATAATTGACAACCGCGCTCTTCCGGATTTTCGGGAGTCAATATAGCTATACGATCATCTTTTAAATCTTTTATTAAAAATTCTAAGTAGCCTGTGATTTTTTTGGATTTTGCACGTATATTTTTAAATCCGGCTTCAGCAAACAATTCAAGAGATGCCCGTATGGGAGCCATTGATAATATGGGCGGATTGCTTAATTGCCAACCTTCTGCACCCTCAATAGGATCAAAATCAACACGCATATTAAAACGGCTATCCATTTTATGTCCCCACCAGCCAGTAAGGCGTGGGATATCTCTATCATTTGCGTGACGCTCGTGTACAAAGCAACCGCCTATAGCACCAGGACCACTGTTTAGATATTTATAAGTGCACCAGACCGCAAAATCAGGTCCGTTCTCATGTAGGTCTGCGTCAATGTTACCTACACCGTGTGCAAGATCAAAACCTACTTTACATCCATATTTATGGCCTAATTCTGTAATTGCTTTTATAGGATACTTTTGACCGGTATAGTAATTAGAATTTCCTATCATTACCAGTGCAATCTCATTACCGTGCTCCTCCATAATTGCTTCGAGATCTTCAAAACGGCATAAGTGCTCCTCTGTTCTGGGTTTCCAAAGTATTAGAGCTTCGTCAGGGTCGTATCCTTTTTCTTTAATTTGAGATTTTACAGCATAGCTATCTGAAGGAAAGGCGTCACTTTCAATCAAAATTTTATAACGCTTTGCAGTAGGTCGGTAGAACGAAATCATCATTAAGTGCAAATTTGTACTTAGCGTGTTCATAATCACAACTTCGCTTGGCTTTGCACCTACAATGTCTGCCATAGGTTTAGTTAGCAGCTCGTGATATTCAGTCCACGGAACTTTTGCTTTAAAATGACCTTCAACTGCAATTTCTGCCCAGTTATTAAGCTCCTCTTCAACATAATCTCTGGCTTTTTTAGGCTGTAGTCCTAAAGAGTTTCCGCAGAGATAAATAAGGTTTTTTCCATTCTCATCTTTAGGAAGATTAAAACGCTCTCTAAAATGTGCTAATGGATCTTCTGCATCAGCCTGTTTTGCATAGGCTAAAGAATTCTGGTATGTGCTTTTTTCTTCTAACATAAGCTGTAAAAATAGCAATTAAAATAGTTTTAGTACGTGCTTAGATTTTTGGTATTTTTCCTTTTCCAAAATTAAAGATACTATGAAAGCACTCCGTCTTGTTTTTAGCAATATGAGATACTTTACACCGGTATTTTTATTTGCTACATTAAATATCGTATTTGGTACTTGGGCTATTTACATACCTCAAATAACTGCCAAGCTGCAAATTAGCGAGGGTATGTTAGGGTTTGCTGTGTTTTTTATGGCATTAGGAACACTTGCCACCATACCCTTTGTCCCCAGAATTATCAAATTTCTTGAACTAGGAAAAACTACGCTTCTGGCAATTTGTGGATTCTGTATTGTCTTTATTGGTCCTTTTTTAGCTCCAACTTATACATTACTTTGTGCGGCTTTGTTTGTTGTAGGAGTATTTTCCGGGTTGCTTGATGTATCAATAAATACACTAGTAACCGAACTTGAAAAGAAAGATAAAATTCACTTTATGTCTGTTTCTCACGGTTTTTTTAGTCTAGGCGGAATGCTGGGAGCGGGTATAGGTACTGTTATACTTCCCTATATAGCTATGCCTTGGTATCACATGGCCGGGGTAATTGTTCTCTTAGTACTTGCTAATATTGTTCTAAGTAAAAACTATCTACATTTTAGAAATGTTCACGAAGAGGAAGAAACCAAGTTTAAATTAAAAAATTTACGACCGCTAGTCGGGTTGGCGGTAATTGGCTTTTTGGTTATGGCGGCAGAGGGGGCCATTGTAGACTGGAGTGCATTATATTTAGAGAAAGTAACATTAGCAACTGCTACCTTGGTAGGTATGGGTTATACTATTTTTAATGGAACAATGGCATTTGGGCGATTTTTTGGAGATACTGTGAGTTCAAAATATGGATCTCGATCCATTATGATTGCTGGCAGTTTTGTCGCCACATTAGGTTTTGCTCTCGTGCTTTATGGAGAAACTACGCTGGCATTGATAGGATTTGGTTTTGTAGGTATCGGACTTTCAATTGTCGTACCGGAACTCTTTAGATATAGTGGGAATTTAAAAGGAATTAGGGCTGCAGAAGGTATTAGCTTTATTGCGGGAACTGGTTTTACCGGTCTTTTGTTGGGTCCTGTATTTCTGGGTTTTTTAGCGGAAACTTTTAATTTAAAAGGAAGTTTTATAGCCTTGATGATTTTCACATTTCTTGCGGGTTGTGTGGCATTCACCCTGAAGCGGAAATAAAAAACCCACCTTTTGGTGGGTTAATATTTTTTTTGAAAAAGTGTATTATTACTCTTCCGTCTTAACCGCAATATCTGTAAAATATAAGTGAACAGCATTTTCCGGAGCTTTATGATCTGAAGCGATCTTTATACCGTTATAATTGTTGTAATCTTCCCAAGTAGTAACCATAGAGTATTCTGAAACATTCCCTCTTCGGTAAACCCATTCTCTTACCATATAATTTTCATCGTAATAAAAATCATAAGCATCTCCCGGAGTATAACCACCTTCGTCACCATATGTAATAGTAATTTTTTTCAGAAGTTTTTTGCTCATAGGCGCAGTTGCCGTGTCTTGTAATTTCAAATTGGTCCCGGTCTCATCCCATACCAGATGCATTGGAGCAAGAAGCCAGTATGAATCATTTATAAAACCTTTATCTGCATCCATAGCTAGGCTATCAATAGCTTGACGGTTGTAGTTAACCGAATCTTTCTCACTTATCATAGTGATATCATTCGTTTTAGGACTCCATTTCCAAGCACGCTCAAAATGCGTATCTCCACGATCTACATTAAATGTAAATTCTAATTGAGATACATTTTCCCAATTTGCAAGTCCGTTAGCCTCCGCAATTTTGAAAGCCACCTCTTGTTCAGGAGTGCGCTCTTCGGTAATGACTTCTGCTTCAGTAGTAGCAGTGTCTGCATTTTTATCTGTTTCAGTTTTGCAAGAAATAAATGCAATCGCAGCAAAAAGAGTAAGTAAGGATTTTTTCATAAGATTATTTTTTTAAGTTGTAAAAGTACGACGCTTTAAATTAGCATTCAGGATGACTCAATTTTAAAATGAATAGAGGTCTAAAGTAAATATGGGTAAGGTTTGAGTTGGTTTCCGACTATATTTAGGTAGTATGAATACTTATTTTTAATAAATATAACAGTGTAAATTATGAAAACAATTCTTCATAAATCTGATTCTCGAGGAGATGCAAATCACGGATGGTTACATAGCAAGCACTCTTTTAGTTTTGCTAATTATTACAATCCCGAACGAATGAACTTCGGAGCATTACGTGTTTTGAACGATGATAAAGTAAGTGGCGGTATGGGCTTTGGCACTCATCCTCACAAGAATATGGAAATCATCTCAATCCCGCTTTCTGGTGATCTAGAGCATCAAGATAGTATGGGAAATACTACAGTAATAAGGGAAGGAGATATTCAAGTAATGAGTGCAGGAACCGGTGTACAGCACAGTGAGTATAACAAGAATAAGGATGAAGAAGTTGCTTTTCTACAAATTTGGGTTATTCCTCATACTCAAAATGTGACTCCCCGTTATGATCAAATAACTTTAAACAAGGCAGATCGAAAAAACAAGTTACAGCAAATACTATCTCCTAATCAAAATGATGCTGGTGTCTGGATTTATCAAGATGCTTGGTTTAACCTTACCGATCTAGACGGGGGAAAGACTGTAAATTATACAATGAATAAAGCTGAAAATGGCCTTTATATTTTTGTATTAGAGGGCAGCGTTAAAATTAATGAACAACAACTTGACCGCAGAGATGCTTTAGGAATTATTGATGCTACCGAATTGGAGATTTCAGCTCTTGAAGATGCTCATGTGTTATTAATGGAAGTACCTATGGATTTAGCTTAAAATGGAGTTACTCACTCTGCGTATCCTTAGAAATGAGAAGAAGTTTATTTGCTTTACTATAATACGATTTATAGTGGGGCTTTTTACTGTGTAATCGCTATAGATTAGCGATTATTTTTATCATTTCTATAACACTAGTTTTCCTGTTATCTTAGGTGAGTGGTCTAATTTTGCGACTTGAAATTCTTCAATGGCAAAACGTTATACTACATCCTCACGTAATCTTATTGTACTCATATTAGGAACACTAATAGCAATAGGTCCTTTCTCAATAGATATGTACTTGCCGGGTTTTGAAAATGTGGCAAATGATTTTAATGTTGATATTAGCAAAGTAGGCTATACATTAACCAGTTATCTTATTGGTATTGCACTAGGACAATTAGCGTACGGCCCATTAATGGATAGGTTTGGAAGAAGACGACCCCTTATCGGCGGACTTACCTTATTTATTTTTTCATCTCTGATTTGTGCCTTTAGTTGGAAGTTAGAAATTCTCGTAACTGCTCGATTTTTTATGGCGTTAGGAGGGTGCGCAGGGATGGTAGCTTCAAAAGCTATGGTGCGGGATTTATTTGAAAAGAAACAAGTTGCCGATGTACTATCGACACTCATGTTAATTATGGGAGTTGCACCCATTATAGCACCTACTGTAGGTGGTCTGGTTATAGGAGCATTTGACTGGGAAGCTGTTTTCTTTATACTTGCCGGTTTTGCCGTATTAATGCTATTACTTATCACTTATATTTTGCCCGAAAGTGCCAAGCCGAATACGGCAACCAGCTTACGGCCAAAACGTATTCTATCAGAATATCTCTCTATCTTAAAAAATAGAGAATTTTTCATTTTTGCGATGATACGTGGATTTTCTTTGGGTGCTTTACTAAGTTATGTGAGCAGTGCGCCCTTTATATTCTTGTCGTTTTTTGAGCTAACAGAACAGCAATTTGGTTGGGTTTTTGGAAGTAATGCACTTGGTCTTATACTAGGAAGTCAAATTAACCGACTTGCGCTAAGAAGATTTTCATTATTTAATATAGCAGTAACTATTAGTATCGCACTAACGTTACTTACACTTGGCGGTTTAGTTGTAAGTAGCGTTGTGGGTGTACAATTTTGGATTATATATCCATTTTTATTTATGATGCTTTTTTGCATCGGTTTTCAAAATCCAAATACTACAGCCTTATCATTAGATCCATTCACAATTCAGGCTGGTAGTGCTTCTGCCTTAGTAGGAAGTATAGGAATGTTATTTGGTTCCATAGCAAGTGTTGCTGTTTCTCAATTAGTAACAAATGGTGTAATGCCATTACTTTTTATTCTATTTTCTTGTGCACTTTGTAGTATGTTATTGATTTTATACTACAGACGTAAAATTAAAAGGGAAGTTGAGATTCAGTAGTTGCTTTAATTATTAATACTCAACTTATAGTATCAAAATAAATATGAAAAAGATAGCTTAGTATTTTTCTGCGGAAGTTTTATGTGTAATTATACGACCACCAACACTCATTCTGTTTTCTTACAGCACTTATAAAATATGCGACCCAATTTAGATAGTATTTCAGATAATAAAAAGACCAATGTAAGAGCGTCATTTCAAGCATTGCGATTTATTCCTCGTTTTTTTAAGGAAATATGGTCTGTTAGTCCGCAATTGTTTCTGGTAAACTTACTCTGCAGACTAATAAATTCGTTTGCACCTGTAGTTATTCTATGGGTAGGAAAACTTATAATAGATGAAGTAATTGCTCAGGTGGCTGCAACAGATCCAGATTACACGCAATTGTGGAATTATGTAATTCTCGAATTTGTAATTGCAGTGGTTTCTGATGTTATAAGCAGAATAATCGCTATTACCGATGGTCTTCTAGGTGACAAATACAACATACGCTCATCTGAGACAATGATTAGAAAAACAAGTGAAATAGATATGAGCCAGCTTGAAGACTCAGAGTTCTATGATAAACTTGAACGTGCCAGACAGCAAACTCAGGGTAGAGTAGGGCTTATGAGCAACGCACTGGGTCAAGCTCAAAGTATTATTTCTATAGCTACACTCATTGCTGGTCTAATATACTTCGAGCCCTTGCTCATTGTACTTCTGGCTTTAAGTATTATACCATTATTTATAAACGAAATTCGATTTAGCGGTCAGCAATATTCATTATCAAGAAGCTGGACAACAGAACGCAGAGAATTAGATTATTTGCGATATATAGGCGCAAATGATAAAACAGCCAAGGAGATAAAACTTTTTGGACTTACAGATTTTATAGCAACACGTTTTAGAAATCTAAGTGAGCAATATTATTCTATCAATAAGAGTATTACCGTAAAACGAAGTATTTATAGTGCACTTTTTAATATTCTGGGTGTAATATGCTATTATGGTGCATATATAGTCATCATCCGCAGTGTATTACTAGGTGAAATTACAATAGGTGAACTTACTTTCTTATCGGCATCCTTTAACCGCCTTCGTAATAACTTACAAACCTTCTTTTCAAATTTTACGCGTATAACTGAAAGTGCATTGTATTTAAAGGATTATTTTGATTTTGTAGATTTAATCATTCCAGATCAAGACAAGAATTTTCTAGAACTTCCTACTGAAATTAAATTTGGCTTTGAACTTCAAGATGTGCACTTTGGTTATCCCGGCAGTGATACTGAAGTGTTAAAAGGGGTTAGTTTTGAACTAAGAGCCGGGGAGAAAATGGCTTTTGTAGGTCAAAATGGTGCCGGGAAAACTACACTTATTAAATTGATGCTGCGGTTTTATGAACCCACTCAAGGGGCTATTTTATTAGATGGAATCAATATTAATCAATATAATAAAGCAGAATTCCAACAAATGTTTGGAGTAATCTTTCAGGATTTCTTTAGATATGAATTTACCCTGCGTGAAAATATCGCCGTAGGAGATATACTTGCCGTAAAAGATGATAAACGTATAGATAATGCAGCCCAGTTGAGTCTGGCTACTGAAGTTATTAAAGTTTTACAAGACGGTTATGAGACTCAATTAGGAAAAAGATTTAAAAAAGGCCAAGAATTATCTGGCGGGCAGTGGCAAAAAGTTGCGCTTGCACGAGCTTACATGAAAGATGCTATGGTAATGGTTCTAGATGAGCCAACCTCTGCATTAGATGCAAAAGCCGAATACGAAGTTTTTGAACGGTTTATAGATCTTACTAAAGGTAAAACGAGTATAATAATATCGCATCGTTTTAGTACGGTACGTATGGCAGACCGTATTCTTGTTTTAGAAAACGGACGTATTCTTGAATTGGGAACTCATGAAGAACTCATGAAAGCTCCCAGATTATATGCAGAACTATTTGACTTGCAAGCCCAAGGTTATAAATAGCTTACAACGCATTTGCGCTTAAACCGCCATCTACTTTAATGTTTTGTCCTGTGATAAAAGAAGCTTTTTCCATAGCTAAAAAAGCTATCGTTGCTGCCACCTCTTCCGGAGATGCAAAACGTTGCATAGGTGTACGTTCTATTATCTTATCGTAACGTTCTTTTTGATTAATAACCTCTTCAACAAAGGGCGTTTGAGTGTACCACGGTGATACCGAATTCACACGTATATTATTCTGTGCCCATTCTGAAGCTAAGCTGCGGGTTTGTTGTAATAAACCTGATTTTGACATGGCGTAAGGCGTTCCGCTTTTTACATCCTGACTGCCTGCAACAGAGGCAACATTAATTACAGAAGCCTTACCAGATCTTTTTAATAAAGCGTAAAATTTACGGGTAAGCTCAAAAGGCGCGATGAGATTTACTTCAAGAATTTTTCGGTATTCTTCGGTCTCATAGTGCGTAGCTTCTTTTCTAATATTAAGTCCAGCATTATTAACTAAAATATCTAAACTACCACTTCGTTCAAACACAAAATCTGTAAGACGATCCTGATCACCTTCCAGACTTACGTCAGATACAATACCGTTGCAGATATAGCTTTTTTCCTGTAGTTCACTTTCAAATTGGTCAATATCTTTTTGATTGCGTGAAGTGAATATTACCTTAGCTCCTAATCCTAATAATTCTAATACTGTAGCTCTTCCTATACCCTTAGTTCCGCCGGTAACAAGTGCTGTCTTTCCATCTAAATTCCACATAAAATCAAATTTTGGGTTGTAAAAATACAAAGCCCTAGTGGGATTAGAGAAAAAATAGGGAATAGATTGTTTTGAGTATATAATAAAAAACGGTTGTCTTTAAAAACAACCGTTGATTAATTTATTTGAAATTATAATTTATAATAACTAATCTTTAAAATTAGAAATCAAAATTATCTGGATCTGGTCCTATACGTTCTTCTCTATCGAGTGCATTTATTTTTTTCATGTCAAGGTCTGAAAGTTCAAAATCAAAAACCTCACTATTGCTTTTTATATGGTCTTTTGAAGTCGATTTTGGTATCGTGATTACACCATTTTGTAGATCCCAGCGTATAACTATTTGTGCAGGAGATTTATCATATTTTTCACCGAGTTCTTTTAGAGTATCATTATCAAAAGCTTTGCCTTGCATTAAGGGTGACCAAGCTTCATACTGAATAGAATTCAGTTTACAGAAGTCCTGCAAATCAGATTGTACAAGCCAAGGGTGGAACTCTAACTGATCTACCATTGGGTTTATTTCGCAATCCTTCATTAAATCTTCAAGATGATGTTGTAAAAAATTGCTGACCCCTATAGCTTTTATTTTTCCGTCTTTATATAATTTTTCAAGAGCTCTCCAGGTATCTTTATATTTACCTTTAACAGGCCAGTGAATTAGATAAAGATCTAGATAATTTGTATCGAGACGTTCTAGTGACTTTTCAAAAGCCTTTATTGTAGATTCATAGCCTTGATCATTATTCCATACTTTACTGGTTAAAAATAGGTCTTCTCTTACTATTTCACTTTGTTTTATTGCTTTGCCTACACCTTCTTCGTTTTCATAAGCTGTAGCAGTATCTATATGCCTGTAACCAGTTTCTAAAGCCCAGCTTACCGCATTTATAACCTCTTCGCCTTCGTTAGCTTTGTAAACCCCTAATCCTAAATAAGGCATTCTAACTCCATTATGCAAAGTCCAAGTCCCACTTAAACTCTCAATCTTCTTTGTATTTCTGAATGTGTTCATAGCGTATTTTTTTTCTAATTTATAAATTAGATTTCATACACCTGATATCTTTAACGGCTGTTAACGCTTGATTGTTAAGGCAATTAAGATTTAAAGAAAAAAAGTCTGTATTATAAATACAGACTTTTTTCAATTTATTTTTTAAGATTATTAATCTACAGCATCTTCAACAGCATCACCTACATCATCGGCTGCATTTTCAATTTTATCACCGGTAGTTTCAGTTTCACGGCAGCTGTATAAGGTTGTGCTTAACAATCCCGCGATAAAAAGCATTAAAAAAATACGTTTCATACTATTAATTTTTGATTTAGATTAATTAAAGGCGTCTTCCAGTTGCCAACTTATACAAAATTGCAATTACGGCAAGGACAAGAAGAATATGTATTAAACTCCCTACAGATTCTGCAAAGCCAAAATACCCTACAAGCCATCCTATGATAAGTATTACAATAATAAGCCAAATGATATCTTTCATAATTATAAATATTGGTTAGTGATATAAAAGTAATTTTTTAAAAAAACTTAAGCATAGTGCTTAACAGTGTGTTAACGTGTAAATTAGAAATTTTGTGGGTTTTTTATGATATCCTCGGCTCGATTAATAATTTTTTCCATTTGTTCTTGTGGAATCTTATCGAGCAGGTTCAACATCATTTTCATTCTATGGTTGTTAGTAAAATAGCTCTTCTTTTTTGAGAGAAAATTCCAGTATAAACTATTGAATGGGCAGGCATCATCTTCTGTTTTTTTATTAACGTTATAGTGACAACTACTGCAATAATTGCTCATTTTGTTAATATAACTACCACTTGAGATATAAGGTTTTGTAGCTACTATACCACCGTCTGCAAACTGACTCATACCACGTGTGTTTGTAATCTCAACCCATTCTATGGCATCAATATATATTCCTAAATACCAAGCATCCACCTCGTCTGGATGCGTTTCGGTAAGCAGGGCATAATTACCTGTTATCATCAAACGCTGAATGTGATGTGCATATGCATGATCTAGGCTTTGCTTAATACTGTGATGCAAACAATTCATTTTTGTATTAGCAGTCCAATAGAAACCAGGAAGCTCATTTGTGTTTTTTAATTTATTTGTCGTCTTGTAATCTGGCATTTTCATCCAGTAAACGCCTCTCATATATTCTCTCCAACCTAGAATTTGTCGTACAAAACCTTCAACCTGGCTTATATCGATCTCATCTTTATGTTCTCGCCAGTGCTCTATAACTTTATGAATAACTTCTAAAGGGTCAATAAGCTTACTATTAAGGGCAAAACTCAATCTGCTGTGAAAAAGATAGATTTCATCGGGATCCATTGCATCTTGATAATCTCCAAAATGAAGTAGTAAATGTTCACAAAAATAATTGAGTACACTTAGAGCATCCTGTTGGGAAGTGGGCCAATTGAAGTTTTCATTATCTACTGATCCTATTGTTTTGATTTGAGCTTGTGAAATGCGTTTAGCTATTTTAGTAACATCCTTTTTGAAACCTCGTTCGTGAGGAATAATGGGTTCCCCTTTCCACTTTTTTCTATTACTTTGATCAAAATTCCATTTACCACCTTCGGGATCTTTATCGGTTATCATCAATATCGAATATCGTTTACGCATATCACGATAAAAATATTCCATGGTGAGCGTTTTCTTTCCTTCAAAAAATTGCTTTAGATCTGTGCGAGAAGTAAGAAAATGCTCAGTGTTAAAAGTTTCTGTTTCAATATTCAGCGTTTCTGTAAAAGTTTTCAGCTGTTGATCTAGCCGGTATTCATCAGGAAGTTGATATTCAAACTTTGAAATTTCATGAGCTTTAATAAGTTTGTTTAAATTTTTTGCTAGGTCTTGTGTATTATCTGGATGATCAAGTTTGTAAAAAATGACAAGATTACCTCGTGATTCTAACCAATTTGCAAAGATTCTCATTGCTTCAAAAAATGCTATTATTTTTTGAATATGGTGTACAGCATAATCAGTTTCCTGACGCATTTCAGCAAGAAAATAAATGACATCTTGAGAATTATCATTGTACCAAGAATGCTTATGATTTAATTGATCTCCAAGAATTAAACGTAATTTTTTCAAGCTTATATTATTTAATCAAATAGATTGTTTTGTGTCCATAACCGTGTATAATTACCAGATGCATCATAGCGTTCTGTTTGCTTCTCTATATTAAAAATACGATCTCTGGGATCGTTGCCTACACCACTCGCATACATCCAATTTCCATAATTGCTGTGTACATCATAATCAATAAGCATACTTTCAAAATAAGCTGCTCCTATGCGCCAGTCTTGTTGATTTTCTTTTGACAAGAAGCTTGCAACATTTTGCCTACCGCGATTGCTCATCCATCCAGTTTTTGCGAGTTCGATCATATTAGCATTTACAAATGAATATTTTGTAGCGCCATCAATCCATTCTTTTCTTATGGAATTATTTGATTTCCATTCATATGTTGCAGTAGATATTCCGTTTATTTTGAAGATTGAATCACCATGTTTAAGCGAAATATATTTGAAGAAATCACGCCACATTAATTCGAATATTAACCAATAGGTACTGTCATTTTTAATGTATTCTTCTTCAAACTTTTTTACATACCAGTAAATAGTACGTGGTGAAATACTGCCATTTGCAAGCCACGCAGATAGTTTTGAACTATAAGCAGAACCTACAAGGCCATTGCGGGTTTCTTTATAGTTTTTTAAATTCTTAGACTTAAAAAAGTAGGATTGAATTCGTTCTAGAGCTTGATTTTCTCCACCTTTAAATGGAAATGCAGAACGTGAATCTCTTTTAAAATGCTCTAGACCTAAAGACTGTAAGGATGGTATATGAGTGGTATTATCTAAACGATTTTCTTGAGATAATTTTTTTGGAATTTTTTTTGCAGGTCTTACGCTTGTATGCTCTTCACACGTTTTTCTGAAATTAGTAAAGACCTTGGGGATTTGAGAAAAGTGATTGTAAGGGATATCATCTGGATGCCACAAGAACTGATCATATTTCTCAATAAATTTAATGCCTTGTGGAATATTTTGTTGAACATTTAGTAAAACAGCAGCTTCTTCAGACGTCCATTCTTTTTGAAGATAAATATTCTTTATATCGTACTTTTCTATTAATTCGGGTAGAATATCTTCAGGTTTACCTAAATATACGAGCAATGATATGTTTAAATTAATTAGATTTTTCTTTAAATCTGAAACGGTTTCTAGCAAGAATTGAGCTCTGTATTTTTCAGTCTTTTTAAAACCAAATTCATCAATCTGATAGTGTCGTGGATCAAAAAAGTATACTGCCAGAATGGGCTCGCCAGCTCCTGAGGCATCTATTAAATTTGAGTTGTCCCGTGTTCTCAGATCATTTCTAAACCAGACTAAATTCATAGGTTCTTTTTTGTACGTCTACAGCGTTCACTGCAATATTTTACATCATCCCAAGAAGTTTTCCATTTTTTACGCCAGCTAAATGGTTTATTACAGGTTAAGCAAATTTTCTCTGGAAGGTTCTCTTTTTTATGCGCCAAGGGGTTTATAGGGTTTTAATAGATTCTCCGGGTTTAGCATACGAAAATCTATTTAAAATTTGAGGCAATGCATAACCATCCAGTCCGTCTATACAAACAGTTTGAGCGCGTTCTAGATTTAACCAGCCATCTTCATCTTGAATTTCTTTATCAACATAAATATGTTGCACTTTTCCTATTACAAAAATGCAGTCATTTTCTTTAATAAAGTATTCATTTTCAAATGTACAGCCTAGTTTAATGCGACTTTGCTTTACATAAGGAGCCTTAAAATTATCGAGGTATTCTTCTTCAAGTAACGTTTCTCTAAATTCTGAAACCGTACCGGCGTATTTTGCAGAGGTTTGATGTGCTTCCTTTATAAAGTTCTGATTTACGTGATTAACTGTAAATATTCCAGATTTTTTTATATTGTCGTAGGTATTACGTTCTACTGTAGTGGGTCGCAATACAAAGCCAAGAAGTGCAGGGCTGCTTCCAAGATGTGTTACCGAACTAAATATCGCAACGTTTGTAATATTATCTTCTGATATAGTGCCAAGTAGGTTTGCCGATTTGAAACCGGTAACACTATTAATAAAATGCGCTCTATATCTTGAAGGCATTTCTCCTATTTGCTCTGCTGTAAAATGTTTCATAAAAAAAAGGGTAAGTAAAACTTACCCTAAAATTATATCTTGTTTAATGATTATGTTGTTAACATTAAACGAAATAACAAAACATTTAGATTACAAATTACGCATCTTGAGTTTCTTCAGCGTAGGTAGGATAATCAATATATCCCTTTTCTCCTTGTGTATAGAAAGTATCATCATCCCACTCTGCCATCGGTGCATTAATTGCAAAGCGTTCAGCAAGATCAGGATTTGAAATGTATAATTTTCCGAAGGCAACTAAATCAGCATTACCTTCTTTAATAACTTCATTTCCTTTTTTCTGATCAAAATTAGCATTGATCATAAGATTACCCTTAAAGATGGGTCTGTAGCGTTTAGCGATTTCAGTTTCTAAATACTCGATTTCACTTACGTCATTAAAAGGCTCAGATAAATGTAAGTACGCTAAATCATAATTATTCAAGCGTTCAATTATATGATCGAATGTAGGTATTGTATCTTCGGTTGCATTTATACCAAATATCCCATTTAGAGAAGGATTTAAACGAACACCAATTTTATTTTCTGGACAAACTTCTTTAACCTTATCTAAAGTTTCAAAGAAGAAACGTGCTCTGTTTTCAATACTTCCGCCATAATTGTCTGTACGTACATTTGAATTTGTATTAAAAAACTGATGAAATAAGTAGCCATTAGAACTATGGATTTCAATACCATCAAAACCTGCTTCTAAAGCATTTTTTGCAGCATCAACAAACTCTTGCTGAGTTTCTTTAATTTCTTCAAGTGTCATTTCTTTTGGAGTGACAGTATCTTTAAAACCTTCAGAAGTAAAGGCCTTAGAATTAGGATTTACAGCACTGGGAGCGATTGGTTTATTTCCATTATGAAAATCTGGATGCGATATGCGTCCTACATGCCATAATTGTATAAATATTTTACCATCTTTTGCGTGTACGGCATTCACAACTTTTTTCCATCCATCAACTTGTTCTTGAGTATGAATTCCTGCAGTATGTATATAGCCTACAGCACGTTCAGAAACTTGTGAGCCTTCTGTAATAATTAAACCGGCACCCGCTCTTTGAGTGTAATATTCTACATGTAAATCTGTAGGCACATTACCTGCATTCTCTGCGCGGCTTCGTGTCATAGGAGCCATTACGACCCTATTTTTTAACGTTATATCTCCTAGTGCGAACGACTCTAATAAAGGTTGATTAGTTTTCATAAATTTTCTTTTTCAATTTTTTAAAATTATAGATTAACGCGCTTATTGCGGTTGACCTATGTTATTAACTTAGTCATTGAATTTACTGTACCCTAACTAAGTCTTCTGTTAAACGTATTATAAAAGAAGATTCGCGTATCCTATAGTATTGTTAACCTCTAGAGAGTAGGTAGTACATGGAAGATTTTAAATGATATTTTTTTTTGTAATAGGTGGATTACGAATCCTAAAATCTGAAAAATTAATCATCAATATTTTGACGCATTTCGCGTTGGCGCATAGGCATTTGATCAATAACTTCAAAAATTAAGCGTGGTTCAATAGCATACTGTTTTTGTAGCTTCACACCGCCATCTTTTCCTATTAAGGTAATTCCTTCATAACCTAGCGGAATTTTATACTTTTTACGTAGGGGAGCGATATGATAGGAGGAAACAACTTTAAGGTCTTTGTCATAAATTCTTCCTTTAGAGAGTGCGAAAATAATAATGTTACGATCGTCTAATTTCTTTGAAGCTGATTTAAATTGATCCCATTGCGCTGTGAAATTTTCATTTTGAAGACTCGTTGTTGAAAAGACTAAAATTCTATTGCGAGATTTAAATTTTGAAAAATCCTCCTGAGCTGAAGCTGTTAAAGCGAATAAAAATAGCGGGAGTACGGTTTTTTGTATCATTAGTGTAATTTTTTATCTTTTAATACTTCGGGATAATTTTCTTTAAATTTTTTAAGTCGGGGCAATGAAACTCCTATAATATATGGATCTCGGGGATGCTTGGATTCATAATCTTGATGATAATCTTCTGCTTTCCAAAATTTTTGAAAAGGAAATACTTGTGTAGTTATATTGCCGTCGTAATGCTTCTCATTTAAATCTTTTATAGTTCGATCTATGATCTCTCTTTCATTTTCATTTTGATAAAATGCAATAGACCGATATTGTCTTCCGGTATCAGGTCCTTGGCGATTGCGTGTGGTAGGGTCGTGCGACGCAAAAAATACAGAAACTAATGTTTGGAATGATATAATTTGGGGGTTGTAAAGTACTTCTACAGCTTCAACATGGTTAGTCTTCCCATAACTTACGTTTTCATAAATAGGATTTTCTTCTATACCACCGCTATAACCGCTAATGACCTCTTCAACACCTGCAACACTCTCAAATATAGCTTCTACACACCAGAAACAACCACTTGCAAAATAGGCTCTTGCTAATCCATTTTTGGTTTCGGTTTGAACAGGAAGCTTTTGCATCATGGCAAGATCATGTTCTGTATTGCCAGAATTTGTACACGATAAACTCATTAAGAATAGAGCGAATGTAATTAAGAAGGCGCGCATCGTGTGAATTTTCATTAAATGTAGGAGAATCTTATAGGTGTCGCTGCTAACAGCTTGTTAAACTATAATATAAGGCAAAAAAAAAGCTCCGTATTTACGGAGCTTTTTTTAATAGTTATGTGAGAATCTTACAATTTTGCAAAGACTTCTTGCATTTTCTGTTGCTCTTCACGGGCTAATTCTTCATCAACAAGAATTCTACCACTATGCTCATCGGTAATGATTTTTTTGCGACCTGCAATTTCTACCTGAACCTGAGGTGGAATTGTAAAAAATGATCCTCCAGATGCTCCACGCTCGATTGCTACGACAGCAAGACCGTTACGTACGTTAGAACGTATACGGTTGTAAGCTTTAACAAGACGCTCATCTATAGAGTTTTCAAAAGCCTGGCTTTGCTCTAAAAGTGCTTGTTCTTCTTTTTCAGTTTCACCTAAAATAGCATCAAGCTCTTGTTTCTTATGCTTCAAGTGCTTTTGACGTTCTCCAACGCGCTCTTTAGTTTGATCAATCACAGAATTTTTTTGCTCTATTTGAGCACGGTATTCTCTGATATTTTTTTCAGCAAGCTGAATTTCTAATTCTTGAAATTCAATTTCTTTACTTAAAGAATTGTACTCTCTGTTATTACGTACATTCTTTTGCTGCTCAGTATATTTCTTAATTGAAGCTTTTGACTCTTCAATAAGAATTTTCTTAGCTTTTATCTGATCATCAATTAAGCCAAGTTCACCTCCTAATTTTTCAAGTCGGGTATTTAATCCTGCAACTTCATCTTCAAGATCTTCTACTTCTAAAGGAAGCTCACCACGCACATTGCGAATGGTATCAACACGAGAATGTATCAGCTGCAAATCATATAATGCTCTGAGTTTCTCTTCAACGGTAGCTTCGGTCTTTTTTGCCATATTATAAATACTTAATAGGATTGGTGTTTTCGTCTTCTAAAACGACTGCAAAATTAGTAAATTTTTTCGTAAGAAAGTCAGTAAGAATATTTTTTGTGAATTGCTCACTCTCATAGTGCCCAATATCTACAAGTATAAGTTTATTTTCAGCTTGATAAAACTGATGATATTTTAAGTCTGCTGTTATAAAAGCATCTGCTCCTGAGTGAATTGCGGCCTCTATGGCAAAACTACCGCTACCTCCTAAAACAGCAACTTTTTTAATTGGTTTTTCTAACTCAGCAGAGTGACGAATTCCCTTAGCCTGAAAGCTGTGAGCTACAAATTTTAAAAATGAAGGGGTATCTAGTGCTTCTGGTAATTCTCCCAGCATGCCCATTCCTATATGTTGATTGCTATTATCGAGCGTGGTAACCTCATAAGCTACTTCTTCATAAGAATGCGATTCAAATAAGGTATTAAGAATAGCTTTTTCTAAGTGCGCTTCAAAAGTTACATTTAATTGTAATTCTTTTTCTATTTGTAGTTTGCCACGTTCTCCTTTTGTAGGATTACTTTCTGGTTTACCTAAAAAAGTTCCTTCGCCGTATGTGCTAAAACTACACGATTCATAGTTGCCAATAGTTCCGGCTCCGGCTTTAAAAAGTGCTGTCCTTACGTTATCATAAATATCTTCAGGAATGTACGTAGTCAATTTTTTAATTTTTCCTTTTTTAGGAATCAATACTTTTCGGTTTGTCAGACCTAAAGCATCACACATTCCTTTACTTACACCATGAGGTACATTATCTAATGCTGTATGAATAGCATAAATAGCGATATCATTTTTAATAGCTTTTAATACCACACGTTCGACATAATTTTTTCCCGTTATTTTTTTGAGACCGCTAAATAGTATAGGATGAAAACTTACCACCAGATTACAATGCTGCGCAATAGCATTATCAATGGTTTTTTCTAGGGTATCTAAAGTTACTAGAATTCCTGTAACTTCAGTATTAATATCACCTATGAGAAGGCCTACGTTATCAAAATCTTCTGCGTTTGCCAAAGGGGCAAATTCCTCTAGAGCATTAATAATTTCTTTAACTTTCATAGTATACTTAGCTTATATATTTCTCACTCAATAATCATCTCGTGGTGCGTAAATATAAAAATTATAACTTCGAGCCTGTGAAGAACGCACGTAAAATACTATGGCCAATTGCGGTTGCTTACGATGGAGTAACGCAACTGCGTAATTTCTTGTTTGATAAAGAAGTATTTAATTCTAGGGTTTATGATTTTCCAGTTATCGGGATAGGCAACCTCTCTACGGGTGGTACTGGTAAATCTCCTATGACCGAATATGTTATTTCGCTTCTTAACGATTCGTATACAGTTGCAACATTAAGTAGAGGATATGGTAGAAAAACTACTGGTTATCTCGATGTTAGTCAAAATTCTACGGCATCAGAAGTGGGTGATGAGCCATTGCAGTTTGCACGTAAGTTTAAAGATGTTCAGGTTGCTGTCTGTGAAAATAGAGTAGAAGGTATTTCAAAATTGCGTGAGAAATCTATTTGTCCTGATGTAGTTGTTTTAGATGATGTTTATCAACATCGTAAAGTGTCACCCGGACTTTTGATTTTACTTACTGCTTACGACGATTTGTTTTATCAAGACCTTGTGCTTCCTGCAGGCAATTTAAGAGAAAAGCGCACGGGTGCAGACCGGGCAGATTGTATTGTAGTTACTAAATGTCCTGATAACCTTTCCGAAAAAAATCAACATAAAATACGTGCTAAAATCTCTAGGTACAGCAGTGCGCCAGTTTATTTTGCAGCCATTGCATATAGCGAAATACAGTCCATTAGGGGTTCTCTTGATTGGGAAGCTTTTTTAAATAAAAGGATAACTGTAGTAACGGGTATCGCAAAACCAAAGCCATTTCTAAATTACTTAGAAAGTAAAAAAATAGATTTTAATCATCTCAAATTTTCAGATCATCATAATTTTACTGAAGACGAAATTAACAGGTTAGACGATTCTGAAATTATAATTACTACCGAAAAAGATTATGTTAGACTAGACGGAAAACTAAAAAAATCAAAACTCTACTATATTCCAATAGCTTTTAAATTCTTGGGTGATGCTAAAAATTTTGATGAAATAATCTTAAACTTTATCGATTCTACTTCTAGATAATGACATTTTTGCGTTTTAACGCATTGTGAATTTTAAAGAAGAATTCTTCAATTTTATAAGGCTTAGGTATAATATCATTAAAACCGGCAAGATAAAAATCATCAATATTTTCATCTATAGTTACAGCGGTTAACGCAAGAATAGGAAGGTCTTTGTTAAACTCTCTTATTTTCTGTGTTGCTTCTATTCCGCTTATTCCAGGCATATGAATATCCATAAGGACCAGGTCGTAATTTTCAAAACGTACCTTTTCAATTGCAATCTCACCATTGTCTGCAACGTCACACTCCATAGAATTTTTCTCTAAAATCTTACGGGTGATCATTTGATTGATTTTGTTGTCTTCAACTACAAGTAGTTTTCTTCCTTTTAGAGATTCGTAATCTATCTCATAAACACGCTCTTCAGGTTCTTTGTCTTTACTCAATGGGAGTGCATATTTTATATCGAAGAAAAATTTTGATCCTTTACCCAGTGTGCTCTCTAATTCAATTTTACTTTTTTGAAGATTGAGCAGGCGCTTAACAATAGATAATCCTAAGCCGGTACCACCAAATTTTCTATTAATTTGAACCGATCCCTGAGTGAAATTCTGAAAAATATCTTTTTGTTTTTTCTTGCTTATACCTTCACCGGTATCTTCAATCTCAAAGTGTAAAAACGTTTGCGTTTCATTTTTACTTAGTTGCTGAATGCGTATGAAGATAGAGCCGTCGCGCGTAAACTTATTTCCGTTACCAATTAAATTGATTAAAATCTGAGACATCATTAGGGGGTCTCCCACAATTTGTTCAGGTATTTCTTTGTCGTATTCTAATATAAGTTTATTTCCTTTTTCTTGTGCAGAACGTTCTAGTGCAAAAAGAACATCATCCACTCGTTTGCGTAAATTAAAAGTAGCTTTCTCAACCTCTACCTTATCTGCTTCAAGTTTGTTCAGATCAAGAATATTATTGATGAGAGAGAGAAGATATTCTCCAGAGAACTTTAGAGAGTCTAAATGTTTTTTTTGCTCATCTGTAGGATTTTCACTTAGCAATAAATGCGTAAGGCCGGTAACAGCATACATAGGAGTACGCAATTCGTGAGTAATTGTAGATAGAAACTGAGCCTTTACTACAGATGCTTTTTCTGCATTTTCTTTAGCAATTATAAGCTCCGCATTTTTGGCCTGAAGTAGTTCGTTTGCTTTTGCACGCAGATTATTATTCTTATAAAGTGAGAGTGCTAGAAGACACAATATGGTGAATAATGCTATAATTAATACCGTTGTAATTTTATTAGCCTGTACTAATCGAGCGGGATTGTAATCTGCAGGATCTATTTCAGATAACAAAGCATTTTTTATGGTGAGCGCTTTTGTATTAGAGCCGTTGTCACCAAAATAAGTTTGTCTTTTTTGATTGTAGGTATCAAGATAGGCGAAGGCCTGCTCGTAATCTTTTGAATTACTGTAAATCGTTCCTAAAAGTGCTAGAGCATCTAATTCAATTTGCGGAAAATTGTTGTTTATGCTTATATCGTGAGCTTTAGAGGCATAATCAAGACTCTTGTCTCTATTTGTAAGACTCTCATATGCTCTGGAAGCTTGTATATAAATACGAGCAATTACATAGTAATTTTTCTTTTTCTGATTTTGCAATAAGGAGAGTGCATTTTCATATTTGGGAAGCGCTTCATCAGGTTTTTTTGATTCCTGAAGAATATTTCCGTGGTAGAGATATGCAGACGCCAGATCATCTGCTACGCCGGGATCCCGTGATCCTTTTAGAATAGTTTCAGCTTGCTGAAGAAAGGGTAGTGCCCGCTGTGACTCTTGAGTTTTAATTAAAATTTGAGCATAATACAAATAATCTTTTCCCAGTTGATCTGTTTCTTTAAGCTCCTGATGGGTGATTATTGCATCCCTGATTTCGACATTTGCTTTATCAAATTCGCCTTGTTTTAAATAGACGTTGCTCAGTAATTGACTCGCAGTTGCAACCCGGCTTTTATTATCTATTTTCTGCGCAAGGTATCTTGCTTCTTCGAGTTTCTTTACAGATTCTGTAAAATTAGAAGACGCTATTAATTTAACTGCGTTAATAATTAAAGAGTCTATTTTAATGTTGCGTTCATTTTCATTATTGTTAGGTCGTTGACCAAAACAAACCGCTGAAAACAACAGAAAAACGAGAAGTAGTTTTTTGTCGAAAAGCATTATTTTCTTCATTGAGCTACTAATATAGACACTTTGCCAAAATTAGAAACGATCTTTTATGATTTTCGTGAGATTTTTAGGATTAAATCTATAATTCTTGCAGAGTAGCCCGTTTCATTGTCGTACCAACCTATTAATTTCACGAGGTCACCAATTACGGATGTCATTTGAGCATCTAATATGCACGAATGGGTATTCCCTACGATATCTATAGAAACTAGCGGAACTGTTGTGTATTCAAGAATTCCTTTTAAATAGGTTTCTGAAGCAGTTTTGAATGCTTCATTTATTTCTTCTATTGTAGTGTCGCGTTCCACATTAAGTGTGACATCTGTCAACGAACCGTTAGGTACGGGTACGCGTATTCCACAGCCACCAATAGCATTAGATAACTTCGGAAATATTTTTGTTAATGCTTTTGCGGCTCCGGTTGTTGTAGGAACTATCGATTGTCCTGCAGCTCTGGCTCTTCTTAAATCTGGGTGAGGCTGGTCGTGTAAACTTTGATCTGTGGTGTAAGAATGTACCGTAGTGATATAGGCTTGCTTCACACCACAAAGATCGTTTACAACTTTTATCATTGGGGCTGCGTTATTTGTAGTGCAGCTTGCATTAGAAATAATGAGTTCGTCGCCCGTGATCAAATCATCATTTACGCCTAAAACAATTGTTTTAATACGATCATCTGTAGCAGGTACACTCAATATAACTTTAGGTGCACCGGCCTCTAGATGTTTTTCTAGAAGGTCATAAGTTTTAAACTTACCGGTACTTTCTACGACAAGATCCAGTGAATGTAAGGCCCACGGAATATGCTCAGGTTCTGAAAACTGGTATAAATTTATTTCACGATCGTTAACTAGTAAGCAGCCATTTGAGAAGCTAATATCATTGTCAAAAATTCCGTGAATACTGTCATATTTGAGTAAGTGCGCAAGCGTATTACCATCTGCACGGTCATTTATAGCAACAATTTCTATTGATGGATTGTCATATAATAACCTAAAAAGTCTGCGGCCTATGCGACCAAAACCATTTATTCCTATTTTTATTTTAGACATCGAAAGTTAGCTATAAAAGGTGTTTTTGAGCTTTATAAGAAGATCGTACTAATGCACCACTTTCTACATGTCTAAAGCCCATTTCTAGCCCTAAAACTTCATATTTTTTAAATTGGTCTGGTGTGATAAACTGCTTTACCGGAAGGTGTTTCTTTGAAGGTTGTAAATATTGACCTATTGTGACAATATCTACGTTAGCGCTTCTTAAATCACGCATGACTTGTAAAACCTCATCTTCAGTCTCTCCAAGGCCAAGCATAATACCAGACTTTGTGCGTCTAATACCATTATCTTTCAAATATTTTAAAACACCCAGACTTCTCTCATATTGAGCTTGAATACGTACTTCTCGAGTTAGACGTTTTACAGTTTCCATATTGTGAGACACTACCTCTGGAGAAACTTCAATAATTCTATCTATGTTTCTTTCATTTCCTTGAAAATCCGGAATAAGTGTTTCTAAAGTTGTATTGGGATTCATTCTGCGTATAGCCTTTACAGTTTCGGCCCACATTATTGATCCCATATCTTTTAAATCATCACGATCTACAGATGTGATAACGGCATGTTTGATAGCCATTAACTTTATAGATCGGGCAACTTTCTCTGGTTCTTCCCAATCTAAAGTGTCTGGTCTACCCGTTTTTACACCACAAAAGCCACAAGATCGCGTACAAACATTCCCTAATATCATAAATGTAGCAGTACCTTCACTCCAACATTCTCCCATATTAGGGCAACTTCCTGATGTGCAAATAGTATGCAAATCATATTTGTCTACTAATGATCTTAACTCAGTATACTTCTTACCTGTGGGTAATTTAACTCTTAACCATTTTGGCTTTGGAGTTCGTACAGGTGATGCAATAGTTTCAGTATTCATGCCTTGTTTTTTGCTGATGTAAAGATACAAACTGTAGCGTAATTACGTACATATTCTAAACCTTTAGGTAATGCTCTTAAAATTTGACATTAAGCAGTTTTAACAAAGTATAACCAGATCGTTAAATTTATAGTAATTAGTAATTTATTGTGATTGAAAATAGGAGAATCGCGATATTTTTACAACGGATATTAAACTTAAAAACACTCATATGAAACGATTTACACTTCCTTTTTTGATTATCGCACTTATAACAGGAGTATACGGTTTTGGGGGTTTTAATCTATGGGCAACAGAAGCAGCACGCGTATTATTTCTAATATCTGCAGACTTATTTGTTGTTTCTTTATTTGCTAAATTTTTATTTAAAAAGAATCAAGATCAAGTTACCCAACGGGTAGAATCATAGAATAACAATACTTTCATTCCTAAATACAAAACTGTCTGCCAAGGCAGTTTTTTTTATTTTAAATTGTAGCATAATTATTGTTGATGATAATCTAAAAATCAAATGCGTATATTTTACTTTCTATTTATAATTCTATTAAGCACTACTCAATATTCTTTTGCACAAAAGCAAACCTTGCTAAAGGGAATGGTGACAGAAATTGAAGTGGTCTCAGATAGTTCAAACCTTGCTTATTCAATTTATTTACCGGCTAATTATACTAAGGCAACTCCTTCTAAAGCTTTATTTGTACTGGATCCTAATGGAGATGGTATGCGAGCAGCCCGTCTCTTTGTGTCGGCAATCGCTGGTGAAGAGTATGTAGTAGTTTCTAATAACTTTAAATTGAGTAAAAATTTGGATAGTCTGGATACAAATGCACAGCAGGCTGTAACAATGATGCGCGACGTGTTTGCAAAAGTGGCATTAGAATCTGGGCAAATTTATATAACAGGTTTAAGTTCTGGCGCTAAGACTGCAAGTGCATTATCGTATGTTTTAAAAAATACTGCGGGAATTCTAGTGATAGATGATATTTATTTTGCGGAGCAATACATTGAGCAAGCTAGTGGTAATGCAGTTATAGGTGTCGTAGGAGATTCATCACCTAGTTATTATCAGATGGCAAATCATTTTAATATGATGAAAAGTTTAAATAATTACAATGAACTATATACATATTCAGATCCAAGTGCCTGGCCTAGCGCAAATTTCTTAGGTATTCTTATTAATAGGTTAAATCACTTCCAGGCAGATAGGTTCAAATTGCAAGTGGCCGATAGCATATGGCAACGCAATTATAATTCAGACATTGAAGCACTCGACAAGCTTGTATTAAAAGGGGAATATCTTACCGCTTATGACCTGAGTCAAGATTTAAAAGGCGATTATAGGGGCAATGTATCATTAGATAAGTTAAAAGATTTTTATAAAGATCTTCGTGGGAATGATGCTTACAAAACGGCTAAGCGTGCAAACAGATCAGGAAATTTACAGGAACTACTTCTTCTAGAGGATATTCAATACTTTCTTGATGAAGATATCACGCTAGCTAATTTTGAAAATCTTGGATATTGGGATAGCCGAATTAGTAATTTTAAAAATTCTGCTGACAATGTAACAATGGCAAACGAGCAAAAAGTAGCTCATAGAATGCTGGGTTATATCTCTTATACTATCGAAGATTTTCTCACACTAAATAAAGTGGGGTTAATTCCTCAGCGTATTTTTGGAAATGTTTTAGCTACGATGTTAGATGCTAGAAATTATCAAGCTTATTTAAATATTATCAGTTTATCTGCTCAAGATGACGATGATAATACCGCTTATTTCTATCTGGAAGAGTTGCTTAAACAAGGATATACCGACTATGAATCGTTGTATGCTATTCCAGAAACGACAACCCTTAGGATTAAGCCTACTTACAATCAAATTATAACTAATTACCTTGGGAAATCTAAGTTTTAGAAACTTCGGTAAGAAGATCGTTTTCTTTTTTTAGAAATTTTTTCACGTAAAATAAAAGTAGAAGAGCAATAAGAGTTACTCCCATCATAAAAATCCAAGTGATATCGTAACTAAACGTGTTTACAAGTTGCATACCTGTATTGTGCCCAAAAATGTGAGATAAAGAGAACGACATGCTGTAAAGTCCCATATAAGCACCTTGTTTACCTAATTTCGCTCTTCTTAACGCAAGTGCATTGCCAAAAGGAAAAGCTATCATCTCTCCCAATGTGGCTACTACCATACCTACAATAAGAAAACTAGTATACTGAGTAGTGAAAAAGAATATAAAACTTATCCCTGTAAGAATTAATCCTCCTATAACACTTGATATTTGTGACCATCCTTTGCGCTCTGCAAAGGCTATAAGTGGCATTTCAAACAAGAATATGACAAGCCCGTTTAAGCCAAGAAGTAGTCCTATTTGTAGCTCAGAAAGATCCCGGATTTCTTTATAATATAACGGTACTGTAGAGAAATATTGAACGAAAACAACACCAAATAGAGCCAGGGCGACTAGAAAAATAAGATAAATTTTATCTTTATAGGGTGATAACGGATTGTCTATTAAGATCTCAGTATCTGTAACTTTTGCTTTTTTCGGATTTAAGGTATTAATTAAAAAAAACCTGCCGATATACAAGAAATTCCATCTACCCAAAATAGACCATAATATCCTATGCCAGCAATTATGAGTCCGCCAATTGCAGGTCCTGCCGAAAACCCAAGGTTTATGGCAAGCCGAATAAGAGTTAAAGAGCGTGTTTTATTTTCCGGTTTACTATAAGCGCTTAGTGCTACAAAAAATGCAGGTCTAGACAGGTCTGCAATTGCAATTAACATAAAAAAACCAATACAAATTGCCCAGAAACTGGTTATAAATTGAAGACCGAAAAAACCTAAGCCTGTTCCTATTAGGCTAATGAGTATAGTTTTATAGAACCCTATTTTGTCTGACAATATGCCTCCCAGCCAGGATCCGGCTAAAGATCCAAACCCAAAACAAGTCATAACCCATCCTACATCACCAAGGCTAAAATTTAAATCATCTCTAAGATAAAGTGATAGAAAAGGAATTACCATAGCTCCAGCACGATTCACCAATGTTATTAGCGCTAGCCACCACACCTCTCTAGAAAGACCCTTGAAACTATTGAAGTAAGAATTCAGAAACTGAAACATAATTTTAAATCATAAAAAAAGTCTGACGTTCTAATGCCAGACTTTTGTGTTTTATAAATATTATAAGGGTTAACACAAACTATCAGGCAGAGGCTTTGAGACCTTATAAGTAGCTTGATATTTTGTACTATTATTTTTCATAGTATGTAAAAACTGTATGCTGATTTTAATTGCTTAAAACTAAGGTAAATGTTTTAAAATTTTATTTAAGGGAGTTAAATAATTATGAATTTTATTTCAATAAATCTTAGAGATCCAAATGCCTATAAATACTGCGGAAAATCCCAAAATCAAACTTAATAGGGTATAAATTATAAAATTGAAAAAATCGCCATTCTTTAAGAATAGATGATTTTCATAAGCAAATGCAGAGAAAGTTGTGAACCCACCACAAAAACCTGTTGCTAGAATTAAAGTTGAATTAGTAGAAAGAGAGTTAGTCTTTAGAGCCCAACCTAAGATAAATCCTATTAATAAACTTCCGATAATATTTGTAGTCAGTGTCCCGTACGGAAAACCATCAGTTGAAGGATTAAGCCATTTTGCTAGTAAATATCGAAGCGAGCTTCCTGCGCCACCTCCTATAAATACTAGTAGTAATTGTTTCATAGGGCTTCAGAAGTTTGCTCTTCAACGGCTATAGGTATATACAATTCTGTTATCCACTCTGCTGGGTTAGGATTGTCTTGAGGGCCTACCACATAAATTTCAAAAGGATAGCTATTTTCAGCCTTAGATAAATTATTCTTCGCTAGGTATGTTTCAGTGTTTGACCAAGCTTCTTTTAAATTTTTGTAATCTCCTATAAGTGTAGTTTTAACTACGGTGTATGAAGGCATAAAGCCGCATAAAATAGTACTGTCTTCAGCAACTATAATTTGAGATGTTGTAGGCAAACCACTTGATATTATAGCGCTATTATTATTTAAATCTCTACTATTAAAAATTGAAAGCGGCTTTCCAGAGACGGTAATGTTATTACCTTTCATATAGTTATTAACCTGCGGAATCATTTGTTTTATTTTGTTGCGGGCTGCATCTAATGTTGTAGATGTAGTTACATACATATAAAACCCACCGCTGTATTGCGTTATACCGTCTGTCTTAATAGAATAAGCCTGCATATCTTCACGCACACTGCTATCTAGAGAGCTAAGACCGGTTTTATACATGGTGCGCATGGCTTCATCAAAATCATAGCTTGTAAATGAGAAGTAAGCCTTATCCATTAATGTATGCTCTCCGCGCATTCCCCATGTAACTTTAGTGCCATTCTCAACCTTTTCAAACTGCCAATAAACATTTGCGTGACGTTCTCCTGCGGGAGTTATAAAAGTAATCTCTTGTTCTAGTCTTTGGTTTTTTATTGCTGAGGTAGTTCGCATAGATCCATCTACTTCTTCACCGTTCCAGCTGTAGCTTGCACCTTTTCCGCTTGTTTTTTCAGGATAATTAAAAACCATTGTCGGGTCTTCTTTTTTCCAGGGTCCCCAGTTTTCCCAAGACTTGTAATCATTCACCTTGTTATATACTAATGAAATGGGAGCTTCAATAATTTGAGACTCTTCAACTTCATAAGAGCCGTCTTTTGTAGCAAAATATATTGCTCCTGCTATAAAAAGTATGAGCAGTAAAAAAAATAAATACTTTAATATTTTCATCTAGAGGTGCGATTAGGAATTCAAATTTAACAATTAAATATGATTTAATATTTAACTGTTGTCATATTAGTTATTTGCGACTATTCTTTAAGAAATAACTTAATTGCAAATAAGATGACTACAAATCCTATAAAACCAATTAAAATCCAGAAACTACCTTTATATTCTTTTTTATGCAGCTTGTTATCTTTACGATAACTCATAAACACAAATATGACAAAAGCTATAAAAAAAAGGGCTGCAAAAATTAATTGACCGGTACTAAACATTACAAAGTTTTTTAAATGAAATACGCTGAAAAATTTGTAATCTACTAAACATTTATTTTTCAATACGTAATTTACACGAACAGGTCAAAATTAACTCTTTAAATAGAATAATATGAAAAAACGACTAGCAGCTGTTCACGAATTTCATACTGCCTTTGGACTAGGTATTAATGATCGTCCAATCGCAGATTTAGGTGAGGCAAAAAACAGGCTTCGGTATAACCTTATGAAAGAAGAAAATGAGGAATATCTTGAAGCGGCAATTTCTAATGATTTAACAGAGGTGGCAGATGCACTAGGAGATATGCTGTACATTTTATGCGGAACCATTATAGAACACGGAATGCAGCACAAAATTGAAGAAGTTTTCACCGAAATTCAACGTAGCAATATGAGTAAATTAGGTGCAGATGGGAAACCTATTTATCGCGAAGACGGAAAAGTATTGAAAGGGCCTGCATATTTTAAACCTAATATTAAAGAGATACTGGATAGGTAAACCAATTAATGAGTTTTCTACTCCACATTTAAAGGCTAAATTCGCAGCCTATGAGTGCAATAAATTATGTTTCGGTAGAATCTATCGCAAAGGCTTTTGGAGAGAAGGTCTTATTTAAAGATTTATCATTTGGTATTAATGAAGGCCAAAAAATAGGGTTGGTAGCAAAAAATGGTACTGGGAAAACCTCTATGCTAGATATTTTAGCTGGTGCCGAAAATCCCGATAGTGGTCAAGTGATTTTTCGTAAGGGAATCAAAGTGGCATTTCTTCCTCAAGAACCCAATTTAGATCCTTCGTTAACAGTGGAAGAAACAATCTTTGATAGCGATAATGAAATCCTAAAAGTTATTTCAGATTACGAGCACGCACTATTAAATATGGAGGATGGTGATGCGTATCAAAAGGCTTTTGATCAGATGGAAGTTCATCAAGCCTGGGATTTTGAGACGCAATATAAACAAATTCTCTTTCAGCTTAAATTAGATGATCTTGATAGAAAGGTTGAAAAACTAAGTGGAGGGCAGAAAAAAAGATTAGCTCTTGCTAATATGCTTTTAAGCAAACCTGATTTGTTAATTCTTGATGAGCCCACAAACCATTTAGATTTAGAGATGATAGAATGGCTTGAAGCATTTTTTGCAAAAGAAAATTTCACGCTGTTTATGGTTACTCACGATCGCTATTTTTTGGAGCGTGTGTGTAATGAAATTATAGAACTTGAAGAGGGAAAACTATATAATTACAAAGGTAACTATTCCTATTATCTAGATAAAAGAGAAGCGCGTATTGCTACTGAAGAAACTGAAACAGGTAAAGCAAAACAACTCTTCAAGAAAGAGCTAGAGTGGATGCGACGCCAGCCTAAGGCCCGTACTACAAAGTCAAAGTCAAGAATTGATGATTTTGCCGAAATAAAAGATAAGGCCTCAAAAAGACGTAATGACCACGAAGTTCAACTTGAGCTTAATATGGAGCGTTTGGGTAGTAAAATTGTGGAGTTTCATAAAGTATCAAAATCATTTAAAGACCGAAAAATTCTTGATGGTTTTGAATATAATTTTCAGCGTGGAGAACGTATAGGGATTATAGGAAAAAATGGAACCGGTAAATCTACATTTTTAAATATCTTAACGGGGAGTATGCCTCCTGACAGCGGTAAGATTGTGATAGGGGAGACTATCCAATTTGGGTACTATACTCAAAAAGGAATTACTATAAAGCCCGGTCAGAAAGTCATCGATGTAATAAAAGAATTTGGAGATTATATTCCACTTAAGAAAGGAAGGCAAATATCTGCCGGTCAGTTACTAGAACGCTTTCTTTTTGATCGTAAAAAGCAGTATGATTTTGTAGAAAAGCTAAGTGGGGGAGAGCGAAAGCGTCTGTATTTATGTACTGTTCTTATTCAAAATCCTAACTTTTTAATTCTTGATGAACCTACAAATGATCTTGATATTGTGACACTGAATGTACTAGAAAGTTTTCTTTTAGACTTTCCGGGATGTTTACTTGTGGTATCTCACGACCGTTATTTTATGGATAAGATCGTAGATCATTTATTTGTTTTTAGAGGCCAAGGAGAAGTTGAAGATTTTCCGGGTAACTACTCAGACTTTAGAGTATATGATTCGGGGCCTGCTATTGAGCAGGAAATAGTTGTTAAGCCTAAAGAGGAAAAGGCCACTACAAAAGATAACTGGAAGACCGCATCAACTTCACTTTCTTATAATGATCAAAAAGAATACAATCGTATTGAGCGTGATATTCAAAAATTAGAAAAAGAAAAAGCAAGTAAAGAAGCGGAGTTTCTTAATCCAGATTTATCAGGAGAGGAAATTAATAAACGTTCTATAGCGCTTCAGGAGGTACAAGATAAGATAGATGCACTTACCGAAAGATGGTTTGAATTAAGTGCAAAAATGGAAGGATAGTTCAAACTTGATCGACATTGTTAATAGTATAAAATATCAAGTTTAGAGCTAATTATGTGGTATACGCTTAAAGCTTATTTCAATTTTTTACGAGAAGCGACAAATCAGCACGGAGTACATTCTCCCTTTATTTATCAATTTGTAACAAAGTGTCTTTACGATCGCAAAGAATATACTCACTATCGAAGGTTACTAGATTACCGAAAAGGACTTTCAAATTCTAGAGAGATTATAACGGTTAAGGATTTTGGAGCTGGATCCCGAGTTTTTAAAACTAATGAGCGTTCTGTAAAGGGTATTGCAACTCATGCAGGTGCTTCATCAAAACGAATGAAGTTGCTTTGCAGAGTAAGTTCTTACTTTGGTGTGAATCACGCATTAGAATTAGGAACTTCTGTAGGTCTTGCAACTGCTGGTCTTGCTTTAGGAAGTGATGCTGTGACAACCTTAGAAGGATGTTCCCAAACTGCTGAGGTTGCTAAGCAACATTTACGTAGTGCTAGTATTGAAAATGTAAATATTATAATTGGCGATTTTAAGGAGACCTTAGATAAGCAGCTAGATAAAAATTATGACCTTATTTACTTTGATGGAAATCATAGCAAAGAGGCTACGCTGAACTATTTTGAAAAGTTACTACCAACGATTCATAATGATTCAGTCTGGATTCTGGATGATATATATTGGTCTTCTGAAATGACTGAGGCTTGGGAGAATATAAAAAACCATCCTCAAGTTGTTGTAACCGTAGACTGTTTCTGGTTGGGATTTGTTTTTTTTAGAAAAGAGCAAGCCAAAGAAAATTTTAAGATTAGGGTGTAATTACTGTAACTCAAATATCATTTTGACTACTTATAGATGTAATCACCTGTTTTAATAACAGATTCAAAATAATTCTATGGCCAGTTTGATCGATATTAAGAATATAAAACGTGATTTTCCGCTAGGAAATGAAATTGTGCACGTCTTAAAAGGGATTGATCTACAGATTGATAAAGGTGAATATGTAGCTATAATGGGCCCTTCGGGTTCTGGAAAATCTACATTAATGAATTTGCTAGGATGTCTTGATACACCAACTTCTGGTACTTATATACTAAATAACAGAGATGTGAGTTCGATGACTGATGACGAGCTGGCAGAGGTACGTAACAAAGAAATAGGTTTTGTTTTTCAGACTTTTAATTTATTACCACGTACAACGGCTTTAGATAATGTAGCATTACCTATGGTTTATGCTGGTTATTCTAAATCAGACAGACACGCAAGAGCCGAAGAAGTACTTAATGATGTAGGGCTTGCAGATCGTATGGATCACAAACCTAACCAGCTTTCTGGGGGTCAGCGTCAACGTGTGGCTGTTGGAAGAGCACTAGTAAATAAGCCTTCTATAATACTTGCTGATGAGCCTACGGGGAATTTAGATTCTAAGACTTCAGTAGAAATAATGGGGCTTTTTGATGATATACACGCCTCTGGGAATACGGTTATTTTAGTAACTCACGAAGAAGACATTGCAGAGCATGCACATCGTGTAATTAGACTTAGAGATGGTTTGATTGAAAGTGATATACGCAAAAATGTACTCGTATAATTTTAGTTTCAATTATTAAACTCAATCTAACAAGCTTATTTCTGTATTCTTAAATGTTATCGATACGTCGTTTATTACTGTATTCGAAAGTGTATTTTTGATAAAAATATAAGATATGAAAGCAGTAGTTTCTCCGGCAAAATCACTAAATTTTGATTCAAAGTTGCCTTCTTCACGAGCAACCCAGCCTATTTTTTTAGAAGAAGCAGACACACTTAATAAAAAATTAGAGCGTAAAACAAAAGCTGAGATTTCAGAATTGATGAACATTAGTGATAAACTTGCAGATCTCAATTACCAGCGTTATAAAGATTTTACAGTTCCTTTTGATAAAAATAATGCCAGACCTGCTGTATATACTTTTGATGGTGATGTTTATACAGGTTTAGATGCATACACAATTCCTACTGAAAAATTTGATACACTTCAGGATACTCTACGTATTTTGAGTGGGTTATATGGTGTACTAAAACCCTTTGATTTGATGCAAGCATACCGTCTTGAAATGGGAACCAAACTTAAATCTGGACGTACTGAGGATTTATATGAATTCTGGGGAGATAAGATTACAAATGCTTTAAATGACGAACTTGAAAATGATGAGTTGTTTTTAAACTTAGCCAGTCAGGAGTATTTTAAAGCTGTAAATGTTAACAAACTTAAAGTGCCGGTAATTACTCCTATATTTAAAGATTACAAAAATGGCAAATTAAAAATCATTTCATTTTATGCTAAAAAAGCCCGTGGTTCAATGGTACGATACATTATCGATAAAAATGTACAAACCATTGATGACCTTAAAGGTTTTGATTATGATGATTATGGCTTTAGTGAGCAGTATTCAGATTTATCTAATAACGAATTGGTTTTTGTAAGATAATATTAAGGTTTTTTATCTACTAAACTTTTCTCAGAGGAGGCTGCATCACCGGCCTCCATTGTTTTTTTAGCGGTTTGTTTAGTAGGAACATCTGCCGTTGTAGCAGTTCTTTTATTGCGGCCTCTAGGTCTTAGTTTCCCAAAGCTTCCACTATTAATTTTTCCACGTTTAGTTTTTTTATCACCTTTTCCCATTGTATTATTTTTAGTGTTTTCTCTAAGTTAATAAATTCGAGTAGTTTGACAAAATCACAAAAAAAATCCCGCAATTTGCGGGATTTTATATAGTATACTTAAAATTATTTTACGTCCATAAGCTCTACGTCAAATACTAATATAGCATCTGGAGGAATTACTCCACCAGCACCTCTACTACCATAACCTAAATCTGAAGGTATTACGAAGCGAGCTTTATCACCTACTTTTAAAAGTCCGATTCCTTCATCCCAACCGGCGATTACTTGACCTACACCAACCTGAAAATCTAAAGGCTGATTTCTTTTATAAGAAGAGTCAAACACGGTACCATCTGCTAATTGACCTTTGTAGTGAACAGAAACCATTTTGCCTGATTCAGCTTTTTTGCCAGAACCTTGCTGAATTATTTGATAACGCAAGCCGCTAGCAGTTTCTTTAAAACCTTCACTTAATTTATCTAATGCATCGGCTTTAGCGGCACGTTCTGCAGCAACACGCTTTTCTCTTGCTCCTTCAAAAGTTCTAAAAGCTTCAACAGCATTAAAGTTTTCTGCTTCAGATCCCTGGCGTATAATTTCAACTTTCTCCATTTTATCGCCCTGAGCGATAGCATCAACAACATCCTGACCTTCAACGACACTACCAAATACAGTGTGTTTACCATCTAACCAAGGTGTGGCGGTATGTGTTATGAAAAACTGACTTCCATTTGTTCCTGGTCCGGAGTTTGCCATAGATAATTTACCTGGAGCATCATGCTTTAATGAAGCATCAAACTCATCGTCAAATTTATAGCCTGGATCTCCTGTTCCTGATCCCTGTGGGCAACCTCCCTGAATCATAAAATCTGGAATTACACGGTGAAATTTAAGACCATCGTAATATGGAGTTCCTTGATTTTTCACTTTGTTTTCAAGATTACCTTCGGCAAGGGCAACAAAGTTACCTACTGTTCCCGGGGTTTTCTCGTGTTCTAGTTTTACTAAAATTTCGCCTTTTGGCGTATGAAATTTAGCATATATTCCGTCTTGCATCTCTTCAGTTTAAAATTGAATTGCAAAAATACACTTAACTATTACAAACACAAAACCCGAAACATATCGCTACGTTTCGGGTTTTAAAATTTTCAATAAAAAAATATTAAACGGTCATTGAAGGCACTTCATAACGCCATCCAAATGGATCTTCAGCTCTATTTGCTTGCAACGAAGTTAAATGCTGTTTCAATCTAGCACCATAAGCATCCTCTAATTTTGGAAGATCAAACTCTTTATCTTTATGAGTAAATCCACAGATTGGCGAAATAACTGCAGCTGTACCAGCTCCAAACATTTCTTTTAAAGTGCCATTTTCTGCTGCTTCTACTATTTCTGAAACTTTTACAGGACGTACCTCAACATCAATACCTTCGCTCTTTGCCAACTCAATTAAGCTTTTACGTGTAATACCATCAAGAATACGATCACTTGTGGGAGCTGTAAGTAATTTATCACCTACTCTAAAGAAAACATTCATAGTGCCAGCTTCTTCCAGGTATTCGTGAGTATTTGCATCTGTCCACACTACCTGCTGGTAACCTCTTTTTTTAGCAAGTTCTGTAGGGTAGAATTGAGCAGCATAGTTACCTGCAGCTTTTGCAAAACCTACTCCACCATCTGCAGAGCGGCTGTATTGATCTGCGAAAAGTACTTTTACCTCTCCGCTATAATATGCCTGTGCCGGAGCACAAATAATAATGAATTTATATTTTGAAGATGGTGATGCAGAAACACCATTTTCTGTAGCAATTACAAATGGACGTAAGTAAAGAGAATTGTCTTTACCTATTTTAATCCAATCGCTTTCTAAATTTAATAAGGTGTTTAGACCGTCGAAAAAATAATCTTTTTCAAAAGCAGGCATTGCAAGACGTTCTGACGATTTATTGATACGGTTGAAGTTTTCTTCTGGACGAAACATAAAGATTTTACCATTATCATCTTTATATGCTTTCATACCTTCAAAAACTGCCTGACCATAATGAAAGACTTTGGCAGAAGGATCCATACTGATTGGACCGTAAGGCACAATTTCAGGTTTTTTCCAAGCTCCGTTTTCGTATTCGCAAACAAACATATGATCTGTAAAGACCGTACCAAAAGAAAGCTTGCTGAAGTCTACATCGCTTATCTTAGATTCTGCAACCTTGGTTACTTTTATTGTATCTGTCATTATATTCAAATTTATAGACACAAATTTATCATTTTCTGCATGTCTTCGAGCTCATGAATTGATTAAATTTACGAGCTCTTTCAAATATTAATTAAGAAATCGCTATGAGAAAAATTTTTACAACCGCTGTTCTAGCATTAGCATTAGTTGCTTGTAAACAGGAAACTGCTACAAAGACTGTTGCGGAAACCGAATCTAATGAGGTGGAGTTAACAAAAATGAAGTTATACGGTGAAGATTTTAAAAATCAAGCGATGCTAACTTCTTTTGAGCTGGGAGATATATACAGTAATCTTAAAGCTGGAGATACGATTAATGTATCTTTTAAAAGTTCAGTTGAAGAAGTATGTCAAGAAAAAGGATGCTGGATGCAAGTAGACGTAGGTGCTGTAGATCCTGTAATGATAAAATTTAAAGATTATGCTTTTTTTGTTCCTAAAGATATAAAAGACAAAAGCGTAATGGTGCACGGCGTAGCTTATGTAAGCGAAACTCCAGTTGAAGAACAGCGGCATTATGCTAAAGATGCCGGTAAATCACAAGAAGAGATTGATGCAATCAAAACTCCGAAGCGTTCATTTAGTTTTTTAGCTAGTGGTGTAAAAGTCGCTCAGTAAGTTGGAGCGTAAAATAGTTAAAACAGGGGATGGTTCTACAACCATTCAAATTACCGAATGGAATGAACAATATCATTCTATGCACGGGGCAGTGCAAGAAGCTCAGCACGTATTCTTAAAAATGGGTTTAGACTATATTGTCACTCAAAATCTTCATTTAACTGAATTAAATATTCTTGAGATCGGTTTTGGTACTGGTTTAAACGCTTTGCTTACGCTTACACACGCACAAGAACAGATTGCTTTACCTATTAAGTATGAAGGGGTAGAGGCTTACCCTGTCCTTAAAGATGAATTAGATCAATTAAATTATTTTGAGTTAATAGATTCTAATACGGCACCAGAATTATTTGAAAAAATGCATAATACAGCTTGGGAACAAGCTTTAGCTATTTCTCCGATATTTAGTTTAAAAAAAAGAAAGCAGACTTTTGAAACTATTGTAGATAAGAATGCGCACCATTTAATTTACTTTGATGCTTTTGGCGCACGAGTACAACCAGAACTATGGGAACAACCCATATTTCAAAGGATGTTTGATGCCTTATTGCAGAATGGAGTTTTAGTCACTTATGCAGCGAAGGGAAGTGTGCGTCGTGCAATGCAGGCAGTAGGGTTTAAAGTAGAAAGACTTCCTGGGCCTCCCGGAAAAAGAGAAATGCTACGCGCAGTAAAAATTTAACCTTTAAGCTTAAGTGTAATTTTATCTAAAAAGTTCCCAGTCTAACTTGAGTGAAAATATATTTGAATAGATAGCGGCACTTTGATCGCCAATGTCTGTAAGTGCATAATCGATGTGAATGCCTTTATACTGAAAACCAACCCCAATATTAGGTTGAAATCCAATGCGGTTGCTGCCATCAAGTTGTGTGATTTCCTGAAAATTGCCAACTCCAGCTCTTAAAAAGACTAAACCTGTATAGCCAAATTCAAAACCTGCAGCCGGGCTTGCACTTACCGAAGAACTTGAGAAAATATCATTAGTTTGCGTAAAGCGAAGTAGTAAATCTACTTCTGCCTTTATAGTATAGTCGTAGTTAATTTCCCAATTGCGATTAATACCTAGCTGTATTTTTGGGATGGTAATCTCTAACGTTTCAGGTAAGTCTTGATTTTGATCTGTTACCGCATTACTTATTTTAGCAAACTCCTCTTCATTAATGGACCAGGTATTTACTGAAGTGGTAATATCGCGAGCCATTAAACCGAAATTCCAATTTCCTTTTGTGAATTGTAATCCTACATCTAGTCCAAATCCCCAGCTAGAGGCAAAATCACCTATAACCCTACGTATCACTTTAGCATTTGCACCAACCTTCAATCCTTGAACAGGTAATTCCCGAGCATAAGAAAGTGTCAAGGCATAATCTGCGGTAGAAAATAAACTTATACGGTTGTAGTCAATATTTCCGTTGGCATCGATAAGCTGCGTTGTATTTAAGATATCATCAACACCAAACCGGATCAATGATATCCCTAGAGCGCTTCGATCATCTAAAGGTGTCGCAAAAGCCGCATAGTCATATAAAGCAATATTTGCAAAATAACTAGCGTGCATAAGAGCAAGTTCATTATCTTCTAGTGCAACCATCCCTGCAGGGTTCCAGTAACCACTATTTACATCTGCACTACTTGCAGTTACAGCATTTGCCATAGCAAGTGATGCGGCATCAACCCCAATATTTAAAAATTCGTTAGAGTATTTTCTAACGACTTGTGAAAAGGAATTAACAGTAATAAATAGCAAAATTAAGGGTAAAACTTTTTTCAATTCCGTCTTCTTTTTACGGTAAAGGTGGCTAAATGTTGTGAGAAGTTAAAGTTTATTTTACACGTATATCACGAGTAAGCATACTTTAGTACTTTTACAGAAACAATCAACTATGAAAATCACACGTTATATTCCAAATGCATTTACAATGGCTAATCTATTTTGTGGTATGCTGGGTACTTTTTTTGCGGCTACCGGGCGACTGGATTTTGCGGCTTATGCAGTAGTGTTAGGAATCTTTTTTGATTTTTTTGATGGTTTTTTTGCCAGACTTTTTAAAGTAGAGGGAGAGTTAGGGTTGCAGTTAGACAGTCTGGCTGATGTTGTTACCAGTGGTGTGGTTCCAGGAATGGTAATGTTTCAATTATTACATAAGCTTGAGCACTGGAATACGGGTGAACGTTGGGTAGATGCAGGACTATCTTGGGATTCAATTTCTGTAATTCCGTTTTTAGGATTTGCAATTACACTTGCTTCTGCGTTTAGATTAGCCAAATTTAATATAGATACCCGGCAAACAACCTCGTTCATAGGGTTGCCAACACCTGCAAACGCATTACTTATCATTAGTCTGCCTTTAATAATACAGTTTCAAGATATTGCGATTGCTGAAAATTTAATTACAAACACCTATTTTTTACTTGCGCTCACTGCTTTGAGTTGTTTTATGCTTAATGCAGAAGTACCACTGTTTGCTCTAAAATTCAAAAGTTGGGGTATTGCCGAAAATAAAGTTCGTTATGGATTTCTATTGCTGGCGGGAATCTTACTCTTTTGGCTTACGTTTCTAGCTATACCTATTATCATCGTATTGTATGTTCTAATATCAATGGTTACTAGAACGACTACTAGCATATAATAGAAATTAAAAGATTTCTTCGGAAAAAGGGATAAAAAAGATAGATGATTTGTAGTCTATTTCGGGATCTATAATGGACATCTTGTATGCTCACAGTAGTCATATGAGATGAGTTGTAAAACGTTTTCAAGAATTACCAGATAATGAATGAAATAAATGATCAATTACTGAATGCTGTAAAGCAGATAAAAGCATTGGCTGAAGCTGGACTTGTTTATAATTCTCAAAATTATGATGCAGAGCGTTATGAAGAAATGCGAACAGTATCTTTAGAAATGATGAGTATTCTTAGTAACCTTTCAGTTAAACAATTTACAAATTTCTACTTGCCAGAAAATGATTATCCCACTGCAAAAGTAGATGTACGGGCGCTTATAACAAATGATCGCAATCAAGTTTTATTAGTCAAAGAAACTTTAGATGATAAATGGACATTGCCTGGGGGTTGGGCAGATGTTGGTTTATCGCCGTCTGAAAATGTACTTAAAGAAGTTAAAGAAGAAACGGGATTTGATGCAGAAATAATTAGACTTTTAGCGATTTTAGATAAACGATGCTATCCGCATCCACCTCAGCCACACTACGTTTATAAATTATGTTTTTTGTGCAAAATTAAGGATGGAGATTTTGATCCTAACTTTGATATAAGCGCTGTTGGATGGTTTTCATTAGACAAACTACCAGATCTTTCTCCAGATCGTATTTTAGAAGAGCAACTTCATAAATTGGTTTCATTAGCCAATGCCAATGAGGGGATCCACGTAGATTAATTCAATTGAACGAAAAAAAAGGGGTTGAGCAATTTCTATGTTCAACCCATTATTTTATTTTCTTAATTAAGACTAGAAAAGTTTCTTTTTTCGTAGCTCAAAATTTTGTCCCAGATAAACTTTTCTTACCATTTCATCTGCAGCTAATTCTTCGGGAACACCGTGTTTTAAAATGTTTCCCTCAAACATTAGATAAGTATGATCTGTAATAGCTAAAGTTTCTTGAACATTATGATCTGTGATTAAAATCCCTATATTTTTCTGTTTTAATTGAGCAACAATACGTTGAATATCTTCTACGGCCACGGGATCTACTCCTGCAAAAGGTTCATCAAGCAGAATAAAATTAGGATTAGTTGCTAGTGCTCGTGCAATTTCAGTACGACGACGTTCTCCCCCAGATAATAAGTCTCCTCTACTTTTACGAATATGTCCTAAGCTAAACTCATCAATGAGTTCTTCCATTTTAGCAAGTTGTTCTTTCTTACTCAGTTTTGTGAGCTGTAAAACACTTAAAATATTTTCTTCAATACTAAGTTTTCTAAACACAGAAGCTTCTTGAGCTAGATATCCGATTCCGTGCTGTGCTCTTTTGTACATAGGATATTTTGTAATATCCTGATTGTCTAGATGAATTGTGCCTCCATTAGGTTTTATTAAACCTACTATCATATAAAAAGAGGTGGTTTTTCCAGCTCCGTTGGGACCTAGTAAACCTACAATTTCTCCTTGCTGAACTTCAACAGTGATGCCTTTAACGACCTTTCGGCCTTTATAGGATTTCATTAAATTTTCTGCGCGTAGTTTCATTTCCTCAATTTACAATTAGACTAAAAAATAACAACGGGGAAATCCCGGGATAAGTATTATTTAGTAGCGTTTTCCTCTAGTGCTTCCCAAAATTCATAGGCTCTCCTTAAGTGAGGAATTACGATAGTACCGCCTATTAATGTTCCTATGCTTAAAGTTTCCATTACCTGCTCCTTAGAGATACCTTCTTTGTAGCAACTTTCTAAATGGTATTTTACACAATCATCGCAGCGTAAAACGGTAGAAGCGACTAATCCCAGAAGCTCTTTAGTCTTCACGTCTAATGCGCCGGCCGCAAAAGCGTTTGTATCTAAATTAAAAATTCTGTTGATGATCTTATTTTTATCACCTAGAATTTTATCATTCATTTTAGCGCGATATGCATTAAATGATTCTACTTGATTTTGAGAATTATCAGACATATAAGGGGTTAAATATTTAAAGTTTGTTTTTAGATTTTTCGGCTCTCTTTAATTGCCTTGCTTCTTGTCGTAATACAAATGCAGAGATTACAATACTCACTTCATATAATACAAGAATAGGTATTGAGACAATTACTTGTGTTGAGATATCTGGAGGAGTTATTACTGCAGATATGACCAGGACTATTATAAGTGCATATTTACGGTATTTACGTAAAAACTGTGGTGTAACTAAACCTATTTTAGTAAAGAAGTACATAATAATAGGCAATTCAAAGATCACACCAGCTGCAAGAGCACTAGCGCGTACTAAACCGATGTATGAATCAATATCAAATTCGTTTTTAACTTGTTCACCTACGGTAAAGTTGGCTAAGAAATTTATGGAAAGTGGGGCGATAATATAATACCCAAAAAGCACTCCCGTAAAAAACAATAGCGATGATATAATAATAAATCCACGAGAGTTCTTACGTTCTTTTTCATAAAGACCTGGAGATATAAACTTCCAAAACTCGTATATTACATAAGGAAAAGCAACTACGACTCCTACTATTATAGAGGTCCATATCGCAGCATTAAATTGCCCACCCATTGTGCGGTTTTGAATTATAAAATTCATCTCATTCACACAACCCTTATCTGAACCAAAGATATTGGCTATCTGACAAAGTAAATCATAGGAAATAAAATCGGGTCTGGCAGGTGCAAAAATTATATCGTCAAATATAAAATCTTTAAAAATAAAGGCGACAACACCTACAATTACAATAGCCAGTGTGGCTCTAATTAAGTGCCATCTAAGTTCTTCAAGGTGATCTAAAAAAGACATTTCGTCTGGGGAGGTATTTTGTTTTTTTGCCATTAGAGAATTCCTTCTTTAATTAAGTCGTGTAAGTGAACGACGCCTGTATAATTATTATTTTCATCAACAGCAAGAAGCTGTGTAATGCTATTTGTTTCTAAAACTTCGAGCGCAGCAGTAGCCATCGAATGATTTGAAATTTGCTTGGGATTGCTACTCATAATATCTTTTGCCGTTAAACCGGTAAGAATATCATTTTTTTCTAGCATTCTGCGTATGTCTCCGTCGGTAATAATACCTACTATTTGCGAATTTTCTACTACAGCCGTTACACCCAGTCGTTTCTGAGATATTTCAACAATAACATCTTTTATGGGGGCGTGCTCGTCTACTTGAGGCTTATCGTGTAGTTCTACTAAATCACTAACACGTAGGTACATTTTTTTTCCTAGAGCACCTCCTGGATGGTATTTTGCAAAATCTTGAGGTGAAAATCCTCTCAAATCAAGTAATGCTAAAGCTAAAGCATCACCCATAACCAATTGTACAGTTGTACTTGTGGTAGGAGCAAGGTTATGAGGGCAAGCTTCTTTTTCAGCGTATGCTAATATAAGAGCATCAGCTTGTTTAGCTAAAAAAGATTCTTTGTTAGAGGTCATTGCGATAACCTTATTATTTCGGCCTTTTATTAATGGAATAAGCACTTTAATTTCGGCTGTATTGCCACTATTTGAAATACACACAACAACATCACCTTCTTGAATAGTACCGAGATCACCGTGAATAGCATCGGCTGCGTGCATAAAAATAGACGGTGTTCCAGTAGAATTTAGCGTAGCAACAATTTTTTGCCCTATTATTGCACTTTTTCCAACTCCAGAAATAATTACCCGACCTTGAGCGTTATAAACTAGTGATACAGCTTCAGCAAATCGATTATCTAAAAGCGTAGTCAAATTAGCTACAGCTTCCTGCTCCAAAGCGATAGTTTTTTTAGCGCTTTTTAAAATCTGGTCGTAGGTATTCAAAAGATATAAGATTAAGCCGTTTGTTTGGAGTAGAAATTACTATATTTAGAATACAAATGTATGCAAATTTGAACAAGCTTTAATGACTTCAGAAGAAATAGACTTACACGCAGCTCTTAAAAAATATTTTGGTTTTAGTCAATTTAAGGGTCTACAGGAAGATGTAATCAAAAGTATTGTTAATGGTGAACACACTTTTGTGATTATGCCCACCGGTGGCGGAAAATCTTTATGTTATCAATTACCAGCATTAATTGCCGAAGGAACAGCTATAGTTGTTAGTCCTTTAATAGCATTGATGAAAAATCAGGTTGATTCTCTCCGCGGGATTTCAAAGGAACACGGGATTGCTCACGTTTTAAATTCTTCTTTAAATAAAGGAGAGATTAAACAGGTTAAAGAAGACATTTCTAATGGTATTACAAAACTTCTATATGTAGCTCCAGAATCGTTAACCAAGGAGGAAAATGTCGAATTTTTACGGTCTGTAAAAATTAGTTTTGTAGCAATAGATGAAGCTCATTGTATCAGTGAATGGGGACATGACTTTAGACCAGAATATCGCAATCTTAGACATATTATAAAACGAATAGGTGATTCAATACCTATTATCGCGGTGACTGCGACAGCCACTCCAAAGGTTCAGGAGGATATAATGAAAAATCTAGGTATTTCTGATGCAAACTCTTTTAGAGCATCATTTAATAGACCTAATTTATATTACGAAATACGCCCTAAAACTAAAAATGTAGATGCTGATATCATTCGGTTTATCAAGCAAAATCAAGGTAAGAGTGGTATTATTTATTGCCTAAGCAGAAAACGTGTTGAAGAGCTTGCTCAGGTTTTACAGGTAAATGGCATATCGGCCGTACCTTATCACGCAGGTCTGGATGCTAAATCTCGAGCAAAACATCAAGACATGTTTCTTATGGAAGATGTGGATGTAGTGGTTGCAACAATTGCGTTTGGTATGGGTATCGATAAACCAGATGTACGCTTCGTAATTCATCATGATATTCCTAAAAGTATCGAAAGCTATTATCAAGAGACCGGTAGAGCTGGACGTGATGGTGGTGAGGGGCATTGTCTTGCTTATTATGCTTATAAGGATATTGAGAAGTTAGAGAAGTTTATGAGTGGCAAGCCAGTAGCAGAACAAGAAATTGGTCATGCATTGTTACAAGAAGTAGTTGCCTATGCTGAAACTTCTATGTCTCGCCGCAAATTTATACTTCATTATTTTGGAGAAGAGTTTGACAATGAAACAGGTGAAGGCGGTGATCTTGATGATAATGTGCGAAACCCTAAGAAAAAGCACGAAGCTAAAGATGAGGTTGTAAAGGTGCTTAATGTTGTTAAGAAAACTGGAGAAATATATAAGAGTAAAGAGCTTGTACTTACATTAGTGGGTAAGCCAAACGCTATTATTACATCTCACAAAACAGATGATGAAATCTATTTTGGGAGTGGTAAAGATAAAGATCAAGGATATTGGAGAGCTCTTTTAAGACAAATTCTTGTAGCAGGATATCTTAAGAAAGATATTGAAACCTATGGCGTAGTCAAAATTACCGAAGCCGGAGAAAGTTATTTGAATAATGCGGTATCTTTTATGATGACCGAAGATCACACTTTTGAAGGAAGAGAAGATGTTGTTGACAGAGGAGCCGTTACTGGTGGAGGAGCAGACGCTAAATTAATTGCTATGCTTAAAGATTTACGTAAAAAAGTAGGAAAGAAAAAAGGTGTTCCTCCCTATGTGGTATTTCAGGATATGTCTCTTGAAGATATGGCTATTAAATACCCTACCACATTTGATGAAATGGCAAATGTATTTGGTGTAGGTGAAGGCAAAGCAAAAAAATATGGTAAAGAGTTTATAGATTTAATTACAGTTTATGTGGCTGAGAATGATATTTTCAAACCAGACGAATTAGTTGTTAAATCTACAGGTACAAATAGTGCTTTAAAACTCTATATTATTCAGAATGTTGACCGCAAATTACCTTTAGATGACATTGCTTCCGCTAAGGGATTGGATATGAGTGATTTTGTAAAAGAAATGGAGGTGATCGTTAATAGCGGTACCAAGCTCAATATCAATTACTGGATAGAAGATATTCTAGATGAAGATCAGCAGGAAGAGCTGTATGATTACTTTTTAGAAGCTGAAACCGACAGTATTGAAGCAGCTCTTGAAGAGTTTGATGGTGATTACGATGAAGAAGAACTTAAGCTTTATCGTATAAAATTTCTTAGCGAGGTCGCAAATTAATTCTCAATTTATTCGGACTGTTAATTGGCAATTTTCTGAAAAGGAAGTTGCCAAACTTCCTTGTATTCCTATTTCATAATAAATTGTTAAGGGCTATATTTGTCGAAGTTGCAATCCCAACTAATATGAAAATTCCTACAAAAAACACCCTCTTTTCTCATAATTGGGACTTAGAACAGCGAAGCTCTATCTACTCGTCACTTTTTCCAAAAAAACTTAATATTGGTTCACTTTACAAAATAGTAGTATTAATGCTTCTTGTAATGATGAGTTCTTGTATTTCTACTAAGAAGCTTACCTATCTTCAGGAATCTCAAAACACTGCCGACAGTTTAATTCAAGTGAATGTTTTGAAAAGTCCCTACAGAGTACAGGTTCACGATGTGCTTAGTATTAGAATAAAAGCTCTGGATCAAGAACTGGTAGCGCTATTTAATCCACAAGGAGGAGAAGGAGAAGGTTCAAGCTTAGGGGAAGGTTATTATTACGATGGCTTTGTAGTTGATGACCACGGTAATATACGTCTTCCTACACTCGGTGAGATTTCTGTTTTAGGTTATACAGTTGAAGAAATACGAGAACGCGTCGAAGAAAGATTATTAGATGACTATTTTACTGAAAATGCAAACATATTTGTAACCGTAAAATTAGCCGGTATAAAATATACAATAGCTGGTGAGGTTGGAAGTCCTGGAACCAAAGTAGAGTTGGTGGAAGAATTATCATTACTCGAAGCTATTGTAAATAGTGGAGATATCACCGAATTTGGAAACAGAACTGATGTATTGATATTGCGTCAATACCCTGGTGGACGAAAGGTTCATCACGTTGATTTAACAAAAATTGAAGCTTTAAATTCGCCTTATTATTACATACAACCTAATGACTTGATTTTAGTGAATCCGCTTCCGCAGAAGTCATTAGGAGTAGGAACTACAGGTTTGCAATCTTTAAATACCATTGTTTCATTATTTACCCTAGCTGTGACTACAGTTTTATTAATCACCCGACTTTAAATGGAAGATGAGTTTGAAATAAAAGATTTACAGAACTTTTTTGACTTTAAGGGTTTTATAATTAAGGTAATAAGCTGGTGGCCGCTTTTTGTTGTTTGTATAGGTATTGCTTATTATATCGCACATTATAAAAATGTGAGAAAGCAGACGGTTTATCGTATGAGTAATATGATAACGGTCAAAGACGATCAAAATCCGTTTTTCACAGCAAATACGAGTCTTACCTTTAACTGGGGAGGAACCACAGATAAGGTACAGACAGCGATAATTTTATTACGCTCAAGAAGTCATAATGAAGCGGTTGTAGAAAAATTACAGTTTTATGTAGATTACCTTCAACAAGGCGAATATCACCTTGAGGATATTTACGGGAATACCCCATTTACGGTCGATGTAAATGTCACAAGGCCTCAGTTGTTAGGTAAAATGATTAAGGTTGTTTTTGTGAGTGACAAAAAGTATCGATTAGAAATTGATTTTCAAGGCGGGACTTCTTCAGCTCAAAATTATAACACAAAAGAAATAAGTACTGTACCAGTGCCTAACAGCGCTATAGTAAAAGAATATAATTTAGGAGATCCTGTAGATTTACCGTATTTCAATTTTAAGCTGAACCCATCTGGAATTCCTGCAGATATTGGAAAAGAATATCTTATTCAGTTTAATGCATTTGATGGTGCTGTAGGTAGATACAGGGGTATAGGAATAGACCAGACACCTACAGGATCTAGCATTTTAAGCTTGAGTCTCACCGGCACTAACAAAAAAAGGCTGGTTGATTATTTAAATTCTTCGGTACGCGTACTTAGCGAAACCCAATTAGAGCGCAAGAATTTATTCGCCACAAGAACTATAAAATTTATTGATAGTAGCCTTGCTGTGAAGACGGCGGAGATGAGTAGCGTTCAGGAAGAATTAGACTCATTTAGAGATAACAATTCTTCGGTAGGAATAGGAGGAAGCGAAGAAGGTTTAATAACCAAAATAACCGAGTTAGATGCGCAAAAGCAAAATTTAGAACAGCGTCTTCAGTATTACCAGGATTTGGAGCGTTATTTACGTACGCGGGAAGATTATGGTACAGATATTCCGGCGCCTTCAATTACTGGCATTGGCGAAGGTAGTGTAACGCAAAGTGTATCGAGTATTATAGAATTAGCCGAAGAGCGAAAACGACTGGCATATTCTGCAAAACCCAACAACCCGGCATTTAAAGATTTAGACAGGCGCATCAACGCAATTAAATCGGTTTTATTTGAAAATATGGCTTCAAGCCAGCAAATACTAAATCGTCAATTACGAGATGTTCGCAGTGAGATCGCACAGACTGAATCTCAAATGCGGAAACTTCCTAATGAACAGCAACAACTTTTTGGCATACAAAGAAGGTATAATCTTACTGAAGGAGCGTATGGTTTATTTTTAGATAAGCGCAGTCAGGCAGGAATTGTTAAAGCAGCTAATGTTTCAGATATATTGATTATTGACGAAGCTAAAGATACAGGTGGTGGTGCCATAGGCCCTAATACTGAAGTAAGTTATGTTATGGCTATCGTGGCAGGAACTGTGGTGCCTCTGGTTATTGTATTTCTACTGTTCTTTTTTGATACTAAAATAAGCAACCCTAACGAAATAAAAAGACTTTCAAAAATACCTGTTTTAGGAGCTATAGGAAAGAGCAATTCTAAAAGTAATCTTGTAGTAATCGAAGATCCCAGATCTGCAATTTCTGAAGCATTTAGAGGTATACGGTCTAGTCTTCAGTTTATTTACAGAAAACAAAAGATTGAAGGAGCTAAGACGGTACGTGTTACTTCTTCAGTAAGTGGAGAAGGCAAAACATTTTGTAGTATCAACTTAGCCAGTGTATTTGCTTTAAGCGAACGCAAAACAGTTCTTGTAGGTCTTGACTTGCGTAAGCCAAAGATATTTGGGGATTTCAATTTACCTCTAGATAAGGGTGTTGTTAATTTCTTGATAGGAGAAGATAATCTAGAATCCATAATTCAAAAAACACAAATCCCTCATCTTGATGTGATTTTGGCAGGGTCAGTACCTCCTAATCCTTCAGAGCTTTTAATGAGTGATCAGATGGATGTTTTAATTGAAGAGTTGAAGAAGAAGTACGATTACATAGTCCTAGACACTCCTCCTATAGGTTTAGTAGCAGATGCATTAGAGTTAGATGATTATGTAGATGCTACGTTGTATGTCATTCGTCAACATTACACAAAAAAGGGAATGTTGCGCTTAATAAACGATAAGTATAAAAAGAAGGAGATTAACAATACAAGTTTTATTCTCAATTACTTCAGTGCTAAAAGTAAAATGGGTTATGGTTATGGTTACGGGTATGAATACGGGTATTCTTACGGTAAATATGGAGAAGCTTATCGCGATAAGAAGCCTAAAGGATTTTTACCTCTGGTTCTAAATAAACTCAACAAATTGAGACTCTGGTTTAATGAGCAAGTAGAAAAATAATGGCAGAGCAGGAAGAATGGTTGTACGAGATCAATGCCAAGCAGCCTTTGATTGACATTGATTTTAAGGAAATATGGAGGTACAGAGACCTGCTATTTCTTTTTGTTAGACGTGATATCATTTCGGCTTATAAACAGACAATTCTTGGACCACTATGGTATTTAATACAGCCATTATTTACTGGTATCATATTTACTTTAGTTTTTAATAATATCGCAAGTATATCAACAGGTGGAGCACCACCTTTTTTATTTAATTTAGCGGGTATTACGATGTGGAGCTATTTCGCCCAGTGTTTGAACAATACTTCAAATACGTTTGCCAGTAATGCTGGTCTTTTTTCTAAAGTGTATTTTCCCAGAATTATCTCCCCGATGTCACAGGCTATTTCAGCCTTATTTAAATTGAGTATTCAGCTTTTTATTTTTGCCTGTTTTTATATGTATTTCGTTGTTAAAGGATCAGAAGTACAACCTAATAATACGCTTTGGTTTTTTCCTGCTCTTCTGCTTATTGTGGCAGTATTAGGTTTAGGAGCAGGAATGTTGATTTCGTCTTTAACTACTAAATACAGAGATTTTAGAATTTTGATTGGCTTTGCTACAACCCTTCTCATGTATATATCAGCAGTAATGTACCCTATTTCTGAAGTGCGTAACAGTGCAACATTAGCAGAGTATACCTGGGTAGTCGAACTGAATCCTATAGCTATTCTAATTGAAGCTTTTCGATATATGACGTTGAGTGAAGGCTTATTTGAATGGCCTTTGCTTGCTTATTGCGCAGTGTTGAGTCTGGTTTTATTTTTTGTTGGTCTTATTGTTTTTAACAGGACGGGGAAGAATTTTATTGATACGATATAAAATGAGTAAACTAAATAAAGATTTGGTTTCAATTATAATACCAACTTACAATAGAGCGCATTTAATAGGAGAAACCTTAGATTCTGTAATCGCTCAAACACATGAGAATTGGGAATGTATACTTGTTGATGATGGCAGTACAGATGATACAGAAAAGATAGTATTTGATTACATAAATCGGGATACGCGTATACAATATCATCAACGTCCTGATTATAAGTTGAAAGGAGCTCCTAGTTGTAGGAATTATGGAGTCGAGATATCCAAAGGTGATTTTATAATATTTTTTGACAGTGATGATTTAATGCTTGACTCAAAATTAAAAGATCATATTCAAGTAATTGATGCAAATGAAGTAGATTACTCAATCTCAAAATTTGATAATTTCACTCACAACAGTAGGTATCCTGAATTTTCATATAGTAAAAATGAGGAAGGAATCATCGATCTGAAAAATTATCTTCGAATGAATATCTTTTGGGGAACTATTGATGTTTTATTTAAAAGAAGGAGTATTACTAATCATATGTTTGATGAGAAACTGAATTCTGGTCAGGAATATAATTTTTTCTGTGGATTATTAGTTAAAAAAGATATAACAGGTTTGTTTTTCAATAAAGTTACTTCACTTAGAAGGCTTCATAATACGTCAATTCAGAGTGATCAGAAAGTTGACAAGATAAGATATGTATTCAATAAGACTGAAATATTCTGGAGAACCTATCTGCGAGTTAAAGATGTGGTAAATTCTAGTGAAGCTTTATTCCTTTTAAAAAGAGCACAATCTTATTCTTACGAGTTAGCACGCTACAAAAAAATAAACAAGTATTTCATTAACTTGATGTTAGAAATTAAAAAACAATCCGGAGTTTTAAAATCAATTGCTTTTTCCTTGGGGATCGTTTCTACATACAGTCTTGGAAAGGGGTATATCTTAATAAGAAAAAGCTTTCCTTGATTTTTAATAATAAAAATTTCGAGTTATAAGCAATGACGCAAATATTTATGATTGTTTTATAGCTTTAAAAAATATATGAGTAATATTATTCTTAAAGCAGAGAACATTTCAAAACAATATCGCTTAGGCAATGTAGGCTCCGGCACGCTACGAGATGATTTTAAACGGAACTGGGCACGTATACGAGGCAAAGAAGATCCTTTTCTGAAAGTGGGAGCAGTTAATGATCGTAGTCAGAAATCTACTGAAGATTATGTGTGGGCATTGCGCGATATCAATTTTGAAGTAAAACAAGGAGAAGTACTAGGAATAATAGGAAAAAACGGTGCTGGTAAATCTACTCTACTGAAAATACTTTCAAGAGTTACTGCACCCAGTACAGGAGTTATTAAAAGTCGTGGGCGGATTGCTTCCCTGCTTGAAGTGGGGACGGGATTCAATCACGAACTTACCGGGCGTGAGAATATTTATTTAAATGGTGCTATATTAGGAATGACTAAAGCTGAAATCTCGTCAAAACTTGATGAGATTATAGACTTCTCGGGCTGTGAACGCTATATAGATACTCCTACAAAACGATACAGCAGCGGTATGACCGTACGACTAGCTTTTGCCGTTGCAGCTTTTTTAGAACCAGAAATTCTTGTTGTAGATGAGGTGCTTGCCGTAGGAGATGCCGAATTTCAAAAAAAGGCAATAGGTAAAATGCAGGATATTTCTAAAGGCGAGGGAAGAACAGTGCTCTTTGTAAGTCATAATATGATAAGTGTGAAGAGCCTTTGTAGCCGTTTACTTGTTTTAAATAATGGTTTAGTGAGATTTGAAGGTGGTATTCAAGAAGGTGTTGATTATTATTTAAAGGGAGAGGATACCGTTTTTGAAAATCAATTAGCAGACAGGACTACTCGGGAAGGAGATAACTCTATTTTTAAATTTGTTGACGTCAAATTGATGGACTCTGCAAATAATTCTGTTAAAAGTCTCTCTGTGGGAGACCCTTTGAGAATTCAGCTTCATTTCCAATCCAATCCTTTAATCGATTTATCTGAAATTATAATTACCATTGGCATTAAAGATACTGATGGAAACTTGATTACTTTTTGGTCTTCAGATGAAATTGGTTTTAATTTGTCTATGAAAAATTCGGATGATAGTTTCGATTTATTTATACCCAAATTGTTTCTAAGAGCAGGAGAATATAGACTTTGGTTATTCTCTTCCTATAAAAATACCTCACCAGCTAATTTTTGTGATGTTATTGATTATGCTACTTTAATTAACGTCATTTCTAAAGATTATTTTTTATCTGGAAAGGTTTTACGAAACAATGCCAATTTTTTCATGGATGGTCAATTTTTATAGAGATACAGTAATCCGGAAATTAGATGCTTTTTTTAATCAAAAGAGGTTTAGAGGCAATGGATATATTCTTAAGCTACTTAAAGCTTTAAAAAGAAAACCTTCTGCCAATATGATAGTTCAAAGTAAATATGGTTTTAAACTGAAAATTGATCCTGTATTAGATAAAGGAGTAGAGCGAAGTATTTATGAAACTGGGACTTATGAGGAGGGAACGCTTTGGATATTGTCGAAAATCGTAAATAAAAATGATATTGTTATTGATGCAGGTGCTAATATTGGATTGATGACCTTATTTTTTGCTTATACTTTAAAGGCTAAAAAAGTATTTAGCTTTGAGCCTATGCCTACTACTTATCAATTACTTCTAGATAATTTAAGGCTTAATAAAGTTAATAATGTAGAAACTTTTGCATTTGCCTTATCAGATAAAACGACTACAGGTAAAATATACCCAAACCTAGCTATTAACAGGGGAGCAGCTTCTTTAAATAAATCGAAAGCTGATGAAGAAGGAATTCCAATAGAAATCAAGCGCTTAGATCAGGTTGAGTCTATTTTAGAACAGCCAACTATTAGTTTTTGTAAAATAGATGTTGAGGGGTCTGAGTTTTTATTATTAAAAGGATCTGAATTTCTATTTAATCAAGAAATAAAGCCAAGTTTGTGTTTAGAGTTTAGCAAAGATGTTAACTCTAATAATTCTACTGATACTATTTATTCCTTATTAGTTGATACCTATTCTTATCTAATTTTTAAATCTACCAAGGGTAAAGCTTTTAAGTCAGCCTTAAAACAAATAAAAAGCAAGGAAGATTTACCCATTCATGATAATATTTATTGTTTCGACAGAGCTGTACTTGACAAATTACCTCTAGAACTTTTTGAAGAAAAGATTTAATGAGAATCGCAGTAGTTGTTGAAACCTTCCCTACTATTTCTGAAACATTTATTGTTAATCAAATATTAGGTTATTTAAATGCAGGGCATGAGGTACGTATTTTAGCCTATCACAAAGGGGCTGATTCTGCACTTCATGAATCTATTTTAGCTAATGATCTTCTTCAGCATGTTTTTTATTTTAGAAGTTTCAAGAAAGGAAAGTTTAAAGCCATTCTTCGATTTGTATTGCAACTTATTATCCGTTTAAAATTTGTCAATTTTCCAACCTTATTTGAGTTGGTTTTTAAGCTTTTTAAAAAGTCTAAAAACAGACTTTCTATGCTAGAACATATGCAGTGGTTTGTTGTGCAAAAACGGTTTGATATTGTTCATGCTCATTTTGGTCCCATTGCCAATCGTGTACTAATCTTAAAAAGTTTTAAAACTCTTAAACACACAAAGGTTTTCACTTCGTTTCATGGGTATGATTTAAGACCGGATGAGATACGTTATAATCGTAAACGCTATGAAGGCTTATTTAATAGGGGAGATGGTTTTATTGTAAACACCCCTTACCTCAGGTCTATATTAGAAATGGTAAAAGGGAATTTAGATAATGTTTATACCATACCTGTTGGTTTGGATATCAATAAGTTTAAGCCAGAGTGTATTAAGCGTATTCCGTATTCTCTTTTATTTTGTGGAAGACTTATTGAATTAAAAGCCCCAGATCTTGCAATTAAAATAGCTCACTTTATAAAATTAAAAAACATTGATGTTAGACTTTCTATTATTGGAGAAGGAGTTATGGAATCTAAATTAAAGGAGTTATGTATAAAATTAGATATGAAGAAATACGTTGATTTCTTAGGAGCTTGTAAACAAGAAAGCGTACACTTTCATATGAATCGTAATCAAATTTTAATCATGCCAGGAATATATGATTCTGTAACAGGTAGAGCAGAAACGCAAGGTCTGGTAATTCAGGAAGCGCAAGCGATGGGAATGCCAGTTTTAGTTTCTGATGTAGGTGGTATGAAGTATGGTTTAATTTCAGGAAAAACTGGATATGTTTTACCAGAAAATGATATTGAGAAATTTGCAAATTGTGCGCTGAATTTGTTTGAAAATGAAAAATTGCGAGATCAAATGGGACAGGATGCCCGAGTATTTATACAGGAAAATTATTCAATTGAATTAATTACAAAGAAGCATTTTAAAATTTTTTAAATTAATTTTCTCTCCAAATGACAGATCCCCTTGTTTCAATTATAATTCCAACTTATAATCGAGCCCACATAATCGGGGAGACCTTAAATTCAGTATTAGCACAGACATATGAAAATTGGGAATGTATAGTAATAGATGATGGGAGTACAGATGGTACTGCTAAATTATTAGAATCTTATATTCAGAAGGACTATCGTTTTCAATATCATTTTAGACCATCTAATAGACCTAAAGGGGCTAGTGCGTGTAGAAATTATGGTTTTGATTTAAGTAAGGGGGAATATATAAATTGGCTAGACAGTGATGATTTGCTTAGTCAAGATAAAATATTTAAGCAGGTAGAAAAGCTAATAAAGAATACCAAATTAGATATAGCAACTTGCAAATGGTTTTATAGCACAATTAAAGAGAAAAGAAATAACGAAAATCATAACTTACCAGTTTATAAATCTTTTGGCTCTATTCCTGAGTATTTAAACGCATTAGCACAATCTGGTGGATTTATGCCTATACATGCTTATTTAATTTCTCGGAAATTACTGTTGAAAGCAGGGGATTGGCTTGAAGGTTTAAAGATAAATCAAGACGGTGAATATATCACGAGAATATTTCTTAGAGCAGAAAAAGTATTATTTGCAAGTGAGGTTGAAGTTTTTTATCGATTAAATGAATTAGAAAGTCATACTAGTGTTATTTCTGAACAAAAGGTTGAGCACGCTATTCAAAGTTGGAAATTAATTGATGCTTATTTTAACATCAAAATTGGAGAAGAAATTAAGCTCGTAAAGGTTTCAAAGAGGTATCTCTATAATAGAATTAAGATTGATTATCCTCATAAGATTCATCAACATAAATGCTTCTTCCTAGAATCAAAAAAAGAAAATATTTTTTATCGATTGAAGAGATTTATCGGCTTACAGAGTTAAATACTATTTCCTTCCCCTTGAAGATATAATATTGAATCTCGATTTGCATTAATTCTTTTAACTACAGAATTTGGAGTCAAGTTTTCTAAATAATACAGCTGTATTTCTTGATGCATTTTAATTATTTTATCTTGATTTAAATTTAATGTAGTGTATATTTTTGTTTCAAGATCTTCTAAATTTTTAAAAATTATTGCATTTTTTAAATGAACTAGTGGAGGACTTAAAAGTTTAGCATATTCATCTTGAATAAGGGGAATGCACCCTACAGACAAAGCCTCTACTAAGTTATGGCAAAGTGGTATGGTTACTCCAGGGCAAGCTAGAAAAAAATCAAAATGCCCCAAAATGTTTCTTATTTCACTTTGTTTGAAAGAAAAGTATTTTCGGTCAATGATGATAGTGTCAAACTCATTTTTAGATTTCAAGTAGTCAAAGAATGATTCTTTATTTGAAATTTTCTTTACTAGGTTCTTCTGGTTTAAAAAGTCATATATTTTTCGTCTGGAAATTGTATTTTCAAAGATGTAATGAAGCTTATTGTAGTGTATGGGATTGAAATTCCCAATTGCGAAAATAGTTTGTTTACGACTAGGTATTGTAATTGGTTCGTTCCAGTATCCTTCACTATACATTATTGGATATTGGCACATCGGTATTTTAAAAAAACTTTGACTAAAATGTTCTTTTGTATTGAAATAATCAGGGGATAATCTATTGGTTAAGTAATTAACGTTAGAAAAGTTAAAATCTTGAGGTATAAATTTGATTTCTTTGTTTTTAATCAATAATGCAAGAAACGGATTTGACTCCTTAAGTGCTTTATATGTGTGAAACCCTCTATGAAAACATACTTGATTTTCCTCAATTAAAAACCACTTTATCAAACAATAGAGATATCTATGATAAATAAAAATGTCTTGATAAGAAAAAACAATAATATTATTTGCTGATGTTATTGAATTTTGATTGATGTAGTACTTATATCTAAGATAAAGAATTACATTGTTAAAAGTATGATATAGATATCTACGTAGTTTATAAATTGTCATATTCAAGTGTAAAGATTAAAAATAGATTAATAAGATATTACAATACAATAGCCTCTTCAATTTTGATCGAAGAGTAAATAGAATAGCTAGTAACGTGATGACAAAAGAGTTTTTCTTAGGTAAAAATATACTTATCATTTTACACTCGGGTACTTTAGGTGGAGCAGAGCGCCAAGGTTTGGGGTTGGCAAAAATTCTTACAGAGGATTATAATTGCAACTGTTATTTATTATTAACATCAACTAATGAAATGCAACCCGATTTTAAGTCTTTCATAGAGGTCTGTCATATACAAAGGGTTTTCCATACACATGTACCTTATTTAGTCTGCTGGAAAGAATTAAGTTATCGAAACCTTAAGCGATTTGTTTGGAGTATAAAGTATATTTTCGGATATCGGAGACTTCTGAAACCATATAATATAGATTATATCATGCCATTTTTAAACTTTCCTTCAAAAATGGCCTTTTATTTATTTAAGGCTTTACCAACTGTAAAGTTTACATTTTGGCATCAATTAGGCTTAGATATATTTAAACCTACAGAATTGTTTGAAAGATATGCAGCTTATAATGTACCTGTAGTAATAGCAAACTCCCAAACAGGTATAGAGTTATTTAGAAATTATTATCGGTTAGAAAACTCTCGGGCTTATGTTTTACCGCAATATTTAACTATGCAATATGAGTATTATCCTAAATATCAAACGCGAAGAAAATTTAAAATACCAAAAAATTCTATAGTCTTTGGAATGGTAGCGCATTATAGAGAAGATAAGCTTCACAGTATTGTTTTAAAAGCGTTTCAAATTTTAGCACAACAACGAAGTGATGTTTTCTTGGTTTTTTTAGGAAATCGGAATTCTTCAATAAATACGGAAAAAAAGTATATAGATTTAACCAGTGAGATACAACTCTCAAATCTTGAAGATAAAGTTATATTACTTTCGGGGGAATCTGTTGAATCCGTTTTAAGTTGTATTGATATTGGTCTGCTGATTTCTGAAATTGAGGGAATGCCAAATGCAGTAATGGAATATATGTTATACGGTTTGCCTGTTATAGCTAGTAATCATCCGGGATGTAAGCAATTGTTAACTGAGTCAGAGTTTTTGATTGAGAATGAAGAGAATATTTTATTTAAAAAAATGAAAAAGATAACCGAGAATTCAAATTTGAGAATTCAAGAGTCAGAACGTAATCGGAAAGCAATTCGAGCTTTTACTAAAGAGAAGTATATGCAAGAATTATCAAAAATTGTCGCTAAACATACCTCTTAATGCCAACAGTTTCAATTATTCTACCTATTCATAACGGGAAGGCTTATATCAGAAAGGCAATTGAAAGTATATTAAGTCAAACCTTTAAAGATTTTGAATTGATTGTTGTAGATGATTATTCATCAGACCATACACCTATTTTGTTGGAAGAATTTAGGGTAACGGATTCTAGAATCAAAATAATTACAAATAAGCGTAACTTAAGATTGCCAGCCTCGCTTAATATTGGTCATAATGCTGCAAAAGGCAAATATTTAACCTGGATTTCGGATGATAATACTTTAAAAAAAGATTTTTTGGAAGTATTAGTAGATAGTCTTAAGACCAATAATGCAGATGTAGTATACTCAAACTATAATATTATCGATGAGAATGATGTATTTAAAAGAACAGTAGAGGTTAGAAATAATATTCTTTTACCATTTGAAAATTGCATTGGAGCTAGTTTTTTATACAGGAAAGAGGTTTTTCAATTAATAAAATATAATGAGAATTTACACGGGATTGAGGATTATGATTTTTGGTTAAGGGCTTCATCATTTTTTAAATTTTTAAAAGTACCTGAAACTCTATATGAATATAGAGTTCACAAAGATAGTTTAACATCTAGTATATATGATAATGAGTGTGTTAAGGTCGATTTTTCTCGTAAAAAAAGAATAGTAATTAGCAACCTAATTCATTTAGTAGGTTTTAGTAATGAATCTGTTAATATATTATTAGCATTTCAAAATGAGATAAACTGGAAGTGGGATTATTTCTTCAAGTATTATGAAAGATTTATTTTGGATTTAAAAACTTGGCAAAGTTCTGTTAAAAATGGTTCAGAAGATTCGATGACCAAGTATTTAGATAATCGTCTGAGAATAAAATTGAAGGATAGAGCTGTACGAAAGGAAATTTTGAGACTCTTTTATGAAAGGCCGAAAGTAATTTTGAACAGTAGATTTTTGGCAGAAAATAAAAGAATTTTGATTTACCGACTTTTGACTAATTAATATTGATACCATTTAAAAAATTGATGCAAGATCAGAACATTGTTTTAAACAAACCTACCGTAAGTGGAGTAATTACTTGTTTTAATGATATAAACTTTATAGAACGTGCTATTTCAAGTTTAAAGAACCAATCTTATGCATTAAATGAATTAATCGTTGTTGATGATGGGTCAGATTTAGCAACAAAAGGAATATTACGCTCTTTAAAAAATAAGATAGACGTGTTGATCACTCAAGAAAACAAAGGTGTTTGTATAGCCAGAAATGTTGGGTTTGAAGCAGCTAAAAGTGATTACATATTATCCTTAGATTCCGATGATTATTTCGAACCAGGTTTTTTACGACACGCAATTGAGAGTCTTGACCCTAGTGTGGGGATGGTTACTTCATGGGTTCAAATTGTCGATGAAAAGTGTCGAGCAATAGGAGCCTTTAAGCCCTCAGGTGCAGAGGCCGATATCGCAATTTATTACAATAATGCTACGGGAAGTGCTCTAATTAAAAAAGAAGCGTGGAGAAGCGTTGGAGGCTATGATAATAATATGGATAAAGGATTTGAAGATTGGGAATTTAACATTGCTATATGTAAAGCAGGCTGGTCAATTAAGGTTTTAAAAGATTATTTTTTCCTTTATACTAGAAAAGAAATATCTAGAAATAGTAAGGGAAAAAATTTTCAGAAAGAAATGAGACAATATGCTTTTAATAAGCATCAAGATTTGTTGATTGCAGATTTCTCAAAAACTATAGATTTCTTTTTGGAAGAAATAGAACTTGAGAAGAAAAGGACTTTAGAGTTTAAAAATTCTAGATCTTATAAATTAGGTTATACTCTAACTTTACCTTTTCGATTTTTAAAAAAGAATATTCATTGGTAAGTATAATTATACCGACTTTTAACCGATCTAAGGCTTTAATAACTGTACTTAAAAGTATTCAATGTCAAACCTATAAGGACTGGGAGTGTATAATTGTTGACGATGGATCGGACGAAGTTGAAATTAAAAATATAAAAAGGGCAATTCGAAAGCACCCCAAGATTTATTTTTATTCAAGACCTAATGAACTAAGGAAAGGTCCATCAAGTTGTAGAAATTTTGGACTTAAGAAAGTTACTGGTGATTATATTCAATTCTTTGATGACGATGACTACATGTTTCCACTTATGTTAGAAACTAAATTAAGATTGTTAATTGAGGCTGATGTAGATGTTGTCGTTTCTCCACTACAGTTTGTAGATTTTGAAAGAAAAACTTGTCAAAAAGTAAATAATATCATTTCTTCTTCTTCTGGCTCATTAATCAGAGATTATGTTTTAGGTAATATTTCTTGGTACGTTAGTGGCCCAATGTGGAAAAGTGAATTTTTAAAAGATAAATTTGATTCAAACATTGAAGTTTTAGATGATTGGGATTTTAATTTGAGACAATTATATAGAAGCCCTAGGGTGATATATTACGAAAAGCCTTTGCAATATTATTATAGGTATTCTGAAATGAAGACATTAAGTACAGTTGAAAATACTCAGGATTGTTATCAAACAAAGTCTGCTTTTCTTGTTTACATTAAACATTATCAACTGCTTAAGAATTATGAAATCCTTGATCAGGAAATGACTAAATGCTTGTTTTCAAGGATGGTTTTCCTTTTGAGATCTGCTCTTGAAAATAAAATGTATTTTTCTCACGAACTATTTTTTAAAACAATAAAGACAGGTCGCTTTTTTTATCTAAGAACAAAGATAAAAATTAGTTTAGGGTTTTTATCCTATCTTATTTTTAATAGAGGTTACAGGTTTATTAATATTAATTGAAAATTTAGTGAACCCTCAAGTTTACATCTTACTAGCCTCCTATAACCGAGCGCATTTAATCAAAGAAACTTTAATTTCACTACAGAATCAAACCTATACAAATTTTAAATGTATTGTAGTAGATGATAAATCTACAGATACTACAAAGGAGATAGTCCAGAACTTTAGTGAGTATGATAAACGCTTTGTATATAAACTAAAACCAGAAGAATATAGAAAGGGCCTTCCCGATACTCGAAATTATGGTCTAGATATCGCATCAAAAGAAAATGCTGAGTTTATTACTTTTTTTGATGATGATGATATAATGCATCCTGAAAAACTGGAACAGCAGATGCGCTTGTTTGAAAAAGATCCGACTGTAGAATTTGTAAGCTGCAGGTACAGCGGATTTAAGGATGCAAATGCTATTGATTATACCTTAAAAAGTACAGAAGTATCTGTCGTAAGTACAGAGCCTGCTGAGGATTTTTTATTACGAAAAATTAGAATACATTCTTGCGGCCCCGTTATTCGAAGCTATTTGGTAAAGGATTTCCGATTTGATACTGAACTTCAATATAATGCAGAAGAATGGGAGTTTTATTTACGTGTTTTATTTTATCACCGTCCAAAATACGCAGCTGTCTTAGATCCACTATTTTATTATAGGCATCATGCCATTAGTGTAACTGCTAATAACAATCGAAGAATTGAAAAAAAAGGAACAGATTTAATTGTATCTGAAAAAATATGGGATTTTTTGAGTGAAAAAGGAGACCTTAAGCCTCGTATTATCGCTTATTTTATAAAGCAATTTAGTTTAGAATATTATAATTATGATTACCTTCTTAAGGTTGATGCTTTTATTAAACAGGCCAACTATTTGGATTTAGTTTACAAAACAAAAGCTTGGCTTGTGATAAGAGGTCATTTAATTTATCGTAAGATATTTTATAAGTTGGTACAGTAATGCGTGACGGTGTAAATCCAGAAAAGTTTAAAAGTGAAACATTACCAGTATACTTACATAGAGTAATTGTACCTGTTTATATACCTAATCTGAAAGAGGCCTATTATAAAAATCAATTGGCTGTTTTTAAGGCATTTTTAGAAAATCTATTTTTAACCATTGATCTTAAAGTTACTGCTGTCACACTAATAGATAACAACTGCTGCTTTCCTATAAAGGAGTTGATAAAGAGTTATTTGTGTAGTATTGATAAGTATATCGTTTATTCTGATAATAAGGGAAAAGTATTGCCTCTTCTGGAAGAAGCCAGAGGTGTACAGGAAAAATTTATAACAATTACAGATGCTGATGTACTTTTTTATAAGGGATGGGAACAAGCTGTTTTTAAAATTTTCAACGGTCATCCTAAAGCAGGTGTTGTTGCACCATTACCTTCCCCGTCATTAGCTTTTTACGAAAATACGAGTGTTTTTGCAGAGAACTATTTGTTCGGTAGAATAGAATATGATAAAATTGTACAGGATAGAGATGCAGAATTATATCTGTATGGTATGGGGAATAGCTCTTTACTTAATCGCGAGAACCGAACTTATTCTTGGAAAGAAAAACAATACTTTTTAAAAAAAGAACCAAAAGCAATTGTAGGAGCAGGTCATTTTGTAGCTACTTACAAATCAGCAATGTTCAAAGGCCAAACTAAATACCCCACAAAAAAATTTGAAAATGGATTGGAAAAAGAATTTATAGATGAATTGTGTGACCGTAAAGGTTGGTATAGATTGTCAACAGTCAATACGTTTGCTTTTCATATGGGAAATCAATTAGATTCAGATCATTTTTCACATAAGGATACCGATACTTACACTTCAACTAGTTTTAAAATACCTGCTAACTACAAGACTTCACGGGGTACGTGTCCTTTTTTTTTAAAGAAATTTATTTTTAAAATTTTGAGACGATTTAAAAAGCTTTAAGTGCTAAGCTATGAAAATTCTAATACTTGCAGAAACCATAGATGTTGATACCAGTAGTGCAGGGAAGGCTAATTTTGCTATGATAACATCTTTATTTGCTGAAAATATAATATTTAAAGTCTATCATTATTCTCACAAGGAAGTGCACATTCCCGGTGTCGAAACCATTTTAATACAAGAGAATAAAAAAGATTTTCACTATTGGCTGAGCAGGGGTCAGCGCATACTACAGCGTATTACAAAAATCAACTTTTCCAAGCTACTTGAGTCTCGGTTTGGTTTCTCTTTTACTTTTAAAAATGATGCGCATAGTATGGTGAGCGCTCTACGTAAAGAAGCGCCATCAGCTTATGATCTCATCTTAACCTTAAGCAAAGGATCCTCCTATCGCACTCACGCAACATTATTAAAGCTACCTCAATGGCACAGTAAGTGGTTGGCGTATATTCACGACCCTTATCCCTTTCACTGGTATCCTAAGCCCTATAATTGGAAGGAAGCCGGTACCATACAGAAAGAGCTATTTTTTAAAGAAGTAGCAAATTCCGCAAAATATTTGGGGTATCCATCTGATCTCTTAAAAGAATGGATGGGGCAATTTGATTCAACTTTTAAAGAAAAAGGAGTATTACTTCCGCATCAAATCACACAGCACGTTTTAAAAAAAAGGCTTCCAAAATTTTTTAATTCTAATGACTTTAATGTTTTACATGCCGGTAATTTGCTAGAACAGCGTAATCCTTTTTACCTTATAAAAGCTTGGACTGTGTTTTTGGAAGCTAGACCTAACGCTCGAAATTGCTCTCAACTCTTACTTATAGGTCCTGGTAATTTTCATGAACCCAAGCTTTCTGAGTTATGTGAATCGGAAGAAACGATCTATCGGTATAGCGGTTTTATGGATTATGATATGGTGCTCGAATTTGAACGGCAAAGTAGTGTAAACATTGTTTTAGAAGCTGAAGCAGATATCAGTCCCTTTTTACCTGCTAAGTTTCCAAATCTAATAATGACAAACCGACCCCTATTGCATTTGGGACCTCAGAAAAGCGAAGTTAGAAGGCTATTAGGTTATGACTATAGTTATGTTGCAGAGGTTCAGGATATTCATGCTATAGCAAACCAATTAATACTGCTTTTTGATAGTTGGACTGCAGGAGAACTTCATATTCAATCTTACAGTGCTGATTTAAAGTATTATTTATCGAGTACTTATTTAAAGGAAACATTGAATCATCTAATCACAAAGCATTGAAGATTTCGATATGTATTGTTTCCCGAAATAGGAAGTTAGAGCTCAAACGAACTCTGGAAATCTTGCACGATTATACCGAAGCAACTCTCTGCGAGATACTGGTCTTTCTGGATGGTTGTTCTGATGATTCTAAAGATTTAGTAGGAGAATTCCCGGAATGTATTTGGGAAGTACAGGATAATTCAATAGGAGCTTCTCCTGCACGGAACTTGCTTTATCAAAAAGCGACCGGAGACTTGATTTTTGGGTTTGATGATGATGCACATCCGCTTCAAAACGATTTTATAAATAAAGCACAGCTGATTTTTTCTAAGAATGAGCATCTGGCCGTATTAGCATTTGAAGAAATTAAGGGGGTTTTTGATAATGATGCTCAAGCCTTAGAAAAGCACATTCCAAATGAAGAATTTTATTGCAGAGAGTTTGTAGGCTGTGGTTTTGTGATAAAAAAAGAAGCGTATAAGCAGACTGCTGGATTTCCAAATTGGATGAAAATTTATGGGGAAGAGTCCTGCCTTTCTATCGAATTATTGGATCTGGGTTATGCTATTTTATATACCTCTCAAATCTCTGTCAACCACCGGGTAAATAAGGAAGAGCGTAAACATTTAAAGAAAACGGTTTACCGATTTGAAAACCAATTGTCTAATTCTGCACTTTTCTATTTTGTTTATTATCCTAAAATTTTAATTCCTAAGCGCTTAACTGCTCTTTTATTTCGCAATTTTCGTAAATATGCGTTTGAGGATATACTATTTTTTAAAGCTTTTTTTAGGGCGATGATCAATTTTTTAATCAGAATTCCAAAGGTAATTACATATAGAAAAGTGGTGAAAAAAGAGACGCTGAAAAAATCATTAGGATTACCTCTACCAAAATATGGTTAAAAATGAAAAACTACCTCGTCCTTATTCCAGCCCGCGCCAATTCCCAACGTCTTCCAGGAAAGAATATGAAGATCCTAGGCGATTTGCCTTTGATAGGGCATAGCATTAATTATGCATGTCAAGCAGGTTTTGAAGATATAACAGTTACAACAAATGATTTTGAGGTTGCTGCTTATGCTAAAAGTAAAGATTTAAACGTGATTCATAGGCCAGACGAACTTGCTGGCAACCAGGAACCTGTAATTACTGCAATTCAACATGCTTTAGAAAGTCTGTCTAAAAAATTTGATGCTGTTATCCTGCTTCAACCTACAAATCCGTTGCGGCCGGCAACTCTTTTAAAAGAAGCAATTCAGATTTTTGAACAGGAAAACTGTGAGAGCTTAATGACTGTTTCTAGAAATGCCCACAAACTGGGAACTATTAAAGACAATATTTTTGAACCCTATAATTATACTATGGGTCAGCGCAGTCAGGATTTAGAACCCTTATATTATGAGAACGGTTTGCTTTATATCTTTAAAACCGAATTGGTCAAACAAAGTAAACTCTTAGGAGAAAAAAACTTCTCTTTAGTCGTTGATCATCCATTTGCTGAAATAGATATTGACACGAAAGCGGACTTTAGAAAGGCTGAGATGTACCTTAATTTTTATAAAGACAATTACTAATTCTAAAAGTACTTAATTCCTTGAACCCATACATACAAATAGCACATCGTAAAATAGGATCAGATTATCCGCCACTGCTGATCGCAGAAATTGGCATTAATCACGAAGGCTCCCTACAAGTTGCTAAAGAACTGGTGGATGCTGCTGCTCGAGCAGGGGCTGAAGTGGTAAAACATCAAACGCACATTGTAGAAGATGAGATGAGTGCTGCGGCCAAAAAAGTGATTCCGGGAAATGCAGACGTTTCCATTTATGAGATTATGCGCCGTTGCGCACTCGATGAAGCAGATGAGCTTGCCTTAAAAAACTATGTCGAAGAAAAAGGAATGCTCTTTATTTCGACACCCTTTTCACGAGCTGCGGCAAACCGACTTCAAAAAATGGAAGTCCCCGCTTATAAAATAGGTTCCGGAGAGTGTAATAATTATCCCTTGCTTAAGCATATCGCGAGTTTTGGTAAACCAGTAATCTTGAGTACGGGGATGAATACTCTTGAGAGTGTATCTAAAGCGGTACAGATTTTTAAAGAAGCGCATACGCCACTAGCACTTTTGCATACAACCAACTTATATCCTACGCCTATTCATTTAGTGCGATTTGGAGCCATGACTCAATTGCACGAGGCGTTTCCTGAAGTTCCATTCGGGTTGTCAGATCATACTTTAAATAATAATGCGTGCCTGGGCGCAGTAGCGCTAGGAGCCTCTATTCTCGAGCGTCATTTTACAGATCATAAACAGCGTACGGGACCGGATATTGTATGTAGTATGGATGAGGTTGAATGTGCAGCATTAATTAAGTCAAGCACAGAAATCTGGCAGATGCGTGGTGGTGTAAAAGCTCCTGCCGCAGAAGAGCAGGTTACCATAGACTTTGCTTTTGCCACAGTGTGTACGATTGCTTCTGTTCAAAAGGGCGAGCGATTTACAGAAGAAAATATTTGGGTGAAAAGACCGGGAACTGGTGAGATTCTTGCAGAGGATTTTGATTCTATATTAGGCAAAATAGCTACTAGAGATATTGCAGTAGATGAGCAGCTTTTGCAATCAGATGTGCTTTTATGAAAAAAAAAATAGCCTTCTTAAGTGGTACCCGCGCAGACTTTGGTAAACTAAAATCTCTGATTCAGGCGGTTCAGAAATCTCCTAAATTTGAATACGGCATTTTTGCAACAGGGATGCATTTACAAGAGAAGTACGGGATGACGGTGATTGAGATTGAAAAAGCGGGATTTACAAACATTCATCGCTTTGAAAATCACACCTCAGAAACAACAATGGATCTTACTTTGGCTAAAACTATTGAAGGATTTTCGGCTTATGTAAAGGAATTTCAACCAGATCTAATTGTTGTTCACGGCGATAGGGTAGAAGCGCTTGCAGGAGCTATTGTAGGCTCTCTAAATAATATTTTAGTTGGGCATATTGAAGGAGGCGAACTTTCGGGTACGGTAGATGAGTTGATTCGGCATTCTGTAAGTAAATTGAGTCATATTCACTTTGTATCCAATAAAATGGCGGCTAAGCGACTGGTGCAAATGGGGGAGTTAGAGTCGTCTATTTTTACCATAGGTTCTGCAGATTTAGATGTGTTGTTCAGTTCGCAGTTACCTTCATTGGAAACTGTAAAGACCTATTACGACATTTCGTTTGATGAATATGCGGTGGTCCTTTATCATCCGGTTACTACAGATCTATCAAATACTAAATCGTATGCTGCACATTTTGTAGCTACTTTACTTCAGGATGACACTAACTATATTGTAATTTATCCAAACAACGATTTGGGTTCTAACGAGATTTTAGCGGAATATGAAAAACTGAAGAACAACCCCAGATTCCGTATTTTTCCTTCCTTACGATTTGAATACTTTATCACACTTCTTAAAAATGCCAGGTTTCTTATTGGTAACAGTAGTGCAGGTATACACGAGGCACCGTACCTAGGAATCCCGACGGTAAACATTGGTAGGCGACAGGAAAACAGGGACTTGCATACAAATACCATAGTTCACGTTGCAAATACTGTTGCCGCTATTTTAGAAGGAATTGATACAGCTAAAAATATGCAGGCAAGCCCTAAAAAACGTAAATCATCGCAAAATGCTGCTGCTCTTTTTCTACAAAATCTTTCTTCTCAAAAACTTTGGGAGATAGATCATCAGAAGCAATTTAGAGATCTTTAATTTCTACAAAAGGTTTCAATACGAGACAACGCACTTCTATTCTCGTAAACTCCTCAAAAATGGCTATTTTCGTTTTGCCCAAATTAAGTTCATGAAAGCTGATAATAATTCCTTAGGTATCATTATAACAGACGGTGTTGGTTTTCGCAATTTTGTACTCAGTACTTTTTTAGAAAAGGCAGCTAACGACTTCTCTAAGATTGTGATTTTTTCAGGCCTACCTATTTCCGCATATCCACAGCTTGACTCTTCTATTTTTAATATTGTAGAATTACCTGTTTTTGTTGAAACGAAGCAGAATTGGTTTTGGCGTAAACTCAAGGAGATTGCTCATTTGCAAAATCACAGGCAGAATCCTGGCATTGCAGATAATTACCAAATGAATAAGAGCAAAGGCTGGAGTCCTCATGCTATTCTGGTGAATGCAGTTTATGGGATTAGTCGGTTTTTTCATTCTGAAAAAAATATTCTTTTTTTTGAAAAGCTGCAAGAAACCAGTTTTGCAAATGATCCTATAGTAAAGCAGTATGGTAGGATTTTAAAAAATTATAAAACCGATTTATTATTCTTTACACATCAGCGGCCACCCTTTATCGCAACCTTAGTTTATTGGGCGAAAAAATTAAATATACCTACAGCTTCTTTTATTTTTTCGTGGGATAATCTGGCTTCAAAAGGGAGAATGGCTGCAACTTTTAATTATTTTCTGGTATGGAGCGATTTAATGAAAACGGAATTGCTTCGGTTTTACCCGCTTACACATGCACAACATATTTCGGTAGTAGGTACTCCGCAATTTGAACCTTATGTTTTGCCAGAATATGAGCTTTCTGAGGAAGAATTTTACAAAGAATTTAATCTTTTTCCGCAGAAAAAAATAATCTGCTACAGTTGTGCAGATGCCACTATAGGTCCTAACGATCCTCTGATTATTGCTACAGTTGCTGAAGGTTTACAAAATGGGGAAATTAGTGATGCCCAATTATTGGTGCGTACTTCCCCAGCTGAAGATGAACGCCGTTTTGCTGAAACGAAAGCCCTATATCCTGAAATAAAATGGAATCACCCCAAGTGGGAGCTTACCAGTGACGGTCATCCAGAACCCTGGTCACAGCGCATTCCAACTCAAAAAGATCTTACGGTTCTTAGAGCTGTTTTGCAGTACTCAGACCTGAATGTAAATATGTTATCTACAATGAGTCTTGATTTTATGCTATTTGATAAGCCGGTAATTAATACAGCTTTTGGAAACCCTCAAAACGGATTATATAATGATCAGCGCTTTTTAAGCTACGAGCATTACGATAATGTAGTTAAAAGCGGGGCCGTAAAAATCGCTACTAATAAAGAGGAACTTTATAGCGCAATTAATACCTATTTGCAAAATCCTGAACTTAATAAAAAGGAGCGAAAAGATCTAATAACTATGCAAATAGGACAGCCTTTGAATGAAACCACACAAGCCTGTGTAAATGCTTTAAAAGCAATTGTATGAGTAAAAAAAAACTGGCAGTAGTTTGTAATTATATATTGCGCGCAGACCGTATAGGTGGAATGGATCGTTTTTTCGTTGCTTTTGACACCGCTGCGAAAAAAATAAATTATGAGATTGACTGGTTTTTTCCAGATGTTGAAACTTTTGATTTCTATAGAGCTTTAACTGTACTTTCTGCGGAAGATAAACTTACAGTTGAAGCATTTTTCTTAGATCACCTCACAACTTCAAAGGCTAAATATGACGGCTTAATTACTCATTTTACTCAGTTGAGCACTCCATTTTATAAGGATGCTAAAAAGCTGGGGTCTATAAAACAGATAATTGCAGTAGATCATAATCCCAGACCTTTAAATGGGTTTCCGCTTAAAAAGCAACTCAAAAACAAATTAAAAGCTTTTTTATACAGTAAGGCAATCGACCGTTTTATAGGCGTTTCCAGTTATACAGCTAAGCATATCGTCAAAGATCTAGGCAAAACCGTTTCTCTAAAAACGGGAGTTATTTACAATGGGATTAATACTTCGGTATTTAAAAAAAGGGAAGGTGAGTCTGAAGCCAAAACAGCGTATAAATTTATAGTGGTTTCACATTTACGTGAATCTAAAGGAATTCAGGATTTAATTGATGCGTTGAGTTATTTGACAGATGCAATCAAGATGCATATTCACATAAGTATTTATGGGGAAGGACCTCTAGAAGAAGGTTTAAAACAGCAGGCCCAGGATCTTGGGGTTTCTGAACTATTGGAATTTAAAGGCAGTTCATCTGAAATTCCTCAGATACTTGCCAACTACGATTACCTGATACAACCTACGTATATGGAGTGTTTCAGTCTTTCTATTTTAGAAAGTCTTTCGGCAAATGTGCCTGTTATAACGACAACGGTAGGAGGTAATCCTGAGATTATAACAGACAGAATTAACGGCTTTCTTTTTCAGCCTAAAGATAAAACAAAACTTTCTTTGATACTTACAGATATAGTAAATGGCGATCTAAAAATTACAAATGATACATCTGTTTTAATAGAAAAAGAATACGCTTTAGACCGAATGGTTGCAGAACACATCAATCTCTTAAACTAATGCACGTCTCCTTTTTAACTCCCGAATATCCTCATCCTGAACTCAAAGGTTCAGCGGGTTTGGGAACGAGTATTAAAAATTTGGCAGCGGGTTTGATCGCTAGAGAAATACAGGTAACCATTTTTGTTTATGATCAGCAAAAGGATGTTATTTTTAATCACCACAGAATAACAATACACAGCATTGCAAAGCGTAAGTTTAAACTGGGTGGCTGGTATTTGTATCGTAACTTTTTACAGCGTTATGTAAATAAATACATAATGCAAAATGGAATAAATGTATTAGAAGCTCCAGACTGGACCGGGATTACAGCATTTATGTCATTTAAATGTCCGCTTATAATACGCCTGCACGGAAGCGATGGCTATTTCTGTAACCTGGAAAATAGACCCCAAAAAACAAAGAATCGTTTGTTTGAAAAATCGGCGTTGAGAAGAGCAGATTACATTCTTTCCGTAAGTCAATTTTGTGCAGATTTAACAGATAAGATTTTCAATTTAAAACGGGATATCAAAGTGATTCCTAATGGTGTAGGTACTGCTGCTTTTACGCCAGAGAAGGAGTCTGAGGTTGATTTTCAGCTTTTATATTTTGGCAGTATCATTCGTAAAAAAGGGGTTTTGGAATTGGCTAAAATTATGAATCTTGTTTTTAAAAATGAGCCAAAGACACATCTTGTTTTAGCAGGCGCAGATGTTAAAGATATTTTTACGCAACGATCTACTCAAGATCTTTTTTTAGAGGAGGTTGAACCTCAATTTCATAAGCTTATTTTTTTTAAAGGTGGTTTACTTTATAATGAGATAAAAGCAGAGATTGCAAAAGCCTCGGTAGTAGTTTTGCCAAGTTTTGCAGAGGCTTTACCTATGACCTGGCTAGAAGCGATGGCGATGCAGAAAGCACTAGTGACTTCAAATATTGGCTGGGCAAAAGAAGTGATGATTGATGAGCAGACCGGTTTTACGGTAGATCCTAAAAATCACGAAAAGTATGCACATCGTATTCTGGAGCTTTTAAGTAATTCTGCTTTGCGGGAGAAAATGGGAGCTGCTGCACGTAGGCATGTGGATTCTAAATTTGCTTTAGAACTCGTAGTAGATCAAAATATATTATTTTACAAAAAAGTAATAGCAGATTGATTGTTTTAATACATAACGGGCAAAAAGCCATATCGGTTACAGACCGTAACACGTGGAAAACCATTGCTGTAAATACTCGTATACTTCCTGAAATACTTATAGAATTAGCGCAAAAATTTAGTGGTCGTAAACTTATATGGGTGCATCAGGAAATAAGTGAGCTGGTAGATTTTAATTTTATTCGCTCGCAGAAAAATGCTCAAACTCTATTAAGTTTTGCGGTTGCACACCCCTATATTTTGAATGAAGAATTGGGGTTTGTAGATCAATCGGTTTTTTTAACTGTTAATCAAGCTGTTTGTTATCCTACTTATTTAATGAGTGCAGATGTGGGGTGTATTACATCAAATACGTTACTACATTTTGCACCACATATCCCTGCATATTCAGATTTCAATTTATTTCTAGCGGTCTTAGCAAAATTAGGAATGCCCAAAGGCCTTTTGTGTTATAGTGAACCACGATTAATACAATCTAAAAGTAATAATTTTGAATTGTTTTTTTCTGAAAATCAGAAATTTACCTATTTTTTTATTGCTGCCACTAAGAGTAAAGCCTGGCTACTACTTTATGAATTTCAGCGTCTTATTTATACAAAATCTATAAGTCCGTTTTATTTATTAAATGCTTTAGGTCAAAAACAAATTGATACCTCTTCGATTCAGTATTTACCTAAAACTGAAGTCAAGGAGTCCTTTAATTTTATTATACAATCTATTGATGTGGTTATACCTACAATAGGTAGAAAAGCAATATTGTATCAAACTTTACTAGACTTAGCTGCCCAGAGCGTGACTCCCAAAACAGTGTTGCTCGTAGAACAAAATCCGGATTCAGGGACTTTTTCAGAGTTAGATTACTTGCAGACTGAAAATTGGCCGTTTGAAATCAAACATACATTTACACATAAAACAGGTGCGTGTAATGCGCGTAATTTGGCATTAGGTCAGATTACTTCAGAATGGGTTTTTCTAGCTGATGATGATTTAAGAATTTCTTCAGATTTTCTGGAGACCGCATTACAATTTATTGAGCAAACTAAACCTGAAGCCTTTATGGTAAGTTGTTTGCAAAAAGACGAACAAGAACACGTTAAATCTGTTATTCAGTGGGAAGCTTTTGGATCAGGGTGTAGTTTTGTAAAAGCTTCTGTAATAAAAGATATACATTTTGATACGGCTTTTGAATATGGTTTTGGTGAAGATGCAGATTTTGGGATGCAATTACGCAACTCCGGAGTTGATGTATTGTACAATCCGTTTTTAAAATTAATACATCTTAAGGCGCCATTAGGAGGTTTTAGAACGCAACTAAAAAAGCCCTGGGAGTATGAGGAGATTCAACCAAAGCCTGTTCCTACAGTGCTTGCTTTCTTTTTAAAACATAAAATTGATTCTCAAATATTAGGATACAAAACCTTGTTGTTTCTAAAGTTTTATAAGAATCAATCGGTAAGAAATCCATTTTCTTATCTTCGGCAAATGCAAAAACGCTGGAGCTTGAGTAAATCCTGGGCAGAAAAACTCCTGTCAGAAAAACAATGAATTTTTCCCTAATCATTTGTACTTATCAAAGACCAGATGCTATTACGAATCTATTAAATTCAGTAATAAATCAATCTGTCTATCCTAATCAAATTATTGTTGTGGATGGATCTGAAGATATAGAAACGCAAAATCTTTCTTTAGAAAAAACATTTAAAAATTTAGAGTATTTTAAAGTAGAAGATGACGTTCGCGGACTTACAAAACAACGTAATTATGGTATTTCGCGGTTAAATGAAGAAGCTGAGGTAGTTTGTTTTCTGGATGACGATGTGATTTTAGAAACTAAATACTTTGAAGCGGTTATAGAAACATTTCGAGATCGTAGCGATGTTGTAGGAGTAGGTGGGGTTGCAGTTAACGAAAATCTATGGAAACCTTCAGGTAGAATTAAATCTACAGACAAAGTTTATGTTTTAGATGGTTTTGAACGCAACGAATCTCAGCGATTTTACCTTCGGAATAAACTGGGTTTACAATCTCCAGACTTACCTGGAATTATGCCTTCTTTCTCTCATGGGCGTACATATGGTTACCCACTTACGGGTAAAGTTTATGAAGTTGATTTACTTATAGGAATGGCGATGAGTTTCCGCAGAAGTGTAATAGATTCAGAAAAATTCAGCTTGTATTTTGATGGTTATGGTCTTTATGAAGATGCAGATTATAGTCTTAGAGCCCTTAAATATGGAAAGAATGTTATCTGTACATCGGCAAAACTCCAGCATTATCACGATCCTGCCGGTAGGCCGAAACCCTATAAATATGGTATAATGGTTCTGCGTAATGGCTGGTATGTATGGCGTATAAAATATTCTAATCCAGATCTCAAATCACGATTAAAATGGAATGCTACCGCATTTTTATTAACGCTCATTCGCTTTAGTAATGTGTTTACAACTTCTGCAAGAAAAGATGCTTTTTTAGAAGCTTCAGGCAGAGTGGTGGGTTGGTTTAGTTTGATTTTCAGTAAACCACGGAGTTAATGAGACTTGCAGTAATTACACAAATTGAACATTTTAAGGCAGACAGAAAATATTACTCTTATACGCCTTATATTAAAGAAATGAATCTGTGGTTTAATCATGTAGATGAGGTTTGTATTGTAGCACCCTTCAATCCTGGAATACCTACAGAAATCGATAGTGATTATAACATAAATGAAATTGAGTTTAAGAAAGTATCAGCTATTAATCTTACATCATTTTTTCAAGTTGTGAGAGCTTTTATGAAGCTTCCTGGTATATTGATTACTATTTATAATGCGATGTCAAAAGCAGATCATATACATCTAAGATGCCCGGGTAATATGGGTTTATTAGGTGCATTTGTACAGATTTTATTTCCGCGGAAGCGAAAAACAGCAAAATATGCAGGTAATTGGGATCCAAAAGCCACACAGCCTTGGAGCTATAGGCTTCAGAAATGGATATTGAGTAATACTACTCTCACTAAGAATATGCAGGTTTTAGTTTACGGAGATTGGCCCCATCAAACTGAAAATATAAGGCCATTTTTTACGGCCAGTTATTCAGAAGCTGACAAATATGATATTCCGTTAAGAAAGTATGATTTGCCGCTACGTTTTTTATTTGTAGGAAGTTTAGTGAGTGGTAAGCAACCCCAATATGCTATTGACCTTATCGAAGAACTTATTTTAAAAGGCTTTCCCAGTGAATTACATTTTTATGGAGATGGTGTTCTAAAAAAGTCATTAGAAGAAAATATTAATAATGAAAATTTAAAAGGCTCATTATATTTCCACGGAAATCAAAAACCGGAAGATGTACAGGAAGCTTATCAAAAAAGTCATTTTTTAATATTACCATCTAAAAGTGAAGGTTGGCCAAAGGTAGTTGCGGAAGCGATGTGGTGGGGAACAATACCCATTGTCACACCTATTTCTTGTGTGCCCTATATGCTCGGTGAGTCGAAGCGGGGAGTACTTATCAGTACTGATTTAAAATCAGATTTAGATAAACTAATTCCAGTATTAAAGAACAAAGATGCGTTGAAATTAATGGCTATGGAGGCATCAAAATGGTCTAGAACATATACTTTAGATCGTTTTAATAATGAAATCGAAAAGCTCTTATAATGCGTGTTCTTCAGTTAATAGATAGTCTTAAAGTGGGAGGGGCAGAACGTATGGCTGTAAATTACGCAAATGCTTTATTGAATGAGATTGAAGTTTCAGCATTATGTACTACACGGGCCGAAGGAGATTTAAAAAACCTTGTGCAACCTGATATTCCCTATTTTTTTTTAAATAAAAAACATATATTAGATCTTTCTGCCTTTTTACGCCTGCGTCGATTTGTAAAGAATCATAAGATACAGATTATTCAAGCACATGGCAGTTCTTATTTTACTGCTGTTTTAGTAAAAATAATAACACCAGCTCTTAAAGTCGTTTGGCACGATCATTATGGCAATAGTGAATATTTAAAGGAAAGAGAGACCCGGTTTTTAAAGCCATTAAGTCGATTTTTTGATGCTGTTATTTCTGTAAATGACAAATTGAGCCGCTGGTCTAATGAATATTTGAATATTGAAAAGCATATTTTTTTAAAAAATTTTATTGCTGATGCATTGCCACTAGATCAAGATTTTAATCCTAATGGTATAAAAGGAAAGCGATTAGTTTGTGTTGCAAATCTTAGACCTCAAAAAAATCATACGCTTTTATTAAAAGCTTTTGAGGAAGTGCTCAAAAATGATGATGAATATACTTTGCATTTGTTTGGAAGCAAGGTAGATCCAGTTTATTCACAAATGATCCTAAGCAGCCTTAAAACTCCTCACTTTAATGGCAAAGTATTTTATTACGGGACGCATCTCAAACTATCCGCTGTGTTGCCTTATTTTGATATAGGTATTTTAGCATCTCATTCTGAAGGTCTGCCTTTAGCTTTATTAGAATATGGACAAGCGGGTCTTGCTGTTATAGCAACCGATGTAGGGGATTGCGCTAAAGTTCTTGACGGCTGTGGACAGGTTATCCAACCTGGAAATTTAGACAGTTTAGTGGCGGCGATTTCAAAATACGCTGAGGAACCAGAATTAAGATTGAAATATGCGACATTATTAAAAGAACGGATTGATACTGAATATTCTGATCAGGCTCAAGTAAACCAACTATTATATTTATATGAGCACATCATCCACTAATTATAACAAAACTTACATACAACTCATTGCATTACACATTGCAATAGGTTTTGCTATATACTTGTTTCAGTTTCTTGGGATGATCTACTTTCTTGGATCTGTAGCATTATTAGTGTTTTGGGTTTTTCAAACTGGGAATAAGCAAAATCAAGTGCTTATTGCAGCTGCCTATATGACTTCTGGCGAAGTCTTTTTTAGAATGACAGGCGGCAGTATTATACCTTGGGAAGCAGGTAAATATTCTGTTATATGTTTTATTTTATTAGGGTTAGTTTTTAGCGGAACTTCTAGAAAATCATCCATTTATTGGCTCTATTTATTGCTTCTAATACCGGGTGTAATTTATGCGGCATCTACACTCAATTTTGATACAAATGTTAGAAATGCTATTGTATTTAACCTAAGCGGACCATTTTGTTTGGGTATTGCAGCTCTGTATTGTTATGATCGTAGAATTACTAGAAATCAGTTGCACCATATCGTCTGGGCGTTATTGATGCCGGTTGTTGCCTTAGGATCGTATCTATACTTTTTTACTCCGGAAACTCAAGATGTTTTAAATGGAACTCAATCTAATTTTGCATTATCTGGGGGGTATGGCCCCAATCAAGTGGCAACTGTTTTAGGAATAGGGATGTTTGCGTTAACGATACAATTATTTGTAAATGGGAGAAATAAGCTCATATTCGGATTAAATCTGGCCTTACTGATGTTTCTTACTTATCGTGCCATTATTACATTTTCCAGAGGGGGGATATTTACAGCTGCTATTATAAGCGTTGTATTTATGTTTTTTTATTTTCAAGGTGTATCAAAGAAAAAGAAAAACGCGCTTTCCTTTTATATGATTGTTCTTGGAATTGCCATTGCAATGACTTGGTTTGTATCCTCAGTGCGCACAATGGGTCTTATTGATTTGCGCTATGCAAATAAAGATGCTGCAGGTCGTATTAAAGAAGATATTTCTACGGGTAGGCAGGAATTAGTGAGTTCAGAGCTTAACTTCTTTATTGAAAATCCTGTGATGGGTATTGGAGTGGGTAAGACCCGGGAATACCGCGAAGAAAAATTAGATATTCTGGCAGCTTCTCATAATGAACTCAGTAGATTATTATCTGAGCACGGAATATTTGGTTTGTTTGCCTTACTTATTTTATTAATTGCTCCGTTATTTTTTAGAATAAGTAATAGGAAAAACTATCTGTTTTATTCATTTTATGGTTTTTGGTTTCTCACGATAAATCACTCTTCAATGCGTATAGCAGCACCGGCTTTTTTATATGCGCTTGCGTTAATTAATATTATTGATGAAAAAAAAAATCCTGTACATAGGAAACAAATTAGCGGCTAAGGGTGCTACACCCACAAGTATAGATACGCTAGGTCCTAAGTTAGCGGCATCGGGATTTTTATTACGTTATGTAGGGACTAAAACCTCAAAGGCAAAACGTTTAATCCAAATGTTATTTGCGATTTTTAAGAATAGAAATTGGATTGATTATGTACTTATAGATACCTACAGCACTCAAAATTTTTGGTTTGCCTATTTGTCAGCAAGATTATGCGTTTTTTTTCAACTGAAATATATTCCTATTCTTCACGGTGGTAATTTACCGTATCGCTTAAAATCTAATCCTAAGGCGAGTGACTTCTTATTTAAAAAGTCATACATGAATGTGAGTCCGTCTTTGTATCTCAAAGTGTTCTTTAATAGCCAAGGTTACTCGGTTATTCATATTCCTAATGCTATAGAACTTGAAAAGTATAAATTTAAAAAGCGTGAATTATTGCGACCAAAGTTACTTTGGGTAAGATCATTTGCTGAATTATATAATCCTCTTCTTGCTTTAAAAATTTTAGAAAGTTTGAAGCAATATTTTCCCTTAGCAGAACTTTGCATGGTGGGGCCTGCTAAAGATGCAAGTTTAAATGAGTGTAGAATTTATGCTGCTAAAAATAAATTGCCTGTGACATTTACGGGAAAGTTGTCAAAGTCGGAGTGGATTGCTCTATCAGAAAACTATGATATCTTTATTAATACTTCTCATTTTGATAATTTCCCTGTGAGTATTATCGAAGCAATGGCTCTTGGTCTGCCAGTAGTAAGTACTAATGTAGGTGGAATTCCCTACTTGATAGAAGATAAAACTACCGGATTTTTAGTTGAAGATAATGATCTCGTAAACTTTGTAGAGAAGATAAAGTTCTTATTGAATAATTCTCAGAAAATCTATGAAATAACAGGCAATGCACGTGCACAGGTAAAAGACTTTAATTGGTCTGTTGTTGAGAATCAATGGATTAAAATCTTACAATAAATAGGCTATATTTGAAAACCACAAATGCCCCTTAAAATGTCTTGGATCCCTAAAATCCATTTTGAAATATCAGAGCGTAAAATCCTGTTGCGCCTATTTGATCTTGCGGCCATCTTTTCTATGCTGGCCTTTTTAGTCATTTTTTTTCAGTTTGATTATTTTAAAATTAATTCAGAACGTTGGGAGTGGACCTTAGTTTTAGCCACTTATTATTCGGTATTTGCCGTTATTTTTGAGATGTATGATTTGCAGAAAGCAGCATCGTTTCAGACAACTCTTCAAAATGTAATACTAACCGTTTCTGTAACGGTTTTGTTTTTTATACTTACTCCGTTTTTAACACCCGTTTTGCCAGAAAATAGACTGCAAATTGTCTATTTCTATTTTGCGATGGTCTTAGGACTTTTAATATGGAGGTATGCGTATATAACTTTAATCTCTGCGCCTAGATTTAATAAAAGAATACTAATCGTAGGGAACAGTTATGACATAAATTTAATTGCTGAAAATCTTCATATTGCCGATCCTAATTATCGGGTTATAGGATATATAAACACAGATGCAATTAAGAAAGATGCGCTTGATAGAAGACTAAAGGCTATCGAAGTTTCAGATTTAGTAGATTCAATCTCAAAATTTTCAGTATCAGAAATTGTTGTTGCTAGTCCGTCTAAAGGTGTAGGAATAGACCTTTATAATCAGTTAATGTTGCTCTTAGGAGAGGGATTTCCTATTAGAGAATATACGCAAGTTTATGAAGAAATTACACAACGCGTACCCGTGCAACATGTAGAACGTGACTTTTATAAATACTTCCCATTTAGTCGCAGCAATAAAAATAGATTCTACTTAACGATAAGCAGATTATTCAATATCATATTTGCCATAGGAGTACTTATTATAGCAATCTTTTTACTGCCGCTGGTTCTGGTGGGTAATATGCTTGGCAATCGCGGGCCATTACTATATTTTCAGGACCGTGTGGGGCAAAATGGTAAGCTTTTTACTATTTTAAAACTGCGCACGATGGTGAAAAATGCTGAATCTAATGGAGCACAATGGGCTCAAAAATCTGACCGAAGAATAACTCCCTTCGGAAAAATTCTTAGAAACACCCGCGTTGATGAAATACCTCAATGTATAAATATATTAAAGGGCGAAATGAGTCTTATCGGGCCTCGACCAGAACGTCCGGTTTTTGTTAAAGAGCTATCTCAAAAAATTGCTTTTTATGATATTAGACACGTAGTGAAGCCGGGTTTAACAGGGTGGGCGCAAGTACGTGGACGCTATGTAAACTCTGTGGATGACACCCTAGAAAAGCTTCAGTACGATTTGTTTTATATTAAGCATCGCAACTTATTTTTAGACTTAAATATTCTTCTCAAAACCATTAGTACTGTAATCTATTACAGAGGGCAATAGGTGCTATTTTTTCCGTCTAAAAAAAGAAAGTAACAGAATAATTCCCGCTGGTATAAAAGCCAACTTCGGAATATAATCTCCATACTGGGTATAAAAGGTGATCGTGTCTGAGCTATTTACAGTTCCTTTTAAAGTGCCCTTTAATCCATATCCAAGCTCTTTTTCGATTTCACCTTTTTGATTAATAAGTGCAGATATACCGGTATTAGCGCTTCTGGCGATACTTCTTCGATTTTCAATTGCGCGCAAACGGGCATAGTTTAAATGTTGTTTATGTCCCTGCGTATTTCCCCACCAGGCATCATTTGTCATAATTGCAAGAAATTGCGCACCCTTCTTCACATAACCCGTTACATAATCTCCATAAACAGATTCATAGCAAATTACTGGAGCTACTTTTGTGCCATTAATTCCTGTAAAAGCAGTTCTGTTCTTTTGAATTGTTTTCATAGATACAGTACCGCCGAGATCTATCATTACATCTCCTAAAATAGGTTTTAATATACTCTGATATGGAAAATTTTCTACACCTACAACCAGTTTACTCTTATGATAAATCTGGGATTTTTCAGTTCTATTTAGCAGAAATGCAGAATTGAAAAAATCTGCCCAAAGTGGATTTCCCAAGCGATCATTACCCACAAAATTACTGGTAGGCAAAAGATCGTTTTCATTAGTATAAAGCCTGTAAAATTGTATTCCTGCCATATAATTTAAGTCAGGATATTTTATTAAAAATTGTTGAGCCTTGTCTTTTTCTGCACTGTATTCAAAGTTTCTGAGATCTACACCTGCACCTTCTGCTAAAACTGTTTCAGGAGCTATTAAAAATTCGGTGTTTGATGTTAGCGAAGCATTTGCTTCTTCAAATAATAAATCACCGATGCGATCATTAGTAGTGTTGTATTTTTCAGTATAGGGATCAATATTGGGTTGTAACAAAACCACCTCTATAGGATTATTTACTTCAGTATAGGTGTGGTAAAGAATTTGGCTAATTGCAATTGGAAGTACGATTACAACTAATGGCAACAAAAGATTTTTAATCAGTATTTTAAGGTTGTTATTCTCATTGTAAAAAATTATGGCTTTGAAGATCAATATATTTACCATCCATACCCATAGCGTGCCTCCAAAGGTTCCGGTATATTCATACCATTGAATCCAGCCCGTTGTGATTGCAAAAGCATTTCCTAGATTTAACCATGGCCAGGAGAAATCCCAGTTTAGATGTAAATATTCAAAAAGCATCCATAATGTGACTAAAAATAGCAAACTAAGGTTTGTATTAAAGCGTTTGGAAATGCGTACATAGAGTAACCACACCGATGTCATTAAAAGAGCATTTGCAAGTACAGCAAACCACATTCCAAAACCAGTAGAGTTGTATAGCCACCAAGTCGTAATTATATTGAATATGAAAAAGCTTACGTATGTGCTGCCAAATATTTTTAATGCAGGTCTTTTAATACCTGTTCTTATGTAGTTACGAGTAGCTATAAGTAAGGGTACAAATCCAAAGAATAATAATAGTGGAAATCCATATGTAGGCCACGCGATTGCGAGTACAATCCCTGAAGAAATGGCTAAGAAAAAGTTTTTCATAATACGCTAAAATGATGATGCAAGTTAAGATTTCGATTTTTTAAATCGTGGAGAGAATCAAAAACCTACATATAAATTTAATGATGTTAAAGCTGTTCTAAATATAATTTGTAGTAGGGATATAGTGAGTAATTTAGAAAAAAAACGAGATGAGTATTTTAATAACGGGGGCAACAGGATTAGTAGGAAAAGCTTTGACCGAAGAATTAATAAATTCTGGTAAACAGGTCAATTATTTGACTACAAGTCCTAATAAAATAGAGACGAAGGAAAATTATAAAGGTTTTCTTTGGAATCCTAGCGAAGGAGAAATCGATGTGCGATGCTTTCATGGTGTAACCGCTATAGTACATCTGGCAGGAGCAAGTATAGCAGAACGTTGGACTGAGGAGTATAAGTCTATAATTATTGACAGTCGAATTAAAACTGCTCAGTTATTATGTAGTACATTAAAAAATATTGATCATACTGTCGCTCATTTTGTATCTGCTAGTGCTATTGGAGCGTATCCATCTTCTAAAACAAATGAGTATTCTGAAAATTTTGAGGTTTATAATTCTAGTTTTTTAGGAGATGTTGTAAAAGTATGGGAGGAAGCAGCAGATCTTTTTAAAGAATCAAATATTAAGGTTTCTAAGATACGTATTGGCGTTGTTCTATCAAAGAAGGGTGGTGCCTTAGAAAAATTAATTCAACCTATTAAAATGTATGTAGGAGCACCATTAGGAGATGGTAAGCAATGGCAATCTTGGATTCATTTAAAAGATTTGGCTCGCGTATTTAGTTATGTGGTAACTCATGAACTTGAGGGTATTTATAATGCTGTAGCGCCTTCACCAGTAACTAATAAAGAAATGACTAAAGAGGCGGCTTCTGTTCTCAACAAGCCTTTATTTTTGCCAAAGGTACCTGCATTTATGCTCAAATTATTATTGGGTGATATGGCTGCTATAGTTTTAGAAAGTCAAAAAGTAAGTTCTAATAAAATAGAACAAAAGGGTTTTGATTTCAAGTTTAAACAAGTAGACGTAGCGCTACAGGATTTATTAAAATAAAAAAAGCCCGGCAATGCCGGGCTTTTTTTGTTCTATACTAAAATTTACATCTGCTGATTTGCAACAATTGTAAATTCTAATTCAATATCATCATTAATAAATTTATCACCTAAATTATCAAACACAGATTTTGATCCGTAGTTAACTCCCCAATCTGTACGGTCGATTGTAAAAGGCTCAGACTTTAAGGTTAATGTATTTCCGGCAACTTCATACATTACAGGGAATTCAATATTTTTCTTAGATTCCTTGATAGTCAAGTTTCCAGACATCATTTTCTTACCGTCTTTTTCTGTAACACCGGTAATTTCAAATGCAGCCGTAGGGTATTTTTTCACATTAAAGAAGTCACCTTCTTTACCAGCAACTGTACCTTTTAAATGGTCTTCTAGACTTACTTTTTGATCTCCTTCTAAATCAGTAACAACAATTGAAGTCATATTAATAAGAAAACTACCACTTATTTTGTCTCCTTCAAGACGTACGACACCAGATTCTACAGCTACAGTACCCGTGTGAACTCCTGCAGGTTTTTTACCTTCCCAGTTAATTGTAGATGCTTCTTTGTCTAGCATATATTTTGCAGCTTCCTGAGAAGCCTCTACAGCAGATTCTGCATCTGTTGCTTCAGTCTCATTTTTTGCTTCATTCTTGCAAGAAACGAAAGCTGTAACAAGCACAGCCATAGTAAAAAGCGATAATAATTTGATCTTCATTTGATATACCTTTAAGTGTTAATTTTTAGCAATCAAATTTATAAGATTGTACGAGATAACCTCTTAAATAAAATATAAATTATCTCAGTGACATTTTGACATTTTGATAATATTGGCAGCAATTTTGCCTATGCAAGAGAAATTACAATAAAAATGAGTTCAGAAAATAGAGACGATATAGTAAATGATCAGGAAGATCTAAATACAGAGACTAGCAATCAAGAAACTGAAGTTTCTGAAAATGAATTATCTGTAGAAGATCAGATGCTTAATTTACAAGCAGAATTAGATAAGGAAAAGGATAAATTTCTTAGACTTTTTGCAGAATTTGAGAACTACAAAAGACGTACTGGTAAAGAACGTGTAGAGATGTTTAAAACTGCGGGGCAGGAGGTTATGCAATCTATGCTTCCGGTTCTTGACGATTTTGACAGAGCACTTATTGAAATTCAGAAAGCAAAAGATAAAAATCTTCAAAAGGGAGTAGAGTTAATATCTAACAAATTGCGAGAGACTTTAAAGTCAAAAGGACTTAAGGAAATGGAAGTTTCTGCTGGAGATGTTTTTGATGCAGATATTCACGAGGCAATTACTCAAATTCCAGCACCTAAAGACAGCTTGAAAGGTAAGATTGTAGATGTTATCGAGAAAGGCTACGAACTTGGTGAAAAAATTATTCGTTTTCCAAAGGTTGTTACCGGTAAATAGTTAACCTGCAAAACGAGGCGAAGAATACGATTTAAATTATTGAAGAGACGATTGGGATGAAAGAAGATTATTACGACATATTAGGATTAAGTAAAGGAGCAACTGCTGCCGAAATTAAAAAGGCATACCGTAAAAAGGCAATTCAGTATCACCCGGATAAAAACCCAGGAGATAATGAGGCTGAAGATATGTTTAAAAAAGCAGCGGAGGCTTATGAGATTCTAAGTGATGAGAATAAGCGTGCGCGTTATGATCAATATGGACACCAGGCCTTTGAAGGTGGCGGTGGCTATGGCGGCGGTAATATGAATATGGATGATATCTTCAGTCAATTTGGTGATATTTTTGGCAGCGCTTTCGGTGGTGGAGGCGGTGGCTTTGGAGGTTTTGGAGGCGGCTTTAGTGGCGGCGGTCAACGTAGAACTAAAGGAAGCAACCTACGCATACGGGTAAAGCTTACGCTGGAGGAAATCGCTAACGGCGCAGAAAAGAAAATAAAAGTAAAGCGTAAAAAGCAAGCAAGTGGCACCACGTACAAAACGTGTTCTACATGTAATGGTATGGGGCAAGTTACCCGTGTTACCAATACGATTTTAGGTAGAATGCAAACAGCATCTCCTTGTACGACTTGTGGAGGAAGTGGTCAGATTATAGATTCAAAACCTGCAGAAGCAGATTCTCAAGGTATGCTTACTGAAGAGGAAACCGTATCTATAAAAATACCTGCAGGTGTTGTAGATGGTATGCAACTTAAAGTAACCGGAAAAGGTAATGAGGCTCCCGGTAATAATGGGGTTTCGGGAGATTTACTGGTTGTAATTGAAGAAGCTCCTCACGAGACTCTTAGTAGAGAAGGCGATAACTTACATTATGATTTGTATGTGAGTATTCCGGAGGCAGTTCTGGGAACAAGTAAAGATATTGATACAGTTACTGGTAAAGTGCGTATTAAGATTGAAGAAGGTGCGCAAAGTGGTAAAATTTTACGCTTACGCGGAAAAGGGATTCCATCTATAAATGGTTATGGGAAAGGGGATTTATTAGTACACGTAAATGTCTGGACTCCTAAAAATTTGAATAAAGAGCAAAAAGAATTTTTTGAAAATATGCTCGATGATGAGCACTTTTCTCCTCAACCTCAAAACGAAGATAAATCGTTCTTTGAGAAGGTGAAAGACATGTTTTCTTAGATTTTAAGAGCTTATTAAGAAAAATGTGTATATTTGAATATCACTAATCACTAGTTAGTGATATTTTTCTTTTTCATAGCAATTTTTTTCCCATCCTTGATGCAAATTAAGGGTGGGTTTTTGTTTTAGGCTAATTTGTGTTGAAGAATATTCACCTAATAAATTGCAAACTAGTTATTTGATTGACTATTTTTTAAAACGAGTATCTATTTTTTTTTTGTTGGCGTACTAAATATATCATAAGAAGCCTGTTGGCTCTAATCATTTCAATATCTTTAAACTTTATTTCTTTTTCTATGACAAACCTGCTAGTCGCTGATAATATACACAAGAAATACGGCAACTATACTGCACTAAATAACCTTTCTATTTCAATTCCAAAAGGAAGCATATTTGGTCTTTTAGGACCTAATGGAGCTGGTAAAACCACTTTAATACGTATCATAAATCAAATAACGATACCAGATTCTGGAAATGTGTTGTTAGATGGAGAACCTCTTAATGCTAAACATATTGCCAATATAGGGTATATGCCCGAAGAGCGCGGACTTTACAAATCTATGAAGGTAGGTGAGCAGGTTATTTATCTTGCTCGATTAAAAGGACTCTCTAAAGCTGAAGCTAAAGAACGCAGTCTCTACTGGTTTGAGCGATTAGGGATGTTAAGTTGGTGGAATAAAAAAATTCAGGAACTTTCAAAAGGACAGGCACAGAAAGTACAATTTATAGTTACGGTATTGCACCAACCTAAGTTGTTAATTTTTGATGAACCCTTTAGCGGATTTGACCCTATTAATGCTTCGCTTATTAAAGATGAGATTCTAAAACTTAGAGATGATGGTGCGACGATTTTATTTTCTACCCATAGGATGGAGTCTGTAGAACAGATGTGTGATCATATTGCCCTCATAAATAAGAGCAATAAAATTCTGGATGGTAAATTATCTGACATAAAATGTGACTATCGCACCCAAACTTACGAGGTGGGAATTGAAACAATAGATGACAGCCGAAGTAGTTTAGAAAACCTCGAAAAAATACTATTACCAGAAATGGCAGCACATTGGGAAGTCACTCCTGCTAATTTTAAAACTATTAATGAAAATGATCTTAAGATGATTGTAAAAATTCCGCAGGAATTGAAATCTAAAGATTTACTACTTTATCTTTCTAACAAAGGTTCGATAAATCATTTTGTAGAAGTTATACCTACAGTAAATGACATTTTTATTCAAACGATAAATGCAGATTGATGGGAGCACTGGGTTTAATTATTAGACGTGAATACAAAGCGAGAGTAACAAACAGGTCATTTATTATAATGACATTTTTGAGTCCGTTGATAGTGGTAGGAATGATTTTTCTTATCACTTATCTCACACAAGTTAATGAAGCGGGTAAACGTACGATCGTAGTTGTAGATGAGAGTGGTTTGTTTTATAAAGATTTTGAAAGTACAGAAAGTATAGACTATGTAGATTTATCTCCTGCAGGCCTTACCGTGGCAAAAGATCAAGTAGAAGATAATAATTATTTCGGTCTCTTGTATATACCGGCAAATATTAAAATTAATACTTCTGGAGTAAGGTTTTATGGCAATGAAGTACCTGGATTTGCTACGCTAGAAAGCATTGAAAATCAAATATCTGCAAAATTAACTAACGAGAAATTACTTGATCGTGGTGTAGATTTAGATATGATTGATGAGTCTACAACTTCCGTTTCTGTAAGTATTGAAGATTTCGAAGGAGAGCGTACTTCAAAAATATCAAACTGGATAAAAGCAGGTTTTGGAGGTGGAGCAGGTTATCTGTTAATGATGTTTATAATTATTTATGGCAATATGGTTATGCGTTCTGTTATTGAAGAAAAGACAAACCGTATAATCGAAGTAATTATCTCCTCTGTAAAGCCCTTCAAGTTAATGATGGGTAAAATATTAGGTACTACACTGGCCGGTATTACACAATTTATGATTTGGTTAATTATAGGTGGAGGGTTATTGATATGTCTTACTTTATACCTGGGTCTTGATCCTGAAACAGCTAAAACTCCGGTGGGCAATATGGCAGCAACAGATCTTGATAAAATCGAACTCATTCTATTAGATATTTTGAGACTACCCCTATTAAAATTGGCTGGTTTCTTCTTGATTTATTTTATAGGAGGTTATTTTCTTTATAGCTCAATATACGCAGCAATAGGTGCGGCAGTTGACAGTGAGACAGATACACAACAATTTATGTTGCCTATAATTATGCCGCTTATGCTGGCAATTTATGTAGGCTTCTTTGCGGTTATAGACAACCCAGACGGTTCGGTAGCAACTACATTTTCAATGATACCACTTACTTCTCCTATTGTAATGCTTATGCGTATACCATTTGGCGTGCCGTGGTGGCAGTTAGTCCTTTCTATAGGGATTTTAGTAGGTAGTTTTTTATTTACTGTGTGGTTTGGTTCAAAAATATATCGAGTAGGAATTCTTATGTATGGTAAAAAGCCCACATATAAAGAAATTCTAAAATGGATTAGGTATTAGAATGATTCAGGAAAACGTAAAAGAAACGGTCAAGGATGGTGCCGAGAAGGTAAAAGATGTCATACAAGAAGATATCTGGGGTACAATTTTAGAATTTTTGTCTATCGGTTTTCATTTTAAAAGTGGTAATAGTACTATTGATTTAACGATAGGACATTTATTGCTCGTTATTCTTGCTTTTATAGTTGCTAGCGGTATTCTTAGGCTTATTAGGAGTTTAATTACCCGCAAAATGGACCTGGAGAATGAGCTCAAGTTTAAAAGTATATTTAAGTTTATACGATACCTTGTTTATCTTACTGTTATACTAATAACACTTAGTGCTTCAGGAATAGATGTAACGGTATTATTAACTGCTTCGGCAGCACTTTTTGTAGGTCTTGGTTTAGCATTACAAGATTTATTCACAGATATCATAGGAGGAATTTTTATTATGCTAGACAAATCACTTTCAGTAGGTGATGTGATAGAAGTAGAAGGAAAAGTATCTCGGGTATTTGAAATAAAATTACGTACAACTCGTGCTTTAACCAGAGATGATAAAGTTATCATTATCCCAAATCATAAGTTTATAAGTGATATTGTTTTTAATTTCACGCAAAATCATCGTACAACTCGTGAAGCTGTCAAAGTGGGAGTAGCTTACGGAAGTGATACAGATCTGGTAAAGAAAATATTGATTGATTGTGTAGCTAATCAAAATGGCGTGCTTAAAAGCCCTAAGCCCTTTGTTCTTTTTGAAGATTTTGCAGATAGTTCGTTAGCTTTTGGAGTCTATTTTTTTATAACAGATAGCTTTTCAGACCCGCGAATAAAAAGCGAAATACGCTTCAGAATAGACAAAGAGTTTAGAAAGAACAATATTTCGATTCCCTTTCCGCAGCGGGATGTACATGTTATTAAAACCCCAACATCAATTTAATACAATTAATAAAATGATTAAGAGGCTTCTTGTAAGTTTAATAGTGGTTCTTGCAATATCAAATATGCAATCGCAAAGTACAGATATTGCGCGTGTAGAATATATGCATATCCCGTTTAGTAATTCTCAAAATACGGTGAGTAGATTTAGAGGATTAGTACAAGTGCCTATTCCTTTAGATAAAGAACTCGATAAAATTTTTGTAGTAGGTTTTGAATATCAGAATATTAATATTGATATTAATGATGAAACTCCACCTACCTTTAATACTAGAGATGTGGGAACGCTACATCGTATAGATGGATTTCTAGGTTACACCTGGAAATTAAATGAAAATTGGAGATTAGGTGTTAAAGCTGGTGCCCGAATTAGTTCTAATCTTCAAGATGGTTTGATGGGTGATGATTGGATTTATACAGGTTCTGTATATCTTATAAATGATATGAAAGACGCTACATCGGTAAATAAACCATATCGATGGATTTTTGGATTGGATTATTCAACCACTCCAGGGCGTAATTATCCATTGCCTCTCATAAACTATTATAGGGAGTTTCATCCTAATTGGACATATACTCTAGGAGTGCCTAAAACAAATGTTAGGCACTATTTAAATAACAATCATAAAGATGCATTGCAGGCATTTGTAACCTTAGACAACTTTTTTGCTAATATTCAAAACAATGTGGTTGTTGATGGAAATACCGCAGAAAATATATCGATGACCATTATATTGGGCGGATTAGGCTATGAGCATTTTTTTACAAAGCATTTGTTATATTACGCTTACGCAACACATTCTATTAGCAATGATTTTAGATTGCGAAACAATGAGCGTGACGATATTTATACAATAAACAGTGAGAATACCTTTTACTTTAGATCTGGAGTAAAATTTAAATTTTAAAAATGGCAAAGATTCTAATTATTGAAGATGAAGCTGCAATTCGCAGAGTTTTAAATAAAATCCTATCTGAAGAAAGTAAAGACTATCTGGTTGAAGAGGCAGAAGATGGGCTTGCGGGTATGGAGAAAATTAAAGACAATGATTATGATCTTGTTTTGTGTGATATCAAAATGCCAAAAATGGACGGAGTTGAGGTTCTTGAGGCTACAAAAAAAATAAAACCAGAAATTCCAATGGTTATGATCTCTGGTCATGGAGACTTAGACACCGCTGTAAATACAATGCGTCTAGGTGCCTTTGACTATATTTCTAAACCGCCAGATCTTAATAGACTCCTTAATACGGTACGCAATGCATTAGATCGTAAGAATCTGGTTGTTGAAAATACCATGCTCAAGAAAAAAGTGAGTAAGCAATATGAAATGATTGGAGAGAGTGATGCAATTTCAAAAATTAAAGAAATAATTGAAAAAGTAGCACCTACCGAAGCTCGTGTACTTATTACAGGACCTAATGGTACGGGTAAAGAACTTGTGGCGCACTGGTTACACGAGAAAAGTGAGCGTGCAAAAGGACCATTAGTTGAGGTTAACTGTGCCGCTATACCGGCAGAATTGATAGAGAGCGAATTGTTTGGTCACGTTAAAGGTGCATTTACTTCAGCAAACAAAGACCGAGCTGGTAAATTTGAAGCTGCAAATGGTGGAACAATATTTTTAGACGAGATAGGCGATATGAGTTTGTCTGCTCAGGCAAAAGTGTTACGTGCGCTTCAGGAGAGTAAAGTGTCTCGCGTGGGTAGCGATAAAGATATTAAGGTTAATGTACGAGTATTGGCAGCAACAAATAAAAACCTTCAGAAAGAAATTGCCGATGGTAATTTTAGAGAAGATTTATATCACAGACTAGCAGTTATACTAGTACCTGTCCCTGCACTTAATGAACGTCGTGATGATATTCCTCTTTTAATAAACCATTTTTCTAGTAAAGTGGCGAGTGAACAGGGAACTGCCTTAAAAGTATTTACGCCTAAAGCTATAGAGAAGTTACAAGAGTATGACTGGACGGGTAATATTAGAGAATTACGCAATGTGGTAGAGCGACTAATCATTCTTGGTGGCTCAGAGGTTTCAGAAGAAGATGTAAAATTATTTGCAAGTAAATAGAAATTATGAAAGCATCAGATTATCAAATTACAGCACCCATACATTTAAAGGATAGAAAGACTCACGAAGATTTTGGCAAAAAAAGTGAACTGGAAGATGAGCTCGATTCTGTAAGTAAAGATATTGCGGAAATTCAAAATGCCATGTACGCACACGGTAAGTATGCTGTGTTGATTTGTATACAGGGTATGGATACCGCAGGGAAAGATAGTCTTATACGCGAAGTGTTTAAAAATTTTAATGCGCGCGGGCTGGTTGTACATAGCTTTAAAGTTCCTACAGATTTAGAACTCAATCACGACTATTTATGGAGACATTATATTGCGCTTCCCGCACGGGGAAAATTTGGGATTTTTAATAGAACGCACTATGAGAATGTTCTGGTGACTCGTGTGCATCCTGAGTATATTTTAGGTGAAAGAATTCCGGGGATTAATGAACTTTCAGACATTGATGAAGCATTCTGGGAAAAACGTTTTGAGCAAATAAATAATTTTGAAAAGCACATTGCTGAAAACGGTACCATTATATTTAAGTTCTTTTTACACCTTTCCAAAGAAGAGCAAAAGAATAGATTATTACGCCGTTTAGATAAGCCCAACAAGAATTGGAAATTTTCTCCGGGGGATTTAAAGGAACGTAAACTTTGGGATACCTATCAAGAGTACTACGAAGATGCGATTAATAAAACTTCAAAGTTTCACGCTCCTTGGTACGTGGTGCCCGCAGATGATAAGCCTACAGCAAGACTTATACTAGCAAAAATAGTTTTAGAAAAACTCAAGGCTTATACAGATATTAAAGAGCCTGAGTTAGATGCTAAAACTGCTGGAAATATTGATGAGTATAGAAAACAACTAGAATCTGAATAGTTTCGATTCTAAAACGAGAATAAAAAAAATCGCTTCTTTGGAAGCGATTTTTTTGTTTAAGGCAGTATTTAACAAATGAGTAGCTTATTTTTAAAATTCAACTATAAACAAGATATTTTGAAAAGACTGGTACTTTTAGTGTTATTAACTACAAGCAGTATTGCTTCTGCTCAAGTTAAAAATGATTCAACACAAATACGTGACTTTTACGATTTAGCATTACTCGAAGGGCAAAGTTATCAATGGTTAGATGATTTGTCTAATGATGTAGGACCGCGACTTAGCGGTAGTAAAGGCGCAGAAAATGCTGTTAACTGGGCGAAGTCTGAATTAGAAAAAATAGGGCTCGATAAAGTATGGCTACAGCCAGTGATGGTTCCTAAGTGGGAACGTGGTGCTGCTGAAAGGGCTTATATAGAAGGTCCTGACGGAAGAATAGAAGTTCCTGTTTGTGCTTTGGGAGGTTCTGTAGCCACTGTACAAGATGGTCTTACTGCTGAGATTATAGAAGTTCAAGGTCTGGCTGATTTAGAAAAATTGGGTACAGATAAAATAAAAGGAAAAATTGTTTTCTACAATCGTCCTATGCAAGCAAATTTAATTCAGACGTTTTCAGCTTACGGGGGTTGTGTAGATCAACGTTATTCTGGAGCGAGCGAAGCTGCAAAATATGGTGCTGCAGGTGTTATCGTGCGCTCTATGAATTTGAGAATGGATGACTACCCACACACCGGTGCAATGTCATATGGTGATTTGCCTAATGAAAAGCGTGTGCCTGCTGCTGCGATTAGTACAAATGGAGCAGCATTATTGAGTAAAATGCTCAAGCAAAATGATAAAACACAATTCTATTTAAAAATGAATTGTAAAAATTACGAAGATGTTCCTTCATTTAATGTTATTGGAGAACTTACAGGTAGTGAGCGACCTAAAGATTTTATGGTAGTAGGAGGGCATCTTGATTCTTGGGATTTAGGAGACGGAAGTCACGATGATGGAGCAGGTGTGGTACAAAGTATGGAAGTGCTACGATTAATGAAGGCCGCAAACTATACTCCAAAGCATAGTATAAGAGTAGTTCTATTTATGAACGAAGAAAATGGTCTTCGTGGTGGAAATGAATATGCCGCAGTAGCAAAGAAAAAAGGTGAAAATCACGTATTTGCTTTAGAAAGTGATTCTGGTGGTTTTACGCCAAGAGGTTTTTCTTTTGATGCCGATCCTGCAAATTTTGCGCAAGTTGAAAGTTGGTCTTCACTTTTCAAACCTTACTTAATTCATTATTTCGAACTGGGTGGTAGTGGCGCAGATATTGGTCCTTTAAAAAATGAAGCAATTGTTTTAGCCGGTCTCAGACCAGATTCTCAACGCTATTTTGATTATCACCACGCTAGTAATGACACATTTGATGCAGTTAATAAACGCGAACTTGAACTGGGTGCAGCGACTATGACAAGTCTGATGTACTTGTTTGATACCTACGGCGTAATTCCTGTAAATGAAAGATAGTATACTGCTTAATTGACAAATGACTGCTAATTTTATTTATGAAAAACCTCAAATTTCCTATAGACCTTGTTTTTAAAATAGGAACTTTTTCTAATGATTTTACAGCAACAGATGCTAACGGAATCCTATTGGCATATGCTCGCCAGAAAATGTTTAAGCTTAAAGAAGATATTCAGATTTTTGCTGACACTTCTAAAAATCAATTGAACTATCAGATAAAAGCAGATCGTTGGTTAGATTTTTCAGCGGCTTATGCCTTTTATGATGCAAACGGAAATGCTTTCGGTAAGATTGTAAGAAAGGGGTGGCGGTCGATATGGAAAGCAAAGTATCAAATTGTAGATGCTAGCAATAATCCCGAATATACAATCGAAGAAGAAAATGGATGGGTCAAAGTAGCCGATTCTTTATTGGGTGAAATACCTGTGGCAGGTGCTTTTACCGGCTATTTATTTAATCCTTCTTATAGCGTGACAAATTTGAAAGGCGAGAAAATAGCTAGACTTAAAAAGCAAGCTTCGTTCTTAGGGCGTAAGTTTCAAATTACAAAGCTGGGTGAATTGGACGAGGTTGATAGTGAGCGAATTATGCTAGGACTTATGATGCTCATATTGCTTGAGCGCAGAAGGGGATAATAGCTGATGGTTATTAGCAGTTGAGAACAGAATAATAGCTGTTAGAGAAAGCTTTAAAGAGTCTGCAGATATATGATTTGTAGCTACGGACTTGAAACGCATAGCCAAATCTAATGGGGGATTACTCCAATTAAATTGATTCAATTTATAGCAACATATTCTTGTTAAACTTCTTATAACTTGAGACCTCGTTTTTACGAGGTCTCTTAATTTTGAGAATATCCAAAACAAACTATCCAATGGCAATCTTAGGCGCACTTATAAAAGGAATAATTGATATTTCAGATAAAATTATAGCAGAGTCAAATCCTATTGATGAGCAGCGAGAAGTCTTAATAGAACTGCTGAGGAAAGCCAAAGACACACAGTTTGGGGAGCATTACAATTTTGAATCGCTTTTGGATTCTGAAAACCCATTGACTGCATTTGCTGAGCAGATACCTTTTTTTGATTATAACAGCCTTAACAAGCAATGGTGGTCAAAATTGCACGAAGGTGAAAGCAATGTTACCTGGCCGGGGACTCCAGATTATTTTGCCTTGAGTAGTGGTACTACTGGCAAGAGCAGCAAGCGTATTCCGGTTACAAATGAAATGATCGATGCAATACGTAATGCAGGTATTAAACAAGTAGGAGCGCTGGCCCATTTTGACTTGGAAGCAGATTTCTTTGAAAAAGAAATTATGATGTTAGGTAGTTCGACAGATTTAGCAGAAAAGGATGGACATCAGGAAGGTGAGATAAGTGGAATTAGCGCTAGTAATATTCCGTTTTGGTTTAGAGGGTATTACAAGCCCGGAGAAGAAATTGCTAAAATTGAAGATTGGGATGAGCGCGTACAGCACATTGCAGAAAAAGCCGAAGATTGGGATATAGGAGCTTTAAGCGGCATTCCCAGTTGGATTGAGTTGATGTTAGAAAAAGTGATTGAACATCATAATTTAAATAACATACACGAGATTTGGCCTAATCTTCAGGTTTATACTTCTGGCGGAGTTGCATTTCAACCTTATGAGAAAAGCTTTAATGCATTACTAGGGAAGCCTATAACCGTAATCGATACGTACTTAGCTTCAGAGGGTTTTATTGCATTTCAGGCACGACCAGAAACCGATGCGATGAAGTTGGTTACAAATAATGGGATCTATTTTGAATTTGTACCTATGAATCCAGACTATATTAATGAAGACGGATCTATTGTACAAGATGCACCTGTTTATACACTTGCTGAGGTTGAAGAAGAAAAAGATTACATTTTAATTATTTCTACAGTTTCTGGGACTTGGAGGTATCTTATAGGTGACACCATAAAATTTACAGACAAAGCAAGAGCGGAAATTAAAATAACCGGCCGCACCAAATTTTTTCTAAATACTGTAGGATCTCAGTTATCTGTTAATAAAATGGAAGCTGCTGTACAGGAGCTTGAAGAAGAATTTGATATTAAAATTCCAGAATTCACTATTGCCGCAAAGCGCAATCCTGTTGACGACGAATTTTATCATTATTGGTATTTGGGAACTGAAACTACAGTCCCAAATGAAGAACTAGCTAGTAAGCTGGATGCTAGTTTGCAAGCTGCTAACAAAAATTATGGTGTTGCCCGCAGTAAAGCTTTAAAGGGAGTTTTTGTAAATACCGTAAAGCCCGAGATATTTTATGAGTGGAGTGGTGCCAATAAGAAAAAAGGAGGTCAGGTTAAAATGGAAAAAGTAATGAATGAAGAGAAATTTGCCGAGTGGGAAGCTTTTGTAAAAGAGCATACGCAAGGCTAATATTTTATTCTTTAACTACGTATTGCGAATAGGATTTACTAATCTTTGTTTATAAGATTCATAATTTCTTCCGGAGAAAGATAGAGGCGTTTAATACGTGCTTTATATCCTTCTGAAATATGTGCGTGGTTTAAAATAAAGTCTTTAGTTTTCAGGATATATTGACCCATTCCGTGAGCAACTGCAAATGTATCTGCAGCACGTTCTGCTTCCTTTATAAATTTTGAAAAGTATAGATATTTAATACCGAAGATAACCAGACCTAAACTACTACGCTCTCTATAATCCATTATATGCCCCAGTTCATGTCCTATCCAACCTATAAGAACATCTGAAGGGATGTCGGTAATTTTAAAAGATTCTTGTTCTATCTGAACTTTTCGGCTAATAAAAATAAAATACGATCTGTTTTTACGTGATTTTAGTAAAGACTTAAATGCCGGTTGAGCCTGCATCGTAGACTTTTTAATATTGTCTTTGAATTTAAAAGTGATGGGTGTTCCTGCTAATTGTGGATAATACTCGAGAGCAATCTTAATTTCGCGCTCAATACTTTCAGGAATTATTTTATTGTCAAAGTCTGTTTTCTTTAGCATAATCTTCAAATTTAAGAATACAACTAGCGATGCGTTGTTAAGGCTTCGGTAAATTAATAATTCACTACAAATTGATTAAGCGGGTTTACTTGAGTGATACCTATCTTATACTTTAAGCTTACTTTTGCACATCTCAAAAACACCTTGTTTTGTTAGCTGATTATACAAAAGAATTTCGTCAAAATTTAAAAATCGCCTATCCTGTTATGCTGGGTCAATTGGGCCATATTTTAGTTGCACTTGCAGATAATATTATGGTGGGTCGTCTTGGTGCTGCGCAGCTAGCCGCTGTATCACTAGGTAATAGTCTTATATTTATCGCCTTGTCATTGGGAATTGGTTTTTCATTTGCTATTACACCATTAGTTGCAGAATCTGATGGAACAGGAGATACGGCTATGGGGCGTAATTATTTTCATCACGGTATTGTTATGTGTACGCTTAATGGGATACTTCTTTTTATACTCTTGCTTTTAGCAAAGCCTATTCTCTATTATCTTGATCAACCTGTAGAAGTTGTAGAACTGGCTATTCCTTATATGGAAATTGTAGCATTTTCTCTTATTCCATTGATGGTGTTTCAGGCATTTAAGCAATTTGCAGATGGTTTATCTAATACAAGTTATGCGATGTATGCTACCTTAGTTGCAAACGTGGTTAACGTGTTTTTTAACTTTATACTCATTTATGGATTCTGGATTTTCCCAAGATTAGAACTTGTAGGAGCTGCATATGGTACTCTAATTTCTAGATTTTTTATGCTTTGGATGCTTTATTATATTCTTAGCAAGAAGAAAAAATTTAAGCCTTATTTTATCTGGACAAGGCGTAAAGCCTTCCAACTCCCCATTTTTAAAAAATTATTTGATTTAGGGTTTCCTACTGCAATGCAGATGCTTTTTGAAGTGTCGCTTTTTACCTCGTGTATTTTTCTTTCGGGAATTTTAGGTACAAATGCACAGGCTGCAAATCAGATTGCATTAAATCTTGCGGCAATGACATTTATGATAGCAGTAGGTCTGGGAGTTACCGCAACTATACGTGTAGGTAACCAAAAAGGGAAAGGAGATTACAAGAATATGAGACGTATAGCGATCTCTTTATTTCTTCAGGTTTTTTTAATTGAAGCTGTCTTTGCAATAGGATTTATTCTGCTAAACGATATACTTCCTATTTTCTATATAGATAATATAGAGGTGATTGTTCTTGCATCACAGCTTCTAGTTGTTGCTGCATTATTTCAATTAAGCGACGGGTTGCAAGTTGTGATTTTAGGAGCGTTACGCGGACTTCAGGATGTGAATATACCTACGGGAATTTGTTTTATTGCCTACTGGTTAATTGGGTTTCCGGTAGCCTGGTATTTTGGAAAAGAAGATATGATGGGAAGCCAGGGGATTTGGTATGGTTTACTCGCCGGGTTGAGTGCTTCGGCAATATTACTGTATGCGCGATTTATCTATTTAAGCCGAAAACTTATTCAGAAAACATCATAAAATAGAATATTATGAATGATCTAATCACCGATCAAAATTACAGAAGGATCAATTTTAAAGAGGAACCCATAAAGGCAGATTTTGAATTGTGCACGTTTGAAAATTGCTCATTTTCAGAAGCTACTATATCACACCTAAGTTTTACAGAATGTACTTTTGAAAATTGTGACCTTAGTGGCGTGAAAGTGATAGCGACTGCTATTCAGGAGTGCGAATTTATAAGCTGTAAAATGCTGGGGATTAATTTTGAAAATTGTAATAATTTTTTATTTCAACTAAATTGCAAGGATTGTACCTTAGATTTCAGCACATGTTATAAAGTAGATTTAAGATTGTCTCAATTTACAAACTGTCAATTAAATCAAGTAGATTTTACAGAAGCAAATTTAACAGGCATTGCCTTAGATAAATGTGAGCTTGGAGGTGCTATTTTTCAACAAACAAATCTTTCTAATGTAGATTTTTCTTCAGCTACTAACTATAACATACATCCAGAGCAGAATGAGATAAAAGGTGCAATTTTTAGCAACGACGGTGTTAAAGGATTATTACAAAGCTATAATATCAAAATAATCGACAATTAAAAAGTCCGTTTAAAACGATCTGTTTCAAACGGACTTTTTATAATACTATCGTCAATTAACTACTGAATAGGCTTAAAAGAAAATTTTTGTCCGCCTACTGCAGCTTCAGCCATCAAGCCAGCTTTAGGCATGGCAAATACGGCAACACCATCCTTATATTGAGCATTTTCAGCTTTACCAGACTTTACAACTACCGCTGATGCCTGTGCAGAAAATTCAAACTCACCTTGCTTAAAGTCTGCAAGTGCAGCTTCGTCTTCAAAGAAAATTACTTCAGAAATCGCTTGACCACCTGCTTGTAACCCTATATCGAGTTTCTTTAGATCTGCCATTCCTACAACTGAGCCATTTTCATAAACAACTCCATTTCCAGAAGCACCACCCACTATAAGACCTCCTTTTCCTACATTTGGGAAAATTACATAACCTGCAGATTCAGAAAAGAAATCTTCTAAACCTTGATCTTCAGCAATCATTGACTTCATAGCAACTTCTGCATCAGCTATAATCTTTTGATCTTTTTCGTTTTGTGCTTGTAAACTTGTGCCTACAAATAATATTAATAGTGCACTTAAAATTCCTAACTTTTTCATGATTTCTAGTTTTTTTATTAGTTAACACAAAGCTAGGAGCATTATCTGTTAACTAGAGTTAATGCTATGTTATAGACTATCTAAATCTCTGAATGATGTATAATTTGAGTTTAGCAGCAACTTTAAAACGTACTTATGTTACCTTTGAAAATTGTGAAAATATAGTATGAATCCAGAAAACTTAATAGAATTAGCACACTATAAAATGCCCTTTGGTAAATATCAAGATCGCTATTTAGTTGATTTACCAGAATACTATTATACGTGGTTTAAGCAAAAAGGATTTCCTGAGGGGAAATTAGGGATGATGATGGAGCAGATGTATGAGATAAAAGTAAACGGATTAGAAGAACTTATTTATAAAATAAAGAGCCAATATCCTGCCCCTAAGCTAAAAACAAAACCAAAAAAATAATAGACAATTCGGTTAAAAGGGTTCGCCATTAAATCCCTACCTTTGCATCCCGTAGACGTGCTCAGATTGTTAAAGTGAGCATAAATAATCAAGATACAGATGGCAGATACTAAGTACATCTTCGTCACGGGCGGGGTTTCTTCTTCATTAGGTAAAGGTATAATCGCAGCTTCATTAGCAAAGCTGTTACAGGCACGTGGTTATCGTGTTACAATTCAAAAATTAGATCCATATATAAATGTTGATCCGGGTACATTAAATCCATATGAACATGGGGAATGTTATGTTACAGATGATGGTGCAGAGACCGACTTAGACCTTGGTCATTACGAGCGTTTTTTAAATGTAAATACCTCTCAGGCAAATAACGTAACTACCGGACGTATTTATCAAAGCGTAATTGAGAAGGAAAGACGTGGGGAATTTTTAGGAAAAACTGTTCAAGTTGTACCTCATATCACCAATGAAATTAAAGAACGTATTAAAACTCTAGGTAATACGGGTGATTATGATATTGTTCTTACCGAAATAGGTGGTACTGTAGGTGATATAGAATCACTTCCTTATATCGAGGCGGTACGTCAACTTAAATGGGAACTTGGAGATGAGAATGCCTTAGTTATACACCTTACTTTGGTACCTTATCTTTCTGCCGCCGGAGAGTTGAAAACCAAACCTACCCAGCATTCTGTAAAAACCCTAATGGAAAGTGGTATAAAAGCAGATATTTTGGTTTGCAGAACAGAGCATGAATTAAGCGATGATCTACGTGAGAAGTTGGCTTTATTTTGCAATGTGCGTAAAGAAGCAGTAATTCAGTCTATAGATGCATCAACAATTTATGATGTGCCTAATATGATGCTAGAAGAAGGACTAGATACAATTACTCTTTCAAAATTAAATTTATCTGCAGAAAACGAACCTGTATTAACGCGCTGGAATGAGTTTTTACGTAGACATAAAAATCCTAAGGCTGAGGTTAGAATAGGATTGATTGGAAAATATGTTGAGCTTCAGGATTCTTATAAATCAATTTTAGAAGCTTTTATACATGCAGGCGCTGAAAATGAAGTGCGTGTAATTGTTGAGCCTATACATTCAGAATTTATTTCTCAGCAGATAATAGACGATAAAATATCAAAATTAGACGGTCTTTTAGTCGCACCTGGTTTTGGAGAGCGTGGTATAGAAGGTAAGATTAAAGCTGTACAATATGCGCGTGAGCATAAAATTCCTTTTTTAGGTATCTGCTTAGGTATGCAAATGGCTGTTATCGAGTTTTCTCGCAACGTAGCTGGTCTTTCTGATGCAAATTCTACAGAAATGCAACCTGGCACTACCACGCCGGTTATTAGTCTTATGGAAGATCAAAAAGATCTTAAGCATATGGGAGGCACAATGCGTTTAGGTTCGTGGGATTGTAGTTTAGCTGAAGATAGCATTGTATCTGATGTGTATCAAAAAGCTACTATTACCGAGCGTCACCGTCATCGTTATGAATTTAATGATGCTTACCGAGCTCAGCTAGAGAATGCCGGACTTAAAGTTACCGGTACTAATCCTAAAACCGGACTTGTAGAAATCATTGAAATAGCAGACCATCCTTGGTTTGTAGGTGTACAATACCACCCCGAATATAAAAGTACAGTCGCTAATCCGCATCCACTATTTGTAGCTTACGTACAGGCTGCTGTAAAATATAGCCAGTCAAAAAGTACAGACAATGTGGCACATAACTAATCTCTGGGATTGTTATTGCTTCTAAGCCGTTTGTAGATTTTCGCTGTAGCGATAGGTATGCACGCAAGTTTATTAAAAATTAGAATAGGCACTTTGCCGCACAATTATGGAAGAAAAGAAATTTGACAAACAGTCAATGATAGGGTTCCTTTTAATAGGAGCAATTTTATTATTTATGCTTTGGCAAAACCAGCCATCGCCAGAAGAGCTGGCTGCAGAAAAAGCTAAGCAAGAGCAAATAGATGCAGAAAAGCGAGTAGTAACTCCTACAGCTACAAAAAATACCGAACTTGCTGATGCAACTCTACCGCAAGATTCCGTGGCAATGGAACAATACAAAGCAACATTAGGTAGTTTTGCCTATTCTGCTTCATTACCATCTGCTACAGATAATATTACCGAACTTGAGAATGATGTTTTAGCTCTTAAAATTAGCAATAAAGGAGGTTTTATTGTTGAAGCTCGTTTAAAGCAATTTAAAAGTTATGACTCTTTACCAGTTTATCTAATAAAGGACGGAAACAGTCGGTTTAATCTAAACTTCGCTACTACAGATAACAGAACTTTAAATAGTGAAAACATGTATTTTGAACCTTCGCTAAGTAAGGAAGGAGAAAATCAGGTTCTTTCTATGAAACTGAAAGTTGCTGCAAATGAATATCTAGAATACCGCTACACGTTGAAACCAGATGATTATATGATGGGTTTCGGTATAAAAACGGTAGGTCTTCAAAGTGTGATAAATACTTCGCAGCCAATAAATTTAGACTGGGAGCTTAAAGGATACCGTCATGCTAAAAGTATTAGTTACGAGAATCGTTACACACGTTTAACGTACGAATATGAAGAAGGTGATCACGATAAATTAGATCAATCAGGTGAAGATGACGCTATTGAGACAGATGTAGACTGGTTAAACTTTAGACAACATTTCTTTAGTTCTATCTTATTAACAGACCAGCCTTTTGAGCAAGTAACTTTTAAATCTCAAAATCTAGTTGAAGATGAGGAAGTAGATACAATTTTTACTAAGAAATACGCTGCAGAAATGTTACTTACTCCGGTTAATGGAGAGCTTAATTATGCAATGGATTTCTATTATGGTCCTACAGATTATCAAGTTCTTAATAACTATGATCGTGATATCGATGAGGCTATGCCTTTAGGATGGGGAATTTTTGGATTTATCAATAAGTATTTAATTATACCATTCTTTAACTTCCTGATCGCTTATTTTCCTGCAGGAATTGCAATTATATTATTAACGATTGCTATCAAATTATTACTTTCTCCAGTTCAGTACAAGCAGTATTTATCTCAGGCAAAAATGAAGGTTCTAAGACCTGAAATTAATGAGATTAATGAAAAGTATGCTGATAATGCGATGAAAAAGCAGCAAGAAACTATGAAAATTTATAGTAAAGCTGGTGCGAGTCCGTTGAGCGGATGTATCCCAGGATTACTACAAATACCGGTTTTCTATGCTTTATTTACATTTTTCCCATCTGCATTTGCATTAAGACACGAAAGCTTTTTATGGGCAGACGATTTATCAAGCTATGATAAAATAGCAGACTTACCGTTTTCAATTCCGTTTTATGGTGATCACGTAAGTTTGTTCCCAATTTTAGCTTCTATTGCAATCTTTATATATATGACGATGACTACGGGTCAAAGTATGCAACAGGCACAACAACCGGGAATGCCTAATATGAAATTTTTAATGTACTTGTCGCCATTAATGATGTTGTTTTTCTTCAACAACTACGCTAGTGGATTGAGTTTATACTACTTTATTTCAAACTTAATTACCATTGGAATTATGCTGGTAATCAAAAATTTCATCTTAGATGAAAACAAGATTCACGCAAAAATCGCTACAGCAAAGGCAAAGCCGAAAAAACAAAATCGTTTCACTAAGAAGTTTTCTGAAATGATGGAGCAAGCGGAAGCGCAACAAAAGAAGAAATAATAAAGCAGCAATGCTAAATGTAAAGCCCTTCAAGTTAACTTGAAGGGCTTTTTTATTAAGGTGTAATTGGCATATATTGATATAACTAAAGGGATGCTTCTATAATAGTTATGTTTGTTGAAATTAGGATTCTATACGATGACACGGATGTAGTTGCATACTATGAGACTATGTTTCGTAATTTTGCAAAACATTTTGCGACTTAAAAAAATCAAATAGAAGTTTATGAAAACCGTAGTTGTAGGTCTTAGTGGAGGTGTAGATAGTAGTGTTTCTGCATATTTGCTAAAGGAAGCAGGTTATAATGTGATAGGTCTGTTTATGAAGAACTGGCACGATGATTCTGTGACCATATCAGATGATTGTCCTTGGCTTGATGACAGTAACGATGCTATGCTAGTAGCCGAAAAGCTGGGTATACCTTTTCAAACTGTCGATTTAAGTGTTGAATATAAAGATCGCATCGTTGACTACATGTTTAGGGAATACGAGATGGGAAGAACGCCTAATCCTGATGTATTGTGTAACCGAGAAATAAAGTTTGATGTCTTTATGAAAATTGCACTAGAGCTAGGAGCAGATTTTGTAGCAACGGGACATTATTGTCAGAAAGGAGAAATTGAAGTGGATGGAAAACCGATATTTCAATTAAAGGCAGGAGCAGATGATAATAAAGATCAATCTTATTTTTTATGTCAGTTATCTCAAGAGCAATTAGCAAAAACGTTATTTCCTATTGGAAGTCTGCAAAAGAGTGAAGTACGCAAAATAGCCAAGGAGCAAAACCTTGTTACAGCCGATAAAAAAGATTCTCAAGGTCTTTGTTTTATAGGAAAAGTTCGTCTTCCAGATTTTCTACAGCAGCAGTTAAAGCCGAAGGAGGGAGTTATTGTAGAAATTTCTGCAGCAAAGGCTCAGGAAAAATTAGATTTAATACAAGAAGAACAAATAGATAGTGTTGCAATATCTGCTGCTGCGGTTTCAGTACTTGCTGAAAAACCAAAGTATACCATCACTGATGGTAAAGTTGTAGGTAAACATCAAGGAGCTCATTATTTTACAAAAGGCCAGCGTAAAGGTCTTGCGGTAGGCGGTACTGCAGAACCTTTATTTGTCATCGATACTGATGTCGAAGAAAATATAATTTATACAGGGCAAGGCAAAGATCACCCGGGTTTATTACGTTCTGCACTATTTGTTCAGGAGAGTGAAATTCATTATATACGAGAGGATTTACATCTTGAAAATGGAGAAATTAGAGAGGTCGAAGCGCGTATTAGATACCGTCAGCCACTCCAAAAGGCGTGGCTTCACAAAGAGAATAGCGGTTTGTATGTTTCGTTTGATGAACCTCAGGCAGCAATAAGTGAAGGACAATTTGTAGCTTGGTATGATGGTGCTGAATGTCTAGGCTCTGGAGTTATATCATAAAACTATAGCATTGAATAAAATCACATCACTTTTCAAAATACAATATCCACTAATTCAAGCGGGAATGATCTGGGCCAGTGGGTGGAAACTAGCTAGTGCGGTAAGTAATGCTGGTGGATTGGGGATTTTAGGAGCAGGTTCTATGTATCCTGATGTTCTTAAAGAGCATATTATTAAATGTAAAAAAGCTACCACAAAACCCTTTGGTGTTAATGTTCCTTTATTATACCCGGATATTGATAAGCTAATTGAAATTATAATTGCTGAAGATGTTAAGATAGTATTTACCAGTGCGGGAAATCCAAAAACCTGGACTTCCTATCTTAAGGAAAAAGGAATTACTGTTGTACACGTAGTAAGTAGTGTGAAATTTGCACTTAAAGCCGAAGAAGCGGGTGTTGATGCCGTGGTAGCTGAAGGTTTTGAAGCAGGCGGACATAATGGACGTGAAGAGACTACAACATTTACTCTTATACCTATGGTTAAGCAGCATCTTCGTATTCCGCTTATTGCAGCAGGAGGTATCGCTACAGGCACGGGTATGCTTGCAGCAATGGTGCTGGGAGCAGACGGTGTACAAATAGGCAGTAGATTTGTAGCCTCTGATGAGGCTAGCAGTCACCTCAATTTTAAAAATAGTGTGCTGAAAGCTCAAGAAGGTGATACAGAGCTTACACTTAAAGAATTAGCGCCGGTACGTCTTCTTAAAAATAAATTTTATGATGAGGTTAAGGAGCTTTATAAAAAATCACCAACTAAAGAACAGCTAGTAGACTTATTAGGAAGAGCTCGTGCAAAAAGAGGAATGTTTGAAGGAGATCTGGATGAAGGCGAACTCGAGATAGGTCAAATAGCAGGACTCATTAATACGATTAAACCGGCAGCAGATATAGTGAGAGAAATAATGTCTGACTTTAACCAAGCAAAAATTAACGCAGCTAAACTTTAATAAGTACCCATAAAAAAACCGCTTTCCATTTGAAAGCGGTTTGTATTTATTTTAATCTCGTTAAGTTACGCAACAACCTTTTCCCATTCCATCGTTTCTAGGATATCTTGAATCATTGTTTTATATTCTTTACTATCGTCTCCTTTTATAGCTAGAGCAACATCAATATAAGTATCTTCAGTTTCCTCATCATTAGTAATTTTCACTAAGTAATGTTCTACTTGTAATCCTAAACTATTAGGAGCTGAGTATTTGAACATCTCATAATTACCTATTAATTCAGGAGTTGTACTTTTTATATATTTTTGAGAATCCTCATTATTTACAATACTTACAGTCATATTAAATCCGTCTGTAAGACCTCCATAAAAAGAATTGTTTTCTCCAGAATATTTCACCATTAATTGATTCCCAACTACATCGACAGATGCTTTTTCAGGATGAATCATAGTTAATTTCCATTCTTTATTTAACGTTCCACTTTTATAGAGTTCGTATCCTTCAGGAACTACTAGAGCGGGTGGTTCTGGTTTCTCAATTTTTACTTCAGTTTGTGTGTTTTCCGCCACATCAGTGTTTTTTACATCTGTGTTACAGGCAGCAATTGATAACCCTAAAACTGCACTTGTTGTATATAAAAATAATCGTTTCATTTCTTTAGATTTTAAATGTTATAGCTAAACTAGTCACATTTAAACTCGTGTATTGCCTATGATTTACTAAAAAAAATAGCAATATGTTAAGCAGTGTTAAGAGTAAATTCAAAATTTTTAGATAATTTAATAGTGTAGATATCTTAATATTAGCTAGTTATGATTAAAATTTATTGATGGTTTTCAAGATGTTAAACTTTAGCATATTTATCTAGAATCTTCCCCATTTTAAAAAAAAACGAGTTGAATTTGGGCGATTTAAACTCTTGGCGAAGGGAACAAAAAAAACGGATTGAAAATTAATTCAACCCGTTTCTTGATTTCAAATTGCTATAGGTTCTAGGGAAAACAATTCAACAACTTGAAGACTTATTTTGTAAGTTATGCAGAAATTCTTTCCAATAGAAGCTCTGCAACTTTTTCTGATGAAGCAGGATTTTGACCCGTGATTAAAAGACCATCTTCCTGAGTAAATACGCTCCAGTCATCACCCTTGGCATAAAGACCTCCGTTATTCTTCAACATATCTTCTACAAGAAAAGGAACCACATCTGTTAGTTGAACAGCTTCTTCTTCGGTGTTAGTAAATCCGGTTACGTTTTTACCTTTTACAAGAAAGCTGCCATCTTTTGCTTTTGTATGTTTAAATACAGCAGGCGCATGACAAACGGCGCTGACAGGTTTATTGTTAGCATAAAAAGATTCAATTAATGCGATCGAGTCTTTGTCTTCTGCTAAATCCCATAATGGACCGTGACCTCCCGGATAAAATATGGCATCAAAATCATCCTGACTTACTTTTGATAAGATGATGGTATTAGCCAATTTCTCTTGTAAAGCTGTATCGTCATTAAAACGTTTTGTTGCTTCAGTCTGTGCATCATCTGCAGCGCTTTTAGGATCTATAGGCGGTTGACCTCCTTTAGGAGAAGCAATAGTGATATCTATATTCTTATCATGAAGTAAGTAATATGGAGCTGCAAATTCTTCAACCCAGAAGCCAGTTTTTTCTCCGGTGTTGCCTAATTCAGAATGACTCGTAAGAACAAATAATACCTTTTTCATAATTGTTATATTTTAAAGTGTAGCTAAACACCATTTGTTAAATTTATTTTGGCAAAGCTATGAGCATAAATCTTTTTAAAAATTGATCTATGATAAGTAGCTGTGTTAAATAAAAGTTGATGGAATATATAGCCTCCACTTTAAAATTTATATCTCCCACAAAGACCACTACGTTCTAATTATTTTTTTTCAAGTAAAACAATCGTATAAGGTGTGTTAATTGAAATTTTTCCGTCTTTAACTGTTGTTTCCGTATTAGAATATGCATCTCTTAATAATACTCCGTCACCAAAAGTTTGGGGGATGCTTATCGTCTTTTCGCCTTCAGCTAAATCCAATCCTACAATTACATAATCTTCAACACTGTTCTTATTATAAGTTCTTGAGAATAAGTAAGGTTTAGCTTGAAGCATATTATGTCTTCCTGCTCCAATAGCTGGGTGATCTCTACGGAATCTCCCTAATTTTTGCCAGTGTTCTAATATATTTTTTGTAACAGTGTTATTTAAATCTTCCCATGGCATCATACTGCGTAATGTTGCATCACCTTCTGCATTTTCAACCGTAAGATTACGAGCAATCTCGTCTCCATAATAGACTTGAGATAAACCTGGAGTTAGTAACAATTTGGTTCCTGTTTCAAAAGCCTTACTACGATCTTTATCAAATGGCTGACCGTCATCGTGAGATGTCGCGTAGTTTAAAATACTTTTTTCTTTAAGTTGGTTGTTAAGTATAGAATCGTACGTGGCAAACATAGCTTCATAGTCTCCAGTCGCATCATACTTAAATTGAAAGTTTATTAAGTTGTCAAAACCGTGGGCAAAGTAATCTACCTTCTTAGAACCAAAATCATAAGTTCTACCACTTCCTATATTATAATTGTAAACCTCTCCAAGCATAAAAAAGGCATTGTCATCCAGAACTAATTCTGGGTTGTTTTGCTTCCACGTCTCAAATGCGGAATCTGCCTGGGTTCTTAAAACAGACCACGACTCTTCATCTACGTGCTTAACAGTGTCTACTCTAAAGGCGTCTATTCCCAGGTCACGTATGTAATCTGTAAGCCATTTAATAATGTAATTACGAGGAGTTTTTGTCAAACCGCTATTTGCAAAAAATGTATTTAGCTCTTCAATCTCAGTTTCATAACGCCCTTCTTTTTTCCATTTGTCAATTAAGAATTGAGGTAACTCTACAACCGCATCACTTTCCGTTTTAATATCTGGCAGATTTCTAACCAATGTACATATAGTTGTGGCGTCATAACTGTCGTATGTACATTGTGGCTCTTGTCTAGCCCATTCTTCTCCCCAGAAATTATCTATGCTGGTAACCGGCCCAGTGTGATTAAGTACCACGTCCATAACGATGCGTATTCCGTTTTTATGAGCTGTTGTAACTAATTTCCGAAGTTCTTCGTAAGTTCCAAAATTAGGGTCAAGTGATGTCCAATCGCGTGTCCAGTAACCGTGATAACCATAAGTAGCTCCCGTTCCTTCATTAACCAAACCGTGTACTTGCTCAACAACAGGAGTAAACCATATTGCATTTATGCCCAGCTCTGTAAAATAACCGTCTTCAATTTTTTGAGTAATGCCTGTAATATCACCACCTTCAAAGCCCCTAAGAATTGCAGTTTCTTCGGTACGCTCAAAATTGATATCATTACTTGTGTCACCATTATTAAAGCGATCTGTAAGTAAAAAATAGATATTGGCAGCCTCCCATATAAAAGGAGTCTGTGTATCGGCGCTGTATGTTGTAGCTACCGTTTTAGAATTGTCATTCTTAGATTTGCAACTTAATAAGCAACAGCTTAAAAAGATAAAGAGTACTATTTGTTTCATGTCTACTTGAATTTTAAAAAATGAAAAGTAAGTATTTTGAGGTAAACTATAAGATTTTAGAAATTGATTTTAAAGCTTAGTTCATTGAAGTGCTTCCCTAGTGAGATTTTAATATACGGGTAGATAAGACTACTTTTACCTATAAAGTATAAGTTTTATGACACGAGTAAAAGCGTGGATTTCTGCAGCCAGATTGCGTACACTTCCATTGTCTGTTTCAGGAATTATTGTAGGCAGTGCGTTAGCTTACAACGCCGGAGCATTTAGATGGAGTATATGTATACTCGCATTACTGGCAACGCTGGGATTTCAAATTCTTTCTAATTTTGCAAATGATTACGGTGACGGTATTAAAGGTACAGACAATGAGGAGCGCATAGGACCTGCACGTGCAATGCAAAGCGGACTTTTAACTGCTAATCAACTAAAAACAGGTATTGTTTTTACAGCAATTTTGACCAGCCTCTTGAGTCTTGCATTAATTTATACTGCCTTTGGCTCTGATAAATTCATACAATCATTATTGTTTTTTATTTTAGGCCTGTCTGCAATACTTGCAGCGGTAAAATACACCGTAGGTCGCGGTGCTTATGGATACCGAGGTTTAGGAGATTTTTTTGTTTTCATATTTTTCGGACTTGTCGCAGTTGTAGGTACTTATTATATGTACACACTTAATTTGCGAAAGGTTGTTTTTCTTCCAGCATTAACCATAGGCTTCTTAAGTATGGCAGTGCTCAACCTCAACAATATGCGTGACCGATTATCTGATTCCAGATCTAAGAAAAATACACTTGCTGTTATTTTAGGAGAGAAAAAGGCAAAAATTTACCATTACAGCTTAATTGGTGGAGCTTTTATTGCAAGCCTGATTTTTTTTCAGCTTACAAACACTTTTAAATATTCTGCAGCCGCACTGGTTGTTTTTATTCCCTTAGCAAAGCATATTAAAGTTGTGAGAGCAAATCACAGTCCGGCGCTTCTGGATCCTCAATTAAAAAAGGTGGCACTAGCAACATTTTTCTTTTCACTATTGTTTGCTTTGGGATTTCTTTTTTAACGAAACCTTATCAGCTTAGCGGTAGAAGTAAAATAGTGGTTTTCGTAAATTTCGAATATTGAAAAATAGCAAACGAAACTATTATGAAAATTACTTATTACGGCCAGAATTGCTTTGGTTTTAAAACTGAAAATAATTTTATACTTACAGATCCATTTATTACAGGAAATGATTTGGCTAAAGATAAAATTGATATAAAAGAGCTTAATCCAGACTATATATTTTTAACTCACGCGCATCAAGATCATACTTTAGATGCTGAAGCGATTGCTAAGCAAGCCGGCGCAACCATAGTAAGTAATTATGAGATAGCAAATCACTATTCTGAAAAAGATATTGAAACGCATCCTATGAATCATGGTGGGAGCTGGGAGTTTCCATTCGGGAAGGTAAAATATGTTAATGCAATTCATACCAGTTCTTTCCCAGATGGAAGTTATGGAGGTCAACCCGGAGGTTTTGTTTTTAGTATAGGCGACAAAACTATTTATATGGCAGGTGATACCGCACTTACGATGGATATGAAACTCATACCCTTAGAGTTTAATCTGGATCTAGCAATACTACCTATAGGTGACAATTTTACGATGGGAATTGCAGATGCTGTACGCGCTAGTGATTTTATAGAATGTAATAATGTTATAGGATGTCACTATGATACATTTGGCTACATAGAGATCGATCACGATGGTGCCAGAAAAGCATTTGAGGCGGTAGAAAAGAAACTTACTCTTTTAGAAATAGGAGAATCGTTCGAACTATAAATACGAGTAGTTGAAAGCAACTTATAAAAAGTACGTACTCGACTTTAAAAAACCCAGTGGGACCTCACGCGGTATTCTCAATCAAAAGGAAACCTGGTTTATAAAGATTGAGGAAGCCCAAAATATTGGTATTGGTGAATGCGGAATTCTGAGAGGTCTTAGCGTAGATGACCGACCCGATTATGAAGAAAATTTAAAATGGGCGTGTGATAATATTCACTTGGGCGAGCAAACACTATACGATCGACTAGTTGATTTCCCGAGTATACAATTTGGAATTGAAATGGCTTTTAGATCATTTCAGGCAGAGAATCCATTTATACTGGATCCTTCAGACTTTACAAATGGAACATCAGGAATTTCAATTAACGGACTTATCTGGATGGGTGAGCCGGAATTTATGCAAGCTCAAATTGCCGATAAACTGGACTCTGGTTTTGACTGTATCAAAATGAAAATAGGAGCAATTGATTTTGATGCTGAAATTAAAATTTTAGAAGGAATCCGTGAGAAATTTTCCGCAGAGCAAGTTACTTTGAGAGTTGATGCTAATGGAGCATTCAAACCTGAAGAAGCGTTTCATAAGTTAAAACGACTAGCCGCATTAGATTTACATTCTATAGAGCAACCTATAAAACAACGTCAGGAAAATGCTATGGCGCAACTATGTGCTGACACTCCGTTACCTATAGCTTTAGATGAAGAACTAATAGGGGTTTATGGTTATGAGCGACAAAAGCAACTTTTACAACAAATTAAACCGCAATACATAATTTTAAAACCCAGTCTAATAGGTGGTTATAGAGGTTGTGATGCTTGGATACAGCTTGCAGAAGAACAAGGTATAGGTTGGTGGATTACTTCGGCATTGGAAAGTAATATAGGCTTAAATGCCATCGCGCAGTATACGTATTCTAAAAATACGATAATTCCGCAAGGCCTTGGTACTGGCGGGTTATACTCAAATAACGTATCTTCCCCATTAGAAATAAAGCAAGGAATGTTGTGGTACAATCTGCTTCAAAACTGGAGCTTTCAATTTTAGTTTATGTTTATAGAATTAGCTTATAAGTCGTTACACAATTTTTGGAGATATCTTTTAGGTTCTTTGCTTGTTATTCTAGCCTCAACAATAGGTCAAATACCCTTAACAGTGGCAGTCCTTTTCAAGATGGGATTGTCAAAGATGGACAATCCTGAAGAGATGCAAAGCTCTATGGAAAACTTAGATCAAAATGCAATTATGGGGGTTTTAGATAAAAATCTCACGTTGTTTTTAATCTTGATCTCCTTCGTCTTTGCTCTGGGAGGCTTACTATTTGTTTTAAAATTTATACATCAACAGCGTTTTAAGGATATAATTACAACTCGAAAACAATTTGATTGGAGCAGGGTTTGGTTTTCCTTTGGTATGATCGCAATTTATACAGTTATAACCGTGCTCTTATCTTACTTTTTTGCTCCAGAAGATATGCAGGTTTCTTTTAATCTCGTTCCTTTTTTAATTTTGGCAGTAATTGCTGTGCTATTTATACCTATTCAAACAAGTGTTGAAGAGTTTGTTTTTAGAGGTTACTTAATGCAAGGTTTTGGAGTATTGGCTAAGAATCGCTGGTTTCCACTTTTACTTACTTCGTTTATTTTTGGGGGGTTACATTATTTCAATCCGGAGATTAGCGCTATGGGAGATATTGTAATGGTATTTTATTTTGGCACCGGTCTTATTCTAGGAATAATGACATTAATGGATGAAGGGATGGAGCTCGCGCTAGGATATCACGCCGCAAATAATCTTATTACAGCATTACTGGTTACTGCAGACTGGACAGCCTTTCAGACAGATTCTATCTTTAGAGACATATCAGATCCTAGAGCAGACATACTAGATGTATTGCCCGTATTTATTATTTATCCTATATTTTTAGGAATTCTAGCTTATAAATACAAGTGGACAGGATGGAAAGAAAAACTTTTTGGAGCTATTAATGAGCCGGAAAGTCCTAAATTAGAAGACCATTTTGTGGCAGATTAAAAACTTAGGCGATGTCTAAATATGAAGTGCATCCAGATTTTAAATTAAACGGCAAGTCGCTGCGAGCAGCAGACTTAAAAATCTTAGCGACAGAACTTATTGAAAGTGGCGAACTCTATGAACAAGAGCTCGCCTCTTTTATTTTAGACTGGCTCAACGATAAGGATTTTGTATATGTAAATACATCTGGTTCTACAGGAGCACCTAAAAGTATTAAACTGCTTAAAAAGCACATGATAAATAGTGCTAAAGCAACAGGAAAACAGTTTAAACTAGATGCGGGAACTACCGCGCTACATTGTTTACCCACGCGATTTATTGCGGGTAAGATGATGTTTGTACGTGCTGTAATTTTGGGATGGAAACTCGATGTTGTTCCGCCTTCTTCAAATCCATTAGATCAGGTTTACAAGCGGTACGATTTTTCTGCAATGACTCCTTTTCAGCTAGATAATAGTATTGCAAGGTTGCATCTTCTAGGTAAATTGATTATAGGCGGTGGTGCTTTTTCTGAAAATCTAAAAGAACTCGTTAAAGATAGTACTGCAAAAATATATGAAACGTATGGTATGACAGAGACCATTACTCATATTGCAATACGCCGAGTGAATGGAAAGAAAGCTAAAGATCAGGAACCTCCATTTAAAACCTTAAATAAGGTTACCGTAAGTCAAGATGATAGAGGATGTCTTATTGTAAAAGCTCCCAAAGTCACGACAGATCCAATAATTACTAATGACCTGGTGAATCTTCTTTCGTATAAAAAATTTCACTGGTTGGGACGTATAGATAATGTGGTAAACAGTGGAGGTATAAAGCTATTTCCGGAGAGTATAGAAAAAAAGTTGGCACATCAAATAGATGTGAATTTTCTCGTTGCCGGTATTGCAGATGACCAGTTAGGAGAGCGTCTTATATTGATTATGGAGTGCGATAGTTTTGATGCTTCTAAACTCAACTTCGAGGTTTTAGAAAAATATGAAGTTCCTAAAGAATTATTTTGTGTTCCTAAATTTGCACGTACTCCTAATGGAAAAATTAAGCGGAGCGATATTATAACCGGCTTAAAATCAGATCAAAAAATCTAAATTGGTATCGTTTAAGATCTTTGGCAGGAAAGTTGATATTTTCAATATCGAACTTTAAAGCAAACATCAGATGCAAAAATTTACTTTATTCCTATTACTACTCTTATTAATTGGAGCAAGTTCCACTTTCTGGGCGCAAGACAAATTATCTATTTCTGGTATCGTAACCGGCGAAGGCAAACCACTTTCTGGAGTACAGGTAACAAGCAAATTAACTAAACAAAAAACCAGCACAGATGCAAAGGGTAACTTTACCATTGCAACGCATTTAGGTGATACATTAGCTTTTAGTTATCTAGGATTTCAAACAGAATTTATAGCAATTAAAGAAGGAACTTTTTTAAAAGTTGATTTACGCTCCTCCCAGTCTTTAAATGAGATTGTAGTAGTCAATGAAGTTTCTGATATAGCTATTAGAGGATATGCCTCCAATTCTTATTCTAAAACAAATCTAATTGCAGATTATTCATCGTCCGTTAGAAATACAGAGAGTTATGCACGTATAGATGAAAATCAGTTTGAACACGTAGGCACAAATCCCTTATCTACCTTTTCTGTAGATGTCGATCGTGCCGCATATAGCAACATTCGTAGGATGATTAATGCAGGACAAAAAATTCCTGTAGATGCTGTACGTATAGAAGAAATGATTAACTATTTTAATTATTCTTATAAACAACCCGATAGTAACGAGCCTTTTTCTATACAAACAGAACAGGCACAAACTCCTTGGAACGCAGATACGCAATTAGTGAAGATAGGAATCCAAGGAAAAGAAATTCCGGTAGGAAATTTACCTCCTTCTAATCTTGTTTTCTTACTAGATGTATCCGGTTCTATGAATAGCCCTGATAAACTACCCTTACTTAAATCTGCATTTAAAATACTTGTGAATCAGTTGCGCGAGCAAGATAAAGTGTCGATTGTAGTCTATGCCGGATCAGCGGGAACGGTATTAAAACCTACTAATGGATCAAACAAAACTGAAATTTTAAATGCTTTAGATAACCTTAAAGCAGGTGGAAGTACCGCGGGAGAAGAGGGCTTAAAGTTAGCGTATATTTTAGCTGAAAATCATTTTGTCGATGGCGGGAATAACAGAATTATTTTAGCAACAGATGGAGATTTTAATGTAGGCTTATCTAGTGATCGCGAGATGGAAAATCTTATTACTGAGAAGCGAAATTCTGGAATATATTTCACGGCCTTAGGTTTTGGGATGGGGAATTATAAAGATCCAAAGCTAGAATTATTAGCCAATAAAGGAAATGGCAATTACGCCTATATCGATACCATGCAAGAAGCTCAAAAAGTTCTTGGAACTGAATTTGGTGGGACGTTGCATACTATTGCAAAAGATGTGAAAATACAAGTTGAATTTAATCCCGCAGTAGTGAGTGGTTATCGACTTATAGGATATGAAAACAGGCTCTTAAATGATGCAGATTTCAATGATGATACAAAAGATGCCGGCGAGATAGGAAGTGGTCATAGTGTAACTGCCCTTTATGAGGTATTGCTTGCAGGCAAAGAATCTAAATTTCTAAAGCCAGTTGACGATCTTAAATACACAAATACTAAAGCTGTAAAACCGAATTCTAAAGGTGAATTATTTACGGTTAAACTGCGTTATAAAGAGCCTGATGGAGAAATAAGTAAATTAATAGAAAAGGCTGTTTCTTTTGAAGATAAAAAAATTAAAAGCACTTCAGACGATTTTAATTTTGTTACTAGCCTAGCCCTTTTTGGAATGCAGCTAAGAGATTCTCCCTTTAAAAATGATGCATCCTTAGCATTAACACTTGACCTGGCTGAAAAAGGTAGAGGGGATGATAAGGAAGGATTTAGAGCAGAATTTATAAGGTTAGTTAAGGCGTCTAATTAATAATATTTTTATTCCTTTGTATATAAATTAGAATTATGAAGTATTTATTTTTCATTGCAACTGTAATTTTTTTAGGTATTTATGATGCATCAGCGCAGTATGGTTACGGTGGTGGAGGTTATGGAGGTAACGGTTATGGTCGTAGTCGTATGGGAAGTAGTATGATGGGAGCAGGGGCTTCTCAACAAGGACCTCGTGAAGAACCCAAAACTTCTGCAGAATTAGTGGATGAGCGAATTAATGATTATGTGACAACATTTGAATTGGATCCTTTTGAAACCGAAGTTTTACGTACCTATCTAGAAGATCACTTTGATAATGTAATGGGATTGCAAAAAGATAAAACTAAAGATGCCGAAACGTTGCGTAAAGATTTTGAACGTATGCAAACGGAATTTAAAACAAACTTGAAGTCCATTCTTACTGAAGAGGAAATAGAAAAATTTATTGCAATGGATTTTTCTTCTTCAGCGGTTCGAAAGCGAAAAAAAGACAGAGATAATTAGTTGTAAAAGGTGCCTTGAGCACCTTTTTTTATTGGGGGTTAATACGTACTTTCGGCTAGAAATTTATTAGGTATGCGTTATTTTCAATTCTTCTCCATTTTCATTTTTTTAATTTTTAGTAATGCGCAAGCTCAGATTTTACCAGAGCGTGATCGTGCAAATCTGGTAGACAAAATTCTGGCAGATCGGTTTGATAACGTGTTGCCTAATTTAATGTATCGTACTGGGATAGATATGTGGGTGTTAATATCTAGAGAGTATAATGAAGATCCGGTTTTGCGAACAATGCTTCCGGCAACTTGGCTCAATGCCCGCAGACGCACGATTCTTGTTTTTTATTGGAACGAATCTAAAAACAAACTAGAAAAATTAGCTGTTTCCAGATATAACATAGGAGATAATATTACTTCTGCCTGGGATAAAGAGCAGGAGCCCGATCAGTGGAAAGCTTTGGTTAAGCTTATAGAAGAGCGTAATCCCAATAAAATTGCTCTTAATTATTCAGAAGATTTTGGCATTGCAGATGGTATTGTAAAGACAGATTATGAGGCTTTTATAAATGAATTGCCCGGGCAATATGTTTCAAAAGTTGTATCTGCCGAACCACTAGCTGTTGGTTGGATAGAAACTAGAAGTCCATTAGAAATTCAGCTTTTTCAAGAGCTCGTAGGTATTACTCATTCGATTATTAAGGAAGCTTTTAGCAATTCAGTAATAAAACCGGGAACCACTACTACCGAAGATGTAGTTTGGTTTTTGCGACAAAAAGTAACAGATCTTGGCTTGGAGACTTGGTTTCATCCCACAGTTGATATTCAGCGTGCAAATGAAAAACTAGAGAGTCATCTTACAGCATTTACAAATCACAACGCGTCTCAAGTAATTTTACCCGGCGATTTAATTCATTGTGATTTTGGGATTTCCTATTTGAGGTTAAATACAGATTGTCAGCAACACGCCTATATTTTAAAAGAAGGAGAATCAAGTGCTCCTCAATTTCTAATTGATGCTTTTGCTAAGGGAAATAGACTACAGGATATTTTAACTTCCAATTTTGCGACTGGTAAAACAGGTAATGAAATTCTTGAAACATCTTTATACCAAGCAAAATCTGAAGGATTAGTACCTTCAATATATACTCATCCATTAGGCTTGTACGGTCACTCGGCTGGTACCACCATAGGAATGTGGGATGCACAAGACGGCGTAGCAGGAAGCGGGGATTACAAATTGTTTCCAAATACGGTTTATGCTATCGAACTTAATACAACCGTGACTTTAACAGAGTGGAATAAGGATATTCGCATAATGCTTGAAGAGGCCGGATTATGGAGTTCAAAAGGTTTTAGATATGTAAATAAGCGTCAGGAAGAGTTGATACTTATTAAATAATTAATCGCTTTCGGTACGAAGTAGTAACTGTTTTCTATGATAGATTACTCCTATTGATAGACCCACACCACATAAAGCAAGTATAGCGCCTACAAGTTCTGGGGATGTATAACCATAACCAGCTGCGATAGGTAAGCCACCCAGAAACGCTCCAAGTGCATTTGCTACATTAAACGCTGCCTGATTTACAGAGGAAGCTAGCATCTCAGACTCTTTTGCAGATTTAATCATAAGCATCTGTATAGATGGAGCTGTTGAAAAGGCAAATGCTCCCGTAACAAATACCATTATTAACATCATCCATTGTATAGGTGCTATAAAATATATAGTAATTAAGCAGAGAGTCATTACACTTAGAAGTATCGCCGTTGCCTTTATAGGAGAAAATTTATCTGCTAATTTGCCGCCCAATACATTTCCAAAAGTCATTCCCAGACCCGCGAGCATTAGTATAAATATCACCATACCGTCATCAAAATTACTCACTTCGGTAAGTAAGGGAGTTATGTAACTATACCACGCAAAAAAACCACCGGTGCCTATAGCAGTAATACCGAGAATTAACCAAAGCTCTGCTCGCTTAAAGATCTTTAAGGCGTCTTTAATAGGGATAGGAGTATTTTTTTCTATTTTGGGTAACCAGAAAAGAATGGCCAATACAGTGATTATTCCCACTGCTACAACTATCATAAATGTATAACGCCAGGATATATTATGGCCTACGTATGTGCCTAACGGAATGCCGATAATGTTTGCTACGGTTAATCCACTAAACATCATTGCAACTGCACTGGCAGCTTTTTCTTTAGGGACAAGTCTACTGGCTACAACAGCTCCCACTCCAAAAAAGGCTCCATGAGGTAGCCCAGAAAGCAAACGGGAGAGAAACATAAAGTTGTAAGAATTAGCAAATATTGATAGCGAATTAAAAATTGTAAACGCTACCATAAGAGCAAGCAATATTTTTTTAGGAGAATAGTTTCCAGCTATTGCCACCAGTATGGGGGCACCTATTACAACACCAAGCGCGTAAGCCGATATAAAATGCCCAGCTTGAGGGATGCTTATGTTGAGGTCATTAGCAACATCAGGTAAAATACCCATCATAACAAATTCGGTCATTCCTATTCCAAAACCACCTATTGCAAGGGCTATTAGACTCTTTTTAAACATAATACTGTTTTAAATTACCATTAACACACAGAGAATGGATAGTATCGCGCAAATATATGATAGATTTTAGGGCTGAAACTATGTTTGCTTAACCGATTTAGTTAGTTAATTGTAGTAGAGGTAATGTAATAAAAATGATTTTAGATTTGTTTTCTTTCTTTGAAAGTTATGATGAAAGTCGTTCCGACATTAAGCTGACTTGAAACATCAATTGTTCCCCCGAGACTGGTAACGTGATTATAAACTAAATAAAGTCCTATTCCTTTACCATCAATTTCAGCACTTGGATTGAAGCGTTGATGAAGTTTAAAAAGATTCTCTCCTGCTTTTTCTAGATCGATTCCTATTCCATTATCACTAAATATCAATTGAACATTATTCCCGCTCTTTTTTGAAGAAATTCTAATAATCGGACTTGAACCAGATTGGGAATATTTAATAGCATTAGTGATGATATTCAAAAAAATACTTTGAAGGTAATCTGGTGAATAAACGACACTTGGAGCCTCACTAAAATCAGTGAGAAATATTACTTGATCTTTACGTATTAATTCATTTATAGCGTTCTTAGTTTTATTTAAAACATCTTCAAACTTGATTTCTATAAGATCCAGGATCAGTCGGTCTTTCTTAATCCATTTCTCCATATAGGAGCTAATGATTTCATTCAGATTTTGAGTAGATAATTTTAAAAGCGCAATATATTCTGCGACTTCTGGGTTTTCAATAGCACTGTCATCTAAGAGTTGATGTAAGGCCAGAAGATTACTTAGTGGAGATCTCAAATCATGGGAACTAGAATAGTTAAAGTGCTTGAGGTCTTTATTCGTCTCATTTAATGTCTGCAACAACCTATTGCGTTCAATTTCTATATTCTTCTTAACTGTCACATCTTTAGCAACTGCATACACTACCTGCTCATTTTGTAATGCAATTGAAGACCAGCTCAACCATATGATAGCGCCATTTTTATGCTGGTACCGGTTTTCAAAATGAGTAAGAAGATTGCTTTTGAGTAAGTTTTCCCGTTTTGATTTTGTTATTGCCCGATCTGCCTGAACAATAAATTCTGAAATAGGTTTGGCAAACAATTCAGCTTCAGTATATCCCAATGTGTTTATAAAAGAAGGGTTGACTTTTTTAAAGTATCCGTCAAAACCGGCTACACACATTAAGTCTGGAGAAAGCTCAAAGAAATATTCAAGATTTAAATCTGATTTATCAGTAAACTTTTCTTCAGTGTGCATATCAATTACTGTAAAGGTCTGGGGTTATTTTTAATGTAACTGCCGGTAAACTATCATATCCAAAATAATGATAGTAAAGTGTAATTTTCTTTTCTCTAAAGTAATCCATTTCCGGATTATTTTTTAAACGTGCAATGAGTGCTGGTTTCACATATTTTGTAACGGTGTCCTTATTAACAGCATCAGATCTGTAAATAAGCGTATAGTAATATGCAAAGTTATTTTTATTCATTGCAACAGCACTGTCAAGAGTAGTCTCCTCATCCAGTTGCAAAGGTGTTTGATTGTTAATATAAACAGCTTCTTTTTGTAGCGATTGAAAAATATCTGATTTATCCCGTAACAGGTACTGAATCACCAAAAATGAAATTACCGCAGTAGGAATTGCTACTACTGCGGTAATTAAGATTTTTTTAAATGTTGTAGTCATCAAATTACACTTGAATAATCCCCAAGTTAAATTTTTTCTGAATAGGTGCGTGATTTGCAGCATTAATTCCTGTTGAAATCCATTTTCGCGTATCTAACGGATCTATAATCGCATCCGTCCAAATACGGGATGCAGCATAATATGGAGAAACCTGCTCATCATAACGCGCTTTGATTCGGTCGTAGAGTTCTTTCTCTACTTCTTCAGTAATTTCTTTTCCTTGTTTCTTTAGAGACGCAGTTTCTATTTGTAAAAGAACTTTTGCAGCACTATTACCACTCATTACTGCTAATTCCGCCGAAGGCCAAGCTACAATTAATCTGGGGTCATAAGCTTTACCGCACATCGCATAGTTTCCTGCACCATACGAATTGCCAATTACAATGGTGAATTTTGGCACTACAGAATTACTTACTGCATTAACCATTTTAGCACCATCCTTTATAATACCGCCATGCTCACTTTTGCTACCTACCATAAACCCGGTAACATCTTGAAGAAAAACAAGAGGAATTTTTTTCTGGTTACAATTAGCTATAAATCGAGTTGCTTTATCTGCGCTATCGCTATAAATCACACCACCAAATTGCATCTCACCATTTTTAGTTTTCACTATTTTACGCTGATTGGCAACAATACCTACTGCCCACCCATCAATACGGGCATAAGCAGTAATTAGAGTTTGACCGTATGCTTCTTTGTATTCTTCAAATTCGGAATTATCAACTAATCGTTTTATGATATCTTTCATATCATATTGATCGCTCCGTTTAGCCGGTAAGATGCCATAGATATCTTTAGGGTCTTCTGTAGGTTTTGAAGATTTAATGCGATTAAATCCTGCCTTATCAAAATCTCCTATTTTACCCATAATATTTTTTATTCGGGTAAGTGCGTCCTTGTCGTCAAGTGCTTTGTAATCTGTAACACCACTAATTTCGCAATGGGTAGTAGCTCCTCCTAAGGTTTCATTATCTATCGATTCACCTATTGCAGCTTTAACTAAATAGCTACCTGCTAAAAAGATGCTACCGGTTTTATCAACGATCATAGCTTCATCGCTCATAATTGGTAAGTATGCACCACCGGCGACACAGCTACCCATTATTGCACTTATCTGAGTAATTCCCAAACTACTCATTACGGCGTTATTCCTAAAAATACGGCCAAAATGCTCTTTATCTGGGAATATCTCGTCTTGCATAGGCAGGTAAACTCCAGCGCTATCAACCAAGTATATTATAGGAAGATTATTTTCTATGCTTAACTCCTGGGCTCTTAAATTTTTCTTTCCAGTTATGGGAAACCAAGCGCCTGCTTTCACGGTAGCATCATTAGCAACAACTATACATAACTTGCCACTCACTTCTCCTATTTTAACAACGACACCACCACTGGGACAACCCCCGTGCTCTTCATACATACCGTCGCCCGCAAAAGCAGCTATTTCTATTGCTTTCTCCGAGTTGTCCAGTAAAAAATTTATACGTTCTCTAGCAGTAAGCTTACCAGCGTTGTGGTGTTTTTCTATACGTTTTTCACCACCACCTAATTTTACTTTCGCGAAGCGTCTTTTTAAATCAGATACGAGAAGTTTATTATGGTCTTCGTTTTTGTTAAATTTTATATCCATTCAATACGTGTATAATGTTCAGATCAAGCTGATAACTGAAAAGAAAAGCCCTTATTATAAGAGCTGATTACTTGCAGAACAGGGCCTGATTGTATAGTAACGAAAATACGAAATCGCTTTCGTAACTTCGGTTATATTTAAATGAAAAAAAGGCGATATTTGCTTTTTGCATTATATTCCTGATTGTAGCTGCGTTGCAAAAAGAAAAACTTATACTTAGATTATATATCCAACGCAGTATTTAATAAATCTTTCAGTTTCTCGATGTTTGCAAATTAAATCTATTACTCATGATGAATAAAAATACAGTACTTAGTTGGGCAACTTTTATAATGATAGTTGTGGGACTGGCACTTATAGCATTAGGTGCTTTTAGATATAATGAAATTGCAGGTTATGGTTTTGCTGCTGTGGGTATTGGCTTTTTTGCCATTGCCTGGGTTTTCAACGCATTAAAGGGGCGGGTTTAATGATAGAAAATACGATCAAAGACCAACTTTTAAAACATCTCAAAGGGGGCGAAGCATTCATCTCTATTGATGAATTGCTTGAAAAAATAAGTTTTAAAAGTATAGGTGATCGTCCGGTAGGTCTTCCATATTCATTTTATGAAATTTTCTATCACATACGTTTTGCACAACGGGATATTCTCGATTTCTGCATTTCAGAAAATTATATACTTCCTAATTGGCCAGCAGATTACTGGCCATTAGAAAATACTGCTAGTTCAAAAAAAGAATGGAAAGAACTTAAAGAAAATTTTATTTCAGAACGTTCTGCCCTTTCAAATTTTATTGAACAGGAAGATGTTGATTTATTAGCTGTGGCAAAACACGGTGAAAAACAGTCTGTACTTCGAGAGCTAATGCTTGTTATAGAGCATAATGCTTATCATACAGGTCAATTAGCAATTATATTAAGACTGTTGGGTCTGCACTAGGCTACTTCAATTTTTGTTTTCATTATTTTTTCTGGCGTAATAGGTAGATCGCGCACACGTTTGCCGGTTGCATTAAATACTGCGTTTGCAATTGCTGCAGCGATGCTGGTGATTCCTAATTCACCTATACCTTTTACTCCCATGGGATTAGCGATATAATCATCTTCTGGTAAAAAGATTACATCAATTTTACCTAAATCTAAGTTTACAGGTACGTGATAATCGGCAAAAGAACGCGTGATGAAATTTCCGTGGTTAGGTTCTACCTGCGAATGTTCGGTTAATGCTTGTCCTACACCCCAGGTAATACCTCCTATAATTTGACCATATGCGGTTTTTGGGTTCAGTATTTTTCCTGCAGATCCAACATTTACAAAGTGTTCAAGGCGCACCATACCACTATACTCATCTACCCACACTTCACAGAAGTTGGCGCCAAATGAATACACCGAATAATTCTCAAATTCTTCAGTAGGACCCGCCGTTCCTTTTGCTTCAAATTCAGTTAAATCAGCCTTCTTCATTAATTCTATTACCGAAAGATCTTCACTGGTACTTGCTAAAGTTTTAAGGGTGTTTATAGCATTATCACAAGCTACTTTTGCACCATTTGTATAGGATGCAGCACCCCAAGAGCCACCCGATCCAGGTGTTTTTGGAAATTTTGAATCTCCTAACTCGACACTTATTTGTTCTAATGGGATATCAAGATATTCTGAAATAGTTTGCCCAATGATAGTGTAACTTCCTGTGCCTATATCGGTAGCATCTGTTTGTACAGTTACTTGCACTTTATCGTTGTCTAGTTTCAACTTTATAAGCGCAGAGCTTTCCATATAGGGCGATTGTCTAGAAGAACCACTCATACCGTAACCTACTAACCAATTTTCTTTTTTAGTATGTCCGGGTGTAGGTTTCCATTTATTTTTCCAGTCAAATTTCTCTGCCCCTATACGTATACATTCTACAAACTGTCTCGATGAGAATGGTTTATCAACGCTAAGATCGTGCTGTGTATCATTTTTAATACGGAATTCTGCCGGATCCATTCGTAATTTATAAGCCAGTTCATCCATTGCAGATTCTAGCGCAAAACTTCCAGGAGCTTCACCGGGAGCTCGCATCCATCTCGGGGATGGTAGATTTAATTTCATTAGTTTATGAGTAACTAATGAGTTTGGAGTGTTATAGAGTGTTTGTGATATAGCGCCACAAGGTTCCTGAAATTCTTCATAAGTAGATGTAGCCGCTGAGGTCTCATGTGATAATGCAGTGAGGTTACCTTCTTTATCTGCTCCCAGACGCATACGTTGTCTGTTGTGCTGTCTAAAACCTACTGCTGTAAACATCTCGTGTCGCGTTACAGTTAGTTGTACAGGTCTCCCGATCATTTTAGAAGCCATTATTCCTAAAGTTCCGTGCTCTCGTAATTGCAATTTAGAACCAAATCCTCCACCTACATAAGGTGTAATAACACGCACGTTATCTTCAGGAATTTCAAAAGTATCTGCAATTGTTTTCACGGCGTGAGCTACTATTTGTGTAGAGGCATAAGCAATAACTTTATCCCCTTCCCAAGTTGCTATTATATTGTGAAGCTCCATGGGGTGATGGTGTTCTACAGGAGTGTTGTAGGTAACATCAATGGTTTTGTAAGCATCCTTAAGTCCTTTCTCCACATCGCCCCATTGCGTATTTGTTTTAGCTTTATCGTTGATTTCTTTGGGCATGTAGAGTTCATCTAAATGCTCATCAAAAATAAATTTCGGCTCGCTTTTAGCGTAGGTAACTTTGACTAGATTAGCAGCATATCGAGCTTGCTCAAAGGTTTCGGCTACTACCACGCCTATATATTCTCCATAGTAATGTACATCTGGGGTTTGAAGACTAGGAGAGATACTTTTTGTGTCTGGTTCTTCAAAGCGCCCACCGTAACCTTTAAGCTTTAGAGCATTTTCGTGGGTTATAATTTTAATTACACCCTCTTGTTTTTCGGCTAATGAAGTATCAATGCTCGTTATTTTTCCAGCTGATATCGTACTTTGTATTCCTTGGGCAAAAGCTAAATTTTCAATAGCAAATTCTGAAGAATATTTTGCCTTACCCATTACCTTTAAAGCACCTTCTAAACGATTTACTGAAGCGCCTGTTTTTGATTTTGTTTGATCTTTCATATACCGGTTTTAACTTCTAGAGGTTGCTTGTAAAAGTGCACGAACGAGCGTTTTTTTTGCAAGTTCAATTTTATGCGCGTTGTGTTTTAAAGGTTTTGCATCTTGCAAGGCTAACTCTGCAGCCTGCTCAAAAACTTCTTTAGTGGCTTCTTTTCCTATTAAAAATTGTTCAACCTTTTCTAGTTTCCAAGGTTTATGAGCAACTTTTCCTAATGCTAGACCCGCTTTTCGTATTGTTTTACCGTCAAGTTGCAATCCTACTGCGGCTGAAACCAAGGCAAAAGCATAACTAGAGCGCTCTCTAACTTTTAAATAATAATAATGAGTAGGGAATTCTGATTTTGGTAATTCTATACTGGTAATTAATTCTGAATCACTAAGTGTTGTATCTTTTTCCGGACGATCTTCTGGAAGTCTGTGAAATTCGGTAAAAGGAATCCTGCGAGATTCTCCATTTTCACTTTGAACAACCACTGTAGCATTTAAAGCCGCGAGAGCGACACTCATATCTGAAGGATGTGTTGCTACACAAGATTCGCTCCATCCAAAAATGGCATGCTTGCTATTCTCACCATCCAAAGCGCCACAACCCGTACCGGGTTCACGCTTATTGCACGGCATTGAAGTTTCAAAATAGTATGGACAACGCGTGCGCTGTAGCAAATTACCGCCATTAGTTGCCATATTGCGTATTTGCTCTGTAGCCGCAGCTAAAATGGCCATTGATAAAAGCGGATATTTGTTTTTAACTTCAGTATTATTAGCGGTGTGCGTGTTACTCATCATTGCACCTAATACGAGTCCGCCTTCAGAAGTGGATTTAATATCTTTATATGGAAGATCTGCAACTTCTATTAAATGCTCGGGACGTTTTACATCTTCCTTCATTAAATCGAGAAGATTTGTTCCTCCACCAAGATAATGTGTTTCCTTATTTTTAGTATGTTGTACTACAGCTTCAGAAGCAGATTGTGCACAATAAAATTCAAATGGTCTCATTGGTTTATTTTTTAGTTAATCTGCAGATTTACTGTTTGTTAATTGTTCTTCGGTTGCAAAGCTCCATTTTGTACTAGTGCTTTCTCCTAAGTGTACTTCTTTAATTGCGTCCAGGATGTTGTTATACGCTCCACATCGACAAATATTACCAGACATACGCTCTCGAATTTCTTCATCTGAAAGTGTAGTTACCTTATCTTTTACGTTAGGAGTTACATAGCTTACTTCACCGCGTTTTGCTTCATCTAGTAATGCGACTGCAGAACAAATTTGGCCAGGAGTACAATATCCGCATTGAAACCCGTCGTGTTTTAAGAAAGCTTCCTGCATAGGGTGCATTTTATCTGCGGACGCAATACCTTCTATAGTTTTAATTTTTTTGTCCTTGCAGGATGCAGAAAGGGTTAGACAAGACAGTTTACGTTCCCCGTCAATTATTACTGTACAAGCTCCACATTGACCGTGATCACAGCCTTTTTTTGTTCCTGTAAGATCTAGTCTTTCACGCAGGGCATCAAGCAATGTCATTCTTGAATCTACTTGGAGCGGATAGGTGTCGCCGTTTATTTGAAGTCGAACTTCAATCGCGTTGAGAAGTGCTTTTGGTTCCAATGGCAAAATATTTTTAGTTTTTTGAGCAAATAAGTCTGATGAAAAATGGGGTAGGGCTACAAGACCAATGCCTGCGGCAGATAACTGACCTAAAAAGGAACGTCTGGCAGTACCGAAAATTCCTAGATCGTCTAAAACTTTTTCCTCATCATCAAGCATTCGCTTATTGGTATTACTTTCAGTGCTGTCTTGAGAATTATCCATTTGCAACCTTTGTTAAATTGGGTTAGTAATTACATAATCTATTATATGATAAAGGATTATGAAATTTAATTTTGTAACAAGCAGTTTATTGTTGCTTAGTTATAAATTTCAGTAATATTCTTTAAGCTTAGTTTCTATATGCTGTTATAATTTTCCCAAATAACAAAAAATGGGAAAATAATGAAGTTAATAAAAGAGCCGAATTCAGCTTAATAAACAGTTTCTAAACACACGTCTTTTCAATACCTTTGCACCGCTGCAAAACAATTGTAGAAAGTGATTTTTGCAGTTTTCTAACTAATTAATTAACGCATATGAGCGACGATAAAAAGATCATCTTTTCGATGACCGGTGTGAGTAAAACCTATCCCGGAGCAAATACCCCGGTATTAAAGAAAATATATTTAAGTTTTTTCTACGGAGCAAAAATTGGTATTCTAGGTCTTAACGGATCTGGTAAATCTACTTTGATGAAAATCATTGCCGGTTTAGATACAAATTTTCAAGGAGATGTAACATCAGATAAAGAGTTTACGGTAGGATATTTAGAACAGGAGCCTAAATTAGACCCTGAAAAAACTGTACTAGAAATTGTAAAAGAAGGCGCAGCAGAAACGGTAGCTATACTTGAAGAATACAATAAAATTAATGATTCATTTGGTCTAGAAGAGGTTTACTCTGATCCTGATAAAATGGATAAATTAATGGCTAGACAAGCTGTGTTGCAAGATGAGATCGATGCACGTGGGGCTTGGGAATTAGATAATAAACTAGAGGTTGCAATGGATGCATTACGCACTCCACCAGCAGATCAAAAGGTTGGAGTATTGTCTGGTGGTGAAAAAAGACGTGTAGCCTTGTGCCGTTTATTATTGCAAGAACCTGATGTATTATTACTGGATGAACCTACAAACCACTTAGATGCAGAATCTGTACATTGGTTAGAGCATCACCTTGCACAATACAAAGGAACTGTAATTGCGGTAACTCACGACCGTTATTTCTTAGATAATGTGGCAGGATGGATTCTTGAGTTAGACCGAGGTGAAGGTATTCCGTGGAAAGGTAATTACTCTTCTTGGTTAGACCAGAAGTCAAAACGTATGGCTCAGGAAAGTAAGACAGCCTCAAAACGTCAAAAAACCTTAGAGCGCGAACTCGAGTGGGTACGTCAGGGTGCTAAGGGTCGTCAAACTAAGCAAAAGGCACGTCTTCAGAATTATGATAAGATGATGAGCCAAGATCAAAAGCAGGTAGATGAAAAATTAGAGATTTATATTCCTAATGGTCCTCGTCTGGGTACAAATGTGATTGAGGCTAAAGGGGTGAGTAAAGCCTTTGGAGATAAATTGCTGTACGAAGATTTGAATTTTAATCTTCCTCAAGCTGGTATTGTGGGAATTATAGGACCTAACGGTGCAGGTAAAACAACCATTTTCAAGATGATTATGGGTGAATTAGAAGCAGATAAGGGCGCTTTTGAAGTAGGAGACACAGCAAAAATTGCCTACGTAGATCAAAGTCATAGTAATATTGATCCCGATAAAACTATATGGCAAAATTTCTCTGATGAGCAGGAACTTGTGCTAATGGGCGGCAAAGAAGTAAACTCGAGAGCGTACTTAAGTCGTTTTAACTTTAGTGGAAGTGAACAAAACAAAAAAGTTTCAACATTATCTGGAGGAGAGCGTAACCGCTTACACCTTGCAATGACTTTAAAAGAAGAAGGTAACGTACTTCTTCTCGATGAGCCTACAAACGATCTTGATGTTAATACATTAAGAGCCCTTGAGGAAGGTCTTGAAAATTTTGCAGGATGTGCTGTTGTTATTTCTCACGACCGTTGGTTCTTAGACCGTATCTGTACGCATATTCTGGCTTTTGAAGGAGATAGTCAAGTTTATTTCTTCGAAGGAGGGTTTTCAGATTATGAAGAAAACAAGAAAAAACGCCTTGGTGGAGATTTAATGCCAAAGCGTATTAAATATAAAAAGCTAGTTCGCTAAGTTGCGCTAACCTAATTGTAAGCCCCAGTATACAAATAGTATGCTGGGGCTTTTTTATGAGTTCAATTCTGAAGAGCTTGAATGTGATAACAAGAAAATTTTTATTTTTATTAAGTCTAAATAGTTCAAAGTCATTTTGATTTTTATATTTGCGCTTTATTCGATAAATAATATCACTCATTAGATTAAGGTTACTTATAGCTGATTTCACAACATGAAGAAAAAAAAGAAATACACTTTTAGAAAATTTTTAAATGATGTTCACTTATGGCTAGGGCTTGCAAGTGGTATTATTTTATTTTTAGTATGCTTAAGCGGTACAATTTTAGCTTTTGAACATGAGATTAAAGATGCATTTGCAAGTGAGTTAGTTGTTGAACCTAAAGGCGAAAAATTAAGTATTACTTCTTTAACCGAAAAAGTTACAGCAGCAAATAAGGGGGTTCTAACGAGTATTAACATTCCTGCAAGTGCTGATGAACCCTATATATTTTCAATTAAGGAAAATCCTAAAGAAAGACGTGGAACAAACCTTATGGTTAATCCCTATACTGCCGAAACTTTAGTTCCTGAAGCAAACCCGGCAGATGCCTTTTGTTTTTTCTTTTTTAAAATGCACCGCTGGTTATTGCTCGACAGTGCAATAGGTAGACCTATTGTAGGTGTAGCAACAATCATTTTTCTTATTCTAGCGGTTACCGGCCTAGTGCTCTGGTTTCCGAAGAAGGTAAAATGGAAAAATGTAAAATCTGGTTTTAAGATAAAAACTAAAGCTAACTGGAAACGGGTTAATCACGATTTGCATAACACCTTAGGATTCTATTCATTAATCTTTGTTGTGATTATGGGTATTACCGGATTGTGCTGGTCGTTTGAGGGATATAGAGAAGGATTAAGTAAAGTTATAGGTGCTGAAATTTTTAATAGATCTTCTCCAGAATATCAGGTAGATATGTCTGATGAAAAAGTGGCCACATTACCAGAAGTATTATCTACTGTTAACACTGAGCTTGACTATGCTGGGGAGGTTTCTGTTAGTTTGCCGGGAGGTCGTTCTCCGTACTATAGTGTGAGAAAATACAATACGGCTAACTTTTCACCAGTAACCTATGATGTAGTGTATTTATCTAAGGCGGGTGCAGTTTTAGATGTAGAAAAGTTTAGTGATAAGCCATTAGGTATGCAAATAGCATCGTTAATTAAACCACTACATACAGGTGAAATTTATGGCTATTTTTCAAAAATAATTTATTTCATCACGTGTCTTATTGCTACAAGTTTACCCGTGACTGGTACGCTTATCTGGCTTAATAAAATGAAAAAGAAGAAAAAATAAAGGTTCTGTTATTTTATCAAAAAGGCAATTCTACTTATGTAGAATTGCCTTTTTTTATTCTAAATTTTCAATCTTCTTCATAATAACATCTGCTTCAGCATATTTGTTGTCACTGGCAGAACGGTTACTGGCAGATAAATCGTAAGCTTCTTTCATGAGCTTTTTATACGCTTCCTGTAATTTCTCTTTCTCGTTTTTCTTCTTGAATAGTCCAAACATATTTTAAATTTCAATTTTTATTTTGAAGATAGTAAGAATATTTCTGATGATGAGTAGAACACTTAATAAGTTGACTGCCTCCGCTATGTAAATAGTACTTTTACATCTAATTCTAAATAATATACATTGAATTTAAACGAGATTAAGGTTATAGCCTTCGATGCAGATGATACCCTCTGGGTTAATGAAACTTTTTTTAGAGATGCAGAAATAGCATTTGCAAAGGAGCTATCTGTGTATGGTGATGAAGAAGATATCGTACGTATTTTATTAGATACCGAAATTAAAAATCTGGATACTTATGGATACGGTATAAAAGGATTCACATTATCTATGCTTGAAACTGCCCATCGTCTTATGGGAGATAAAATGAATTCTGAAATTACAGAGTTTATTTTAGAGAAAGGAAAGCATATGCTGGCTGAGCCTGTGGACCTTTTACCACATATAGAACTTGTCTTAGAGCAGCTGTCAAAGAAATATAAACTAGTGGTTGCCACAAAAGGAGACCTCCTAGATCAAGAACGTAAATTAATAAAGAGCGGTCTAATTGATTATTTTCATCACGTAGAAATAGTTTCTGATAAAAAGGAAACACAATACAAAAAACTAGTAAAGCATTTGGATATTAAGCCTAACGAATTTTTAATGATAGGTAACTCACTAAAGTCAGATGTTATACCGGTGCTTGCTATGGGAGGATATGCTTTTCATATTCCATTTCACACTACCTGGTCTCACGAGCAGGTAGATGAAGCAATTAATCACTCAAAATTTAAAGCGCTCTCTAGTGCAAAAGAACTTTTAGAAATACTCTAATTATTGGCGTTTTGGTAAGAAACTGCGTAAAATATAGATCAAAGCAGCGAGCCCTAAACCTAGTAAAAGTCCTTTGCCAAAGCTGGCATTAAAAAACCATACAATTATTGCTATTACTGATAATGCGCCAAAAAGAATGCTAGCGCGTTTGTGTTCTTCTTTCATAAAACAAAGATAGGAATATGAAAAATATTACTTAATTCATTTTTATAATATTAAACAAACGTATTTGTCTTTTTTGTAAGTTTGCTCGCTTTTTTTAGGGAACAATTCTGTTGTTATAGTTAAAAAACAGTAAATTATAGTTTCTGTTTTTAAAACTTTTACACACTTTTGAATCTTGAAACGCGTTAACAATTAATTAAGTAGAAAAGCTTAAACTAATCAAATTTAGAATTTATGGAAAACGAGAATAAAAACAACGGTATAAAGATAGTAACGGGTATTCTAGCCGTGCTTCTTATCATTGCCGGTGCTTTTGCAATTAAACTGTATAATCAGGAAAAAAATACGAAGGCCGAATTAACTGAAGAGAAAGAACTAGTACTTAATGACCTTAAGCAAATGGTGACTAAGTATGATGCTGTTATCGAAGAAAACAACCTTAAAGATACAGAGCTTAATCAAGCTAGAGATCGTATACAGACGTTGATCGATTCTGTTCAAAAAATGGAGGCTAACGTTTCTGTATTGCGCAAATACCGCGATGAGGTTTATAAACTTAAGAAGGAGCGTGATTATTTATTTGCTCAAAATGATAGTTTAAAAGGAATGAACCGTGTATTAGCGATGCGTGTAGATAGTACATCTTATGAGCTAGAAGTGTCTCAAATGAAACGTGACAGTCTTGCATTAGCAAAAGATGCACTTGCAGAAAAAGTAGCTTTAGGCTCTTCTCTTGCAGCAAACAAGCTAGTAGGAACAGGTGTGATTGTTAGAAATAGCGGAAAACTTGTAGAGAATGACAATGCTCGTCGTGTAGATCGTATTAGAGCTTGTTATACTGTACCTCAAAACAGAATTGCTGAAGCTGGTGACAAACAATTATATGTGCAGGTTTTAGATCCTCAAAATAACATTTTAGGAGACAATAAAACTGTAAAAATTGATGATGCTACTAGCATTACTTACAGTACAATTTCTAAGTTCTATTATGAAAATACAGCGCTTGATATCTGTGAAAATATCGCGCCAAAAGGAAGCGAATTTCCAAAAGGATTATACAAGATCAACGTATTTGATGGAGGTAAAGTAATTGCAACCACAAGTCTTGTTTTAGACTAATAAGCGACTACAAATAAATTAAAAAGACCGTTTTAGATTTCTAAAACGGTCTTTTTTTATATTCTAAATCATTATTTACTTACCGCCATTAGCGCGTAAATCTTCGAGGCAAAATTCATCAAACGCAGGTAGGGTTGTCATTCTTCCACCTAAAGCGTCTCCTACCGTCTGAAAGTACATTAAGCAGTCTTCTTGATTACAGTGCTTATTATCTTTTATAATCTCATTATTACTTGAATCTGGCTGCTGATCTTCGTGTGGCCGTACCATTTCAGTTCCTAGGTTTACTAAACCAAACAAATGACCAAATTCGTGCTGGGTGGTTATACTTTCTAGTAGCGTTAAATTGGCTCCGCCAATTCGACCACTAAATTCCTGAAGAGTTTTTTCATATATGATACAAGATGTATTTAGATATGCGGTTCCTAAAATACGCGTGTTGCCTTCATCACTTTCAGAATTTTGATCTGCAAAAAAGATCCATACTGCAAGCTCGTCTCCTGTATTAAATAAGGTTCTGTTATCATTTTCAATTTTGACGTATTCTTCACGATTCAGGCTTCCTGAAGTAGTAGCCGGCACAATAGTTTCTTTAAATGTAATACCGTCTGGCTTATTAAGGCGTTCATTAAAGAATTTTCTTAGGTTATTAAGAGTTGTAGTCGATGGCTTAAAACCTTCTACATATGCGATCTCTACACTCAATCCTGTATATTCTTCGGCACTCAAAAAGTCCCTGGCCGATGATCCTAAATTTTTGTTATTAGGTTGATCTACTACTGGAGTGCTACTGTCTGATGAACAAGAAAGTATAAATAGGGTTGCAATTAGGGTAAGGTAGGGGGTAATAGAATTTAATTTCATTAGTCTGTTTTGGAAAATGCTAAAAATAATTTAAAGCTTATTTAAACAAGCCTGTATAGCAGGGTTTAGGATAGATTTAGCATTGTTAACGTATATAATCTACGCAGTAGCGAGGTTTAAAGTTTTGTAAGACGCGCTAAATATTCATAATGCGATCCTTCTAAGATTTTCTCACATTTGAGACCTACTTGCACTGACTCCTTCTCAAGACTATCGAAGTCAAGATATAACCAGTCAAATGCTTCAGATGTTTGATTTTTATATTTGATTTGAAAAGTTACTTCTCCGTAGTAATCTCTACTTGCATCACGCCAATAACTGCCATCTTCTTCTTCATACATAAATGATATATCAGATGAGTCAACGAGTATTTGTCCATTATCATTAAGTAGTTTCTTAAGATGTTTTAAATAGTTCTGAGTATACTCTAATCTCTGAAATATACCGGTGCCATTCATCATTAATAATAACGTATCATAAGAACCTTCCTTATAATCTAAAATATCTGAAACACTAGTTTTATGTACACCTCGTTTTGAGCACACTTCTATTGCTCCCTTAGATTGATCAAGAGCCAACACATCAATACCTTGCTCTTGTAAATATAAGCTGTGGCTACCGGCACACGCACCTATATCTAGCGTTTTACCTACCGTAAGATTTAAAGCCGTCTGCTCTATTTCTGGCATTTCTGTATAGGCTCTAAATAGATAAGGGACGGGTATTTCATCATTTTCGGTAAGGGAGGAGATAACAGTAATATCTTCAGTATAATTATTAAAATGGTAATCGAGCAAAGCAGAACCAAAAATATCAGGATTATCAGAATCTTTTTTCAGCATAAATTAGAGGCGGTTTATTTACTTATTTTTGTCTTATGGATGAATTTATTGAGCAGTTGCCCAATCTTGCCAAAGATAAGCATAAAGAAAATGCTGCCTATTTTAAAAAGCTAAAGCGCAAACCACCAAAAGATCTTGATTATAAAATGCAAGAATTGCACGAGGAGGAGTTTGCTGAAACAGATTGTTTAAAGTGTGCAAACTGTTGTAAGACTACGGGACCGTTGTTTACCGATAGAGATGTGACTCGCATCGCTAAACATTTTAGAATGAAAGATGCGCAGTTTATAGATGCTTATTTGCGCATTGATGAAGACAATGATTATGTTCTACAAAATTTGCCTTGTACTTTTTTAGGAGCAGATAACTACTGTATGATTTACGAGGTGCGCCCTAAAGCTTGTGCCGAATTCCCGCATACCGACCGTAAAAAATTTCAACAAATCACCAATATTACCTTAAAGAATATTCCTGTATGTCCAGCAGCGTATAACATTGTTGAGAAAATGAAGGACCGTATTAAATTAAAATAGATATTATGAAAGTTGTAATTGCAATTCTTACAGGTTTAATCACAATGCTAAGTCATAGCCAAAATATTCCGGCAGAAAAAAGTGCTTTTGCTCATACTTTTTCAATTGTAGCACGAGATGCTGCTACAGGAGAAATGGCGGTGGCGGTTCAAAGTCATTGGTTTAGTGTAGGGTCGCTGGTCTCCTGGGGAAAAAGTGGTGTTGGGGTAGTAGCCACTCAATCTTTTGTAAATCCTGCCTACGGACCTAAGGGCTTACAATTTATGGAAGAAGGCCTGTCTGCCGAGGAAGCTTTGCAAAATCTTATAGCTGCAGATGATGGCAAGGATTACCGTCAGGTAGCATTTCTTGATGTAAACGGCAATGCATCAGCTTACACTGGAGCAAAATGTGTGATTTATGCAGATCAGATTACCGGTGATAATTTTTCGGTACAGGCAAATATGATGCTTACTGATCAAACGGTACCTGCAATGGAAAAGGCATTTAACGACAATAAAGGAATGCCACTGGCTGAACGCATGGTAGCAGTTTTAAAGGCGGCAGAGCAAGCTGGTGGAGATATCCGCGGAAAACAAAGTGCGGCTCTAATTGTTGTAGGTCCTGATCTAGTTGAAAATCCGTGGGAAGAATACCGAATTAACTTACGCGTTGATGATCATGAGAATCCTATAGAAGAACTCGATCGTTTATTAAAAGTAGCTCGTGCTTATGAATATATGAATAAAGGTGATCTTGCTGTCGAAGCAGGTGATATGCCCGAAGCATTAAAACAATACGGCACTGCGGAAGAACTGTTTCCAGATAACTTAGAAATGAAATTTTGGAAGGCAGTTGCCATGGCAAATGATGGACAGCTTGAGATGGCTAAACCTATTTTTAAAACAATATTTGAGCAGAATGAAAACTGGCGCGAGATGATAGGAAGGCTAGTAAAACCTCGATTGCTTACAGTAAGTGAGGCAGAATTTATGGAAATTAAGAATCTTTAAAAATTTAACGTGCAGGTGAGAAGTACTGCAATTAGCAATATTAAAAAAGAGCCTTGAGAATAATCTCAAGGCTCTTTTTTTAAATCTTATCAATGTGATTTATTATTAATCATCAAGTCCGCCACGTCTCGTGCTATCGCGAGCTTCAGGCCAAGTCATTTGCTCACCTGTACGCTTACTTATAGGTAAGACAATCTTATCACGTGAAGTTTTATCTTCATCTTCACTAGCCATATAAGCTAAGACTGCAGTAAGAATGGCATTGTTCTGCACATCATCCCAAACAATTTTATCATAAGTATCGCGGTTAGTATGCCACGTATAATTCCAATAATCCCAACTTAATGAACTTAGGTTAAATGCCGGAGCACCAGCTGCAACAAAAGATGCATAGTCAGATCCACCACCTCCAGGAATACCCGGGAAATTAGTTTCAATACTTGCGACCTCATCAGGAACAGCAGCTAACCAGCTACCCACATAATCGTAAGCATTTAAAAAGCCATTACCTGAAATGGTCGCCACACGACCGGTTCCATTATCTTGATTAAATACGGCCTGAACACCTGCTACAATTTCCGGATGATCCTTAACAAATGAGCGCGACCCATTAAGACCCTGCTCTTCACTTCCCCAGTGACCTACTAAAATTGTTCGTTTAGGATTAGGATATACTTTTTTAAGAATACGCATTGCTTCCATCATAACTAGGGTGCCAGTACCATTGTCTGTTGCTCCCTGAGCTCCATCCCAAGAGTCAAAATGCGCAGAAAGAATTACATATTCTTCTGGTTTTTCAGATCCTTTAATTTGAGCAATTGTATTAAAGGTAGGTACTTCACCTAAATCTTTTGATTGTGCCATTACTTTAATTACCGGTTTATCACCATATTCAGCAAGACGGTATAGAAGTCCGTAATCTTCAAGAGCGATATCTACCATTGGTATTTTCTCTGTATATGCAGAAAAAATTTTGTTTACACCAAAACCTCTAGACCAGTTGCTCGTTACGATTCCTGCAGCACCAGCTTTTTCCAGTATTTTAGGTAATTCTCGTGAAGAATATCCCGTTGTTTTAATGCGTGCATTCCAAGCATCATTTTGTGCTTCTCTTTCCATTTTCATTTTTTCGAATGATTCTGGCGTAGCCCATTTTTCCCAATTGTCATCAGGTCTTCCGGTAGGTTGAGGCATTGAGATTAATACAAATTTGCCTTTAACCGAATTTAAAGTTTTCTGAAAACTAATAGAGTCTTTTGCCTCAGGGAGAATTACCACTTCAGCTTCAATTCCTTTAGATGAAGTAGAAGGACTCCAAGCAAGTTGCATCCCCTCTAAGCTTACACTACGCGGGCTTACCATATCTATATGCGTAATTCCGCGGTCCCAGCCTCTCCAAACACCCCATTGTTCATTCTCTGCAGGAATGCCCCAGTCTGCATATTTTTGAACGGCCCAGTCGTGCGCATTTTTCATTTCTGGAGACCCTACCAATCGTGGCCCTACCACGTCGAGTAATTCGTGAGCTAGATTTTTGAGTTGTGAGTTTGTAGTTGCCTCACTTACAATGTTTTTAACGGTTTCTTTCTGGTCTTGAGCAAATACGCTTGTGCTCAACATAAGACCTAAAACCGGTAGATAAAAGGTTTTTTTCATTAAAATAGATGTTAGTTATGTCTTAAAAATAATGCAACTATTTTTAATAAAATAATTTACTAGTTACGATTTAGTAACACTGATGTCTATTCTATGTGATTTTACAATGATTATGTGGTTTATTAACTACTTAAATAAATTTATAAAATGAGCATTCTGAAATATTTGCTTAGTTAGATGGATAAGCTAATCTTTGATTAAAAATTTATTGAATCCTTTAGAATTACCGAAAAAAAAATACGCCCTGAATAAGGCGTATTGGATTTATAATTGAACTCTTTTCTGTAATCTACTCACTGTTTTTATTTGTAGATCCTATTGATATAATTCTACCTGAAGATTTTAATAATTTTGAACTAATAAATTGCTCTTCTGAAAGTTTGATTTTATTATTTTGAGATTCATATTCCTCTAGAGTAAGCGTGCGTGTTTTGTAACCTACCATATTAAAAAGAATAGTATCCTCTTTTTTTAAGCCATCTGCTTGTTCAAAATAGAAGGCCCCATTGTTTTTTGAAGTAACACCTTTCTTTAAAGATTTTATAAAAACATTTACTCCCGCAATAGGTTGATCTGTTTCTGCGTCAGAGATAGTACCGTAAAGGCGTTGCCCATAAAAGTTAGCTGAAAACAGTAAAAAACAGGAAAAAAGTAATAAAGATTTCATTTCTGGTCTGCTTAAAATAAATTTGCTCATATACTAGGCCATAGCATATTAGCGCGTAAGATATTAAAATTACAGAAATATATATCGTTTTCGTAATTAATTTAGAAAATATTATAGTTAAAATACTACTGATTTAATCAGGGTTATCCTGCAAGAATTTATTTATAAAGCAGATATTTCTGGCGTATTTGCTTAAACTTCTCCAGATCTTCTTGCCAGCCTAATTGTATATCTTTAAAAGAAACTCCTTCTTGAATTTGTTTTTGAAGTTTAGCAGTACCAGCATGCGCAGTGAAATTCTTTGTATCGAAGAACGTGTCTTTTTGTGAATAATTAGTATAAGCATCTATAATAAATCGAAGATTTACTTCTCTAGGATTTTCTAGTGATCGCAAATCTAATCCGTTGCAGGTAACACCATTAAACTTAGGGTTTTTGGAGCCAAAATTAGGTTGAGGTGTATAGGTTAATTTATATAAGTTAGAGGGCAAAAATGGTGAACCGATAACCTGAAATTGCATTTCGGTGCCACGACCTGCATTGAGAGCAGTGCCTTCACAAAGTCCTAAACTGGGATATAATAGTACCGCTTGATCGTTGGGTAAATTAGGAGATGGTCGTACAGGTAGCGAATAGGGCATTGTATGCTCGTAGTTTTCCATAGGAATGACCTGTAGATTTATTTTTTTAGAAGTGTTAAGCCAACCTTCAGTAGCCATCATTTTTGCATACTCACCTATCGTCATACCGTGAACCAAGGGTACGCCGGTATGCATCCCTAAAAAACTGGTGTGTTCTTTTTCCATTACAGGGCCATCAACATAACTTCCATTAGGATTAGGTCGGTCAAAAACAAGTACCGGAATGTTAGAATCTGCGGCAGCTTCTAACACATAATGTAGAGTTGCTATATAGGTGTAAAAGCGTACACCAACATCCTGAATATCAAATATGATTATATCAATACCTTCTAATTGTGCTGATTTTGGTTTTTTATTGTTTCCGTATAAGGAGATTACATCGAGCCCCGTCTTAGGATCTTTACCATTTTTAACAGCTTCGCCTGCATCGGCATTGCCTCTAAAGCCGTGCTCTGGTGAAAATACTTTAACCACATTTTGATTAAGGCTCAACAGCGAATCAACCAGATGTGTGTAGCGTTCTGGCTTTTTTGAGTCTTTTAAAATCAACGAACTCGGGTTACCTACTATTGCAATTCTTTTTCCCGAAAGTAAGGGTAGATAGGTTTCAGTGCGGTTTGCCCCTAAGATAAGGTGTGGGTTTTCAAGATCTTCGGAATTTATCTCTTGAGGTATTGAAGCGGAGTTAGAACCTGCTTTTAAATCATCAGTTTTTGTCTGTTTACCGTTTCCGCAGGAAATTGCAATTACAAAAACTAAAAAAAAGGTACTTTTGAGCGAACGAAACGCCATAGGATTGAATTTTGAATATTTTACAGCTAAACGCATAATTGGCGCAAAGAAGTATAAAAGTACTGCTTCAACACCTATTATTAAAATTGCCATAATAGCTATTATTTTGGGGATGGTAATGATGATGATTACCATTGCGACTGGAGTAGGTCTACAACAGAAAATTAGAGAAAAAGTCTCTGCTTTTAATGGAGATATTATAATCTCACAGTTTGATGGGAACAACAGTGATATTACCTTAAACCCAATCCCGTTAGAACAATCGTTTTATCCCAAATTCACTTCAGTTCCTGAAGTAAGCCATATACAAGCTACAGCCACAAAAGCTGGAGTTATACGCACCCCTTCAGATTTTGAAGGTATCATTGTAAAAGGAGTAGGTGCTGATTACAAATGGAGTTATATGCAGGAATTTCTTATTGAAGGAAGAATTCCAGATTATTCAAGTTCACTTAATACTGAAGTACTTGTTAGTAATTATCAGGCCAATCGTTTAGGTTTTAAAAATGGTGATAAAGTTATTGTTTTCTTTTTAAAAGATGATGGAGGATTTTTGAACAGACGTTTTGATATTGTAGGTATTTATGATAGCGGGTTTCAGGAATTTGATGAGACGTTTTTGTTTGCAGATATTAGACATATACAAAAATTGAATAAATGGAACAATGATCAAGTAGGTGCTTTTGAAGTATTTGTTTCTGATTTTGATCGTCTTGATGAAATAGGAAATGCTGTTTTTGAGAATACAGGTTCCTTTTTAAATTCGATGACTATTACAAATAAATACTATTCAATTTTTGAATGGTTGTCTTTATTTGACTTTAATATCGCGCTTATCATTGTGGTTATGATTATTGTTGCTGGCATTAATATGATTGTAGCCCTGCTTGTGTTGATTTTAGAGCGTACCCCAATGGTAGGTATTCTTAAAGCTTTAGGTGCAAGTAACTGGAGCATACGTAAAATATTTATGTATAATGCGCTCTATCTTGTGGGTATAGGTTTATTCTGGGGTAATGTTATAGGTATTGGGTTATTGATGATTCAAAAATATTTTGGAATAATTACTCTCAATCCAGAAACTTATTATGTGAGTCAGGCACCGGTATATTTAGATTGGTATTATATCGTTCTTCTTAATTTAGGAACTTTCTTGCTCTGTGCTATAATGCTTTTAGTACCGTCTTATGTGATAACTAGAATATCACCTGTCAAGACTATTAAATTCAATTAAGAAGTATTACTTATAAAGAACACTTCAGGTTGAAAATTCTACAGTTGGGTAATTACTTATTTTTATAATAAGTAGATCTCTTCATATTTGATTTTATTAAAGATTTTAAATATGATTGAGACAGTAATTACATTAGCCATTTATGTACACGCCCTATTTGGAGGAATAGGTTTAATTGCCGGCACACTTAGCGTTATCACAAAAAAAGGAAGTTCATTACATAGAAAATCAGGTAAATGGTTTGTAATCGGTATGTTGTTGAGCTCTGGAATTTCTCTTCCTATTGCATGCATGCCGGGTCATATTAATCCGTTTCTATTTTTGATTGGTCTCTTCACCATATATATGGTAGTAGTAGGAAAGCGTGCTTTGCGCTATAAGTTTAGAAAAAATAAGGTTGTTCGATTAGACTGGACAATTACTATAGTTATGTTTTGTATTTCAATAGTAATGATACTTTGTGGTAGTCTCATGTTTGAGAAGGTTTCAGTTCTTTATATATACTTCGGAATAGTTGGAGTTGTGTTATGTATTTCAGACTATAAATTTTTAAGAAATCCTCACAAAACGAGAAATATGTGGTTGGTACAGCATATAGGTAAAATTATGGGAGCTTACATTGCTTCTGTTACGGCTTTTCTAGTAGCAGGATTAAGTATCTCAGGTGTGGCAATTTGGATAATTCCTTCGTTTTTTGGTACAGCAATCATTATATATTATATAAAAAAGGTGAGAAGAACATCGCTACGACCAGAAGTTAATTGAAGTACTAGTTATGCAGTTGTTCCTAGGAGAATTAAGTGTGATCCTGCTGCTGAAAATGTAATTTGTATCTCTAAAATTTAACTTATTTTTCGAATTAAATACTGTGATGCGTGATTATGTAAAAATCTAATAAAATTATACCTTGCACACTTAAGCTAAAATTTTATGCAATACGCTCAAAATATTCTTGAAACGATAGGTAAAACACCTCTTGTAAAACTTAATAAACTAACTGCAGAACTGCCTTGTTTAGTTCTTGCTAAGTATGAGACTTTCAATCCGGGAAATTCTGTGAAAGATCGCATGGCTTTGCAAATGGTTGAAGATGCAGAAGCAGCCGGCATTTTAAAACCTGGCGGAACCATTATCGAAGGAACTTCTGGTAATACGGGTATGGGGCTGGCATTAGTGGCTATAGTTAAGGGGTATAAAATGGTCTGTGTTATCTCAGATAAGCAGAGTAAAGAGAAAATAGATATTTTAAAAGCTGTGGGTAGTGAAGTAATTGTATGTCCTACCGATGTTGAACCGGAGGATCCGCGCTCGTATTACAGTACATCTAAACGTCTAGCCGAAGAAACTCCTAATTCTTGGTATGTAAATCAATACGATAATCCAAGTAACAGCAAAGCTCATTTTGAATCTACAGGTCCTGAAATTTGGGAACAAACTGAAGGAAAGATAACACACTTTGTAGTAGGTGTAGGAACAGGCGGAACAATTTCTGGAGTAGGTAAATATTTAAAAATGCAAAATCCCAATATTAAAGTATGGGGAATAGATACATATGGCTCAGTTTTTAAAAAATATCACGAGACGGGAATTTTTGATAAAAATGAAATATATCCATATATAACAGAAGGGATAGGGGAGGATATTCTTCCTAAGAATGTGAACTTTGATGTTATCGACGGCTTTACAAAAGTGACAGATAAAGACGCAGCTGTTTACACACAGCGTCTAGCGAAAGAAGAAGGTTTTTTTCTTGGAAACTCTGCCGGTGCAGCAATCAAGGGTTTATTACAACTCAAAGATCATTTTAAGAAAGATGATGTTGTAGTAGTCCTTTTTCACGATCACGGTAGCCGCTATGTAGGTAAAATGTATAACGACGAGTGGATGCGTGAAAAAGGATTTCTAGATTAATTACTGGTTCTCACGAGTAACATTCATCTCTTGTATTTTAAAATCGCCATCATCTCCTTTTTTGGAGATTGTGGCGTATCCATTATAGGATTCAGTATTGCCTTGTTTTGTTTTTACAACATATCGTATAGGTAATTTAATTTCTGTGTTATCACCTTGCATGGACACTTTACCATCTTCAGTAAAACTTAATTCTACAGATTCGATATTTGCATTTTTTTCTGAAAAAGAAGAGCGTGTACCACGATCGCTAGAAGTAGCCATTTCTTCATAGGCTTTTAAATCATCACCATTATTAAGCGCTTCAAAATATTTGTTTACCTGATTTTTAGCGCTGTTAATTGCAGCAAGTTCGTCAGGATCTTGTGATGAAACGCTCAATCCGGTTTGGTCCATTTCATCTGGAGAGATTTTTTCAGCCTTTTCTTCTAGCCGTATTTCATCAGTGTCTGTTTGTCTGTTGCCGCAAGAATAAAATGCTAATGTTGTAGCGAGGCTACATATAAAAATTGATTTTCTCATAGTAATATATTTAGTTGTTATTTAAAAGTAGTAAGCCTTATTGGTTGATGTTATTAAGGTTATGCTAAAATTGAATTATATTTATAGTAATGAAAGAATCATTACTTCATTATTTATGGAAATTCCGAAAGTTGGGAGCTAGCCCATTATCTTCCCCTCTTGTTACCACCTCGGGTGAGATAATAACAGTCATTAATACCGGAATTCATAATCATCAATCTGGGCCAGATTTCTTTAGCGCACAATTACGTATAGGAGAACAACTATGGGCGGGTAATGTCGAAATTCACGTAAAAAGTTCAGACTGGTATTTACATAATCACGAAAATGACGCTGCTTATTCTAATGTTATTTTGCACGTAGTCTGGGAAGAAGATTGTGAAGTGTTTAATAGGTTAAATCAAGCAATCCCTACACTAACACTTAAAGATAGGATAGATCCTGCACTGCTCATTAATTACCAACAATTACTGGAAGCAAAATCTTACAATTTTATAAATTGTGAAAAGCAATTTGCTGAGGTAGATACAATCATAATTAACAATTGGTTAGAGCGTATTTATTTTGAACGATTAGAGCGCAAGGTAATTGGTGTCGATCATTTATTAGAAGTAAAAAAAGGAGACTGGGAGGCTGTTTTGTTTACTATGTTGGCTCGTAACTTCGGAACCGTCATTAATGCTGACGCCTTTGAAGAGTTAGCAGAAGCACTAAACATAAAAATAATTCGTAAGCTTACGCAAAGTAGCGGCGAATTAGAGGCGGTGTTTTTTGGTATATGCGGATTTCTAAATGAAACAGAATATTTAGATTCTCAAACTCAGAGTTGGAAGGAGACATATACATACGCAAAAGCAAAATATAATTTCAAACCTACTTTGCAGCACCGTATCGAATTTTTCAAGTTACGCCCACCTAATTTTCCCACCATTAGACTTTCACAATTGGCACGCCTATATGAAAAGAATGAATCCTTATTTTCTAAAATTATTACGGTAAGTAACCGGAAAGAATTTCACAAGCTGTTTAACATAACCACATCAGAATATTGGAGCACACATTATAATTTTAAAAAACTACACAAAAAACGTGTCAAAAAACTTACCACTTCTTTTATAGACCTTTTACTAATTAATACACTCCTTCCTCTAAAATTTGCATATGCAAGGGCAAAGGGAGTAACTACAGAAGATGACCTCTTAAAATTAGTTAGAAGTATTCCTTCAGAAAAAAATACGATAGTTACAGGATTTCAAGAACTGCAGAATTTTAAAAATGATGCCTTACATTCACAAGCTTTTATAGAATTGAAAAAAAATTACTGCAATAAGAATAGGTGTTTGTCGTGCCAAATAGGAAATTTTATTCTCAACAAAACTTAGTATTCTGGCACAGCATTAATTTTAGTAATTTGCAGAAGCTTCGAACCTCTGATAATGGAATTGATTTATAATATTAGGCACTTTTTTGAGCGCAATGGATTTTACGTTTCTTCACGTCTTGCAGATCGCTTGGGCATTAGGGCTAAAAATGTACGTTTATTTTTTATCTATCTTTCCTTTGCAACAGCTGGCTTAGGTTTTGCTGTTTATCTGGTATTGGCCTTCTGGTTTAAACTCAAAGATCTGGTTTATACAAAGCGTACATCTGTGTTTGATTTATAACAATGGAGACTATTTTTAAGAATAGAATTTATGTAGCAATTATACTGGTTATAGGAATGCTTTGCCTGGGAATAATGGGTTTCCGTTTTCTGGCATTATATACCTGGACAGATGCTATTTATATGACTATAATCACCATTAGTACGGTGGGTTTTGGTGAGGTGCAACCGCTTAATGATACCGCAAAAATTTTTACGGTAATTCTCATATTAGTAAGTGTATTTGTACTGGGTTATGCCATTTCAATAATTACTGAATATATCTTAAGCAGGAGTAATGTAGAATTATTAAAAAAGCGGAGAGTGCAAAAAAAAATTGATAGTCTTAAAAATCATATTATCGTTGTTGGCTATGGTCGCAATGGAAAACAAGCGGTTCAGAAATTAACAACTTACGGAAAGCCTTTTGTTGTTATTGAAAAGGATGAAGAAGTTGTAAATAAATTTCAATCTGAATCCATGCCGTTTATACAAGGTAATGCTAATGAAGATGAGGTGTTGATCGAAGCTGGAGTTTTTCGAGCATCTACGTTAATATCTGCACTCCCGGATGATTCTGACAACTTATTTGTAGTATTGTCTGCAAGGCAAATGAACGCATCTATGAAAATTATAAGCAGAGCATCTGAAGAGACTACTTATCAAAAGCTAAAATTTGCTGGAGCCGATAATGTCATAATGCCAGATAAAATAGGCGGTGATCACATGGCTTCTCTGGTGGTCGTTCCAGATTTAGTTGAGTTTCTAGATAATCTACAAGTTACTACTGCAGGTCGCGTAAATGTGCAGGAAATTACATTTGAGGCTGTGTGTCCTGATCACGTTACACGCACAATTAGAGATATTGACTTACGTAATAAGACTGGTTGCTCTATTATAGGCTACAAGGCTCCTAACGGAGATTATGTGATTAATCCTGAAGCATCAATGTTGCTTGAGAAAAATTCTAAACTTATAGTAATAGGTAGGCCAGAACAGATTGAAAATTTACATAAAGAATTTGCTATTTAGTAGTATGTTTACTAAATATTGATGAGTAAGCAACATTATAAGTAATGATTTAAGAATTGCTCTATTTTTAATTAAATGTATTTTCAATTTTATGAAACAACTCTCTTTAGCAAGTTTCTTGCTTTTATCTCTATCTAATTTGTCTGCTCAAGAAACGGTAGAAATAGGTATCGACCAGAAAATTGATCAGGCTTTTGCTCCGATTTCAGACTTCTTCTTTAACCTTATTTTTTTCAATGTTTTAGGAATACCATTTGTACTGGTCCTTTTAGTATTTAGTGCTTTTTTCTTTACTATTTATTTTGGCTTTCCAAATTTTAAATATTTCTGGAGAGCAATACAAACAGTTCGTGGTAAGTATGAAGACATAGAAAACCACGGTGCAAAATTGCTTTATGGTGAAGATGGGATTGCAAATGGGGTTGATCTAAATAAAGTAGATATTGAAGAACATATTGAGCAATTAGATGATAACCTTGCAATTGATGGTGATATTGTAGATACGATACGAGATGAGGCTTCTGCAGGAGAAGTTAGTCACTTTCAGGCTTTAGCTACAGCCGTTTCAGGAACTGTAGGAAATGGAAATATTGCTGGTGTTGCTTTAGCCATTGCACTGGGTGGTCCCGGAGCAACATTCTGGATGATTGTATGTGGTTTACTGGGAATGTCGACAAAATTTGTAGAATGTACACTTGGTGTTCAATATAGAGATGTTGGTGAGGATGGGACTGTGTATGGTGGTCCTATGTATTATTTGACTAAAGGTCTTAAAGAAAAGGGATTTGCGACTTTAGGAAAAATCGCAGCTGTCATTTTTGCGATTTTTTGTATTGGTGGTTCTTTTGGAGGAGGGAACGCGGCTCAAAGTAATCAAGCAACTATAGTATTAAAAGAGTTATTTAACTTTCAAAGTGCAGGAGCTGGTTTTTGGATTGGTGTAGTAATTGCTGTTCTGGTAGGTATAATAATAATAGGTGGAATTAAAAGAATTGCTCAGGTAACCGAAAAAGTAGTTCCGTTTATGGCTATTATGTATTTAGTGGCTTGTATTTATATTATAGGATCTAATTTCTCGCTAATTGATGATGCTTTAGCCCTTATTGTAGAAGAAGCTTTTAATCCTACAGCTTTAGGCGTAGGTGGTGTAATAGGAGTACTACTCGTAGGTTTTAAGAGAGCGGCATTTTCTAATGAGGCAGGAGCCGGTTCTGCATCTATTGCACACTCTGCAGTACGTACTAAATATTCTGCTAGTGAAGGACTTGTTGCGCTATTAGAACCTTTTATCGATACGGTGGTAATATGCACAATGACTGCTTTAGTAATTATAATTTTCAACTTTGGAGGATATTTTGACTATGGTGGTGATGGTACAGGAGCTGTTATAATAGATGGGTTATCTTATGAAGGAGCAGGTATAACATCAAAAGCTTTTGATGCTTATATCCCATTTTCAAATATCTTTTTAACTATAGCTGTTGTTCTCTTTGCGGTATCAACAATGATTTCCTGGTCATATTATGGCTTACAATCTTGGAAATTTCTTTTCGGAAGAGGAAAGCTGGCAGATTTAGTTTACAAAATGTTGTTTTTGACTTTTATTGTTATTGGTGCAGCAGCAAATATGGGATCTATATGGCAATTTTCTGACGCTATGATTTTTGCTATGATTTTTCCAAACATGGTGGGGTTGTTTTTCTTATTTCCTGTAGTTAAAAAACAATTAGACAGATACTTGGCCGCTATTAAACTTAAACGAGAAGCAATTAAATAATAGCTATTTAACTTAACTTTAAAGCTCTGTTTGTAATTTACAAGCAGAGCTTTTTTGATTTGATACCTTGCTGAAATTTTAAGCTTCACATTGCTAAAGATGGTAGATATTAATTGCAGGATTCTAGGTAAAATCCAATTAACGTTTCATTTTTAACGAGCCTGATCTTTGAGAAGGTCTTTTTTTTTAGCATATTGCAACTTTTGACAAAATAAATATTGAACTTAATACGAACTATGAAAGTAAAATTATTTCTTTTGACCTTCGTCTTACCAATTATGGTATTCGCGCAAGATTTAAAAGTAACAGCAGAAGCTTCAAACCCTACTTCAAAAATCAACGACGGTGTTGCAAAAATTTCAGTAACTGGAGGTCAAGCTCCATACACCTACAAGTGGAGTGATCAGAGTACCGCCCTAACTTCTAATGAAGCTACCTCCCTTACAGAGGGCGTTACCCATAAAGTAATGGTTACCGACGCTGCAGGAACAACTATTACAAAAGAATTTAAAATTGAAGCAGAAGCTATAACAGAAATATTTAATGGTACTATGACACCGGCGGTAGCGGCGATGGGTTCAGTATTATTTTGGGATCCTTTTGCGGCCCTATGTATTTATGATCCTGTTATATATGCAGATTTAAAAATGGTTTCAATACCTGGATGGACTGCAGATACACAGGATACATTTACTTTAAATGAATGGCTTGTAGCTAATGGGGCGAAAGTTAAAAAAGATCAGGAGATTGCTGTTATTTCTGAAAGCAACGGTACTGAAATTGTAGTCAAGGCAGATGCTAATGGTACTATTAAGCATCTTGAGGAAGCAGGTAATGTTATATACAACGCGAACAATCAAAAGCATTTAATTCAAACAAATGCCGATGTATTTGCAGAGATTTTTTATGATGAACCGGTTCCGCTAGTATATGCTAATGGTGATGAGAAAACAAATAGTATTCCTTTTATAGTGGTGTGGTTAATATTTGGAGCAGCATTTTTTACCGTACGTATGGGCTTTATAAACTTTAGAGGTTTTAGTCATAGTCTTGAATTGGCAAAAGGGAAATATGATGATCCTAATGCTCCGGGAAGTATAACTCATTTTCAGGCATTGGCAACCGCAGTTTCAGCTACTGTAGGTTTGGGTAATATAGCGGGTGTGGCTGTGGCAGTTTCTTTAGGGGGTGCAGGAGCTACATTTTGGATGATCGTCGCTGGTCTTCTGGGTATGTCATCAAAGTTTGTGGAATGTACCTTGGGGGTAAAGTATCGTGATATTCTACCAGACGGTCGAGTTTTTGGTGGTCCTATGAATTATTTACGTTACGGTCTAGAAAAGCGTAATATGGGCGGATTCGGTAAAGTGCTTGCAGGAGCTTTTGCAATTTTGGCAATTGGAGCCTCATTTGGTGGAGGTAATATGTTTCAGGCTAATCAATCTTTTGAAATCTTAAGTGGGCAGTTTCCTGGGTTAGAAGGTAACGGTTTTTGGTTTGGAATTACCGTGGCGGTTCTTGTAGGTGTCGTTATTATCGGTGGAATCAACAGTATTGCCAAAGTTACAGGTAAGATTGTACCTTTTATGGCTGGAGTATATGTGCTTGGAGCGTTAACCGTAATATTCATAAATATAGAAAATATAGGTCCTGCATTTAATGCAATTATAGATGGTGCATTCAGCCCAAGTGCACTTAAAGGGGGTATTCTTGGAGTTTTAATTGTAGGTTTTCAACGTGCTGCATTCTCTAATGAGGCTGGTGTAGGTTCTGCAGCCATTGCACATAGTGTGGCTAAAACCAATCACCCGCCTTCTGAAGGATTTGTAGCATTATTAGAGCCTTTTATCGATACTGTAGTTGTATGTACACTTACAGCTTTAGTATTGATATTTACAGGGATGCACGAAGTTACAGGGGTAGCAGGAGCAGATTTAACTTCAGATGCTTTTGGTAGTGTTATCTCTTGGTTTCCATATGTACTGGCTGCGGCAGTATTCTTATTTGCATTTTCTACTATGATTTCTTGGTCTTATTACGGAATGAGAGCCTGGACCTACCTATTCGGAAAAAGTAAAAAGATGGAATTATTATATAAAATTTTATTCTTATTTTTCGTAGTGGTAGGTGCTTCGGTAAGTTTAGGAGCCGTCCTCGATTTTTCAGATATGATGATCTTAGCTATGTCATTTCCTAATATTATAGGACTCTATATTATGAGTGGGGAAGTGAGAAAAGACTTGAGAGAGTATTTTAGAAAACTTAAGGCTAATGAATTATTTAAAAAGCAACGTGTAGCTCAGGAAAAGAGTTAATCTCAATATAAAGATAAATGAATCTAAAATCCCACTTTCAGCTTGATCACAAAAAGCGAAGTGGGATTTTGCTTTTAATAGCAATTCTTATTTGTTCCTGGTGGGCATACTTCAGTTTAGGAAAAATTGAACAAGAATCCATATCAGATTCCGAAGTACTATTAATTCAACGACAAATAGATTCACTTCGGAGTAGTAAAGCTGCTGAAGAAACAATTAAAATCTTTCCGTTCAATCCTAATTTCATAACAGATTATAAAGGATATACTTTAGGATTAAGTCCGGAAGAGATTGATAAACTACTTGCATATAGATCTCAAAACTTATGGATTAATTCTGCTTCAGATTTTCAAACTGTTACAGGGGTTTCAGATTCACTATTGGCTACCATAGCACCTTTTTTTAAATTTCCAGATTGGGTTAAGAATGCTCAAAGTAAAAAGAGCAATACTAATTCAGCATATAAATCATTGGCTAATAAACGTGATCTAAATAGAGTAACCTTTGCAGATTTATCTAGCCTTCCAAATTTTACCAACGAAAGCGCGAGGCTTGTCTTAAACTATAGAAAAAAGATAGGTGGTTTTCTTGAAGATGATCAATTGTACGACATCTACAATTTAAAGCGAGCTCAAGTTTTTGAGGTTAAAAAAGAATTTACCGTAAAAACAAAACCAAATATTGATCGTTTAAATGTGAACGAGGCCAATGCTTCAGATCTTGCAACTATTCCATTTGTGACATTTGATATTGCAAGAAGTATAATTGATTATCGCATCTTAAATGAAGGAATTGTAAATCTTGATGAACTACTAAAAATTGAAGGTATAACTGCATACAAGTTAGATCGAATTAAATTATATTTGTCAACCAACCAATAAAATGCAGGTTTATTTGAGAATAATGCAATTTCTCCTTGCGAAATTCCCTTTCCAGTGACCTTATAATAATATAAAGCGTAATTAAATGAAAAATATATACTTTTCAGAAGAGCACGAGCTCTTTAGAGAAAGTCTTAGAGGATTTCTACAAAAAGAAGTTGTTCCTAATATTGATACTTGGGAAGAGACCGGTACTATAGATCGTTCTATCTGGACTAAGATGGGGGATATGGGATATTTCGGCTTAGCCTCTCCAGAAGAATATGGAGGTTTAGACCTCGATATTTTCTATACGGTAATATTTCTCGAAGAATTGCAACGAATAAATAGTGGAGGTTTTGCTGCTGCTATGTGGGCTCACGCTTATTTAGCAATGACCCATTTGAAGGCAGAAGGAACATCGGCAATAAAAGAAAAATATCTTCCAGCTAGTATTTCAGGAGAGCTTATAGGTTGTCTTTGCATTACGGAACCGTTTGGAGGCTCTGATGTTGCAGGAATGCGCAGTACGGCGGTACGCAGTGGAGAGCACTATATTTTAAATGGATCTAAAACTTTTATTACTAATGGAGTTTATTCTGACTATCTTATTGTTGCGGCTAAGACAGATCCAGAAAAGGGAAATAAAGGCTTAAGTATATTTATAGTAGATAGAGATACCCCTGGCATAAGTGCAACAAAACTGGATAAGCTGGGATGGCGTGCATCAGATACAGGTGAGATTGCTTTTACTGATGTAAAAATTCCTGTAAATAATCTCATGGGGGAAGAAAACAAAGGATTCTCTTATATTATGCAGCATTTTGCATTAGAGCGCCTAATTATGGGTGTAAACGCTCATGCAAGAGCTGAATATGCTCTCGATTATACATTAGGTTATATGGCCGAACGTACAGCTTTTGGGAAAACTATTGATAAATTTCAAGCTTTGAGACATACTGTGGCTGAGATGGCTAGTGAAATTGAGATGGTTAAATCTTTCAATTACAGCATTGCTAACAACCTTAACAGTGGAGATTATGTTGTGAAGGAAGCAAGTATGTCTAAGTTATTGTCTACAAAAATTGCAGATGAAGTAATTTATAAGTGTCTTCAAATGTTAGGTGGATATGGTTATATGGAAGACTATCCGCTAGCAAGAATGTTTAGAGATAGTAGGCTGGGGCCAATAGGAGGAGGTACTTCAGAGATATTAAAAGAAATTATAGCCAAGATGGTTATTGACAAAAAAGAATATAAGCCAGCAGCAAATTAAGCGTAGCTAATAATAAAATAAAAACAGGCTTGCTAGTATTAAAGTTTAGATTATATTTGCAGCCTGTAAACTGAAAAGAATTTTAAAGAAAGGAGGTACCACTATGTTAATTATACCAGTAAAAGACGGAGAAAATATCGATAGAGCGCTGAAGCGTTTCAAAAGAAAATTTGATAGAACGGGAACAATGCGTAAGCTGCGTGATCGTCAAGCTTTCACAAAACCTTCTGTTTCTAGAAGACGTGAAATTCAAAAAGCTTCTTATATTCAAGGACTTCGCGATCAAGAGAATATTTAATAATTTCCGTCTGTAAGAATTTTTATTCTTACTAGGATTATTAACAGAGAGACTAATCCTCTTTCAACAATATAAAATCCGCTAAGATTATTTCTTAGCGGATTTTTTTGTTTTGTATCTTCCTGTTCATTTTTTAATTTATGTATTTAGAGGCATTCTTAGATTATCTTAAACTCGAACGTAATTATAGTGCTCATACTATTCTTGCATATAATGCAGATATACAAACATTCTTTAATTTTCTTCAGGAAGAATATCAAATTGAAAACCCTAAGCTAGTGGAGTATGTTTTTATAAGAGCTTACGTGGTTCACCTCTCTACGCGGAAATTAAGTCATCGAAGTATAAACAGAAAAATAGCTTCTATAAAGGCTTATTTTAAATTTTTACAAAAAGTAGGAGAAATACAGATATCTCCATTATTAAAACATAAATCCTTAAAAATTAAAAAGGAAATTCAAATTCCTTTCTCTCCGAGTGAAGTAAATCAAGTCATAGAGAACTTAAGTAAGTCAGATGCTTTTGAAGGGAAAAGGGATTATGTGATTATCTCAATATTTTATGCTCTCGGGATAAGGAGAAGTGAGCTAATTAATATTAAGATCTCTGATATCGATTTTTCATCTCATGTGATCAAGGTTCTAGGAAAGCGCAATAAGGAGCGGTTAATACCTATGATAAAATGGTTAGAAAGTCTCATAGAAGAATATATCAGCCTACGAGCACGAACTTGGGGTAGTGATCATTCGCCATATTTATTATTAACTAATAAAGGAGATAAACTATATGAAACTTTTGTTTATAGGGTCATAATTCGCTATTTTAGTGAGGTGTCTCAAAAAACTAAAATAAGTCCGCATATGCTAAGACATACATTTGCTACTCATTTATTAAATAATGGAGCAGATTTAAATGCGGTTAAAGAGCTATTGGGGCATTCCAGTTTAGCGGCAACTCAAGTTTATACCCATTCTAGTATAGCTGAATTGGGAAAGGTTTATAAAAATGCCCATCCAAGAAATCTTAAAAATTAGTTTTTTGATGTATTAATTAACTTTTAAATCCAAATCTATGAAAGTAAATGTCCAAACTCCCCATTTTGTAGCCGATCAAAAATTGATTAATTATCTTCAGAAGAAGATGAATAAATTAGATCAATTTCACGATCAGATCATTTATGCTGATATTTTTTTAAAAATTCAGAATACGAGTAGTAGAAATAATAAAATTGTCGAAATATTGTTGAGTATTCCGGGTAACGAGCTGATTGTTAAAAAACAAGCTAAATCTTTTGAGGCTGGTGCCTATAGTTGTGCGAGCTCATTAGAGCGTCTTCTGGTTAAGCAAAAAGAAAAAAATAGAGCAATTGCATAAAAAAATTTCAAAAAATGTTTTGGTAATATGTTTTTTGTTTTACATTTGCACTCCGTTAGAAACAGCGGAGTTTTTTACTCCTCAAAATCTAACAAAAAGCCGATGTAGCTCAGCTGGCTAGAGCAGCTGATTTGTAATCAGCAGGTCGTGGGTTCGAGTCCCTCCATCGGCTCTTTTTAAACTAGAGTTTTTAAATTGTATAAGTTTAAAAACTTGCGCTAAGCGCGGTAAAAGCGTTTTTTGAAATATTGATTTACCAATATTGGGGAGATACTCAAGCGGCCAACGAGGACAGACTGTAACTCTGTTGTTTTACGACTTCGCAGGTTCGAATCCTGCTCTCCCCACAATTTATGCAAAACGTATGATTTATCATATTGTTAATGCGGGAGTAGCTCAGTTGGTAGAGCGTCAGCCTTCCAAGCTGAATGTCGCCGGTTCGAACCCGGTCTCCCGCTCTAATTGCTGTTAATTTAATTAATCGCAAGCAAGGTCGTTAGATTTATATCTTCGGTCTTATTAAACCAAATCTGATAGGCTTTGGTTGTAGTCATTATATGACTTTTATGAGCCCTTTAGCTGAGAAGGTCGGTCCTGGGTAATTCTGACTTCGGTCGTTTTGATGGGAAGTAATTTAAGCCGACGTAGCTCAGGGGTAGAGCGTTTCCTTGGTAAGGAAGAGGCCACGGGTTCAAATCCCGTCGTTGGCTCAATAGCAGTCGCTGCTAATTAAACGAGTGTAGTTTTACGCTCGGTTTTTTGCGTTTTGTAAAGAATCTATAATCAGCGTGTCAGGTAAGTTTAAAAAATAAACACTAATAATAACTAAGATTAAAATTATTTAAATCATGGCAAAGGCAACATTTGATCGTTCCAAACCTCACTTAAATATTGGTACTATAGGGCACGTTGACCACGGTAAAACTACCTTAACTGCTGCTATTACTACTGTACTTGCTAACGCAGGTCTTTCTGAAATGAGAAGTTTTGACTCTATTGACAACGCTCCAGAAGAAAAAGAAAGAGGTATTACTATTAACACTTCGCACGTAGAGTATTCTACTGCTAACCGTCACTACGCTCACGTTGACTGTCCAGGTCACGCGGATTACGTTAAGAACATGGTTACTGGTGCTGCTCAAATGGACGGTGCTATTCTTGTTGTTGCTGCAACAGATGGTCCTATGCCACAAACTCGCGAGCACATCCTTTTAGGTCGTCAGGTAGGTATTCCTCGTATCGTTGTATTCATGAATAAAGTGGATATGGTTGATGATGAAGAATTGCTTGAGCTTGTTGAGATGGAAGTAAGAGATCTTCTTAGTTTCTATGAGTATGATGGTGATAATGGTCCTGTTGTTCAAGGTTCTGCTTTAGGTGCTTTAAATGGTGAGCAAGTTTGGGTTGATAAAGTTATGGAGCTTATGGAAGCTGTAGATAGCTGGATTGAACTACCTGCTCGTGATGTTGATAAGCCATTCTTAATGCCTATCGAAGATGTATTCTCTATTACTGGTCGTGGTACTGTTGCAACTGGTCGTATTGAAACTGGAGTAGCAAATACTGGAGATCCTGTGGAGATCATAGGTATGGGTGCTGAAAAACTTACATCTACTATTACTGGAGTTGAAATGTTCCGTAAGATATTAGATAGAGGTGAAGCTGGTGATAACGTAGGTATCCTTTTAAGAGGTATTGAAAAATCTCAGATCACTAGAGGTATGGTTATTACTAAGCCAGGTTCAGTTAAGCCTCACTCTAAATTCAAAGCAGAGGTTTATATCTTGAAAAAAGAAGAAGGTGGACGTCACACTCCATTCCATAATAACTACCGTCCTCAGTTTTACGTTCGTACAACTGACGTAACTGGAAACATTTCTCTTTCTGAGGGTGTTGAAATGGTAATGCCAGGAGATAACTTAACAATCAATGTAGAGTTAATTCAGCCAATAGCGATGAATGTAGGTTTACGTTTTGCGATTCGTGAAGGTGGTAGAACTGTAGGTGCAGGTCAGGTAACTGAGATTGTAGAATAATTACGGATTATAATTTATAGAATTAAGGCGTCCGTTTATACGGATGCCTTGATTTTTATTAAGAAGACAGCTTTTTAGCTAATTCTTAATTCTTACGGGCTTAGCTCAGTTGGTAGAGCACTGGTCTCCAAAACCAGGTGTCGGGAGTTCGAGCCTCTCAGCCCGTGCAGACTTATTAAAATCTATTTAAATTTTAATAATATTTATTCTATTACTAATAAATAGTAATGGTTAGTTTAAAAGGTATAGAGCCTTATAAATAATATACAATAATATGGCCGGATTAGTTAATTACATTCAAGAGTCTTATAACGAATTAAAAAATCACGTAACCTGGACTCCGCTATCTGAGGCGCAACGTTTGACTGTTGTTGTTGCTGTTTTCACAATTATTTTTTCGTTAGGAATTTGGGGTGTTGATACTGTTTTTAGCAGGGCTATAGAGGCGTATTTTAATCTGGTAGGAGCTTAAAATAATTACAATGGCTATAGTAAACAATACCAAAGATAAAGACTGGTACGTGGTAAGGGCCGTTAGTGGTCAGGAAAACAAAGTTAAAGGATATATAGAGCAAGAGATTTCTCGCTTTAACCTTGAGGATTATATTGAGCAAGTTCTTGTTCCTACAGAGAAAGTTATCCAGATACGTAATGGTAAAAAGATAAATAAAGAACGTGTTTATTTTCCTGGATATATTATGATTCATGCAAACCTTGGTGGTGAAGTGACTCACATGATAAAGTCTATTAATGGCGTTATCGGTTTCTTAGGTGAAACTAAAGGTGGTGATCCTGTTCCATTAAGAATCTCAGAGGTAAATAGAATGTTAGGTAAAGTAGATGAATTATCTGTAAAATCAGATAGCGTCGCTATACCTTTTGTTATTGGAGAAACTGTCAAAGTTATCGATGGTCCTTTTAACGGTTTTAATGGTTCTGTTGAGAAGGTTAATGAAGAAAAGCGTAAGCTAGAGGTGATGGTTAAGATTTTTGGTAGAAAGACGCCTTTAGAATTGAGCTACATGCAAGTTGAGAAAGTATAAGTGTTACACATATATTAGATATTGTTCTACTGCTTCCACAAATGAACGTATCAAACTAAATTTTTAAAAATGGCAAAAGAAATAAGTAAGGTTGTTAAGTTGCAAGTTAAGGGAGGAGCCGCAAACCCTTCCCCACCTGTTGGACCAGCTTTAGGTGCTGCCGGAGTAAATATCATGGAGTTTTGTAAGCAGTTTAATGCTCGAACTCAAGATAAAGCCGGTAAAGTATTGCCTGTTGCTATCACTGTTTACGGTGATAAATCTTTTGACTTTGTGGTTAAAACACCACCTGCTGCCATCCAATTGATGGAAGCAGCTAAGATTAAAGGAGGTTCTGGTGAACCAAACCGTAAAAAAGTTGCTAGCGTAACATGGGATCAAATTAAAGCTATCTCAGAAGACAAAATGCCAGATTTAAACGCTTTCACGATCGAGAGTGCTATGAAGATGGTTGCAGGTACTGCAAGGTCTATGGGAATAACTGTAAAAGGACAAGCTCCTTTTTAACATCCAAAAAAGCAATTTAAAATGGCAAAAGTAACAAAAAAGCAAAAAGAAGCCCGCGCTAAGGTAGACAGTAGTTCTGCTTATACACTAGCGGAAGCTTCTGCTTTAATAAAAGAAGTAAGCAAAGTTAATTTTGATCCTTCTGTTGATTTGGCTGTGCGTCTTAATGTAGATCCACGTAAAGCAAACCAAATGGTTCGTGGAGTGGTAACACTTCCTCACGGAACTGGTAAAGACGTAAAGGTTCTTGCTCTGGTAACCCCAGATAAAGAAGCTGAGGCTAAAGAAGCTGGAGCTGACTTTGTAGGTCTTGATGAATATCTAGAGAAAATTAAAAACGGTTGGACAGATGTTGATGTTATCATCACTATGCCAAGTGTTATGGGTAAATTAGGTCCTTTAGGACGTGTGTTAGGTCCTCGTGGCTTAATGCCAAACCCAAAAACCGGTACTGTAACTATGGACGTGGCTAAGGCTGTTTCTGATGTTAAAGCTGGTAAAATAGATTTCAAGGTTGATAAGACTGGTATTGTACATGCTGCTATAGGTAAAGCATCTTTTGATGCAGATAAAATAGCAGATAACGCAAGAGAATTGATAACCACATTAGTAAAATTGAAGCCTACTACGTCTAAAGGTGTTTATATTAAAAGCATCTTTATGTCTAGCACGATGAGTCCTAGCGTAGAAGTAGATTCAAAACGTTTTGCTGAGCAGTAAAAGTTAAATTATGACAAGAGAAGAAAAATCACAAGTAATAGAAGATTTGACTGCGCAGTTAGCTGATAGTGCTCACATATATTTAGCAGATATTTCTGGCTTAAATGCAGAAACTACTTCTAGATTAAGAAGAGCTTGCTTTAAGGCAAACGTAAAACTAGCCGTGGTTAAGAATACATTGCTTGCAAAAGCAATGGAGAGTTCAGATAAGGATTTTGGTGAATTACCTTCTATTTTAAAAGGAAATACATCTATTATGCTTTCTGAAACTGGAAATGCGCCAGCTAAGGTTATTAAAGAGTTTCGTAAGAAATCTCAAAAGCCTTTACTTAAAGGAGCATTTATTGAAGAAGCGATTTACATAGGTGACGATCAATTAGATGCTCTAGTTGATATTAAATCTAAAGAAGAACTTGTTGGGGAGATTATTGGTCTTCTTCAATCACCTGCTAAGAACGTTATTGGCGCTCTTAAATCAGGAGGTCAAACAATCGCTGGACTTCTTAAGACTCTTTCTGAAAAGGAAGGTTAATAATTACGTACGCACAAATAATAATAATAGAATAATTTTTTTTAAAACGATAGAAATGGCAGATTTAAAAGATTTCGCAGAACAACTAGTTAACTTAACTGTAAAAGAGGTAAATGAGTTAGCTACTATTTTAAAAGATGAGTATGGTATCGAGCCTGCAGCAGCTGCTGTAGCTATGGCTGGTCCTGCTGGTGGTGGTGATGATGCCGCTGAAGAGCAAACTGAGTTTGATGTAATCCTTAAGGCAGCAGGTGGTTCTAAACTTGCAGTTGTAAAACTAGTTAAAGAATTAACTGGTGCAGGTCTTAAAGAAGCAAAAGAATTAGTTGACAACGCTCCAAGTCCAATTAAAGAAGGTATCGCTAAAGACGAAGCTGAAGCTATTAAAGCTCAGTTAGAAGAAGCTGGTGCTGAAGTTGAGCTTAAGTAAGCTTAACACTTATAAATACAAGGGTTTAGGTCTTTTCGATTTTTCGAAATAGACCTAAACCATTTGTCGTATATAAGGTTTTCATATTATTTACGACTATTATTGCTTTAGATTTCTTATGTTAAGAAATCAAATAGATCTGATCATACAGATCTTCAATTTATTTTAATTAAATTCCGTTCGTTGAAGATGCAAGCAAAACAAGCTGAAAGACTGAATTTCTCATCGGTAAAGAACAGACCTGAGTATCCTGACTTTTTGGATATTCAGATTAAATCCTTTCAAGATTTCTTTCAATTAGAGACTAAGTCTGAAGAAAGAGGAAATGAAGGACTTTACAACACATTTCTAGAGAATTTCCCAATTACGGATACCCGTAATAACTTTGTACTAGAATTTTTGGATTATTTTGTTGATCCACCTAGATACTCTATTCAAGAATGTATCGAACGAGGCTTAACGTATAGCGTTCCATTAAAAGCCCGTTTAAAATTATACTGTACTGATGATGAGCACGAAGATTTTGAAACAATAGTACAGGATGTATATCTTGGTACTATTCCTTACATGACACCAAGCGGTACTTTTTGTATCAATGGTGCAGAGCGAGTAGTTGTTTCTCAGTTACACCGTTCACCTGGTGTTTTCTTCGGCCAGTCTTTTCATGCTAATGGTACCAAGCTTTATTCAGCAAGAGTAATACCTTTTAAAGGTTCTTGGATTGAATTTGCTACAGATATTAATAGTGTAATGTATGCTTACATAGATCGTAAGAAAAAGTTACCTGTTACTACTCTTTTTCGCGCGATAGGTTTTGAGCGTGATAAAGATATTTTAGAAATCTTTGACCTTGCAGAAGAGGTTAAGGTTTCAAAAACTGGTCTTAAGAAATATTTAGGCCGTAAGCTTGCTGCTCGTGTTCTTAACACTTGGCACGAGGATTTTGTGGACGAAGATACAGGTGAAGTTGTTTCTATCGAACGTAATGAGATTGTTTTAGATCGTGATACAGTTTTAGAAAAAGAACATGTAGATGAAATATTAGATGCTGGTGCTAAAACGATTCTTCTTCATAAGGAAGATAATCAACTAGGTGACTATGCGATTATTCACAATACGCTACAGAAAGATCCTACAAACTCAGAAAAAGAGGCTGTAGAACATATATATCGTCAATTACGTAATGCTGAGCCGCCAGATGAGGAAACAGCACGTGGTATTATTGACAAATTATTCTTTAGTGATCAACGCTATAACTTAGGTGAGGTAGGTCGTTATAGAATGAACAAGAAATTAGGTCTTGATATCGGGATGGATAAGCAGGTGCTTACCAAGCAAGATATCATAACTATCGTAAAATACTTAATCGAGCTTATTAATTCTAAAGCTGAAATAGATGATATTGATCACTTATCTAACCGTCGTGTACGTACTGTAGGAGAGCAATTATCTACTCAGTTTGGTGTAGGTTTAGCTCGTATGGCCCGTACAATTCGTGAGCGTATGAATGTACGTGATAATGAAGTATTTACTCCAATTGACTTGATTAATGCGAAAACACTTTCGTCTGTAATTAATTCATTTTTTGGAACAAACCAGTTATCACAGTTCATGGATCAGACTAACCCTCTTGCAGAGATTACGCACAAGCGTCGTCTTTCAGCATTAGGACCAGGTGGTCTTTCTCGTGAGCGTGCAGGTTTTGAGGTGCGAGATGTACATTATACACATTATGGTCGTCTTTGCCCTATTGAAACTCCTGAAGGGCCAAACATTGGTTTGATATCTTCATTAGCAGTTTACGCCAAGGTTAACAACATGGGGTTCATTGAGACTCCTTACCGTACTGTAACCGATGGTAAAATTGATCTTGAAACTGAGCCTAGATATTTAAGTGCAGAAGAAGAGGAAGGAATGTTAATTGCTCAGGCAAACAATCCTATGACCGATGATGGGTCAATTACTGAAGAGAAAGTAATTGCTCGTATGGAAGGTGACTTCCCGGTTGTGGAACCTAACACGGTACATTATGCCGATGTTTCTCCTAACCAGATTGCATCGATATCTGCATCGTTAATTCCTTTCTTAGAACATGATGATGCAAACCGTGCATTGATGGGATCTAACATGATGCGTCAGGCAGTACCGCTTTTACGTGTTGATTCTCCTATTGTAGGAACAGGTCTGGAACGTCAAGTGGCATCTGATTCTCGTGTATTGATTAATGCCGAAGGTGATGGTGTAGTTGAATATGTTGACGCCAATGAAATCACTATAAAATATGACCGTACCGAAGAGCAACGTATGGTTAGTTTTGAAGAAGATAGCAAAACATACCAATTAATTAAATTTCGTAAGACTAACCAAAGTACTTCTATTAACCTTAAGCCTATCGTAAGTAGAGGTGATCGTGTTAAGAAAGGTCAAGTACTTTGTCAAGGATATGCTACCGAAGCTGGGGAACTTGCTTTAGGTCGTAACATGAAAGTAGCCTTTATGCCTTGGAAAGGGTATAATTTTGAGGATGCTATTGTGATATCTGAGAAAGTTGTGCGTGAAGATATATTCACTTCTATTCACGTTGATGAATATTCACTAGATGTACGTGATACAAAATTAGGTAATGAAGAATTAACTAATGATATACCTAACGTTTCTGAAGAGGCTACAAAAGACCTTGATGAAAATGGTATGATACGTATAGGTGCAGAGGTGAAGCCTGGAGATATATTAATAGGAAAAATTACTCCTAAAGGAGAATCAGATCCTACTCCAGAAGAAAAACTTCTTCGTGCCATATTTGGTGATAAAGCAGGTGATGTAAAAGATGCTTCTTTAAAAGCTTCTCCTTCATTAAGAGGTGTGGTAATACAGAAGAAACTTTTTGCACGTGCTATAAAAGATAAGCGTAAGAGAGCTAAAGATAAAGAAGATATCGCTGCTCTAGAAGCTGAGTACGATCAAAAATTTGATGATCTAAAAGCAGTTCTTGTAGATAAGTTATTCCAACTAGTTAATGGAAAAACTGCTCAAGGTGTTAAGAATGATTTAGGTGAAGAAATACTTCCTAAAGGAAAGAAATTCACTTTAAAGATGCTTAATTCTGTTGAAGATTATACGCATTTAAATCAAGGAACTTGGGCAACTGATGATACTACCAATGTAATGATCGCAGATCTGTTACATAATTATCGTATCAAAGAAAATGATCTACAAGGAAATTTACGTCGTGAGAAATTTACAATTTCTGTAGGTGATGAATTACCTGCTGGTATTATAAAACTTGCCAAAGTTTATGTTGCTAAAAAGCGTAAACTAAAAGTGGGTGATAAAATGGCAGGTCGTCACGGAAACAAAGGTATCGTTGCGCGTATTGTGCGTGAAGAAGATATGCCTTTCTTAGAAGACGGAACTCCAGTTGATATCGTGTTGAATCCATTAGGGGTACCATCACGTATGAACATTGGTCAGATTTATGAAACTGTTCTTGGATGGGCGGGTCAAAAATTAGGTCGTAAGTATGCGACACCTATTTTTGATGGAGCTACATTAGATCAAATTAATGAGTTGACAGATGAGGCAGGTATACCTCGATTTGGACATACTTATTTATATGATGGTGGAACAGGAGATCGTTTTGATCAGGCTGCAACTGTAGGTGTTATCTATATGCTGAAGTTAGGTCACATGGTAGATGATAAGATGCACGCACGTTCTATAGGTCCTTACTCATTAATAACACAACAACCATTAGGTGGTAAAGCACAATTTGGTGGTCAGCGTTTTGGAGAGATGGAAGTTTGGGCGCTTGAAGCTTATGGTGCTTCAGCAACTTTACGTGAAATTCTTACAGTTAAATCTGATGATGTAATAGGTAGAGCTAAAACTTACGAAAGTATAGTAAAAGGTGAGCCTATGCCAGAGCCAGGATTACCAGAATCGTTCAACGTATTAATGCACGAGCTTAAAGGTCTTGGACTAGACATTCGTCTAGAAGATTAGATACAATAAAGGTTTCGCTTCTTCGGAAGCGAAACTTATTATAGTATCAAAGAATTTTAAAAAGAATAATTTTCGACATAAGGTATTATGGCAAGAGATAATGATAAGAATGCAGTAAAGAGGTTTAATAAAATCTCTATTGGTCTTGCGTCTCCTGAAGCAATTTTGGCTGAATCGCGCGGAGAGGTGTTAAAACCAGAAACTATAAATTACCGTACACACAAACCAGAACGTGACGGTTTGTTCTGTGAGCGTATCTTTGGTCCTGTAAAGGATTATGAGTGTGCTTGTGGAAAATACAAACGTATACGATATAAAGGTATTGTTTGTGATCGTTGTGGTGTAGAAGTTACTGAGAAGAAAGTACGTAGAGATCGTGTAGGTCACATCAATCTAGTTGTGCCTGTTGCTCACATCTGGTACTTTAGAAGTTTGCCAAATAAAATAGGTTACATATTAGGTCTTCCGTCTAAAAAATTAGACATGATTATCTATTATGAGCGCTATGTAGTAATACAGCCAGGTATAGCTAAAAGTGAAGAGGGTGATGATTTAAAGAAAATGGATTTCCTTACTGAAGAGGAATATCTTAATGTTCTTGAATCTATACCTCAAGAAAATATGTATTTAGATGACAGCGACCCAAATAAGTTTATCGCTAAGATGGGTGCTGAGTGTCTTATAGAGCTTTTAAAGAGAATAAATCTTAATGAGCTTTCTTATGATTTACGTCATAAGGCAAATAATGAAACTTCAAAACAACGTAAAACTGAAGCGCTAAAACGTCTTCAAGTTGTTGAAGCTTTAAGAGATGCAAATAAAAATCGCGAGAATCTTCCAGAGTGGATGATTATGAAAGTAATTCCCGTTATTCCACCAGAATTACGTCCATTAGTACCATTAGATGGTGGTCGATTTGCAACATCAGATTTAAATGATTTATATCGTCGTGTAATTATTCGTAATAACCGTCTTAAGCGTTTAATGGAAATTAAAGCGCCTGAGGTTATTTTGCGTAATGAGAAGCGTATGCTTCAGGAAGCGGTAGATTCATTATTTGATAATACTCGTAAATCTTCAGCTGTTAAAACAGATTCTAACAGACCTTTGAAATCTCTTTCAGATTCATTGAAAGGTAAGCAGGGTCGTTTCCGTCAAAACTTACTTGGTAAGCGTGTTGATTATTCTGCACGTTCAGTAATTGTTGTTGGGCCAGAATTAAAACTTTACGAATGTGGTATTCCTAAAGATATGGCTGCAGAACTTTATAAGCCTTTCGTTATTAGAAAGCTTATAGAGCGTGGAATTGTAAAGACTGTTAAGTCTGCAAAGAAAATAATAGATAAAAAAGAGCCAGTAGTTTGGGATATATTAGAAAATGTCCTTAAAGGACACCCAGTATTACTTAACCGTGCTCCTACGCTTCACAGATTAGGTATCCAGGCTTTTCAGCCAAAACTTATTGAAGGTAAAGCGATACAGTTACATCCATTAGTTTGTACGGCTTTTAACGCCGATTTTGATGGGGATCAGATGGCGGTACATTTACCATTAGGCCCAGAAGCAATTTTGGAAGCTCAAATGTTAATGCTTGCCTCTAATAATATTCTTAACCCTGCTAATGGTGCTCCTATTACGGTACCATCTCAGGATATGGTACTTGGTCTGTATTATATGACTAAGGCACGTAAGAGTACTCCAGAGCATCCTATTCAAGGTGAGGGAATTACTTTTTACAGTGCTGAGGAAGTTGTTATAGCTCACAATCAGAAGCGTGTGAATATCAACGCGATGATTAAAATACGTACTAAAGATTTTAATGAAGAAGGTAAGCTTGTTTACCAAATCATAGATAGTACTGTGGGTCGTGTATTATTTAATGAAAGCGTACCTGATGAAGCGGGATACATTAACGAGGTTCTTACAAAGAAATCACTTAGAGATGTAATTGCACGTATTTTAAAACTTACAAGTGTTCCACGTACTGCGGAATTCTTAGATAGTATTAAAACTCTTGGTTATACATTTGCATTTAGAGGTGGTCTTTCATTCTCACTTGGTGATATTATTATTCCTAAGGAAAAGTATGAGATGATTGATGAGGCAAATACTCAGGTAGACGGAATTATGTCTAGCTATAATATGGGTCTTATTACAAATTCAGAACGTTACAACCAGGTTATTGATGTTTGGACATCAACAAATGCTTCACTTACAGAGCTTGCTATGAAGCGCATTCGCGAAGATCAGCAAGGATTTAACTCGGTGTATATGATGCTTGATTCTGGTGCAAGGGGTTCTAAAGAGCAGATTCGCCAGTTAACTGGTATGCGTGGTCTTATGGCTAAGCCTAAGAAATCTAATGATGGAGGTGGAGCAATTATTGAAAACCCAATTCTTTCTAACTTTAAGGAAGGTCTTTCAATTCTTGAATACTTTATCTCTACTCACGGTGCTCGTAAAGGTCTTGCCGATACGGCTCTTAAAACTGCAGATGCGGGTTATTTAACTCGTCGTCTTGTAGATGTATCTCAAGATGTTATCATTAATAGTGAAGATTGTGATACCTTAAGAGGTGTTGAAGTTTCTGCATTAAAGAAAAATGAAGAAATTGTTGAAACTTTAGAAGCACGTATCATCGGTCGTATAGCATTAAATGATGTTATCAATCCGTTAGATAGTGAAGTAATCGTAAAAGCTGGAGCAGAAATTACTGAAGAGCTAGCTGCTGAAATTACAAAAGCACCTATTGAATCTGTTGAAGTACGTTCTGCATTAACATGTGAAGCTACTAAAGGTATTTGCTCTAAGTGTTATGGTAGAAACCTAGCAACCAATAAAATGGTTCAAATGGGTGAAGCAGTAGGAGTTGTGGCAGCACAATCTATTGGTGAACCGGGTACACAGCTTACACTTAGAACATTCCACGTAGGTGGTATTGCGGGTAACATTTCAGAAGAGAATAAGGTTGTTGTGAAATTTAGCGGTCGCTTAGAGATTGAAGATCTTAAGACTGTTGAAGGAGAAGCACCAGATGGTTCTATTTCTCAAATTGTTATTTCACGTACATCTGAAGCTAAAATATTTGATAGTAAAACCGGTATTTTATTAAGTACTAATAATATTCCTTATGGTTCACAACTTTCTGCAAAGGATGGTGATACTGTTTCTAAAGGTGATGTTATCTGTAGTTGGGATCCATATAACGGTGTTATTATATCTGAATTTGCTGGTAAAATCAAATATGAGAATATCGAGCAAGGTCTTACTTATCAAGTAGAAACAGATGAGCAAACTGGTTTCCAAGAGAAAGTAATTTCAGAATCACGTAACAAACGTATGATTCCTACATTACATATCTTAGGTAAAAAAGATGAAGTGATTCGTTCTTATAACCTTCCAGTAGGGGCTCACCTTATGGTAGATGATAATGATAAAATTAAAATCGGAAAAATTTTAGTTAAGATACCTCGTAAATCTGCAAAAGCGGGTGATATTACTGGGGGACTTCCTCGAGTAACCGAATTATTTGAAGCACGTAATCCTTCTAATCCAGCTGTTGTAAGTGAGATTGATGGTGTAGTTTCCTTTGGTAAAATTAAGAGAGGTAACCGTGAAATTATAGTTGAGTCTAAGCTTGGAGAAGTTAAAAAATATCTAGTTAAATTATCAAACCAGATATTAGTTCAGGAAAATGACTTTGTTAGAGCGGGAATGCCATTATCTGATGGTTCTGTAACTCCAGAAGATATTTTATCTATAAAAGGTCCTTCTGCAGTACAGCAATATCTTGTTAATGAAGTACAAGAAGTGTATCGTTTACAGGGTGTGAAGATTAATGATAAGCATTTTGAGGTAGTAGTACGTCAAATGATGCGTAAAGTTAGAATTCAGGATCCAGGTGATACTATCTTCCTGGAGAATCAATTAGTGCACAAAGATGATTTTGTTACTGAAAATGACGCAATTTTCGGAATGAAAGTTATTGAAGATGCTGGTGATTCTGAAACTTTAAAAGCTGGACAAATAATTTCTCCGCGTGATTTGCGTGATGAAAATTCTATCTTAAGAAGAGAAGATAAAAATCTAGCTACAGCGCGTGATGTTGTTGCAGCGACTGCGACTCCAGTACTTCAAGGTATTACGAGAGCATCACTTCAAACAAAATCATTTATTTCTGCAGCTTCTTTCCAGGAAACTACAAAAGTTCTTAACGAAGCAGCAGTAAGTGGTAAGATTGATGATCTTGAAGGTCTTAAGGAAAATGTTATAGTTGGACATAGAATTCCAGCAGGTACAGGTTTACGTAGATATGATAAGATCATCGTAGGAAGTAAACAAGAATTAGAAGAGCTCAATGCGGCTCGGGAAGAAGTAAATTTTAATTAATTTAACTGTATATACAAAAGCAGCTTCAGAAATGGAGCTGCTTTTTTTATTTAAAGTAATATATAATGGCAGAAGAAAAAAATAATGAGAGTGGTCAATTAAATATTGAGCTTGACGAGACGATTGCTCAAGGACAATATTCCAATCTGGCGATAATTAATCATTCAGTATCTGAATTTGTAGTTGATTTTATAAACATTATGCCAGGCACTCCTAAGAGTAAAGTGAAGTCACGTATAATTTTAACTCCGCAACATGCTAAGAGGCTGGCAAAAGCACTCCAGGAGAATGTTAAGCGTTTTGAAAAAGCGCACGGTGAAATTAAAGATTATGAAAAACAGCCGATACCTTTAAATTTTGGTCCTAGTGGTCAAGCTTAAATTAAAAAAGTCCTAAACAGTGTTTAGGACTTTTTTAATTATAATCTAATTTTATCGATAACTAAATTACCATTCTTAAAATCTATTCTTAATGGTAAATGATGTTATTTAAGTGGCTTTTACGAAATTTTTAAAGTATTTACGACATATTAATCATTTATTTACATAGGATCTTTTAAATGGCTTTAGAATGATTATTTATATTCGGAAACGAAGTGTAACTTCACATTAGGATATTTTTGTTGAGTCATTTGCAATGTAAATGGTGAATCTGCAAGAAATACTAAATGGCCACGTTTATCCTTAGCCATAAATCGCTGTTTGACACGTATGAATTCTTTAAACTCTTCACTCTTAGAGTCTTTAGGCTCGACCCAACATGCTTTATGAACACTTAGCGGCTCATAAGTACATTTAGCACCATATTCATGTTCTAATCTATATTGAATTACTTCATATTGTAAAGCGCCAACTGTACCTATTACTTTTCTTCCATTCAGCTCTAATGTAAATAACTGAGCTACACCTTCATCCATGAGTTGGTCAATACCTTTTTCTAACTGCTTAGATTTCATTGGATCAGCATTATTGATGTATCTAAAATGCTCTGGTGAAAAAGCGGGAATTCCTTTATAATGAATTTCTTCTCCTTCGGTAAGCGTATCACCAATTTTAAAATTTCCTGTATCGTGAAGTCCTACAATATCACCGGGATAAGAGATATCAACAATCTCTTTTTTCTCAGCAAAAAAGGCATTCGGACTTGAAAATTTTAATTTTTTTCCATTTCTAACGTGTAAATAAGGGGTATTCCTTTCAAAAACTCCTGAAACAATTTTGATAAAAGCGAGTCTATCACGGTGTTTTGGATCCATATTTGCGTGAATTTTGAACACAAATCCGGTAAATTCCTTTTCATCAGGATGAACTATGCGCTCTTCACTTTGTTTTGGTCTAGGTGTAGGTGCAATTGTAATAAAACAATCTAAAAGTTCTCTTACTCCAAAATTATTTAAGGCGGATCCAAAGAACACAGGTTGTTGTTCTGCTGCCAAGTAGGCCTCTTGATCAAAACTAGGGTAAACACCATCTACAAGTTCTAATTCTTCACGTAACGTTTCCGCAGGTTTTTCACCTATAAGTTTATCTAAATCAGCAGATTGGATATCTTTGATTTTAATAGTTTCTTCTATGTTTTTACGACTATCACCACTAAAAAGGTTGATATTCTTCTCCCAGATGTTGTAGATTCCTTTAAAATCATAACCCATCCCTATAGGAAAGCTTAAGGGAGTCACTGTCAGCGATAATTTCTGCTCAATTTCATCTAAAAGTTCAAATGCATCTTTCCCTTCACGATCCAGTTTATTAACAAATACAATCATTGGAATTTTACGCATTCTACAAACTTGAACTAATTTCTCAGTTTGCTCTTCAACCCCTTTAGCAACATCAATTACTACAATAACACTATCTACGGCAGTAAGGGTTCTAAACGTATCTTCAGCAAAATCCTTGTGACCAGGTGTATCTAATATGTTGATTTTTGTGCCATTATATTCGAATGCAAGTACAGAAGTAGCTACAGATATACCACGCTGTCTTTCGATTTCCATAAAATCACTAGTGGCCCCCTTCTTGATTTTATTAGATTTTACAGCACCTGCCTCTTGAATTGCACCACCAAATAAAAGGAGTTTTTCAGTAAGAGTTGTTTTTCCAGCATCAGGATGTGATATAATACCGAAGGTACGTCTCCTTGCTATTTCTTTCTTAACGTTCATTTGTAAAATTTAGGAACGCAAAGATATGATATGTTGATCATTTAGAATGATTTCAATCATGGAGTTAGCGCATATAGATTGTGATTTTCAGAAAATTTATATTGATGAGATTATATATGAGTTATGTAGAAATTTTAATTAGTTTGATCACATATTTTATAGAAATAAGACATTATTGGGTGGAAAACAAAGAAAACCTCTTAGCATATATCTAGATCATCGCAAACAAAGGTTTGATTTTGTAAGATAAATCTTTATAAATTCCTACTAAATAATGTTTCAAGGTGTTCTTTTGCCGACTATTGTGCATTATGTCTAAAATAATATTTCCAAATAGAATTAGACTTAACCTATTGATATATTTGCGGTGCCCAACTTCATAGTTTTAAGACCTTTGCAGGTTCAATTTATTACGGATTACAATTACTTTCCTCACAGTGAGTAATTCAACTCCAAGTTTCTCTATATAAAATATTTACGTCAGAATATTAGTTCTGATATATACTTTGATTTAATTCATATAATATGGGTAAAAACTACTTAACGAAGTTTTATTTACTGACTTCTAGAAATCGAACATTATTGTTTTCGATATTTCTTCTATTGTTTTCGTTTTCGACAGTTCTTGCTCAGCAGGCCCCATCTATACGCAGTGGAGCATCTTTTGAGTTTGAAGGTTCTCAAGTTAGGAATAATGACCCTGTTATTATTAAGTCAATTACTGTAAACGGTACACTGTATAACACATTCGTTGTACCAACAGCCTATAAGATGACTCGTAGAGGGCCTGATGGGAATAGTCCAAATCAAATTATAGAAAATGGGACTACGCTAGTATCTAATAGTAATACCCATACGGGAGGTGCATCTAGTACATGGAATGCTGGTGCTTTAGCAGCATTTCAGGATAAAAATTTGAATCACTATTTTACCGCTAATCCGAATGGTCGAGATATTTGCGGAAACTTTGAAGCTGCAAAGACTACAGATGCTCAGAAACAAACAATATCCTACGATCCAGCTATACCTTCAAATGAAGGAGCTATATTAGCCGTTACTGAAAGAGGAGGTAATAACTGTTTTTATGTGGAGGTTTATGGTATTCCTGTAGGTGGAGGTGCTGAAACAAAATTAGGTCAGACTTTTGTAAGAAGTGTTGGTGATAGTAGAGATGGCGCTTATAAACCACCTGTCGCAAATAGTGATTACTGGGGTTCAGGTAGAAAGCAAGACAACGGTCAGACAATAGCCATTGCTCTATTCAATTTAAACAGTATTGCGCCAACTGGATCTAAAATTACTAAGATAGATTTTATTGCTGCAACTAGAGATCACGGTGATGGTAAGTTTTTTATTCTACAGAAATATGCTGTGGATCAAAATGAACTTGCTTGTGAAAATGAAACCATTAGTGGTGACCTTAATATTAATAATAATGTCCCGTCTAATTCAACATATAGCTTAATTTCCGGGCCATCTACTGCGGGTAAGTCTTTTACTTTAAATCCTAATGGCACTTATAGTTATGTTCCAAAAGATAATTTTGTTGGAGATGTAACTTTTGAATACAAAGTTTGTTTACCGGCTCCCAATACCTCAGTTTGTGATACAGGTAAAGTAACACTCACATTTGCAGCGCTTCCTGAGAATGCTGAATACAAGCTTGACTGTAATGAAAATGGGAACCAAGGTATTACAGTTACTAAGCCTATAGGTTCACAATTCGCATACTCGCTAAATGGAGGTGCTTATCAGGCATCCCCAAAATTTGAAAATTTAGTGGATGGGAATTATACTTTACGAGTTAAAAATATAAATTCCGGTTGTGAATCAAAAAATGCTACAAAGCTATCAATCAGCAACTTAGTTATTGGGGCGCCTAATATTACTAATGTGGTGTGCTTTGGTGAATCTACCGGTAAAATTAATGTTACAGTTTCTGGAGGTGCGTCCCCACTTACTTATCAATGGAGTAATGGAGCAACCACAAGTAATCTCATAAATGTTCCTGCGGGCAAATATACACTTACAGTTACTGATAAAAACGGATGTAAAAAGTCTGTTACTTCTACTATCATACAAAATGATGAAATCACGGCTACAACTTCATCTACATCTGAAACAAAATTCAATGGTAACGACGGCACTGCAACGGTAGGCAATGCGTCTGGTGGTGTAGGACCGTATACTTATAAGTGGTCAAAAAACAATTTAACGACTCAGACAATTACAGGTCTAAATGCGGGTAGTTATAATGTTACAATTACAGACTCTAAAGGTTGTAGCGTAGTAAAGACAGTAAATGTAGATGTGACTAATCATAAGCCGACTGCTCAAAATGATTTTGCACAACTTTTTGAAAATACATCTCTAAATATTGATGTTGTTAGTAATGATGATTTTGGAATAGACGGTAAATCTAATAAACCTATTACTCTTACTACTAACCCTAAAAATGGTAAAGCTGTAGTTAATGAAAATGGTACTCCAAAAGACCCTACGGATGATACTATTTTATATACTCCTAATACAGATTTCTCTGGAGAAGATTCATTTAAATATACTATAGAAGATGCTAATGGAGATAAAAGCACAGCAATTGTAACTATTACAGTTTCAGATGTAAATGTTGTATTGCCTGGTGAAAGAAGCTGCGATTGTGCGCCTTTTGTTGAAAAATCAAATTTCGTAAATCCCGTTAAAATATCTGGGACCAATCTTCAACCAGGAGCTGTTTATAGATTTTCTAATGTATTTTTAGATAGTCCATTTCCTATAGATGCTCTCGTAAAAATTGTGAGATTTAATAATGGAGCTTCTCTTTTAAATATTGATGTAACCGGACAAGGTCTCTCAGAAAATTTTCAACCACAAATAAATAGTACAAATACTGGTGACCAGAGTGTAGAATTTGAAATAATGTTTGTTACCTCAGGAGGAACTGCTAGTAATCAAATTCCCTTATCATTTTTTGGTACTTCTTTCGATATTGATGGGGATAGCCAAAGAACACGTGAATATTCTGAGCTTAGTTTACCGGATGCATATTATCAGTCTCAAAATACTTTGATAAATATTGAGAAAAAATCAGCTTCAATTCGTGGGACTGCTAGAAATGCTACAACAGCCCCAGGTGGAGATATTTCTACTGATCCCAGATATACATTTAGTAATTATTGGGAGAATAAATCTGTTTTAAATTATACTATTGGTAAGGATAATGGCGATAACGACAGATATTATTCTCTTGGTTTGAAAAATGCAGATTATGATAAGCCTGTTAGTACGTTAATAACAGCTCCAGTAATTTGTGGAAAAGTTACTGATGATAATGGAAAACCTTTATCTGGTGTTTCTATAAATATTACCGGAAGTAATAAAACTAATGTTAATTTAGTAACTGATATAAATGGAGAATATCGTCATGTGACGTCAGATTTATCTGCATTTAAGGATGTAGAATATACTATAAAAGAAACGGATCTTGATAAATATTTCTCAGTTTCTGATGCAGTTGGTCCTAATGATAACATAATTACAAGGAATATTAATTTAAGATCGTCTTGTGGCAATAACTTTATTGACGCGTTAGATCCATTTGTAAAAATATCTGATGCATCTGCTGTAGAAGGTCAGGATGTTGTCTTTCAATTAACATTATCACGAGCTAGTTCTGAAGATATTATTTTCAATTATAGTTCTGCGGATAATTCGCCAATTACATTTAGTAGCGCAATTGGAGGAGTAGATTATACAATTACAAATGGCACATTTAAAATTCCGGCAGGAACAATTACTATTCCCTTTACTCCTGTAAATACTAATGATGACACTATATTCGAAGTTTCTGAAACTTTTAATATGGTGCTTACTCCGGTAGGTTCAAATTTGAATATTGCAAGCAGTGATTTAGAGGCAATAGGCACTATTACTGATAATGATAAATCACCAACAATTACTATTGAAGATGTAACTGTAACAGAAGGCGCAGATGCAGTTTTTGCAGTGACCTTAGATAAGCCAAGTTACCAGGATATTGTAGTAGACATCACCTTTGCAGATGGAACAGCTAC